>OBUQ01000007.1_pt1 | contig 394672 bp, 245 predicted proteins | sample 1494951 | NCBI WGS metagenome assembly OBUQ01 (sample SAMEA2579938, study PRJEB22360) | human gut metagenome | biome: human gut; feature: human-associated habitat; material: faeces | place: Denmark | collected 2008/2010
TTTCAATATCAATTCAAAGATAAATATTTTGATGCTGCAAATCTAAGGTTGCCGCACGCCTTGCATACAACTCCTCCTCTACTCTTGTATGCACTTATCCGGCCTGTATCAACCGTGAACTGTACGATGCATTACCGGAAAGTGATATCCGCAGGGGACTTTTTCTCGATCCGCTCGAATATACTTATAACACGGGTGGTATAACAAACAATGGTCTGGGCGGAAGTGCACTCACCAGTTACGCCCAAGGGTTGCATCCCGACCTGAATACTTCGGCAAAAATATACGCTTATATGTCGTTCAAATTTAAGTGTATCGACAAAGTAGGTGCCATGCCTTTCAATCTTTTCCGCAGTTCGGAGATGTATCTCATCGAAGCAGAAGCCAACTGCCACCTGACGCCTTCAAAAGAAGCGGAAGCAAGGCAATTACTGAAAGAACTGATCCGCGACAGCGGACGCGACCCTCAATATACTTGCGACAAGAGCGGTCAGGCACTGCTCGACGAAATAAAGTTCTACCGCCGCATCGAACTATGGGGCGAAGGATTCAGCTGGTTTGACTTCAAACGGCGCAAAGACACCATCGTACGCCACACCTTCGAAGACGGAGGAAACTACATGACCAACGCAGCCGTAACTATCAACCCGGAAGACGCCAACAACTGGATGTGGGTGATTCCCGCCAAAGAATACGAATATAACAATGCCATAAATAAACAATAAGAACACTGTAAATCCATAGTAATCAAGATGAAAATAGTCAGGTACATCAGTATATGTTTGTTGTTCACCTTTATCGGATCTCTCCTTCCAACCAAGGCGCAGGACAATCCGTACAAGATAGACCACTCTCTTTATCTACTTTATGAGGAGGCAACTAAACACCGTAACAACGCAACCGGACTGGAAATAGCTGATACTATCTATACCAAAGCCATCCGGATCAACGATAAAAAGGCACAATGCCTCGCTCTTACCATTCCGGTAATCTACTATTTCAATAATGGGAAAACGGAATTACTGGAGAAAGCAATCAGCAGGCTTCAGGAGATATCCCGAAAGAACAACTACCTGCAATATTACTACTTTGGCAGCATCTACAAAGTTAATTACCTGATGAACACAGGTAATACCCTGCGTGCGCTCCAGGAGGCTGAATTGACTAAAGAACAGGCATTTGCCGACGACTATCCCTACGGTATCTCCACTTGCCTGCGAATGATGGGAAACATTTACTTTGCGCGCAGGGAAAACCGGACGGCACTGGATTACTACCAACAATCACTGGTATACACACAGGAGAAGCTCCCTGAACAGGATATATCTTATATATACTGGAATATATCCATGCTCCAACAAAACCTGAAACAATATGAAGCAGCCTACGAGAATGCCGAGAAAGGAATCAAGTGTGCCAAGACTTCAACCAACAAATATGCCTGTATGCTGCGCAAATGCACACTTTTATATGCGCTCGACAGGGAGGAGGAATTCAAAAGCTATTATCAGGAATGTTTAAAAGCGACCGAAAAACATGGTGAAACCAGAAGGAATGAACTGAATAAGTTGAAGATATACAATTATATACTCAACCAACAATATGATAAAGCGCATGCTCTCGCCGACTCCACCTCTATCTTACATGAGAGAATAGCTTTTCAGGCAAATATTTACGCAAAAGAGCAGAAGTACAAAGACGCTTACCAGGCGCTTCAGAAGCTCCAGAGTTTACAGGATTCTCTGAACCAACTCATACAGACTGCCGACCTGTCGGAACTGAATGTGCGTATCGGCAACGAACAACTGAAAAGAAAAGCGCAAGCCTTGCAGCTGGAAAACACACAATTAAACCTGCAAAAGACAACGCTCGAACTGCAACAAACAAAATCACAAGTGGAAATCGAGAAGATGAACGCCGAAAATAACGAGCTACTACTAAGAAACCGTAACCTGGAGCTTGCACAATTCAAAGCGGAAACCGAACGTACACAGAGTCTTATGGTAGCTAAACAGGCAGAATCCGAACGCCAGCTGATGATATTGAAATTCATCCTGATATTCTTCTGTTTCTTTGCCATAGCCCTCACACTCTACCTTTATCTACGCAGAAAATCAATCAGACAACTGCAAGAGAAGAACGAAGAACTGACGATTGCCCGCGACCGTGCCGAACAGGCAGACAAGATGAAGACTCATTTCATGCAGAACATGAGCCACGAAATCCGTACCCCGCTCAATGCCATCGTAGGATTCTCACAATTATTATCCAACCCGGATCTGCCATTGGAAGATGAAGAAAAGCTAGAATTCAGCTCGCTCGTCCAACACAACTCCGAGCTGCTCACCACGCTTGTCAACGATATTCTTGACCTTTCCGCACTGGAAAGCGGCAAATACACCATGAACCTGACTTCCTGCCATTGCAACGAAATGTGCAGGCTCATACTCTCTACCGTGATGGATCGAAAAGCAGAAGGAGTGAAGCTTTATTATACCTCTGAAGTGGCAGACGATTTCCAGATCACCACAGATGAGCAACGCCTGCAACAAGTGCTTATCAACTTCCTTACCAACGCAGAGAAGCACACGGAAAAAGGGGAAATCCATCTGCATTGCTCACTGACCGAGCATCCCGACAGAATCACGTTCTCTGTCAGCGACACCGGACCGGGCATTCCTGCCGATAAGATGGATAGTGTATTCGAACGCTTCAAGAAGTTGGATGAGTTCAAACAGGGATCAGGACTGGGACTAAATATATGCCGCACCATAGCCGAACGATTACATGGAGAAGTTAAAGTAGACAAGAGCTACACCAATGGTGCACGTTTTTTTGCTTATACTGCCATTAAAATAAGATTAGCTATTGACTTTCCTCTTTTTATTTTGTATCTTTGAGGAACAGAAAAAGAAAAAAGTAATATGAGTTATATAAAAATCAAGACATAATAACACATTATCAAAACATATATTTCCATATATGGAAGAACCGAATGGGAGAAAATCAGTATTGATTTTCTCCCATTTTGTATATATAAATCACAAACATTCTGATAATTCTCTGAAAATAGTTTCTAATAAACTCAGATACCGTTCTTAATAAACTCTCCCACTATTTATTAAAAACAGTATTCGGATTTATTATAGAACTGTAAATATATTATTGCTAACAATATAGAAGTCTATTCAAATATGAGTAAGGCAAACATCGAAACAGTCAATATTACGTACAAATAAGCTATAACAAATTTCTTACATCCTAATAGAGGGATACTTCTTCAAGGCATATAAAGATTCATCAAAAGACGGGAAATAGGTACGTGACCATAAATAGATCATCGTATTAGCTTAAGAGGTGACTTTGTATCCACACAAAAAGAAAAAGCCCCGAAAGATATTCTCTTTCAGGGCCTCTCTTGTTGTCCTACCAAGATTCGAACTTAGACAAACAGAACCAAAAACTGTTGTGCTACCATTACACCATAGGACAAACTCATTGTGCTTTCTGTTAAAAAGCGGTGCAAAGATAGAGATTTGCAAGCAAACCTCCAAATATTTCGTTCACTTTTTTATATTCTATCGAGTGAATCGTGCATTATTACTTTGCAATCAGCAGATAATAGTTCTTTTTACCGCGCTGAACAAGCAGATATTTCTCATCGAGCAGGTCGGCAGTCGTAATTACCTCATCAAAGGCCGCCAGCTTCTCCTTATTCAACGAAACGCCACCGCCCTGAACCAACTTACGCATTTCACCTTTCGACGCAAATACGGCCGCATTATCAACGAATAGATCAACAGCCTTTACTCCTTCTGCCAATGCATCACGGGAAATCTCAAACTGAGGCACTCCTTCGAATACAGCAAGCAGCGTATCTTCATCCAATTTGCGCAGAGCTTCCGAAGTCGCATTACCGAACAAAATGTTCGATGCGTCTACTGCTGCGTTATAATCATCTTCAGAATGAACCATCACAGTCACTTCCTTAGCCAGACGTTTCTGGAGAAGACGCAAATGCGGAGCTTCCTGATGTTCGGCAATTAATGCTTCAATTTCTTCTTTCTCGATAGAAGTGAAGATTTTAATATAACGTTCGGCATCGGAGTCGCTTACATTCAACCAGAACTGATAGAACTTGTATGGTGAAGTATAGCGAGGGTCCAGCCAGATATTTCCGGATTCTGTTTTACCAAACTTACCACCATCAGCCTTTGTAATCAGCGGGCAAGTCAATGCGAATACCTCTCCCCCATTGGTACGACGGATCAATTCGGCACCGGTAGTGATGTTTCCCCACTGGTCGGAACCACCCATTTGGAGTTTACAACCCTTTGTTTCATACAAATGAAGGAAGTCATATCCTTGAAGTAGTTGGTAAGTGAACTCGGTAAATGACAATCCATCACGCGCTTCACCATTCAGACGACGTTTCACAGAGTCTTTCGCCATCATATAGTTTACAGTGATGTGCTTACCTACTTCGCGAACAAAATCGAGGAAAGTGAAGTCTTTCATCCAGTCGTAATTGTTCACCAGCTCGGCACGGTTAGGTACATCCGACTCGAAGTCGAGGAACTTGGCAAGCTGATTCTTGATACATGCCTGATTGTGACGCAATGTTTCTTCGTCCAGCAGGTTACGTTCTGCCGATTTACCGGAAGGGTCACCAATCATACCTGTAGCGCCACCGATCAGTGCCAACGGCTTATGACCGCAGCGTTGGAAATGACGAAGGATCATCACTCCACAAAGGTGACCAATGTGTAGCGAATCGGCAGTCGGGTCGATACCCAAGTAGGCAGTCACCTGCTCTTTGCTTAACAACTCTTCTGTTCCCGGCATGATGTCCTGCAACATGCCACGCCATCTCAATTCTTCTACAAAATTCATCGTATTACTCTTTAATTATTTGGTTTTTATTGTATTTCAATTCCATGTGCGACAAAAGTACGACTCTTTCTCGGAAGATACAACTCTTACGCCCTAAAAAAGACATTTTGGATATTCCGGCGAATCACCTCACGCAACGCTTCCACTTCTACCCCACGCACCCCGGCTGCCTGACACAGGATATCTTCAATATCAAGCAAGCTGTCATCCGTTTCCAAAAACAGGCGTTCATCGGGGACTATCCGTATTGTTTCATCGGGGTAATATTCTCCAAAAGAAAGATAAAACCCTTTCTTCAACAACTGTACAGCCTGCTCCGGTTTTCCACGAAAGCCATGCCATATCCAAGGTTGTTGAGGGCGAGATTCTTTTTTCACACCCAGCAGTTCTTCCATTGCTTTCACGCAGTGGATAATCAACGGCAAACCGAGCTTTTCCGACAACTTTACCTGTTCCTTAAACACCGCTAACTGAAGCTCCATCGAGGCTTTTGCCAATTTATCCAGCCCCGCCTCTCCTACAGCTACAAACTGCTTTCTCTGCAGCTGCTGTTGAAGAAAGCTCAATTGCTGACTGACATTATTCTCTCTCACCTCCCAAGGATGAATACCGATAGAATAATAAGATCCTCTACCCACAGCCACTTCCACATTCTCTGCCAGAGGCATATACAATGGAGAGTCTGCCAATAACGGATAATTGATGATGGATTTTCCTTGGGTATCAACTTCCTGTTTATGAGTATGGATATCTAAAATATCAGTCACATTCTTTTTCATTTTCTATTTCTCGTTTCAGTTGTCTCAAGGCACGGGATCATAACCGGAACCACCCCAGGGATGGCATCGCAGAATACGCCGCACAGCAAGATAAAGCCCCTTTATAGGACCATGTTTCTTAATTGCTTCGAGCGCATACGCTGAACAAGTAGGCGTGAACCGACAAGAGGGAGGAGTAAGGGGTGAAATACAAATCCGGTAAAAACAGATGGGAACAAGCAGGAAGAAGGAAAATACCTTTCTCAAAATTCCCGTAACGAATACCCACGCGGTAGATATCCAGGAGTTATGAGGTTTCATGAGAATAGTTTTTCGGAGATGCGCGCAAGCGCTATTTTCATTTTCTCTTCCAGCTCGGCAGTAGCAACAAGCTCGTCCGACAGATAGATAAAGGCAACGGCTAACCGTTGCTCCCGGCGTTGCAGTTCATCCACCAGAAGAGACTTGTTCTTCCGATAGGCTTCACGTATCTGGCGTTTCACCCGGTTGCGTTTCACCGCTCGTTTAAAACGACGTTTCGATACACTGATTAATATGGAGGCAGGAGCCTCTCCCTGCTCGACAGGCATATATACAACGCGTATCGGAAAGATGGAAAACGATTTAGAAACACCGCCTTCAAACATCTTTCCGATCAAAATTTTACTATTCAGCCTTTCGGCTTTACACAAAGTATATATACCCACTCTGTTTATTTATTGTTTTCCTTGATAAACATGTCAAGTGCGGCAGTCATTGACGGAGCCTGCACCGTAGGAGCCTCAAGGTCCAGACGGAGACCTGCGTCACGTACAGCCTGTGCGGTAGTAGATCCGAACGTTCCGATCTTAATCTCTTTCTGATTAAAATCCGGGAAGTTCTTCTTCAAAGAAGTCACTCCGGCAGGGCTGAAGAACACTAACATATCATAATCAAACTCCTCGTCCGGTGTAAAGTCGTTGCTCACCGTGCGATACATCACAGCTTCCGTATGCTGAATGTTGTTCTTGTCGAGCAGGTTTTTCACATCGTCATTATGTACGTCTGACATCGGAACGAGATACTTCTCCGTTTTATGCTTCACGATGGAAGGAATCAGGTCTTCAATCTTTCCAGTAGCTCCAAAGAAGATCTTACGCTTACGATATTGCACATATTTCTGAATATACAATGCAACAGCTTCCGTCACACAGAAATACTTCATAGTTTCGGGAATTGTCACGCGCAATTCAGTACACAAAGTGAAAAAATGGTCAATAGCATGGCGCGAAGTGAATATTACGGCAGTGTGGTCGAGAATCGAAATTTTCTGTTGCCGAAATTCTTTCGCCGAAAGACTTTCAACCTTAATAAAGGGCCGGAAATCTATTTTAACGCCATACTTTTCAGCTATGTCGTAATAGGGAGATTTCTCTGACGCAGGCTTAGGCTGCGACACTAGTACTTTTTTAATTTTCAACGTCCTAAAATTTTATTAGCAAAATATTGTTCATTTGAATCATACCCTGATACAGTAAAAGACAAGGTACTATTTCAAGAGCGCAAAAGTACAAAATTAATAGGAAAAGCCCGCTAAATTGATGAAAAAAAAGCTTTATCCACTTATAAAACATCAATATTTTAGTGAAAATTAAAATAATAGACCCAATTATAACCAAATTCGTTAGACTCAAATCAAAATAAACCAGGAAAAGAACGAACGGAAAAAGGGCAAATCCGACATAATATATGAGCGCAGAATACGATTCCAGCCATATATTTGTCTTATTTTTATCAAAAAACGTCCACCCCAGAAACATATAAAGCAACCATTTTAGTAAGAAATAAGCGAGGCAAAAACCAACGTAAATACCCAGCAAAAGGAGGGAGGATACATGGTCCATCAGAGCAGGACATGTATCATGAAAATAATTGATAAATGTGATGCCCGACAAGACACAGGTCTGCAATACAAGCACAAGGAGATAACGCACATCAGCCGCCGTAGAGCTATCAAAAATGCTCGTCCGTTCGCGATGTAACACAAAGTCTTTCACCTGTTGGGAGAGAAATTTCTTTCCACGTGCCAAGGCAATGGAGGAGAGAAAGAAGCAAACCAGCAATGTCAGCGCAATAGCATCATCCGTACGGGGAGAGTAGGAGATAGGGGTTCCTTCAAAGCCAGAATCAACCTCTTGTACAGCATGAAGATCGGCCAACTGCAGGCTATCACTGTCTGCCTTTGCCGGACTAATCTGTTTCTGCTGGAGAAGAGACAAGGTATCCGTGTTCTGGGAACTTAGTGTATCACCTATCATATCGCTGCAAATTTACGAATGGAAATATCCCATACAGGAGTCTCATAAAGCAGCTGAACTGCTTCTTCCGGTGTCTGCGCCACTTTCCATATATCACCGTGTTGGCGTCGCATAAAGTTTTCATCGATTGCTTTTTCAAGCATTTCGAGCAATGGATCGAAAAATCTGTTTGTATTGAGAATTATAATCGGATTGAGATACAACCCCAATTGTTTCCAAGTGATAATTTCCAGCAATTCTTCAAGGGTACCGCATCCACCCGGCAAAGCGATGATACCATCACTCAAATTGGCCATCTTCTGTTTGCGTTCGTGCATGGATTCTACCTCGATCAGCTCTGTCAGTCCAGTATGATGCCAGTTTTGTTCCACCATGAAGCGGGGAATCACTCCGGTCACTTCACCGCCATTTTTCAACACAGCATCTGCCACAGAGCACATCAGACCGATACTTCCAGCTCCGTTTATCAAACGGATATGGTGTTCGGCAAGCAGACGGCCGAGAGTCTCGGCTGCTTGAAAGTAAACAGCATCTATCTTGGTACTGGAAGCGCTATATACGCATACGGAATTTATCTGGTTCATCTTCATCACTATCCATTATTATATCGAGAAGGCAAAATTACGAAAAAATTCCGTTATTCATATTCAACTTAATCAGAGATCATTTTTATCTCCGCATTTATCTATCTTCATAAAAAAATCTTGGACTTCTTACTTTTTAGAAGTCCAAGAGCTTTTCTCACAGAGAATACATCTATCACAGATTTCTCATCTACTAACAGGTGTATCACATTGTTGCTGAATAAACTTCATTATCTGAACCATAAAATTGTTCAAATACCCTACCAGTAGTAATCCAGCACACAATTAAAAAGTGATTTTAATTTTACGTTTCAATATACCTTAATGAGCCTTTCACAAGGCTTATTAAGCCCACGAATAAAAGTTAACCGACTCTTTCCCCTTTCGGTCATCTAAATCGTCATTTCAGCAATGCGCCATATATTTCAGCAGCGGGGCTTCAACAGTTAATGATTTAGGTATATCATCTTATGTTAGTTGCAAATAATATATATTCCAAAGATTTAATCTAATTCAAAATCTCCGATAAAGGCTTCCTTCGGAAGTTGTATCTCCAAAGTATATTTACCTTTTTCCTCACCTGCAAGATCAATATAAACCTTATCTACATTTAAATCAGTAGATGTATAAACCACTTCTCCCGTCTCTGCATCCTTGATGGTAACAGTTACAGTGGGAACAGTAGAAAGAAGGTCAATAGATAACAATGAGTTTTCAATAAAAGCATCAGGAGTAACAGGGATAGACCGATGTTGTACCTCAGTTTTATTCTTTAGCCTGATTTGACGTGCAGATATCATTTCATGTGCAAAAGAAAACATACTTACTTGAAGTAAGACAGTCAACAACAAAAAAGGTAAAAATTTAGCTTTCATAATAAATGGGTTTAAAATTTCGCTCCAAAAATACACAGATGAAGCAAAAGAAACGATTTTTATGCGGTAACAATGGTAACAGCCTTTCATTTAGAAGCAAAACAAGCCTAGAGAAATCAGCATATCTCACTGAATATCAACACCAAACACGCGATCGAAAATTTGAGCATCCATTTTGTTCTTTATACGATTTTTACGGGTTTTAAGAGCATCTGATGTAGCATCCATCAACTCCATCATGACAGTTTTCGAGCAACAAAGCAATGAAAGAACACAATAAAATATATCATCACCAGTTAAAGCCGGATAACGCTCCTTCAAATTCATCATCACATCAACAAATGCACTAGAAATTTCAGAACGTATCTCTTTTCTCAAACTACGCATCACCAATAGTTGTTTAGGAGTCGCTTTCTCTAATGCTTCCAATTGATCGTAACAATTAGTTGTTTTAAGTACAGATATACATAATTGAATTTGCTGCTCTGTTAACTTCGACCTTTTCTTATCTAGATCTTCTTTATTAGTTTCCGAAATCTCTTCCTCTTTGAGCAGCATAGTATCTACCCGATTTTGGGTCAATTCACGTTGTAATGCTATATAACGCTTTTTCCTTTTCCTATCATTCCACATAAAACAAAAGACACAAATAATCATTAAGAAAAAGAATACAGAAACCAAAGTAAAAACCAGCATTTTAGTATGTTCTGACAATAGCCTCTTATGTTCTTCTAATTGATGTTTATCCATAAGTCGATTGAGTTCTTCATTGTCATTCATAATCTGCATAGAATCATAAAGCACTCTATATGCATCCATATTTTCTGTCGCAATCTTCCATTCACCTCTTTTCTTTGCTATTTGATGCATTCCATCATAGCAAACAGCCTTTCCATAAATATTAAGTTGGTCTATATTCTTACTAAAGAAATAACTGGCAGAATCAAGTTTATTCAAATTCAACATAATTTGAGCTTTTGACAAACAGACATTAACAGCATCATCCCCTTGCATAATCATTGCTTTCGATACATATTTATCGGCTTGAACATAATCTTTTTTTTCATTGTAAACCATAGCGAGGTCATGATAAAGAGCTCCTATCAAACTAGAGTCTTGCTCTGCTAATGCATAATCAAGAGCTTTTTGATAATACAACAATGCGCTATCCTTTTTATTTTGTAATAAACAGATACGTGCAATACCTCTCAATGGATATGTCTGCTGACTTCCCCCCTCTAATATCTGATAAGCTTGGCGATAAGCCTCAATCGCTATATCATACAAATCATCTTTTTCATAACAGTCCGCAAGATTATCATATATCATTGCCAAGAACTCATCCCTAACAGGCATCAACCGAATTGCCGTCAAATACTCGTCTACAGCAAATGAAGTATACCCTTTCTCTAAATAAGTAGCTCCCCAATAATAATGAGCTTTTGCAGCACGTACACTTTTCTTCTTATCACCATAGTATTCAACAGCCATTTTTATCAGCGAGTCATCTCCTAAAGCAATATAATTTTTATGCCTTGCTTGCGTAAGCAATAGCGCATAAAGTGCTCTGTCAGCACGTGGTAATTTCTGTGGGGAGGAAATTGATTCCAAAATGGATAATGCACTATCAGGATATATTTCCATCAATGAGTCAGCAGATAGTAGCAATGGACTCTTCACCGAAGAAGAGCAGGAAGATAGAGAGACAGACATCAGAATGCTACCTACGCTGACAAGTAAACTAAAGAACAACAATAAATAGCGTTTAGGATAACAACATCTTGTTTTCATTAGGCAGTCCGTTTATTTACAGGTCAAAAGTAGCAAATTCCGGCAAAAGAAGTTTAATATCCAAAAGATATTTATTTAAATATAACTTATTTAAAATCAAGAGCCACAACCTCATATCCTACTAGAAGGAGTTGAGATTGTGGCTCTTATCGAATGAGCTAAGCTCGCTTTCAGACTGTTTTACAGACCAAAAGCAGCTTTAATTTTATCTACGTAGTCGAGTTTCTCCCATGTAAAGAGTTCCACTTCCACTGTTTTATCTCCTTCGTAACGAGAAGAAAACTTCTTCGTTATCACTTGCGGTTCACGTCCCATGTGACCATAAGCGGCTGTTTCCTGATAAATAGGATTACGAAGTTTCAGACGTTCTTCGATTGCTTTCGGGCGAAGATCGAACAACTGATCGATAACGCGGGCAATCTCACCATCCGTCATGTTAACGTGGGAACGGCCATAAGTATCTACAAAAATATTGATCGGACGAGCCACACCGATAGCATAGCTCACCTGTACAAGCATTTCATCTGCTACACCTGCCGCAACCATATTCTTTGCGATATGGCGTGCTGCATAAGCTGCACTACGGTCTACCTTGCTAGGATCTTTTCCGGAGAAAGCACCACCACCGTGAGCACCTTTACCACCATAAGTATCAACGATAATCTTACGACCTGTCAAACCGGTATCTCCGTGAGGACCACCAATTACGAACTTGCCCGTAGGATTCACATGATAAATGATTTTATCATTAAACAGCGCCAACACTTTATCGTGATGGATAGAAGCAATGACACGAGGCATCAGAATTTCAATCACATCACGGCGGATGATAGACAGCATTTCTTCGTCAGCTTTCAGCTGGGCGGCTTGAGAATCATCTTCCGGTTGGATAAAGTCATCATGTTGCGTAGAAACAACGATTGTATCGATGCGAACAGGAGTTCCGTTGTCATCATATTCGATAGTAACCTGGCTTTTGGCATCGGGGCGGAGGTAAGTCATCACCTTTCCTTCACGACGAATGTCGGCCAGCACTTGCAGAATGCGGTGTGCCAGATCAAGAGAAAGCGGCATATAGTTTTCCGTTTCATTGGTAGCGTAGCCAAACATCATACCCTGGTCGCCTGCACCCTGTTCCATCGGGTCCTGACGCTCTACACCACGGTTGATATCGGGACTTTGCTCATGAATAGCGGAAAGTACGCCACAAGAGTTACTTTCGAACATGTACTCTCCTTTGGTATAACCGATTTTCTTAATCACTTCGCGCGCGATGAGCTGGAGGTCAACGTACGCTTTTGTTTTCACTTCACCCGCTAGCACCACTTGTCCGGTAGTCACTAGTGTTTCGCAAGCTACTTTCGAACTGGGGTCGTAAGCCAACAGTTTGTCAAGCACAGCATCCGATATTTGATCGGCTACCTTGTCGGGGTGTCCTTCTGACACCGATTCGGATGTAAATAAGTATCCCATCTTTTTAAATTAAGAATTAAAAATTGAAAATTAAAAAATGAGAGAGAGTAGGAGAGGCGAGTGCTGCAAAGGATAAACCGAAAGGCGTCAATCAGACGTGTTTTAGCATTTTTTTCCGTGGTTGCAAGCTACTCAAATCTGTCCACACTTTCATTTCGGTTGCAAAGATAAAGAGATTTCGGAGATAATGAGTATCTTTGCCCTGTATTTAACACATAAATAGATTTATAATGATTCTAAATAAGAAATTAAAAACGCTTTTGGTGCTGGCTCTTTATATAGGCTTCACGATTGCTATCTACGCCATTGTTTGCCATTTCATCGACAAGCCGTTTCAGGAGATTCATTTGCTGTATGCAGTATTGATAGGATGCATTGCCTATTTACCGGTCTTTATTGCGGAGAAAAAGAAGAAGTAAGCTCCTTTATCGTTTTTCCAAGTACCGGATGCACTAATCCGGGAGCAATTTCCGCCAGTGGTTTCATGACGAAGTCACGTTCTGCCATCAACGGATGTGGGAGGATCAACTTTGCTCCTGAAGGAGAAGTGGTGGAAAGTATCAAATCATCATAAAGCAACAAGTCAATATCAATCAGGCGGTCGCTATATATGCCGTTAACGGATTTCTTCGTACGTCCCAATTTCTGTTCAATCGCCTGCGTTCTCTGTAAAACGTCTATGGGAGCCAATTCGGTATCTACACAAACCGCTGCATTCAGGAAACTGTTATCGGAAGAAAATCCCCAAGGGGCAGTTATGTAAAAAGCAGACAGGGAAACGATTTTCCCTACCTGCTCTTCTATTTTCTGCACGGCATCCCGAAGATTTTGTTCTTTATCCCCAAGGTTAGTGCCGAGTCCCAGATAAACTTTTGCCATTATTTGTCCAAAATCAGCATTGCATCTCCATACGTGCCGAAACGGTAACCTTCTTTCAATGCTACATGATAAGCATCCATCACCTGGTCATAACCACCAAAAGCAGCTACAATCATCAGTAAGGTAGAAAGCGGCATGTGGAAATTGGAAATCATTGAATTGGCTACGGTAAATTCATACGGAGGGAAGATAAACTTGTTAGTCCATCCTTCAAATTCCTTGAGATGTCCGTCAGTGCTGACTGCGCTTTCAATAGCACGCATCACTGTCGTACCTACCGCACATACATTTCTACCGTTATCTTTGGCACGATTCACGGTTTTCACCGCCATTTCGTTTACAAACATTTGTTCCGAATCCATCTTATGCTTCGTCAAGTCCTCTACGTCGATGTCGCGGAAGTTACCCAGACCAGCGTGCAAAGTGATATATGCAAAGTCCACACCTTTGATTTCCAGACGTTTCATCAACTCACGGCTGAAGTGCAAACTAGCAGTCGGAGCAGTCACCGCACCCTCGTTCTTTGCAAAAATAGACTGGAAGCGTTCAGCATCTTCCGGTTCTACGGGACGGTTGATAATAGAATGGGGGAGTGGAGTTTCACCCAGAGAATACAGTGCCTTTTTGAACTCGTCATGAGGTCCGTCATAAAGAAAACGGAGCGTACGTCCGCGAGAAGTGGTGTTATCAATCACTTCAGCCACCATTGAATCGTCCGGCCCGAAATACAGCTTGTTACCGATACGTATCTTACGTGCCGGATCGACCAATACGTCCCACAAACGAAGCTCTTCATTCAACTCACGCAACAAGAATACTTCGATACGAGCACCTGTCTTTTCCTTGTTACCATACAAGCGGGCAGGGAATACCTTTGTATCGTTGAATATAAACACATCTTTATCATCAAAGTAGTCCAACACATCTTTGAACATCTTGTGCTCAATCTTACCTGTATTACGATGCAATACCATCAAACGAGACTCATCCCTATATTTCATAGGATGTAGAGCGATCTTATCCTCGGGTAACTTAAATTTGAATTGTGATAATTTCATATCTATTCCTTATTACGTTAATTATTTTCTTCCTCATTTTCTATCTCCTGTCCGTCGATCCACTCTTTAAAGTGTTCGGGATTCAGACAGTCTTCCAACCGGACATCACCTACACGGGTACGGATCAATCCTGTCAGGTGAGCTCCGCTATGGAGTGCTTCGCCGATGTCGCGGGCCAAGGCGCGGATATAAGTCCCTTTGCTGCATACGACACGGATTTGAATCATCGGTTCCGGATCATCCAGGCGACATTCCAGCAATTCAATCTCGTCGATAACAAGCTGTTTTGCTTTTAGTTCGACTTCTTCTCCTTTCCGGGCCAGTTCATAAGCACGCTTGCCGTCTACCATACAGGCAGAGAAGGCAGGGGGGACCTGATCGATGGCACCGATAAAGTGCGTCAGCACTTCTTCCACCAGTTCCCTTGTGATATGCTCGGTAGGGTAGGTGGCATCTATTTCATGTTCCAAATCGTATGACGGGGTAGTAGCGCCCAAGCGCAACGTTGCTACGTACTCCTTCGTATGATATTGAAACTCTTCTATTCGTTTGGTTGCCTTGCCTGTACATACAATCATCACCCCTGTTGCAAGAGGGTCCAGTGTTCCGGCATGCCCGACTTTTAGTTTTTTCACTCCGATCCGACGGCAAATATGATAGCGGGCGTGCCCTACTACTTTAAATGAAGTCCATCCGAAAGGTTTATTGAAAAACAGTACTTCTCCCTTTTTAAAATTCATCAGCCAATTTCTAAGTTGTATCCAAGCAGCAGCATTACCAGAATGGTTCCGCCAACAATAATTCTATACCAGCCAAACGCCTTAAAGCCATATTTCGTAACAAAGCTAATAAAGAACTTGATAGCCAGCAAAGCAACGACAAAAGCCACCACATTACCGATAATAAGTGCCGGCATGTTGTTGACAAGAATCTCGGTGCCACCATCCAGGAAGAGTTTCAACACCTTGTAACCGGTTGCCGCAAACATAGTTGGCACGGCAAGAAAGAATGAAAATTCGGCAGCATCCTTACGAGTCAGCTTCTGGGCCATACCTCCGACAATGGTAGCCATCGAACGGGATACTCCCGGTATCATAGCAATACACTGAAACAAACCGATATTGAATGCCTTTTTTTCAGTCAGCACCGTATCTTCGCTTCCTTTCGAAAAGATCTTATCGCAGAACAACATGAATATACCACCGATCACCAACATCACTGCCACTATTGCTACACTCTCCAGCATCTCGTCTATCTTATCGCTGAACAGGAATCCCAAAATGGCGGCAGGAATAAAAGCTACCAGTAATTTCCAGTAGAAATCAAATTTATGCAGAAAACACTTCAAAGCGGAAGCTCCCGCAGGAGCCGGCGTATGGTTCAACCGGAAAAAACGCTTCCAATAAAGACAAACCACTGAAAGAATCGCGCCAAACTGAATAATTACAGTAAATGCTTTTACAAATTCTGTACTTTCTACTCCTAATATGTTTTGTGTAATAATCATGTGTCCTGTAGAAGAAACCGGTAGAAACTCTGTCAACCCTTCTACAATAGCAATAATAATCGTCTCAAATGTTGTTAAATCCCCCATCTTTATTCTTCTGTTTTTTGTGTTTTAGGTTTGCGTAATACAGCGTAAATCATAGACAAGAAGCCAAACAGGCAAACGACTGGCGCTACCTTGATTCTGCGTACACTGAAAATATCGGGTTCAAAAGAGGTTTCGGACGATGTAGGTCCCGTCATCAATAGAAAGCCGATAATAACAATCGCCATCCCTATCGCGAGCAAGATAAAGTTCACTTTATCAAAGGCAAATTTCTGCTTGTCAGACATAGTTTATTTAATTACAAATTACTAATTTCAATCATTCCCTTAATCTATCAGTCGGTTGTTACGGATGCTAATCACACGCAAACACAGGTTTGCCGTCAGCCATTCGCCATCCGCTAAATATAGTACAGGCTGTTTGCTTTCATTCTCAAGTATTTATTCATGGAGAAATAGGCGCATAGCCACGTTATTACAATTCCAAACGCCAATACGCTTGCACAGACTATCAACATGACTTCAGGCGTGATGACCTGAAGCAATTCCTGTTCGTACGTCACGGCCCAATAAGCGGTCCCCATCAATATGGAATCGGCAACGATGGCTGCCAATATCCCGCTCCATACATTCTTTCGAAGGAATGGCCCCCGGATGAATCCCCAACTCGCTCCTACCAACTTCATGGTGTGAATGAGGAAGCGTTTGGAGTAAATAGCCAGTCTTATGGTATTGTTTATCAGGGCAAAAGAGATAAAAGTAAGCACTACCGCCAAGGCAAGCAGTACCAGACTGATATTTCGTATGTTATCATTCACGGCGTCAATTAACTCCTTTCGATAGAGCACATCTTGTATGTTGGTGTTCTTTTTAATCATTTTCTCTATCTTCGCAATGCTGTCGGAGTTTGCATAGTCGGAATGGAGTTTGATTTCAATGGAAGCGGTAAAAGGGTTATAGCCCAAGAATTCTTCCGGATCGGTTCCCATTGCTTCCGTCTGTTCTTTCAGTGCTTGTTTTTTAGAGATATATTCGGATTGTTTCACGAAAGGTTCCTGATTCAGCTTCTTCTGAAGTTTCAGTATATCCGCTTCTTTCATGTCGTCACTGATAAGAACGGAGAAACTGATATTCTCGCGGACATATACGGAAAGATTGTGTGCCGTCAATACGAAAAAGACAACCAGTCCTAACAACAGCAACACCAGTGTCGTACTGATACTCGACGTGATGAACTGCATGTCGAAGATTGAACCTGACTTATATTTGTTTTGATTTCCCATGCGTTATCTCTTTTTTCGGAATACATAAATCATGGAACTACTGCGTTCTTTCCGTCCTAAAGCATTAAACCACGCTAACGTTCCGGCAAACATCCCTTTCAGGAAACTGCACGAACTGCCACGATGTTTCTCGCTCAACATGGATACGTAGAACGCATCAAACGGCATCGGATGACGCGCCGCCATAATAAAGCCATGACGGGAAGCCAATTGTTGTATAGTGCCCGGAGTGAAATGCCAGAGATGACGGGGAACGTCGTATGCCGCCCAATATTCACCGTAGCGCTTGGCATCATAAGAAGAGCAGTTGGGTACTGCCACAATCAATACTCCTTTTTCTGTCAGCAATTCGCGAAGCGTTTCCCAAGTCTCATTCAAAGATTCGAGATGCTCCATCACATGCCAGAGAGTGATAACATCAAAACTAGCAGGAGCAAACTCTTTCAGAGCCGATTCAGGCTTTACATCCAGTTCGAAATGCGTTTTTGCAAACTCACGTGCCTGCGGGCTTTTCTCCACTGCCTCTACCTTCCATCCCCGGCGAACCATTGTATCGGAAAAGTAACCGGTTCCCGTACCTATATCGAGCAAACGCCCCGTTTTACGATGCGCCTCTTTAGCTACCAAGCGCGCTTTGCGGCCCAGCATATAAGAACGTACGTAATGGTAGATATTATTCATCGCCCCCTTGCGCGTATCAGTGTGAGAAATATAGTCGGGAGTCTCATAATACTTGCCTATCTCTGCTTCCACGGGAACTCCTTGTGTGAATGTAAATCCACAGTCCTCACACGAATACAGTTCAAACTGTTCGCCCGAAGCATAAAAATCCGTACAAGTCATGACGCGTTTCAAGTGCGTACCGCCACACACCGGACAAGCATTTATACTGAGTTTCTCCATTAACTATCTAAGCAAAATTAAGTGCTGCCTCGAATGACAAGACAACACTATACCCGAATTTGGTGCAAAGAAACAAATAAAAAGTGATGGATTGGGGTTTCGTTAAGGACTTTTAATAGAAGAGTTGTCTCTGATACAATATAAGAGTAGTTTTAACAGCTCGTATCAGGACAACTCTATCTTTGACTTTAAAGAGATTGATTATAGGCCACTAATGAAGTGACATAATCAGTATTTACGTTAATAGAAACAATATCTCTAACTCGCAATTGACGAAGATCATTTTCCCATTTTCCTCGATTATCCATTGATTTCCATCGAAAAATGGAGGTTTTCACCTCTTCTATCTTTCCAATAAAAAAAGAGGATTCCAGATCTGTTTGAATTTCAACAACACATTGCAGAGCATTGAGCCTATTCAAAAGATCCAACCTATTAGATATAGAGAATTCTGGGACTGGTATGTCCATAACCCCTTTAGCTATCAATATTTTCTCTTTAAAACGATCTTCCTCTGTGCGTTTGTATGATTCTATATGACATTTTTGAATAAATGCAAACCCATCCAATATGTAATCATTAGGTATCCTTTTTATTAATACCCAATAATTGGAAGATGATTCTATTATTCCCGATATGGGATCCTTCCAGTTTTTAATGTAAATAGTATATAGTCTCTTATTTTCCATAAAATAAAAACTTTAATCAATTCCTATTTTTCAAATTTCAGACTGTAAATCAATAGAGACTTCACATAATCAGTATCAATACTAACTGACACAATTTCACTTAGTAAACAATTATCATAAACATTATCCCATTTTCCTTCACAATCCATCGTTTTAAGATAAAAAACCCTATTTAAAACTTTCGTTATTTTTCCCACATCACAGACTGATTCATCTATAGGAGATACAAGAACGATATTCATATTATCACAAAACCATTTAAGAGGTGCACTTTTGCTATCTATAGGAATTTCTGGAGTAGGAATATCCATTACACCTTTTGCTCGTAATACAGATTCTTTAAATAAGAGATTCTCATCTTGAAAGCATTTCTTTATATGCCTCCTCTGAATCACAGAATATCCATCAAACAGAAAATCATTAATAATCCATTTTATTAATATCCAATCAACACTAAATGCCTCAACGATTCCGCATATAGGTTCTTTCCAACCTTTTATTTCAAACGAATACAATTTTCCTTTTTCCATACCTTACTATTTATATCTAGTTCTTCGCACATCTCCTTTTTCACCACCTCTATCTTGAGCTTTTCTTTTTTGACCTTTTTGGTGCTTATTTAGCTTATTCTTTGCATGTTCTGCTGACGCGTAGACATGTAGCTACGCTAATTTAATATATTATTTATCAGAATATCTCAACTGTATAAACGATAAAGCAACATTCAATATAGCAACTATTAATATCAAAATATGAATATTATAAAAACCGAAGAAAAGAAATACGATCCCCTGTATGATTATGAATATAATTGAATATATCATATATAATATTGAAAACACTTTTGTGTATTTAGCATTTACTTTTTGATGTAATATAGTACAAACTATCAATAATATGCATCCAATAAATGGTAAGCTACCCAATCCTCGAATAGTTATCGCAATTAATAGACCTTGAATAATCCAATAATATGGTATTAATTTTATTATTATTTTCATATTAACTCATTATTTGACTTTAAACCATCTGTGGTTATTTTGTATACAATTCTATATACATCAGCCATCCAATCATCAAAAGAGATACAGAGCCATACTTGTTAGATATACAACTCCAAGCCTTAGTTACATCTGCATCATAAAAAATACTGTCATCATTTTCAAACTGCATCTTATTAGACAAATTTAAACAATTATATATCAAACTCCAAATATCTCTTTGTTTAAATCGTTAGCCAGATTGCTATTTTATCATCTTTATCAGATTCATTGGCATTGTTCTTGAGTTACAAATCATTACCAAATACAGGATCAGTACATGATATATTATATGCAACAAAATCGTTCTCCTGTTTATTGAAATAAGACACATTTCATTGATTCTTAGCTGAATTTCCAGATAATTTGCAACCATAATCTTCATAATGGTTCTTTATAGAGATAACTATTACGATACACCCAGCTCTACTACTTTTTCAATGGTCCATTTTTTATTAATTTTGCGAATACATATAATTGTTTCCTCTCCGCAAAGCCGCCCACAAGCATAAGAACAATAAAAAAGTCCAACTCGCTTTTCTTTATCAAAGTATATCCTCGACATTCTCAATATTCCTGAAAAAAGAAAATTATAGTTTTCTCTTTCCCATATCTTAAATCCTTCGGGAAACTCTGAAGTGTATTTCAATATGAACCGTTTTCTATTCTCTATTTCAGACAAATCCAGTGGACGACTTTGTATTGATTGTTTATTCATAGAGTTAAGTGCCTCGGTATAATCCGGTTCTATTAATTGTTTTCCGATATATTCAACATCTAAATTTAGATTACAACAAGTGAATAGAGTATCAAAAACAGCAATAACAAAGGTCGTATCTCTCATTTTTCTATTTTTTCTCTCAATCTCAACAATCTTTTTATCATATCCAACAGTGTCATACGCTATTGGATTGTTGTTATCAAGAAATGGTATTGGAGGAGGAATTTCAAAACTACTTAATGCTCCCATCTCCTCAACCAAGTTATCAAAAATCTCATTAAACACTTTCATCTCATAACTACCAGCCTTATCTATTCTGCATGATAGTACTCCAATCAATAACACTATTAGCATAAAATACTTTTTCATAATCAATTATTTTTTAAACCTATACATCAACCTCAAAATAGCACTGATTAACTTTACTATTCCTCACAAGTTGTAACATCGTTATATTATAGGCAGTCCAAGTACATTATAGCCTTACTTACATTATTTACAGCCAATGCTGTTATATCCTCTTAATCCATTTATAACACTCGTGTTACACACATCTTTAATTAGCTTACCTTGTTTATCTCTCACATATAGTTCTACAGCACTCATATCACACTGTACTTCAATTTCAGCAAATTACATCACACATAGATTTCCCTGCCTACTACATATTTCTATTCAATACTATAGTCATTGCCAAACGTAATGTGACTAGGCAAATTTAAGATATTATATTGAATATCAGACATCTTTTCATTTTATTCTTGTATCAAACGTTCATTTGCATCACATTAGATAATATAAAATACTCTGATACAAATTGCCCGTCTTCTAGGCAATTTATATCAGGGTAGGAGATAGTGCTAAATTACAATGGAATTTGCCTGTAATATTTCGAAATTAATAAAGAGTTACTGTTTGCACAATCAAAATCTATCCAAATAGTTTTTTGTAAAAAATAAAAAAATCGCTGTTCTATCAATACATTATTTAACTTTGCAGAAACCTTATAAAAGCCAATTTTCATATTTCTTTTTTCTAACAATTTTGGAAGTTCATAAGCCTTTATAAAACCACTATATACTATTTTATCATTCAATGAAATAATAGTATTAATATCTTGGCTATTTTCATACGAGTTCCCTACAAAGATCAATGTAGATCTAGATGCAAAACAAACAATACATACACATAATAACATCAGCCCGACTGTTACCATTAATACTTTTCTATTTTTCAAATTCATTTATATCATCTCCATTTAAGACCTAAACTATAGACATCAACAATATTATTATCATAGCGAACATATGGATAAGGTATTTTTCTATTCATATAATTCAAGGAATTACTACCTCTATTTATATTATATTGTTGTTGCAGCATAACTTTTCTTTGTGTCGAATTACTATTGTGAAAAATTCGTAATCCCCCGATAAAATCCCTGTTGTCTAGTATCTTTTTTCGCTCAATCTTTGCGTAAAAAAAGATTATGCGAAAAATGAGCAAAGAAGAATTCTTAGAAATTCTATCCCGTTAGCAAAGGTTATGTGATCAGGCAAATTTAAAATATTATATTGAATATCTATTATATTTTTGTTAAATCTTACATTAGGTTTCTGTTGTCGTCGTAGAGATGTTCTATCGTAGTCTGGTACTGTTCTCAAATTCGAATCCATTAGAGTGGAAGATATAGATGTATGTTGATTCAAAAAATTCCGTTAATCTTTGTAGACTAACGGAATCAATTTATTACCTAAACATTTTTTACTATTTACTCATAGATAAGCAGATTAGTTTACCTACTCCCATACCTTGTCCGATTCACGTTTCTTTGATATCTTTTATCTGCATCCTCTGATAATCTTTTCCTGTCAGCATCACTCATAGTATTCCACTTATCAGACCAAAATCTAAATCTCGACATCTCTCCATCTTTCTTATCATATATACCGTGGTTTAATATACGAAATAGAAAACCAGGCATAGCAGAAACATCAAATCCATAATTATCAATATCATGAAACATCACTTTCGTTTGATAATCTCTCCCATTTACACTTATAAGGCTGTATGTCGATCTGCAAAATAACTTATAGAAATCTCCCCAGGAATCTTCTATCAACGCTAGATTTCTAAAAAAAACATCCTGACGAGGCAGACTCTTATATTCTAAAATTTTTCTTTCATTCGGTCCTAAAATAATGGGCAAAGAATCACAAAGCGATAAATAAAGACTATCCTGACCATTTACAACAGCATAATGTCTTTTAGTACTTGACGACAGGCAAACTACGGAGTCTGTATTATTCTTCAGATAAATTTGCCCATATACATTTTTTATCATTGTAGCACGTTGGTTTTCATTCCAAAACAAATTCCGTTTTATACTGTCTATGTTACAACTTAAATAGAAGTCATTTAACTCGACATCATGAGACATAATCCCCATCTGCACCGGGCATCCTTTCACATATCCAGAAAAATATGGCCACAATTCCGTTATATTAAAATATGTACCCCATCCCTCAAGTAATGAAATATCTATTAATATTTTCTTCTTGCCAAGTTTGGAGACAACCAAAATCCAACTCTCTCCCCCTCCTCCTTCTTCCACAAGATTGCCAGAATAACCAGATATATCTATCATTTCATCCGCAGACATGGGTAACTCATCCAATTCTATATAACAAAGATATTTATCCTTATATTTAAGGATTTTCGAAGGATATTCAAATTTCAGATCTGCAGGACAATCAGCTGCTTGAATCCTATATATATGATTAGAATCATTAATAGCCAATTCATATAATATTACATATTCATTAACTATCAAGCCACTATCTACAAACAATTTTGCTTGCGCTTCCACCGCTTGCTGAACCTTGTTGATAGTAGGCTGCTTACAGCCTACTATAGCAAACAAAAATATAAAATTTAAAAACGTAGTTCTCATTACTTCATAAATTTATCATTCAATTTATCTAACAACGTTTTACTTGTATCTATTTTATATTCTTCACTCTCAATACGTGAATTTCTACTGTCATAGAAAAATAATACTTTACTGTCCCTATGGTAATAAATGGACCCACATTATTTATTAATTATTAATCCTCCTGGTTTCTCGTTACAATGCCCGTATACTACATTAGTTATACAACCATCTCTATATGCATATTGCCATTCCATTTCGAAATCTCCCATATTATGTAATTCATATTGATATTTCTTAGGAATTATACAAGTTATTGTTGTGGTTTTATGAGTCTTTTTAAAAAAAGGCTCATAAAAATTACCACCATAATAAAAATCATATCCACCATAATAAAACACAGCATCTGTCCATTTAGCGTGATTAATGTATTTAGATAGATAAACTGCAGAAATTCCAAACTGTGTGATAGAATCACTCCAAACCCCATAAATAAAAGCCATTTTTATTTTGAGTCCCTGATACATAGGACACTCCTTTGTTTTCATTATTATAGAATCCAATAGCGGATAGAGGCATTCCCTGGCTTCATAAACTTCAATTTCTTTAGTCACATAATCTTTAAATTTATAAGGCTTAAATTTAACAACTTCTTCGCTAGACTTACATCTAACAAATAACAGAAGTGACAACATAACAAGCGAAAAACAAACTAATACTTTCATAACTTTTTTATTTCATTATTGACGTACTTTATTTGTATAGTCATAATATTTTCCATTGTTCAATATTCTAAAAGTAGCTTTAGGAGAGTCTTTTAATATATTTTTAGCCTTTCCTATATCACCCCCATGCATACCATTCAAGCCCTTTTTAAGTCCCGATGGCGTATTATGTCCAACTCCAGGGTAACAACCAAATGAAATTACAAAATAGTCAACCTATATCAGGGTAAGACACTCTGTTTTATCGAACAATAATATAAAAAACTACCCTGACACTTAAGAATATTTCTATAACATGCCAAGGTAGTAATCGAGTTATAAATCAGGGAGTTTTACAAGTTTTTCAAAATTAGTTTTCCATATATCAAGTTCAAATAGAACTCCATCAACATCCACATTTAAGGATGCAATAACCTCAACTCCATCAATATCTGTAAATTGAAATTCACTAATTTGTCTACCCAATTTCCTACTTTCATTTATTTTCCCCTGTGGAAACAAATACAAACTACCCATTTCCCCATCATCCATTGGACATACTAATAAGCCATTTTTCCAATCTTCAGACATTTCTAAAGATGACTTATGAACAAGTAATTCAATAAGTTGTTCCTCTTGCTTAGTCGGTATTCTATAAAATTTCATGTATTCTTCCTATATTAAATGTTCCATCAGAAAGTTTAAAAGCTGTATACTGTATATTTCGACCACCTATTCTAATAATCTGATTGAAAGGTCTACCCGCTACTACTTGCGAAGAAACAGTTTCAAAATGAGTTCGTATCATTGACTGTACTACTGATCTATCCAAGCCTAAAGCGTCTGTATGCCGAAAAGTATGATATACTTGATTTGCATTACCTCCAAATCGAATAACAGGAGTCGTTATAATTTTCTTTCCACGCACTGCATTTATTAATGCATTTCCTGATTTTAAAAACGGAACTGGTATAATTGTTTGCATTGCAGGTTGTAGCATCCCTGCAACAGCATCTAATTGATTTTCCGTTCTCACATACTCCATTCCATGAGTTTCGCAAAGTTCTTGAAATTTAGCGTCTGCAATATACGCATCCCATTGTTTTTCAATTGCTAAATTTCTACCTGTATTTCTACCATCCCAGTCAAACTTTCTATTTACAACAACTTCAACTTCATCATCAGAATGTACAATTTGAGTACTTACAAAATATTCCCCACCTACATCCTTTAGAATTTGGTCTCCACCATTAAACAATTTATACAACCAGGCTCCAAATTTTGTCGAAAAACAGCCTGTTGGATCAACTTTGTTTACAAAGTTATTCACACAATAAACATAAGGTGACTCACTATAATACATCTCTACCATCGGATCCACCGCATGCCAACGTCCAATCGCCGCATCATAATACCTTGCCCCATAATCGTACCAATCCAGCCCGCCTTTCTGATCCAACTCTTTTCCATTATACTTATAAGGCTGTGTGTCATCGCCTGCATTAAACATCAAACCACCAAAAGGGTAATAGTCATTCACTTCCTCTACTTTCCCATCTTCATCCGCAACTACACGGATATTTCCCTGATGATCCTTCAGATAAAAATAGAACTTGTTATCTTGGAAACTATAGTAACCAGACTCATTCAGCAACATCTTCAAACTGCCGTTCTCATAGATCGCATTGCCACAATAAACGGTGGACGTGACGTTATTGTTTATAGTATGCGTGGTACGGACTTTCCTGCCGTCTGCAGCATATTCATATTCAATACTATTTCCGTCAGCAAAGCTAATGTGACTAGGCAAATTTAAGATATTATATTGAATTCCAGTTATCTTTTTGTTTAAATCTTTGGTCAGATTGCCATTTTTATCATATTCATACTCTACCGTTTCATTGACATTATCCTTAAACTCCATACCGTTACCAAATACAGAGTTAGTGGCATTGTCATAAACAGACTGTAATTGATTGCCATGGTAGGTTAGATTCAGATTATCAACCAAACCATAAGAATCCGCATCGGTTTGACCATATCTAAGCAGTCCCAAGATATTACCCATTTTGTCATAGCCAGTTATTTGCTCATTGAAGCGGTTCCGGTTTTGTTTTAAGTTAGTACCTTCTCCATAAATAGCATCTTTCAAACGGGAAAGGCCATCATAAGTGAAACTGTAACCCTTTTCTTGCGGATCAATAACTGTAGCCATACCATTTTCGACACTACGCCAACACATGCGGCTGATATTACCATTATAACAGGGAGTAGTTCCCTCTAGTGTTTCCTGGTAGTTAAGCGTCTGGTTAAACAATGGACCATTAATGCCTTTTATCCACGAACGAAGATTATATGTATAGTCAGTTCGTAACTCATATACACCATTACGTTTATCTGTTTTCAAACGGCCTATCTCATCATACACATTGTCTACTAAAACAATAGGAGTATTATCATTCAGCTGATAGCTAGTCTTCAATAAACGGTTGGCATGGTCATACGTATGCTGGTGCAATTCTACGATTGGTTCAGTGCCAGAAACTGTATGTATACGTTTTTCTTCCAAGGGATTTCCCGAGAAATTATAAGCTGTATGGACAATCTCCGTACCACCCAACTCATTATTACCCCTTTGCTGGATGATCCGGTAACGGTCGTCATAATACATTACCGAATACGTAAAAGTACCCGGACGGGCAGAGAGGAGCGATGTCCAAACCCCGGTCAGCTGCCCTTTACAACCGCCTGCATTCCGCTTGCCATAGCCTGTTTCCTCTACGTAAACAGTGGTCATGTCATTGGGAATGCCGTTCTTGCCCAAAAACTCATAATGGTCGTAATAGTTGGCAGAAAGGAGGCTCGGAGAATTTAAGGTTACACCTTTCAATTGATAGCCTTTCAACCCGTTCTCTTCATTTGCCCAATCGCCATACACGACGATAGTATCTAGAGGATTGGAAGCATAATCCAACGTATTCGTACAAACTCCGGTCAATACTGTTCGACCGAAAGCATCAGGAATACTGAAACTCCATTCGTTCCGCTCACGCTGTTCGCCGTCTTGAGTAAAGACAGGATGATCGGCAGCGTCATAAACGGTATAAACAGGATCGCATCCCGGAAGTTTCTTGTAGATACAGCGGTTATACTTGTCGTAATGATAAATATAGGCATATTGCTGAAGAACGGGAGCCGTTTCAGACCATTCTCCTTCATCGAAAAAATAATCGGCTGCCATCGGAGGCAACACCATACACAGGTTGCCATAGTTATCATAAACATGGTACGTATCATAAGATATTTGATTATCATCAGACTGACGAACGAGAACTATGCGACCGGCCTTGTCTTTAAACTCATAACTCACATGATTGTCTTCGTCTATCGTACGAACCACTTCCAATGTTCCGGCATCATATTCACCCGCACAAACCAAACTGTCATTCTTTATCCTATAACGGCACACGATAAAGCAACTGTCTACCCGATCAACTGCGTTTTTACGTTCTATATTGGTCAACACGTCTGTTTTGACCGGATGATTCTGCCAAGCAACTCCGGGACCATACTTCTTGACAATTCGGTTCAATGAAGAACTATCGTATTCAGGATAGCTGAAGGGAGAGCTATCTTTCTCGTAATAGCTTGCTTTACAAACGGCCTCACTGACTTCTGCGGATGGAAGAAAAGCACCGCCACCAGTCGATTCTGCTACCGGAAGCCAAAGTTTAGACTCGCGGTTGATCCCGTCATACTCCTGCAATGTGAGCAGGTCGGTCTTATAAGGAGTGGCACCATGAGAAATATGAAGGGAAGGATTACCGAAATGGTCAAAATACTGTATCCCGCGAAGATAATCACAGGTGTGTAATTGGGAGAGATCATCTGTGGAGACAGTGGGAGTCAAGGTAATCACACAGGGCTGCCCCTCGGTCGTACACAAAGCATCACTAAAGTTCGGTGCCTCTATCGTCGTCGTGATCCGTCCGTTATCGACACTGCCTTCCGAAACAACATAATAGGTGCCTGAAGGAAGTTTCTTGACCTCAATGCGGGCATGTTTCTCATTCTCACACTGACCTTCTCCCGCATAATTGTCATTGCTATAAAGGAGCTCACCGGATTCATTCAAGATGCTCATATAGGTATCTTCCAGTTCCGAACCGCAATGACTGAACACCACATCCATCTCCTTTTGCAATACCAACTTATAAAATACGTCATTCGTAGGCTTTGCCGGATAAGCATCCGTATAGTCTACAGAGGTATCTCGGGTATCGGAAAAGAAAAGTCCCGCCTTATATGTTCCGACATCGATAGCAAGCGCTTTTGTGTCTCCCGTTTGTGCAAGAAGTCGCCCGTTTACGGACAGGGAAATGTTGCCGTTCTTTTCCGCATCGGTCACAATATAGTAGACGCCCGGAAGCAGCACGGGTATATGGATGCGGGCACTTTTGACATTTGCACAAGCTCCGTCACCATCCGAATCATCATTGGAATACAGTAACTCCTGCGTTTGAGAAAACAATTGCAAATAGGTGTCCGCAACTTCCGAACCACAATTATCAACGGTCAGTTCCATCGGATTTTCAAGCTCCAACCGATAGAAAACTTCATTACCGGCTTTCTCCGGAAAATTGCCGGACATGAGTTCCGAGTTCTGAACATCCGTATATTGAAAGCTGTCCGCCCGACTGCCTATATCAATAGGACGGGAGAAACTAATACCGGGAGCATACGTACGCCCACTCAAGTTCATCTTATAATACACCGCCCAAGTAGGTGCATCAACATAAACATAAATATAATAGGTACCGGCTCCCAATTCATATACATTCAGTTCGTAATCTGTACCAAGCTTTTGTGTGCGGATGGGAACAACAGGATCATACAAAGCTGAAAGAAGGTGAACACTGTAAGAATCCCCTTCCCAAGGACATTCAGTTCCATCATCATCCAGGCAAATCTCCATAGGCTCTGTCAGGGTGAAGCGAAAAACTACATCATGTCGAAAATAATTATCCCAATAGCTGTCACTGGCATTATAATCACATTGATACGATGTCGTTTCTACAGAATCAGCCAATGCAAAATTCTCACCAAACATTCCCAGCTCAAACGGATTGTAAAAATCTTCACCTATTTCACGAGAGGTTGTCTTTACATAAATAGTAACATCTTCCGCATCCACCGGTTTATCCTCTTTATAGACATTAGGTTTAGCAACCAGATAGTACACGCCGGGCAGCAGACCATATCCATAATTTCCCCATGCTTCCTCCACGTAAATCGCACGGCTCAAAAGGACGCCCGAAGAATTGAGCAAGAAAACAGTACCACTATCAGTGATACTGGGTTTTGCACTGGCTCTAATCCTCATAGGCTGCGTCACTGTTAGTTTGTAGAAAATATCCTTGGATATCAACACTCCCGTATTATCCATATCGGTCGGAGGAATGTACCCGCAATTAAAATTAGCTGTACTTTGGGTATCTTCATAAGTAAACGGTTCCGAATAGGTACCAATGTCAATAGCTGTCGCCATTCGTTCTTCCAAAGACTGTCCCCACGAATAGACAGAACAGAACAACAAGAAAAATAAACATATATAAGTTTTCATAAAAAATCAATTTCATTATCAAATTAAACCATTCATTGAATTACTTATCATTTACCAAAATGATAAATATACTGTTGAAGCATTACCTTACGGGCGTCCGCATCCAGATAATAACTATCTGTCAGCCGGCTATAATTATCATATTCAAATTTCGTTATGACATTATTGGGATCGGTAATGGAAACAACTCCCTGCAAAGGGGCATATTCATAGGTGGTAACCCGCGTATTACTGGGAAGTTTCTCGCGAAGAGAGTTTATCTTATCCCATATCTCTTTGGTAGGTACGGCAAGTGAAGCCCAATCGCCGAAAACGTCTCCGATGTCTCCATCATAACCAAGCGCCACACTCACCTGCTGCCGGGTAGCATTCTCTATCTTGGCTATAGGATAGCGGTTGCGATATCCCCAAATGAAGAGAACAGGCGTATCGTCTTTTGCCATAATTTCGCATACATTGCTATTACTGTCATACGATTGGTAAACGACTTCATCACGAAAGTCCGCCATTCGGTCAGTTTTAAATTGCACCCTATCCGGAAGGCATGTGCCGGACTTAAACAAGATTTTCTTTTCCGTGCATTGCTCGTCTTCGACGTGTTTATGCAAAGAGAGTATGGCAGGATAACCATCCAGATAAGTATAATGATCCGAGAATTGTACGCCGTCACTGTTTGTAAAGTCCACCCTACGTGGCTTCAACGAAGAACCTGGATTGGAGAGATGGCGGTCGTCATACGCATATTGCTTTTCCGTCGAGATTACCCGTTGTCTCCCGTTCACTTTGCAATAATATTGTGTCGTTTCTTTATCGAGTGCCCAATACGTTTCACAATCCAAATAATAAGTAGTCCTCATATTCGTAGCAGAATGGGTATTGTCATTGTCAGCCACAAATACCGGCTTGCCAAGCAGGCTATTCGGTTTTTTCATGTACAAATCAACATCCACTATCAGCTTCCGGACAGGAAGATCCACAGGAATATTATACGGGCCCGCGATTACTTTTTTATATTCGTATCGGGTAGATGACACTAGCTCTTGCCCGTCGAAACGGTCTATACCTATAAGAGCCCCATTTCTCTGATTGGTCTCAAAATAGCCTGTAACAAAATCATCAGAAGGTTCATAAGGATGTCCGGGAAGCATCCGCCCAAGTCGATTCAATACGCTTTCCGGTTGATTCAACATAAACTCCCGGACAGAAGCGGATGTATTCTCCCCACTTTCCCAATGCAGAACGTCCTCAAAAGCATGTGCATCCACATCATAGTAATAGACGGTCTTTTGTGAAATGCCTCCTCCCAATATCTCTTCACTGACAATATTGTACATTACCGGACTTCCGTTACGAAAGGTAATATTAGAGACAGGCATCGAATGATAGACTGTCAAATATTCGTTCCAAAGGCTTTGCCCGTCATCCATTACTTGCGTTACCGTAGAACAATAATCACGCTCTGTAACTATGTGTTTAATAGCACCGCCGCCCCATACGGATTCATACTTCTCATTATTGATAACCGTCAGGCCATATCTATAATTCTTACAGAGCCTTTTCCTTGTCTTCGGATCATAGGTTTCTATACTCTTCACCCGCAATCCGCCAACCGGATAGAGGTAGTCTCGATACTCCGGCTGTTGGCTATTGTCACGAAACGCGCCGTAATTGCCTTCGTAAGAGAAAGAGGTTTCAATACCTTGCGGATCTGTTATCCGGTCAAGAATACCCACAATGTTTCCAGACGCTTCACGGTCTATTCCGACTGCATTCTCAAATAATACAGTGTCTTTTCTTCCCGTGTTATTGGTATCCGGTAAAGGTATTCTTTTTGAAAAGTTCGGCACTGTCAACTTACTACCATTAGCACTCGCTTCCGAACCGTTCATAAATCCCCAATGATCTACAGCCTTCGTATAAATGGAAGGAACGCTGTTTACACCCACATACCTGAATGAATAAGTTTGCGATTCTACACCGGGAGCGGAGATACGTACAGAATCAAGTTTGGTCAAAGAGGTTTTTCCATTATAGGGAGTTACATAAAAGTTAATGGTACGCACCAGTTCTCCATTCTCATCCGTCACTTGCATTTTATCTAATACACTTGTATTGTTAGGCACTTCACCTACTGCTTTATAACTGACAGACAATCTGTTTCCCATAAAATTCACCTGTGTCAATCGGGTAGTACTCATTCTACCCTCCGCACAGTAACTACCTGATGGGTAACTCATATTCGCCACATAGCTCGAAACGCTCTCTTTATTGGCATTGGGTAAGGAGGAGGAACCTGACGATCTGCCTGCAGTGATTTGATAATAGTTATTACCACCGCCTTTTTGTTCCATCAGATATAATTTAGGACTTCCGCCTTTATCTCTTTCATCAAAAACCAGCCTGTCATTCAAATTATAATAAGAACTTGGTTCCAATTGATTCGGAAGAGTTTGATACTGAAAACGAACCAATGTAGGATGTGGATAACGGGCTGAACAAATAGAAGTACACATCCAGCGGGTAATGATATCATTCATCTTCTCGTGTACACCGTTGAACAAGTATTTAACACCATTTCCATCTGTTATATTCATATCACTTTCAGCATACCTTACCACATCGCTGTTATGAGGCACAGTAATAAGAGGGGAAGACCTGTCTGAAAAATATCCGCTTCCACCGCCACCCGGCAATTTATAAGTGAATTTATCCGGACGCGTATCCCGTTTATTATCTACCATCTCCCCATAATAAATCAATCTGTCTCTTTCATCACCAGGGACTGTATTTTGAGACAAATATCGATCAAACCATCCATAACAATCATTATCTGCTGTCCCAACCACCTGGCGAGCTATAGACGGTTCGAGATTCAATGTCCAGCCTGTTCCTGCGTATCCGCTTTTCTCTTTCGGTTTAAGCCCCGAAGCATGATAGGACAAAGTAACAGGTATGGTAACCTCCCCTGCTACAATATCATACAAGGGAATAGTTATGTTAGGTACTCCTGTACAATGATCTACAGGATAAGACTGATATTTCACCATAGCCGTAGCCGTTGGGGAAAGTGGTACAAGCCGTGGAACATCCAGCTTTATTCCATCTTCACTCTGCCCCTTAGCAGATAAAACCGCGAAAAAGGCTGATAATATAAGAAACAGCCTCTTTAGTATTATTTTTTTATTCGTATATAGATTATTCATAACTCGTTTTTTCTATTATTTATCAATAAAATAGTTTAGTCAATACAAAATGAATTAGCAGAGTCCTTCCATTTCACAAAATCATGATCTATGGAAGGACTACTACTTCACTTTCTATTTTTACAAATTCATCGCATTAGCGCCCAAAACGCCTGCCAAAGCCGAAGCCACTGCGATAACCACCTTCAGGATCATATCCCATACTGATTTCTTCATTGCCATCATTTACCTCCTTTCTGTTCTTTAATGTGTTGTGTTACTCTGTGTTTCTCCGTACTTCCAGTCTCATCAGTTTTATCGGCAAATGCTCCGAACTCATTGAATTCCTTTGCCACCTCAAAGCACGGGCACTGTTTAATCCATTCTTCTGGTTCTATCTCACCGTTTCCATTGAGATCCGGCGAAAGATCCCGGTGTCCGCAGACCCGGCAGCCGGGGAATTTCTCCTGTAGCTGCCCGACGAGTTGCCGGAGCGTAGCCCGTTGTGCCGGAGTCCGGGTATCTGCCGGGCGCCCCCGGCAATCCAGACCACCTTCATAGCAGATACCTATCGAATGAGCGTTGAAACCTTTGGCGTGTGCTCCGATGCGTTCGATGGGGCGGGTGAGGTGCACTGTTCCATCCTTGCGGATGTAGTAGTGATAGCCTGTTCCGTTGAATCCGCGGCGCCGGTGCAAACGGTCCAAATCTTCCAGAGAAAGTGTACAATCCTCCCTCGTGGCGCTGCAATGCACCACAATCAAGTTGATAATCCTCATGTTAGTGGATGATTTCTAGTTTAGTTAAAAGTCAAATGTTTAGTTAAGCCTACGAAGTTTGTCGTTTACATTTTGTGTATTCCTCACTGCCGTGACGTCATTTATGCAGCCGGATCGGGCGCTTCTCCGCCTCCTTCATTACCGCCTCCACCGGGCTTGTCGCTTCCACCGGAGTTACCGCCTCCTGCACTACCCGCATCGGAAACAAGTTTATCATAACGGGCACACTTCGCACCGGTCACCATCGAACGGGTAGCGGTAGTACGGTCATGATTCTTAGTCGTTGTCGGTTGGAAGCGGACAGTAAGCGTAGCCTGTGCAGCCGACACTTCGTCAGAGGTTTCCACACCTTTGCCACGAGCCACCATCACCATACGGAAGGTACCAAGACCGTCCACGCTTACGCTTTCCGAAGATTGCAAGTGTTGCCCCATCACCGTCACCAGGTTGTCGAGTGTGTTTTTTACGTCACCCGGAGAGAGGGAAGAGTAGGCTGCTATTTCTTTCGAAAGTTGTGCGGAATCTACGTTTCCCGAACGTACAACTCGGGGGTAGAAGAGTTTTTTACCGCTTTTTTTGTCTTCCAGAGTTGACTGGAAGGGTTTGTACAATACTGGCATAATTGTAATAGTTTTTAGTCGTTAATAATTCTAGTTTGTCTGTGTCTTTAAGCTTATCGACAATGCAAATATAAGACCTTATTTCTGTCTGTGCAAGAGATTTTAAAAGTGTGCGTTAATAAATTCGTTAATATGGAAATTTGTTACTATACTACTAATTTACAATATATTATGCAATATATTAGCATCATAACCCTCATTAATTCAGTTATTCAGGACACTCAACAAATAATGACCGGGCAGTTTGATCTTTCCGGCACTTGCCCGAATGACACCGAACCCCTTCCAAACCTTACCGCCGATTTCTCCGTAATTACTTTTCAGCACGATTGCATACTGCTCGGAGGGAGGAATATGATAAAGACGAAGGTTATCCAACAGTCCGGAAAGGTTGCGCGGGTGTCCGTCAGCAGGAGCTTGCATCCGGTCAATATCCGACTGTGTCAGTTCACGTTTCTTCTTCGCCGGTTTTCTGTTAGAAAAATCTCCTCCCTCTTCTTCCTCATCCCCTCCTTTGGGCAAAGGAGGGTTAGGGAGGATGTTTTCTTTACTTTCTTTTTCTTTTCTTTTTATGAGACTGCTTTTTGTTGCAGTATCCGGGGATTCTGTTACAGTATCGAGGGTTTGCGTTACAATATCCGGGGTTTCTGCAACAGCATCCGGAAGGGTGGAGTGTACAGTTTCCTCATCCGGCAGCAGACAGTAGTCCGGAGAAATATGACGACGGCTGCGGCGTTTAGTGATAAAAAGGAACTGCCGCTGAATGTCGGCGGAAGTCAGGATGCCGTAACGTTCGTAGAGATAGGAATCGAAGAAACCGTACTCCACAAACAGATGAAGCACCCGGCGGACACTATCGTTGTCCGTGCTGAAGAGCTGGTCGGAGAGTTCGTCATAGAAGTCATCGTCGACATGAATATAATAACCCTCGCCCGAATATAGATAAGACAGGGTATAGAGCAGGATCGTGAAGGCGGAATCGCCTTCACGCTTCATCACACGCCGTACGACACGGTCGTGCATAAAATCGGTATTCAAAGGGAAATAGTCAAGCCCTTGTTTTATTCGTCCCATGATATAAATTGTTTTTATAAATCAGTCCGCCAATTCTAATTTTGATCCTGATTTTGATTCTAATTCCAATTCAAAGACTGATCCGGATTGAGATTCAGAACCTGATTCGTATTCAAATTCCGATTCACGGACTTTCCGCCTTTTCCGTTCAATGCTGGCAGCTACGGTTTCAAGGGCATGCAGAATAAGTTCCCGTCGCAACGTGGGATCTTCCGTAGAGGTAATTACCGGATAACTGCTTTCCCTGTCGCATGCCAGGGAGCGTTTCTCGTTCTTCCGGTGGTTCCGGCTGACAGTTTTACGACATTCCTTACAGTAGTTGCCGGGAAGACCGGTTTTCTTATTGATATAAAAGGCACTTGCCGGAAGAGAGCGTTTGCAACATCCACAAACGCACAGTGTTTGTACTTTTGAGCTTTTCATTTTGTTATCCAATTATAAATTATAAATGCTAGTTTTTATCAGTCAGGTCTGTAATCATCCAAATACGGAGTATTCGTATACAATATGTTATCCTTTTGTTATCCTATTGTCAAGTATTAACATCTGGCATTTCAGGTATTAATGGTTAGAGAAATAGCTATTAACATTTGAGGAAATAGCTGTTAACAGGTATCAGCAAGCTTTCCGCAGGTGGCGGATGAGAAATTTTCAAGGTTTCGGTGTTTTTCTTGAAGTTTTGCATGGCATATCCGTTTTTAATTTATATTTTTGAAACGTTTTCTATTAATCAATGGGACAAAGATAGAATATTTTTTCATAAATAAAACATTAGTTTTCATTTTTAATCTTAATTATTTTACAAGTCATTGATTATAAACATATAGTAAACACATTTTTTAGTCAGCCATTTTATAGCTGCCATTTATAAATCCGGGATTAGTCTTTTAAATAAAAAAACAGAATGGATACAAATTTGGATGTATTAGGTATCATCAAGCGTGCCAAACAGGCGTTAAACCTAAAAAGAGATAGCGAACTAGCTGAATATCTGGGAGTTTCAAGAGCCACAGTCACCAATTGGGGCGCACGAAACAGCATCGATTTCCGCTTGTTGCTCGACAAATTGGGGGACAAGGTAGACTACAACTGGCTATTATTGGGAAAAGGAAATCCGAAACATCAGCCGAGACATTGCGAAAGCGAACTGGTGCAGGGAGAAGTCGAGATTATACACAATCCGAAAACACCCGAACCAATAGACGACCGTAGCGTGACATTATACGACATTACGGCAGCTGCGAACCTGAAAACATTGTTCACCAATAAAAAGCAGTATGCACTGGGGAAGATATTGATTCCCAATATATCCGTCTGCGACGGGGCGGTCTACGTCAACGGAGACAGCATGTACCCTATATTGAAATCGGGAGACATTATCGGATATAAAGAAATCAGCAGTTTCGACAATGTCATTTACGGGGAAATATACCTGGTGTCGTTTATGATTGACGGAGACGAGTATCTGGCAGTAAAATACGTGAACCGTTCGGAGAAAGAAGGTCATCTCAAACTGGTGAGTTACAACACACACCATGAACCGATGGATATTCCATTCGCGTCCATCAATGCAATGGCAATTGTGAAGTTCTCCATCAGGAGACACATGATGATGTAAGTTTCACCACCGAGGACGCAGAGGACACAGAGGAACACTGATTTTTTATATTAATCCTCAAAGCCTCCACAGGATGTGTTGTATAAGCGCAGTTGCCACATACCGTACAGGCAGTCACAACTACAAGACAGCCACGACTATGAGAATAAGACCTCTGTGTCCTCTGCGTCCTCTGTGGTGAAATCAGATTTCTTCCCCTTTCAGCGTAGCCGAACTAGCCTCCGTGATACGCACATTGACGAAATCACCGACACGATGCGTACCTCTGTCGAACACCACCACACGGTTTTGTTCCGTACGGCCGAACAGTTGATCGCGCGAACGCTTGGAAACACCTTCCACAAGCACTTCATACGTCTTTCCGATGCAACGCTGGTTGGATTCGGCAGACAGACGGTTCTGTAAAGCGATAATCTCATTCAGGCGGCGGACTTTCACCTCTTCGGGCACATTATCTTCAAGATGTTTGGAAGCATACGTTCCCGGACGCTCGGAATATTTAAACATGAAAGCAGCATCGTACCCACACGCTTCCATCAGCGAAAGCGACATGGTATGATCTTCTTCCGTTTCAGAATGAAAACCGGAGAAAATATCGGTAGTCAGTCCGCAATCGGGGATGATGCGTTTGATAGCTGCCACCCGGTCCAGATACCATTCACGGGTATACTTACGGTTCATCAGTTTCAGGATGCGGGAACTACCGCTCTGCACAGGCAGATGAATATGTTTACATACATTCGGCACTTGCGCAATCACCTCCAGCGTTTCGTCACTCATATCCTTCGGATGGGAAGTCGTGAAACGAATACGTACCCCCGGAGCGGCTTCGGCCACTGTTCGGAGCAACATCGGAAAGGTAACCACTTCCCCTGTCGGTCTCTCAAAACGGTATGAGTTGACATTTTGCCCCAACAGGGTAACTTCTTTATAACCTTTTGCCACCAAGTCTGCCACTTCATTGAGGATGCTTTCCACGTCACGGCTACGCTCACGTCCGCGAGTATAGGGAACGATGCAATAAGTGCAGAAATTGTTGCAACCACGCATAATGGACACAAAGCCGGAAATATGATTGCCACAGATACGCGACGGAATCACATCCCGATAAGTTTCGGTAGTAGAAAGCTCCACATTGATTGCTTTCTCGCCAGTCTCTACGGCAGCAATCAAATCGGGCAACGTCAGGTAAGCATCCGGACCGACTACTAGGTCGACATGATGATTCGTTATCAGATCATCCTTTACCCGTTCGGCCATACAGCCCAGTACACCCACAATCAGGCGCTTTTTCTTTTTCTTCAGCGAGTGGAAAAACTCCAGACGGTTCAGGATCTTCTGCTCCGCATTGTCGCGGATAGAACAAGTGTTCATAAACACAGCGTCAGCCTCTTCCAGCGTTTCAGCTACGGAATATCCCGCCATTTGCATCACCGATGCAATCACCTCACTGTCGGCTACGTTCATCTGGCAGCCGTATGTTTCGATAAACAACTTCTTGTTGTCATCAGTCATTTCAGTTGCGGATTTAAAGTCCGCTCCCGTTAATTCGTTCATACTCAAATCTTAGTTTAAAAATTCGGATGCAAAGATACGGCTTCACTTTCAATAAGTAGTTAATTGACACAGAAATAACGCAAAAATTGATGATTTGGCAAGCAAATTTGTAATTTATGTTAAGAGGATAAACATTTTCCATCCATATACTTGGCAAATTTAAATTTATTTTTCACATTTGTGCAATGAAAGAAACATTAGATTTTTTCATAGTTAAGGTTTAGGTTAAAAAAATTAAGGGGAGCTGTGAAGCTGCCCTTTTTTCATGCCCAAATGTTAGTTCAAACCAGATAAAATGCCTACCTTTGGCGGATAACTATTTAGATGTGAAGCACAATGGAAGATTTTTTGAAATTTCTCTTGATAGCAGGCGTCATTCTTGTGGGAATATTCAAAGAGGTGAATAAAAACAGCAAGGCAAAAAAGGCTAAAGCCAAGCACCCCGTTCCCCCAATGCCATCTCCGGTTGAAGTAAACCCCGATACCGCTCCTATGCCCGAAGCTTGGGGCAGGCCCAAATCCCTGGAAGAACTGTTCCAGCCGATTCTTCGCGAGCAACCGGTCGCCAAACAACCTTCCAAACAGCAAACTTCGAAACAGAAAAAGAAAAAAGAAGAAGTATCCGTGGCTGCATCCCTCGCGAACAGTGTCGCACAGGATGAACAAAACAGTCGGCAAGGTGCTCACTATAATACTCCTCACGATTCACCCGACAATAAAGAAGACTTTACGATTCATTCGGCAGAAGAAGCACGCCGAGCCATTATCTGGGGAGAAATACTTCAACGGAAATACTGACCGACAGTCGGAGGAGACTTCTTTTAAGTATCAAGTATTAAGTATTAAACATGGAGTATCAGGTGTCAACCTGTATACATACATTTTGAGCGATTTTTCAACTAATTAGATATCAACTGTATTTAACACGAAATTTACTATTTATGTCACTCAATCGTATTTCGGCAGCGGAAGCTGCAAGCCTGATTAAACATGGCTACAACATCGGCCTAAGCGGATTTACTCCCGCCGGAACGGCCAAGGCTGTAACAGCCGAACTCGCAAAAATTGCTGAAGCAGAACACGCGAAAGGAAACCCGTTTCAAGTAGGAATTTTCACAGGAGCATCGACAGGAGAGTCCTGCGACGGCGTACTGTCACGTGCCAAAGCGATCCGCTACCGCGCCCCTTATACTACCAACTCTGATTTCCGCAAAGCTGTGAACAACGGAGAGATTGCCTACAACGACATACACCTCTCACAAATGGCACAGGAAGTGCGCTACGGATTCATGGGCAAAGTGAACGTAGCCATCATCGAGGCGTGCGAAGTGACTCCGGACGGAAAGATTTATCTGACTGCTGCCGGTGGTATCGCTCCGACCATCTGCCGTCTGGCCGACCAGATCATCGTGGAGTTGAACAGCGCACACAGCAAATCCTGTATGGGTCTGCATGACGTGTACGAACCGCTCGACCCGCCTTACCGCCGCGAAATTCCTATCTATAAACCGAGTGACCGCATCGGACTACCTTACGTTCAGGTAGACCCGAAAAAGATTATTGGCGTAGTAGAAACCAACTGGCCGGACGAAGCCCGTTCTTTCGCCGCTGCCGATCCGTTGACCGACAAAATCGGACAGAATGTTGCCGACTTCCTCGCTGCCGACATGAAACGCGGTATCATTCCGTCTACTTTCTTACCCCTGCAATCGGGTGTAGGAAACATCGCCAACGCCGTACTTGGTGCATTGGGACGTGATAAAACGATTCCTCCATTCGAAATGTACACAGAGGTAATACAGAACTCCGTGATCGGACTGATTCGCGAAGGACGTATCAAATTTGGTAGCGCCTGCTCACTGACAGTTACAAACGACTGTCTGGAAGGTATTTACAACGATATGGATTTCTTCCGCGATAAATTGGTTCTCCGTCCGTCGGAAATCTCAAACAGCCCGGAAATAGTACGCCGTCTCGGTATCATTTCTATCAATACAGCCATCGAAGTCGACCTGTACGGCAACGTAAACTCTACCCATATCGGCGGAACAAAAATGATGAACGGTATCGGTGGTTCGGGAGACTTTACCCGCAACGCTTACATCTCTATCTTCACTTGTCCGTCTGTGGCTAAGGAAGGTAAGATCAGTGCAATCGTACCGATGGTATCCCACCACGACCACACGGAGCACGATGTCAATATCGTTATCACCGAGCAAGGTGTTGCCGATCTTCGTGGCAAGAGTCCGAAAGAACGCGCACAAGCCATCATCGAAAACTGTGCTCATCCTGACTACAAAGAGCTTCTTTGGGATTACCTCAAACTGGCCGGCAACCGCGCGCAGACTCCACACGCTATTCAGGCTGCACTTGGTATGCACGCAGAGTTGGCTAAGAGCGGCGATATGAAGAATACCAATTGGGCTGAATACGCCAAGTAAATAGAATATAGGATTTACAATATTCGATTCTAAACAAGTATAATTGTATTCTCTGGTAAACAAAATCCAACGATTTTTGCTTATTAGAGAATGCAATTATCTTTTTATAGAAAAATCAATAAGTTATAGAAGAATCAATAAGCCCTCCATAAAGAGTAGAAACTTAACCTATGACAACATAGAAATCGGATTCAACAACGAAATTCCACTTGGGTTGTTTTGGGGTGTCAAAACACTTTTCTTTAGGAAAGTGCTTCTGCTGCACAGAGCTTTAGCAGGGGTAAGCCTTTCAATTTGAGTATTATGACACCATCTATTTCCCAATAATCACCTCACACACCTTATCCTGAAATGCCCGTGCCTTAGCCGCCGAAAGCACATTCTGGTTCATAATGGCAAAGGCTACTTCATGTCCGTTTTTCATCTTCAAATAGCCCGCAAGCGCATTTATTGCCGTAAACGAACCTGTTTTGGCATGAACATTCCGGAAGGCAGGAGTACCTTTCATCCGGAATTTCAATGTTCCGTCCACCCCGCCAACGGGAAGAGATTTATATAACATCTGAAACACCTCTGTTTGCGAGTACGCATATTTCAGAAAGTCCACCAGCAGGGCAGGAGAGAGGTAATTATAATTGGACAGTCCGCAACCGTCGGCAATCTTATAGTCTTTCGGGTCATGCCCCAGGCGACGGATCAATTTCATAATCTCGACAATACCATCTTCGGCAGCTACCTGCTTCTTTCCCGTAGCCTGCGCCCCCAAGCGACAAAGAAATGCTTCCGCATTGAGATTATCACTCTCTTTCATCAACTGGTTCAGCGCTTTCTGCACGGGAGTATTCCAGCAAGCCATCCGTTCTACAGTCACACTATCACGAGGCAATTCGGCAAAGCCATACGACTGGGGAGTCGTGATTCCTTTCCCACGAAGACGCTCCAGGAAAGTATGCATAAAGAAACGGGGAGAGTCGTAGATGTTTACATCGTCCTTTCTGACCGAAGTGACATTTCCCGAAACAAGGAGATTGTTTCCATTCGTCAGCCAGTCTCTCGTGAAAGAGAATTTTCCGGCAGAAGAGGTACGTGTTTTCGTCTGATTCGTCACTGTATAATAGGAGGATACAGGTTGACAGGAAACACTCGCGGTATCTCCCTGCACCGTAGAGGGAACAACAGAAACCTGTACAGTCCCCTTGCAAAACATCAGTGGAGACAAATAGGGCTGATAGCCCGCAGGAGTATCGTCCCATGCCCATCCACTACCCCAATAAAGGGAGTCTTTCATCGAAACGTCACCATATACCTGTCCGTTAATCACCGAAAAAGGGAAAGTGATTACCTCTTCTATCAATGAATCCATCGACTGGCTGTTAAATTCAGGATCGAATCCGCCTACCACATACAGGTTGCCTTGCAAAGTATCATGTTCTATCACGCCATCGTGCCATACTTCCGTGCGGAAAGGTTCGGCAGCTTCGGGGCGGGAGAGTGCGGCAATAGCCGTCAGCAGCTTCATGGTAGAGGCAGGACGGGAAAGTTTCTCCGCACGATAGTTATAAAGCGATTTCTTAGCCGTCAGATCGTAGACGGATATGCCGACCTCGGATGCTTCGGGGAGCATCTTCTTGATAAGCGAATCTATCCGGGAGAAATTTTGTTGTCCCCAAAGTGGCAACAAACAAACTGAAAGGGCGACCAACAAAAGACTTTTTTTCATACAATACAGTTTATGACATCAACAAATGATAGTATCTTACCTCTATATCTATTTCAAGTTTTTCTCTACCTGTCCAAGAAGCGAACCGGAGCCATAGCCGGACCATACATCCTGGATTTTTCCATCAGGGGCAATCAATACATAATAAGGGATTCCCCGTACCTGATAGTTTAGGGCAAGACCGGTGCGTCCTTTACGAAGTTCGTTCCACTGGTTACCGCCCATTCCTTTCGTCTTGATATACTCTTTCCAACGTGCTTTCGGGTCCTCACTAATACTAATCACAGTCATTTTATCCTTATACAGATCCATCACCTTCTCCATTTCGGGTACCGACTCCACGCAAGGACCACACCCGCTACTCCAGAAATCGAGTAAGATGAATTTTCCTTTAAATTCGGAAATATGACGGAGAGAATCATTCGCATCATACAAGTCTCCATCCACCATCATATCTCCAACTCCTACGGTAGTGGGAGGATAAACATAGGCTGTAATCTCCTGTCCGTCATCTGTTTGTTTATCGGCTTCGGACATTCGGGCATAGAGTTTTTCACCTCTTCTTTATAAGGCATGATGGTTTTATATTTCATCATGGAAGCAAAAAACAATAATCTATCCATCCACACCGGGGAGACGGGAGCTTCTTCCATGTATTCCATTTCCTTTTTCCAGATTTCCTGCTGCAACGGCATTGACAGTTTCCGGATAGAATCTATTTTGGCCCAGGCCTGACTTTCAAACTCCCGGTCGCCCGGATGGTCTATGAACATCATCCGTTGCCAGTCATATTCCGCTGCCATGTATTGCATCAGTTCTTTCTGTTGAGCCATCGCGCAAGCCGTAAAGCGGTTTTCTTCCTGCTGTTCCGGCACACCGCTTACTACTTCCCATGTTTTCACTAGTTTATCCTGTCCCTTGATTTCAATGTATTCTCCCGGTGCAATCCACACTTCCAACCATGTACCCGGGAAGCCCCGATTATCAGACATTATCAGCATTTTCCGTGTGGTAGAAACCGTGTCGCGAAAAGAGAACTGTCCATTCATAAGCGTATCTCTCAAGACACAGTTGAGAATATTTCCGTCTTCTTCATACAGGCCGATCACAATGCTGTCGGGAAGATTGGCCAATTCGCCCTGAATCAAATATTCATTGGCGGCAACTGACGCTTTCCGATTAAATGTACAATGACACATCAGCATACAAACTATTGCCAATAAGACCGGAGTGATTATATATTTTCTCATCATATATTTGATTTTATCAGTAAGATACCCGCATCAATGAACGATCGCAGATATCGGAATCCGTTTATAACACTTCCCGGAAAATCTCTCCTACCGTAGGATGTGGGAAAACAATCTTTTTCCATTGCGCTGCCGTCAATCCGAGCTCAATGGCAGTGCCCGCAAGAGTGATAATCTCCGAAGCCGGATTGCCCAATACATGGGCTCCAATCACCCGCTGCTGTTCATCCAACAATACTTTGCAGACTCCGTTCACGCCCTCATTCTCCGCCACAAAACGACCGGAGTAAGCCATCGGAAATTTGATAACCTGATAAGTGATACCTTTTGCCAACGCCGATTCCTCCGTTTCACCCACTCCGGCAATCTCCGGATTGGTATAGACTACGCCCGGAATAGCCCGATAACTCATGGCATCTTCCTTTCCCAAGATGGAATGTACGGCAACTTCCGCTTCACGAACAGCCGTATGGGCGAGCAAAGAGAATCCTGCCAGGTCACCACAAACATACACACCCGATACAGAAGTCTGCATCTTTTCATTAACTTTGATAATACCACGCTCTGTTTTCTCCAGATTCAGGTTTTCGAGCCCGAAACCTTTCGTCACAGGACGGCGACCGACGCTCATCAACAGCTTTTCTGCAATGACACTGCCGTTTCCCTCTGCGTTCTCATAAGAAACAACAGCTCCTTCTTCCGTTTGCGACAAGCCGACCACTCTCGTACTAAGCAGGAATTTAATACCTCGTTTTGTATATTCTGCACGGAGCAAAGCGGAAAGCTCCTTATCCATTCCACCCAGGATTTCGTCCATCATCTCAACCACCGTCACCTGTACTCCCAAACTATTGAAGAACGACGCAAACTCCATACCGATTACCCCGCCACCAACAATAGCCAAAGAAGCCGGCAATTCTTTACTGTCCAAAGCATCCCTGTGCGTCCAGTAGTTCACCGCGTCCACTCCCGGAATAGGAGGAATAAAGGTTTCCGAACCCGTACATAATATCAGATTCTCTCCTTCGTAAGTCTCTTCCCCGCAGCGAACCGTATTTTTATCAATGATCTGCGCTTCTCCTGATACAATTGTAACATTGTTGGCAGTCAGCTTCGCTTTCACTCCCAGCACCAGTTTACGCACTACCTTACTTTTACGCGCTATTATCTTAGGCAAATCGAAAGAGACTTCCGGGATATTGACTGCATACTTTGATGCATGTTTTGCACTGTCATAAGTCTTTGCCGAATACAACAATGTTTTCGTAGGAATACAGCCTTCATTCAGACAGACGCCACCCAGACTATTCTTTTCGATAAGCAATACGCTCAAACCACCTTTAGCGGCAGCTTCGGCAGCCGTATATCCCGCAGGACCGCCACCGATGATAATCACTTGATATTTCATAGTATATAATCAGTTACTCTTTTATCTTCTTTTCAAACATTCTCTTTTCGAGTAGTTCTGCAAATTCCTGTTCCTTGACAGGCATCACCGAAACAAACTTCCCTTTTCCGTATTCTATCAAGATATAATCCGTCACCGAGAAACTACCGAACTTCATGGAATGGTATTTCCTGACTGCAGTAATTTCGGAAAGCGGGATGATCTTCTTGCGAATAAAACGACCACGTGAGACTTCCAGATCACCGTTTGTTGTCAATGTATAAGTAGTGTGTATAATTTGTTCGATCACTACAATCAGCATCAACATAAACAGTACCGCCACTAAGATATACTTACACCACAATGCGCCGACGGCATTCACAGTAAGCACCACCAACAGGAAATATTGGTACCAGGCGATGCGGGCATGAAAAATTCGATTCATTTTGTCAGATTTTTGCCTGCAAGGTAGCAATTTTATGAATTAGTGACAACGAAAAGTACAACGAAGTAACTTATTTTGTAGCTTTGCGGTGAGAAATAACAAGATTATGGTAAGAAAATTCGATTTCCTCGTTATCGGTTCCGGAATTGCCGGTATGAGTTTTGCGCTGAAAGTGGCGCACAAAGGTAAAGTTGCTCTTATCTGTAAAAGTGGGCTGGAAGAAGCCAATACGTACTTCGCCCAGGGAGGTGTAGCCTCCGTCACCAACCTTCTGGTGGATAATTTCGACAAGCACATTGAAGACACAATGATTGCCGGCGATTGGATCAGTAACCGTGCCGCAGTAGAAAAGGTAGTGCGCGAAGCTCCCGCACAAATTGAAGAACTGATTAAGTGGGGAGTGGATTTTGACAAAAACGAGAAAGGCGAATTTGACTTGCACCGCGAAGGCGGACACTCGGAGTTCCGTATTCTTCACCATAAAGATAATACGGGAGCGGAAATTCAGGACAGCCTGATTAAAGCCGTACAACGCCATCCGAATATCACGGTCATCGAAAACCAGTTTGCCATTGAAATCCTGACACAGCATCACCTGGGAGTGACTGTAACCCGCCAGACACCGGACATCAAATGTTATGGTGCTTATATCCTCGATCCGAAAACGGGAAAAGTAGATACCTATCTTGCTAAAGTGACGCTGATGGCTACCGGTGGAGTAGGGGCTGTTTATAAAACAACCACTAACCCGCTAGTCGCTACCGGAGACGGTATCGCCATGGTGTATCGTGCCAAAGGTACGGTGAAGGATATGGAGTTTGTACAATTTCACCCTACCGCCCTGTATCATCCGGGAGACCGCCCTTCTTTCCTGATAACGGAAGCAATGCGTGGTTACGGAGGTGTACTACGTACAATGGACGGCAAAGAGTTCATGCAGAAATATGATCCCCGTCTTTCACTCGCTCCCCGTGACATCGTGGCACGCGCCATCGACAACGAGATGAAGAACCGTGGAGACGACCATGTATATCTGGACGTCACCCACAAAGATCCCGAAGAAACAAAGAAACACTTCCCCAATATCTACGAGAAATGTCTTAGCCTGGGCATCGACATCACGAAAGATTATATCCCGGTAGCCCCGGCCGCCCATTATCTCTGCGGAGGTATCCTTGTCGACCTGGACGGACAATCTTCCATCGAACGTCTTTATGCCGTGGGAGAATGTTCGTGCACCGGATTGCATGGTGGAAACCGTCTGGCTTCAAACTCATTGATAGAAGCAGTGGTATATGCCGACGCTGCCGCCAAGCACAGTCTGCAAGCGGTCGATCAGTATTCTTATAATGAAGATATTCCCGAATGGAATGACGAAGGAACCCGCTCGCCGGAAGAAATGGTGCTCATTACGCAAAGTATGAAGGAAGTGAATCAAATTATGAGTACATACGTAGGCATCGTCCGCAGTGACCTCCGTCTGAAACGTGCTTGGGACCGACTCGATATTATCTACGAAGAGACTGAAAGCCTGTTCAAACGCAGTGTAGCGTCCAGAGAGATTTGCGAATTGCGTAATATGGTGAATGTGGGTTATCTGATTATGCGTCAGGCGATGGAACGCAAAGAAAGCCGCGGACTGCATTATACGATAGATTATCCTCACGTGAAGAAATGATTATGAAAACATTGATTCGGACCTTTATTCTTTTCTTCTGCATAACGGGACTAGCTTCCTGCTATGCAGGTATTCCACTGAAAAGCGGAAAATCGGAAAATAACCAGACTTATGAAGTCAGTTATCTGTTCGAGCACGACGGAGTGAAAGTGTACCGTTTTCTCGATCTGGGAAACTATGTGTATTTCACGACCCGGGGAGATGTAACCAGTATCAAGAATGATTCAACAAGAAAAAGGACAATTACTATTTATAAAGACAGTATACCAAACCGATAACGAAAAGAGGCTGTCTAACAAATTTCTTTTTAACGGCTTCACCTCTATCAAACAAACTCTGACAGATTATGTACGATAGATTATCCGTACGTGAAGAAATAGGATTTACAGTATTATTTTTATTAAAAAGAAAAAACAAGAGGCTTCCTCAAATTATATTTTTGAGTTTGGCCTCTTATTTTTTTATCTTTATATGTTTCTTTTTCACTCTTCAAAGAAACTATACTATACACTTATGAGAATATAATACACTTCAGCACACTGTCTATTCAACTATAAACCAATCATTTAAACTGTAACAGCATATAAATACGAATATCACTGCCTCTTCTAAAATCATTCCCTAATATCATCCTCTTAAAAACATGTTCTTGAGCATGTGTACACCTCTTTGAGAATATAGTAAACGCTTTCCTGTCTTTCATCTCATACTTTTGTTCACAGAAATAATCACTAATCGAAATATTATGGATATAGCTAAAAGATGTGAGCAGAACCCCCTACTGGCTCCAAAAGATTTAAAAGCGGGAATCAACGGAATGGAAATTACATGTTTGTTAAATCCCGGAGTTTTCAAATATCAAGGCAAAATTTGGTTACTTTTGCGCGTCGCAGAGAGACCTATACAGAAAGAAGGAATTATCAGTTTTCCTATATATAATGAAAAAGGAAAAATAGAAGTGGTTTCGTTTTTAAAGAATGATCCCGATTTGGATGCTTCAGACCCACGCGTTATCGGTTACAAAGGAAAAAATTATCTGACTACGATGTCTTACTTACGATTGGTTTCAAGTACCGACGGTATTCACTTCAAAGATGAACCGGAATTTCCACCCATTTTCGGAAAAGGAGAGCTGGAAGCATTCGGCATTGAGGATTGCCGTGTTGCAACAACCGAAGATGGTTTTTACCTTACTTTCACAGAAGTATCGTCGGTAGCTGTAGGGGTCGGACTGATTCACACCAATGATTGGAAAAACTATACACGGCATGGAATGATATTCCCACCGCATAATAAAGATTGTGCATTGTTCGAACAGAAGATAGGTGACAAGTATTTCGCTCTTCATCGCCCAAGCAGTCCCGAACTTGGCGGCAATTATATATGGTTGGCAGAATCGCCCGACCGCTTGCATTGGGGAAACCACAAATGTGTGGCAACCACTCGTGACGGAATGTGGGATTGCGCACGTGTAGGGGCAGGGGCAGCTCCAATAAAGACAGAAGAAGGCTGGCTGGAGATTTATCATGGAGCCGATTTTAATCACCGTTATTGCTTGGGGGCTTTATTACTCGATTTAAATGACCCGTCGAAAGTCATTGCAAGAAGCGAAGAACCGATCATGGAACCTATCGCCGCTTATGAGCAAACAGGTTTCTTCGGAAATGTAGTTTTCACTAATGGGCATTTAGTGGACGGCGATACGATAACCATGTATTATGGAGCAAGCGATGAAGTGATTTGTAAGGCAGAGCTTTCCATTTCAGAGATATTAAACGTATTAAAACAGACACAAGAGAAGTAATGAATAAACTGAAAAAAGAATATCTGTTCTTTAAGCAACAGGAACCTAACATGAGAACACTGTTGGTTACCAATATGCTTTATGCATTGGTACTACCGATAGTAGAAATCTTTGTGGGAGCCTATATCATGAGGAACACGAGCGATCCGGTGATGGTTGCTTTTTATCAGCTGGCAATGTATATAGGCATCATTACTACCTCTCTTGTTAACGGCTATCTGCTAAAGAAATACAGTGTGAAGACACTTTATTCGATAGGAATCCTGGTAAGTGGCATTTCCATGTTCGGTATGATGACTATCAAGTCACTTGGCTTCGTCGAACTTGGTCTGGCCGGCTTTTTAATGGGAGCAGCTTCTGGTTTCTTCTGGACCAACCGATACCTGCTAGCTCTCTATAATACCAACGACAACAGCCGTAACTATTTCTTCGGATTAGAGTCTTTCTTCTTTTCTATTACCTCCATCGGTGTTCCTTTAATTATAGGCGCATTTATCAGCCAGATAGATGGAAAAGAAGTTTTCGGATTCCTCTTCAATATCAATACCTCTTACTGTGTAGTTACGATGGCAGCAGTAGTCATTACCGTTATCGCCTGCATGACCCTGTGGAAAGGTAAATTCGAGAACCCTAAAGAAACGAACTTCCTCTATTTCCGCTTCAACATACTTTGGAAAAAGATGCTTTGGCTAGCCGGATTGAAAGGAATGGTTCAAGGTTTTTTAGTAACGGCACCGGCTATATTGGTATTGAAGCTGGTAGGAGATGAAGGAGCGTTAGGACTGATTCAGGGAGTTAGTGGGGCACTGACCGCTGTCCTGGTGTATGTATTAGGACGTATGGCCCGCCCGCAAGACCGTTTGAAAATCTTTGTAGGAGGATTAATCGTATTCTTTGTCGGTACACTATTCAACGGTATTCTCTTCTCTGCTACGGGAGTGATCCTTTTCGTCCTTTGCAAAGTGATATTCCAGCCTTTGTTCGACCTAGCTTACTTCCCCATTATGATGAGAACAATTGATGCAGTTGCAAAGATTGAGAATAGAAACGAATATGCATATATCCTAAGCCATGAGTTCGGCCTTTTCCTTGGAAGAGCTTTCGGTTTACTACTGTTTATCTTCCTTGCTTATTGTGTATCGCAGGATTTTGCATTGAAATATGCGCTGGTGATTGTTGCCGGATTACAATTAGCGGCATATCCTTTAGCTAAGAATATTACTAATCAAACTGATACTATTGAACATGAAAATGACAAGTAAAGGTGTTTTTGTACTTATGACCGTTTGTCTCCTGGCATCTTGCTCGGGCAACGGAAATAACTTTGGTGAAAAGGTAAAGCAGGTTTCCATCCATAGGATAGACTCTATGCCTGATATGCCTGAAACTTATAAAATGCTGGACTGGAAGCAAAAAGCCCAAAAGTATGACCAGTTTATCTTTGACTGGAATAATAAAAGCGAAGTCGGACCATTAATCTGGTTAGATGACGCCCGCAGAAATATAGACCAGACTACATTTGGCTTATATACTGCCATTAAAGATATTCGTCAGGGAAAGAATGCCAATAACGGAGAGTTCCATGAAAGTCTGAACTCATTGGCAGCTATTCTTGGTGCCGGCCTTGTAGGAATTGACAAGACGAATCAAGACGGATATAACTATGTAAAAATGGTGCAGAATTATTTCAACTCTGATAACGGCTGGAATATAGTCATGAACAATACGACTCCGTCAGTAGCCCTTTTAGGAGGAGGCTATGGCCGCGACTGGTGGTATGATGTATTACCCAATGCCTTATATTATGCTATTTGCGATGTTTTCCCCAATGTAGACGGGGCAGAGAAGATACAAAAAAGTATTGCGGAGCAGTTTGTTAAAGCAGATTCCGTATTGAATGGAAATTACGACTATTCTTATTTTGACTATGCACAAATGAAAGGAATGGTGAATAATATTCCATTGCAACAAGACGCCGCCGGTGGTCATGCTTATGTATTGTTGTGTGCTTATCATAAGTTTGGCGATCCACGTTATCTGCAACATAGTAAAAGTGCCATCGAAGCCCTGCTTGCCCAAAAAGAAAGCCGTTTTTACGAGGCTCTTTTACCACTCGGAGTTTATACGGCAGCCTATTTGAATGCAGTAGAGGGAGCCAACTATGATGTAGCCAAACTTCTTGATTGGGTATTTGACGGATGTAAAAGCCCTACAGGAAGAACCGGTTGGGGGATTATTGTAGGAAAATGGGGTGATTATGATGTAAGTGGTCTGCAAGGAAGTATCACAGACGGCGGAGGATATGCATTCCTTATGAACAGTATCAAACCCGCCTGGCCTTTCATTCCGATGGTGAAATATCAGCCTCAATATGCAAAAGCTATCGGCAAGTGGATGTTGAACAATGCAAGTGCATGCCGTTTGTTCTATCCGGGAGAAATAGATGAAACACATCAATGGGCTCCTGAATTGAAGGACATTACTTATGATAATGTTTCTTATGAAGGTTTACGAAAAACGGATGACTATGGAAAAGCATCATTAAAAGGGGTTAGTCCGGTTGCAATCGGCGATGGTCCCAAATGGATAAAAGGTAATCCGACGGAGAGCATGTTCAGCGTTTACAGTTCTTCTCCTGTTGGTATTTTGGGGGCCATTGTTTGTCAAACGAATGTGGAGGGTATTCTCCGATTGGATTGCAATGTCACAGACTTCTATACAGAGAAACCTTATCCGGTCTATCTCTATTATAACCCTCATAAAGAGACCAAAACCATTACTTATCAAGCTACCCAACCATGCGATTTGTTTGATATTGTTGCCAAAGAATATATAGCAAAAAATATAAAGACAAATGGCTCCGTTGAGATCCCGGCCAATGACGCAAGAGTAATTGTGGAACTTCCCGCCGGAACAGAATTAGAACTGAAAGATGGTAAGATTATTGCGAATAAACAAAATATCATTTCATATAATTAAATCTAAGTGTATAAACTATGAGTAAGCATTTATTATTATTCATTCTTATTCTTGCTGTTTGCACAAATGTCTTTGCACAGCAAACCAAGAGTATTTCGGGTGTGGTATACGACAGTAATACCGGAGAGGCTTTAATTGGAGTTTCTGTTCTTGAAGTGGGAACGACCAATGGTACTATCACTGATTTTGACGGTAAATATACATTAAAAGTATCGTCAAATAAAGTTTCATTCTCGTATGTAGGTTTTAAAACTGAAATTGTAAACGTAACAAATAGCGGAACGTACAATGTAAATCTAGTGTCCGATAATGAATTGGATGAGGTTGTGGTTATTGGTTACGGTACTCAAAGAAAGAGTGACCTTACCGGTGCTTTGGCTTCTATAAGTAGTAAGGATATTAAGAACTATGCAGTATCTAATGCATCCGAACTACTAACAGGTAAGGCAGCCGGCGTATTTGTTGCCGCCAGTTCCGGCCAGCCGGGATCGGATGCAGTGATCCGCGTGAGAGGTTTAGGGACCGTCAATGACAACAACCCATTGTACGTGGTTGATGGACAGTTCATGGATAACATCAGCAGCCTGAATCCATCTGATATTGAACGTATGGAAGTATTAAAAGATGCTTCAGCCTGCGCTATCTATGGTTCGAGAGGTTCTAATGGAGTAATCCTCATTACTACCAAGGGAGGGGTGAAAGGTGAAACGACTGTAACATTGGATGCTTATGTAGGTGTAAAAAACAGTTATAAAGCATTGAACATGATGAACAGCGACCAATACTACAACTTCATCATGAAAGCGTATGAAAACGATGCAAGCTTTCAAAACTCAATGAAGGATAAGTTTACCAATCAGTATCAGAAAGGTTATAATACCAACTGGTGGAATGAAGTAACCCGTACAGCTTTCAACCAGAACTATAATCTAAGCATCCGTAAGGGGACAGATAATTCGAGATCTTCTTTAAGTTTAGGATATGTAGACGATCAGGGTGCGATTATCACTACTGAATTCAAGAGACTTTCACTTAAGGCGAATCTTGAATATGATATCAACAAATTTATCACTGTTGGCGCCAATGTCAATCTGGCAAAGATAAGAAAACGTGACGCAGGAGCAATTCCTTCATTCGATTTCATTCAAAAAGCTGATCCTTTTACCCCTGTTATCAGCCCGTTGGTAGATCCGTCTTCTGAAAATTACGAATATAACAAATATGCGCCTACCGAGTGGTCTTACGACCCTAATCCGGTAGCCATGCTCGAACTTCCTAATAGATACAATGACATATTCAATGTATTTGGTAATGTGTTTGCCCAAATCAAATTGTATAAAGGATTGAGCTATCGGGTACAGTATAGCTTCGAAAGATACCATGATACTTTCAAAGACTTCCGTCCTGTCTATTCGTCTACTTTTTCGGAAGATAACTTAGCGAATCAGGAAAGTAAATATAATAAAGAAACTCAATTGAATAATAATAGCGCTGTTACTTCTAATTATCAAGTGGAACAACGTCTTAACTACAACACGACAATAGGCAGGCATAAACTGGATGCAATGGTTGCCATGACTTATGAGAAGAACAGCAGCGAAGGCATTAATGCATTTAAGAGAAAGGCTTTAGGTAACGATGAAATCTATCAGATACTTGATGCACAAACAGCTGGAGATAACACCTCGGGAGGTAAAGAAACATCTTCTATGTTGTCGTACTTGGGACGTATCAACTATGTATATGATGACAGATACCTTGCTACAGTCAATTTCCGTGCCGACGGTTCTTCAAGATTTGCCAAACGTAACCGTTGGGGCTATTTCCCATCAGTTTCATTAGGTTGGAGAGTGAGCAATGAAGAATTCTTTAAGAACCTGAACATTGAAAATACAATTTCCAATTTAAAACTGCGTGTAGGTTGGGGACAGAATGGTAACCAACGAATCGACAGAGACGCACCTCTTACGTTGATTGGTACCAATAATGAAAATCAATGGTACTTTGGAAACGGGTACTCACAAGGTTACGTCCCGACTTATGTGGGAAATGCAGATATTAAATGGGAAACCAGCCAGCAAACCAATGTCGGTTTAGATATGTCTTTCTTTAAAAACAGCCTTGATGTTAGCATGGACTTTTATGTAAAGAAAACAAGTGACATGTTGCTGAATATGCCTATTCCTTCTTTTGGCGCCTTCCCCAACAGCCCCTTCTTTAATGCGGGAGACTTGAAGAATACCGGTTTCGAAATAGTAGTCAACTACCGTAACCAGATAGGAAAAGACTTTAATTACAATGTAGGGCTGAACATGTCTACTTATAAGACAGAGGTAACCAAACTTACATCGGAATATTTGAGTGGAAATACTAGCCGTACGTATGTAGGAGGTCCTATCGGACGTTTCTGGGGGTACAAACAAATAGGAATATTCCAGAATCAGGAAGAGATAGACAATTATGTGGATAAGAATGGTACCAAGATTCAGCCTAATGCACAACCGGGTGATTTTAAGTTTGCCAAATTAGGAGAATCAGGCGAATTGAACGATGATGATGACCGTACTTTTATCGGTGATCCTAATCCGGACCTCATTTATGGTTTCAACTTAGGATTTAGTTATAAGAACTTTGACGTAAGTATGGCATTCCAGGGAACTATTGGAAATGACATCTGGAACGTTGCTAAAGGAAGCCTTGCTTCAGCAGGACGCCAGAATGCGTTGGCGGATGCTTACACAAAAGCATGGACAAAAGACGGGGATTTGGATGCTGTATATCCACGCATAACCAACTCTGACTCTAACAATAATATGAGAGGTTCTTCTTTCTATGTGGAGAACGGTTCTTACCTGCGTTTGCAGAATATGCAAATAGGTTATACACTGCCAAGTCACATTTGCCAGAAGAGCAAACTGTTTTCAAGTTGTAGATTCTATGTGAGCGGTCAGAATATATTTACTTTAACCGGTTATTCCGGACTTGATCCGGAACTGGGTATCAATAACCCATTGGATATGGGAGTGGATACTACACGTTATCCGTCTTCACGTACATTCACTTTTGGAGTTAATTTGCAATTTTAAATCTAGCTAAAAAGACATTACATTATGAGAAAAATATTATTTATAATATGCTGGGCTCTTGCCGGAGTGGGGTTGTATAGCTGCTCTCTCGACGAACCAAGTTATGGTAAAACCACAAGCGATAATTATTATCAGAAGGAAAGCGATATTGAACAAGCCTTGACAGGAGCTTATCTTCAATTACGTACAACTTGGAATGAATATGCATTAAATCATTATTTTGTGGGTGATTGCAGCACTGATGATGCTCTAAAAGGAGGAGGAAATGACGGTGACCGTGCCGAAGTACGCGACTTGTCCGACTTTACGATCTACACAACCAATGGTGAAGTAGGACGTCGTTGGGAGATTCTGTACAGATTAATCAATCGCTGTAACGATGTGATTTATTATGCTCCTGATGCAATAGGAAACGAAGAACTATTGAAACGTTATGCAAACGAGGCAAAAGCATTGAGAGCATTCGGGTACTATTGTCTGGTCACTACATTCGGAGAAGTGCCTCTAATCACTACGCCGATGCAACCCGCTGAAATACTGCAAATACCCCGCTCCCCATTGGAGAAGGTATATGAATGTATTGTGAATGATTTAACCGATGCCTCCGCACTTCCTGCAAAAGGAGATTACTCTGAAGATGATGCTTATCGTGTAACACGCGGCTTTGCAAAAACAATGCTTGCTAAAACATATATGTTCAAAGGTGATTTTACCTCTGCCGAAACGGTACTTCATGATATTATTGAAGTGGACAAAGACTATGCGTTGTTGAGTGATTACGGCATGAACTGGCGCACTGAATATGAAAACAGTTCGGAATCAGTATTTGAGATTGCCAACAAAGTATATGACAAAAACATAGCCACAGGTACCAATGTCCCTCACTTCTTCACAAGCAGACGCATCTCCGGTTATCAGGGATATGGATTTCACGTACCGACCCAAGATCTCCATGATGCCTTTGACGCAGATGACCCACGTATTACTTATGTATTCACACAAACTGGTGATAGATATAAAGGTGATACTGAAGCGCAGGACAATGCTGAATCTCCAAGCGGTTATCATGATTACAAGATGACTGTGCCAGCAGTAGAAAAAACTGGTTTCGACGTCTGGATGATTAGTTACAACATTCGTTTGATCCGTTATTCCGATGTTCTCTTGATGTATGCCGAAGTATTAAACGAAAATGGAAAACCAGGGCTTGCACTTCCTTACCTGAATGATGTAAGAGAAAGAGCCCGCAAAACTAATCCGATAGATCCGAGAAGAGATCAACAGGCGTATATCCCTGCTACAACAACTAATACACTGCCCGACATAACAGAAACCGACCAAGAGCGTCTGAAAGAAATCATCTGGAAGGAACGTCGTTGTGAATTGGCAATGGAAGGATGGAGACGGGATGACCTGATGAGACAAAAACGTTTCGGAACCGTTATGCGTGCTTATGCAACCAAATATAATACATCGAAAGGTGCCAATTTTAGAGACGACAGAGATTATCTGTTTCCGATACCGCAAGGTGAAAGGGATAAGAGCAACAATATTCTTTCCCAAAATCCGGGTTTTTAATATGAATAAAATGAGGGGGCGGATTTTATAATCCGCCCTTTTTTAACAACCAACTGACCATGAAAAAGACATTATTATTTCTCGTAGCAGGTTTTTTCTTTCTCAACAACCTGCCGGCACAAAAGCCGATAGAACAAAAAGAGATCCGATTAGTACAGTATATGCCCAATATACCTTTCCCCTATAAAATGAAAAACTGGAAAGATATAGCCACGAAACAGGACAGACTATTTTACGATTTCAACGCCAAAGGACAGAACTTACCTCTTATCTGGTGGGACGATTCGCAAATAAACTTTCCATTCCGTACTTTCGGACTTCCAAGCTACGTAGATAAAAGACGGTTAGGAGGAAATTCTTATGAATCTCTTCCCACTATGGGCTCACTCATTAGTGCAAGTCTGATAGGAGTAGACAAAAGCAATGATGACGGAAAAGATTATGTATCAATGATACGGCAATTCTTCAACAAGAAGAATGGAACCAATCTTATATTGAACGGACTCGACAGGAAAGCCGGAGAAAGTTTCTGGTATGAGATATGGCCGGCAATGGCTTATTCGATGCTGGTAGATTTATATCCTCAAAAAACAGAGATGCAGGAGCCGATGAAGATCACTGTCGACAATTGGTATGCTGCTATCCAGGACTTAAGTGAAGGTAGAGAATATCCGGACTTCAACTTCACCGCCTTCAACTTTAAGAACCGTAAAGGGTACCATAATAAAGTATGGCGTGAACCGGATGCAGCCGCAGGACTTGCTTGGTTGCAATACATCTCCTGGATTAAATACGGAGATAAAAAGTATCTGAATGCTACACGCCAATGCATGGCATTCTTGCAAAACCGTCCCCAGAAAGAAGGTACTTTCTATGAGATAATGATGCCCTATGGGGCTTATCTGGCAGTGCGCATGAATGCGGAACTTGGAACTACTTATGATGAGCTGAAAATGCTGAACTGGTGCTTCGACAGTAATAATTCAGACCGTGACGGATGGGGAGTGATGTGTGAGCGTTGGAACAAATACGACGTACACGGATTGGTAGGACAAAAAAAGGATGAACAATATGCTTTTGCCATGAACACCTTTTCACAAGCTGCCGCACTTGTCCCAATTGTAAAATACAACCCGGCTTATGCTGCCACAATAGGCAAGTGGATGCTGAACCTGGCAAACGCCTGTCGCTTATTTTATGCAGATGAGCACCCCCGCAACCGTCAGTCGAGTTCTATCTGGGAAGGTGATCCTCAACACGTCATTTGCTATGAAGGATTGAGGAAGGATTTGTATCATGGCAATCACTTTGAACCGTTCCAGGGATTATTGTCCGATGAGGGTCCCTATGCTATTGGGGATCAAGTAAAAACCATGTCTTCAGCTACAGATATTTGTTTGTATGGTTCGGCTTGGGTGGGTATGCTAGCCTCTATTGTAGATACTACTAATGTGGAATGTATTCTTCAACTGGATTGTAATGCCACAGATTTTTATTCCACAAGAAAATATCCTACTTACCTTTTATTCAATCCTTACTTTGAAGCCAAAGAGGTAACCTTGAATCAACACTTTACGGAACCTACGGACTTGTACGATCTGGTATCCAAAAAATACATAAAGAAAAATTGTACCGGCGAAACAAGCATTATCCTGAACCCGGACAATGCCGTAACTATTGTTTGTATTCCTGCTTCCGCTAAAAAAACAAAGAAACATGGTAAATTGATTGTTGACGGTGAAATCGTAGATTATCGTTTGTAATTTTGACTATTCCACAATTGTATAAGTCCTCCGTTACCGATGAAAATATGCGCGGAATAAAATAAATTCCTTATATTTGCTATTATCCTAACCGTATAAATAACATTCATTTACATGAGAAACATCTTATACGCACAATTATTTTTTATTCTGATTATTGCATTTGTCACTTCCACAAAGTCTTATGCTTTTAATGTGGCAAAACACATATCAAATGTTAACGGACTGACAAATAATTCAGTAAACTGTATTTTGGAAGATGCAGAACATACAATCTGGATTGGGACATGGGATGGACTGAATGCATATAATGGAAGAGAAATTACGACATTCAGATATAGCAAAAACAATCCGAATTCTATAAGTAATAACGTTATCCGCCAGATTATCGAATGTAAGGGCAGTTTATGGATAGCAACAGATAATGGAATCAATCGGTTAGATAAACGAACCCGTCAGATAACAAGGTATTATTTAAGAACAGATAATAAAGTACCCAATCAGGAAAAGTCTTTTATTTTAGGAAAGAGTGCGGCAGGAGATATTATCTGCCTCATAAAGGGGCTGGGGTTCTTTGTCTACAATGATTCTGAAGATGAGTTTAATCCGATTAACACAGACTTTGCAAGTCATATAAAGGATTATTCCGTGAGTGATTCCGATCGTATGCTTTTCCTTTTAAATAATGGAAGTACCGTGCATCTGACTTACAATCTTCTCGTTAACGGAGGAAAACAGAGTGATTTACGCACAGTCGACATACAGACTCCTGTAGATAAGATATTTCTGTCGAAAGACAGATTTATCTTAAACAAAGACAACAAACTTTTCCTTTTAAATCCCGACTTTACAGTTTCCCAATGCATTGAGCTGGATAGTAGCAAACCTGTATCGCAGGTTATTTTAGCAGAGAACAAGATGTACGTCAGCTTTATAGAAGGGGGATGTATTCATTATGATTTAAAAAAGAATACTTTTACCTACCTGAACGAACTATCCAGTCAGTTATCAGTCTTCACTCTTTATTCCGGTAGTCAGAACATATTGTGGATAGGAACGGACGGACAAGGATTAATTCAACTTTATCATTACGACTCTTTATTTGAAACCGTTCACACCAGTCACCCTGTGAGATGTTTTTGTGAAGATGAAGATGGTAATATTCTGATAGGAACAAAAGGAAGCGGAATAAAACTGTTGAATCCTGCAACGAAAGAATTGACAGATTATCTGAATGAGAGTAAAGGATTGATTTCCAATTCTGTCTATGCCTTGAGGAGAAATAAAGCGAATGACATTTTTATCGGAACGGAAGGAACCGGAATCAATATATTGAATGCTGCTACGGGACGGTTGGAAAAGCTAGAGATACCTGACAAATACCCGCCTTTCAAGGCTGTGTACAACATTTATTTTACGAACAATGATTCTCTTTTATGGGTGGGGACATCAGGATATGGTTTAATCAAAATAAATATTTCCAGAGAGCAAGGTCGTTATCACGTTAAAGGATTCAGGCAATATAATTCGTCGGATAAGAATATCTCATTGAATAACGATGTTGTTTATGCCATTACATCCGATCCGGAAGACAATATGTTATGGTTTGGCACACGTGGCGGAGGCTTGAACTGTATCAACATGAAAGATAACAACATAAAATCATTGGAGGATATGGACAGTCGGATTTTACTGACCAATAATGATGTATTGTGCTTACTGCGTGATGATGCCAATATATGGATAGGAACAAGTTATGGACTGAACGAATTGAAAAAGGAGGAGAATGATTTTCGCCTGATACAATATGCCGACGAGAAATTGAATAATAAAACGATTCATGGAATATTAAAAGACCACGAAGGAAAGATATGGATCAGTACCAACCAGGGATTGTCTAGCCTGAATGTAAAAAACAATAAAATAGATAATTATACTTTGAATGACGGATTGCAGAATGATGAATTCTCTGATGGAGCTTTCTTCAAGGATCATCGTGATTTCTTGTACTTTGGAGGAGTAAGCGGGTTTAGTTATTTCAATCCTCGAAATATACATTTGCGCGAGTTTAATCCTCCACTTATATTAAGTAGTTTGAAGATATATAATACGGTACAGGACATTAATGAACGAATCAGAAAAGGAGTGTTGAAACTTAGCTATGAAGAAAGATTCATGACTTTCAATTTCATAGCCAAAGACTTTATTAATAATGAAAACTGTGAATATGCTTATCGCTTGAAGAACCATTCGGATGATTGGGTGGAAATGGGTAATAATCCGAATATTATCTTTACCCAACTTCCTCCGGGTGAGTACCAGCTTGAAGTGAAGAGCACGAATGGCGACAAAGTATGGGGAAATAACATTTATCGCTTAACTATAAAAGTAGGTTATCCGTGGTGGCTTAGTGTTCCTGCATTGATTATCTATGCCATATTGTGCATTATTATCTTCTACATCACAAAGTCTGTTATCAAAAATCGCATACGGTTAAGCCGCCAGGTTCTTATAGCCCAGGTAGAGAAACGGCATGAACAGAAGATTTATGAATCCCGGCTCAATTTCTTCACCAATGTGGCACATGAATTCTTTACCCCCCTAACTTTGATTTATACACCTGCACAGCACTTGTTGGAACAGGACGGGGTAGATGGTAGTACAAAGAAATATCTCCAAATAATAAAGAATAATGCCGAAAGGATGCAGAAGCTGATTAGTGAGTTGATGGAGTTTCGTAAAACTAAATCGAGCAATATGGATTTGCATCCTGAAAATGTGAACGTAAAATCATTGATGGAATATGCTTCCAACAATTATGTGGATATCCTGAAAGAGAATAAAATAGACTTCAAGGTAGAGACTCATGATACGTCAGAGATCTATTCCGACCGCAATGCTTTGGAAAAAATTATATTCAATTTACTGTCGAACGCTTTCAAATATACTCCTCGTTATGGATATATTCATGTTGAGATATCACAAAATGAACCTGATAAAACCTTATACTTGCTCGTAAGAAATTCCGGCAAGGGGTTAACCGAGCAACAGATGGCAGAGATATTTGATAAGTATAAGATATTTGATACTCCGAAATTGGGTAACTCTGTAAGCAATGGCATAGGTTTAAATCTAACAAAGAGTCTGGTTGAATTATTAGGCGGGCAGATAAGTGTAAATAGTGAACTGGGAAAAAGTGTTGAATTTTCAGTCGTGATTCCTTCTCTGCCATCCGATCATTCACTTGTTGTAACGGATGAAAAAGATTCGTTGCAGAAAGAAAAGAACGGGCAGGATCACTTATCCCCTCGCAAAGATACTGTCATACTGATAGTGGAAGATGAAAAGAATATCAGAGACCTGCTGAAAGATGTCCTCTTAGATTATGTGATACACGAAGCAAAAGACGGCGTGGAGGCTTTGAAAGAGATAGAACATAATCATCCTGATATTATTATAAGTGATATTGTCATGCCCAATATGGACGGCTTGAGCTTGATTAATAAATTGAAATCCGATTTGAAAACAAGTTATATTCCGATCATAGGAATATCGGCAAAGGCTTCTGTAGAAGACCAGATCAATGCCTTTAACCATGGTGCGGATGCTTATATCGTCAAACCATTTCACCCGAGGCAGGTGATATCCACCATAGAGAATCTGCTGTCGAGACAAATGCTTTTAAAGGACTATTTCAATTCCAGCATGTCTTCTGTGAAAGTAAAAGACGGGATTGTTCTTCATCCGGAAGACGAAGAGTTAATACAGAATGTAACAGACTTCATAAAGAATAATATAGATGATGAGTTATTAAGCCCTTCTTCTATTGCCGAATTTGTAGGAGTGAGCAAAGCTACCTTGTATCGGAAGTTCAAAGAAATAATAGACAAGACTCCGAGTGAATTTGTACGAGGTATTAGACTGGAATATGCAGCCAAGTTGTTAAGGACAACCAAGTTGACCGTATCCGAGATTATGTTCAAATGTGGATTCTCTAATAAATCTTATTTCTATCGGGAGTTTTTAAAGCAATACGGTGTATCTCCCAAGGATTACCGGAATCAATAGATAAATCCTGCCAATCTGTCATTCAGATAGCAATTTGTATTTCTCGTTACCAAAAAATGCCGCTTGTAGATTACTGCAAGCGGCATTTTCTTTATCTAAATCATCCGAGATTTATCTATCCATCCGTAGATTAATAGTTTTCCTTCTTCACCTCGAAATAAGCCTGTGGATGCAGACATGCCGGACAAACTTCGGGAGCTTCCTTACCGATTTCAATGTAACCGCAGTTACGGCATTGCCATACCACTTCGCCTTCTTTAGCGAATACAGTCATATTTTCGATATTGTTCAGGAAGGCAAGATATCTTTCTTCGTGACCTTTTTCAGCGATAGAGATATTGCGATACATAGCAGCAATCATCGGGAAACCTTCCTGTTCTGCCACGTCAGCAAAGTGAGGATAATCCAATGACCATTCTTCATGTTCACCAGCTGCGGCAGCGCGAAGATTCTCAAGTGTATTACCAATTACACCAGCCGGATAGCTAGCAGTAATTTCTACCATACCGCCCTCGAGAAACTTAAACATACGTTTCGCATGTTCTTTTTCCTGATCAGCTGTTTCTGTGAAAATGGCAGCAATTTGTTCGTAGCCTTCTTTTTTAGCTGCACTTGCGAAATAAGTGTAACGCATTCTTGCCTGTGATTCTCCTGCAAATGAAGTCAACAGATTTTTCTCTGTTTGAGTTCCTTTAATACTCTTAGCCATAATTCTATTTATATTTTAAATTGGTTGATTACCAAACGTAACTTGTCGTACTATTTATAACGCAAATATAAGAGATTTGTTCATAATAAGCCACCTTTTCTTAATGAATAAAAACTATCGGCTCATCGATGAAATCTATCAACAGGCAAATAGTATGTTCAAAAACATACTTATTTCGATTATTTTATATAATTTTGCAACCTCTACTTTGCAAAAAAAGAACAGAGTACACGTATAACAACATATAAAAATGAAGCTATTTGAATTTAAACCCAAACTGGTTTCTTGTCTAAAGAATTATTCGAAAGAAACGTTTATGGCGGACCTGATGGCCGGCATCATCGTAGGTATCGTAGCGCTTCCACTGGCTATCGCTTTCGGTATCGCTTCGGGAGTTTCGCCCGAAAAAGGTATTATCACCGCTATCATTGCGGGATTCATCATTTCCCTGTTGGGAGGCAGCAAAGTCCAGATCGGCGGTCCTACGGGAGCATTTATCGTCATTATCTATGGCATCATACAACAATACGGCGAGGCCGGACTGATTGTAGCCACGCTAATGGCGGGCGTACTCCTTGTATTATTAGGAGTGTTCAAGCTGGGAGCTGTCATCAAATTCATTCCTTATCCTATCATCGTCGGATTTACCAGCGGTATCGCCGTCACTATTTTCACGACCCAGATTGCCGATATTTTCGGTTTATCTTTCGGAGACGAGAAAGTGCCGGGAGACTTCGTCGGGAAGTGGCTGATTTATTTCCGACACTTCGACACGATCAACTGGTGGAATACCATCGTTAGTATTGTCAGCATTATTATTATCGCCATCACTCCGAAGTTCTCAAAGAAAATTCCCGGCTCGCTGATTGCCATCATCGTAGTCACGGTAGCCGTTTACCTGATGAAAACTTTCGGAGGGATCGACTGCATCCAGACAATCGGCGACCGCTTCACCATCAAATCGGAGTTGCCCGATGCCGTTGTGCCTGCGTTGGATTGGGAAGCTATCAGGGAACTGTTTCCGGTGGCTATCACCATTGCCGTATTGGGAGCTATCGAGTCGCTGCTGTCTGCCACGGTAGCCGACGGTGTGATAGGCGACCGCCACGATTCCAATACAGAACTGATTGCACAGGGAGCTGCCAATATCATAGCTCCTCTGTTCGGAGGTATTCCTGCCACCGGAGCCATCGCCCGTACCATGACGAATATCAACAACGGGGGTAAGACACCGATAGCCGGAATCATTCATGCAGTAGTATTGTTGTTGATTCTGCTCTTCCTGATGCCACTCGCACAATATATCCCGATGGCATGCCTTGCCGGAGTACTGGTCATCGTATCTTACAACATGAGCGGATGGCGTGTATTCAGAGCTTTACTGAAGAATCCGAAATCGGACGTTACCGTACTGCTTATCACGTTCTTCCTGACCGTTATCTTCGACCTGACTGTCGCTATCGAAGTAGGATTGGTGATTGCTTGCGTTCTCTTTATGAAACGTGTCATGGAGACTACCGAAATCTCCGTGATTACCGATGAGATTGACCCGAATAAAGAATCGGATATTGCCGTACACGAAGAAAACCTGATGATTCCCAAAGGCATAGAGGTATACGAAATCAACGGCCCTTATTTCTTCGGTATCGCTACCAAGTTTGAAGAGACAATGACACAGCTGGGAGACCGCCCGAAAGTACGTATCATCCGTATGCGCAAGGTTCCGTTCATCGACTCCACAGGTATTCATAACCTGACTGCTCTCTGCGAAATGTCGCAGAAGGAAAAGACTACCATTATTCTTTCGGGAGTCAACAAGAACGTGCATAATGTACTGGAAAAAGCCGGATTCTACGAGTTGCTGGGAAAAGAGAATATCTGTCCGAATATCAATGTAGCATTGGAAAGAGCAAAGAGCCTGGTAGAATAGCACTGTTTATCAGCTACTTGCAAGCCATATATGCCGTACATATTGGACATATAGATCCAATGTGTACGGCATATATGGCCTACGTGTAGGATCTATATATCCAATACGCTGAATCTATATGCCCAACAAGCGGGGTATATAGATTTATCACGTGGGCTGAACAAAACCCTATTTGAAACTAAAAGTTTCACACCGGGAAACAAAGTCTTTCACACCGGGAAACGGATTGTTTCAAGCAATGAAACACTTTTTGAAACTAATATTCCATAATCCGGTGTATTTATGAGTTCACTTTTTATCAGTGCAAACAAAGATACCCTCTTTCCACTACTTTCACAAACAAATGATTTTAAAAATGTTCTCTGCCCTGATACTCTTCCAACAGGAATTCATAATGAGTACTGCAAGAAGCGATAGATAAGATTTGGAGTTTAAATAAAGGCTTGTTCGTCTCTTTTATTTTCAAGGCTTCTATTGTAGATACATGTGTATCAAAATAGAAACATCACCGGCTAATTACCGGAGCAGGGAAGAGAAGTAGGAGAATCAGTTTTCCCTACCTTTATTAAATCTATTATTAAATCTATGACATAAGTTCCACAAGCTTTTCAAGCGATTGCACATGATACTTCTCAATAACCTCAATGCATTGATGAAGATAATCTTCGGGCACTTCCACCCCATTCCATTTGTACCAACGCTTCACCATTTCAAAACCTGCATGGTGCTTCTTTGCGATATTCCAGATAGTGATGATGTCATCTTGTCCTTTTCTTAATTTTAACCGTTTCAATTCAAGTACTCCCTTGTAGATTTTGATTTCTTCATCATAGATGAGCTGTTTCCTCAGCGTCAGTTCATCATCTCCCAGAAAAGTGACATGGGTCATGAGTCGTCGTTCGTCACTGAACTCGGCTACAGCGATGCCATGGTCGGAAACAATGAAATAACCGCCATTGTCCCTGCGAGTATACAAGACATCCGGATTATTATACACAAAGTAATCGAACAGACTTTTCCCTTTGAGGTCTATTTGATAATGGTCAATGTAGCGCTCCTTGTATCGTTGCATGAAGTGTGCCGTGTAATGCATTACTATATTGGAAGACTTGAAACCTGTTATTTGGATATAGCCATTGCTTGAAGTAGCGATAACGGGAGCATAAGCTTGAAATGCCAAAGCATGCATATACGAATTGTATCTCCCCTCTATCGTCCATACATTTCTTCGGGTGGTGGTGATAGTCATACGTTGGGGCGCCATAGGAAATGGACTCATCATCGTTGCTTTCTTACGAACCTTATCTATAAACATGTTCGCTTTGGTCGATATTGCAATGAGGTCCTTATGTGCTTCGGCATATAGTTCCTCCCGGCTCATACTTGTCAGATACATACTTGTTTTTTTACAGGAGACAAAGGTAGCATTTATCTCCAGACCGGACATCATCCGTCGGATTGTTTTTTTTGAAAGTTGGATATACTGAATGTAAACCAGCCCCGGTTCTTCATTTGAGACATCTTGCCAGACCCGCAAGAAAGCACTGTTGGTGATTTTTAAGCTTATCGGCTGCAAGCCAATTCACTGTATATTAACCGATTAAACAAACGGGCTGCCACAGAATCACTTCTCCGGCAGCCCTTCTTTCATTAAATTAGAAAACAGAGAGTATGATACAGTTTATTCCTGACCTCCCCCTAAAGCACGGTATAGGTTAATTAAACTTTGTATTTCAGTAAAATGATTGGCCGTCTGCGAGAGTTGGGCACTAAGCAATGACTGCCGGGAGGTAAGGACTTCCAGATAGGTTGTATTACCATGCTCCATCAACAGAGAAGTGCTTCGCAGAGCCGTTTGCAGGGAAGTGATCTGTTTATCCAGCAAGATTCTTTTTCCCTGACTGGTTTGATAGGCAATCAACGCATCATTCACCTCACTACCGGCATTGAGCAACGTTTGCTGAAAACCGAGAGCCGCTTCTTCCTGTTGCGCACGGGCAATGCGGTATTGTGCCACCACCTGCCCTCTGTTAAAGAGCGGCTGCGTAAGCGAACCTACCGCTGACGCGAGAAACTTGCCCGGATTGATAATCATCGCCCCGGCGGAGTTTGTCCATCCGGCGCTTCCGCCTAAAGTGATGGAAGGATAGAAAGCCGAACGTGCCGCATTGGTGCCATAGAAAGCCGCTTCCAGTGTTCGCTCTGCCGAGCGGACATCCGGACGGGAAGAAAGCATCCGGACAGGAATCCCTATCGAGAAGTCAGCAGGAAACTGTTGCTTTGCCAATATACCACGTTCATAGTTGCGTGGCGTCTCCGCCAATAATAAGGCAAGACTATTCTCCACCTGACTGATCTGCTGCTGCAAATCGAGGATCGAACCCTGCACCTGATAATAGGCCGCCTCCATCTGCGACACAGCCGATTCGTTTGCCAGTCCCGCATTCATCAATGCACGGGTAGACGCAACGGTTTCTTTCCATGCCTCTTCCGTCTGACGGGAGATGTCGAGTTGTTCGTCCAGCATCAACAGGGTATAATAGGTATTGGCTATACCTGCTATCAACTGTGTACGGACTGCCTGACGGTAATCTTCGCTTTGAGCATAAAGTGCTTTCGCCTGTTTCTTGGAGTTGCGCATACGCCCGAAAACGTCCAACTCCCAACTGGCAGTAACGGGCAACGAATAAGCCTGCGTAGCCTTCTGCGTATCAAAACTGCTCACTGTTCCCTGCGGAGCAAGAGCAAAAGCGGGCAGAAAAGCAAGTTTGGCGGACATCAGTACGGCCTGTGCTTCTTCCACACGGAGCTGGGCGGACTGATAATCGGTATTGGTCTGCAATCCCACTTCGATGAGGGATTGCAGATAAGGATCGGTGAAGAGTTCCCGCCAGTCCATATTACCCAGACCGGCAGTGTCTTCGGTCACCACTTCCCCGCCGTAAAGATCGTCGGGAACGACAGTGGCAGGTTCGTATTTGGTATAGATGCCACAACCGCTCAACGACAGACTGATGGCAACTAATGTGATGATATTCTTCTTCATTCTTTCTTTCATTTATTTACGTTCGCGTTCAACTTCACTCTTTTCTTTCTCTAAAAGCACCTGCACATCTGGTTCCTCTTCCATCGGTTTGCGGATTTTCTCCTGCAAAAACTCAAAGATGATGTAGAAAACCGGAACGACAAAGAGCAATGCCAGTGTCCCGACTGCCATACCGCCCACAACACCCGTACCCAGCGAACTGTTACCATTGGCACCTGCACCGGAGGAGAACATCAGCGGAAGCATACCGAAGATCATCGTCAACACCGTCATCAGGATAGGACGCAAGCGGACTTGTGCGGCAGAGTAGGCAGACTCCACAATACCCATTCCCTTGCGACGACGTTCTATGGCGTACTCCGTAATCAGGATGGCCGTCTTAGCCAGCAAACCGATCAACATAATCACACCTGTCTGCAAATAGATATTATTCTCCAACCCGAGTATTTTGGCGAAAAGGAACGACCCCATCAGCCCGAACGGCACGGAGAAGATAACGGCAAACGGCACGAGGAAACTCTCGTAAAGACAGGCCAGAATCAGATAGATAAGGAAGATACAGATGGCGTAAATGAAAACCGTCTGCGCACCGCCGCTACTTGCTTCTTCGCGTGCCATACCACCATATTCATATCCGTAACCTGCCGGCAAAGACTGCGCAGCCACTTCTTCAATCACTTTCTGCACCTCGCCGGAGGAGTAACCGTCGGCAGGATTTACATTGGCGGTGATAGTGCTGTAAAGATTGAAACGGTTGGCCGTTTCCGGTCCCAGCACTTGCTTCAGCGTCACGAACTGGCTCACCGGAGCCATCTGCGTACCATTGCGTACAAACATATTATTCAGCGCCTGCTCGTCGAGACGATATTCAGGCGAAGCCTGCATCATCACACGATATACTTTACCATACTGGTTATAGTTGGAGATATACGCGCCACCGCAATAACTGCCCACCGCATCGAGCACCGCACTCGGCGAAATTCCCGCACGCTTACATTTGGCAGCGTCCACTTCCACCGATATCTGCGGGAAGTTGATAGCATACGATGTATACGCCATTGCTACCTCCGGACGCTCGTTCAAAGCACCGAGGAACTGTATAGCCGCCTCATAGAACGTAGCCAGTTCTCCACCCGTCATGTCCTGAAGGTTCAGTTCGAGGGAGTTACCCATACCGTAACCCGGAATCATGGCAGGCTGGAAGCTGAATATCTGTGCTTCCTTTATAGACTGGAATTGTCCGTTGAGGCGGGACACCACAGCATCCGAGCTATGCTCCTTGCCCTTTCGTTCGCTCCAGTCTTTCAGGCGGATAATCATCGTACCGTACGAAGTTCCCTGACCGGATATCAGTCCGTATCCTGCTACGCGGGCATAGTGTTCTATTTCGGGCGTATCTTTCAGGATATTTTCCAGGCGGTCCATCACTTTCGTGGTTTCTTCGAGCGTGCTTCCCGGTGAAATGCTGACATTCACCATAATGACACCCTGGTCTTCCTGCGGCACAAGTCCCGTTTTAGTGGTACTCATCAGGTAAACCAACAAGGCAACGGCAACAGCCAGTGAAGTCCACACCATCCAGCGATGGCGGATGAAGAACATCACACCTCTCTTATATTTACCCAATACGGCATTGAACGAAGCATTGTAAGCTGCACGTACCCGTCCGTTGATGCTCTTGGCACTCTTCGTTCCGTCCGACGGACGCATCATGATGGCGCACAAAGCGGGACAGAGCGTCAAAGCCGAAATCATCGAAATACCTACGGCAGTTGCCATCGTGATACCGAATTGTGTATAGAACACACCCGAAGTACCTCCCATGAAGGTTACAGGAATAAACACAGCCATAAATACACAGGTACAGGAGACAATAGCCATCGTCACGTCGCCCATTGCATCTTTCGTGGCAAGGTAAGGAGACTTATACCCGGCATCGAACTTGGATTGCACGGCTTCCACCACCACAATGGCATCATCCACCACCGTACCGATGGCAAGCACCAGCGCAAACAGTGTCAGGATGTTCAGACTGAAGCCCGCAGCTACCAGACAGGCAAACGTACCCACCAACGACACAATGATAGAGATGGAGGGAATCAGCGTACTCTTCAGATCCTGCAAGAAGAAATAGACCACGAGGATGACTAGAATGATGGCGATAATCAGCGTCTCCACCACGTTGTGTATGGAAGCGAAAAGGAAGTCATTGGAACTCATCATCGTGACGAACTCCGTTCCTGCCGGCAGATTCTTCTCCATCCGCTCTATCTGCGCAGTGATTTCTTTGTTGACAGCGGTAGCATTGGAACCAGCTGTCTGGAATATCATATAAAGAACGGCCGGCTGACTGTCCATTTCACTGCGGAAACTATACGTCATCGTACCCAACTCCACCTCTGCCACATCTTGCAGGCGAAGTATGGAACCGTCTTCCCGCGAACGGACAACCGTGTTCCGGAATTCTTCCACGCTTTTGAGGCGTCCGCGATATTTCATTGTAAACTGGAAAACATTCTTCGAACTCTCGCCCAGTGAACCGGTAGGAGCTTCGATGTTCTGCTCACCCAATATGGCGGTAATGTCCGACGGAACCAGTCCGTATTGCGCCATCCGTTCCGGTTTCAGCCAGATACGCATACTGTATGTATCGCCCAGCTCCATCACGTCTCCCACTCCCTCGATACGTTTAATCTGGGGAATGACATTGATGTCCAGATAATTGGCAAGGAACGTCTGATCGTATCGACCGTCCGTGCAGACCAAAGCGCCAATCTGCAAGAAGCTGGTCTGCCGCTTCATTGTGCTGACGCCGACTTTCGTTACTTCAGCCGGAAGCAATCCCTGTGCTTTAGCCACACGGTTTTGCACGTTGACTGCCGCCATATCGGGGTCTGTGCCCTGCTTAAAATAAACTTGTATAATAGCCAGACCTGCATTGGAAGCACTGGAACTGATATACATCATGTCTTCCACACCGTTGATACTCTCCTCCAGTGGCATGATGACACTGTTCATCACTGCCTCGGCATCGGCACCCGTATAACTGGCAGTTACATATACCGTTGGAGGCGCAATGTCAGGATATTGCTCCACCGGCAGCGTGAAGAGCGAAATAAGCCCTATGGCCAGAATCAGGACAGAGATGGAAATAGCCATCACCGGCCGTTTTATAAACACATTTCCTTTCATAATCAATCTCCTTCTTATTTAACTTGCGTGCCTTCACGCACCAGTCCGGCGCCTTCCGATACGATTTCATCACCTGCTTTCAGTCCGTCCAGCACCACATATTCGCGTCCGTCATTGTTTTCGGCCACTGTTATCAGGGTAGAGACAGCCTTCCCGTCCACTACCTTATATACAATCGTCTTATCCTGCATCTTCACGGTGGCCGTCTGCGGAATGGCGATACAGTCTTTATAAATGCTTGGCACTACCACCGTGCCCGAGGCTCCGCTATGAAGCAACCGCGATTCGTTGGGAAACACCACGCGCGCCACCACAGTACCCGTTTGCCGGTCGATGACGCCGCTGATGGATTCGATGACACCTTTCTTATTATAAACCGAATTATCATTGAGGCGCAATTCCACTTCCGGCATGTTCTTCAAAGCTTCGTCCATGTCGCCATACTGGCGGGTGAGGGCAAGCAACTGATTCTCGGTCATGGAGAAATAGACATACATATCCGAATTGTCGCTGACCGTAGTAAGCGGATAAGGCATATTGGCACTTACCAATGCGCCTGCACGATAAGGCAATGCACCTACGACTCCGTCACTGGGACTTTTCACTTCGGTATAAGAGAGATTGTTGCGGGCACTGATCTCCTGGGCTTCGGCCTGCGACAGTTGAGCTTTGGCGGTGAGATAAGAATTCTCGGCCGTTTTCAGACTGAATTCCGAAACTACTTTCTGCGCATACAGTTCTTTGTTGCTCTTGTAGGTCAGTTCGGCAGTACCCAGCGCGGCACGTGCTGCTTCCACATTGGCAGTGGCGGTTTTCAGTGCGGCCTTGTAAGGCACTTGGTCGATAATGAAAAGCGATTGCCCGCGGCGTACTTTTTGCCCTTCGGTCACACAGAGTTTCTCAATCGTTCCCGACACCTGCGGATAAATATCAATATCCTGTCGCCCACGTATGCTCGCCGAATAGGAAGAAGAAAATTCCTTATCCACCGCTTCTATCTGCATTACTGCATAAGAAGAAGATTTCACTCCCGCATCCGATGCCTGCTTGCAAGATGCCATCCACACTGTACAACCGACAATCCCTATCAGCCGTATCCATTTTTTGCTTACTGTAATCATACTTTCTCTTTTGGTCTTTTGTTAAATCCTGGACAAAAGTAGGAGAAAAGAACAAGGCAACAGTGACCAATTTCCCTCCATAAATGTCCCATTCTCGCCATTTACGTTTATTATAGCTAACTATTTGGCAATAAACGACATATCAAACAAATCTGAAGAAATATGGGACATTCTGTTTTCCCGATTATTCACCAACTTTGCAAAAAGTAAAAAAGGAAAGAACATGGAAAAAGAGAACATTATTACGGTGGATATAGAGGATTTTAAGGACAGTCAGCACGTCCTTGATTATATAGATGATGACTTTGCGATAGTCAACAGTCTGGAGGGGACTCCTTATAGTAATGATACAATCAAACTGAATTGTTTTCTCATCGCGGTTTGCATAGAAGGGTGCATCCAGCTGGACGTCAACTACCGGACCTACAAGTTGCAGGCGGGCGAGCTGCTGCTCGGTCTGCCCAATACGATTATCAGCCATACGATGCTTAGTCCTAAATATAAGGTCAGGCTTGCCGGATTCTCTACCCGTTTCCTGCAACGTATTATTAAAATGGAAAAGGAAACGTGGAATACTGCCATTCATATCCACAACAATCCGGTGAAGTCGGTTGGCAACGGGGAGGATAAAACTTTCTTCGGATTCTACCGGGATTTAATTATAGCCAAGATAAACGATGAGCCTCATTGCTACCACAAAGAAGTGATGCAATATCTCTTTTCTGCTATCTTTTGCGAAATGCTGGGGCAGCTTCATAAGGAAATGGAAGCCGCCGGCAATACGGAAGGTTCGAAAGAAGGCATCAAACAGGTGAATTACATTTTGCGGAAGTTCATGGAACTGTTATCGAAGGACAAGGGTATGCACCGTTCGGTGAGTTATTTTGCCAACGAGCTTTGCTACACTCCGAAGCATTTCTCGAAAGTCATCAAACAGGCGTGTGGCAGGACTCCGTTGGATTTGATTAATGAAACTGCCGTGGAGCATATCAAATACCGATTAAAACGTTCGGAAAAGTCTATCAAGGAAATTGCGGAAGAATTCAACTTCCCCAATCAGTCCTTTTTCGGGAAATACGTAAAAGCGCATTTGGGAACATCACCGGCCAATTATCGGAACAGAAAAGAAGAATGACAAAAAGAACAGATTCTTATGTTAGAAAAATCTTTTTGGGAGTCTTGCTCATCTTACTATAAAAAATGAGTAATAATGTGCACATTATTACTCAATAACACTAAGATAACTCCCGATTCTTGACTTATACATAAGTCTATATTGCTGTTTCAGTTCTTTAGAAAGGAAAGAATGTTCAATCAGTTTATCTGTTAATTCATATACCTTAGTATATTTCTCCAGACAAGAGTTTACCAAACGTTCGGGTAGGCCTATTTTCAAACCAAAATAATAGAATGTTTTTCCTGTAACCGCCGATGCAGCACCGAAATAATCCGATTCAGGATTAACAAACAGACCTTTGCTCATGGCAAAGATACCATCGTTTATATGGAGATGAGTATTCAATAAATCGTATGCAGGAGATAGGCGGAATCTTCCTTTTTTCTCTTCCAATAAAGAAAAGTTCTTTAAATGAGCGTCGCCGTTAGAATAGACAAAATTGAATAAAACAAGTTCAAAGAAACGTAGTTTATCTACTTGTGGCACAGAACTGTATTTATCTATAATTCCTGCGAACTCTTCATAAGCCAGATTATCATATTTATAATCGGAACCTCCATTTTTCCTGGTAAGCCCGGCTAAAGAAGCAAAATCCTCCTTTTGCAACTTTCCTTTCCCCGACAAATCAAAACGTCGTACAAAATAAGCAGGGGTTCCGTCCTGAAAAAAGCATAATCCATTAGGAGCTGTCGGAATCCCATATACTTGCGCAGCTATCTGCATTGTCAAATGTTCGTTGGCAGGGCAAAACTCCTTGTTACGAAGATTATTAGGGACAGGCTTTAATATGAATTCGCCCTGTTCTCCCTCTTTGGTTAATCGCAATATCCCGTCATCGGCAACTAAAGAATACTTAATCTGGACTCCTGAAACAGATATGCGTTTGCTATTGTTATTGAAGATATCAATGCCGACATTATCATCAAAATGCTTATAAGGCAATTCACAAGATATATTTTCTCCGTCAAAAAGCAGTTTCAAGGCTTTGGGTGAGTATCCGCTTTCTCCGCCAGTCTCCCGTAAAAGTGAGGGACAAATATGAGTATCTGTTTCCATTATCATATTCTTTTAACTGTTATTGCTCCGATTGTATCTGTATGGGCAGTAGCCAGAAGAATACCAAAATCATCCTCTTCATCAATATGCAGGTTTCTAGCTTGAATAATACGATTATCCCCTTCAGATGTCATATTAAAAAAGACAGGGAAAAGATAGGAAGAGGTATATTCCTGCTGTGTCTTGGGCATGGTCAGTGAGACAGCTGGGAGTTGTGGATTATTATAATAGTCCGTATCATAACAGAATGAATAGTGTTCACGATCTATTTCTGTTAACAGACCGGCATAAATACCTTTTATATAGACTTTGGCAGATCGACTCATATGCGTGTCTATTATTGAATATGAATACTAAGTCCTAAAGTTTTCAGGACATTAAAAAGGACATCGAAGCGGGGATTACCACTTCCACGTTCCAAGCGGACCAAAGCGTTAATCCCTATTCCTGCAAGAGTTGCCAACGTAGCCTGATCCAAGCCCAACTCTTTACGCCTTTCGCGAATATGTTTTCCTATCTCTATTAAATCCATAATTCACCATATATAGTGACTTTCTCACAAAGATAGAATCTTTTTAGTAGAAAAACAAGCTAATTCACCATATACAGTGAATTTACGCATAAATAGCATAGTATAAAAGCATACTATCATGCTTTTCACCATATATGGTGATTTAAGAGAGATACATACTTATAGAGAAAAGACATTGATCGCTGAAAAAAGTGCCAACATGAAGAATTGTATATTTTATCTGTCCTGCTCTTCATCATTCGAGCCGTTTCCTTGCACTTCATGAAAAACGCCCTCCATTTAGAGTTACAGATTTCGCAAATAACACCAGATAGGTACTATTAGCAAACAAGTTGCAATAAAAGTAGCCATTCAAAAACACAAACAGCTATCATTTCACAAGAGATGCATCAGATTGCTATTTATAAATCAACAGTAGAAAAAGACAAAGTAGCTCAATACATCCTCTTCAAAAACCAAGTTTAGCTTCCTTTAAAAGAAACGAAAGGTTTGATTATAGCAAACGGACGGTTTGTTTAAACCAAACAGAGGGTTTGATTACGGCAAACAGAGCGTTTAATTACACCATATCGTGCATATTTCAAGGAAATAAATACAAAATAGAGAGATATAATGTATATTCTTGCAATTGTTCATGCAGTTTATTTTCTGTTTGGCTCTTTTCTTTCTTTCCTTTTTTCGTGAATATCTTAAAAACAGAACAGATTCCCCGTTATATGAAAGTTCCTTGTATCCGGAGACAGGCAGAAACTTTCATATAGCGGGGAATTCTATTTCATATTCTCAATGAAGAGAATCAACGAAGAGAATCAACGATTCTCGGCATCCTTCATACAACGCACGGAGAACGCATGGGAACGACCGGAGGAATGTGTCCAAGTCTTATCGGAAACTTTATAATACAGAGAAGTAGCTCCCTGATCCTTGTCATTTCCATAACTGCTTGCCGATGAGTTAGACCAATAGCAAGCGGCACCCTTAGCGGTATCCAATCCTGTATTGTTGCCATTATTACCGCCGTTGGAACCCCACTTACAACCTGCCAACGGCCAATAAGCATAGTTCGTACCGTCATAGCAATATTTAAATACCGCAGTTGCGCTCTGTTTCACAAATTCACCTTTCTGTTCTATCTCATCCAATACGCGGGGAGATACAACCCGGTAACCTTTCGGACAAGGATCATAAATAGATTTATGACCGTCAGAAGGATTGAGATAAGTGCTCGATTCGTTCGGGTTACCCCAGAAGTCATCTTTACGATCGGTACGTGCACCGGTCCATGCGCCCAGATACCAGTCGGATTTTGTATTCTCCACATTATTGGTATAAAGCAACGCGCGGGGATTTTCTATAGAGAAGCGGACGTTGGTGGCTTCGGTAGGTATATTAGTACCCACGGTTCCCGACCAGCCGACCGGCGTAGGACGTCCCCATTGGAAGTAAACACCGTTTTGCTTCCAGTTGTCTCCTTCGCACGTCATATAAGTACCCAGATTACGATCCAACACTACATATCCCGTATTACCATAAGGGTGTTCTGCCGGAGTAGGGGTCATCCAGATAATAAAACTCCAGATGACGGTAGTCTGATCCGCTCCATAGATAGCCACCTGACCGCAACCGCCGTCATAGCCTCCACTTACTTTATAGGTGTTGATCGTAATATTGTAATCACTGCCAATAGGAGAGATGTCCGTAGTAGAGCCATTCACGGCAATCATCTTATGATTAACGTTCAAATCGCAACCCAGAATAGTTTTGGCATACTTGGGTTCTTCCACTTCCATAAAGTTACCACGTGCTTTCACACTCATCGTATTGCTCACGCCACTGGTAGAAATATTCGTCAACAGACAGTTGGACTCGCCATAAGCCCATCCTCCAGCCAGCAGACGTGTCTCTACCGGCTCGTACCATTCGCAGGAATTATCCGAAAGTTTCAGGTTGTTGATAGCAATCGTATTGACAGCATTGGCTTTCAGTTGCTTTCCTTCTTTGAGAATAGGAATTGTAATAGTCTGTTGGTCATTCTCCAGAGTGATGACAATGTACACTTCTTTGCCGCTCAAATCAGCAGGATACGTAGTCAGGTATATATCCTGTGCGGAAGCGAGCATTTCGGGAGTAGTCAGTGAAACAGTAGCATACGGTTTCACATCCGTACCGTAGGTCAGTTCGTCCGTATCCAAATCTGCTGTGAATACACCGGAAAGAGGAGTCTTTGTCTCCTTGTCATATAAAGAAACACTCTTGAGCTTGTATGTAGAAAGCTCCTGGGACGAGATACTGAACTTCACATACGCCATCGCATGGTTCAACGTAAACTTAGCAAGCATATCCGGACCGCTGACCGTAGCCTTGGCAAACGCAAAACCATACTTTCCAATATGACGGCTATCGCCGGGACGGCTTTGTTCCTGCTCAACGGACAGGGTAGAAGTTATCTTGTTGCCATTTTCGGCTAGTTCCGTACTTGCCCGGTAAGGATAGTAAATAAGAAGTTCCGTAGCTCCTTCTTCCGCCATCTTCACGTCGTCCGAAGTAAAGACACCGGAGTTTTGTCCGATCGACTCATCACTCAATAAAGACTGCACATTATTGATATCGGTCCCTGCCGTACGGGAGAAAACGCCCAAGGCATCCCCTTCGCTCCAGAGCACCGGATAAACGTCCCCTGTTTTGTCACCGATAGAAACACGCGTCTGCGGAGACGAGAGTCCAACCAACGTCAGACATGAACCTGCCGTTGCCGGTTCTTTGCCCTTATCGGACGAAATAAGTTCGTCCTGCGTGCAACTTGTCATCATGAGAATCATTGCACCTATTGCAAATAATCTATTTTTCATACCATTCATTCTTTTGAGTTACACCATTTTTACCATTCATTCTCTTCCAGATCACCGGCAGAACCGCCGTCACTCCATGCTCCTTCCGTTCCTGAAGCTTTCCAGGTCTGGAAAGCGGAACACACGGCACGTCCTTCGGCATTATAGGCGATGATCGCACTGATGTAATTCACTCCCGGACGCAATCCTTCGGTGATTTTGCGCGTATAGGGCAGAGATACGGGTTCTCCGTTCTCTTCTACGAATTTCACCAGCTTCACTTCAATGTTATAGTCAAAACCGATGTCCGCCACCGGATAGAATTCAATGACTTTTGCTCCGAACGTAGTACCTGTTTGCTGCTCGGAAGTAATCAGAGCCGTATTGTCTGCAATCTCCGAAACTGTTAGGTTCATGGTGGGGATGACACGTGGAGCCGAATCATCCTTGTCCGAACAGGAGGCAGTTATCAGCAGTAGTACGAAGATAAATGCCATATTTATATGTAAGTTCTTCATAATCATATTGTATTAGTCTTATTTTTGTAAATTCTTATACCGCAGCAATGCTTCTAAAAAGTAATAATCGGCATACGTCAGGGGGACATCTACTTCGCTTTTATCAGGAAGTGCACCCACGCTGTGCTTCAGGATGAAACATTCGTTCGTACCCGGTTCTGCCAGATACTCTTTCGAGGCAAGCGTACGGAGTTGCTTTTCTGCCATGGCAAGATAAGATTCCTTGGCTTCCGTGCCGGGGATATAACGGCTTAGTTCGATAAAGGCGGAGGCCATGATAGCCGCAGCGGAAGCATCCCGATAGGTCTGTTCTTCTACCGGAGCGTCGAAATCCCAGTAAGGAATACCGTCGGCAGGTAGACGGCGGAGCAGCATATCGGCGATATGCCCGGCTTGCAACAGATAATTCTGATACCCCGTCAGGCGGAACATCATCGTATAGCTATACAAGGCCCATGCCTGTCCGCGACTCCAGGAGGAATCGTCCGAGAAGCCCTGCACTGTTTGCTTGCCGCGCACCGCACCCGTTTCAGGGTCATAATCCACCAGATGATACGTGGAATAATCATCCCGGAAGTGATGCTGGATAGTGGTATTGGCATGCGTACAGGCAATGTTCTGCAAAGAGTCGTCGGCGTAGGCTTTCGACATGGACAACAGCAGTTCAAGGTTCATCATATTGTCAATAATCACCGGAAACTTCCAGTCGCAGCCTTTGCGTACAAAGTCCCAGCTACGGATCACACCGGTAGCAGGATTGAAGCGGGTTGACAAGGATTTGGCACCCTGATAGAGCACTTGTTTATAAGCCTCATTACCTGTCAACCGGAAAGCATTGCCGTAACTGCAATTCAACTGGAAACCGACATCATGATCTCTGGTCACGTATTGTATAGAGTCGAGTTTCAGCGTGTTCTTCTCGGCCAGTGTTTTCACTGCGTCCTTCCGGGTATATTCGTAGATATACCAAAGGGAACCGGGATAGAAGCCGCTGCACCACCAATAGATATTCGAGGGAACAAACTCACCGTCGGCAGAGAGCGTGCGGGGAAGTGTCTTTTCTGTCAGGTGGGTGTCCATAGCCGTGTATTGTTGCTCCGCAACGGTAAATACACGGTCAATCAACTCCTCCATCGGCTCCTGCTTCGTGCAGGAGGCCAATGTCAAAAGTCCGAGTATAGATATTAATAGGATTCTCATACGTTCGATTCTTTTTATTTAGGGGACAGGGTTGTGGTAAATGTGGCGGTCTGATTGGCGGTGACCGTTGCTTCAAAGCCGACCATATAGGTGCCCGGATTAGCCTGGTCATAAAAGTTCTCACTGGTGGTACTCCATTGCTTGTAGGTAGGCTTCACGCTTCCGCTGGCTGTGAGATACATCACTTTGCTTCCGTTCGTTAGTACGATGCGGTTACTTTCCACCGTCGGAACGGCAGGCGTCACCATGCACCAACGCACTTTGGCGGATTTATCCGTTCTTGCCTTGATCTCATCCATGACCACTAAATCTTTATCGTTCACGATTTTCACGGTACGGGTAGCGGACGCAGCCTGATCGGACACTACTTCTGTCAGATCGAAAGTGGCTCCCAATTCCGTAGCGGTATTGATAGTAGTAGTCAGCGTAGCCGCCCCATTTACCCGGTGACGGGCGTCATTAATTGAAATCGTGCTATGATTCAAGTTATTCAAACGGAATACATCCCAACGCATCGAGCTCTGTCCCATATCCCAAAGATTACCGCCTAAGCCGGCTAATACCGACTCGAGCGTTGTATAACTTTGCAGACCGAAATCCATCGACCAGCGCACTCCATACGCGTCGTATACAAACGAACCGGCATCCATGTGTCCGTGGCTCGAACCTGCCTTGCCGCCTTTGATTCCGAGGTATTTGTCCGTATCGGTGTATGTCCAGTCGGTATGTACCATCACCACGGGCGTTTCCCCTTTTCCACTCCATAGTTTATTGGAAGGAGCGGAGATTGCGTCCAGATTCAGATTATTGGCAAACGCCATAATCATCGGCAACAGGCGGTTTTCGGCACAAGAAGCGTATTCGCCGTTCTTCAGCATTTTCAGCTCATTATATAATAAGGACGGATTACTGTATTTATCGGCAAACCACCACGAAGCCAATGCCGCGGTAGAAGAGGGGGCACAATCAGAATAATTAAAGAACTTGCTGTTCAGGCCTGTCATATACAGCATATACTCTGCCGTCTTGGAGAATCCCGGTGTATCGGAAAGCCCGTTATCCGTGCCGAGCGTACTGTTGAGGGCGGCAAGCATCAATACCTGATAGAGCGTGCCGTAACACCAGTAACCGCTGCCCTCCGGATAGTTGCCGTCGGGAGAATACATCACTTCCAATGCAGGTTTGTTGGATTCTAACGCCTTTTCAATCATGTCCTTTGCTTCGGAAGGATTGTTTTCATAGGAAGCCAGTGCCGCACAAACCAGTCCGCCATTACAAACCTGGTTCCAGTTGTTGGTGGCTTCGTAGAAGTTGAGGTTCCAGTTCTTATCTTGTGCCTGCTGGAAGGCAAACTTCAACAATGCGTTGGCCGCTTTCGTACGGGTGGCTACGCTTAATTCGTTGTAGAGCCAGTCGTAGCCGAACGCAACAGCCGTAGCCATTTCGCCTACATCGAGAAAGTGGCGTTTCGAGTTCCAGTCGGGAAAGTTGCAGACAGCGTTGATATCCGTTTCCGCTTTAGTCAGGTATTTGGCATCGCCGGTCATCCGGTAGGCATAAGCGCAGGTGAAAATACGCAGTAACGCATCGCGAGACACATCGAGGATACGTTTGTTGCTGGCATCCAATTTATAAGTCAGTGCCGTGGCGTTCATCCCTTTGCTGTTGCACACTCCCATAATGGTATTATGGAGCAAGGTCAGATTGGCACTCGAATTGGCATCCACTTTGGCTTTCAATGCAGTGAAAGCCTCGGCGTTCATCAACAGGCGGGGATGATTATCCGCGGTCAGTTTGGAATAATCCAGTCCGCCCTCCGGCTCCGTGGGATTCGGTTTCTCATGGGTAGATCCCGGACGGAATCTGTTCTCATCCTCATCGGAACAACTAACGGCTGTTCCCACAAAGAAAGCTATGATGATTGTTTTAAAAAGAATCGTTTTCATGGTTCAATGAATTTATTTGTATTACTACTTCAAAGGAATAAGTCGTACTTTCAGTTGCGCGGCACGATTGGCAGGAATCACCGTCTCAAAGCCCACGCGAATGGTTCCCGGATTGCGGAAATCATATTCATGCGGGGGCACGTTCGACCAGGTTTTCATTTCTACTTCCGTATCGGCATCTACCGTCAGCAGCATCCGTTGGCCGTCTTTGGTCAATTCCATCCGGTTCTTGCCCGTTATTTTGGCTTCCGCCGGAGTGACCATAATCCAGGATACGGTAGCTTCCTTGTCACCCGTCTCCAAGCGGTCGGTCACTTCCAGATGGTCTTTCTGATCCAATATCACGGTGCGGACGGCTTTCTTCACGCTGTTGGCAAACACACTCGACAGGTCTACTTCCGCCCCTTTCTGTTTCTTCGACTCGAAAGTACGGGTGATCGGGGCATTGCTCTCTACCAAATGGCGTTCTCCGTTAATCGTCAACGTATTGTGAGCGATATTGCTTAGCCGGAATACTTCCCAGCGTTGTCCGTTCTGCGACATATTCCACAGGTCCACTCCCTTACTTTCGAGTGTGATATAACTCTGCATCCCCAAGTCCATCGCCCAACGCACTCCGTCTCTCTCGAAGATAAACGACCCGGCATCCATGTGTGCATGAGAGGTAGAGGGCGAACCTCCTTTCACTCCCAGATAGGTATCTTTCTTGCTGTCCCATCCGCCACGGTAGATAAACACAGGCGTATCTCCACGGTTAAACCAGAAGTTTTTCTTCGGCTTTCCGATCCGGTTCAGGTCGAGCTGTGAACAGAACACCAGCAGGCTGGGCAGTAAACGGTCTTCGGCAAACTGCATATCCGGGCGGTCGAGATACTGACGTTCAATCCACAACAGGGAAAGGTCTTTCGCCTTGCCTGCAAACCAGAACATCATCATATTACACTCTGCCTCTACCGGAGAGTCCGAGAAACAGAAACAGTCTCCGCTCGGAGCCGTCATATACTGCATGAAACGGGCAGATTCCATGAAGCCGGGGGCTTGGGAGAGCCCATTGTCTGTGCCGAAAGCACTTTCGAGCGCAGCAATGAGCATTACCTGAAAACTTGTCCCGTACCCCCAATATCCGAACCCTTCGGGATAACCTCCGTCGGGGCCATAACCTACCATCGCTTTCGGATTTGTCTCCATGCATTTCTCTATGATGCCTTTCGATACCTCCGGAATCTCTTCAAAAAGAGCCAGCGCGCCATACGCCAATCCACTATTACATACGGAATTCCAGTTATTCTTGGCTGTATAGAACCAGGCATGACGGGTGTTCTTTGCCGCGTCGAACCCTTTCGCGATGATTGCTTCGCGCACCACCCGGCGGGTGTCGGGCTGCAAAGAGTCATACAGCCAGTCATAACCGATAGCCAATGCCATTACCATCTCACCCACATCCAGGAAATGAGTAGGGTTCCAGTCGGTGAAATGACTAACGGCCAGCATCTCCTGTTCCGCACGGAGAGCGTATTTCTGATCTCCCGTCATACGGTAAGCGTAAGACAGGTAGTAGATACGCTTCAATGCGATGCGCGAAATCGCCAGCAGGCGTTTACCCTCTTTGATACGTTCCACAGGCTGTTCCGTAAGTGTCCGGTCGCAAAGTTCCATGATCCGCTGGTGAACAGTGGCCAACGGGGGATACTCCGCAATGGCTTTCCTGATGGCTTCTTCTCCTCCCTCCGGCAGTAACAACCGGGGATGAGGCGCTATCTTGCCATAATCAAACTGTTGCGCAACTACACCCGTGCAACCGGATACAAAAATGAGTAATAGTAAAAGTATTTTCTTCATCCTTATTCAAATCTTTATGATTAATACGCCCAACCGCTTCGTTTAGTCAGGTTCGGGTTCTTTTGCGTTTCAACGATAGGAGCAGTCCACGGCCACATATAATCGGCATAATACCAGTTATACTCTACCATATCGCCCCACCAGGACTTGCCGCCATTCACGTCTTTTCCCTGGAATTTGGTTTCTTTGTAGGTTCCCCAACGTACTTCGTCGAAGAAGTTAATTCCCTCCAGGCAGAATTCCACGCGACGTTCGTAACGTATCCTTTCGAGCATGTCTTCCTTTCCGTTCACTGCGCACGGACCGCTTCCGCCCTCTGTCAGTGCGGGCATGTGGGCACGGGTACGTACTTTATTCACCAAACGGATGGCTTCTCCCAACTGATCGGTCTGCGCCAATGCTTCGGCATACTGCAACAGTACATCGGTATAGCGAATCAACGGCCAGTCGGTATGGCAACGGCTCCGGCTAATCAAACGGCCTTTCTCAAACTCATTGTACTTGCGATAGCAGTAGAAAGCAGAAGTACGTTTATCGAGCCAGAAGTCTCCGCCATTCGTTCCCTGTTCCTTCAACGGCCAACGGAGTTGTTTACCGATCTGGTTGGCATCTCCTGCATAATTAGGCTTGTAGCAGTCCACCGGCACATAAGGAGTGACGACGGTCTGTTGCAGACGCGGGTCACGGTTGTCATACGCCTTTTTGATACGGGCTTCATTACCACTGTTGAGGTAATATTTCTGATAGATATCTTCGCCTACCCGTTTGATAAGGGCATTTTTTTGTGAGGACATGGATTCCAATCCGTCACGGCAGAAAAAGATTTCACGTTGTTGCGGAGTCAGTAAGTCCCAATCTTCCAAGCCGTCTACTTCCGACCATTTGAAGTCCGATCCGTCCGCGTTCTTATAGTAGTCCACAAAGTCTGCGGAAGGTTTTATTTCCGTCCAGCCATCATACGTATCGCGGGCACCGGTCATTTGCTGAATGTTATCACAATAACCGGTTTCTTCGCTGAACTGGAGCGAGAAGATCATTTCTTTATCCTTTTCGTTTTCATATTTGAAGAAGTCGGCATATTCGCCTGTCCACAAGCCATAACCGCACGCTTCCACTTCTTTGAAATCGTTGCCTGCTTCCTTGTATTGCTTCTTCCACATATATACCATACCACGCAGGGCATAAGCGGCTCCTTTAGAGGGACGGCCGTAGTTTTCATTCAGCGTGTTATTGGGGAAGTCGGGATTGTTGATGCAATACGTCAAATCATCCAGAATGACTTGCCATACCTCATCTACCGAAGATTGACCACGGGTACAGTCTTCGTTATTGATGGGTTCCAGATAAACGGGGACGCCCTGATAAAGCATATTCAGACGATTGTACGCCCAGGCACGAAGGAAGCGGGCTTCGCATTGGTAACGCGCCAGTTTATCAGCGCTCATATCCGCTTTATGCAGATTGGCAATCGCATCGTTACACGCATGGATGATGGTGTAACAGAACTTCCATTCATACCACACCTGAAAGTCATTGGCAGGCTTGGTAGCCAGCGAAAGCAGTTCCACCGGATAGTTATTGGAATAATAATCGGTCGCGAAGCTCATGGCTTCGATTCCCTGACGGTTCAGTCCGTCGGCGCGGCGAAGCTGGGTGGAGGAGAGTTGGGTGGCATAGAACGGGAAATAGAGCCCTGCCATTCCCTTGTCGGCAAGCTCTTCCGTGGTCCACATGTTTTCACTTGCGATCTGGTCTTCCGGAGCCACATCGAGAATATCCATGCAGGAGGTAGCCACCAGCGCCATCGTTAAAATCATTAATATCTTTTTCATATCAGATTCTGTTTTTTAGTTCTACATCATTAAAAGGTAATCTGTCCGCCAAAAGAGATCTGACGCATCAACGGATAACCGATTTCTGTTCCTATCTCCGGATCGAGTCCCGGATAACTGGTGATCGTCAGGATATTGTCCATCGACACGAAAGCACGGAGCTTGCTTACAAAGAACTTACTGGAAATCCGCTGCGGCAACGTATAGCCTATCTGGATATTCTTCAACTTGAAATAGTCGGCCTTATATTCGTTCCAGTCGCTCTGGATTCTGTTATTATACGTAGTTCCATACGTCAGACGGGGGTATTTGCCCGACTGGTTGGTACGCGGATCGTCCGGATTGGAAGGATCGAAGAAGTAATGATTATCGGCAATATGTTCGATAATGCCATATCCGTGACTCACGAGCGTGGAGTTGTAGTAATCCGTATTCCAGTTGAGGTAATGTCCGAAAGCTCCCGACCACAACATGGAGAAATCAATATTCTTGTAAGAGAAAGCACAGTTGAAGCCCAGGTTGAATTTCGGCACACTGGTATGACCGGAGAAATCCCTGTCGTTCGTATCACCATAGTTCATATCCCCATTGCTGTCGGCATAGAGAATGTCACCATACCAAAGCTGGTCTTTGGCAATCGTCTTCATTCCTCCGAATGAATAACCGGAGTCAATCATGGCCTGTACCCATACCATGTCTTCCTTTGTACGTATCATTCCGTCCTTCGGTCCCGCATGGATGTCCACCGCACCTCCGGTATAGCCTTCACCGGAACCTCTGTACACCTTATACATATAGGTTTCACCCAGTTGGCGACCTTCGCAGATGTATCCTCCGAATCCGGATTCGGACACATCACTGAAGTTGTTGACATAGCTGACTTTGTTTCCCTGTGCATCATACGTCCAGTATTTCTGGAGATCGCCCTTGAATTTCATTACCTTATTGGCATTGAAAGAGAAGTTCATGCCTACCCGGTATTCAAAGTCTTTTCCAATACGGTCGTTCCAGTTCAGGGTAAATTCTACACCGCGGTTGCGCACTTCACCCAGATTTTCGGGAGCAGAGCCAACAACACCCATCGAGAGATAGAGTTCGGGATGGTAGAGAATGTCTGAAGTATATTTATTATAGTAGTCTATTTCACCCGTCAGGCGGTTGTTGAAGAAACCGAAATCAAGTCCGATGTCGGTTGTTGCGGTACTTTCCCAATGCAGTTTGTCGTTGCTTAGTTTTTTACGTACCAGTCCTTTGGTTCCTTCACCGTCGATTACGACATTACCTGTGGCGTAGTTTGCCTGCCAGTCGTAGTTGCCCGTAGAATTGTTACCTGTCTTTCCCCAGGAAACACGCAGTTTCAGGTTGGAGAGATAGTCCGATGCTCCTTGCATGAACGATTCTTCCGAGATACGCCATCCACCGGAGAACGAAGGGAAATACCCCCAACGCTGGTTCACACCGAAACGGGAGGAGGCATCGGCACGAAGGTTGGCTTCGAAGAGATAACGTCCTTTATATCCGTAGTTGACACGGCCGAAGTAAGAGAGCAGTCCCCACTTGGCAGGTGCCGAGCTGGAAGAGCTGACGAGAGTTTCATAGGTGCTCAATTCGTTCAGTGTCCAGTCAGTAGCTCCTTTACGGGAAACGGCAAAGCTCTTGCTGTAATATTCCTGTGCGGAATATCCGAGTAATGCGCCCAGATCGTGGTCTTTCTTGATGGTGGTTTGATAGCGTACCAGTATTTCGGCACTCTGACGCCAGGTGCGCGCGCTTGTATTGGTAATGGAAGCGTTCTCCAGTGCGCTTTCGCTGACACGTTGGTCGGTCACGTAGTCCCAATAACCATTCTGGCGGCTATAGGAAGACTTGTCAGTAAATGTCGGTGAATAGTTGAATGTACCTTCGATGTTGAGACCTTTATAAGGAGTGATAATTCCGTAGACTGAAGCGTTGAGACGCCATACGGTATTGAAACCGGTAGCTCCCGCCATCTGCCCGAAGATATTATTGGCATTGGAAGATTCTTCACTTGCCAGTGCGGGACGTCCCCAGTAGTTCGGTTCGCCCGGATATACGCCCGGAGTAGTCTGGTAGAGATACTTGAATCCATTGCTGATGTTTGCCATCCCGTAATCTTGCTTTTGTCCGTAAAGGCGGGTACCGACGGTCATCCATTTCACAATCTTGGCTTCCAGATTGGTACGGAAATTGATTTTCTGCGTACTTGAATCGAGGTTCCAGCGGTTCATGACTCCCTGATTGTCGAGATAGCCCAAAGAGAGCATATACTTCACTTTCTCCGAGCTGCCGGAGACAGAGAGGTTGTGTTCCTGCGAATATCCGGTGTCGAATACTTCGTCGAACCAATCTGTGTTCGGATAGGCCACGTAATTGGGCACTCCGTACTCATTCAGTCCGTTCGGATCGGCAGAAGCAGCCCTCCAGCGGTCAATGCTTTCCTGCGAGAAAATACCTTTGGTATTCACATTTTCGCAAGCCTCGTTGACCAGTCCCATATAGCGGGCGTAGTCGCTTACGAAAGAGAGATTGTTGTAAGGCATCTGCACGACTCCCGAATAAGAATAGGAGATTTGCGGTTTACCTTTTCCGCTTTTGGTGGTGATGAGGATCACTCCGTTAGCGGCACGCGTACCGTAAATAGCTGTGGAGGCAGCGTCTTTCAGTACGGAGATACTTTCAATGTCGTTGGGGTTCACGTTGTCCATGCTCCATTCAATACCGTCTACCAGTACCAATGGGGAGTTGGTATTGAACGTACCGTTACCACGCACGCGGATGGTGGCGCCGTCCGATCCGGGTTGTCCCGAAGCCTGCGTCACGTTCATACCGGCAGCGAGTCCCGAAAGAGCGGAAGAAACACTCATGATGGGACGTCCCTCCGTCTGGTCGGCAAAGTTGATGGAAGTCACGGAGCCGGTCAGGTTCACTTTCTTCTGCACACCGTAACCCACTACCACTACTTCATCCAGTATTTTCGTTTCCACCTTCATCTGGACGTCGAGTTTCGTGCGTCCGTTCAAGGGAAGCGTGGTGGTCTGATAACCAATGTAACTGAAAGAAACAGAAGGTTTGGCAGAAGTTGTTTTTAAGGTGTAGTGCCCGTTCAGGTCTGTCAGGACACCGTTCGTTGTACCTACTTCGACGACGGAAACACCCGGCAGGGTTTCTCCATTCTCATCGATCACTACTCCACTTACTGTAGCAGATGTCTGTGCCCACACCACATCTGTCAGTAAAAAGAGCGAAGCCAATAAGAATAATAGATAGTGCTTCTTTTTCATTTTATTAAATTTAATGAAACAATTAGGTTGTTAAATACTCACAATGCAAAGAAATGGGATATTTAACCAACCTAATAATACTGTCTAGGCGATTGATGCCACTAATTAAGAAAATTCGGCGGAGAATGGAAAGGAAAAACAAGCTTTTAAGATTTCGACCAGCTTTTATCAGAAAATGACTAGCTAGTTTTATTCCATATTTAAAAATAGGTTGTATTTTTGCCTGATACCTATATAATTATTCGTCGAATATCTAATAAAAACAGTATGAAAAAACATTTTCTACTTCTTATTTTATCACTTTTATTCCTGCCGATTGCACAAGGCAAAGTAAAACTCCCTGCAATGATGGGAGACCACATGGTACTTCAACAGAACAGTTCCGTTAAGTTATGGGGGTGGGCGGACGGTAAAAAAGTAACTGTCACCACTTCGTGGAACAACCGTACTTATCAGGCATCTACGGATAAAGACGGAGCCTGGCTGGTGAAAGTAGACACTCCCGAAGGGGGTTATACACCTTATTCTATTACGATCAGTGACGGCACTCCGGTCACTCTCTCGGATATACTGATAGGGGAGGTGTGGATCTGCTCCGGACAGTCGAACATGGAAATGCGCATGATGGGAAATGCGGCGCAACCCATTGACAACTCGCTTGAAACGTTACTGAACTCGGGAAATTATCGTGACCGTATCCGTTTTATTACCGTACCGAGAACCAACGAAACAGAACGCCGTACGGATTTCGAGAAAAAAAAATGGGAAGTATCATCACCCGAAACGACCATTGATTGCAGTGCCGCCGCCTATTTCTTTGCCCGCCAACTGACTGAAAGTCTCCATCTCCCGGTAGGGCTGGTTATCAACAGTTGGGGAGGTTCGGCGATCGAGGCATGGATGGATGAACCGACATTGAAAACCGTTGAAGGTATGGATATTGAAGCTGCCAAAAATCCTAAAAGAGGAGTGCACCAACGTCTGGAATGTCTGTACAACTCGATGTTATGGCCTGTTAAGAACTTCACGGCAAAGGGTTTCCTCTGGTATCAGGGAGAATCGAACATATCCAACTATCAATTCTATGCTCCGATGATGACTGCCATGGTGCAGCTATGGAGAAATGTATGGGAAGCACCCGATATGCCTTTCTATTATGTGCAGATTGCTCCTTACAAATATGAAAACAGCAGCAATACGGGGGCTGCTTTATTGCGGGAAGCACAGATGGAAGCACTGAAAACGATTCCTAATTCGGGCATGGTACCCACTACCGATATTGGTGATGAATTCTGCATCCATCCGCCACAGAAGGATGTAGTGGGACTTCGGTTGGCTACACTTGCATTGACTAAAACATACGGTATCCGCCGATTGCCATCCAATGGTCCGACAATGACCAAAGTGGACTATGCGGACAAAAAGGCTATAGTGACATTTGATAACGCACCTGCGGGGTTGTTCCCTACTTTCTCCGAACTGGAAGGATTCGAGATTGCGGGAGCGGACAAGAAGTTCTATCCGGCGAAAGCAAAGATTGTAGGACGTACCAACACAGTAGAAGTGTGGAATGAAGAGGTAGCCCAACCGGTTGCCGTGCGCTATGCTTTCCGTAATTATGTGGGAAATATCACGCTGCGGAATACTTTCGGATTGAGTGCTTTCCCGTTCCGCACAGATACATGGGATGATGTGAAATAAAGGCTTCTATAAAGGAGATACAAAGAAAGAAAGAAAATTATGAAACGATCCATCTTATCTATATGTATACTGCTGGCATCGGTTTCCCTGGTCTTCGCCAATATCTACAAGAAATATGACGTTAGATCGGGGTTATCGGGCAATTGTGTCCGAAGCATCCTTCAGGATAGCATCGGATATATGTGGTTTGCAACACAGGACGGATTGAATCGTTTCAACGGTATCGAGTTCACCAACTATGGACATTCGTCAGAAAACGGTGGAAACAGTTATATGAATATAGTAACGATCTGCCGCCATCAGGATAACAATCAGATTTGGGTGGCCAGTACGGAAAAACTGTATTTATTCGATTCGCGGGAGGAGAAATTCTCCGTATTCGATACACAGACGGAAGACGGAGTGACAGTCAACAGTGTCTTCGGAATGGCATACGACAATGACAGGCAGTTATGGATCGGAACAACCAACGGACTGTTTGTCTACAACGAGAAAAAAGGTACGTTGAGGCAGTATCTACATTCTCTTTCCGATCCCCATTCATTGCCGGACAATCACGTGTGGGTGATCTACAACGACTCGTTCGGAACTATCTGGATAGGTACCCGGAATGGTTTGGCGAAATACAACCAACGCACAGACAACTTCACAGGGTATATATCCGAGGACAATTCTTTCGGACGTCCTGCCTGCAACGAGATTATCTCTTTGATGGAAAGTTCGCAGGGAGTATTATGGGCGGGCACATGGTACGGGGGACTGGCACGGTTCAATAAGGAGACAGGACAATTCCGCTATTACTTCGGAGAAGGGGACACGCTTACCATTCCGCGCATCCGCACCTTGTTTCAACGGACGGCCAACTCTTTCTATCTCGGCTCCGACGACGGACTTTATACATTCAACACCACGACAGGAGAATGTCTGCCTACCGACGACGAACAAAATAAAGAAAGTATCTATGCCTGTTATCAGGATAGGGAGGGGGGAATTTGGATCGGGACTTATTTCAGTGGAGTGAGTTACCTGTCTCCCAAGCATAAGGATATCGAGTGGTATTATCCCAATGGTACGGAAAATTCTCTTTCGGGAAATGTAATCAGCCAATTCTGCGAAGATCCCGATGGCAACATTTGGATTGCTACCGAAGATGGAGGACTGAATCTCTTTGATCCCCGCACGAAGAAGTTTAAAAACCATCTGTTGAGAAGCAGTAACCCTAATATCGGTTATCACAATATCCATGCACTGTTGTACAATGAAGGGAAATTGTGGATTGGCAGTTTCTCCCGTGGATTATATATCCTGGATATTCAAACGGGAAAAATGAAAAACTATCGCCATAACCGCGCAAACCCACATTCAATTCCTAACGATCATATCTACTCCATCTATCAAACGAAGGATGGCAGCATCTATCTGGGAACACTCTCCGGATTCTGTCAGTATGACCCGGAAAGTGATTCTTTCCGGACATTGGAACCTTTAAGCCATATCTTTATCTACGACATGGTTGAAGACCCATACGGAGACTTGTGGCTGGCAAGCAAAAGGGACGGTATCTGGCGTTACAACCGCCAAACCGGCAAACTGCACAACTATCGCAACGACCCGGCAAATCCTGATTCTCCTTGCAGTAACTGGGTAATCCGTGTGTATATCGATCATAAACAGCATCTATGGTTCTGTACCGAAGGCGGTGGCATCTGTCGTTATCACTATCAGGAAGACCGTTTTGAAAACTTCTCTACCAAAGAGAATCTGCCGAACAATATCATCTATGGCATACTGGACGATCAATCGGGTAACTATTGGCTTTCTTCCAACAGGGGACTGATCCGGTATGAGCCGCAGAACAAACGGGCACAGCTCTATACCATCGAGGATGGATTGCAAAGTAACCAGTTCAATTTCCGTTCTTCCCTGCAAGCCAGTGACGGGAAATTCTATTTCGGTGGGGTGAACGGGTTTAATTGTTTCTATCCGTTCAAGTTATCTATTAATAAGGTAAGACCTACGGCGTCTATTTCGGCGGTATATATGCACAGCCCCGACGATAAAGTAAGCCTTAGCAAGCGTATACCTGCTCTTAGCGGACAGGTAACTGTTCCTTATCAGGTGGTGTCGTTCGACATCACATTCGAAAGTCTTAGTTATGTGGCTCCTAGCAAGAATTTATATGCCTACAAACTGGACGGTATTCACAAAGAATGGATATACACGGATAAACATAACGTATCTTTCCTCAACCTGCCTCCGGGTGAATATACTTTCCGTGTGAAAGCCAGTAACAACGATGAATATTGGAGCAATGACGACTGTTGCCTGCATATTGAAATTCTTCCTCCACCCTGGAAAACGATCTACGCCAAGATTTTCTATTTACTAATTGCATGTGGCTTCACTTATTTTCTGGTAAGGCTTTATCTGCGTAAGCAACAGGCCGTGAAAATAAGAAAGATGAAAGAGATGGAACAAATCAAGAATCAGGAGTTGTTCCAGTCGAAAATTACATTCTTCACTCAAGTGGCGCATGAAATCAAGACTCCGGTAAGTCTCATCAAAGCTCCGCTGGAAGCTATTTTGGAAACACATGAATGGAACAGTGAAGTGGAAAGCAACCTGTCTGTGATACGGAAGAACACCAACCGACTGATGGAGCTTATCAAGCAATTGCTCGACTTCCGCAAAGTGGACAAGGAAGGTTATACGCTTTCATTCAATCAGGTAGACATCAACCGGATGATAGAGGACATCATCGACCGTTTCCGTGCCATCTCCCTGACCGGAATATCTTTCAGTGTCTCTCTGCCGAAAGAGCATCTGCAATATAATGTAGACCAGGAGGCGTTGACTAAAATTGTCAGCAACCTGTTGACAAATGCCATGAAATATGCCCGTACCCGCATTATGGTAATTATGGACGAACATCTGTCTTCTGAAGGGCGCACGCTCTCCCTGTGTGTGCGTGACGACGGTCCGGGTATTCCGCAAGAGGAATGCAGCAAGGTTTTCGAACCGTTTTATCAGGTGGGAAATACAGGAAACAACGGATCGGGAGTGGGAATCGGATTGAGTCTCGTCAAATTGTTGGTGGAGAAACATAAAGGAAAGGTTTATATCAATCCCGGCTATACGGAAGGATGCGAGGTATGTGTGGAAATTCCGTATCTGGAGAAAAGCATCTCTGTCAGCCCTTCCATCACTTCCATGCCCGACAAGGTTCCCGCTTCGGAGGAAGAGGGCGAACCCGCCGGTTACTCTCTTCTGGTAGTGGAAGACACGACGGATATGCTGGAGTTTCTGGCTAAAAATCTGGGAAATACCTATACCATCCATACAGCCACCAATGGCAAGGAAGCCTTGGAATGTCTGGAGACAACGACAGTAGATCTTATTATCAGTGACATCGTCATGCCTCATATGGACGGATTCGAATTATTAAAATCCATCCGTTCCGACAATATGCTTTGCCATATCCCGTTTATCCTGCTTTCGGCACTCGACAGCATCGATTCAAAAATTGCGGGTCTTGACTATGGCGCGGACGCTTATATAGAAAAGCCTTTCTCGCTAAGTCACATGAAAGCCACCATCAATAATCTGCTGGAAAACCGGCGCATGCTGTTCAACCACTTTACAACTGTTCCGAATATGTCATACGACCAGACATTAATGAACAAAACAGACGTGAAATGGCTGAACACAATCAATGAAATCATTACCCGCAATTTCACCAATGAAGAATTTACCATCGATAAGATGGCAGAGGAGATGGCTATCAGCCGTTCCAACTTACAGCGCAAATTGAAAGGGCTGACCGGAATGCCGCCCAATGATTATATCCGGTTGATACGGCTCAAAACAGCCGGAGAACTGCTGCGTGAAGGAGAATACCGGATCAATGAGGTTTGTTTCATTGTAGGATTCAATAATCCTTCGTACTTTGCCCGTTGCTTTCAAAAGCAGTTCGGGATATTGCCGAAAGATTATGTGAAAGGTGGTGACATAACCCATTCCCAAAAGGGAACAACTTCAATATCCCCATAAGTTTCCTTCTGGTTGTAAGTAAGCAGGGTCTTCTTTTCGAGCATCACATTTTCCAGTTCGAATCCGTACAGTTCACGTTTCAGGTTCATGTCATTCAGTTCATAGCAAACCTGAAAGCCATAAGCTTTCCCGTTTTTATATGCCAAAAAATCACATTCCGTCTTACTATTGTCGAATGAAATATTCATATACCCTTTATTTCTCAGCTCATTATAAACAAGATTCTCCAAGGCACTACCACTTTGCGGAGAATAACGAAAGACATTGGCTGAAACCAAGCCATTGTCAATGAAATAACACTTATGCTGGGAACGGGAAGTCTCTTTCAAAGAATAAGAAAAGTTACGTACATCGACGCAAATATAACTGTCACACAAAAAGTTGAGATAGGACGCAACTGTATTTTCATTGCTTTTCAGTGCCTTACCCACAGCCGGTATAGAAAAACGGCTCCCCATATTCTGCATCAAGTAACTGACCAGACGAAAGAACAAATGGGTGTCACGTATGCCACTATAAACGATGCAATCCTTCTGCACAATGGATTCGAAATAGCTTTTTAATAATTCCTGTTTGATGTCCTCATCAGCATCACCCAATACGATTTCAGGAAAACAACCTGTAGAAAGGACATTGTCCATGATACGCAGAACTTTCGGTGTTTGGGTATAACAATCAAGCAAAGTCGTTATTCCTTGCGAACGAAAAACTTCCCGAACAGAAAACGGACGCACTTCATTCTCGAAATAACGACCGGACAACAAGGCGGAAAAACGGTTCTGTAACAATTGCGAGTTAGACCCCGTAATATATATCTTTTCAAATATCTCAGTGTCATAAGCACTCTTTATGAATATCTCCCAATCACATAAATGTTGTACTTCATCCAAAAACAGGTATTTCACTTTCTCTCCCGTCAGACGTTCTGCATTTTCAATCACGCCGAATAATTTGGAGGAATCATCCCAAAATGGAATGAACTGCGGATCATCCAAATTAAGTACAAGAATCGACTTACCGCTCACTCCTGATTGCAACAGGTCATTAATTAATAGTTTGAAGACAGTAGATTTACCACAACGACGTACACCGGTCAGTATCTGAACATGACGCATCGTTTTCTTTTTCAAAAGATTGTCCATGATGTCTCTCGGACACAAGTGATCAAACATTTTGCCATTCCATTGGGCATTCTGGCGTATCAGGGTCTTTTCCATACCAAAATCAGTTTTTTAATAACCTTCAATTCATGCAAATATAAGAACTTTATTTTGTTTACCTAATTATGTTTCCTGTAAATAATCATTTTACCGAAACATAGTTAGGTAAACAAGCCCTTTAATCTGAAAGGAGTGTTCTTTATAAAGAACGTTTTGCAGATAACACTTGGCGTAAATACCGAATCAATGAGGTTTGTTTCATTGTAGGATTCAATAATCCTTCGTACTTTGCCCGTTGCTTTCAAAAGCAGTTCGGGATATTGCCGAAAGATTATGTGAAGAAAGGAAGCTAGCCTTTCATATAAGAAACCGAACAGCCAAAGAGGTATTAATGGGCTGACCGCTCTTAACTTTGCTCACAATATTGAGTTTTTCTTCAAATGAATGTCGCACAAAAAAACTGCACTCCTAAAGTTTTGTATCTAACTTTTGGGGTGCAGTTCAATGTGTGGTAAGGACACTTTTCTTTAGAAAAGTGTTTCGATTTTACCTTTGCATTATTTCTTAACAATGTGCATTCCGTCTTCCTGGATCTGATAGTATTTTTTTAACGTTCTATCGCTCTTGTGTGTTACCTTAATGCTTGCTTTTAGTTTATTGTTATTGTATTGCTCCCGGGAAATGGTGATGCGTTCAACGTAACCGTCCGCACCATATCCGGATGCTTCCAGTGCTTCTTTAAAGCAAGTAGATGAATGGTTGATATACTGTTCGATGTCGGCATAAGTAAAAAGTATGTCTTTGAACTGGTCATACTCCTTAATCACATTGTTTTCCGAATCCGACAGTACGATATCCGTTACACTAAAATCGTTAGGAGACGATTCTGAACTATACCACTTAGCCTCGGCTAATCTATTTTTATTCTGCGGTTTTACAATTTCCAGATCAACAGAATAACTCGTTTTGCCTGAATGGCTACAACTGGAATTAATGCTGGCAAACTCCGCCGTTTCCAGTGTTCCGCCTGCATTCTCCATAATCTCTGCCAACTTTGCTTCTAGTTCATCGGGATTGGTGCCTACCGTATCAGTGGGCCGGGGAGCGGTGCTCTTTGCTAATCCACAGGATACAAGAATTAATGCCAGCGAAAAGATGGCTACTAATGATTGAAATGTTCTTTTGGTTGTCATACTTGAAAGTTTTTAAGTTGATTTATTTTTTGAATATCAATTCTTTATAGGGGAATGGAGTTTCCACAGACTGCGTTGCCCCACGGGGTGATAAGTGGTGCTTGTTTCAGCAGAAATATACATTTTAATAGCTTCCATCTCATCTTCTATTTTATCGTCTTTACTACATTCCATAAAGCTGAACGCCCAAAAGGATAGCAAAAAGATTCCGAACAGGTTCTTTGTTTGCATGTGTATCTTTATTTTGTGTGTACAAATCAAGTACTATATATATTTATAAAATAATAATATAACAATCTGTATATCAATATAGTATTTAATTTAGATAATATATTGTATTTTTATAAGCCATAAAAATACAATTTTACCGTATTACAAACAAAAGAACAGATCATTTTTTTCTGCCATTCCCTAAAATTGTGTTTTCTAACATGATATAAGCACTTTGCATATTTTTTCATACCTTTGTTTGCCAGAAGGAAATATGAACCGAAAAATGGAAGAAAACAAGCCCAAACGTCCACGTCGTACACGTGCCGAAATAGAAGCCAAAGTATTCGATGCTATCCGTCAGTTGGCGGACACGAAAGGATTATCCAATATCAACTTTGCCGATATTTGCCAATATGCCGATGTTCAGCCAATCGTATTGAACCGTAATTACGAAACAATGGAAAAGCTGCTTGACAAGTACGCTTATACTTGTGATTATTGGCTGCACGACCTGTTCAACAGCCAGCACCCCACAGACCAAGCCGGTAAAGATATTCTAAAGAATACCCTACAGGCATTAGCCGGACACCTTTATGACAATCCGGATATGCAGCGTTTGCTCACATGGGAGCTGTCCGCCGATAACGAAATCACCCGCCGCATGGCTCGTAGCCGTGAGATGTATTACAAGGCTGCCATAGAAGAATACAACCGGATGTTTGCCAATACAGACATTCCTATCGACACGATAGCCGGACTACTCGTAGCCGGAACGTATTGTCTGATTCTGCGCCGCAAACGTTCCACATTCGTAGGGGTGGACTATCAGAAGAAAGAGAGCCGGGAACGCCTGTACAAAGCACTGGATTACCTGTCTCATGTTGTATTCCAGTCCCTCGAAGAACATGACCGCACGATAGAGATAGCACGTAAACTCAAACAGAAAGGAATAGACACCGCCGTCATCGCCGAGTGTACCGATCTTCCCGCTACTATCATCGAGCAACTGTAACCTTGAAATTATCTGCCACATTTTGATCTTTCTTTCTCCAAAACTTTCCTTCCAAAGCAGTATCTGCTTACACATGTGCAACTTCCATTATACTACCTTATGGATAAATAAAAATATACTATAACTTGAACGATAAATATGGTAGAAAAATATTCATAAAGAACATGTTGATTAATCGTTACCGCTAAAAAGTATATGACGGATTTGTAGATTACCGCAGAATGTAAATTGTTAATATACAAACCATTATATTTCAAATTCGAAATATGATGTATATTTGATGTGCCGCTATCAAACAGCAGATGAAACTATTGAAAGCTTTGTAGGGGAAGAATTTTAGGAACTCCCGTTATCTGAATCTATTTTTGTTGACGATAGCAGATTCATTAACTTTAAAATCTTATGAGAATGATAAAACATGTAGTATTGTATCTATTCCTTTTATCTTGTACCTGCCTGGTACAGGCGCAGGATTTCAATATCCGAGGGACGGTTTTCGAAGAAGAAACCGGAATGGGATTAATGGGAGCCGCAGTATTGATTGAAGGAACGACCAACGGAGCTCAAACGGATATGAGTGGTTCTTTCTCTCTCACGGGCGTAAAAGCCGGAGATAAACTCGTCGTTAGTTTTATCGGTATGAAAACGGAAATTATTCCTATCACTAACCAAAACCGTTCAAGCGAAATCATCGTCCGCTTGAAGAATGATAATTACCAATTGGAACAAGTAGTAGTGACCGGTTACGGTACGGCCCGCAAAAGGGATTTAACCGGAGTGATTGTCTCTGTATCCGGTGAGGAACTTAAAAATGCGCCTACTAATAATGTAATGTCTTCCCTGCAAGGGAAAATACCGGGACTGATGGTAACCAATTCCGGATCGGCAGGTGCGGAACCGGATATTAAAATTCGCGGTATCGGTACGTTGAATGCCAGCAGTAATCCTTTGTATGTAGTGGACGGTATGTTGATGTCGGACATCAAGTTCTTGAGTAACAGCGACATTGCCAGTATGGAAATTCTGAAAGACCCTTCCTCTCTTGCTATCTTCGGAGTGCAGGGAGCGAACGGAGTAATTATCATCACAACGAAACGTGCCGAAGGAGATAAGACATCGGTTACCTACGACGGCTATTTCGGTGCACAAACCGTTTGGAAACGCGACCGGGTAAAGCTGACTAACGCAACGGATTTCACCATGCTCTACAATGAGATGTTGCAGAACCAGGACCCAAACGCTGCTTCATGGGTCCCCGACATGCTGGGTACGGGCACTGACTGGCAAAGCAAAGTATTAAGAGAAAGAGCGATGATTACCAATCATAACCTGACAGTATCCAAATCCGGGAAAAACAGCAAGTCTCTATTATCTGTCGGCTATTACAAGCAGGACGGTGTACTGAAATATAATACTTACCAACGTTTCAACGTACGTTTCTCACAGGATTATGATATTACCAAGAATCTGAAAGCAGGAGGAAATATCAACCTCTCGCAGATGGATAGCAAACCTGCTTCTGCCAAAATCCAAAATGCGGTCATGGCGCTCCCTACTTATGTACCATACGCTCCGGAAGAAGATTACGACCCGGAAAACCTGGGTTCGCTCTATCATCCGTCTGCCGATATACAATCCAACGTAAACAATCCGGTAGCTCAAATGGAGCTTTACAAGGATACGGAGAAGTATCGTGATTACCGCATCATCGGTAACATTTATGGTGAGTGGAACTTTCTGAAGGATTTTACGTTGAAAGCAACCGGATATATGGATATCGGACTCTATCGGGGCGAACAGTATACACCGCGCTATGACGTGAATAACTCTACCAGCCATTCGGCACATAAGAACGATATTACCAATTTCTATCGCAAAAGTGATGAGGCTCGCACCTTTCAGGCAGACTTCCTTTTGAGTTATAAAAAGATGATAACCAATCATCGCATCGACGCAACAGTGGGATATACGGCACGCAAAGCCATTAGTGAAGGCTTCAACGCCAAAGTAGACAGTCTGGCTAATGGTATGAATATAGTACCTAATGACCTTTGGATGCTTAGCATGGGGTCCGTCAACCGTGTTTCCGCAGGCGACTGGTGGAACGAGGAGTCTTTTATCTCTTACCTTGCACGTGTGAACTATGCATACAAAGATCGTTATTTACTCACCGCTACTTTCCGTGCCGACGGTTCTTCCAAGTTTTCACCGTCTCATCGTTGGGGATACTTCCCGTCTGTGGGATTGGGCTGGGTAATCAGTGAAGAAGCCTTCATGGAGCCGCTGAAAAAAGTGGTGGACTTTGCCAAGTTAAGAGTCAGCTGGGGTAAACTGGGAAATGACAAGATAGGAAACTATCTCTACTACCCGACCATCAACCCGAAAGGGAAACAAGTCATCATCAACGGAGTGACGCAGTTTATTCCTACTCTTAGCTATGATATCGATAAAAACATCCATTGGGAAGTCATGACAGGTATTGATGTAGGTATCTCGGCGCAGCTTTTCAACAACCGCTTGGGCATGGAACTCGGTTATTATAGCAAAACGACCGATGACCTATTGGCTTATGTATCACCTTCTTCTTCGATAGGCGCAGGTTATGCCATTACCAACGCCGGCTCTATCAACAACAAAGGGTTCGAATTCAGCCTTTCATGGAAAGACCGGATAGGGGATGTGGACTATGGCATCAATGTAAACGGCGCTACCTTAAAGAATAAAGTGACCAAACTTGGCGATAACAATTCGGACATTATTTCAGGAGATTATCACCGTACTTCCGTAGGTCATCCCATCGGCTCTTATTACGGCTACGTACAGGATGGAATCTTCCAAACGCAAGAAGAGGTCGACAATTATTACCCGATGACATGGACAGCGAAACCGGGAGATATCCGCTACAAGGATTTAAACGGTGACGAAAAGATCACGGATGCCGACCGTACTTACCTCGGCAGTCCGATGCCAACTTTTACCTATGGATTCGGCTTTATGCTGGGCTATAAGAATTTTGATTTGAATGTGGACTTCAATGGTGTAAGCGGCAATAAGATTTTGGATTTAAAGAAAACCGTATCGTGGACGACAACCAACTTTTATGAGAAAAGTCTGCAAAGATGGCACGGCGAAGGAACGTCCAACAAAGAACCGATTTTAGATAAATCACGTGGGCACAACTACCTTTCTTCGACCAATCTGCTGGAAAATGGTTCCTATCTTCGTCTGCGCAATGTGCAACTGGGATATACACTGCCATCATCGGCCATCAGCAAATTGGGAATATCCGGTTTGCGTGTCTACGTAAGCGGACAAAATCTGCTGACTTTCAAACATAACACTGGATACACACCCGAAATAGGAGGAAGTGCTCTGCAAGGAGGTATGGACCAGGGAGATACTTATCCATTACCATCGGTGTATACCGTAGGTTTATCCATTAATTTCTAAGCCAACATCGGTTGAGCGAAATGATTCATCCCATCCGCTGTTGAACTAAAAAGAAATATCAGTTGAGTAAGTGGCTCACTCAATCAACTGTTGAATTAAAAATTAAGTCATTAGAAATATCAACGAATTATGAAACGAATTACTTATATAATAGCAATATTGTTCGCCTGTACCTCTTGCAGCGACACCTTCCTCGACAATGCGCCGAAAGGTAAATATCACGAAGGCAATTATGATATGGGTACCGCACAGGAGCTTCTCGTCCTCGCCACGCTAATGGACGGATACAACGTATTTGCCCAACAGACCTGGCCTGTAACAGCCATGCAATGCCATACAACGGACAACAGTCACCCCGGAGGACCTTCGGGCGACGGCGGTGTAGACTTCAGCCAGTTTCCTACCATGTCATTCACACCGGCCAACAGTATGTTTAACACCTATTACTCACTTCAATTCACCGCCATCACCAAAGCCAACGAAGCTCTGCAGATGTTGAAAGACCTAGAAGAAGCCAACGGAGAAACAGCAGAAACCAGACAGTACAAAGCCGAAGCCTATTTTATCCGTGCGGCAGCATACTTCCGCCTGACACAGGCATTCGGTGCGGTTCCCTACGTAGACAGAGTAATGGGAAAGGACGAAGCAATGGCCGACCAGCTTAGTGCAACGGTTATCCGCAACAAGTATCTGCCCGAACTGATCGGAGTGATAAACGACCTGCCTACCCGCAAAGAAGCAGTCAGCTCGGGAAACATCGGACGTGCCACCCAAAACGCCGCCCGTGCCATCATCGCCAAAACTTACCTCTATGAAAAGGATTACAACAACTGTCTGACCTACACGGGACAAATCATCAGTTCCGAAGATAATGACCTCTCTACTCCTTACGCGGAAATGTTTTGGGAAGAGAACGAATTCGGTCCTGAATCTGTCTGGGAAATCAACGCCGACTACAAGCCGGACCAAAACATCTCTATCATCGGCGAAAACAACCAATGGTGCCTGATGAACGGTGTCCGCGGATTCCCGAACTTAGGCTGGGGACATAATGCACCCAGTGAGAATTTGATGAACGATTACGAAAGTAACGACCCACGTTTCGGTGCTACCGTACTGGAACACGGTGAAAAGGTGGATGGCGAAGAAGTGGTGGCAAGCAACTACCAGTACTTCAACAGGAAAGCCTATTGCCGGAAAAGCGAACGCTCACTCTACGGACGTGCCGACTGGTGTTACGGTTACTGGAGCAATCTTCGCATCATCCGTTATGCCGACATCGTACTGATGCACGCCGAAGCAGCCTGCGAAACCAATGACCTCGATGAGGCAAAGAGAAAGCTGGAAATGGTTAGAGCCCGCGCCCGTAACGGTCAGTCGGTATTGCCCGAAATAAAGACTACCGACAAAGACGAACTAAGAGAGAAAATCCGTCACGAACGCCGCATCGAACTGGCGCTGGAATTTGAACGTTATTTCGACCTGGTACGCTGGGGAATTGCCGAAGACAAGGTAGCCAACTTCGTTGTCGGCAAACACGAGGTATTCCCTCTCCCGCAAACGGAAATCGACAAATCAAACGGTAAGTTGCAACAAAATCCTAAGTATTAATCGAAATCAAATAACAACTATAAATATGTCAAAGATGATATTAAATATAACCGCTGCCCTGTTCTCGGCACTCATATTGTGCAACTGCGTGGAAGATGAATCGACATTGGGCGAATCTACCGTGAACAACGACAACACCTATTCGCCGCTTACCGTGAAAGCTGCCATGAACGACCAGCAGCAGAAGGTTATCAGTTATTTCTATGAAGGTGCCAATCAGGCAACCGGAATGGCTTACAACGGATCTACAAGTAAAACAACCCTTACCACAGGTGCCACAGGAATGGGGATCATGAATCTTGTGATAGGAGTGGAGCGCGGCTGGATCAGCCGTGAAGATGCTGCCAACCATATCGTAAAGATAGTCCGCTTCCTGAAAACAGCCGACCGCTTTGCCGGAGCCTGGGCACATTGGTACAGACCCGACGGCAAAACTCTCCCCTTCGGAAACCAGAATGAGGCCGGAGAAATTGTGGAAACAGCTTTCATGATGGGCGGCTTATTGACTGCCTGCGAATATTTCACCGGTAACAGCGAAGCCGAAAAGGAAATCCGCGAAACGACACACTATTTTTGGGAAACCATCGAATGGAACCATTTCGTAAACAACGGCCGCTTATACTGGATATGGCACAAAGATACCAATACCTACGAACTGCCTTTGATAGGCTGGAACGAAACTCTGTTGGTATACATATTGGCGATGGCCGCACCGGACAACCATAAAGTATCGACAGATATCTACAAGAATTGCTGGCAAGGCCGCAACTTTGCCACGCCCGGCAGAAAAACGTATGGTTACCTGATGCCATTGGGCACTGAATATGGCAACGCACTTTTCCTGTCCCAATATTCTTTCCTCGGACTGGACCCCAGAGCCATGGAAGACAAATATACCTACTATTGGACACAGAACGTAAGCCATACAATGGTCAACCGCCATTACTGCATATACGAAGCTCCGGAAGAATATAAATATTCGGAATCCGACTGGGGACTAACCGCCTGTGGAGGTTGTGGCAAAAACCCCGAATACAAATCGCGCGAACCATTCAAAGACGACGGTATCATTGCACCTACGGCAGCAATCAGCGCTTTTCCATATACCCCGTTCTATTCTACACAAGTATTGATGAACCTGATAAGAAACTACCCGAAACTGAACGGCACCTACGGACTTAACATATCCTACTGCCCTTCCGACAAATCCGTAGGAACGGAATACCTGGCCATGGAGCACGCACCGATGGCTATCATGATGGAAAACTACCGCACGGGACTTATCTGGAAACTGCTGATGAAAAACGAGTATGTACAGAAAGGCCTCCAACTGGCAGAAATCAAAACGACTCCCGAATATACCCCGGGATTTTATCTGGCAACAGTCAACACCGCAACCCACGTGTATGACATGATGCGTCACCCCGACCGTGAAAAGTATGAAATAGATTTCTATACGAAGGCTTCGGGCAACGGACTGCTCATACTGACTAATATGAAAAACGAAGAGATTTACCGCACCAATATCGAGCTGTCAGCAGGCACTAATATCATTTCTTTCTTCGACAACTCCATCCTAAGAGGAAAGAAATACACGCTCACAGTGACCGACGGTGCAAACCAGTCTTATTCTATTCCTGTAACTTTAAGATAAAAAACAACGATGAAGAAATTATTGACTACTATAGTGTGCCTGATTTTACTAATGGGAACATCAATGATGAATGCCCGTCCCCCCATGTATACTTCAACGAATACCGAAGTTCCCTCCAAACTCGTAAAAAACGAACACGGAAGCTGGCAACTGATAGTGAACGGAAAACCTTTCATCATGCTGGCAGGCGAACTGCACAACTCTTCGGCCTCAACCACCGAATATTTGAACAGTCTGTGGACTCCCTTAAAAACACTGAACCTGAACACGGTGCTCGCCCCCATCGCTTGGGAACAGTTTGAACCGCAGGAGGGTATATTTGATTATACATTGATAAACAATATGATAGATGGAGCCCGAAAGAATGGATTCAAACTGTCTATCCTGTGGTTCGGAAGTTGGAAGAACGGAGAATCGAGCTATGCGCCTACTTGGGTGAAAGAGGATACCAAGCGTTTTTTCCGCGTGAAGAACGTGGAAGGCAAAGAAATCGAAACGCTTTCCCCTTTCTGCGAAAACGCCATGAAAGCGGACGCCAAAGCATTCAAAACATTGGTGGAACACATCAAAAAGGTGGATCAGGCAACGGGAACAGTCATCGCCCTGCAACCGGAAAACGAAGTGGGTATCTTTCAGGATATGGACTACTCGAAAGCCTCACTTGCGGCATACGAGCAGGAGATTCCGCAGGCACTTATTCAGTATATGAAGAAGAACCGCAAGAACCTGCGTAAAGAGCTGCTTTCCGCATGGGAGGAGAACGGGGCCAAGACTTCCGGCACATGGAAAACGGTATTCGGAGATAATGCCTGGAGCAAGAGTTTCTACACCACTTGGCAGTATGCCACTTACATCGATTTTATCTCTGCCGGTGCGAAAGAAATTTATCCGCTACCCACCTTCTGCAACTGTTGGCTGGTGCAAAAGCCCGATGACATGCCGGGAGTTTATCCCAACGGCGGACCGGTATCCCGTGTAATGGATATCTGGAAAGCAGCCGCACCGCATATCGATGTGCTTGCTCCGGATATTTACCTGTCCGACTTTAAGAATATTGTAGCAGACTATCACCGGGCGGATAATCCGTTATTGATTCCCGAAGCAGTGATGAAACCGGCCAATGCTTTTTGGTCATTCGGCGAACACAGCGCACTTTGTTATTCACCTTTCGGTATCGAAGATGGGGCGGATAATTTCGTCTTTGCCCAGTCTTATAAAGTGCTGAATGAATTGATGCCGCTCATTTCCGAACACCAAGGCAGCAACCGCATGATTGGCGTAATGAAAATGCCGGGTGAATCGGAACGTACAGTAACGATGGGCGATTATCAACTATGTATTAAATACGATGCCGAAGATGCTTACGGATTGATTATCCGGACCGGAAAGAATGAATTTGTTGTTGCCGGAATCAATTTCAAAGTTTATTTCACTTCTACCGACAAAAAGAAAACGGGTTATATCAAGCAAGTATGGGAAGGCGGTTACGATACAGACGGTGAGTGGAAAGCCACCCGTTTGCTCAACGGTGACGAGACTTACCACAACGCTGTACTGATTGCCAAAGGACGTCGTACGTTTACATCGGAAAAGAGTAACAACTACAATGCCGACCACAGCGACGAGATATTTGTTTACTCACCTACTTCCTATCAGGCAGTCTGGAGTCCGGGCATATATCGCGTGACAACCTATTTACGGTAAAACCAGCTTATTCATATATGAATAGGGTAGAAATCAGATATAAAATAGATCAGGCCTATTCATCTATGAATAAGTATAAAACTAATAACCAATAATTAAACAGTATGAAACACATATATTGTATATTTATCTCTCTTTGCACGACTCTATTCATCTGGAGTTGCAAAGATTCCGAAGAGATAGCTCCGGCATCTCTGACTATCAACAAGAATGAATTGTCATTCACCGGATATAAAAGTACCCTCGCCGTCAAAGTAGACGCCACCCGTCGCTGGAGTGCCGTTGCTTCCGAATACTGGATCACCATAAGCCCGGACAACTATCCCGGAGTAAATGAGAGTTTTATAGCGAATGTAGCTGTCACTGTCTCCGACAATGCAACAGGTCAGCCCCGCGAAGGACATGTCACCTTTTTCCTGCAAGATGAAGAGGTTATTACCCTGACCGTTAAGCAAAGTATTCAGGATGAAGGAGAAAGACCGGATGAAGAGTTTCCTATCACATGGGCCAATCTGCAATGGTGTGCCTCTAACGTACTCAATGAGGGAGACAATTTTGAAGCCGGTTCATGTGTGTTTGCCGACGGCATCACCAATTCTGTCGACAGCGAAACAGGAGAAGAGATTACCTGCGATATCGGTTATTCGTTTACCGATACTGACCCGTCCGGAGAAGATTGGATATGGACTTCCTGTCCGTTTAATGGCGACTGGGGCAACAACTTCTATTATCAGGGGCGTATTCAAAACCTCACTGCCGGCACTTACTTTTATACATTCCGTTTCCGTAATGGTTCGGGACCTTACAAATATGCAGGAACAGGCGGATTATGGGATGGAGAAGTAAACGTCAACGGAAAGTTTGAAGTGAAAGAAGAAGAAGAAGAGGAAGAACAAGAAGAATACGCAAGCATCGAAGATTACAGCCAACTATCCATCAATTGGGCAATACTTGGTGACTGGACAGCCAAGAATCCTATCCAACAAGGAGAACAGTTTGAAACGGGCGCACAGGTATTCATCGAAGGATTAACCGACTTGGGAACAGGCACTGCCAACAAACATGTGACTTGTGAAATCGGTTACTCCACAACAAACTCTGACCCGTCGGGAACCGATTGGACATGGCAATCTTGCCATTGGAACGGGCAATGGGGAAACAATCACTATTATCAAGGCAAAACTCCCGAAATCTCGACTGCAGGAACATATTATTATACTTTCCGTTTCAGAATAGACGAAGGAACTTATGCCTATGCAGGAACAGACGGGCTTTGGAATGGTACAAGCAGCACCTATAAAACTTTTCAGGTAACAATGTAGTTGTGTATTAGCATATATGCCGGGCTGGTTCTTTATAGTCCGGCATATATATCATTCAGTGGCAATCCCTTGCCCACATAATAATCGGTACCCACACCGACAGCCGCCAAATTAAATCCGATTATTGCATCTTCGATTTTTCTCTTTATCTTTGTAGTAAGTACATTCCTTGCTAATATAATACTGATGAGATACAATTGGATTTTCTGGCTATACACCCTACTATCTTTTGCCTGTCTCTCGCCGGGCACAGCACAGACACCTGTGCAAATCACCAACTATAACTATAAAAACTACAAAGGCGGGATTCAGAACTGGGGCATTACGGTTTCTCCCGGACAGATTCTTTACAGCAGCAATAACAACGGACTATTAAGATACAACGGCAACGACTGGACTCTTCTCGAACCGGGTGAACGCAGTACCGTACGCACAGTTCGCTGCATCGGTGACCGGATTTACACAGCAGGCGACAACAACATCGGCTACTGGCAATATGATGTAAACGGAAAAATCAACTATACGTCTCTTCTACCGCTGGTAAATAAGCTTGGAATCAAAGGAGAGACTTTTTGGAGTATAGCCGAAACGGAAGGCAAAGTATATTTCCATTCCTTCGGCAATATTATCTGGTATGACAGCAAGGATATGGGTTATCTGGTGAAAAACGACTGTTGTGTTTCTCTCTATCCGGCAGGTGACAAGCTATTTACGCAGAAGTGCGGTGGTGCTCTCATGCAAATTCGCAGTAATAAGCTGGAAAACTTCTGCGAGGATACAATCTTCATGAATGGAGAAACTAAATTCATGTTTCGGATTGCCGATGATGAATATATCATAGGGCAAGCCAGCGGGAAGATATATACACTGAAAGGTAATACCATAGTCCCGCTACTCCAGTTGGAAAATGCCAATCATATCCCCGTCCGGATAGACTGCGGAAGTATTTGGAAAGACGAACTACTTGCTGTCGGAACCATAGGCGACGGCTTGTTCCTGATTAACCTGAAAAGCGGGCAACAGACGCATTATCATTCTTCGCAACTGCAAGACCTCAATATTCATGGTTTGTGTTTCGCTGCCGAGAACTTCCTTTGGCTCTCGCTTGACAACGGGATATCATCGGTTATCCTCGAACCGGCCACTTATCTATGGAAAACAAATACTGACATAGGCACTTTCTTCGATGCGGCATCTTTCGACGGAAAGACTTATATCGGCTCCAACCAAGGTATTTATCTTTATGAAGAAGACGGCAGGAAGATGCAGACTTCGATGTACCCTCTTCAGTTCTGCAACCTGAAAAATGAATTGTTGTGCGGCACTACCACCCAACTGTTTAAAATGAAAGCCGGACAAACCAATTTCGAACCGTTCTACAACATAAACGGCGTCAGACAGTTTGAATATATAGCCGACCGTGGCGATGAATACATCTTCTTACGTTCTTATTCCGGAATTGCCCTGCTCGAATATAAAGACAACACCTGGAAATATAAGTCTTTACTTATAAATACGGAAGATTATGCCAACATCATGCCGGAAAATCTTCATACGGTATGGGCTATCCATCCGGAAAAAGGAATCTTCCGACTGCGCATCAACAAAGACCTGAATGAGATAACGGATTTCGAGAACTTCTCCGAAATAGACGGATACGCCAATTATAACAGAATCAGTCTGGTAAAAGTGGAAGATAAGATTCTGTTTGCGACGCCTAAAGGAATATACATGTTCGATATTACCGGGAAGAGTTTTAGAAAACAAGAACAAATAAGTAGAGAAATTCTCTATCTGAACAAGTTGCAATCTATAAAACCAGCCTATAAGAACGATATCTGGGTAGCTACGGATGAAGAGTTATTCCTCTATCACATTGCGGATTTATCTGCCGAATTAATAATGCACTGGCCGTTTGTTGATAATGAACTTATGCTTTACGACAAACATTATAATCTGAAATCAATTAATGATTCAATCACGTTTGTTTCTACCTGTGAAGGAACTGTCGTTATCAACAGCAAAATGGTAAACCGCCATGTCTCCAATCCACGCCCGTTACAGATAGAGACTTTCTGTTTCAACGATTATGATAACAATACTTTTTATGCAGATTTCCATCAGCAGGAAATAGAATTGCCTAATACCGCTACCAATATCACTATTCAAGTCACTACCGGACTGGGGACTCATGTCACTTCTATCTCTTACCGCCTTCCCGGAGTAACGAATGAATGGAGTCCGTGGCAAACGTCGGGCACTATCCACTTCACCAACCTGCCGTCCGGCACCTATCAACTCGAAATAAAGGATAGCAATCAAAATACATTGATAGTCCCGATACTCGTATCTCCGCCTCTCTACAAACGGACATGGATGATTTCGCTATATGTGTTGTTCCTGGTGATAATCACCGTCGGAGTGGTGACTCTCTTCAGCGAACGAAAACGAAAGAGATTACTCAAACAATACGAAGAGGAACAGAGAAAACATGCAGAAGAACTACAACATCAAGCCTACGAACAATTGCAGGAGAAAGTAAGGAACCAGGAAAGCGAACTTAAAAACCGGATGCGTTTCTTAACCCAAAAACAGGAATTACTGGACGCTATTTCTACAGAAGTGGAAACACAAAAGAATGAACTGGGCGAGCGGTATCCCAACAAGCTCTACCTCCGGTTAATGAAAATTATTCAGCAGGGCGCTACGGAAAAAGATAAGCTATTATCCTTTGAAAACTACTTCGTAGAAGTGCACTATGAATTTATGCTACGCATGCAAAAAGTATATCCGGACTTGTCGCCTTCGGAACTGAAATTCTGCTGTCTGATACGTGCCAACTTATCTACCAAAGAGATTTCCATTATTATGGGGATTGCGCTCCGGTCTGTGGAGTTGAAGAAATACAGGCTCAAACGGAAACTCAATCTCGATCAGGATAGCAGTCTGACGTCTTATATACTTTCCATTTAGAGAGTATTTATTCTGTCAGCCATTTCTTGAGTTCCTGTACATTGGTTCTACTCACAATGATGCGTTCCGGAACAGAGACACAAAGATTAACCACCACGCGATTACCAAACCAGGTCGTTATGTCAGTCACAGCTGCCTTGGATACAATAAACTGCCGATTTGCCCTATAAAACATGGCAGGATCGAGCTGTTTCATTAAATCATCGAGCAAACCACCAATGCGACTTTTGGTGCCATCATATTGCACAGCAATAGCATTTTTATCTTCCAAATAAATATATGCAATATTACTGACTTTAACAGGGATCAGTTTATCACGGACAGATACTAACAGAGATGTCTTATAAGAAGTAGTTCCCCGTAGGATCGTATCGGCCACTTTTTTAATTAAATCAGCGTTCTCTTGTGGTTGATAAAAGCCGGAAAAACGTTTCAACTTGTCCAGTGCCCGTTGCAAAGAAGCGCGACTGACCGGTTTAAGCAAATAATCAATACTATTTACCTCAAACGCTTTCAAAGCATACTCATCATAGGCAGTAGTAAAAATGATGGGACATGTTATTTTCACACTGTCGAATATCGAAAAAGAAAGATTATCTGCCAAGTGTATATCCATAAAAACCAAGTCCGGCATCAGATTATTATTGAACCATTCAATACTTTCACTGACGGATTGCAATACACCCATGACAACAGCGTCAGGCATTAGTTCATTTAACAAGCCAACCAGCTTTTTAGCAGTCAGTTGTTCGTCTTCTATGATAATTACTCTCATGGTCTATACAGTTTTAGGAGCTTCGAATACTAAAGGTAAAGTCACTCTGAATAGCTTATCTGTCTGTTCGATAGTAATGTTCTTCTGCCATTTCAACATATATCGTTCGGATAAGTTTGCCAAACCAATGCCAGCTCCAGCACTTGACATCGGTTTAGGCTGATAATTATTGCTGACTATTAATTCGCGATCGATGGTAGTCTCAATCGTGATGCAAAGTGGATACTGTCGGGAGACGATATTGTGCTTTACAGCATTCTCTATCAGTATTTGTAAACTGAGCGGAACAACAGAATAGTTTCTGAATGCAAAATTGATCTCTGTTTTTAACTGAAGGCACTCGCCATAGCGGACTTGAAGCAGTCCGAAATAATCATCTACAAAACGGAGTTCTTCATCCAAAGTCACTGTTTCCTTGGTTTGCAGAATGTAACGATAGACAGACGAAAAGCGCTGGATATATTCATGAGTTTTCTGCTTGTCTTCATCCACCAGCGAATCAAGGATACTCATTGTATTAAATAAGAAGTGTGGATCAACCTGGTTCTTAAGTGCTTGATAACGTATCTGCATATTTTCCACTCTAAGAGATTCGTATTGAAGAGCCAAGTGCTGACGCCGCTCGGATAAGTAAATGATATACGAGACGGATACTGTAATTAAAGCCAGCGACAAATTATTTAAAATAATTGCTCCGAATATGTTCGAAGAAAAAGACCAAACATTCTCCGGAATGAACAGACAAGCATACAATAACAACTGTAAGAAGCTAAATAACAGTGTAATTAAAAACACTCCCACAATAAGATACCCATTTCGCCTTGCGGTTGTATATATCCCCTTCAATATTTGGAAGCTAAAAATGAAGAGTAAAAATGTAAGTATAAAATAGTTTCCTGAACTATAAAACAAAGATACATATTTAGGAACAGTGTCTACGAAGCCAAATGTCTCTCCACCCATCATTTTGAGATACAAGGGAGAAAATAACGGCAATACACACATCAATGTGATAAAGACTGCAAGGCAGAAAGCCACCTGCCAGTTCATATAGCTTTTTTGCTGCATAAGGTTATCTTTAAAATGGTTCATATACACTGTTTTTACATCTTCTTATTTTCCTATAATACAAAGATACGAAAGGATTTACAACCATACATCGGTTCGGCAATAAACTGCTATTTTTTACAAATGAATTGCTTCTGACAAAAACAGACTGGCTGAATGAAACTATTGTTTACGCTTCTTCACCATATAAAACAATGAAGGAACCACATACAGCGTCAAAATAGTAGAGGTGACGATACCTCCGATGGTTACCAACGCCATCGGGGTACGGAAAGCCGCACCTGCCCCTCCGCCGAATTCAAGTGCATTAGGTAGTGTGCCGATAGCGATAGCCACACTGGTCATGATCACCGTTTTCAATTTTGTCTTTGCCGACTGAATGGTTGCCTGATGTAACGATTCTCCCCGGTCAAGCAATTGCCGATTATAATCGTATATCAGAATACTATCGTTCACCGCCAGCCCCAACAAAGTGATAACGGCAATCAGCGAAAGCATATTCATGGACGATCCGCTCAGGAAAACAAGCGCCAGTACCCCAATCATAGCCATCGGCAATGTGGTGAGCAACAGAAACGGATGCCAGAAGTTTTCCAGCAGCGACGCCATTAGCATGTATAGCAATATAATAGACAGAATTAACGTGAACGAAAGTTCTTGCAACGACTCATCCATATCGTCTGCCATACCCGCCCATTTCACGGTCACGGATTTGGGTGCCTGAAGATTATCCATCAACTGAGTAACTTTACCTTGCATCTCCATATCCGAAACATTGTCTTTGGGCATGATACCAAATTCCACCGTCGGGAGCTTATTCACGTGATAGATTTGAGCCTGCGAGATATCGTATGAAATATCTGCCAACCGCTCTACTGTGTAATGTTCTCCGTCCACCAGTACAGGAATGTTCTTGATGCGGGCTATATCACTAATGTCCTGTTCATTATAGCTGATACGGATGTCATATTCTTTTCCATTCTCTTTATATACACCGACTTTAATGCCGGTTATGGCGCTATTGATGGCAGTTGCCACATCAAATACACTAAGATTCAGTTTCGAAACGATTTCCTGTCGTGGGATGACACGAACCAGTCGATTCCCGTTACGGCTGTTCGCCTCGTAGCCGGAGACTCCTTCCATATCAAGTAAAGCAGCTTCTACCTTGGCACTCGTTGCTTTCAGATCTTCCACATTTTCCGACTGCAACAGGAAGGAAATCGGCAGACCGCCTTCGATACCGTTGGCAGATACCAATGCTTTGACCGCCGGGATGCTGTCGAGCTGTGTCTTCAGTATTTCAGCTAATTGTACGTTGCTTCTCTCCCGCTCAGCAGCCGGCGAAAGGTGTGTTATGATTTTGAGCAAATTCGGACCTTTGGGCATGATACCTTTCTCACCAATCACTGTTTGAATGGCAGTTACTTCTGGATGCTGCATAATCAGCTTCTCCAGTTTCTTGGCATACTCACCCGAAGTCTCCAAAGAGGAACCTGCCGGAAGATCGACCTCCACAAATACACGATTCATATCTTCTTTGGGCATGAAATTGAAATCAATGAAGTTCAGCAATCCAAACGAAGCAATGAAGACTCCCATCATAGAGACAAAGAGTATGACACCCCGGCGGTTCTTAGCCAACAGCTTTTCCAGCGAACGCCCGTAACGCTCGGAGAGGCGATCGAAGAAACGGTCGAGGAATTGGTTGAACTTAGTGGCTTTCAAATCCTTCTTTAACAGAACACTGGCAAGCATGGGTGTCAAGGTGAACGACACAAGCAGAGAGAAGACAGTGGCTACGGAAATAGTCAGCGCATATTCTACAAAGTACACACCTATCATAGAAGACATCATTGCCATTGGCAGGAAAACCACCAAGTTGGTTCCCGTTGACGCGATCACCGCCATTGTTACTTCGGAGGTTCCTTCTATGGCCGCCTGCTTGATGGGTATTCCTCCTTTTTTCAGACGAACAATGTTTTCAATCACCACAATGGAGTTTGATATCAGGGCACCGATGGAAACGGCAAAGCTCATGAGTGTCATCATGTTCAACGTGGCGTTCAACTGTTTCAATACGATGAAACTGGCTATGAGGGATATCGGTATGGAAATACTGACGATAATCACCGTACGGTGGTCGCCGATGAAGAGATACAGGATAGCTCCCGTGAGAATAATACCGAGAATGACGTTCACCAAAGCATCGTCTACAGCACTTTCCGTATAAGCCGAGTTATCGAACGGGATACTTAGTGTCACTCCTTCGGGCAGTTCTTTCTCAAACTCGGGCAGTTTCTCCTTGATGGCTCTTGCCAACTTCACTTCATTGGCATTGGGTTCTTTGAGGATGTTGAGTGTAACAACACTGCTGTAATACTTGTCGTTCTTTAAATCATGGAAAGTCGATTTGTTGGTGGGACGCTTGATGCTGTCGCTCACCACGGCAAACTCCCGCACGGACAATGGATAGCCCTGATGTGGAATCATTAGCTGGTTGATAGCTTGCGGAGAAGATACTTCCTGCCCGGTTTCGATAGAGAAGTTCATTCCGTCATAGTCGTAGGTGCCGCCGGGCAGTTTCGTATTGGCAGCCCGAATGGCTTCTCCCGCCTGAGTGAGATCTAAGCCCAATTCGGCAGCACGCCGCATATCTGCGAGTATCTTGATTTCACGCTTCTCGCCGCCAATAATATTCACTTTGGTGACACCGTTGATGCGGGTAAAGAGATTCCGCAATTTATTGTCGGCAAGGTCATATAGCTCTTTGCCGGACCTGTTACCACTCATTACGATAGAGAGTACAGGAGCATCGGCAATATTTGTTTTCTGTATCAACGGACGTTCTATGCTTTGAGGCATCTCCGCCATAGCCAACTCTACTTTCTCTTTCACTTCGTTCATCGCTTCGTTCTCATTCTTGCTTGATCGGAACTCGGCCTGTACGGTAGATACATTCTCCATCGAATAGGAAATCACCCGTTTCAAGTTACTCAATCCGGAGACCTCTTTCTCTATTTTCTCAGTCACATTCTTTTCCAGTTCTTCGGGTGTTGCTCCGGGAAGAACGGTTGTCACCATAATGGAAGGGCTGTTTACTTTCGGCATCATATTGACACCTACATTCATATAAGCCATTATTCCGAAGAATGCCAATGCGATGAAGAGCATTGTAGTGGTAACGGGACGTTCTATTGCAAATTTCGTTAGTTTCATAAGTCGGAATTCATTGTTTTAATAGCCGATTTATCTGATATTTTTTCTACTCCCACGGTAACATATTCGTCTTCCGGCTTTACATTACCTTCTATAATCGCCTGTTGGCCTACAATGCGGACAATACGTACCGGAGTGGCAACAGCTCGTCCATGTGCGGCTTTATAAATAAGATCCTTCCCTCCTACAGAAGCGATAGCTGTGAGAGGTATGCGAATGGAATTACCGCTTCCCGCCAATTTCATTCGGATGTTGGCGGTAATTCCTCCGGCAGCTATGGCTTGCTGATTACTAAATTCTGCTTTGATTCGAAAAGCCTTACGGGTATCGTCCATGATAGTACTTTTCTGTGTCACTCTACCTTGCAATTCGGGTAGTGACGAACCTAATTCAAGCGTCACACTGTCTCCTTCCTTTATTTGAAAAGCCTCTTCCATGGAAGCAAAGTATTCTGCGGCAAGTTTGTCCGTTTCAGACAGAATAAAAAGTTGTGTACCAGATACAACGTGGTCTCCTTCTTTGATAGACACATCTGTGATAGTGCCCGCGAACGGAGCTTTCACCACGTATTGTTCTTCCAGTATATGTATTTCTTTGGCTTTGTTCTTCACTTCCAGTTCAAGGTCTTCCACTGCCTGTCGGGCTACGAATCCTTTGGCTAGAAGCACTTTCTGTTTCTCAAGTTTACTCAGCATATCTTTGTAAATAGTATGTTGTTGTTCCACTTGGAGCTGATAGTTCTGTATCGGATAAGCAATAAGTGCCTGCCCTTCAGATACCTTTTGTCCGGGGCGAATCATCACTTTGGTAGCAATGCCGTCTGCCTGCGGTGCGAACTTAAAGGAACGTGCATACGCTAAATCCGCATGATAGAGTTTTTCCTCACTGCTATCGTCATACGCTATTCGGGCAGTGTTAACAATAATTGCCGCATCTTTTAAGTTCTCCACAGGAGTCTGTGATGTCGGGTTTCCGCCACAGGAAGCCAATCCCAGTAAGGGAATTACCATTCCCACCATCATTTTAATCTTTCTCATGTTATCGTCTGTTTTTAATGATTATTTCAGTAAGTTCTTAATATTCACAACTGCCGCCCGATAGTCCAGAGTGGCGTTAAGAAGCTGTAGTTTTGCCTGGATATAGGAAATGCGAGTCTCTCGGAGTTCGAGGTTGGTAATCAACCCCAGACGAAGTTTCTCTTCCGAAGCCTGTATTTCCTTGTCCGCCAGTTCTACCATTTTCCGGTGAGTGCGAATTTGGGTAAAGGCTACGTTTTTATCTGTCAGTAAATTCAGGTAATCTTTCTCCAATTGGTTGCCAAGGTCAATATATTCCATTTTGCTCTTTTCGTAAGCAAGGCGTGATTTGCGTACTTTGGACAGATTAAATCCACCGGAGAAAATCGGGATACTTAAGTTAATGGTTCCATAACCGACTCCGTTTCTGTCTTTGAACCGGAATTTATCATCAAAAGCATCCAATGTATAACCCAGGTTGAAAGTAAGTTTGGGAAGAAATGCCGCTTTAGACAAGGCGATTTCCTGTTTTGCCAAATCCATTCGTTTGATACTCTGTTCCATTTTTAGAGTTCCAACGGGAAAGATTTCTTCATTAACCATTTTAAGAGTATCATCTGCCAAAGCAATTTCGCCTTTTATCTCAAACGGTTCTTCTTCCTTCATACTGGCAAGCAGGCGAAGTTCCCGCAGCAGATTCCCAAGTGTTTTACGGGTATTTTCAATATCGGGCAATGTCTGCTGGTAATAGAGTTCGGACTGTTTCATAGCAAATTCGCTGGTAAGTCCATTGGCAAACATCTCGCGGACTTGTTGAAACTGGTTCCATGCCAAAGCACTATTCTCTTCAAAAACAATAAGAGATTCTTTTATATAGAGCGTTTGATAAAAAAGAAGAGTGCCTTGCTTCATCACCTCATTGGTTTGGTCCAACTGTGATAACTTCATGTAAGCATTTGCCAATTTGGCTATTTTCTGATTAGCAAGAGCAGGAGCATTATAAATAGATTGCTCCAAAGTAAGCGCACCGTTTAGTGTATTTTTGAAATTCACAGGAAATTTATTAGGTAAACCTTCTGTTCCTTCCTGGTCACCACCATTGACATACATATAACTTCCATTAAAATCACGCCGGTAGCCCAGATTGGCTCTAATACTTGGCAGATATTCCGAACGAGCCATTTTCACGTCCTCCCCACTTTGCTTCGTGTCATTTTGAGCTTTCTTAATACTCATATTCTCCCGTTCCACTTTCTCCAGATATTGCTCCAGAGAGTATTCCTGTGCTTTCCCTACCAATGGGATAAGTACAAATAGCAAGATTAAAACTGTTCTCATCAGAAATAATAAATTAGTTTATTCTGATGCAAAATTACCGAGATAGTTACTGACGTATATAACCTATGAGATAAACAGTCTTATTTACAGAATGAGTTGCAAATTATCGAAATGAATTGTTGAATAAGTAAGCCTTCGTTTCATAAGAATGTCATGCTATAATCATTCAGAAACCAAAGAATTTGAATCCAATTATCTGAGTTTTTGCTTGAGAGTGTCTCAAAGTCCTTATAAATTAAAAATGAAGTGCACCCCAAAAGTTCTGTGTCTAACTTTTGGGGTGCACTTCATTTACGATGGTGATTTTATTAAAAACACATCCTTAAAAAGTAATTTTTAATAAGAGGCTGTTGCCGAAATGCCTTCTTTCTCCAATAAAGTTACAATATGATTTAACTCTTCATGCGTAGCTTTCTGTAAATCGTGGTCGGGAGTTTCCCGGTCAATCGTATAAATCATCACTTGACGGGGAGCGATTTCTTTCACTGCTTCTATCCAGGGGAGCACATACTTATCAGATGTATTATCTACATCTTTTCCCTGATAACTTCCTTTCAGGAACATCGTTTGTACGATGCAGTTTCCTTTAAACTCTTTCATTTTTTCGATGATCTTCTTAACAGAGTATTTTCCGTTAGGACGATCCAACAGATGAATGTATTCTTCATCCACCGTATCCAGTTTCAGGATATTATTATCTATCTTGTTCAGTGCTTCGAATACGACAGGACGGTCGATAAATGTAGAGTTACTCAATACACTTACTTTCGCTTTTGGGAAATACCTGTCGCGAAGCGCAAGAGTATCTTCTATGATTTCCGGGAAGTGGGGATGCGCAGTCGGTTCACCATTTCCGGCAAAGGTCAATACATCGGGAGCGGGACCGTTTGCCTGCATGTCTTTCAGTTTCTCTTCGAGAGCCATGCGGACTTCTTCACGGGTAGGAAGAAGTTTTTTCGTACGATGTTCGGCATTGAAGCCACACTCACAGTAAATGCAGTCGAACGAACAAACCTTACCGTCATCCGGCAATAAATTGATTCCCAAAGAAACGCCCAAACGGCGGGAATGAATAGGGCCGAAGATGGGTGAAGGAAAAATAATAGTCATCTTATTCTAATTATTTATTCATAAATCATAGCAAAGATAACCCAAAACTTATAGGTTATCCTATCTGTACGACCATTTTTTCATCATCCCAAACAAATTATCTTCTTGAACAATATGCAGGAAATAACAGAGATATCACTTTATTCTTCCCATAAGTAAAGTGTACATATCACGCACCTCTGCCTGGGAATGTATCGTGCTAAGCTTCTCCAATCTGTTGTACAGACTATGCAATTCGTCCTTTAAACGCTTCGTTATACTATTATGTTTTGCATTTTCCTGTATGATATCCAACCATGCGTCCAGACATATCAACTGGATATCCATTTGTTCATAGCTTACAGCAACCGACGGATCAAAATCATTAAACAGCCCTTTATACAAATCCCGGAAGAAATCGTCATCACTATATCCTTTTTGATTACTATGTAATGCTTGCAATCTAAGAGCCGATATGGTTTCTATACTTAGTAAGTGCTTGAACATCTTTACCAATTCCGGATATAGAATGTTATTTCTTGCTTCCAGTAAATTCTCTTTTACATACGTACATTCCATCTTTTCTGCAGGATGAAATAAATAGTTGTCCAGTTCAAGCATTGCTTGATGTTGTGCGTCTGCCGGTTGGGAACTTCCCACTGTTTCAGCTATTTCCATCAGATAACTTCCATACAGACGAATAGCCTTCCTGTATATATCAATGAGTGAACTGCCCTTGTCCCTTTTTCCTCCTTTATACACAATCTTGTCCAATTGATTTAGTACAATCTGCAGATTTGACATTTTTGCTGCATAATCGGATGACGGAAGAGAAAAAGTCCCATCCGGCAGGTTTTTATCTATCCATCGGCGGAGTTGCTCCCGTTCATCATAGCAATTCCTACTTCCTTTGAGACGATTATAACCAAAATAAATAGCCCGGCAAGCATCGTCCGCTACTTTTACAGTCGTTCCGCACGAGCTTTTTGACAGATTTCCACGTAAACCTAACAGATGCCCGATTTCCCCTGTTATTTCATTTTGCAACAACTCTTTTTCCACCTCCTTAGAATAACGGTCGGCTATTATACGTGGATCCGAAGCACCACAACTCAACAAATAGTCATCCAATTTTCCTTTTTGAAATCCATGTCCGATATTCACCCGACATGACAGCATTTCTCCGGTACGAGGATGACAGGTAAAGTCACTCTTTATCCCCGGCATCATCAAATCATAAGAAACGAAAGCACGCTGTTCGGCCGGAATAATTTTGCTGTCTGCATACTTCACTTGTAAAGCATCCCGGATACCTGCCTTGCGGAATGCAGTATTCCATACCAATATTCCTTCTTTCACAGCTTGAAAATATTCCTTCGGAAAAAGCGTATCTACATAAAAAGTAAGCGGTTTCGACATATCCCAACGAAGAATTAATGAATCTTCTACCATACAATAAGGATCTTGGGAATAATCTTTAAAAGTCAATGTCTGATAGGGTATCCTGTGATCTGCCAGGCGGATCTGATCTTTCTTTTGAGGGAGCAAACGTACTACACAAGTAACCTCCAAAGGTATGCTACCTTCAGGTAATATAATGGCAGAGCTGGAAAACATATATCTTTCCGCCTCAACCCCGTGATAACGCCTGACCGTAAAGGACACCCCTTCTTCAAAAGGATGTATTTTTGTTAACTCCGACAGTTCCGGAACCAACGAACGGATAAAAGTATGATTATAACTGAACCAGTCATTGCCGTTTACCAGATATTCTGTGATCCTGATAATGGCTCCTTGTTCTTTCGAATAAGCCACTACCGGATAGCTATCGCCGGCAGGTTGTATATTCGACAATGAAAATGACTGCTGATATACACTCTTTTCATCCAGAATACGTTCTGTATAAAACGGTTTTTGGAAACAAATCGTAGCTTTATCAGGAGACATGATGCGTACTACCCCCAAACCGGTAACAGGACGATTCAGTAAATCGAAGCCTCTATCTATCTGTCCTCGCACTTCAATCTCCCGCCCGATATATTCACCGGGTATTTCCAGATAAACCTCTTTCTCCGCTACATATACAGGAAATACTCCCTCTATTTTTTTCATTCCGGTGACAAAGAATTCATCAAACGTCTTGACGGAATCTTGTGCCTGAAGCCATGTAGTCATACACAGCAATATAAAAATCACATATTTTCTCTTATTCATGAGTCTTTTTATTTTGCTTTTCATCCTTAAAATATAATACTATCTACAAGAAACATAGCACGCTTTCTAGCAACCGGTTCTGATACCCTATGACTATATTCAAGCCCCTCTTTCTTAATTCTATTCAAAGCTTGCCTGACAGAAACTAATAATTTCGACGAGGTTGTCTTTCCCGACCGATTCAGTAAATCACAGAGTTTATTTACATAAAGTATCTGTACCTTATGCTTCGCTTCACTTACAAGACCCTTATTAGCCCATTCGACGAATAATCCTTCATGCATACTTTCCAGAAACTCATTTACAGATAACATCCCCTCGCAAGCATCCTCCGCTTTTTCTACCTTCCGAAGAGAACGGATTATTTCCGACATAAGCTCCTCATAAAAACGATCGAATTCCTGACTGGTATCTATTTCTAATTTATTGGTAAACGTTGTATTAAACATCCATACAGGAGGCTGTAATACATAAGTCTGTATAAAGTTCATCACTTTCTTATTGTAATCAGCCTTTTCCGGTATATAAATATTCTTATTATCGGCTTCAGCAAGACGTTTTCCACCCAAATGCGACAAAACATGCTGCACCCACTGTTTATAATGATTTAATACGGCTTCATAACGCCCCTGTAATACATATAAAGACGTTTTATCCGTTACATTCCAGACATCCGGATGTTCACACAAATATTTCAAGTTCTCTATTCCTTGTGTATTGACAATAACATGGTCGTTACCTAAGTCTTCCGCCTGTGCCCGTACATCCATCCCACCTAAGAAATGCAATGAAGGATCTTTCTGTTTTTCCTGATTCCATCGATTCCTGTTCTTTTCTCTTTCAGAAGCATCCTTACCCGGAAATATGCGGTAACCCCATTCAATAGCCCACTTATCATATTCACCGACACGTATCCGTCTGTTTTCCAAATCGACCTTATCTTGAGGACGCAAAGCATAATTAAACCGTACATAGTCCATAATAGAACTACCTATACTATGTTGACTTAAAAAATCATTATCACGTAATTGATCGATGGAATAATGAGAGCTACCTAGAAAATTATGTTCCAATCCCAACGTATGACCGACTTCATGTGTCAAGACTTGTTTTATCTGTTCAAATAGCAAAGAGTCCGGCAATTCTATGTTCCATGCCTGCGGATCATTGGCTCCACATTGGGCGAAATACCATTTCTGTTCCAAATTCAACACGCTACTGAAAATACCGATGTGGCAAGCAATAATCTCACCCGACCGCGATTCGCAAGGAGACGGGCCATAAGCATTATTTCGTCCTGATATCTTCCATGAAATAAACGGATAAGTACTGTCATAAATACTAAAATCCGGATCTTCTTCGGCAGTGGGAGCCAATCGTGCATCAATGGCATTCTTAAACCCGGCTTGCTCGAAAGCAGGACGCCAGTCACGTACTGCCTCAATGATGCAACCGATATACTTTTCCGGCGTATTGCGATCTATATAAAAGATAATAGGCTGTATTGGCTCCACCAATTCACCTTTTATGTATTTCTCCTTATCTTCCGGCTTTATCTCCAAACGCCACCGTTTGACAACAGCTTTCCGGACAGCGGGCTGATCGCCCTGAAAACACTCCTTGCCGATAGAGAAGTAGGCTCCGTTATTTGCAGGAACTGCTTCCAATGGATTTTTTGATAATAGCTTAATGCAAACACCCGTATCCCAATCACCGACATAAGGAGCCGAAACCGGTCTACCGGGTATTCCTATCGATGAACTTCGATAAGCCCGTGATACGTGAACCAACAAGCGATTATCATATCCCTTGATTTCCTTGATGCAATCTTTCTCTCTTAAACGCGTGCCTATTGATAAATCAAAAGATACAATATCAAGATTAAACAAAGGAAAATCTTTTAATACTTCGCCAATTTCTATCAAACTGCTTCCTTGAGTCTTTGCTTTGACCGGCAATCTCTTATAAAGTCTGTTATTCCCACGTTGGGCAGCAATCTTCGCATATACTCCTTCAGGATCTTCTATGATCCTTTCATGTTGTGGATCTATCATCCACAATTCATCACCCTGTTTCCTGAAACTGAAGAATACCGGACCTATCATATCACCCGAATATCCGAATGTCTTTTCCATATCCCGGTCCGGACGGGCGGGAGCAGTCAGAATAGTAGTTGTTACGGCAAATTCACGCCCAATCAATGAATCCGGGATTTCCCAATATATATGTTTATCACTTCGATAAGTAGTAAACATACCGGGAATAACTTCCACTGGTGCTCCTTCTTTTAGAAAAGTAGTAATACTTGGCTGTTGCCCGTACAAAAAAGTACAGGCAACAGCAAGAAATACTGCACTGATAATTCCTTTTAGCATAAAGACTGATTTATACTATTCATAATTATAGCTAATATCAACAATCTTCCCTATGGGTTGCTCGGGATCCTCATAGACACAAATACTGTTTTCTTCGCGGGACACATCACCTGCCACTGTCAGTTGCAATTCCACCACTACACCTTTATCAGCTGTATTGATGCCTAATCCGAGAGACATGCCGAGTTTCTCCTTATATTCACCAGTCTCCTCATCGTCATCTTCCTCTCTCACACTTTCAGAATCTTTAAATTTCAATGCAACTATCTGTGCTGACGGATCAGCCTCATAAGTATAAAGTTCAATTACGCTTCCGCGGTCAAGATCAATACGATATAATTTATTACCCGATGTCATAAATATAAGATTTGCCGTATACGCGTAAGAAGCTGCAAATTTTGCTGTTTCTACATTTACTTCAGACGGTAAGGCAATCGTATACTGGGCAGCACAAATCGGATCTTCATCTTGCGCACTGAATTTAAACACAGTCAGCTCTTTTCCGTTCCGAGGAGAAGCAATCGCATAAGCAAAATTTCCCCAATTTCCACCCGTAACAATATCATGTATTTCTAAAGACGGATCAATTACATCCGGATCAAACAAATTAGATTCATCTGACATTGAATACGTAGATATAGGCTTCTGGTCACTCCATTTAACACCATAATTACGTATCTCTTGAGTAGCCCGATTCATCATATAATCAAAATAAGCCGGAAGAGAGGAACTAAGAAAACAATGATTTTCAGAATCAAAATACAAAAAGCCTCCTCCATACGAACCATAAGCAGAAATAGCGGGAAACTCACTTCCTTTTTTTACCGAGAATGGCACACAAAATCCATCCATAGGAGCACAATATGCTTTTCCACTGTTTACAAACAATTCACCATGAGTACACATCTTATAAAATTCGATATTCAACGGCTCCCCTTTTCCTGTCGGTTCAAAAAGTATTTTATTCGACGGATATCTCGTTATTAAGGTACTTGGAGTCAACAAGGCCAAATCCCGATCGGTTACCACCATTAACGCCGGACTTACACTAAAACCAAAATAACCCAACATAGTACTTAAATACGAATCACCATAATTTTTTCTTGCACTTACCGCCAAAGGTTTTCCTTCTAACGGAAACGGTTTATTCAATTCCGATTTAAACACATCCGGATATATATAATATCCTTCCGGAGTACCTTCTATCGCTCCTAATACTCCCTTTTCTTCTTTTTCCTGCAATACAAACCAACAAGGATTTAAAGGGCGGATAATTACAACTTCACCAGTCTGATACCAAGTTGTCCCATTCTTTTTGTCCGTAATAACCAACATCAGACCTATATTTTCAGATTCATAAGGTTCGATTGTTACTTTGCATTCTTTGCCTACGGAATAATCTTTATAATCACTAAGTCTATCTGATCCTGCTTTCTTTCCTTCTATCGTTTTTTTCCATTGAAACACCAGATTTTCCTCATTTAGCTCCAAAGTTTGAGAAATTTCGGGTGTAATTGATACTTCCACTGTTTCCTCCTTTGGCATACGCACTTTTGTTTCAGGTATTACAATTTCCATTGTATTTACATCATGATAATCGTAATCTCCCTTGTCATCGTAACAGCCTGTTTGCAATAAAGCCGATCCGACAAAACTTGCTATATAGATGATATATTTTCTCATAACATTTCTTTTAGTCTTATTCATAATCAATTTCATCACCGTCTTCGCCTAGAATAGGAGGATTTCCTGCTTCAATGTATTCTTTGTAAGCTTGTTTGACCTTGTCAACATCCTCATTTTCCAGATCATCCCACACACGTTGGCATACATCCATAATAAACATATACTTATTATCACTATAACTGCCAAATATCCAATCTTCCCACTCATCCGGCTTCAGTTCCCACCTGACATTTAACACTTCCTGATTCTTTTCTACCAATCCTTTGTCAAACTGATGGAGAGGGTTATCCAAATCAAATTCCAAGTAACAACCATACACATTTCTACCGGACTCTACTTTCGGTCGGTTAATCTTATAGTAAAATACCTGGCAAACCGTATCAAGTTCAGTATATGTATACTTGCTTTCCAATAGTACATCTACTGAATTCTGATAATCGCTATTCGGGGTAACTTTCACACAGAAATCACGATTCTCTTTCAAAAGATCCCCTTGTATTCTTACCGTAAAACTGTCTACAGCATAAGGGTCATCTATCTTCACATAGTCCGTATCAACCAAAGTACGGACATGTGTGCTACTATAGAAATTGATACGAGGTGTCTGGTCATATAAGTCTATCTCGTTTTCACTGCATCCCACATAGATGCCGCAAACAAGAATAGCTAAAACAAAATATATAATACGTTTCATAATGCTTCATCATTTAGAGTTGTTTCCAAAAATATACTCATCATCCGGCAACGTCATCTGATAATGGGCTTCAGTCATCGTTTCAATCCCACAACCATGATAGGTGCTATAATTATGCGCTTTCAGGAAGTAGAAAAGCTGACCTTCCGCGAAATATTCTTTTCTATATTCTTTCATTATCTCATTGATACGTTTAGTCTGATTTTTGTCTTCTTCCGAAGTAGTATCAAGATCATCATATCCGGTAGTTATAATCTCGTCACTGTAAGAGATACCACGTGCAAAACGTACGGTATTCAATGCATCAGCACTTTCTGATGCAGAAGATGCACATTCCGCTACAATATAATACATTTCGGGCAAGCGTATCAAAGGAACTGCATTAGCACCGGAATAAGCATATCCGCCATTCAACGGTTTCTGGTTATATTTTCTACAAAAAACATCAGTTTGACTTGCCCTATTAACAACTTCAAACATTTCCGTATTTTTTCTCCAGTCGGTATTCCCTGCGTCGGCTGTTTCATAGAAGAATTTGAATTTATCTCCATCCAGATAGAAACGTTGCTGAGTATTGGTATTCTCCATATCCATATAGTTGCCAATAAGCAAGTTGGAGAATTCATTCACTGTTATTCCAAATATTTGCTCTGCATAGCGTATGGAGTTGTAATTAGAAGCAGTCTGCGACTTGTACAATGTAAAATACTTAGAGGCGGCAATTACTTGTTTAGCATACTCCGTGGCCAATCCTTTGCTTTCCGCATCACCTTTGTAACAATATACACGGGCCAGCATAGCTTTAACCGCATATAGATTCATACGAAATTCACGATTGACAAGAAAATGATTTTTCTCTGTAAAATCTTCATCCGTCCGGTCGGTAAAGAAATCAAGAGGATCGTTCTCTTTCAGTAATTTTTCTGCGTCATTCAAATCTTTGAGAATAGCGTCTACCACTTCACTGGCTGGTAAAACAGGAGTAGCATCTTTATCAAAAGTAGTACGGTAGGGTATAGCTTTGGATGCAGGATGTTCCTTATAAACAGGACCGAACATACGCAACAAATCAAAATGAAGAAAAGCGCGAAGCCCAAGTGCTTCTCCCTTCATGGTTTCATAATAGCGTTCGGTAACTAGGACATCTTTATTTTTGTCTACATACTCCAGGAAGTTATTAATATTGGCTATGATATTATACATCGTTGAGTAAATCCCATTCTTCTTACTCAAAAACATGTTCTCATAATCAAATACAATACTCTGGTCGAAAACGGCATTTGTATTATATCCCGGATAATCAGAATATAATCCTGCCAGTTCATCCAAATAAGCATAAGTCAGGTCTCCGGCATACAATGTCTGGGTTCCCAACTTCAAATAAATACCTGTAAGCGCATCCTTAAATCCGGATTCCGACTCAAATTGCTTGTCGGTAGGAATAGAAGTCTTCGGAGATACATCCAACCAGTCGCTGCAAGACATAAGTCCCAGCATGGTTGTTGCTAATAGTATATATATTATCTGTTTCATACAAATATGTTTTTAATTAGAAAGCAACATTCAAAGCAAAAGTAAACTGACGGGAATAGGGATAGTACAGACCTCTTTCGCGTTTCACTGTAGACCAATAGAAAAAGTCTTCCATATTAAACGTCACTTTGGCGGAGCTCAATCCCCAATGGCTGATAAATTTTGTATTAGTACGATCCATGCGATAGTAGACAGACAACGAACTTCCCTGGAATATATTTTCATCCATGATAAACCGGGAAGTAGCTTTCGTTTCCCAACCACTGGGGGTAAGAGTACGGAATTGTGCCTTGTCACCCGGTTTAGCCCAACGCAACTGACTTACCCGCCGGTCTACATTATATTTCAGATTGGCATTTTCCACCTTGTCAAGCAAAGTCTGATTATATACCTGACCGCCAAACTGGTATCTGAAACTGACATCTGCTCCCCAACCTTTATATGTAAAGGAAGAATTAATATATCCTTGCCATGTAGGTTCCGTATTACCGATAGGTACTACATCATTCGCACTCCAGTTAACGGCGCTTGTCATTTCTCCGTTACGCTTTAATAATATTTCATCTCCGGAAGCCGGATCAATGCCTAATGAGCGTACTACCCAAATGCGGGAAAGAGATTCGCCTTCTTCATAACGTGGCAATGGTGTATCAGTCAGATTTGACGCATTCATGTCATTCCTATGTTTCATTGCTTCCGATATCTCCAACAGTTTGTCTGTATTGCGAGAGCCATTCACCGTAATTGTCCAATAAGCCTGCTTGGCAGTATTCTTATAAGGAATAGCCGAAAGAGAGATTTCCCAACCTTTATTCTCTATCTTACCCAGATTTTCCGGATAACTGCCGAAGCCAAGAGAAGGAGCAAGGCTTATCGAAGTAACCATATTATCTGTTATTTTCCGGTAATACTCCACACGGGCGGTAAGACGCCGGTCTAAGAAACCGAGTTCCAAAGCAAGGTTAGTGCTTTTCGTTGTCTGCCATTTTAAACTTTCATTATGCATAGCCAGGATTTCCGAACCTGTTGCATCCGATGAGTAATAAGGAAGCAGCAAATTAGAGTATGTATAATAACCATGTGCCTGATAAGGATCAAAACCTTGCGAACCGGTCGTACCGTATGTACCCCTCAAAATGAAATCGGAAATAAAAGATACATCTTTCATGAAGTTCTCTTTTTTCAAATCCCAGCGCAATCCTGTTGACCAGAAAGGAGCCCAACGGTTATTTTTTCCAAACTGTGAAGAACCGTCCAAGCGTATATTAAAGTCGAACGAATACTTATATTTATAAGAATAACCTCCGGCAGCCACCCAACCGATAGAGCGTGTTGTCCTCTCATCGCCCGTCACTTTCTCGTTATATTTCTTACCAAACAACAAGTTATCCATATTATCATTCGGGAAACCGGTCACATAGTTTCCATAAGTCTCCGAATTATTCTCCAATACACTCATGCGTGCATTAGCAGTCAGATAATGGTCTTTCAATTGCTTGTTCCAGCTTCCTGTCAAATCGATTCCCCAACTGACAGCTTCACTCTGGCTTCTGCGGTAATCACCTCTTAAGGTAGGATCGGTCACATTATCAAAAAGCGTATGTTGTGCAGGACGGAAAATATCACGATGTCCTACACTCTTAGATAAATTGAAAGCTCCTTCAAACCGCAATTCATTAGTAGGATTATATTCCACCTTGAAAAGTTCACGTACTGTAAAGTTCTTGCTTTGGTCTTTACTGTTGAATGTCGTATTGTACATCGGATTCAGATAACTCGATTCACCGCCTACTCCTTCAAAATTATCAAGCCGTTTCTGTATCTCCCCGTTCTCTCCATACGGACGCAAATAAGGATTCAAGCGGGTATATTCACTGAAACTTCCCCACGGAGACTCATTAGCTACCGAATTATCCAACGTAATGCTATTCTTTAATAACACTTTTTTCAGACGATACTGAAAATCAAGCGATCCGGTCAATACATCACGCTTACTGTCTTTCATCACACCCGGAGAACTATTGTATCCTACATACATCCGATAACGCAAGGCTTCATCACCACCTTCCAATGTAACGGTATGCCGTTGTTGGAAAGCTGTTTGCAAAGGTTTGTCCAACCAGTACGTATTTACTCCCGCCAATACTTCACGCAATTTAGACTGATAGAGCTGCCATTTTTCAACAGTCTCGCCACCGTATGTATAAAGTCCGCTTTTTAACTCTGCATCTATCTTCTCTCTTGCATTCATCAAGTTATATCCGGTCATATCCGGAGCTTCAATACGAAGTTCCCCACCGTATGTCACCCAGATCCGTCCCGGTTTGGGCGTCTTGCTTTCGATAACAATTACTCCATTTGCCGCACGTGAACCGTAGATAGCCGTAGCTGCCGCATCTTTCAACAAAACGATAGAAGCAACACGATCGGGATCCATATCGGCAAGTGTCTGTATACTGATTTCAAATCCGTCCATGATAAGCAACGGTTGGTTGGCATACGTCTCATACTCGCCCTGAACTGCCAGCACATCATTACTGGTAGAATTAAAATCTACAGATTGTGTGCCCATATCCATATTTGCACTACCACGCATACGCATATCAGGCAAACCATTCGGATTAGATCCCATATTGATATTATCCACAATACGAAGTCCGGGAGCGACAGCGGCTATCGCTTTAGCCACATTGTTCGTACTATATTTCTTCAGATCCTCACCTTTGATAGTAACAGCTGAACCGGTAAATCCTTCTTTCTTTCTGTTAAACATACCTGTCACCACTACTTCATCCAGCGCCCTTGTATCAGATTTCATCACTACCGACATATAAGATGAAGGATGCAAAAACTGGGTTTCCAAACCTACATACGATATTCTGACACGGCTATCTTTCGGAACATCAGAAAGCTGAAAATTACCATTATTATCTGTGATAGTACGGCTATTACTAGGATCTTCCACTATAATAGTGGCACCAACCACCGGAAGCCCGTCTTCTTCGGAAAGCACTTTTCCTTTTACTTGTGAGAAAAACTTTTTAGAATCTTTTTGTGTGATATTGATGAATTGTCCGTCAATGTGATATTTCAACGGATTTTTTCCAATAATCACCTTCAACGCTTCATCAACTGTAGCTTTTTCTACTTTTCCGGTAGAAGTATAAGAGCTAATTTCATCATAGATAAAAAGAACTTTATACCCCGATACTTTTTCAAAACGTTTAAAAATAGAGGGTAACCCTTCATTTTTAAACTCCATTGTTATTTGCTTTTCTTTACCTGTCTGTGCTTCTACACGCCATGAATAGGCAAAAAGGAAAAGCAAGAATAAAACAATGAACTTCTGTGCCTGATTTCTTTTCATAAGCCTGAATAGTTAAATAATATTTCATTCTTTTAATTGTATACGAAGTTTAAAAAAGAATGGTTACCCTTAAAATAGTTTTTTTTCAGAAATATATTTTTCTATTCAGATTTATATCTTTTTGCTTGCTTTTTATTCGATAATTAGTTTTCCTGCTTCAAAATAAGCATGTATTCTCTCCATTCGATTCAATAATTCAATCAAGTGAAAGATGTCCTGATGACGATTTGCAAAGAAATGCATACGAAGATCCATGATTTTGCTATTGCGGAACTCAATATCTATATTATACCAACGTCCTATTTCTTTCATCATGTCAACCAGAGCAACATCGTCAAAATAGAAAAATCCTTCCTTCCAATACAAAAATAATTCAATATCCACCTCATTCACGGCAAATGTTCCGTCAGAAGAAAGTTGTACGCTTTGTCCTGGCACCATTTCAACACTATGGACTCCACAAGTATCGCTCACAGCCACTTTTCCTGTAATGAGCGTAACACGGACATCAGTAGGAGAGTAGCTACGTACATTAAATTCCGTTCCCAATACACGAATCTGCAGATTTCCACTTTTCACGATAAAAGGATGTGCTGCATCTTTAGCAACTTTAAAATAGGCTTCACCTTCCAAAGAGACGACTCGTTCTTTTCCTTTGAAAACAGTAGGATAAGCCAAACGACTGTCTGAATTCAAAAATACTTCAGTCCCCTCGGATAAAACAACTTTAAATGTCTCTCCTCTAGGAATACTTAATCTATGTATCTGTACTTTCTGTTTTCCTACTTCCTTGGTTTCTGTCTGAAGGAGAGCACGACTATAATCTATTTCCTTAGAAGACAACTGCGCAGTAGAGTAAGACGAAAGAGATTCTACCACTTCTTTCAATGGCTTTATTTCTTTCTCATCATTCACTTGTAAAGTGACTTCCCGGGCAATATGATTGGCTTGAAACACTTTAATAATTTCCGGTTGTGAGGAAATCATCATTGCACGCAAAACTAAAATGATGGCAACAGCCGCCGCTACACCTGTGACACTAGCCCACAGTATGCGTGTATTTTTTCTTCGATCATTCTTAGAATGTTTATTACGAAAATCTGCCAGTTCTTTCCGGACATCAATTGCCAGTAAATTTTGCTCTTTCTGCATCTCTATCACAATTTCTGCCAAATCAGAACATGCTTGCAAACATTCCTCATCTTCTTCCAAATTATGCAATTGACCAGCAGTTATATGCGAACGATTCTCCATAATTTCCAGGAGTTCTTCTTCCGACTTGCTTATATTTATATTCTTTTCATCCATAAATAGTGTATTCAATATATATATTTACGTTTTAAAGTCAATTCCGGTTACCCTTTTGGCCTAATTCTTCGCGAAGAATGCGTAAAGCCTTCACTATATTCTTATGAACGGCCGCGACACTTACATTTAATTCTTCGGCCACTTCCTTATATTTCTTATTATGAATATAGCATGCTTCCAAAATATGATAATTATAAGGAGTCAACTTCTTCATAGCTTCACGAATACGCAAAACACGAGAATCAGAATTTTGCGAATCGCCTTCTATCATTTTATCAGTCAATTGCGCAGTAAACTCTACATATTCTTCATGAATATTTTGCTTGCGAAGGTAATCTATGCAACGTGTACGGATGATTGTATAAAGATAAGTTTTCGCCGTTGCTTCTTCTATCTTTTCATAATTACGCCACAAATACTCAAAAGCATCACTTACGATATCCCTGCATACTTCAGCATCATTTATGAAATAGTATGCAAAATATACAAACTGTGCATACCATTCATTAAACATTTTGTCAAAAGTAGCCCTGTCATCCATTTAATATCGTATTCTTCTGTTATTTCTGGCAGACAAATATACATTAAAACTTAATACGTAGTTGCATTTGTACATCTGCTTTTTTATTTCCATAGATTAAATCATTGCCGGAACCAATCTCATTCCGGTCTAAATAAATGGTTTCTCCAAACTTGGTTATCAATAGAAAGTGTCTGTTCAGTTCATATCTCAAACGGATACTACACCGGAATCCACGACCTTGAAAAGACGGAGTATAAAACGTATAAAGCAATCCGCTTTCCGAAGCATATACACGCGAGTCATAATCGTCTGTAAAAAAGTAACTGCCCTGAACGTCAGCAAACAGCCTGGCCCAAGGCAGTTGGGAGGATATCATTTGTGTAACCTGATATCCTTTATTAGCAGCTCTGTCCTGAGAATGAAAATGATTATAATCTAAAGTTGTACGACTGCTTAACACATCTCCCAAAGAATAGTTCAAACGATAGCGAAGTTGATGGTGAAAAATAGGAAGTGTTAGTGTTCCCTTACTACCTGTCCAGTCACGCTCTTTTTGTTTATAACGATACCTTAGATACATGGATAAATTGCTGTGTGGAATGAAAGTGGTTTGGAACAGACCATCTGTTCCGCGGGAGGGTTTATTCACTCTGTATTTTTTCCACGGAAAGGAAAATAAATCGAATGAGGCGAAGAACTTCCAATAAGCAAAAGGAGAAGTTTCCAAGCCGATATAATATCCCTGTTCATTTTGTGTCGTACTTCCTTCACCGAATGAATGGGCAAACATAGCCCAATAGTTATAAGAATAAAACCGATGTATCAACATGATTTGAGTGTTTTGAACCGGTGAATATTGCAAACGGTTCAAAGAAGCCCAACCTTGTTTTCCGATTGCCGTTTCTCCTTGAAAAGAAAAACGATGCCAGCGGTAAGCATAATCTATTCCCAGATTATAGAAGTTATTTCCATGAAGATTGTATTTGGAATAGCCTGTTAATTCCGGTTCGTATGGTCGGTTGAAAAGGTAGTAAATACCGGTGATACCCAATCGGATACGGTTGTGTTGATAACTCACGTGTCCACCTGTTAATTGCATGGTGAACAGGTTCTTTTTATCCGCTTCCTTTTGACTTCGATGTAGCCCGGTTTTGTAGATAGAAGTGATTGTTCCATCAGTGATTACTCCATCCAGAGAACGGTGTGAATAGAAACCAGAAATATCCCAATCTTTTGTCAAAGAAACAGTGGCAGCTACTCCTCGAAAATAGTTGTATTCGTCAGCAGAAGAATGTTTCTTTATCCCGCTATTACGGTTATTGAAAGAAGAAGCGTAAACTGTTTTTCCCATCAAATAATCAGTACTAATCACCAGACCTTGTCCGAAACTAAGCCGATAGTTACCAACAGCTAATGCTTTTAATCGTCCACAATCTTTTAATAACAGATAAAAGGAATAATAATCATAGCCGTAGCGATTGTGTAAAGCTCCAAAAGGTTCTCCGGCATCTTTTTCAGCAACGACTCCTGCATAGAGCCGGTCACTATACCGAAAACTGTATTTCACAGAGTTATAAACAGAAGGTCCTAAATAGGTATGTTCATAACCTTTTCGTTTATAAAATGGTATATCAAAGCGGATTAACAGTTCATTCTTTCCATACTTCGCTGCGTTTTTCAACAGGCTTTTCCACCGGAAAGCAGGTTTATTGTTAATAGCTTTTATACAGACGAAAGGCAGTAAATACTGGATTGTTTGCTTATCCATCTCTTCTACCAGTTGAAGTTCATAGATGGTTTTCATCTGTCCATGTATATAGATGTAGGCCAACAGATGTTCAATCTGAATATCACTAAGGAAAGGAAACTGTTCGAGTTGTTCACGGGTAGCAACATTCAAATTTACTGGTTCTTGCATACGATTGGAAAGTTCTTCCAATTCATTTTCCCAATTAAGAGTATTAACAGAGTTATCAGTTCCGTTATTAACAGATAAATCTTCAAGAATATCTTCTAAAAGACTTTCAGAAGGGTTTTGAGCACTACAAGCAGGAATTATTAACAGGCTGTTTATAATACTTATCAACCGTAAAAGTTGAATAGTTTTCATCAATAAAATGGTTTATTCTTCCTGCTTTTTAACAGATAAGGCCGCAAAGATACTTTAAATAGGTTAACATCGAAGAGAAATGTCTGAATAATAAAATTTTAATTCTATTTTTGTATCGTGAAAAGGAGGCTTAACATAGTAGTAATGACGCTGTTTGCTATTGTTTGTTGTTCGTTGCGCCTGCAAGCTCAAGAAAAACAAAGCATCAATGGATATTTGGTTCCGATGTGTATCTACAATGGAGATACCATTCCATGTGTCCAGTTAAGAACTGTGTATATTTTCCGTCCGTTGAAATTCAAGAATGAAAAAGAACGCCAGGAATATTATCGCCTGATCCGCAATGTGAAAAAGGTATATCCTATCTCCAGAGAAATTAACCAGGCCATCATCGAAACTTACGAATATCTTCAGACATTACCCAATGAGAAAGCCCGCCAGAAACATATCAAACGTGTTGAAAAAGGCTTGAAAGATCAATATACTCCCCGAATGAAGAAACTTTCTTTTGCACAGGGAAAACTGTTGATTAAATTAATAGACCGCCAAAGCAATTCTACCAGCTATGAACTGGTGAAAGCATTTATGGGACCTTTCAAAGCGGGATTCTATCAGACTTTTGCTGCATTGTTCGGAGCCAGTTTAAAAAAAGAATATGATCCGCAAGGTGAAGACAAACTAACGGAACGTGTAGTGTTGATGGTAGAGAACGGACAGATCTAAAATCAATCGGCTTATAAGTTTATCAACTTTATAAGCCAATTTATCAACTACTCAACCCTACTAGTTATCATTTCAAGAATTAACAAGCTTCCTGCAAGGTATTAATTTCTGTTTTCTCAGAAGTTAATACTTGAGTTCCCAGCTATTAATACTTATCATATAGGCTGTTAATATCTGACAACTCAAGTATTAACAGCCTGAAAACGCACTATCAACAACTATAATAATAACTACCCAATACCCATAGAATCAACATGGCTCCATATAGTTATAAACAATACATAGTTATTGATTATAAATGAATTAACTAAGCTATTAACTCGTTATAAACAACTTATTAACCAATCCTATATTATGGCTATTAACGTAACTTTTTGAACAAATCCCAAATCACAATACCGGTTGTTACGGAAACATTCAAAGAGTGTTTCGTTCCGTATTGAGGAATCTCTATACAACCATCCGAATGGTCAATAACCTCTTGTTGTACCCCTTTCACCTCGTTTCCCATTACGATAGCATATTTTCTAGTCTTATCCAGTTCCAGTTCGTCCAACATAATGCTTCCTTCCGCCTGTTCTACAGAATAAACGATATACCCTTCGTTTTTGAGGTTATCAACAGCATCAACAGCGTTATTAACATACTTCCAGTCGACAGTGAATTCTGCACCCAGTGCAGTCTTATGCATTTCAGGGTGTGGAGGAGTGGCCGTTATACCACACAGATAGATACATTCAATACGGAAAGCATCCGAAGTGCGGAACACAGAACCTATATTGTGCAAACTACGAATATCGTCCAGCACTACCACCAGGGGCAGTTTTTCAACCTGTTTAAACTCTTCGGCACTGATACGGTTCAGTTCTGTTATTTTCAGTTTACGCATACGTCTTTTCTTTTACTATGTTCTTGTCCACAAAGGTAATTCTTTTCAGTTAACAAGGTGTTGATAACGGTTTAAAACCTGTCAAAACTATCGGCAAAGATTTTGAAAAATAATTCTTGCATTATTCAAAAGAAGGTATAAGAGGCCTTCGTTATGAACATTCCAAAAAACTAACCCAAAACTTTCTACACAGACATAAACATATTTTTCAGCACTTATCTGCCTGTTTATATCCATAAAGTTTTTAACTTTGCACTTTATCAACAGGGAGTTAATAGCAAACTTCCATTTGATGGTATTTAACGATGCTTTCATTGATAATGAAGTAAGTAGGATAGAATATCTTGTCCTTTACATCAGTTCATAACCAACTCATAAAACAGAAGTATGGACTAATAACTTATCCGGCAAGAAAAATCATATTTATTTGCTAACATTATTAACAGGCTATCATCACTAACAAAGGATTTTTTTTAAAAGGAAAGAAATAAGAATATTATTATGAATGAACTCATAAAGGCTATTAACGAGCTAAAGAAAGAAAAGAATGCAATCATTCTGGGACACTACTACCAGAAGGGGGAAATACAAGACATCGCTGATTATGTTGGCGACAGTTTGGCATTGGCTCAATGGGCAGCCAAAACGGAAGCGGACATTATTGTGATGTGTGGCGTCCACTTTATGGGGGAAACGGCAAAAGTGCTTTGTCCGGACAAGAAAGTGCTGGTGCCCGACATGGCGGCAGGTTGTTCGTTGGCGGACAGTTGTCCGGCGGATCAGTTTGCGCAGTTTGTCAAAGAGCATCCGGGATACACCGTTATTTCTTATGTCAATACAACAGCTGCGGTGAAAGCGGTGACTGATGTGGTGGTGACTTCCACCAATGCGAAGCAGATCGTGGAAAGTTTCCCAAAAGATGAGAAAATAATCTTTGGCCCAGATAGGAATCTGGGGAATTATATCAACTCAGTTACGAACCGGAATATGTTGCTTTGGGACGGTGCCTGTCATGTGCATGAACAGTTCTCTGTTGAAAAGATTGTGGAATTGAAGACGCAGCATCCCGAAGCATTAGTGCTGGCACATCCCGAATGTAAGAGCACAGTTTTGAAACTGGCTGATGTGGTAGGATCTACAGCTGCTTTGTTGAAGTATGCCGTGAACCACCCGGAAAACACGTATATTGTGGCTACCGAATCGGGTATCTTGCATGAGATGCAAAAGAAGTGTCCGCAGACAACGTTTATTCCTGCTCCTCCGAACGATAGTACGTGCGGATGTAACGAGTGTAGCTTCATGCGGTTGAATACGTTAGAGAAGCTCTATGAGTGTTTGAAGAATGAAGCACCGGAAATAACGGTAGATCCGGAAGTAGCGAAGAAAGCAGTGAAGCCGATTCAGCGGATGTTGGAGATTTCGGCTGAACTGGGATTATAAACTATTGAGAATATATAATCTATAATTAAGGCTGTTTCAAAGATGCTTGGAACAGCCTTAATTTTTGGCAAACTATTATGTAAAAGAGATAATGATGACGCATTTGTATCAGTAATAGGCGTATTTGTGTTTTAGTAGACATCACTTCTTCTCTATCTTTGTGCTATTAATAATTGTAATATGGAAAACATAAATAATAGGGCAAGATGATTTTATTCATATTTCAATGAATGTAGATGATGAAATAACTATAACAACCTTTTAAATATAGAATGATGAAAACAATAAACCGACTTGTATTAGTACTATTATTCTCGATTCGTATTTTTTTATCTAATGCTCATGAACTAGTTGATTATGTGAACCCAATGATTGGCGCGACGACTTTGGATAACATAGGAAATACAGATCTTGGGTTAGGCAAAACTTTTCCGGGTGTATGTACCCCTTTCGGTTTGGTACAGTTAAGTCCGGATACGAAAACCGGTGGAGATAATGGGTCGGGATATTCTTATCATCATACAACTATTGAGGGATTTAGCTTTACTCACATGAGTGGCATTGGTTGGTATGGCGATTTGGGCAATTTTCTGGTCATGCCGACTACCGGTAAACTTCATACTTTTAAAGGAACAGAGGAAAATCCGGATGAAGGCTATCGTTCCAGATTTTCTCATGAAACGGAGTCGGCACATATTGATAAATATGAAGTGAAACTTGATGACTACGATATCAAGGTGGAATTGACTGCTGCACCGCGTTCGGGAATGATACGCTTCACTTATCCCGAACATGAAGAATCGCGTATCCAGATTGACTTGGCACGTCGTATAGGGGGGACTTCTACCGAACAATTTGTGGAAGTTGTTGATAATCATATAATTCGGGGATGGATGAAATGCACACCCGAAAACGGTGGCTGGGGAAATGGTGCAGGCCAGGCAAATTATACCATTTATTTCTATTATTTGTTCAGCCGTCCTTTAGTGGATTTTGGTATTTGGAGTGCGGACATTCCCGAAGGTATTTCTCGCAAGAATGAATCGAATGATGACGAGAATTATTATCAGTATGTCAGAAATGCTGTTATTCATCCACAGGCAAAAGTGATGGAAGGTAAACATTTGGGATTTTATACTCAATTTCCAACCAGGAAAGATGAACAGGTTCTGATGAAATGCGGTATATCTTTTGTCAGTATGGAAGGCGCACAAAAGAATTTGGAACATGATATACCGGATTGGGATTTCAACAAAGTTTCTGTGTGCACGCGGAAGATGTGGAATGATGCATTATCTAAGATAAAAATAGAGGGAAACGAATCAGATAAGACTACTTTTTACACTGCGTTGTATCACACGATGATTGATCCGCGTTGTTTTTCGGATATAGACGGAAAGTATATAGGAGCTGACAATAACGTTTATCAGACTTCTACGTTTACATACCGGACTATTTTTAGTGGTTGGGATGTGTTTCGCAGCCAGTTTCCTTTGCAAACGATAATTAATCCGGATTTAGTGAATGATGAAATTAATTCATTGATACAGATAGCGGAGAAAAGTGGAAAGGGGTATTATCCCCGGTGGGAGTTTCTGAATGCTTACTCCGGCTGTATGGTAGGCAATCCGGCTGTATCTGTTTTGACTGATGCTTATCAGAAAGGAATACAAAATTATCCGGTAGATAAATCCATTCAGTATGCTATCAACACCGTACGGACATTTGGTAATAATGAAGACGGATATGATCCCGGAGATTTATCTAAAACGTTAGAGTATGCTTATTCCGACTGGTGTGTCGGTACTTTGCTTCGTTCTCAAAATCGTGTTCAGGAAGCAGATATTTATTTGAAGAAATCAAAGGCTTACCGTAATGTATGGTGTGACAGTGTAAAGTGGTTCAGAGCACGCCTGTCAAAAGAAGAATGGTTGCCTTGGAAAGGGAAAAAAGTACATTGGCAGGGTTGTATAGAAAGTAATAACTATCAGCAAGGATGGTTCGTTCCGCAGGATATTGAAGGTATGATACAATTAATGGGAAAGAAATATTTTGAAGAGGAATTAATCGAATTCTTCAATGGGGCGGATGATGATTTTAAATGGGGAGACTATTACAATCATCCTAATGAACCTAATCATCATGTACCTTTCTTGTTGAATTATACTTCACAACCTTGGCTTACTCAATATTGGACACGGAAGATATGCCGCAATGCTTATAATAACACAGTTAACGGACTTTGTGGAAATGAAGATGTGGGACAAATGTCTGCTTGGTACATATTGGCGGCGATGGGGATGCATCCTATTTGTCCCGGAAATAATAAATATGAACTCACATCACCGCTTGTTAATAAAGCTACGATTGAATTAGACAATCGTTATTATAAAGGAAAACGTTTTACCGTCATAGCCCGGAATAATTCGGAAGAAAATGTATATATACAATCTATAACTTTGAATGGCAAGAAAATAAACCGTTTATGGATTACTCATCAGGAAATAACTCAAGGAGGAGTATTGGAATTTGTAATGGGGAAATATCCTAATAAACAACTGAAAGGAAATCTATCATCCGGACAATCCAATTAATAAGGTAATACAGCACAGAACTATTTTACTGGTTGGAATCCTATGGTAATTTTACTCATTCTCCACATTTGTACAATGTTCCAATAAAACATATTCTTTTGTGGAGATAGGGTAAATCCCATCAAAATAATTTCCTGAAATTCGGATATTATCTGTCCAACGGGCATAGATTGCCTGTTTATCTTTCAGTGTAAAACGATTATTTTCGATACGGATCCCTTTGTGAACAGTTCCGTTCGGGCGGTTATTTTCGGGAGCAATATTGATAACCGGGCTTCCACATTCTATGAAATGGTTGTTTCGGATGGTAAGGTCATGTACGGGGCCTGACTCATACCAACTGCGAGCATCATTTGAGACAGCAATAGCACTCATTGGTGTACGATAAAATACGTTGTTTTCGATTATAACTTTCCGGCGTGTCGTAACAAGTATTCCTCTTGTCGGTGTCCGGGCAAAATAGTTATTGCGGATTTCTACTTCCGGTGTCCAAGTGATATTTTCTATTACTACTTCCTGTTGTGGTAGGATAGAAGGAACGGAACCATTCAGTGTAAGTTTACAATCGTAGTCGTTTATTCTCTCCACTTTGAGTACTGATGCTTTATGCAGACATTGTAATGAATGTATTTCTGTAAATTCAACTTCATCTCCAGGAAAGAAAGCTTCAAATCCGTAAGATTGAGGATGCATGAAACGAACTACTATTTTATTTCCCGGTTCGTAAGCAATAACTTTCAGATGAGTTCCGTGTACATTGATCGGATCATCTTGTGCTCCTTCAAAACGAGAGTTGATGATACGGATTTTTCCTTTGCATCCGGACATTTGCACAAAGTCAGCAAAACCGGCACAGGTACGACCACTGCCATACTCCGGTTCACAATTTAAATATTTGTAAGTCAGATTTTCGGAATATTGGCCGACAATTCCAAAGTTTCCTAGAAAATGCAGGTTTAAATGTTCGAGTGTAATGTTTTTGCTCAAATGAATAAATCCACATGCTTCATCTCGGATGGCATCCCGCATCTGAAATATTTCTCCCGGATATAAAGTTACTTTCTTGTCGTATGTTGCGTGTATCTGATGATTTCCGATGTCTGTAAGAGAAACGACATGGTCGGTAGGTAGATTACAACGGTTTGTTATATTGGTATATAGATTAAAAGTTTGGGCAATGTCACCGGTAAAACTCCATTCTGTTCCTATCCATTTTATCTGTTTATCTGCAATTTCATACCGATCTTTGGGGTGAATTCTGAAAGTTGCCGTATAAGCTGTTGTATCAATAACTTTCATTTCCGTAACCGAAGGATCGGCAGCTTTCAAAGTAAAATTGCGGAGTGTTATATTTTCGCTTTTGTCTATACCAAAAGAAGTCATTTCTCCGTGTGTAATCAGATGTGCGCCACCACCATCAATAATTAAGTTTTTCATATCCTTTATCCAAAGGCCAATGTGTTTGGTAGGGTCGGGATTTTCTTCTTTAGAGGCAGTGTTGGATATAAAATAAACTTGCTTGGAACTACTGTTGCGGTATAGATCATAGTTTCCTTGTTCAAGTTGAATCACTACTTTCTTCCCTTTCAAATGACGTGCTTGTTCTATGGCATTTTGTAGGCGTGGAGTTGCATCACCGGGTTGCGTTTTCACATAAATAGTTTCTTGTGCCGATAATATGCTGAATACACTTACTTGGAAAAGGAAGAAAATAATGATTCTGTACATAAGTTTACTTATTTAAATTTTAATATATCTTTAGCTTTCATGGATACGGTAATCAGTCCGTTGTTTATCACTGGGTTGATTCGTTTATTATTCAGCATGATAGTGTAATTTTTCCCTTGTGGAACTTTTACTGTAAATGTATTGTCAGCAGTAGCTTTTAAAGTTGCTTCGTTAATCAACGACTGATTCCAGGCTGCTGAAACTTCCGCTCCTCCTTTCACACACAGGCCTTTATAAGTTCCTACGCTCCATTGTTCGGGCAGACAGGGTAGGAATTCAATATATCCTTCGTGTCCTTGTACCAGCATTTCTGCTATTCCGGCCGCTCCGGCTGTATTTCCGTCAAGAATAAAAATATCATAGGGTGCTCCTGCAATACCGGCAGGAGAAATGCTCAACAGGTTCTCACGTGTGAATATACTCTCAAGAGTAAGGACACTTTGATAAGCTTGTTTGGTATCTTTCAGTCGGGCATAGAAACAAATCATATTGGCGCGACTCCATTCCGTGTCTTCCCAACCTTCCGCAGCCAGACGGTCTTCGATTGTTTTGCGTGCACCTGCGGCGAGTTCGGGAGTTTTGTCAAGGGTAATCTGTTCGTAAGGATAAAAAGCCAGTAAATGTGAAGTATGGCGATGATTAGGGTGTGCTTCGTCATAATCTTCCAACCATTCTCGTATACCTCCGTTAGCACGCAGACGGATGGGAGGGAATTTCTTGATGGCTTGTTGTAAACTATCACTGAACTCCTTATCAATGTTCAGGATTTGAGCTGATTGAATACAAGCATTGAATATTTCATAAGCTAATACACGGTCACAGGTGGGCATCATTGATGCACATAAATTATTACCTTCGTAAAGGAAAGAATTTTCCGGTGAAATGCTTGGTCCTGTTACCATATAACCTGTATTGGGATCTTCAACCATATAATCGAGAAGGAATTCCGCATTTCCTTTTAACAGAGGATAGGCGGTTTTCGCTAGATAATCTTTGTCACGTGTGTATTCGTATTGAGTCCAGAGATGCGAGGCAATCCAACTGCTTGCTGTGGGAAATAATCCCCACAGGATGCTTCCTGAAGGAGCTGTGTATCCCCATATATTGGCTGTGGTGTGAGCTGTCCATCCTTTGCATCCATATATCTTTTGAGCAGTTTTCGCTCCATGAACAGATAAATCTTCGATATATTTGAAAAGAGGAAGATGGCACTCTGCCAGGTTGCCTACGTTTGCAATCCAGTAGTTTTGTTGTGTATTGATGTCCAGATGATAATCATTTGTCCACCCCATGTTACATGCTAAATTATCATTAAAGAAACCTTGCAGGGCGGCTGGAAGAGGTGAATTTTCCCGCGATGAGGCTAGTAATAAATAGCGTCCGTATTGGAAAAGCAATACATCAAGGCCGGGATCATATCCGCCTTTTTTTACTTGTTCCCATCTTTTGTCAGTTGGCAGACCGGTATATTCTCCTGTTCCCAGTTGTAGGGAAACACGGTCGAACAGAGGAGTATAATCGTTGAGATGAGTTTTCTTCAGTTTTTCATAAGTCTTCTTTTCTGCTTTTACAACAGTCTCTTTGCAAAGAGATTTATAAGCGTCGTTCTTATAATTCGTGCGTACATCTATTACAATAGTCAGCATATCAGCATCATTCACTGATATGGAAGAATCTTCAGCTTGTAGTGTTCCATTAGGCGCGGATATTGCAATACGGCCTTGAAAGCTGACACCACCGGGACCTTGCTTGGGAAAATTAACTGTTCCTTCAAAAATCAATTGATTACCATCGGTTGAAATTTCAGATTCCCGCAGCATACTTAATGATAGTTTTGCATTAATGGCTTTCTTTTTACTGGCGGACATTCGTAATACAAGTACGTCGTCCGGATTGGTTGCAAAACATTCGCGCACGTAATTAACGTTACCTATTGTATAATTGGTTGTACTGATAGCTGTACCTAAGTCGAGAGAACGACGGTAGTTACTGACTGTATTTTCCGGATAACTGAAAGTGAGTTTCAAGTCACCGATAGGAAGGTGTGTACCAAAAGAATGTCCATTACCATGTAGAAATTCTCCAGCAATTTGATTTCCTTCTTGTATTTTTCCTTCGAAAAAGAATTTTCTTAATTCATTCATTCTTTCTTTTCCGAAAGGAATTTCCTGATTCTCGTCATATTGTCCTGACCACATGCTTGATTCATTCAATGCGATGGTTTCTTCTTCGATACCTCCGAATACCATTGCTCCGATACGTCCGTTGCCTATTGGTACAGAACTCATCCATTCTTTTGCGGGTTGTTCGTACCATAGTTCAACTTTATCCTTTGCTTCCAGATTCGTACATCCGGAAAGGGATATCATCATAATGGCTAGAGAAAAACTAATGGTTTTAATTTTCATGGCTCAAATATAATTAAATGATTAATATATGAATAGGAGTTACTTTTTTATTATAGGACAAAATTAGTCCATCGTGATTTTTCCACTCTATACAAATGATTCATAAAATGATAAGAATGCGCCCTACAAGAGTTCTCGGTGGTGTTTGAAGCAAATATTCTATTTTTTGCAGCGTTTATAACTCAATTACTTATTATATATCGGGTATATTTGCATTGCGTTTAAAGATAAATATTAGATCTAATAAAAAACATGAGATTCATTAAATACAATTTTGTTTTACCTATAAATTCAAACTACATGAAAAGAAGCTCGAAGGCGGTAATCTCTTTATTATTTGCCTGTTTATTGTTGGGAACTCCAACAAAGTCTTTAGCTTTGGAACCAACATTTGCTGTTGCTAATGACACGAAGGAGCGAAACTGGACTATCCAGGGACAAATACTTGAAAACTCGGTACAGCCTCTTCCTATTGCAGGTGTTAATGTTCTTATTAAAGGTACTACGATTGGTACTATAAGTGACACGAACGGATATTTCTCCATTAAAGCTCAAAAAGGAGATGTTATTGTGTTCACTTATCTTGGGTTCCGACCTTATGAATATGTAGTATCCCGTGCTATCAGTAACTTGAGTGTCTCTTTATCCGAAGATTCTGAAGCATTGGATGAAGTGATAATTACCGGATATTCGGAAGAGAAAAAGTTAAATTCAATTTCTTCTGTTTCTACATTAGATATCACAAAGAATCTGAAATCCAAACCTGTCACTTCTATTTCGCAATCTTTGCAGGGAGGTGTCACAGGTCTGACTGTTACGCAGGGTTCCGGTATGCCAGGTGGAGATGGAGCTTCCATTAAAATTCGTGGTATTTCCTCTTTACATACTAATAATGATCCGTTGGTATTGGTTGACGGTATTCCGATGGATATGAACCAATTGGATCCGAATACAATCGAAAGTGTGACTATTTTGAAAGATGCCGCTGCTGCCGCTATTTATGGTGCACGTGCAGCCAATGGTGTGATTGTGGTAAAAACTAAACGAGGTACGGTAGGGAAGATTAATGTTTCTTATGACGGTTACTTTGGTGTTCAGAAAGCAACTTATCTTCCTGATTTCGTGAATGCAGCTGAATATATGACAATGGCTAATGTTGCTCAAAAAAATATAGGCGGTGATGAATTGTATAGCGAAGAAATAATTAAAAATACAATGGCTGGTACTGATCCTTATAAATATCCTGATACGGACTGGGCGGATTTCCTGTTTGGTACTGGGTATGTTCAAAACCACTCTGTATCTGTTTCGGGTGGTGGTAGCTTGGCGCGTTTTGCCTTGAGCGTAAATTATATGCAGAATGAAGGATTAACGGAACATACAAGCTCTGATCGATTGAATATCCGTGCCAATACAACTGTCAGTTTGCGGGATAACCTGTCTGTAAACATGGACTTCAATGCTTACCGTACCAACCGGAAGCAACCGAAAACAGACGGTGCTGATAAATCATTGTTTGAATGGATGTATAAGACGCCGCCTAATACTGTAACTCGTTATCCGAAAAAGGAAGGTAGTAATTTTACTTATTATGGTAACAGACCTAATATGACCAATCCGGCAGCTTATATTGATCGTGCGGGAATACGTGAAGATTATGAAGATAATATCAGTGTGAATATTTCACCTCGTTGGGAAGTATTGCCAAATTTGGTACTGAAAGGTCAGTATTCTTATCGTATCAGTAGTCGTGGAGGTAAGAGCAAACGAGAATCATATAATTTCTTTGATTATGATACAGATGCTTTATTGCATACTTGGGGAGCAGATTTTTCTGATTATAGAGATCATGATACTTATTATTATCTGGGTGGTACTGCTGAATATACGTATGATAAAGGCGATCATCGTCTGTTTCTCATTGGAGGTTATAATCAGGAGTTGACTCACCAGAATAGTTGGGACAGTTATTCAATGGTTTCTATGTTTGCTAAAGCTAACTATACGTATGATCGCCGCTATCTTATTGAAGGTACTGTACGTCGCGACGGATCTTCACGTTTTGGGGACGGTGAAAAGTTCGGTGTATTTCCTTCGATTGCCGTAGGTTGGAATGTACATGAAGAAAAATTTATGAAGTCTTTGAAGAACGAAATCAATGAGTTGAAGTTAAGAGGTTCATATGGTTTGCTTGGAAATGAAAATATCGGATTATATAAGTATCAGACTTTTATTGATATGAGTAATGGTGAAGAAAAGGAATATGGTAACCCTGAAATTACTTGGGAAAAGGTAAAAATGCTGAATGTCGGTGCAGACCTTCGTTTATTCAAGGATTTAAGTCTTACTTTCGATTGGTATGAAAAGACGACTTCTGGCATGCTAATTACCCCTCCAATTTCTTCTATCGGCGGTATTTGGGCAAGTGCCATCAATTCAGGGAAAGTACGCAACAGGGGTTGGGAATTCAGTGTAAATTATGACAAGCAATTTAAAGATTTCGGTTTTAGCATTCATGGTGGTCTGTCTCAAAACAAAAATAAAATAATAGATTTGTTTGGAGCACCTTATGATAACGGATCTACAATTAATCAAATAGGTTATGCATTAAATAGTTATTATGTTTATCCTACTGATGGTTTGTTACAGGAAAGTGACTTTACGAAAGATGCTTCAGGTAAATGGATACCCAAAGACGGTGTAGTTATTTTTGATGGACAGCAACCGGGTGACATCAAGTATTTGGATGTATCAGGGCCGGATGGAAAACCTGATAATAGGATTACTACTGATGACCGTGTAATACGTGGAAATGACCAGCCTGACTTGAACTATTTTGCAAATATTTCTTTTGATTATAAGAAATGGAGTTTTGAAGTTTTATTTCAGGGAGTGACAGGTGTAGATGCTTATTATAATGCACCTTTTTCCAACGGGTTGAATTTGACAGGAGACGGTTTAACACCTATGAAAGCACAATTAGATTATTGGACGCCGGAGAATCCGGGTGCACGTTATCCGAGATTGACACCATCGCCTGATTATGGTAATAATCATCATGCATCCGATTACTGGCATTTTGACGCAGGCTATTGTCGTGTGAAATACATTCAGGTGGGATATACATTCGACCAGATGTCATTGAAGAAAATAGGTATCTCAAGTATCCGCGTATATTTGAATGCCCAGAATCCGTTTACTTTTGCCAAAGAAAGTATGGTTGATCCTGAGAATCGTGGTCAGATGGGTTCTTATCCATTGGTGAAAACTTATTCTGTAGGTCTTAGTTTGAACTTCTAATCATTAAAATATAGACATATTATGAAACGATATAATAAAATAATTTTTAAAGGGTTGTTCCTTGCCGGACTTATGGGCATATTCAGTAGTTGTGAAGACTTCTTGACGAGAGATAAACCGAATGCTTCGACGGATGATGATTTCTGGCAGACACAACAGGAATGTGAATCGGCGCTTGGTACTTGTAAATTGTGGGTGAAAGGTGACTGGGGTGGAGATGAAATCGGTATGATTTTTCAGGATGGAGCAACGGATAATGTTTATTTTACTGGTAACTTTGATGTGCGTATCCAACAGTTGGGAAACGGTTCTTTAGTGCCTCCTGACGACAATAATAACCCGGGTCCATGGGAATATCAGTTCTATACCTGGAATCAATGTTACCGGAAAATCCGTAACTGCTGTCGTTTGCTTGATCATATTGATAAGGCATATTTCACAAATGAGTCTGAGCGTAACCGCATGAAAGCGGAAGCGAAAGTATGGAGAGCATGGTATCATATCCGTTTATTGAACTGGTATGGAAGAAATGATGGTATTCCGTATGTAGACAAGGCTTTATTACCGACTGAAATATATATGGCACGTACTCCGGTTGACGAATGTTTGAATAAGATCAATGCTGAACTGGATGAAGTGATTAATTCGGACGCTCTTCCATTTATCTGGGATGAAGGAAGACGTGACCGTATGTCCCGGTCTATCGCCCTGACTTTGAAGATGGATGTCAATCTCCAGTTCAAACGATATGATATTGCTAAAGCGGCTGCTTGGGAACTGATAAAGAGCGACGAATTTGAACTATATTATTCTACCGCTTCCGATAACCATCCGGGTAAGAATTATCGTGATTTGTTTACTTATACAGGAAAGCAGAATAAAGAGCGTATTTTGTTTAAAGGAGGAGGTTCAAGTGGTGTATTCTTCCGTTGTATGTCGGGTAGTTTCGGCGGACAAGGTGTAATGAGTGTTTTGAAATCTTTTGTCGATACTTATGAAACGGCGGATGGACGGACCATTCAATCTTTATCTGTTTCTGAAAGAGAAGCTTATGAAAAGGATCCATACCATGGAGCGAGGGATCCGCGTATGAATGTGAGTATTTTTACACCGGGGGATAACACTGGTTTTTCTAATTATACATTCAATCCTTTCAATCCTGATTGTGGTGATTATATCGGCAGAAATGACGGTATACGCAGTGGTTATATGATGAAAAAGTTTATGACTGAAGATGATCGTGGAAATAATGGTAATGGTAGCCTTGACTTTGTTATTTATCGTTATGCGGAAGTATTGTTGGATTACGTTGAATGTCTCATTGAAACAGGACACTGGAACGATCCGAAAGTGAAAGAATACATTGATGCTATCCGCGTTCGTGGAGGAATGCCTCGAATGGATGAAACTGTTTATAACTCGGAAGAAAAGGTGCGTGAGCTATATCGTCGCGAACGTCGTGTGGAACTTTGTTTTGAAGGTAAGCGTTATGACGATATCCGACGTTGGGGAATTGGTAATGATGTGATGAATGGTCCGATTTATGGTGCATGGAATCCCGATACCCAAGCATTTATAAAATTAGAGGAACGTCGCTGTACATTCCCGAAATTCGATTCATGGCCGATTCCGCAGAAGGAAGATACTTCTAATCCTAATATAAGTCAGCCCACAGGCTGGTAACATTAGTTTTGTTTCAGGATATAAATTTCCGCCAAGCATATCAATGTGCTTGGCGGTTTTTTGTTATAGGATGATAAGCAGGATAAAAAAATCCTGTATATTTGTGCCAAAACGAATAATATTATTTATGCTATGAAAAGACCTATACTCATATTGTCGGTAGTGTGTAGTTTGATACTTTCCACAACATTTGTCAGAGCACAGGCATATTCTCAATTTTACTTTACCCATATTAATGGTGAAAATGGATTGTCGGCGAGTAATGTTAAGGTAATATTACAAGATAGCTATGGATTTATGTGGTTTGGTACTAAGAACGGATTGAACCGTTATGATGGTACATCTATTCTTCAATTTAACTGTGACGACCTGAAAGCAGGAATCGGGAATCATAATATCAGTGCCCTTTACGAAGACAAGGAACGTAGACTTTGGGTGGGAACTGACCGGGGAATTTACATATATGATCCCACAATGGATATTTTTACCCGTCTGAAGCCCGAGTCACCGGATAAAGTCACACCTGGTAATTGGGTGGCGGAAATACTCGCAGATTCTGTGGGAAATGTATGGGTACTTATTCCCGATCAGGGATTGTTTCGATTTAGCGGCACAGATAAGGTGAGCCATTATCCAATTACAGATAAAAGTAATTTTAAAAATGAAAGTCCTGAATGTATTGCTGTTAACAAAGAAGGAGAAGTTTGGGTAGGTACTTCCGGAGTAGGATTATTTAAATATAATCAGGATAAAGATTCTTTTGAACAGTATCTTACAGATCGTAACGGGAAATCATTGGCTAATAAAAATATTATGAGTATATGTTTTCAGGATGACGCCATTGTACTTGCTATCCATGAAGGAGAACTGTTTAAATATGATACACGTACCAATGTACTCACGACTATCCCTTTTCCCGGTGAACGAAAAACATTCTTGCGTGATGTAGTCTGCTTTGGAGATGAGCTTTGGGTAGGTTCTCACCACGGATTATTTATCATTAATGAGAAAAAGAACAGTATGCTGCATCTCAAAGAAGACTTGATGCGCTCGTTCAGCCTGTCGGATAATATCATTTATTCAATTTATAAGGATACTCAAGGAGGTATTTGGATCGGAACAATGTTCGGTGGGGTCAATTATTTGCCGAATCATCGTCTTTCGTTTGATAAATACGTCCCCGGAAGTGACGGATATTCCTTGAATACCAAGCGTATCCGCGGATTGGCGGAAGATGATAACGGCTGTATTTGGATTGGCACGGAAGATAATGGAATCAATGTGCTGAATCCCCACTCCGGCAAAGTGCACCAAGTATATGATAATGTACCGGGTCATCTTATAACCTTGTGCGTCAGACATTATAACAATCGTATTTACAGTGGATTATTCAAGCAGGGAATGAATGAAACTAGTTTGCCTGATGAACGAATCCGGTGTTTGTCTGAAGAGGAGTTGGGTATTGATGAGGGTAGTGTATATGATTTTATGATAGATAGCAAAGGACGCAAATGGATAGGAACCGGATGGGGACTTTATATGGCTGAACCGAATGAAAGGGAATATCATAGGGTGGATGCTATTGGTTATAATTGGGCCTTTTGTATCATGGAAGCAAAAGATGGTACCATTTGGGTGGCATCTATGGGGAATGGTGTATGGAAGTGTAAACCCGAGTCGGGAATTTTTCAGAATTATGTATATGAAGCAGGAAAAAAGAATACACTAAGTTCCAATTCCGTTAGTTCCATTATGCAAGACAGGAAAGGCAATATATGGTTTTCCACTGATCGTGGCGGTATCTGTCGTTACAATGAGGCACAGGATAACTTTACATCTTTCGGTATCAATGAGGGATTACCAGACGATGTATGTTATGATATTTTAGAGGATGAACATTCTAATTTATGGTTTGGAACTAATAAAGGACTGGTACGGTTCAATCCGGAAAGCGGAGATATGAGTGTATTTACGAATAAAGACGGACTACTGGGTAATCAGTTCAATTACCGTTCGGCACTGAAAGCAAGTGATGGCAAATTCTATTTTGGAGGAGTGGATGGACTGATTGCTTTCGATCCTGACTCTTCCGATCAAGATAGTTCATTACCTCCGGTTTATATCTCTAAATTCAGCATTTATAATAATGAAATCACTGTGCATACTCCGAATTCGCCTTTGAAACAGTGCATTGTACATACCAATGAAATAGTACTTCCTTATGACCAGTCAAATATCAGTTTTGACATTGCTATGTTAAGCTATTCTACAGCGGAAACCAATCAATACTATTATCGTATGCTCCCGCTGGATAAAGAATGGATTCGTGCTGCCAGTAACAAGAATATATCATATGCCAAACTCCCGCCGGGAAAATATACTTTTCAGGTAAAGGCAACCCATCATGCTAGTAAGTCCGAACCTTCTACCCGCTCGTTGACTATAGTTATCCTGCCTCCCTGGTGGTTGTCTGTATGGGCTTATATTATTTATACACTGGCTGTCATTTTAGTTGTATTCTGTTGGTTCTTATGGTACAAGCGGCGTAAGGAGCGTCAGATGGAAGAACGTCAGAAACTCTTTGAGATAGAAAAAGAGAAAGAATTATATGAATCGAAAGTAGATTTTTTCACAGAGATAGCGCATGAAGTGCGTACTCCCCTGACGCTTATTAACGGTCCGCTTGAGGCTATTCAGGAAGAGGATATTCCAGAAGCAAAGAAGAAGAAATATATCAGTGTCATCGTAGAGAACACGAAGCGGTTGCTCGAACTTACCGGACAACTTCTCGACTTCCAGAAGATAGGTGCCAATAAACTGTCCATGAAATTTGAGAGTGTGGATATAACAGCCCTTCTGAAAGGAATTGTGTCTCGTTTTGAAGTAACTTTCAATTTGAACAATAAAGAATTTATATTAAAACTGTTGGAAGAAGAGGTATGGGCGGCCGTAGATAAAGAAGCGATAACTAAGATTGTGAGTAATCTGCTCAACAATGCTTTGAAGTATGCCACAAGACACATAGAGGTGGAACTGGAAAAGGATGAATCTTATTTTACCATTAGGGTAATCAGCGACGGAAACAAGATTCCGGAGGAGGTGAGCCAATATATTTTTGAACCTTTCTACCAAATGGAAAAAGGAGAAATGCCCAAGAATGGGGTAGGTATCGGATTATCATTAGCACGTTCATTGGCATCCTTACATAAAGGGACGCTTTCTCTTGACACTACCTACGAAAAGGATAATGTTTTTGTACTGACCGTTCCTTTGAACAAAGAAGGCATTAGCCTGCAAAACAGTAAAGTCGTACAGAAAGATATTGTGGAGTTGGATGAAGAGACTTCCGTTGAAACAGATATGCATGGATACACTCTGTTGTTGGTAGAAGATAATGAAAGTATGTTGGCATTCATTTCAGAAAGACTGCGTGAAAGTTTCACAGTAGAAACTGCGAAGAATGGTGCGGAAGCAATCGAAATATTGAGAAGCAGTCATGTCGATTTGATCATTAGTGATATTATGATGCCGGTGATGAATGGCTATCAGTTGTGTAAGGAAATCAAATCAGATCTTGAGCTTTCTCATATCCCTGTTATCTTCCTGACTGCCAAGAATGATATTGACAGTAAAATCAATGGCTTGAAGTATGGGGCGGAAGCCTATGTGGAGAAGCCTTTCTCGTTCGGTTATCTCAAAGAACAGATATTATCATTACTCAATAACCGTCGACGGGAGAGAGAGGCATTCTCGAAACGTCCGTTCTTCTCGGTAGATAATATGCAGATGAACAAAGCGGATGAGGAATTTATGAATAAAGTGATCCGGATTATTGAAGACAATATAACCGATGATAATTTCGGAGTAGAGAAAATGGCGGATATTCTCTGTATGAGCCGCTCTAGTTTGTTGAGAAAAATCAAAACGATATTTAATCTCTCCCCACTCGATTTCATTCGCCTGATTCGCCTGAAGAAAGCGGCGGAATATATTCAGGAAGGCAAATACCGGATTGGAGATATCTGTTATATGGTGGGCATTAATTCTCCGTCTTATTTCAGCAAGTTATTCTTGAAACAGTTCGGTATGACTCCGAAAGATTTCGAGAAACAGTATCAAAGTGGAAAACAAACAATCATTCCACAGGATATAAGGAATACGGATACTATAAATGATGCGGATAAATAGAAAATTTGCGGATTCAGAGAGATAGTGAAGCATATTGCCGTAAATCTTTCATTTTTTGACTTGTTTACGCCAAGCCATACTTCCGGCAATGCCTATCTTTGGGGAACACTTTTATTCTATTTAAAACCATATTCATTGTGCCATATGAAAAACAGACTTCGACAGTTTAAAATCATTTTCGGAACTATGTTCCTGTTATTCACTTTATCCGGATATGCTGCCGGATATAAAGGTCTGACGACGGGCGGCTGGCAAATCCGCTTCGATGATCAGAAAGGGGGAGTTTCACTTTTAAAAAAGTCAAAAAATATTTGTGAAGGACTATATGCTTCTTACCTATGGGGAGAGCAGACGGTTACTACGCGTGACTATGCACGCCATAAGGTTAGTATTCGAAAAATATCAGATGCTTTCGGTAAAGGAACTCTTTATAAGATTGAACATACAGATAAATCTTTGCCTAAGTTGACACAGTACTTTTATCTTTATCTGGATAAAGAGTATATATTGACGGAGTTTAGTATAGAAGGAAAGAATAATGTCGCTTCCAATCGGATGGCACCTGTGAATGTAGACCGCATGGCTGAATTACTTCCGGCAGGTGACAATCGTGCTTTATTTATGCCTTTTGATAATGATAAATGGATCAGATACCAGTCTCATGCACTTAATTTCGACACATTGACCAGTTATGAGGTAACGGCTGTTTTTAATAATGAAGGGCGTAGCGGACTTGTTGTAGGTTCTGTGGAGCATGACAACTGGAAAACGGCTGTAATGTTAGGTAAAGGAGACCATAGAAACATCGGCTCTTTGACTTGTTACGGTGGAGTAGCTGATGAATTGACGCGGGATGTGAAACCTCACGGAGTATTGAAAGGCAAGAAGATCAAGTCGCCCAAAATATTACTGGGGTTCTTTGAAAACTGGTGTGACGGACTGGAAACTTATGCAAAAGTTAATGCAATCATATCACCTCCGAAAGAGTGGGGAAAAGCGGTTCCATTCGGTTGGAACAGTTGGGGAGCTTTGCAATTCAACCTGACTTATGAAAAAGCGATGGAGGTTTCGGACTTTATCAAACAAAATCTTCAAAATAATCATTTTGTCAATCCGGATCACACGGTTTATGTCGGATTGGATTCCGGTTGGGACTGTATGAATGAAGAACAATTGAAGTTATTCATTACAAAATGTAAATCGAACGGCCAGATTGGAGGTATTTACTGGACTCCGTTTACCGACTGGGCGCGTGACCCCGAAAGGACGGTGGATGCTGCTCCTGAATATAAATACAGGGATATCTACCTTTATGCTAACGGAAAACCACAGGAACTGGACGGTGCTTATGCCATTGACCCTACTCATCCTGCTGTAGAGGCAATGATGAAAAAGACGTCTAGCTTGTTTCACCGAACAGGATTCGAGTATGTGAAAATGGATTTTATGACCCATGGAGCGATGGAGGCTGATAAATGGTATCTTCCTGAAGTGACAACGGGTATCCAGGGATATAATTATGGGATGCAGTTGCTGGATAAATACTTTGGGGATATGTATATCAATCTTTCTATTTCTCCGGTATTTCCGGCACAATATGCGCAGTCGCGTAGAATTGCCTGCGATGCATGGAATAAAATCAAGGATACCGAATACACACTGAATGCATTGTCTTATGGATGGTGGCAGAAGTATATCTATCAATTCAATGATGCAGACCATATTGTGTTGAGAGATGCTACAGATGGTGAAAATCGGGCGCGTATCACTTCCGGAGTTATTACAGGTATCTATATTGGTGGAGATGATTTCAGTGCTGCCGGAGGAAAAGATGGAAAAGACAAAGCGTTGAAATATCTGACGAATCCTGACATCAATGCTCTTGCTACAGGTGAAGTATTCCGTCCGGTAGAAGGGAATGGAGCTCAATCGGAACAGATCTTTGTAAGAAAGGAGAAAGATGGAACTTTTCATTGCGCACTTTTCAATTATTCGGAACAGGAACAGACAGTGACACTTTCGTTGGATAGAATAGGGCTGGAGCAAACACGCAGTTATCAGGTGAAAGAATTATGGAGTGGCAGCCGGACTACTGCCAAAAATAAGATAGAGGTTACTATACCTGCCAAGGATGTGAAAGTGCTGGAATTCAACTAATAGCCGATAATCAATAAACTAACCGAAAAATGAATAAATATAGAATTACTCTTATGGCCCTGTGCATAGCTATTTGTACACAGGCTAAGGTAACTTTACCATCGTTTTTCACCGATAATATGGTGATACAACAAAAGAGTACGTTGATATTGCCCGGAAAAGCAAAAGCCGGCAAGCAAGTCACAGTAAAAACGAGTTGGGATAACCGAAAATATACAGTTAAAGCGGGAGTGGATGGAAATTTTACTTTGCAGTTACCTACTCCTGCTGCCGGAGGTCCTTACCAGATTACGCTTTCAGACGGCGAAATGCTGACTTTGCGGAATATAATGGTGGGAGAAGTCTGGTTTTGTTCCGGACAATCCAATATGGAAATGCCAGTTGCCGGATGGGGCAAGGTTATGAATTATGAGCGGGAGGTGGCAGAAGCCAATTATCCGTTTATTCGTCTATTACAGGTAAAAAAGACTGTATCTTTAACTCCGCAGGATAACGTAGAAATGAACGGAGGGGGTTGGCAGGAATGTAGCCCTTCCTCTGTTCCGGAGTTTTCATCTGTCGCTTATTTCTATGCCCGCCAATTGTGGAAAGAATTAAATGTACCTGTTGGTGTGATAGATTGTACCTGGGGCGGCACTCCGGCCGAAGCGTGGACAAGCTTCGGTACCTTGCAACAGGTGATGGGTTTCCAGGAAGAAACAGCTAAAATGAAGAGACTGGATTTTAATAAAGAAGCTCTTTCTGCTGTTTATCAACAGGAGATGAAGGACTGGCGTGAACAATTTATTATCCGGGATGCTGGTTTTACTCAAGGGACTCCGCAATGGATTTCGGCTTTGCAGACTGGGAAAGAGTGGAAGCCTATGGAGTTACCCGGTTATTGGGAAGAAAAAGGACTGGATGGGCTTGACGGTATTGTCTGGTTTCAAAAGGAGATAGATATTCCTGCCGAATGGGCAGGAAAGGAGGTAACTCTTAGTCTGGGAATGATAGATGATGAAGATATTACTTATTATAATGGTAAGGAAATAGCTAGAGGATCGGGGTTTGCCACCCTCCGGAAGTATACGATTCCGGCTGGGGAAGTTAAACCCGGCAAAGGAATTATCACAGTTCGTGTATCTGATTTCGGGGGAGAAGGTGGTATTCATGGAAAACCGGAAACTTTGTATGCGGAAATGGGTGGACAGAAAATATCATTGGCCGGAATCTGGAACCATCACATCGGATTAACTTTGGATGAATTACCATCTGCGCCCATGTCACCGGAGGGTTCCAGTTATCTGTCTGTATTGTATAACGGAATGGTACATCCTTTTACGATTTTTCCAGTTAAGGGTGTTATATGGTATCAGGGCGAAGCTAATGTAGGCCGTGCCCGTCAGTATTCCCTTCTTTTTCAGTCGCTGATAGCCGACTGGCGGAAACAATGGAAACAGGAGTTGCCTTTCTATTTTGTGCAGTTGGCAAATTACTTGCGTAGTCAGGAGATACAACCCGATTCGAAATGGGCTGCATTGCGTGAAGCACAGTCTGATGCACTTTCTATGGAAGGCACGGGTATGGTATCGGCTATTGATCTTGGTGTAGCGCATGATATTCACCCAAAAAACAAACAGGAAGTGGGAAGACGGCTGGCTCTCCTGTCGTTGGCAAATACTTATCAGAGGGGCACGTATGATGTACCGGCTTTTCTGGAATACCGTATTTCGGGAAATAAACTGATACTTAGCTTCGATTGTGAGGTGAAGACTGCGACAGGCGAACCCAAAGGATTCATTATTGCCGGACCAGATCAGGTGTTCTATCAGGCAACTGCCACTATCCAGGGAAAAGAGGTTATCCTTGAATCGCCGGAAGTGGAAATACCCATTGCAGCACGTTACGGATGGGCGGATAATCCGGAGTGTAATCTTTATGGAACTGCCGGACTTCCGGTTGCTCCGTTCCGTACTGATAAATAAGAAATGATTGTAATAACATTAAATAAATATACCGTGAAAGTAAAAGTTATTTTTTTATTCTGTCTTTTGGGCATCTCCTGTATGTTGAAGGCAGCTGACAAACCTATTATTAAGATTGAAACAGATTGCACAAGCCTGATTTTCCAGGTGGGAGACAACGGTCGTCTATACCAGCGTTATCTGGGTAAAAAACTGAATCATGAATCGGACTTTGTTTACTTGCCGCAGGGAACCGAAGTTTATATTACACATGGGGCAGAGGATTATTTCGAACCGGCTATTCAAGTGCTTCATAATGATGGAAATCCATCTTTATTGTTGAAATACGTAGAACATAGCAGTAGCCGACAGAATGACGGAGGTGTAGAAACAGTGATTACCCTAAAGGATGACAAATATCCTGTGACTGTGAAATTGCATTATATAACGTATGCTGCGGAAAATATCATCAAGACCTTTACTGAAATCAATCATCAGGAAAAGAAACCTATTGTATTGAGCAAATATGCTTCTTCTATGCTTCACTTTAACCGTGATAAGTATTTTCTCACGGAGTTTTCCGGTGACTGGGCACATGAGGTCAACATAGCCGAGCGTGAACTGGCATTTGGTAAAAAAACGATTGATACCAAGTTGGGTGCGCGTGCCAATATGTTTGTTTCTCCATTTTTCCAGTTGTCTCTGGGTGCTCCGTCGGAGGAAAATTCAGGAGAGGTATTAGTCGGTACTTTGGGGTGGACAGGTAACTTCCGTTTTACCTTTGAAGTGGATAACAAGAATGAACTTCGTGTCATTTCCGGTATTAATCCGTACGCTTCGGAATATAGCCTTCCTGCTAAAGAAACCTTTCGCACCCCGGACTTTTATTTCACTTATAGCTTGAACGGTAAGGGAGAGGCCAGCCGCAACTTTCATGATTGGGCGCGTAAGTATCAGATTAAGAAGGGTGACCAGACCCGTATGACACTGCTCAATAACTGGGAAGCTACTTATTTTGATTTTGATGAGAATAAGTTGGTTGGATTGATGGATGAGGCTGTCAAACTGAGAGTGGATATGTTTCTACTCGACGATGGATGGTTTGGTAATAAATATCCGCGTAGCGGCGATCATCAAGGGTTGGGTGATTGGAAAGAAACGGCGGATAAACTGCCGAATGGTGTAGGACGTTTGGTAGAGGAGGCGCAAAAGAAAGGCATTAAATTTGGAATATGGATAGAGCCTGAAATGGTGAATCCGAAAAGTGAACTGTATGAAAAGCATAAAGACTGGGTGATTCATCTGCCTAATCGGGATGAATATTATTTCAGAAATCAGTTGGTGCTTGATTTGAGTAATCCGGCAGTGCAGGATCATGTATTCGGTGTGGTAGACAAATTGATGACAAACTATCCGGGCATTGCTTTCTTTAAGTGGGATTGTAACAGTCCTATCACCAATATCTATTCTTTTTATCTGAAGGATAAACAGTCGCATCTGTATATCGAATATGTGCGCGGGCTGTATAAAGTGTTGGAGCGTGTGAAAAATAAATATCCGGATTTACCGATGATGCTTTGTGCCGGTGGTGGCGGACGCTCTGACTTTGAAGCATTGAAATATTTTACGGAATTCTGGCCTAGTGACAATACCGACCCTATCGAACGTTTATTTATTCAATGGGGATTCTCACAAATATTTCCTAGCAAGACGATGTGTGCACATGTTACGACTTGGAATCGGGGAACCAGCATTAAGTTCCGTACTGATGTAGCTATGATGTGTAAACTGGGCTTTGACATCAAACTGGATGATATGAACGAGAATGACCATATCTATTGCAATCAGGCGGTAGAAAATTATAATCGTTTAAAACCTGTTATTCTTGATGGCGATCTGTATCGTTTGGTTTCTCCTTATGGCAGTAACCATACCTCTTCTATGTATGCAAATAAAGATAAGAGTAAAGCTGTATTGTATGCATTTGATATTCATCCGCGTTATGCAGAAAAATTATTACCGGTACGTTTGCAGGGATTGGATGCTGACAGAATGTATCGTGTGAAGGAAATCAATTTGATGCCGGGTAGCAATTCTTCGCTTCAAAGTAACAATCAACTATATTCAGGAGAGTATCTGATGAATGTGGGACTGGAAGTGTTTACTACCCAACAACTGAACAGCCGGATTGTAGAAATCACTGCTGAATAAATTAATATTATGCGTTGATTTATAACAGACTTCCAATATTTGTTTTGTTGCTTTTTACATATATGGGCTGCTTATTAAAGCAGCCCATATATGTTTTTACTTAGACTCTTCCGAACTTTGAAGCATCTGGAACAACTTATCCAGTTTCGGAGCCATGATAATCTCCGTACGGCGATTCTTACTTCTGCCTTCGGCTGTTTCATTATCATCCACAGGCATATATTCACCGCGGCCGCTAGGCTGAATCTGCAAAGGATTTACATTGTAATTCTTGATGAGGATACGAACTACGGAAGTGGCACGGATCACACTTAAATCCCAGTTATCTTTGAATTGTACAGTATTGATCGGTTTGTTATCTGTATGACCTTCAATAAATACATCAATGTCCGTCTGCTTGTTTAGTACTTCAGCCAGTTTGCCGAGAGCTTCCTCTCCGCGTTTATCCAGGCGGGCACTTCCTGATTGGAATAATAGTTTATCGGACATAGCTACATATACTTTTCCATCTTTCTCACGAACGGTCAGCTCGTCGGTACTGAAACCAAGTAAGGCATCTTTTACATTGCTCAAAAGATTCTGTACTTTATCGTTTTGCGCTTTAATCATATCCTGCAACTCATTGATGGTACGTTCTCTTTCGTTAAGCTCGTTTTTCTTCTGGCTCAACAGGGCATTCAGCTTTTCCTGTTCGGTCATATTCACGTTCAGCATACTTTGATACTGACGGATACTGTTTCCCATTTTGGTGGTATCACGCAAAAGATTCTTGATTTGTGCCGACATTTGCGCGTTTGTATTGCGGCAGTCGGTCAATAATCCTTGCAAGCTATCTTTGCTTATAGTAGCTGCCATTTCTGCCTGCATGAACTTCTTTTTTGTTACACATGAAGTACATAACAGTAACGTAAGTAAAGTAAATAAAGTAATTTTCTTCATTGTGTTTTATATTTTAAGTGGGTATGTATAATTAGCTTTGCAGAAACTCACAAAGTTTCTGTACAGCCAGTGCACGATGGCTGATTTGGTTTTTTATATCATTTCCCAATTCGGCAAAAGTCCGGTCGTAGCCTTCAGGCTTAAATATAGGATCGTAGCCAAATCCGGAATCACCGCGTTTTTCTTTGATAATTTCGCCTTTTATCACTCCTTCAAAGAGATACTCCTTTCCGTCCAATATCAACGAAATAGCAGTGCGGAATTGCGCTTTACGGTTTTCCTTTCCGTCCAGTTCGTGAAGGAGTTTGAGCATATTAGCCTGGGCGTCATGTCCTTCACCTCCTGCATAGCGGGCGGAATAAACTCCGGGAGCTCCGTTCAAGGCTTCCACTTCCAATCCTGTATCATCGGCAAAACAATCCAGATGATAGTTTTTATAGATATAGGAAGATTTTAATAGCGCATTTCCTTCCAGTGTTTCAGCTGTTTCGGGAATATCTGTTTGGCAACTGATATCATTGAGACTTAGTAATTCCACTTGATCTCCTAAGATAGCGGCTACTTCTTCCAGTTTATGAGCGTTATTGGTAGCAAATACAAGTTTGCGTTTCATCATCTTATTTTTTGTTTTAACAAGGTTGTTCAATACTTTTCAGCCAGTTATTATTTCACTTTTAGCTTATCGAATCCTTCGCCATACACGCCGATAACAGAACTTTGAGAGATAAAAGCATTCGGATCAATGCGTTTTACCAAACGGAAAATGTCGAGTGACTGACGTTTCTTGGCAAGTACTACCAATACTTTCACATTGTTTTTACTGTACCATCCCGTACCGTCGAGTACTGTAACTCCCCGGTCGGCATCTTTAATAATCCGGTCGGCTATTTCGTCATATTTCTTTGAGAAGATAAAGAATTGAACCGATTGACGGGCACTGTTGATAATCCAGTCGAGCACAACGCCAATGATAAACAGAGTGACAAAACCGAAAATAACCCGGCGCCAGTCATGAAATATAAAGTAACAGGAACTGATAATGAATACATCACAAATCATAATCATTCGTCCGAGTGATACATCTTTGTATTTATTGACGATAGCGGCGATAATATCTGTTCCACCCGTACTTCCATTGTAGTTGAAAGTGATACCCAGACCTACACCGCACATGGCTGCACCGATAATGCAGGCCATGAAATCCTGCCCTGTACCGAGTAACAACGGTTTACCGTCCGGCGTCATATCCGGCGCTTCTACATAATTGTTCACCACCAACTGGAATAACCAAAGCAGAAAAGTCAGTGTAAAAATAGCATAAGTGGTTTTTATACTAAATCTTGGACCTAATACCCGGATGGCAAAGGTCATCAGAACTGCATTAATAATGAAGTATGACCATTGGATTGGAAATCCCGTTGCATAATAGATAATAGCTCCGATACCGGTAGTTCCTCCGGTAGTTATCTGATAAGGTAACAGGAATGCAGCCCATCCCAAAGAATAGCTTATCAATCCGAGAGTGATGTAGATATAATCTTTCACTTCTCTCATTACTTCTGCTTTTGATAGTTTATGCATAGGATTTTAAGTAATAGGATTTTATAAAGTATTAGGTATAAAGTATTAAGTATTAACCTGGCGGATATATTGGGATAGCGGCTACGGATAATACTTATTACTTAATACTTTAAATTACAACGTTTACAATCTTCTTCGGAACGACAATGATTTTCTTTGGAGTCTTGCCGTCAATCCACTTCTGCGAACGTTCGTCGGCCAATACCGCCGCCTGAATAGCGTCCGAAGCTTCATCTGCTGCAAATTCCATATTGAAACGTGCCTTTCCGTTGAAAGAGATGGTATAGTTGACAGTATCTTCTTTCAGATATTCTTCATTGTATGCAGGCCATTGGGCGTCGCATACGGAAGTCTCGTGTCCCAATACGTCCCACAACTCTTCGCAGACATGCGGAGCGAAAGGAGCGAGCGTGATAACGAGCTGTTCCAGAATCTCTTTCTTGCTGCATTTCAGGTTGAAGAGTTCGTTTACGCAAATCATGAATGCGCTGATAGATGTATTGTAAGAGAACTGTTCAATATCACCTGTCACTTTCTTAATCAATTTATGAAGGCTCTTCAACTCTTCTTTCGTTGCAGGTTCGTCCGTTACCAGATATTCGTCTGTACGGCTGTAGAACAACGACCAGAATTTACGGATAAAACGGTGTACACCGTCGATTCCGTTGGTATCCCACGGTTTAGACTGTTCTACCGGGCCGAGGAACATTTCGTACATACGAAGTGTATCTGCACCGTATTTCTCAACAATCATGTCCGGATTGACTACATTGAACATTGATTTACTCATCTTTTCAACTGCCCATCCGCAAACGTATTTTCCGTCTTCGAGGATAAACTCGGCTGTTTTATATTCAGGACGCCATGCTTTGAATGCTTCCAAATCCAAAACATCATTGGATACGATATTTACGTCTACATGGATAGGAGTAACTTCGTATTGATCTTTCAGGTTCAGTGAAACGAAAGTATTGGTATCTTTGATACGGTATACAAAGTTGCTGCGACCTTGAATCATTCCTTGATTTACTAACTTTTGGAATGGCTCTTCCATTACAGACACACCCATGTCGTACAAGAATTTATTCCAGAAACGAGAATAAATCAAGTGCCCTGTTGCATGTTCGGTACCACCTACATATAGGTCTACATTTTTCCAGTACTGGTCAATTTTCGGATCAACCAATGCCTTATTATTATGCGGGTCCATGTAGCGGAGATAGTAAGCCGAAGAACCGGCGAATCCCGGCATGGTGTTCAGTTCCAGCGGGAAGACAGTTACATGGTCAATCTTCTCATTTTCTACTACACATTTGTTTACTGTATCCCAAGCCCATTTCGTTGCGTGTCCCAATGGAGGTTCACCTGTTTCGGTAGGCAGGAATTTAGCGACTTCCGGAAGTTCCAGCGGCAGGCTGGCTTCGTCAATCATATAGGGCATTCCGTCTTTGTAGTAAACAGGGAACGGCTCACCCCAGTAACGTTGGCGAGAGAAAATAGCGTCACGCAGACGGTAGTTCACTTTCACACGACCCAGATTGTGCTCTTTTACATATTTCTTGGTTGTTTCTATCGCTTCTTTGATAGTCAGTCCGTTCAGAGAAAGATCACAGTAAGGAGTGACATCCGGACGCGGAGAGTTACACACGATACCTTCTTTTGCATCGAAACTTTCTTCGCTTACATCACAACCTTCTACCAACGGACGGATTTCCAATCCGAAATGTTTGGCAAATGCATAGTCGCGGCTATCATGAGCAGGTACGGCCATAATAGCTCCTGTTCCGTATCCGGCCAGTACATAATCGCTGATCCATACGGGCACTGCTTCACCTGTGAACGGATTGATAGCATACGAACCACTGAATACACCGGTAACACTACGGTCGGCGATGCGTTCACGTTCCGTACGTTTTTTGGTACGGTCGAGGTAAGCGTCTACTTCTGCTTTTTGTTCAGGAGTCGTTAATTGTGCCACCAATTCACTTTCCGGAGCTAATACCATAAAAGTAACACCGAACATGGTATCTGCACGAGTGGTGAAAATTGTGAATTCGAGGTCACTGTCTTTTACTTTGAATTGCACTTCAGCACCTTCCGAACGTCCGATCCAGTTTCTTTGGGTTTCTTTCAGAGAATCTGTCCATTCGATCGTGTCCAATCCATCAAGCAAGCGTTGTGCATACGCAGATACACGCAAACACCATTGGCGCATTTTCTTCTGGATAACAGGAAAACCGCCACGTTCGCTGACTCCGTCTACTACCTCGTCGTTAGCCAGTACAGTTCCTAACTCGGCACACCAGTTTACCATCGTTTCGCCCAGATAAGCGATACGATAGTTCATCAGGATTTCCTGCTTTTCTTTTTCGCTTTTGGCGTTCCATTCTTCGGCAGTGAAACTGATTTCTTCGCTGCAAGCGGCGTTCAGTCCTTTGTTTCCGTAGATGGCGAAGGCTTTTTCCAGTTCTTCGATAGGACGGGCTTGCTGTTCATCGTTACAATAATAGCTGTTGAACATTTTTTGGAAGGCCCATTGCGTCCAGTGATAATATTCCGGGTCGCAAGTACGGATTTCACGGTTCCAGTCGAAAGAGAAACCTATTTTGTCCAACTGCTCGCGATAGCGGTTGATATTGTTGACAGTAGTGATGGCAGGATGCTGTCCGGTTTGGATAGCATATTGTTCTGCCGGCAGACCGTAAGCGTCATATCCCATCGGGTTGAGTACATTGAAGCCTTGCAGTCGTTTGTAACGGGCGTAAATATCCGAAGCAATGTATCCCAGCGGATGACCTACGTGTAGGCCGGCTCCTGATGGATAAGGAAACATGTTTAGTACATAAAATTTTTGCTTCGAATCATCTTCCGTAACTTGGTAGGTTTTCTCTTCTACCCACCTTTTCTGCCACTTCTTTTCAATTTCTCTGAAATTGTACTCCATAGTGATAAAGTTTTTATTTATAGTGATTTATACTGTTATTTCTAATTCGAGGCACAAATTTACATGTTTATTTTCAGATAACCACGATTTCCCTATTGACTTTCTTCTTTTTATTTTGTATATTTGAGGTCAATAAAATAAAGAAATAACAATGAAATATATAAATTTTATTACATAAAGTTCAATAGGTTAATGTGCAAAATTGCATAACGAGGATAACGAATGGGCAAGAAACTGTGAAGGTTCTTGCCCATTTTTGTTGCAATAATTCTATTTCAAATATTGAAAGTGTCAAAAAAGAGTTTATAATAAACTTGGATACCGTTTATAATAAATCCCTTCGTTATTTATTAAAAACTTGAATAGAGTTTATTCAATTTCGAGGTTTTTGTGTAAAGAAGAAAGAATGATTGCAATGAATAACTGGCATCTTCTTTTCTTATTTGGTAAATAATAGGTACAATAGGCTGAATGATTGTATTGATTATATTATTTTACAATATATCATTGTTTTGCTTGATAATCGATCATTCAATGTACAAAGCTCCTGTCGTCTGTTCAATCAGATCGGACTTATGAGTCAGTTCCGGATTGAATAGAAACCAGCATTGAGTCAAAAAAAATGCAGAAATCGTCTGTCATATCATATAATTCTGTAATTTTGTTGTGCTAGCCCTGTAAAACTAAACAGCATTTCCAAGTTAATCTTTTAATACTAAAAAATACATATAAGTATGAAAATGAATCTTCATTGTTTTGCGAATCTTATCCCGATAATGATTCTCGCGCTTTTCTCGAATAGCGGACTGATAAACGCAACCGAGGTTGGAAAACGTACTGACGCATTGGAAGCATCAGCCTGGAACGAATCCAAATGGATTTCAGCAGTAGACGCCCCTATAGTGAAAGGACATAACAACGGTCGCGCAGCTGATGGTGCCAGTTGGTTCGTGTCCACCGTGAAAAACGAACAGAAAATTGTCTCCGCCAAGTGGATGACTGCTGGACTGGGAGTTTACGAGTTGTATGTGAATGGGAAACCTGTAGGCGGGGAATTCCTGAAACCGGGCTTCACACACTATGCCAAGACCAAACGTTCTTTCACCTATGATATTACAGACGTCATCCGTACCAAGCCAAACGCCGAGAACATGCTTTCCGTACAGGTGACGCCGGGATGGTGGGCTGATAAAATCATAACCCCCGGAGGATATGACGGCATGATAGGCAAAAAGTGTGCCTTCCGCGGTGTACTGGAACTGACTTTTTCTGACGGAACCAAGAAGCGCTACGGTACCGACCTCGAAAACTGGAAAGCCGGAATTGCCGGCCCGGTGAAACATGCCGGCATCTTTGACGGAGAAGAGTACGATGCACGCGAACCTATGGGCTTCGAATGTGTAGACAAACTCTCCATACCCGAAGAGAACACCGAATTTTCTGGCGACATTCTGCCTTCGGACGGAGCGGAAGTCTATCTGCGTACAGATCTTGCTCTTGCTCCTATCAGAGCATATATTTGGAAGAATATAGAAGGAGCGAAAGAGAACGAGTTCGGTAAGGTGATTATCGCCCGTGAGTTCGCATCGGGCAAGGAGATGACCGTAAGTCCGGGAGAGACGTTAGTGGTGGACTTCGGGCAAAACTGTGCCGGTGTACCCTCTTTCGTATTCAAAGCTGCCGAGGGAACAGTGTTGACCTGCCTTCCCGCAGAGTTGCTCAATGACGGCAACGGTGCTAAGATTCGTGGCATGGACGGTCCGGAAGGAAGTTGCCATCGCGAGAATCTGCGCATCCCCCACACCGGTATTCGTCTGGATTACACTTTTGCTGCCGGAGATAATTATGTGACCTACTACCCTCATTGCACCTTCTTCGGCTACCGCTACGTCTCCATAACTGCCACCGGAAATGTCTCTATCAAGTCGTTGAAGTCCATCCCCGTTACTTCCATCACAAAGGAACTGGAAACCGGCACTATCACCACAGGTAACGACCTTGTGAACAAGCTCATTTTCAACACCTATTGGGGGCAGCTATCCAACTACCTCTCAATACCTACCGACTGTCCGCAGCGCGACGAGCGCTTGGGCTGGACAGCAGACACACAAGTGTTTGCCGAAACCGGTACGTTCTTTGCTAACACCATGAAGTTCTTCCACAAGTGGATGCGTGATATGCGCGACACCCAAAACAGTTTGGGCGGATTCCCCGGAGTGGCTCCCTTGGCACAATACGGTGATGAGAAAATGCGTTTGGGTTGGGCCGATGCCGGAATCATCGTGCCCTGGACGATATGGAAGCAATTCGGTGATACGCAAATTATTGAGGAGAGCTGGAACGCCATGGACCTGTTTATGAACCACATCAACGACACCAAATATAACCACGAGACCCTCTGCGGTGAGAACGGCAACTACCAATGGGCTGACTGGTTGAGCTACGAACCACTGGAAAGTTGTAGCGGACTCGCTTTCTCTCCCCAAGGCCCGCTTCCTGATGCCGTCAGCTATTGGAACTATTTGAGCGCTTCCTACTGGGTGATAGATGCTTTCATGATGCGGGATATGGCTGCCGCCACCGGTCGCGATGCCGCCAAGTACCAGCAAATGGCCGATTCGGCAAAGGCATACATCAAAAAGAACTTCCTCAACGAGGACGGCACCTTCAAAACCGCCATCCTCAACACTATGCAAACTCCTGCCTTGTTCGCCCTAAAGAACCAGCTTGTGGAAGGCGAAGCCAAAGCGAAGATGATAGACCGCCTGCGCGAAAACTTCGCACAGCACGATCTTTGCTTGCAGACCGGATTCCTGGGCACATCCATCCTCATGGCCACCCTCACGGAGAATGGCATGGAAGACATTGCCTATGAACTCCTTTTCCAACGTAAGAACCCAAGCTGGCTATACTCTGTGGACAATGGAGCCACCACCATTTGGGAACGGTGGAACAGCTATATGATAGACAAAGGAATGGGACCACGCGGCATGAACAGCTTCAATCATTATGCCTACGGATGCGTATGTGAATGGATTTGGGAAACCGTTGCCGGCATTGCAGCCGATCCTGCTACTCCCGGCTTCAAGCACATCATTATGAAGCCCATTCCAGACAAGCGATTGGGACACGTAACTGCCGAATACCGTTCTGCCGCCGGACTCATTAAGAGCGCATGGAAATACGAGGGTGACACTTGGATTTGGGAATTCACCATTCCTAAGGGTGTTACCGCTACCGTAACCCTTCCCGGAGAGATGAAGTCAAAAGATTATGGAAGTGGAACTTACAAGGTGACCAAATAAAGTATATAGTTGCGATAGTTTTTCATGTAGGGATTTGATAGTAAGGCTGTATTCCTCTTCGGGATACAGCCTTCTCTTTTGTTTTGGCAAAATATCTGTCTATGCATTTTTCATCTTTTTTCTCTATGTGGAAGTTTTTTGCACATATATTCTCAATTCCTCGTATCTTTGCATTCTATTAAAACATCACTATGGAATTGAAGCATGGATATTACCATCTGATTGCGATACTTGTAGTTGCTATTTGGGGACTGACCTTTATATCAACCAAAGTACTGATTAATCACGGACTGACCCCACAGGAGATATTCCTTTATCGTTTTCTCATTGCTTATCTGGGTATTTGGGTGATTTCTCCCAAACGTCTGTTTGCGGGTAATTGGAAAGACGAACTTTGGTTGATGGCAGGAGGTCTTTTCGGTGGCTCACTCTATTTCTTTACCGAGAATACAGCTTTAGGAATCACGCAAGCATCCAATGTAGCTTTCATCATTTGCACAGCTCCTTTGCTTACCACCATTCTTTCCCTTCTCTTTTATAAGAGTGAAAAAGCCACCAAAGGTTTGATTTATGGTTCCATATTAGCTTTAATCGGAGTGGGACTGGTGGTCTTTAACGGCAGTTTTGTACTTAAATTATCTCCGGTAGGGGATTTGCTTACTTTACTTGCTGCCCTGTCGTGGGCATTTTATAGTTTAGTGATAAAGAAAATGACGGGGCGTTACCCCACTGTATTTATCACTCGCAAGATATTTTTTTATGGAGTATTGACCATACTTCCCGCCTTTCTTCTTCATCCGCTGCAACCGGATCTTGATGTACTTTTAAAACCGATTGTATTATCCAATCTTTTGTTTCTAGCTGTTCTGGCTTCCTTGATATGTTATGTCCTCTGGAATGTGGTCTTAAAACAGTTGGGAACTGTTAGAGCTTCCAGTTATATCTATCTCAATCCGTTGGTGACAATGGTGGCATCCGTAATCATTCTTCACGAACAAATCACGTGGATTACATTATTGGGAGCAGGTTGCATTATATTTGGAGTCTATCAGGCAGAAAAGAAATAAATAGGTAAAACCACACAAGAAATAACAAATATAAGAGTGACAAAAAGGAAAAAGAAACGCATTAGTGAAAAGATGCGGAGATACAATCTCAGTTTACAGCGTCCCCAAGAGGAATTCCGTCGGCGTGTGATAGAGTCGGAGAGAATGAGGAAGGAAAGGGAACCGGAAGAAAGGAGGAGAGAACGGTGGAGAAAATGGAAGAAATGGCTTGGATTAGCCGATTTTACTGAATATGACGGTCCGTTTCCCATTTTTATATCTGCAGTGTTCTTTTTAGTGATTTTTTTAGGTGGGATAAGTTTATGCGTTTTAGGATTGTTCAAGGACCCATATAAGATTCAAATAATGCCAATCTTATATGGTATACTTTTAACCATTTGGAGTGCGAAAGCCTTGATAATCTTTTATCCTGTTCTAAAAGCAGTCATAATCGCTTTATTTGAAGACAGAAAAAAGTAGATTTTATTGGAGATAATTCTTTATAATTCTTAGATTTGTATTCTATTACTAGAGTATGAATTAACACTATTATCAAAATGAAAAGAATTTGGGTGGCTCTTTTAGTATTTTCTATGCTGGGAGGAGCTGTATCAGCAAATGCTATTTCTTTTAAACGTAAAAAGACAAAAAAGAAAGAATCCGTTGAGAAAGAAAAAACTGCTTATGATAAACTGTTCTCATCTAATCATTCGAAAGCAGAAGGTTTCATCACTGTACACAAAGTGAAAGAAAAAGTTTATTTTGAACTTCCATTATCGTTGTTGAAACGTGATATGTTGTTGGGCTCTGCAGTTACAGAAATCAGTGATAATAGAAATGCCATTATAGGATCAAAACCTACCGAACCTATTCATTTTCGTTTTGAAAAACTGAATAACAAAATCTGTCTGTCTGCTATTCAAACAGATAATGTGAGTGGTGATAATGACAATCGATTGAAGACGGCTATTGCATTAAGTAACATGGATGCCATATTGCAAGCTTTTGATATTTCTGCCTATAATAATGATAGTACGGCTGTTGTGTTTGATGTTACCGGTTTTTTTGTGGGTGACAATAAGCTAATGGATCCTTTTGATAAATATAGTGCAAATATGTCGAGAGGACGTAAGCGTTCCACTTCTTTCCAAAGTAGCAAGTCGTTTGTTGATGGTTTTAAGGCTTTTAAGGACAATATATCTGTCCGGAGTTGCCTAAGTTATACTTATTCGTTGACCGGAGGTAGTGGAAAAGACATTAAGGACGAACCTCTGACTGCAAAGGTGACACGTTCTATCCTGTTATTGGATTCTGTTCCTTACCGTCCCCGATTGATGGATAGCCGGATTGGTATTTTCCCGACTATAAAAAAAGAATATTCGGCAACCAAACAGACGATGCGGGCAATCTATTATGCAAATCGCTGGCGTTTGGAGCCTTCTGATTTAAAAAGTTATGTAGAGGGTAAAAAGGTGACACCTGTGAAGCCGATTGTTTTTTATGTAGATAGTTGTTTCCCTGATAGTTGGAAAGCATCTATATTTGAAGCTGTCAACCAATGGAATGAGCCATTTGAAAAAATAGGTTTTATACAAGCTATCCAGGCTAAAGAATTTCCGAAAGATGATCCGGAATTTGATGCGGATAATTTGAAATACTCTTGTATTCGTTATGCGCCGATTGCTATTGAAAATGCAATGGGTCCCTCTTGGGTAGATCCGCGCAGTGGAGAAATACTGAATGCTTCTGTATATCTGTATCATGATGTTATAAAGCTGTTGAATAATTGGATTTTTATTCAGACTGCTCAAGCTGACAAACGTGTCCGTCATAAAATTATTCCAAGGGAAGTGATGGATGATGCTTTACGTTATGTCGTTTCACACGAAGTAGGACATTGTCTCGGATTTATGCACAATATGAGTGCTTCTTCCGTCATTCCGGTCGACTCTCTGCGTTCTCCTTCGTTTACACAGAAACATGGTACTACTACCTCTATAATGGATTATGCACGTTTTAATTATGTGGCACAACCCGGTGATATGGAGCGTGGAGTTCGTATGATGCCTCCCCGCTTTGGGCTGTATGATGATTATTTGATTCGTTGGAATTATACACCGGTACCGGAAGCCAAAACAGAGGAAGAAGAGTATGCGATTACTTCAAAGTGGATTACGGATTTATCCGGTGATCCTGTATATCGGTATGGAAAACAACAGTCGGATATACTTGACCCTCGTTCTCAAACGGAAGATCTGGGAGATGATGCGGTAAAAGCAACTCAATATGGTGTGAAAAACCTGAAGTATATCTTGGCTAATCTGAACCAATGGCTGGATAAGGAAGATAATGATTATAAACACCGATCTGCTATTTATGATGGTATTATAATGCAGTATTTGACTTATATGTTGCATGTTTATCATAATATCGGTGGCATTTATCTGCATGAAAAACTGGTCGGTGATAAAGTGGAAGCTCTGGAAAGTGAACCGAAGGAGAAGCAAAAAGAGGCAATGAGTTATTTTCTGGAACAGCTGGAAACGATGGATTGGTTAGATAACAGCGATGTATTGGATAAGTTGCCTATGGTTGGTAAACCTTCTGATGCTTTGCGTAATGTGCTGATGAAATTATTGATGGCGGCTCCTGCCCGTGTGGAATTTTCGGCACTGAAAGCTGAAGGCGATAAATATGATGTTGACGAATGTATGAATGACATTTATGAATACATCTGGAGTCCTACTTTGAAAGGGCGTAAACTAACCTCTACTCAAATGAAGTTGCAGAATTTATTTATTAAACAGTTAGCTTCAACGGCAAAGATTAATTGGAATAAAGATTCGAAATCATTGGCAGATGAGGATGTTTGGGAATCGTTAACCACGCTTCATCATAAGATAGGGGAAGGACACAAAGGATGTTGTGTGTCGGACTTGGAACGTATGTTTAATCCTGTAGCCGGATTTGAAGAACCAATGGCCGAGTACTTTGTCCCCAGAAATCAGGAGAGTATGTGTTATGGTTATTTCTTGCGGGTGCGCGACTTATTGAATAATCAAAAGCAACATGTCGATAAAGATACTCGACTTCACTATCAATTATTGCTTCATCAAATGAATAATGCGTTAAACAGATGATTATGAAGAATAAATATATCCTTTTACTTTTTTTGTCGGTCTTTGGTCTGTCCGTTTCTTATCCTTTGGAAGGGGCAGCTAAGAAAAAGAAAAAAACAGAGCAGGTAAAATCGAAGAGTGATTATGAAAAGCTATTGAAAGGTAAATCCAATAGCATGGAGTCCAAGGGATTAATGAATCTTTATTGGATTGAGAATAAGATATATATGGAAATACCTAAGGCTGTTTTAGGTAAACGTCTGTTGATGGGAGGGGTGGTTGATAAAGTCAGTAATCCACAGGAATCGTCCGTGGGATTTCGCCCTGCCACTTCTTTGCAGGTAAGATTTTGCCAATCTGATTCATTGGTCAGACTTTATCGGGTTGCCAATCGTCCGATTACCGGTGATGACTCTCGTATCGGCGATGCATTGAAAAAGAGCTTTAGTGATATTGTTCTGGAGCAGTTTCCAATCAAGGCTTATTCTCCTGATAGTGCTTTGGTGATTGATGTCACTTCTTATGTGTTTAAAGATGACGAATACATGAATCCGATAGATCCGAAAGCATATAATACAATGGATGGCTGGGTGAAAAGGAAGGCTACTTTTAAACAAGACCGGTCGATGATATCCGGGATTGCCTCTTACTCGGATAATGTATCTATTTCATGCAATATGAGTTATAGTCTTTCCATGTCCTTGTTCGGGCTTTTCCCGATAGCAGACGATATTCCTTTCAGTGCGGTTGTGAAGCGTACATTTATGTTATTACCGGAGGATGAAGATTATCTTCCCCGTTTGGCAGATCCTCGTGTTGGTACTCTATGGAGTGACAAAGTTAGCTTTTCGGATGAAGCGCAAGGAAGTGAAGTGCAGTATTGGGTGAATCGTTGGAATTTGACAGAGGAAAAACCTATTGTTTTTTATGTAGATACTCTGTTGCCCGAAAGCTGGCAGCGCTGTGTATATCGTAGTGCTGATATATGGAACAAGTCTTTTCAGAAGATTGGTTTTCCCAATGCGCTGGTAGTGAAGCCTTATCCTAAAGACGGTACGGTGTTTGATGCCAATAATATTACTAAATCCTGTATTCGTTATGTCATTTCACCGTCTAACCAGATTACAGACAACTGTTGGAGTGATCCGTTGACAGGAGAGATTATAAGTGCCAATATTTACATTCCGCACAACTTGGCATCGAAAATCCAGTTGGATTATTTTCTGCAAACATCTTCTTTTAATGAGAAGGCTCGTACGTTGCTGCCCGATGAGGGCTTGGTTGAGGAAGCGTTAACGTCTTTATTATTGAGGCATTGGGGACATTGTTTGGGGTTGAGTGATAATATGGCAGGGTCTATTGCTTATCCTGTTGATTCGCTTCGGTCGAAGGAGTTTGTTAAGCAGCATGGGCTATCTGCTTCCGTTATGGACAAGCTCCCCATGAACTATTTGCTTTCTGATAATAGTTATAGTGAAGGAATGCCTTTGGTACAGTCGGTGTTAGGGGTATATGATGATTGGGTAATTCGTTATTTGTATCAACCTATGAAAAAGAATACGCCGCAGGAGGAATTATCCGGTTTGCAATCGTTGATATCTGAACGTAACCACAATCCGTTATTGTTGTTTAAAGGGCCGCAAAACAGGAAAGCGTATTATGACCCTCGTGGAATGGAAAGGGATTTAGGGAATGATGCGATTCGTTCGGCAACAATAGCTTGTGAGAATATAGCGAAAGTAATAAAGAATGCCAACCAGTGGCTGGACAAGGAGGATGTGGACTATGAGCTGCGTGCTGTTTTATATGGTCATATCATCAAGCAGGTGAATGAATATATGAAGCATGTATTGCAACAAGTGGGTGGTATTTATTTGAATGATAGTTACTATGGAGATGTTTATCCTTCTTTTCAATCAGTGCCCAAAGAGGTCCAGCGCCAATCTTTTTTGTGGATGCTGGATGCGATTGAAAAGATGACATGGATGGATGATAAGGAATTGCTGAATCATTGTGCCTTAACAGGGAGTGTTGCCGATTATTCTCAAAAATTTCTGGGAAACTTGGTATTAGTGCAGTTGAGTAATATCTGGCTTAGTGAAAGTAAATCGAATGATCCTTATACGCAACAGCAGGCTATTTCAGATTTGATAAGCTTCTTGTTCAAAGAAGCCAGAATGGGTAAGAGTTCTGCTGATTTTAAGCGTTTTATGCAAGGACAATTCTTGAATGCTGTTATTTCATGGTCGGATGTAAGTCCGGTAAAAGAAAAAGGTTCATCATCCGGTTCTTCTAGCTTTGCGATTGGAGAAACTAATTCTCATTGGGGAATGGAGCCAATTGAAAGCATTTCATATCTGTCTGTTCCGGCAAGAGCTCATTTTTGGTATGGATGTCTGATGGATTTGAAACAGGAATATGTCAAAGCCAAGGCAATGGCACCGACGAATAAGTTAAGAGAGGATTATGATTATCGGTTGTTTATAATTGAGAAGGCGTTGAGAAAATAAGATATGTATAATTTGAATTAAGGATGCCCGAGCCATACGGGCATCCTTAATTTTTTATTCTTCTTCTACTCGTGTGAATTTATATGTAATACCAAACATTTCAGCATCAAATCCTCCCCATTGTTCATAGGAATACGTAAAGAAATCGGTTGGAATATAGTCGTGGATATAGACATAAATATTGTTATCGTCTATTTTATCTAATCCCAAAAGGGCATCACCAATTTCTGTTTTTGTAGAAAAGAGTTTGTTTATATTGGTTATTTTAAAATAGGGGACCATTATATAGTCAAATATAGAAGCATCAAGGAACTCTTTGTTTATATGATCGAATGTAACCTTGTGTTCTGGTCCACAGAAATATTTTTTCAAACCTCCAGTCATGTGGGGAATAATTCTATCGACTCCGCCTTCGTTAGTAAATTCCAAATAGTCACCAGCAGCAAAATCTTTAGGTAATTTTCCTTCAAAATCGTTACTGGGGAGTTCTTCCTCACCCCATACATAAAAACCATCTTCGTTGCTAAGCTCAACAGGTTTCCATTTGCCTAATAAGTCGATAAATTTTAATTGATCCAATTTTACAGTGAAGGTAGTGAATGAACCTGCATAATATAAATCAGGATCTTCTCCTTCCGGGGCTTTCAATTCAAGGATGGCTTCTTTTCCAGCATAATCTTCTGCTCCTTCTACTATATTAACGCTGAAGTTGACTTGTCGCGTACCTTTCGGAATAGTTATAGAAGTTGAGTGATTCTCGATTTCAAAATCAGTATCCAATTCTGCAGTACTGGAAGAAGATATTTTTAATGGAAGTACAATGTCTGTTTGAGGGATATAGCTTCGTCCACTAATTTCACCTTGTATTTCAACCCATATTTGGATAGAACTAAGAATGCGGGAATAAGAAGTGGTGAATGAGTACATAATACGTTCTTTGGTTTCTATCGGAATGATAGCCACATTCTTATCTCCTAAGCTATATCCTGCTACCGGATTGATAGACAAACGGATTTCTTTTCCTTGGGCTAGATTATTTTTGGGGGTTATTGTTATTTGGGCATTTGTTTCTCCTGCCTTTATTATAAATTCTTTAGCTGATATTTCGTATTCATCATCTAACACTGCTGAACCATCGATGGTTATAGGAACTATCAGATCATTTTCTGGAGCTACAGAGGCTTTTAGTTCTATATTTAAACTTCCAGTAGCCGGTAGAACATAGATAGAGCGGCTAAAGGAGAGATTTGCCCCTGCATCATCATCATTATTGCATGAAGTAACCATCATTGCCAATAATGTTATTGTCAGAATTTTAGTTATTTCCTTTATTATAGTTTTCATCTTTCTTTAATTTTACTGATTAATGGCAGTATTATATTCATTCCAACGTTCTTGGACTTCTTCCCGTTCTTGAGCGGTGAGAATTACTCCGGTTGGAAGTAAATAATCACTTGTTGTATCATCTACTTTAGGAGTTAACTCTTCAGATTCGTCACAGGCTGAAAAAGTACTAAAGGATATGATGAATATAAATATTGTATATAATAGCTTTTTCATTGTTCTAGTGTATTAATGGTTATTCAATATATCCCGGGTTTTGTATGATAAGTCCAGGAAATAGGTTCACATCAGATTTGGGAATAGGGAAAGTATATAAATATTTTTCCGTTACATATTTTTTCCCATTAGCAGCAATCCAGAATTCTGGACGTCCATTACGTTTTAGCTCAAACCAACGATCACCTTCCAAAAATAGTTCTTTCCTACGTTCACAAAGGATAGCTGACATTAATTTGGTAAGTGGTGTCCCTGTTGCATCTGTCGTAATATTTTGTTTAAAAACTTCAGGGAGATTATCCATTGTATAAGCTATATAATTTTCCGTAATCCGTTTGGAACGTAATGAATTCAAATATTCTAATGCTTCAGTCTCTTTACCTATATGTGCGTATGCTTCAGCAATGATAAGACATAACTCTTCACTACGGAATTTTGTGGTAACGACTTTAGTTGTTATTCGTTTTGTATTAAACCCTGAATTACGGATATCATTTGGGGTATTGCCAAAAAGGTCTACTAAGTTTTTGCATACAGGGCGTTTCTGGACATTTGTTTGAGCAGCTAGATATCCTACGCTTGCAACATCATTCTCATTTGTATATGAACGTATAATGACGTTTTTAGTTGGCTCTAGTTTTTGATTTATAGCGTTAACGTACTCGTCAGCTTCAAGCATTGGATATTTATCTAAAACTTCTTTAGCATAAATAATGGCATTATTCCAGTCTTGTGTCCAAAAGAAGAAGCGTGCCATATAGGCTTTAGTTATTGGTGCAGTAAAAATATAGTTTTTATCTGTTGAGTTGTATGATAGCGCATGTTGGAATCCTTTCAATATGAAATCGGCTGTTTCTTTAAGAGTGGAACGGCTTGGCTTGGCTTCGATATCAAACTCGTCCACAAGAGGTAATCCTAGTGTTTCAGAAGCAGTTTGTAATTGATAAGGTTCACAATAGCGTATCATTAAATTGTAGTAGCAAATAGAACGGATGCTCCATGCGGTTCCTAATAAGGTTTTGGCCGTTTCTGATTCTATATCTTCCATCTCTCCAATGATTATGTTACAATCTTTGATAGCGGAATATAATGTTGAATAGTATTTTTGATTTCTGTTGATACTAGTTCCTGCATATAAATCTATTACTCCATAACTACTAGCTAAGGTGCCGTCAAGATCTTCTGCAAAAAGTTCTAAATCAACAGTTCGTTCAGGTGAAAGAACGATAACATCATCTAGACCTTTTTCAATATCATCTAACCAATAATGAAGGATAGAAGAAAATTCTTCAGCGGTTTTGGGTATAACCTTACCTTTGGGTTTTACATCCAAGTATTTAGTACATGAGGTGAGTGCGATACACAAACTGCAACATATAAATATAAATAGTTTTCTTTTCATTGTCTTTTTGCTTTTTAGAATCCTACATTTACGCTAAACATAACGGACCGGCTTACAGGATAAGTTGCTCCTGGTGTTTCCGGATCCATGCCTTTATAGCTTGTGACAGTTATAAAATTATTGAGTGCCATCGAAAAATCTACATTTGAAAGATTGGTTTGTTTCAGTAGTTTTTTGGGCAGGGTATAACCTAAAATTATGCTTTTGATACGCATATATGATAGATCTGTAAGAAAAGCTCCTCGAGTTATTTCTTTGCTCATAGGATTGTAATAGTTAAAACCATATGATTCACCAAATACATTCCAAACTCGGGGATAGGTACCATTGGTATTAGTAGTCGTCCACCGGTCGGCAGCAAGCTTGGGGACATTTAAATGTTGGGCGAATAAATCGTTTTGGAAAACTTGCGTTGACTGATTTTGTACTCCTCCCCCTGTTTTTTGGTATGAGGCAGGGGACTCAATGTACTCAAACTGTTTAGCTCCTGTTGCAAAAGTACCATTAACACTCAATCTAATACCTTTATATTCTGCTGTTACATTGAAACCTCCGGTTACAGGAGCTTCGCCTGTTCCTAGATAATAACGATAGTTATCTGATTTATTCAAATCTGTGGCGGTATGTATTTCTGCATCCGGACGTAACTGGAAGGTATAAAGTCCTGTATCAGGGTCTATACCTGTAAATCTGCCGCTGTAAATAGCGCCTACTGGATAGCCTTCCCATAGATTGGAATATCCCATAGATTTATATGATGCATTATATTTAGCTACTTTATTCAAGTTGTAGGCAAGATTGGCAGATAAAGTCAATGTAAAATCTCTACTTTTTATAGGGGTTCCGTTTAAGGTGACTTCAACACCTTTGTTCTCTAGTTCTGCCGTATTGTATCTTTGACTGGTATATCCGGTAGTTGATAATACTTGCACACTCGTTACTATATCGGAACTTTTTCGGTAATATCCTTCAATGATACCATTTAGGCGGTCATTAAATAGTCCGAAATCTAAGGCTAATTTTACATCTTGGGTCTTTTCCCAGCGTAAATTCGGATTAGGTGGTGTGGTGATGCTACCAATATGAAAAACATTATTTGCTACATTGCGGTAATCATCAAAATAGTTGATTATGATTTGTGGACTTACGCTACGGTTGATATTTCCTGTGAATCCGGTTGCCAGACGGAGGGTTAATCGGTTTAATATCGGTTTGAGAGATTGCATAAAGTTTTCTTCGCTGATATTCCACGCAGCACCTGCCGCCCAGTTTGGATTGAATTGTTTATCACTACCAAAATTGGAACTACCATCAGTGCGGAAAGAAGCATTTAGCACATATTTATTTTTATAATAATAGTCGGCGGAAGCGTAGAAGGAAGCAAAACGTTGTTCATTCCATGTTTCTCCGGTAGAGGCATCGAGGGCTGCCAAATATTCTTTTAATTGTGCATATCCGATACCTTCCGTGGTTGACGGCAACGGGGTAATTGTATTGCCTGTTATTGCATCATAGCCATATCGTTTGCTATACAGACTGTTTGATTTACTTCCACGGAGCTCGGCACCAGCGATAAGGGAAATAGAGTGGTCGTTTCCGAATTGATCGTCATAAGCGAAGTGTCCGCGTACCATATAACTTTCGTTATCAATATTGCGTTGTAATATAGAGGCGTACTCTTTCTGACTTAACCCATCTACTGATAAACGATTGTCCAAAGCAGCTTTCGTATCACTGTTGTAGATCTCTTTTAAACGGTTAGTGGAATAAGTGAACGAAGCTAATCCGACAAAACGTAATTTGCTAATAATACTATAATCGATCCCTGTCCGTACGGTAGTATTGACATTTTTTGTGCGTGAAGAAGTTTCATTCATCTCGCGCATGATATTGAAACCACTGTCAGGGACTGTTTTTCTGGATGTTTTTTTATTATTATATTCTCCTAATGAATAATAGGTCTCATCTGCTCTGTAGCTACCATCTGTATTATATGGACTTTCGTATGGGTTAGCAAAGTAAGCATAAGTAAATGGATTGATGTTATTTAATGCTGGCGATTTAGAGTATTGATATGACATTGATGCCCCAAAATCCAATTTTACTTTTTGATTGGGGTTCATAGAAAGGTTAGCAGTTATATTGTAACGATCATAGTCATTATTTTTTAATAAACCGGCATTACGTGTATATGATAATGATGTATAGTAAGTATATTTTTCTCCTCCTCCACTAATGGATAGATTGTGTGTAGTGGATACGCCATTACGAAATAGTTCGTCGTACCAATTAGTGTTTGTTTGTCCTAATTCGTTAATATAGCTATCCTGTTGTTCTTTATTCCATCCTTCAAAACGACCTTTTCCGGATCTAATAATGCCTACTATACCTACGACAGGATAATCTGTTTTTCCTGCTTCAAAGCCGGGAGCAGAAAATTCATCCCATAATCCTTGCTCATATGCAAGCTTTTCTTTTGAATTCATCAAAGAATAATCTCGTTGGGGTGACAAAGTGACGGAAACATTACCAGAATAGTTAACTCTGGTTTTTCCTTGTTTTCCTTTTTTGGTAGTAACGACAATTACACCACCTGCGGCTCGTGAACCGTAAATTGCTGTGGCGGAGGCATCTTTTAAGATAGTGATACTTTCAATATCACTCGGATTGATCCCTGCAACACCATTCATGAATAAATCATCAAACTGGCCCGATTTTATTTCAGAACTATTGGGCATGTCTGCTGTACTTCCTTGCATAGGAACTCCGTCAATTACCCATAGTGGCTCACCGTCTCCGGTAACAGTATTGGTACCTCTGATTCGTATTTTTTGTGTACTACCGGGCTGTCCGGTTACAGCTGATACGGCTACACCTGCAATTTTACCTTGCATTAAAGCATCGACAGTAGGTTGAGCCTGATCTTTTAGCTGATCGGCAGTAATGATGCCTACTGAACCTGTCATCTTTTTAAATGTGGTTTGAGTATAACCAGTGATAACAACCTGATCGAGTTCACTTGTTTCTGCCTCCATTTGTATTTTGATGAAAGAAGTTGTCCCTTTTAGTAAACGCTCTGCATTTTTCATACCAATATAGGAAAAAACAAGCGTTTTCCCTTCTTTTACTTCCTTGATGGAAAACTTACCATCGATATCTGTGGTAACACCAACTTGGGGGACTTCCTTATAGCGGACGGAAACGCCAACTAATGGTACCCCACTTTCGTCAGTTACAATACCCTTTACTGTTACCTGTGCATTTGCAAATAATGGTAAAATTAAAGCAAAAAGTAGTGTCAATGAAAAAATGGGAATTTTATTCATAATTATATTAATTTGGTTTGTATAGATGCAAATGTATTATTCTTGGCCGATATAAACAAGAAAAATGCTAATATTTGTATGCAGAATATGAATTTCTGTCTGGACAAGTATTAATTGAAGTTTATTATTTTTTTATAAAAGTATAGAATTTAGGTTTGCGTTGTATTGTAGCTGGCTCTTTGCATTGCTCTAATGATTTATAATGTATGTGTAGGATTGGGTTGTGGAGAGGAAAGAAGTATTTTATCATTGGAAGCAAGCGTTTTCTGCTTCTAATTTAAATAGGGAAGAAACCTATGGACATAAAAAAAGGAGCAACGCCTTGCTCCAACCTTTGTTAACCTTAAATCTAATACTATGAAAAACACATTGCAAAGATACGGACTATTGGGAAATTAGCAAATTATCCAAGAAAAATAGTATGTTTTATAACACGTTTTAATATTTTTCTCCTACTTGTTAAGAAATAAGCCCTCTTTTTTTGATGGAATACAACACTAATTGTGAAAATTGAATTGGAGAATACCGTTGATTCTCTGCCGAAAAACCGTTATCTTTGCAAAGATATTGCAATTGTTTACCCTAAATAAAAAAGAAAAGGAGAGAACCGTGAACGAAGAAGAAATCGTCCTCACCCCGATGATGAAACAGTTTCTGGATTTGAAAGCAAAACATCCGGATGCAGTGATGCTGTTTCGTTGCGGTGACTTTTATGAAACATATTCTACGGATGCCATCGTTGCATCGGAAATATTAGGAATCACACTGACAAAACGTGCTAACGGGAAAGGAAAGACTGTTGAGATGGCGGGATTCCCGCATCATGCTCTCGACACTTATCTTCCGAAATTGGTTCGTGCCGGAAAGCGTGTCGCTATCTGTGACCAGCTGGAAGACCCGAAAATGACGAAGAAGTTGGTGAAGCGTGGCATTACCGAATTGGTTACTCCCGGTGTTTCTATCAATGATAATGTACTGAACTATAAAGAGAATAACTTTCTGGCTGCCGTTCATTTCGGAAAGGCTTCCTGTGGAGTTGCCTTTCTCGATATTTCTACCGGTGAATTCCTTACTGCAGAAGGACCTTTTGATTATATAGACAAGTTGTTGAATAACTTTGCCCCTAAAGAGATTCTTTTTGAGCGTGGCAAACGCCTGATGTTTGAAGGTAATTTCGGTAACAAGTTCTTCACGTTCGAGTTGGACGACTGGGTATTTACAGAAACGACTGCCCGTGAGAAACTGCTGAAACACTTTGAAACGAAGAATCTGAAAGGTTTCGGAGTGGAGCATTTGAAGAACGGTATCATTGCTTCCGGTGCTATTCTGCAGTATCTGACAATGACGCAGCATACGCAAATTGGTCACATCACTTCATTGGCTCGTATTGAAGAAGATAAATACGTCCGTCTGGATAAGTTCACTGTGCGCAGTCTTGAGCTGATTGGTAATATGAATGATGGCGGGAGCAGTCTGCTCAATGTGATTGACAGAACGATCAGCCCGATGGGAGCGCGTCTGTTGAAACGCTGGATGGTTTTTCCCTTAAAGGATGAGAAACCGATCAATGAACGCTTGAATGTAGTGGAATATTTCTTCCGTCAGCCAGATTTTAAGGAACTGATTGAAGAACAGTTGCATTTAATAGGGGATTTGGAACGTATTATTTCCAAAGTGGCTGTAGGACGTGTGTCGCCCCGTGAAGTCGTTCAGTTGAAGGTAGCTTTACAAGCTATTGAGCCGATAAAACAGGCATGTATGGAAGCTGATAATGCGAGTTTGAATCGTATTGGTGAACAGCTGAATCTTTGTATTTCTATTCGTGACCGGATTGCCAAAGAGATTAAAAATGATCCTCCTTTACTGATAAATAAAGGCGGAGTGATTCAAGATGGTGTGAACGCAGACTTGGATGAATTGCGGCAAATCTCCTATTCAGGAAAAGATTATCTGCTAAAAATACAGCAACGAGAGAGCGAGGAGACGGGTATTCCGAGTTTGAAAGTGGCTTATAATAACGTATTCGGTTACTATATCGAAGTCCGTAATGTCCATAAAGATAAAGTTCCTAAAGAGTGGATTCGTAAACAGACGCTGGTTAATGCGGAACGTTATATCACGCAGGAACTAAAGGAATATGAAGAAAAGATTTTGGGAGCGGAAGATAAGATTCTGATTCTGGAAACGCAGCTATATACGGACTTAGTACAGGCATTGATGGAGTTTATTCCACAGATACAGATTAATGCGAATCAGATTGCACGTCTGGACTGTCTGTTGTCATTTGCCAATGTGGCTCGTGAGAATCGTTATATCCGTCCGATTATTGAGGATAATGACGTATTGGATATTCGTCAGGGACGTCACCCGGTAATAGAAAAACAACTTCCGATAGGTGAGAAGTATATTGCCAATGATGTAATGCTGGACAGCGATACACAGCAGATTATTATTATTACAGGTCCGAACATGGCCGGTAAGTCGGCACTCTTGCGCCAAACAGCATTGATTACGCTATTGGCTCAAATCGGTTCGTTTGTTCCTGCGGAAAGTGCGCATATCGGTTTAGTTGATAAGATATTTACCCGTGTAGGAGCGAGCGATAATATATCAGTCGGTGAATCTACATTTATGGTAGAGATGAATGAAGCGGCTGATATCCTGAATAATGTTTCTTCCCGGAGTCTGGTATTATTTGACGAATTGGGTCGTGGTACTTCTACTTATGATGGTATTTCCATTGCCTGGGCAATTGTAGAGTATATCCATGAACATCCGAAAGCAAAAGCACGTACATTATTTGCTACGCATTATCATGAATTGAATGAGATGGAGAAATCTTTCAAGCGCATCAAGAATTATAATGTATCGGTGAAAGAAGTTGATAATAAAGTAATCTTCCTTCGTAAACTGGAACGTGGCGGTAGTGAACACTCTTTCGGTATTCATGTGGCAAAGATGGCCGGTATGCCGAAAAGCATTGTGAAACGTGCAAATGAGATATTGAAACAGCTTGAATCTGATAATCGCCAACAGGGCATAGCAGGTAAACCGTTGGCAGAAGTGAGCGAGAATCGTGGAGGTATGCAGTTAAGCTTCTTCCAGTTGGACGATCCGATTCTCTGTCAGATTCGCGATGAGATATTGAATCTTGATGTGAATAATCTTACTCCTATTGAAGCGCTGAATAAACTGAATGATATAAAGAAGATAGTCAGGGGGAAATAAGCTGAAAATGTATATAATGTCTTAGGATATGTTTTCGATTGTTGTCCTGACATTAGGGAAATGGCATTTGTTTTATTGATAAAAAAGAGGGATTAGTGATGTTTGAACCGCTAATCCCTCTTTTTTTGATTTAGGCTATTTTATTTTTCTTCTTGTCATAGAAGAACATGAAATAGACGCCTATTATGATAAACGGAACGCTTAGCCATTGCCCCATATTGAACATCATGCTGTTTTCAAAATCTTCCTGATTTTCTTTTAGGAATTCGATGAAAAAGCGGAAGGTGAAGATGTAAGTCAGGCAGAGCCCGAAGAAGAAGCCACGGTGCAGTTTCTTGCTGTAATTCTTATACAGGTAAATCATGATGAAGAACAGGATAAGATAAGCAATGGCTTCGTAGAGCTGTCCCGGATGACGGGGGAGCATATCTACACGTTCGAAAACGAATGCCCAGGGCACATCAGACGGTTTGCCGATGATTTCGGAGTTCATCAGGTTGGCAAGGCGGATGAAGCAGGCGGTGATTGGAGTAGCTACGGCAATCATATCCAGCACGTCCATATAATGGAGCTTCGTCTTGCGGCAATACAGCCAAAGGGCGATTATCAGTCCTAATGTACCGCCGTGGCTGGCAAGTCCTTCATATCCGGTAAATTTCCAGTTTCCGTCCGGCATGAACTTGATAGGAAGAATCATTTCCCAAAAATGAGACAGGTAGTATCCCGGGTCATAGAACAGGCAGTGTCCTAGGCGGGCACCGATTAGAATACCAAAGAAACAGTAAAAGAAAAGAGGGTCAAACTTCTTTTCCTCTATCTTTTTATCCCGGTACTGGTAGTGAACAACCACATAAGCAAAGAATATTCCTACTGCCCACAGTAATCCGTAATAACGGATAGAAATGCCGAACAGGTTGAATAGTTCGGGATTCGGGTTCCAGTTGATGGATAATAGCATGGTATTCATTCTATATTGGATTAATGTTAATGATTAGATTCTTTGAATTTCTCCGCAACCATCCGGTAGGTCGGTATATCTATTCCCTGTTCTTCGGCTGCTGCAATCATGTCGAAGAGCAATCCTTGTATTTCCGAGTCGTGTCCGCGTGCCAGGTCTTTTTGCATAGAAGCGGTACTTTCGGGATCGAGCTTGTCAATCACTTTTAGGTTGTAGCTGACTGGGTCTTCGGGAAATTCGACGCCCAGTTTCTTTCCTAAGGCAGCGCTTTCCGTAGAAAGTCCGATAAATGTATCCCGTATCTTTCCCGGTTTCTGTACTTCTCCCATCGGAACGTCGTAGTAAGCACCTGTCACAGCCATTGCGGAGATAAACGACCATTTGATAAACGTATCCCGGTTGATGTCCGGTGACAGGTCTACCTTTATGCCTGCTTCCTGCAAGTCTTGTTGGATGGCTTCCAGCAATCCGGGTTTTACAACTGTGCCGCGATGAACGCCGTATACCAACCGGAATATCTTTCCCATTTGGGTGATTTCTCCGGTGCCGGATACGAAGCCTACGATATAGATGCAGCCGTCGAGAACGGTGACTTCCGGAACTAGCTTCTGTATGCGCGGCCCTGTGCCATATACATTCAGAATAGGGATGACAACCGTGTCTTTGTGTGCTGCTCTTTTTATCAGTTCTACGATAGAATCGACCGAATAACCTTTTACGCATACAAATATCACATCTGCTTTTCCATTGAATTCTTCAGCGGTAGTAGCCGGAATCCGGAGCGTATGTTCGCCCTTCAAATCCGATTTCAGTTTCAAACCGTTCGTTTGAATCGACTGCAAATGAGCTCCACGGGCAATACAGGTTACATCTTTGCCTGCCAGCGACAAGAATCCTGCGATACTGCCGCCTACACCTCCCGTTCCTGCAATGAGATATTTCATATTGTTAGCGAATTAGTAATTAATAAGTCGTCGGTGGTAACCGATAATCACACGTTGAAACGGAAATGCATGATGTCGCCATCCTGCACCACATATTCTTTTCCTTCCACACCCAGTTTTCCGGCTTCTTTCACAGCTGCTTCCGAGCCGTATTTGATATAATCATCGTATTTGATAACTTCGGCACGGATAAAGCCTTTTTCAAAATCGGTGTGGATCACTCCGGCACATTGAGGAGCTTTCCATCCTTTTTCGTATGTCCAGGCACGTACTTCTTGTACACCGGCAGTGAAATATGTTTCAAGATTCAGGAGTTTGTAAGCAGACTTGATAAGACGTGCTACGCCCGACTCTTCCAAGCCTACTTCGGCAAGGAACATCTGACGGTCTTCATACGTTTCCAGTTCGGCGATGTCCGCTTCTGTTTTGGCTGCGACAATCAGGATTTGAGCATTCTCGTCTTTTACGGCTTCGCGTACCATATCTACGTATTTATTTCCGTTTACTGCGCTTGCTTCATCAACATTGCAGACATACATTACCGGTTTGCTGGTCAATAAGAACAGTTCGTGAGCAATCTTTTGTTCGTCTTTTGTTTCAAAAGTCACTGTACGTGCAGATTTTCCCTGTTCCAGTGCGTCTTTATATTGAACGAGTACATCGTAAGCTAACTTTGCAGCTTTGTCTCCGCCCGTCTGTGCTTGTTTCTGTACTTTCTGGATACGGCTTTCGATGGTTTCCAGGTCTTTCAATTGAAGTTCGTAGTCAATGATTTCTTTGTCGCGGACAGGATTTACGCTTCCGTCTACGTGTGTCACATTGTCGTCATCGAAGCAACGGAGTACGTGGATAATTGCGTCTGTTTCACGGATATTGGCAAGGAACTTGTTTCCTAGTCCTTCACCTTTGCTTGCGCCTTTCACCAGTCCGGCGATATCTACGATTTCTACAGTTGTAGGAACAATTCGTTGGGGGTGCACCAATTCAGCGAGTGCGTTCAGACGTTCGTCAGGAACAGTGATTACACCTACATTGGGTTCAATTGTACAGAAAGGGAAATTTGCCGCCTGTGCTTTCGCATTCGACAAACAGTTGAAAAGTGTCGACTTACCCACGTTCGGTAGTCCTACAATACCACATTGCAATGCCATTTATCTATTTCGTTTTTATTTAGTTATCGATAATCTGACTGCAAAGATAGGCATTTTTAGATTATATACATTGGTTGGAAAACAAATACTTCTTTCTTATATCTATTTAATGAGTAAGGGATGCCGTTTTCAGGCATCCCTATAAATGTAAAGTAAACTTTAGAACGTCATAGGTACGCCTACCATGACACCAAGTGTCTTATCTTCTGCAGGAATTAGCGAGGACATCACATATTGGCTGGAATTGTTGTACAAAGCCGGCCAGCTTTTAATGAAGAATTTGTGTTTTTTAAAGTAACCATCTAAAATAGGTGACAGACATTTGTCGAACTCTTCGTGATTAGGATTGCTTGTATCGAACGGTGTATAATCTCCAAAAGTGATAGAACCATCTGAATTCTTCTGATAGTTGAATGTATAATAGAATCCGTAAGTATCGGCTCCTAATGAACCGTTTTGATATATTTTATAACCAATCTCCACTATACTTCCGTCTGTGTACATGTGTATGGCAACATACACAATATAGAATTGAGTTTGAGTGAATGCAAATAAATTCGAAACAGCAGCTTTATGTTTATCAAAATATTCGGATGACCATTGATTTTGCATATCGTTGTACACTACCATTGTCTGATGAATTGCTCCTGGAGGTGCATTGAATAGAGGAACAATTGGTGTAGTACCTCCTTTAATTTCAAGTATATCATTGCCTACTTGTGTAGTGTATCCGGTGGATGTCTTGTTGAACTGATAAATTTCGTAACCATTAAGGATTAACGGGTTCATCATTACGATATTTCCGTTCAGGTCTATTTTAGAACCTTCTATTTGTAGGGTCGGATTTCCATTGTTAGCGGATAAGAAACCTGTTTTTCTACCATTAGATACAAAATCATACGCTTGTCCTTTATAACTGAAAGTGAAGTATTTTTTTTGATAGATAGGAGCCTGATCCTGATTTTCCATTAAGGCGCCATTTTTGATGGCCTCTCTTTCCTCATTGGTAGCTTTAGTCAGTGTAGCTTCCATTTTGTTTTTTCTTCCTTTTAGGAGAAACTGATCGTTTTTGTAGGATATAATCTCGTATTCGTAGTCTGCTCCTAATCCGGTTCCTGCTTGTCCTGCACCATTCATCAGCTGGTTGGGATCTGCAAAGATAGATAAGAAAGAGTACGTATCAAATGATATAGTTGGTCCTTGTAGTGGCTTGAGTATATAGCTACTTTCAAACGGACTTGCTTTCAAGTCGCGGTAATATTCTACATAATCGAACATCATAGATACTCGATTGTCTGCAGTGAATTGCATCCATAAGGTGTGAATACCTCCTAATTGGGTATTTATTTCTGCAATCCATCCATCGGGAGCTCCTGTGAGTATATCAGTATATTCCTGCATTTTAGTTTGAATCCGTTTATCCGGGTTTTCCATATAAATGTCGGTTTCATTATTGCAAGATGAAAATATACTGCACAATGCTACACAGGTTAGAAGATAATATGTATAAACTATTTTCATAATTATTTATTCTGGAGTGTTTTCATTTACAATTTGATTAATAGCATCTTGTACTAAAGATACTAATCCTTTATTTCCCATTGCGTCGTCATAAAACTGTACGTTCCATACATTTTTAAAGTAATTGATCACAATTTCTTCTTTAGCCAGTAATCTGGTTAAAGCCGTTTGTGCCTGATTGGCAAGGGCTATACGTTGTGCTGTTTCTTCTGCTGTTTCTCCCTCTGAAGGAGGAGACGTTGTTAAACTTTTGAGCAAATTAATTCGATAGTCACGCCATTCTTTTCCATACACCATAATTAATGATGCCACTTCAACGAAATCTTCATCAACTCCCGACATTGCGTATGCGGAATAGAATCCGGCAAGTAATGCGCTTACTTCCGTTTCAGAAGTCCATCCTGTCGGATTATAATCTCCGGCGGATATATCTTTGAAACTGGAATCATACATTTTGGTTTGATGGAGAATATGAGCGAATTCGTGTTCAATGGTATGCATGATAGAACGTATCCAGTCTGCATCACTCGGATTGTAGCTATTACCATCAAATAGTGTAATTTTACGAGCGCCTTCAGCCTGTCCTAATACTTGACTGCCATCTGCATTATATTCCGGGCTACCTACCAAAATGATTTTCTTAGGTGTCATTTCTCTAAGAAATTTATCTCCTGCCAATTGTTTATAAGGCTCAAACCACACTCGTTGAATCATATCCATAGAAGGTTTTACGAAGCGTTCCATAATGGGGACTAGTTGGGCGGTAGTGTTCAGTTCATAACTGTTCCATTTATATTTCACTTCGATATTGTAAGCTTGGGTATAGTTTTCATATAACCATTTATCCAGTTCATTTTTTTGCTCGTCATTTCCACCCAATCCATAAATCTCTTGGTCAAGATTGAGTTTGTCCTCATTACAGGCAGTGAAAATAACAGTACTAATGCAGAATAGTAGCATGAAATATGCTTGTATCCATTTGGCAATGTGATTTGTTGTTTTCATTTTATTCCCATGAATTATTTACGTTATTTCTTGGATTAAGTTTTATTCCCGAAATAGTTGCCATTTCCGGAATTTGTAGTACCCTTCGGTCGTCGTCCGGCATTAAGCTAGACTTGCTGCCGTTAGCCTGGGTATGGGTGACGGGGATATTCCAGCGTACAATATCATACCATCTAAGTCCTTCATTATAAAACTCTATACTTCTGAAATCAAGTATTGCAAGTAGGATACCTTTTTTCAAATCACTCCAAGAGTCTGTCTGATTGTACTTATTGATGAAGTGATCAGTATTATTAAGTTTGGTTTTATAGAAATTGAGTATCTTATCGCGTGTAATACATAATTCTTTAGAATCATAATATCTGCTTGATGCCGGGCTTCTTGCTATAACAAAACGTTGGCTGGCATATAAATTTAGATCAGCGATAGCTTTGTCATATTGGTTAAGCATTAGATAGGCTTCTGCACGGTTTAATAACACTTCTTCCATTCTCAAAACAGGAATATTGGCATACGGCAAAAAGTTGGATGCGTCTAAAGATTCTTGTTTAGTAAATTGGGTAAATTTAGGTATGAAGTAGAAATTGGATGTACCGTAATAGGGAATAGCCCACATGCCATTTGTAACATTATCTGCATTGATTGTCTTGCCAATGTCAGTAGAAGATAAACCATATCTTGAATAGAAGGGTAATTCTCCCCAGGCGATTGAAGACAATGCTTCTGTAATCAATAAATTGGCATTGGTGGAAGAACTGCAGAAATACGAACGCATTTCAATATATCCACTTGCATCCATGTAAGTTGTTGCAAAAGGATGAAAGTTGTTGCTTACAAACGAAAATGCAGGATCATCTTTTGAGATATATTGTTGCGGTGTACCATCTTGATTTTTAAGAGGTTCTCCTTTACTATCCGTCAATGTTTCAAATTGTGACGGTATGGAAATGAGTTGATTGGCATATTCAAGTACCTTATCATATTGTTTCATTAATAGATAAAGACGGGTACCAAAGGCGGCAGCTGATTTCTTATTGAAATGATATTTGGGAGCTGTATAAATGCTTCCATCCGTCATAAGAGGATAACTGTCCTCAAAATCTTGTGTGATTTTTCTATAAGTGTCTGCCACTGTCTCCCGGTCATATTGTTCTACTGGCTGTGTTTCTGGTTTCTCTACATAAGGAATACCCGGATATAACGATGCAGTCGATTCGTCATATTGTTGGGCAAAGAGTGAAGCAAGACAAAAATGTGAGAAGGCTCTGGTCATGAGTGCTTCTCCCTTTTGATTGATTGTGCTTGAAGGTGTTCCTAACTCGTCGATAGAAACAAGCGCCTGGTTAGATACTGCAATAGCTGCATAGCATCCTGTCCAGAAGTTTTCGAAGGAATCATTTCCATCTTCTATCACGTCTTTCCATAAGAAATTTTCACCCATAAAGCTGAATAATGCTCCTGGTTGCGCACCAGAGTAAACACTTCCGAAGTCGGTTATGTAATCACAACGGGTATTGACAATAGCCGCATAAGAAACTTTAGGATACGCATTTACTAGTAATGCGGATACTTTATCCGGAGAATCTATTTGAGTACGTTCGTCGGGTACTTTGTCCAGAAAGTCAGAGCAACTGGTACAAAAGGACATGATTCCAATATATAAGTATATTTTAATTTTCTTCATTGTATAAGGATGATTTAGAAACTGACATCTAATGAAAAAATAACTTGTTTTTGTATCGGTTGGGCTACACCACCGGTATTGACAAATTCAGGGTCTTGTCCATTCAATTTTTTATCAGAGTATAGTAACCATAAGTTTTTGCCGGTTACTCGTAAACGAATATCAGAGAACAACTTCCACGATTTGAAAAGCTTCTGCGGAATGGTATATCCTACAGATAATGATTTAAGACGGATGAAATCTCCTTTCGCTACCCGTATATCTGAATAATTGTATGCTGAATAAGGATAAGTACTGCTCAAATCTGATATCAGATCTTTATCAGCTATTGCAGGGATATTAGTATGCTTCTCATCTCCTCTGAATTCCCATCTGTTAAAGAACTCTTTGGGGGTTGCTTGAGAGTCATTATAACTGCTGTTAAATACAGGATTCAATCGGATTACATTTCCGGCTTGGAAAGTGAAGAAAATATCTAATGAGATACCTTTCCAAGTAAAGGAATTGTTAAACCCTCCTGTATATTTGGGATCTGTTGGTCCTTCGTATTTTAAGTAATCTGTTGAAGTACTTTGGAAATTGATATCACTGGTGATAGTACCATTCTCATCATAGAACATCGGTACACCATTTTCCGGATTCAGACCGGCAAATGGTATAGAGAAAAGCCCGTTCACCGGATACCCATTTTTATTTCCTCCTGTGATTCCTACCAACGTGTTGATTTGTGGTTGTTGCATTGAATTCTTGATTTCATTTTTGGAATATCCCATAGTGAAAGAACTTGACCACATGAAATCTTTTGTTACAATAGGTTTTCCTGACAATGTTATATCGAAACCGGAGGCGCTTAAGTCGGCACTATTGGCCCATTTATATCTTTCTCCTCCAATTCCGGAGACTTTTATTACACTTAACAAGTCGAAACTGTTTCGGATAAAATAGTCAAAAGAGAAGTCGAGTCTTCCTTTAAGGAAAGTGGCATCAAAACCAAAATTAGATTGATAACTCTTTTCCCATGTCAAATCAGAATTACCTAATGTGTAAATTTCAATGCCTGATTCGATGTCCGTACTTGGTCGCGTAGTATTGGAATTTATAAAAATGGGTGTTGCATTTGATAATGGAGGCATACTGGCTGTTAATCCAACGCCGGCACGTAGCGCTAATGCATCCAGCCAGACAAAATCTTTCATAAACGTCTCATTACCTATATTCCATTTCCCACTGATATTCCAGGTAGGCAGCCAGCGGGCTGAACTGGAATTTGCCATTGTGTTGGAGCCGTCATACCGTACTGTTCCGGAGATGGAATATCGTCTGTCATAGGTGTAATCAACATTTGCATAAAAAGCGGCAAAACGATCGTACGTCAAAGCTCTTGAATAATAATCAAAATTTTGCTCGATCATTTGTTTCATTATAAGATAGTTCATACTAACAGTGCCTCCCATGTCATATTGGAATCCGTAGCCGGTGTTACTGTTCGTTTGTCTATCGGAATATTTGATTTGTTGTCCTAATAATGCGTTGAACTCATGTTTCTCATTCCATATTTTGCTGAAACTAACAGAGTTTCTTATATCATAATTTAATAATAAGTTTTCGGCAGTATTATAGAATCCCCCTTTGGGGAGAACAACAATCGGTTCGGCTGACGGATCACTAGGGTCCTTGTAGAGGTAGGGATTGTTTTCTCGAATGGTAGAATTGCCAGCTGCACGATAAGCATTTGCCATATTAGAATTTTCGTGTATTTCATGCTCTTGCTTTGAACGTACATAGCGGATAGCTCCGGTAAAATTGTATTTCAATCCTTTAAAAATTTGCCAGTTAAATTCGGCTTGGGCTTTTAAATCTATCACATTCAATTTAATATAGTTATTATCGAGTTCTTCTAAAATATTGAATGGGGCAAAGTTGAGTGTATAATATTCCCGTTCTCCATTTGAGTCGTATGCTCGTAATGCACGGCTTGTGTTTAATGCATAATTGAACGGATTTATATCAAAATTACGTGAAGAAATACCGCTTACAACGTCACTGGAACGACTTAATGAACCGGGAGCGTTCTGCATTCTGACAGAACCTACCGTTTGAAAACTAAATCCGATTTTGTCATTTAGCTGGTAGTCATTTCGGAAGTTCATTGTGATTCGATTCACTTTATCGGCAACAGTCCATCCCGGATCGTTCAAAAAGCCTAATGAAATGTAGGATTTCGACTTTTGTGAACCACTTGATACACTTAATGTATGTTCATTCATTATGGAATTAGTAAATAGTAGATCAAACCAGTCTGTATTAGCTGCTGCGTGTTCCATTAAAAAGTTGTGACGGGCTGCATATGTATTCTCTAAAAGGTATTGTTGCTTTGATTCATCCCATGTGTTGATTCTATTATACATGATTCCATAAATACCGGAAGACTGGTTATTTACAATGTCCGAAGTTAATAAGCCTTTTCGTTCCATTTCTGCATACACAGACATTTGATCGGCTGAATTCATAATATTGAATTCAGAATAACGTGGTTTGGTCCGTACTGTGTAGTTTCCGCTATAATGAATACGTGGTTTTCCTTCTTTTCCTCTTTTAGTCGTAATTACAACTACTCCATTCATAGCTCTGGCTCCATATAATGCTGTTGCGGCAGCATCTTTTAATACGTCAATTGTTTCGATATCGTTAGTATTGATACCTGCTACGGAGGAGCCTAACAGGGTGGTAGGGTCACCGCTTGCTAGTTGGTCGTTAGATACATTTACCACATCTTCTAATACGATTCCATCTACTACCCACAAAGGTTTGTTTTCTCCATTGATAGACGTGGCACCACGTACACGTATTTTGGGGGCACTACCAAAGGTACTCGATACATTCTGAATAGATACTCCGGCTGCTTTGCCTTCCAGCATACGGCTTATGTCTGTTTCACCGGGCAAATTAATATCATCAGCTTTGATTTTAACGGAAGAGCCGGTAAAGGTTGTTTTTTTAAGATTCTGAAACCCGGTGACTACTACCGCATCCAATAAAACAGAAGATTCTGATAATAATATCGTTACTTTCTTTTGTGTTCCAATGTTAACCTCTTTAGTTTCGTATCCCATAAAACTGACGATAAGGATATCGTTATTATTGACCTTTAAGGTAAAATTACCATTATTGTCCGTAGTTGTTCCGCTCTTGACGTTCTTTATAGTAACACTGGCAAATGGGATAGGCTCCTGGTTAGTAGCATCTAGCACCTTGCCGGTAATACTATGTTGTGCACTGGCCCTTGTAAGGCCAATGCACAATATGATAAATAATAGAATAATGTGTTTATTCATGTACCTGTTTTCTTTGGTGATTTATTCTTTTACACAACGTACGCTATAACCTAAGTATCTGCCGTCTGCATTGTTAGGCATGATGGGAAAGAATGGTCCGTCATATTCGTCCACTAATGTTGCAGAGAATATATGATAACTATAGGCATTATTAGGATTGTCCGGATAACTGCCTAGCCAACCATTTTGTGCAGTTTTGTATTCAAACAAACTTCCTCCCGGATATTGACCGGTAATGGCATTTAAATGTCCTCCAAACGGGTAAAATATTTTTATGGAACTATTATTAGGGCAAAGATATATACCATTGTCAATGTCTTCTCCGTTTATTTCATCATAAGTGTTCATTTTATAAGGCACTCTCCAGCCTGCCGGACATGGATCGTATAGTGTTTTGGTTTTTTCATCACTCTTTTTGTACCATAATTCTGTACTACCACTGCCTTCAATTAACCAGTCTTTATAAGTAAAATGGTCTGCATCTCCCAAGAAATAGGTATCTGGGTTTTTCACAGCTGTTTCTTTAGATACGGGACCTTTTGCTGTTTTGATATGAATGGAGTAAACGTCTCCCCCTAAAGAGCTGGTTCCTAACTTAGTGATTTGGCTCCAATCAGTCATTATCGGATCCTTTCGACCGCATTGATAATACATACCGATCGTTTTCGCACCGTCAGTTGGTGTTGCACTTAGTGCACCTAAGTTGCGATCCATCATTGCCTGGGTGGACCCATCTTTCGTTTGATTGTTATCAATTCCCCCAAAACGGTAGATAGCTCCTCCTGTAACATCTGCTTTTCCAGGGTTTTGAGAAATTGCAGGAATTATTCCATTAATATCTCCTCCCGGATTATAATCTGTAATCCAAATGTGCCAGCTCCATAATGGTTTAGCGTCTTGAGCAGGTTCTCCTGCTGTTGCGTCGTAAATACCTATTAATACATTACCTTCGTTTCCTGTAGGTTTGATTCCTATATAATCATTGGCGGAGCTTCCTTGTTGGGTGGTGAATTTCAGTAATTCCTTGGAACTATCTTTTGTTATGATACGGGCAATCCATTTAGTTACTTTTCCTTGGTTGTTTCCGTCATTCAACATATGATCTGTTTTGAAGCCGCCTTCTTCTGTTCCCCAAAATGCATTTACTCGTTTCACAGGAACCAGTAGCTCATGTTCTGAATTTGGATTCAGTATATAGCAGTTAGCTTCAGCTGCAATGCCTTCTAATGGAATCTTTTCAATAGTGATGCGTTTATCACTGGCATCTGTCAGATTAAGATTAATATTGTAATTATATGCATTATTTCTTGTTACATTGAAATCTTTTTCATTTTCTCCAATGAACATTTTGAAAGTTGCTATTTCTTTATTGCCTTCACTCATTCTTTCACCAACAATTTCAATGAAAGTCGCTAGTTTATCTGTTACCTTGTCTTTGTCTGTTGTGATATTAGAATTTGTTCCCATCAGGTTCTCCGCTATGTAATGGGTATAATTTTCTTCACCGATAGTACATGGGATTTCACTATAGTCTGCAATATTACCTTGGGATAATGTTCCCTTACTAAAGTAATACATTTTATATATATTCTTTAATGCTATGGAAGTTAGCTGGAAGTCAGAAGAGGTATTATTGATAGTGAATTTTACTTCAGCTGCAATTCGTTCTAATGTGATAGCATCTAATGTTTGATTTTCTTTGGTAATAGAAACTACTTGCTCTCCTACTAGCGGAATTGCGTTAGATGAATTGACTGGTAATGTATAAATAGTATTCTTTAGTGCTTCATAGGTTTGTTTTCCTAATTGGAAAACAATGCTTTTATCTACATTAGCAATTACTACCAGTTTCATATTAGCCCCTGCTACTAATTCTACTGTTTCTGCAGAGTTGATACTGAATCGTAGTTCTTTTATAACTGCAACATTCTTACCTTGTTGATCGAATTCTAATAACCAAAAGTTTTCAATAGAAGTTCTGTTATCATTTATATTGGTTTCCATTGCGTTGATAGGAGCAATATTTAATGATACATTTACATTTGTTTTTTCTCCTTCTGGAATAATAGAGGTGTTTTCGTCGTCTTTTGAACAAGAACTGAAAATTGCGCTTATGATAAGATATGCGCTAAGCCAAATTAGGTTCTTCATAATTCTAGTTTTAAATAATTAATATTGATTTTTTTGCTATATCACATTTTATATTATATATTAATAGTTTAATCAAGATGTTATTATAGAATCTGATTTTGCTTACGTTTGATATTGCAAAGTTATGGAATATGATTTATGAATACAAAAAAAGCATTGGACAATAGATATTATATAAATCGCTAATAATTAATGTGTTAATGTAAATAGGTATAGATTACCATTGGACAAATGGCAATTAAATCCTTTTATTATGAATAGATGTTAATGTAAGAAGGGATATTTCAGAATCTTTGAATAAAATCATCTAAAGAGATGTTTTTATCTGTAATGTTTAGTTTTTCTTGTTTGATTCTAAGTTTTCTTTTGCTAATTGCAGCTTTACTTCTGCAGTAGATATTGGCAAGGGTATTTAAATCTAATTGTATTTTTATTAAACAGCAGAACTGAATTTCATTTTTGTCGAGTAGTGGATATTCTTTCTTTAGTCTTACTGTAAATTGATCAAAAGTAGCATTAATATCTTTTTCCAGATTAGCAAAATCCTCATTAGAAAGTTTGATAACGAGATCGTTTGCTTTATTATTTAGAGATGGAATGTTGATAGCCACTAATCTGCGTAAAAAGTCTGCTTGTAGTGAAGATAGTTTTTCTTCTTTTTGAAGATTTTCTATAGCTTGCTGTTGTAGTTTATCTTTGGCTTGAGATATTTCTCTTTCTTGTTTTCGTATACGTTCACTCTTCTTTTTGTAGGTTATGAAGTAGCATAATCCTGTAATTAGTAACGCGAAAGCTGCAATTGCACTTATTTTATATACAAGAGAACTAATTTCTTCCATCTTTTTAGATAGTTCTTTGTTGTTTTTCTGCAGTTTTTCGTTTTGAAATAGATTCTGCATTTTAATAATTGCCACGCTTTGGTTTTGATCTTCTATCGAATCTCTTAATAGTTCATAGGTTTTGATAAATTCTAACGCTTTAAGAATGTTCCCTTTTTTTTCATAAATTTCTCCCAGATAGCTATAACTGAGTGCTTTTGCATATATATATTGGTTTTTACTACTTAGGGTAAAATAATGGATAGCAGAATCATATTGTTGTATATCTTGAAAGATTACTCCTTTGATAATGTAATTGTTATATCGGTCAATTGAATCCTTTTCACATGCAATGGCCTCATTGCAGATTTTTAGTGCGGAAATATAATCTTTTTTATTTATATATGCATAACATATATCGTTTAAAGCAGAAGAGGTGGCTTTGGGATGTACTTTTTGAGCAATAGGGAATGCCTTTTCGAAAAAATAAAGTGCGCTATCGATTTGCTCTTGGGTAGAATAAGCATGTCCCAAATCTGCCAATGCATAATAAATAGACAGACTATCTTTAGAAATCTGTGCATAATTATATCCTCTCCATGCCTCTGTTAATTTATAATCAAATAATCCTTGTTTAGAGTAGATGTCGCACAAGTCATGGGAAATTTTGAATGCTAGATTGTAGTCATTTGCTTTCTCCGCGAAATCTCTTGCTTTTAATAAGTATTGAGCAGCTTCTTCTATGTTTCTTATTTCTTTACTGATAAGTGCAGTATAAAAATATGTTCTTGCTGTTAGTATCGGGTCGGATGTGTCTTTGGAAAAATAGTCAAAAGCTTTAAAAACAAATGAGTCCGGAACTAAACTTTGAGCATTGTTATATTTTGCTTGAGCTACTAATAGGCACCATTTTGCATAATCCTTTGGGGACATATTTTCAGGATGCTGGATAGCTTTCAAATATGTCAGGGAACTATCAGGATAAAAATTTATTAGTTGGTCAGCCTTTGATAGATTGGGATGCGGATTGCAAGAAGTAAATATACTAATTACTCCCATAATAATTGTGATAAGTGTATCTTTCCTCATTCCCATTTATCAAGACTTAACAGACCTTACAAAAGTATGAGTAAAAATATAATTCTACAAGACTTTAAAGTGAATTTTATCTTGCAGCAGAAAGTAGGGCAGCTTTTACTAGTTATTTAGTATTTTGCCTGATATTTCTTATAAAAAATCAGGAATAAAGTAAATCCGATCAGGGCGAATGGTACACCCGCCAGGGACGGATAGCGGTAGCCACCGCTAACAGCCAGTCCGCCTGCATAAGCACCGATGGCATTTCCGAGATTGAATGCAACCTGCACGCAGGCTGCTCCCAGCATTTCTCCTCCCTTTGATACGCGGATAATTAATATCTGCTCCGGACTGGATACAGCGAACAGTCCTGCTGTACAAAGGCACATCAACAGGGCTGCTGCCCATTTATAGGGAGAAAGGAAGAAGATGAGCAATAACATAATACAGATAAGTGCTTGTGCGGCAGTCCCTACTTTTCCGGGGGTGTAGCGGTCGGAGAGACGTCCGCTAATCAGGTTTCCCATCACCATACCGAAGCCGGCAAGGATCATTAAAGGCGTAATGCTTTCAGCGGAGAAGCCGGACACATTGGTAAGCATCGGATTGATGTAGCTATACCAGCAGAATACGCCGCCATTACCTAGTGCCGTAGCACCGAGAATCAGCCACGGAGCCGGAGTTTTAAGAAAGCGGAATTGTCCTTTAAAGCCGGTATCCTTCAGACCCTCTACATGCGGAACCCATCGCCAGATATAATATAGGATAACAATTCCCCAGATACCGACCAGCAGGAAAGTGGCACGCCAGGAAAGCATGGTACTTAAGGAAGTGCCCAAAGGTACACCAAACAGATTGGCAATGGTCATTCCTGCAATCATGATGGAGACGGCTTCCGAACCTTTACCCTTGTCGGCCAGTTTCTCTGCAACAATAGAGCCTACTCCGAAGTATGCACCATGAGGCAAGCCGGAGATAAAACGGGCAGCGAGCAACACCCAGTAATTGGGAGCCATAGCCGCACAGATATTACCTATCATAATTAAGGTAACTAATACTAACAGAATATGTTTTAGCGGATATTTGCGAGCCAATGTCAATACAGGTGCACCGACACAGACGCCTAATGCATAAGCAGAAATGAAATGCCCTGCGGTCGGAATACTAATACCTAAATCTTTTGCCACATCGGGCAAAATTCCCATCATTACAAATTCGGCAATACCTAATCCCAGTGTGCCGAACGCCAATGCAATAAGACTCTTCTTCATACAAAACTTAACCTTAATACCTGTTACCTTTTTACCTTACTATTATTTGCCGCTTATTTGTTTTGGCTGCAAAGGTAAAACAAAATCTTTCAGGGTGAGTTCGATGAGATGGATTTTGATTTAAATCAATTTAGACAATGTTGGTGTAAACTGATGACGAGGGATTTATGTAGTATATGTAAATTGTAGCTATTTACTTTCTTTCCAATTCTTGCAAATTCTTCAAATATTTGCAAGAATTGGAAAGATTATGTGATAGACTTAACTGTTTTATCAAAAAGTTCTCCTTTTACATATCCTTTCTTTACTTTATTAAGTGATATTTCATCAACCAGTTTTCTTTCCACAAGACCGTCAATATCATTTTTGGCGGTAGTATGAGTAATAGAAAACCTGTTTTGTAGCTCTTTCACGGTGAATAATATTTTAGGATTATCATTAATGAGCCTAAGAATATCTGCTTGCCGTTCGTTGATATTATCTAATTTATAGAATACAGAAGCCTGATGTTTTTGATCTAATTTACGTTTGATATAAGTTTGTAGTTCTTTAAAAGCAAGCTCTAGTACTCTTAGGTTGTAAGCTATAAAGTATCCCATGTCTTTTTCATCAGCTTCTGTGTATAAATAAGCATTTTCATAGGACTTTTTTGATTTGGCGATTACCCTTGAGATAGATAAATATTCAGTTAACCAATAACCACTTTTTAGCATATACCAATAGAATAAAGCTCTTGCTGTACGTCCGTTCCCATCTACAAACGGATGCATATAAGCAATCATAAAATGGATGATAATGCCTCTGATTATTGGGTGAATAAATACTTTAGAATCACTTTCATTGAAGAATATGCATAAATCTTCAATAAATGAGGGGATATCTTTGTATGAGGGGGGAGTATGTACTACTTCATGCGTAATAGCATCTTCCACTACTACTTCGTCATTCGTTCTGTATGCTCCTGCATCTGCTGGATTTTCTAACGTTTTTTCAGTCATTAAGACATGAATCTGCTGTAATAGTTCGGATGATAGTGGGGTATGTATATTTTGGGTTATAAAACGTATTGTTTGATAATTATTGAATATCATTTGTTGAGATTTGTCCTGTGGAGAAAGGCTTTTTCTTAGCATCTCCTTAGCTACTTTTCTGGTAGTTGCCGCTCCCTCCATTTGGCTGGAGGAGATTGCTTCTTCCATTAATGAGCTAATTAGATACTGTTCTTTGTTTTCTGCCGGAATGATTGAATTACTTCCCCAAGAGCCGCCAAAGTTCATATCAAACTCGTGACACATCCGCTGCATGGCGTTGGTTATACTGATGGATATGCCATATTTTTTCCATACAATAATTCGTTTTGCTCTCCGTGATGCTTTTATGTAGCACCATAATTCTTTACTCGACATGCCTTCAGGAGCCTTTTGGTATTTTACATCAGACCAATAACTATATTTATCATTGTTTTTTTCTATGATTGCCTTGAGTTTTTCAAGCGGATCAGTGAGAAGAACCTTTAAATATTCTTCCTGACTTATTTGAGGAGGGAATTCAATCATAATACCATCTGTTTATATTATATTTGGTCTACAAATATAATTCTTTTCTTTCCAATTCTTGCAAATATTTGAAGAATTTGCAAGAATTAGCAAGAAAAGAATGTGATATTGAGAAATGTGTACTTGCTAAGTAATATCATTAATAGACTTATTGTTTCCTTATCCATTCAATGATATCTTTCAAGACTTCCGGATTGATTGTTTCTTCCAACTGCCCGTATTCGGCCAATGTTCCTTTTTCGCAAGTCTGAAACAGGTGATTTAAGTTCGGATAGGCTTTGACTGTTACATTTTTGTTTCCATTTCCGGTGATTCTTTCCTGGATGGCAGTCAGGTTCATGGCGGCATCCACTTGAATATCCTTTTCTCCGTTCAGAGCCAGAACCGGACATTTTAGTTTCTTCAAATCCTGGGCCGGGTCATATCTCATAAAATGAAGATACCACGGAGAAGTCATCGAACTGATTTGTGCGGATAGTTGCTGGATGGTATTCAGGTCTTTCAATTGTTCGGGCGACATTGTTTTTGTAACGTCTGCATACAGTTCTTTCTGCAACTCCTCGGGAGTTTTGTCTGTTTGTTGCAGTATGGCATATCTGTTCCGTATCGAAGGCTTCATCCCTTGCCAGACGGCATCCGGCATTCCCTGGGATTTAGAGATTAACTCTACCTGCTTCAGCATCAGACTGTCGCCTCTCACGCCGGCTCCTGCCAATGAAACGACAAATGCAATGGATGGGTCCTTTTTGGCAACGATGAATGCAATGATTCCGCCTGCACTATGTCCGATAATTCCGATTTTCTTTGCATTTATTTCTTTTCTGCTGCGCAGATAATTCACCATTGCTTCCGTATCTGTGGCAAAATCCTCATTGGTAGCTGTTGCGTGAGTACCTTGTGAAGCGGCAGTACCCCTGTCATCACATCTAAGCACAGCAATTCCGTTCCGGGTCAGATAATCGGCGATGACAAAGAAAGGTTTGTGTCCCATGATTTCCTCATCCCTGTTCTGCGCACCGCTTCCCGTCACCATTACCACTGCCGGAAATTTAGTTCCTTTTTCGGGAAGAGTCAATGTTCCGGCAAGATTAATTCCATCCCGTTCATTTCTCACGGTGACTTCTTCACTTCTGTAAGGGAAAGGCGGTTGAGGCTCCTGCGGACGTTTGGGGCGGCTGGCTTCTCCCTTTTTCAAATTCAACGGAAGGGGCATCCCTTGCGTAAATGTTCCGTTGATTGTGTTATCACTGTTCAGCTTTCCTTTGTACGAAGCATGAATCACAGGTATCTGGATAATTAAAGTAGAATCATTGAAAGAAGTAGTCTGTGTCTTGATACCGTTGGCTCCTTGGTCGGGACTGTCCAGTGTGGTCACATAAGCGCCTTGTTCCGTTTGACTGATGTGGAATACAATAGTCAGCGAACCGGTGGGAATGGAAAGTTTTCCGTGCCAGGTTCCCGAAATATCTTGGGCGGAAACAGAGGATGAGAAGAACACTCCGGCTAATAGTCCGGTAATGAATATAACGATGTAGGTAGCCTTAACTATTTTCATAAGCGAAAAATTAGGTTTAATCTTAATTGTAAATATAAGATATATACAAAGGTAACAATTTTCATCATTATAAAAATAAGACATTACCTAATCTTGTCAGAATCCGGTAATATCTTATTGGGCTGTTCCTGTATACTATTACAGTTTTTATTGTTAAGCACAACCTCTATTCCAAACTATATAGCCTCCCTTAAAAAACGATGATTCTTAAAAAAGGAATATTTAATCATCGGAGAAGGACATAAATCGCAGTTTGGTAAAGAAAAGCCGGAAAATGCCATGCATTTGTAATTACGTGATTCTCTATTTTCGCTGTTTTGAGAATATACTAATCGAATTGCGATAGATTCTTGATTCTTTTTGTTATTTGGAGAGTAGATACCTGAATAATCAATCATTTTATTATTTTCTCCTTTCCAATATATTATGATAAACTAGGGAGAAAATATTTCTTAATAGTCCATTTTTATCTTCTTCACCGGAGAACGATAGCTTCCTCGGTGAGGAACAAGTCGATGCACACCGAGGAACACTTCGTTGGTTTTAAGGCAATGAACGGTTCCCGAATAGAGAAAGATGTATATCTTGTTTGGCTTTATGCAATATTAGACTGTTTTTTGTATGCTCATGCGTTTATTTATACAGTTTATTTTCTAGTTTGCTACTTTCTAACTGGCTATTTTCCTGTAGAATATTAAAAGTAGAACATTGACAGGCCTATGCTATCATTTCGAGTTAATTCATCACACGCATTTTCATACCTTATTTCTCTGGAATAGTTGCAGGATGGACATTTCTCCCCATTATTAAACATTTGTTCTACATAAATAAATAAGTGGTGGCTAAATTTGCATCGTTATTAACTACATAATATTATGAAAAAGATAATCTATCTAGTTCCTACGTTGTCTTTAGTAGGTTGTACCTCACAGCACGTAGAAGAAAAGCCGAATGTGATTGTGATTCTTGCCGATGATCTGGGATTTGGTGATGTCAGCGCTTACGGCTCTACTACGATTCATACTCCGAATATCGACAGTCTGGCTCATGGCGGAGTTTGTTTCATGAACGGATATGCCACTTCGGCAACTTCCACTCCCAGTCGTTACGCTTTGATGACCGGAATGTATCCGTGGAAAAATAAGGATGCAAAAATCCTGCCGGGAGATGCTCCTCTTATCATTAATGAAAATCAGTTTACTTTGCCGAAGATGATGCAGCAATGCGGTTATGTGACCGGAGCTATCGGAAAGTGGCATTTGGGGATGGGAGACGGCAATGTCAACTGGAACGAAACCGTCAAACCGGGTGCCAAAGAAATCGGTTTCGACTACTCTTGCCTGATTGCAGCAACCAACGATCGTGTCCCGACAGTTTATGTGGAAAACGGCGATGTAGTAGGACTCGATCCGGCCGATCCCATCGAAGTGAGTTACGAGCATAATTTTGAAGGCGAACCGACTGCCATTTCTCATCCGGAGATGTTGAAAATGCAGTGGGCACACGGACACAATAACTCTATAGTAAACGGAATTCCCCGTATCGGATATATGAAAGGCGGACAGAAAGCCCGTTGGAAAGACGAGGATATGGCCGACTATTTTGTAGATAAGGTAAAGAACTTTGTGACTGAACACAAAAATACTCCTTTCTTCTTGTATTATGGCTTGCACGAACCTCACGTACCTCGTGCTCCCCACCAGCGCTTTGTGGGCAAAACAACGATGGGGCCTCGTGGCGATGCCATCGTTGAGGCAGACTGGTGTGTCGGCGAACTGCTTGCCCACTTGAAGAAAGAAGGATTGTTGGAAAAGACACTGATTATCTTCTCCAGTGATAACGGGCCGGTTCTGAATGACGGTTACAAAGACGGAGCTCCCGAATTGGCAGGCGATCACCTTCCTGCAGGAGGTCTGCGCGGAGGTAAATATAGTTTGTTCGACGGTGGTACGCATATTCCTTTGTTTGTTTATTGGAAAGGAAAGATTCAGCCGGTTGTGTCCGATGCACTGGTTTGCCAGGTAGATATTCTTGCTTCTCTGGGGTCGATGATACATGCCGATTTGCCGGAAGGTTTGGATAGTCGGAACTATCTGGATGCTTTCTTCGGAAAAGAGCAGACTGCCCGCAAGGATGTAGTGTTGGAAGCGCAGGGACGTATGGCTTATCGTTCAGGCGACTGGATTATGATGCCTCCTTATAAAGGTTCCGAACGAAACCTGACCGGAAATGAATTAGGCAACTTGGGTGAATACGGTTTATTCAATGTAAAAGCCGACCGAACTCAATACCAGAATATGGCGGCACAACAGCCCGAACTTCTGGACTCCCTGAAGCAGAATTTCTTTGCTGAAGTGGATGGTTATTATCGCAGCGAAGTAGAAGAAGAACCATTAAAATAAGGTCAAATGTTTATTCTGAACATAAATCCCGTTGATAAAACAATCGTTCTATTCTACCGGAGTTTATTTCTCTACCTTTGTTCTGTTCGATGTCGGACAATTAACCTTGAAGTATGTATATGAAAATGAAAGCTTTTTTAATGTTTGTATTGCTGTTCTTATGTTCGATGGGAACAAAGGCGCAGGATTTGGGGGCGAACTATAATGAAAATATAGATTACCCGATTACGGAAATAGAGATGTTGAAACAGTCGAAAGTGAGTTGGGTGAGAGGATTTATCAATATCCCCAATCTGTTTCTTCAGAATGAAAACGGGAAGATTGTTGGTGTGAAAGAAAATGCCATCAGGACACATATTCCTACATTGAAATTTATTCAGGCCAAGAAAGCGTTGGGCGACCGTGTGAAATTCATCTTGAGTCTGAAAATACCTTTTGAATTATATACCGATACGGTTCCCAAAGTAGGAACTAAGGAGATGGAGTACATATTTCAGGCAACGGAAATATTACTGAAAACCTATGATATGGCGAAGAATATTGAAATACTTGTCATGGGTAACGAGCCGGAATGGGAGAATGCATTGGATACCGATCTCTGTCATGCGGATGGTGAAGATTATCGGGCATTTCTGAATGAGTTTGCCAATCGGCTGACTACTTGGAAACAGACTAATGGCTGGACATTTGATATTTATGCCGGAGCATTGAACCGTGTTTCCGAGTTGCCGAAGAGCGAAACGGTACCTGCAGTAGTCTCTGTGGTTAATAACAATCCTAATGTTGTAGGGCTCGACTTGCACGTTCACGCATTGAAAATCAACCAGGCGGAAGATGATTTCCGTATTATCCGCGATAAATATGGTGTAACAAAGAAACTGATTTGCACGGAATTCTCTATGGTGCGTGCTTTAAATCCTCATGTGGCGGATGCACTGGGAGAATGGGGAACCAAGCATGGTTATACGGCCGGGATGAAAATTTACGAATACCTTAATCTGATAGCCGAAAAAGCTAACGCCGGTACACCGGTGAGTGCAACCGAGTTCAAGAGCCTTTTTGAGAGTTATTCCTGGTATCCGAAGAATTGGTATAAGACTTTTTATGAAGTATTCAAGAAATATGATACGTATGCCATTACCGGACGTTTTAGTGTGGTTCCCGGTGGAGCGAGAGCTGTTTACGATGCGAAGACTGAAATGTGGGAACTTGGAGGAATTTATTTTTCCCGTTATTTAGGACTGGATGCAGACGGATTCTACAATCCCAATCCATTGTTATATCCTGATTTTATTGCTGCCCGGGATGGATTGGCAGTTTCCAGCCTTGTCGGAGGACAACGGGAATTGTTCATAAGTTGGGGTAATGGAGCCGATAAAACAGGTATATTGTCAGTAACAGATGAAGAGGGAACAGAGGTGGTGCGTCGATCGCTTGATTCGGAGAATGACTATACATTGGTTGAAAATCTTGTTCCTGGAACTGTCTACCATGTAGCATTGCTGAAATCGGATGATGCCGTGTTGTGGAAGGATGATGTTAAGACCAAGTCTGTAACAGGAAAGTTTCCTTTGTTGAAATATCAACAAGTGGATGAATATATGTTGGTACAACTATTAAATTTGCCGGCTGATGTCTCATCTTATAAAGTAAAGCTGGATGGACAGGAAATCAATATAGTGAATAAGAACCTGAACGGACAAATACTTACCGCCGAAGTGACTTATAAGGATGGATCGGTAGAAATATTGTCGACAACTGTTAGAAAGTAATTATCTTAAATTTATTCGCTTATGAAAGTAATATATGTAGTGTTGGTATGTTTGTTGGCTTTCACCTCTTGTGCGGAGACGGAATATGCCGAAAACGGGGTTGATAAGAAGAATATAACAGGATATACCGAAGTTGGGTTTTATAGTTTGGATGGAATTTGTACTTTTACAGAGCAGGAACAACTTCAGGCTGCAATTAATCCTAAACGGTTGACTTATCGCCTGCAAAATTCGGATCAAAGCAAATACATTCATGTGAAGTTTGACGGGAAGCCCACGGCTGTTGGTCAAAAGATAAAGACTGAATTCTCATTCCAAGGAGTTTCTTTTCTCAAAGAAGGGATGGAGATGGAGGTAGTTCGTATAGACGGAGATAAAGTTTGGTTGTCAGGAGATAACGTCGGTATAGTAATCCCTGTTTTTAATAATTAAAAGAAAGATATTATGAAAAGATACATTCCTATTGTAGCGTCATTAATGGTGTTTTCGTTGATATCATGTGGTGAAGTCATGGATCTGACACAGCCGGAAAAGGCTGAAGTTACCTATTCCAATATTACCTTGTCGCTTTATCAGACAGGCAAATATGATTTATATCTGGATGAGCCGGAATACCAATATAACATTATGGTGGAGAAAAGCCATTGCGAAAAAGAAGCAAAGGCGGAATTGGCTGTTGTCGATGCCAAAGAGTTTGGTGAAGAATATCACCTCTTGCCTGTGGAATATTATGATCTGGATGGAAGTAATTTTAATTTTAAGGGGGACGATGTTCTGCGTATGGTAAATTTGCGCTTCCATGATTTAGGTACGCTTGACGGATCAAAGAAATACGTTCTCGGTTTGAAACTGGTTTCCGACGATCTTGCAGTCAATCAAGAGAAAAGTACAATGACTTTCTTCCTGCAACAGAAACAGGGAGAAATCGACAACCCTTATACCTTGACGACAACGAACGACCTGATAACTCTCGGAGAGAAACTCAAAGATGGTAAGACGATCTATGCCAAGATAGAGAATGATATTGATTTGCAAGGTGTAGACTGGCAACCGATAGAGACCTCGGTTTCCAAACAACTTGTATTGGATGGAGGCGGCCATACGATTCGTAATCTGAAAGTAAATACTTCCTCTTCTGTTAATCAGGGATTCTTTGGATTGCTGGTTGGTAAGTGTTCCAATATAAACTTTGAAAATGCGCAGATTACAGCCAATACAAAGATGGCAGGCATCCTTGCCGGACAGGTGGGAGCTGCTACTTCTCCGGGTATCGTGGAGAATGTTCGGGTATCCGGTACGATTTCTTTAACTTCGGGAACGGGAGCGGCTGCCTGGGATAACGGTCAGGCTGGTGGTATCTGTGCAAGACTTCATGGTGCAGATAGTAAAATTCATCAGTGTACATCGGCAACGGATATTACTGCCGTATGGTGCGCCGGCGGTATTTGTGGGGAAACGAGAGGCGGAGCAACGATCTCTCAATGCTCTTCCACTGGGGATATTGTGACTGAATCATGTGTAGGAGGCATTGTTGGACGTATGTTATATTCTATCGTTACGCAGTGTTATTCTTCAGGTCTTGCACAAGCTTTCCCGATGAAAGTGGCGAATCCTGCGGGTGGTATTGCCGGATTTGTAGATCCTAGTCCGACAGCTGTGATCTCTTATTGTTATTCCGATTGCGAGATTTCCGCTCAAAATCAGGTAGGCGGTATTATGGGATTTGCTAACAAGGCGACAGGAATCACCGTAACACATTGTGTGGCTTGGAACCAGAAATTATTCTCTAACGGTGCACCCAAGTCGGGAAGAATTTGCGGACGCTTTAACAAGAATGAGGCTAATAATTGCTATGCGAATCCAAATATGGAATGTCGTTTCTCTGCCAATACGCCCGCTATCGTAGACGAAGAAATACCCGATTACGGAGCACAAACATTTGGTGCCGACCGTTACAATGGTCTTTCTACGATGAGTACCCCGATAGATGCTGCCAAGGCTCTTTCTTGGGATGAAGCAATATGGAATCTCGCAGGGGAGAAACCCGGTTTGGTTTGGATGTTAGATTGAAATTTTGTAGATGAGATAAAGATCAGATATAGAATAAAATAGGTATGAAAAAACATAAAATGACAAAAAGACTTATTCTCGCATTAGGAATCATTGGTTTGTCTGTCACTGGGGGACGGGCTGATTCGGTTAATGAGAAGGAGATCACTTATGCTGATCCTACAATTTATGTGGAAAACGGCAAGTATTACCTCACCGGTACACGCAATCAGGAACCACAGGGCTTTGCTATCCTCGAATCGACCGATCTAGAGCATTGGACAGTGCCTGATGGCAGTTCCCTGCAACTGATTCTGCGGAAAGGAGATCGAACGTATGGTGAAAAAGGCTTCTGGGCACCTCAATACTTTAAGGATAAAAGAACTTATTATTTCACTTATACTGCTAATGAGCAAACAGTAATTGCTTCCTCAAAATCGGTATTCGGACCTTTCCGGCAGAAGGAAGTCAAGCCGATAGACGCTTCCGCTAAAAATATCGACTCATTCCTGTTCAAGGACGATGATGGGAAATACTACCTGTATCATGTTCGCTTTAATAAAGGCAATTATCTTTGGGTAGCCGAGTTTGACATAAAGAAGGGAAGTATCAAACCGGAAACATTGAAACAATGTATGGACTGTACGGAGGCTTGGGAAAAGACTCCGAACTACAAGTCTGCACCGGTGATGGAAGGGCCGACTGTTATGAAGTGGGACGGGGTATATTACCTTTTCTATTCTGCCAATCATTTTATGAATATCGACTATTCGGTAGGTTATGCCACTGCTTCTTCCCCTTTCGGTCCGTGGAAGAAGCACCCGAACAGTCCGATCATTCATCGCAGCCTCGTAGGAGAAAACGGATCAGGACATGGAGATGTATTTAAAGGGCTGGATGGAAAATATTACTATGTTTACCACGTTCATCGTTCGGATTCCACCGTGTCCCCTCGTAAAACACGTATTGTTCCGCTCATCCTGAAGAAAGGAAACGATGGCATATACAACATCACCGTAGACAAAGAGCACGTCATAAAGCCAATGTGGAAATGATTTGTTCAGAAATGTAGTAGAGAAATCTATTTTGCACATTTGTACGGGTTTTAAGGAGATTCTTCCCTTTCATTTGAAGATTTTCCCGCTTAATTTGTGTCTTGAGATAAAGAATTTGTTAACAGTTAAAAATAATGTTTATGAAAAGAGACAGACTTTATTTTTCTTTCTTATGTCTTTGTTGCTTTTTGTTTTGTGCGCTGGACGTGCAGGCACAACAAGACTATTGGAAGGGACAAGTGAAGGATGCAGTATCTGGTGAACCGATGATTGGCGTCAGTGTTCGCGTGAAAGGTACGGGAAGCGGTACGATTACTGATTTTGACGGTAATTTTACTGTGAAGGCATCAAAAGGAGACATACTTGTCATTTCTTATGTGGGTTATAAAACTCTGGAACTGGATTTAAAGAATAAAACGACTTTAGGCGTAATCTCTTTAGGAGAAGATACGGAGACCCTGGAAGAAGTGGTAGTGGTTGGATACGGTGTACAGAAAAAGGTGTCCAGTGTCGGTTCCATTGCTACTGCAAAAGGAGATGATTTATTAAAGATAGGTAGCGTGAACTCCGTTTCCGAAGCTTTGCAAGGCCAGATGCCCGGTGTGGTTGCCATTAACTCCACCTCAAAGCCGGGAGCCGATAAAGCTTCTTTGTTGATTCGTGGTAAGTCCACTTGGGGAGAAGCTGCTCCGTTAGTATTGGTGGACGGTATCGAACGTGACTTCAACGATGTCGATGTGAACGAAATTGAATCTATTTCCGTACTGAAAGACGCTTCGGCAACTGCGGTTTACGGTGTGAAAGGTGCGAACGGCGTTATCTTGCTGACAACCAAACGCGGACTCGAACAGAAACCGGAAATCTCATTCACTGCTAACTTCGGTTTTAAACAACCTTCTGCCGCTCCTGAATGGTCTGACTATGTGACCTCTATGAAACAGTATAACAGAGCACAGGCTAATGATGGTAACTGGGGAGCAATGGTTCCCGAGTCTACCATTGCCGCATGGGAAAATGCGTATGCTACCGGAAATTACGGTCCGTATAACGATGTCTTTCCCGAAGTGGACTGGTGGAAAGAACTGGTAAAGAATGTAGGTTATGAACAGGCTTATAATCTTAATGTACGCGGTGGTACGAAGAAAATGAGTTATTTCGTATCCTTGGGTTATTTGCATGACGGAGATATTTTTAATACTACCAAACAAGAGGATTTCGATCCTTCCTTCTCCTACCGTCGCTATAACTGGCGTAGTAATTTCGATTTCAATATAACAAGTACCACTAAACTGTCGTTCAATGTGGCCGGTAAGATGGGTTATCAGAACCAACCGTCTTATTATGAGAATGTCGATTCTCCGGATGAACGCTTTTTTAAAACGTTTTTCACGGCTCCAAGTAATGAATTTCCGATTAAATATAGTAATGGAATATGGGGAGACGGGTTAAGCTCCGATCAGAATATAGCCTGTCTGATGAATGAAGGAGGTAGTCGTAATATTAAACAGCATCAAGGTTTTTACGATGTAATCCTGAATCAAAAGCTGGACTTCATTACAAAGGGGTTATCATTGAAAGCATCGTTGTCTTACACTACTTCTTCATCATGGACCACCCAGATCATGCCGGGTAAGATTTTGGGTAAAGACGATCTGGTTGCCCAGCGTACGCATATTCGTATGAATCGTGTGTATGATTACGCTAATCCTATTTACAATGCTGATGGAACAATTACTTATAATTATACCGAGAAACGTTATCCGGATGAAAACGCTCCCGGAGATTTACCTGTTGGTGGGGTTTATGACGGCTTCAAGGCTTACGGGCGTAAACTTTATTACGAATTAGCATTGAATTACAACCGCCAGTTTGGCGATCACGATGTAAGTGCCTTGTTTGTGTTTAACCGTAAGATGAACGAATCGACAAATCAGAATGTGATGAACTTCCCGGCTTACGAAGAAGATTGGGTAGGTCGTGTCACTTACAACTTCAAAGAGCGTTATCTTGCCGAGTTTAACGGTGCCTATACCGGTTCGGAGAAGTTTGCTCCAGGACGTCGTTTTGGTTTCTTCCCGTCCGCTTCTATCGGTTGGCGTATCAGTGAAGAGCCTTGGGTAAAGAAACTGACCAAAGGAGTACTGACTAATTTGAAAGTACGTTATTCGTATGGGGTAGTTGGTAATGATAAAGGTGCCACACGTTTCAATTATATTCAGAAGTTTGAGCAATTATCTGCCAATGCAGAGTTTGGTAAATATCAGACCAGTAACTGGGGACCTCTGTACAAAGAAGGAAAGCTGGCCGACCCTGATGCTACTTGGGAAGAGTCTGTTAAACAGAATATCGGTATCGAAATAGGTTTGTGGGGTAAACTGAACTTTACTGTGGACTTGTTCGATGAAAAGCGTAATAACATTCTGATGACACGTAATACGATTCCGTCATGGGCCGATAGTGGTATTGCTTTTCCGCAGGTGAATCTGGGTAAGACTAAAAATCACGGTCTTGAACTGGATATTGCTTGGAACGACCATATCGGAAAGTTTAATTATTACGCGAAGTTTAATTTTGCAACCAGTGAGAACCGTGTTGTCTTTATTGATGACCCGAAGAATCAGAGCGAATATTTGAAAAAAGCCGGAAAGTCAATCGGATATGTGAATAAATACCTGGCAACAGGAAACTTCCAGTCATTGGATGATATTTATAACTCGGCGCAGTCCACTATTGCCAATGGTACACATAATACATTGATTCCGGGAGACTTGTATTACATCGATTATAATGGTGACGGCATGATTGATGCTAAGGATATGGTTCCGATGAAAAACCTGAACTATCCGACTACTACCCTCGGATTTACATTGGGAGGTTCTTACAAAGGAATCGGATTCAATATGTTGTGGTACAGTGCTATGGATGTTTATAAAGAAGCGATTCCTTCCTATTTATGGGATTTCCCGGAAGGTAATATCAAGGCTCAACCAAATACGTTGAATACATGGACAGCCGATGCTCCGATTCAAGGCGGTCCGATTCGCCCCAGTATTCATGTTCAGAGAAGTTATAATTCGGTGGCTAGTACATACACATATACCAACCATGCTTATCTTCGCTTGAAGAACCTGGAAGTGAATTATCAGATTCCGAAGCGTTGGTTGCAGCCTTTACGTCTGACAAAACTGCAAGTATATGTCAACGGTACCAATTTGTTGACGTTCTCGAAAGGTGATTCCCGCCGTGACCCCGAACATTCGGGACAGAATGTTTATCCGGTGGTGAGACGTTATAACATTGGTTTTAGATTAGGATTATGAGACACTTTAAATTTACTGATATGAGAAGACATAAGTTGAATTGGATATGGATTATTCTATTGGGGTTGTTTGTAGGAAGTTGTGAGGACTATCTGGACCGCTCTCCCGATGACGGACTTTCCGAAGATGATGTTTATAAAGATTATAGCAGTTTGTTAGGGTTCATGGACCGCATCTTTCAAAATGATGATATATTAATCTTTACACATGGTATCAACTCTTATTCGAATACATACGTAACGGTAGGTAATTTATCGGATGAATATGCATCCGTTCGCGATAATGATCCGTCGAAGTTTGTCAATGCAGGTAACTGGCTGGAGAATGCCGGTACACGTTTCGAAATAGGAAGTAAAAGTGATGGGAAGAATTTCAAAAGTGCTATTTCTCGTGCTTATACCGGACTTCGTATCGTGAACCGTGTAATTAGCGGAGTAGATCAAGTGAAATCCATCACAGACGACCAAAGGAGAAAATTGTTGGGACAGGCTCATTTCCTGCGTGCCTACTTCTATTTTGAGATTATCAAACGATATGGCGGAATGCCCATCTTTGACCAGCTTTGGGGAGCATCGGACGACTTTGACTTTCCCCGTAAAACTTATCAGGAATCCAATGCTTGGATGCAGACTGACTTGGATAAAGCCATTGAATATTTACCTATAAGCTGGCCTGACGAGGAACATGGACGGCCTGACAGAGTAAGCGCCATGGCATTAAAAGCGATGACACAGCTGTATGCTGCCAGTCCTTTGATGCAGAATGACCTGAATTCTATTGAAAACAAAGGATATGGAAAAGACATGGCTGCCGAAGCTGCCCGTAGTGCACAAAAAGCTATCAATGCCATTGAAAGCCACGAATATTACCGCTTGATGAATCACGACGAATATCGTAGTATTCAATTAATGCCTAATTCCAATCAATTCGCACAGCCGGAATATTTATGGTTCCTGCGTTGGCATCATGGCAACTGGTCTGCTTTCGTCAGAGCGCAATGGCTGACACAACCATACGATAATAAAACCGGTGCCGAAGGTACTCCTTATAATGCTCCGACACAAAATGCGGTAGATATGTACGAACGTAAGGGAGCTGACGGCAACTACTATCCGATCACTGATCCGCGTTCCGGTTATGATGCGGTAAAGACTACCAATCCTTACTCGGATAGAGACCCTCGCTTCACGAATAATATCCTCGTGCCCGGTGAGCAATGGGGGAAGAATTTACAGGGTGTTCCCTATTATCTGACTACTTATTCGGGCGGTTACTCCGAGAACTTCATTTCTACCAATCAGTTTACGAGAGGCTCTCAACAGACCGGATATATGTGCAAGAAGTTCATTTGGCCCGAAGCAAGTGTGCCTTTGTTTGGCGAAGCTGGTTTCCAATTATATCGTTTGGTGGCTGTGTACATTCGTGTTTCGCAAGTTTATCTGGATATGGCAGAGGCTTCATACGAAGCGACAGGTGATCCGGATGCAGTCGTTACGGGTTGTACGATGTCGGCCCGTCAGGCTTTGAATAAAATCCGTGTAAGAGCCGGAATTGGCGAACTACCGGATGGAGTTGACTTTAGAGAAGCTTATCGGCGGGAACGTGGTGTGGAATTGATGTTCGAAGGACACCGCTGGTATGATATCCGTCGTTGGATGATTGCTGAAGAACTGTTTAAGGGTGAATATCCGATCATGGGTGTCAAAGCAACTCCGATCAATCATTCTTATACGGCCGATCAGTTGAAAGTGGAAAAAGCCTGCACTTATAAGTTGACCGACTTTACTTACGAGTATGTTCCGGTGAGGACAGCCGTGCGGACGTTTAACAAGCGTAATTATTGGTATCCGCTGCCGATGGATGAAGTGGCGGCTTTGGATAATCTTCAACAGAACCCCGGATGGTGATACCTATAAATAAAGAAAAGTATATGAGAAACAAGATTAGATATATAAGACTGATAGGGCTCATATTTGTCCTTATCGTTGGCTCTAGCCTGACTTTCGCACAGAATAAATCAAAGAGAAAGTCGGCGAAGAAGCCTTTGGTGGAAGTAGTTTCTATTGTTACCGACGAGAAAGGTAGCCCGTTGAAGAATGTTTCTATCATTTGTGGAGAAGGCGCAGTCGTTCTATATACAGATGCAAAAGGACGTTTTCAGACGAAGGTTGAGAATGACGCAACCGTCATGGTGGAGGCTTTGGGATATGAAGATAAAGTGTATAAGCTGACAGGCAGCAATATCGTTCCTGAAAAGATTGTCCTGAAGAAAGAGCCTCTGTTCCTGACCGAAGAATCGCTAGTGAATAGAGCCGATGGTGGCAAGACGTATAAAGGGAATGAAGTAGGCGCAACGAGCGTACTGGAGAACGGACAGTTTGGAACGTTCCCTGATTTGACGCTGACGAATATGCTGCAAGGTAAAATGTTAGGTCTGCAAGTTCGCTCCACAGTCAGCGGATTGGGGAACAATACGCCTGATTTATTTATCCGTGGCCAGCATGGCATGTCGGAAAATACAGCTATCGTTATCATCGATGGTGTGGAACGTCCGGCAGCGGATTTGATTCCTGAAGAAATCGAACGTATCGAGTTGCTGAAAGATGCCACCGCCAAGATTCTTTATGGGGCACGTGCTGCGAATGGCGTACTTTGGGTGACTACCCGCAGAGGAAAGGCCAACCGCCGCATTTATAACGCAACCGCCGAAGCAGGTGTGGTACAGATGACGCGTACTCCTGATTTCCTGAATTCTTATCAGTATGCTAATCTGTATAATGAAGCGCGTGCAAACGACGGACTGACTCCTTACTATAATCAGAAACAACTGGAAGGATATAAAAATTCCAAAGGAGCCGATGACCTATTGTATCCGAACGTTGATCTGTACGATCAGTTATTGAACAAAAATGCCAACTATCGGAAAGTATCGTTCGATATGACGGGTGGTACTGACAGAGTGCGTTATGCCCTGATTGCCGGATATGTAGGAGGTAGCGGATTTGAAGATGTCACCTATACTCCGCAGTTACATCGCCTGACTCTCCGCGGAAACCTCGATTTTAATGTAACGGATTTCCTGACTATATCCGCAGACGTTGCCGGACGTATGGAAATGCGTAAATGGGGACAATTGGACTGTGGTCAGGTATTTACTGCCTTGTCTACGCATCGTCCGAATGAATACCCGCTGACTATGTCACCGGAAGAAACCGGACTGGCTAGCTCGGACGGAATTCCTTTGTTTGGCGCAAGTCTGCTTCGTCCGATGAATGCATACGCGGAAACGATGTACGGAGGATATACGGATGAGCGTTATACACGCAGCCAGACCAATATCGGTTTGAAATTTGATCTTGATATGCTGACAAAAGGATTGAAAGCCGGTGCTTTCCTTTCTTTCGACAACTATGATTACCTGCAACTCTCTTTGAGCAAAGTCTATCCTACGTATGCCATCAAGACATATCGTGACTTTGCCGGTGAGGAACAAATTATGTACACCCAGATGAAGAAAACAGATGTAGCCACTTCACAAAGCCGGAAGTCGACTACCTTGCAACAGACATTGGGTTGGAATGCTTTTGCCGGTTATGAGAATACATTCAACCAAAAACACGATGTATCGGCACGCCTGACTTATATGTACTCGAAAACAACGAATCAGGGAGTGACCCAGGACATCATCAATGCAAACTACGCATTGCGTCTGAACTATATGTATGACCGCCGTTATGCTGTGGAAGCGGATATGGCATTGATGGGAAGCAACCGTTTCAAACCGGGAAATAAATACTTCTTCTCGACTGCGGGTGGCCTTGCCTGGATTCTAAGCAATGAAGATTTCCTGAAAGACAATGAATATGTGAACTTCCTGAAACTGAAAACCAGCGCCGGTATCCTGGGATATGACAGAAGCACCGAACATTTATTGTATGAACGTGCCTGGTCGCAAGACGGCAGCTTCCGGTTCGGAACAACGAACAACGGTGCTACGGCTTACTATTCCACTTTTGTCCGTGCGGGCAATCCGAACCTGAAATGGGAAAAGGCAGCAGAATGGAACATCGGTGTGGAAGGCCTGTTCCTGAATAATCGCTTATATACCGAAATAAACTATTTCCGTGAGAAACATACGGACATCATTGGTTCTGTTGATGCCTCTTACGGGGATTATACTGGCAACTTTACCTACCAGGATAACATGGGCTCCGTCTTGAATCATGGTATAGAAGGAATGTTCACCTGGAGCGACCGTATCAACGACTGGTCTTATTCGGTAGGAGCCAATTTCGTATGGTCAAAGAATAAAGTATTGAAATGGAACCAGGTGAAACATGGTGAAGAATACCGTTACACAGTGGGGCGTTCTACCGATGCTATGATGGGACTGGTTGCCGAAGGATTATTTGGCAAAGATGTAGCCATCAACGGACATGCCCCCCAGACGTTTGCCGATTATCAGGAAGGCGACATCGCCTACAAAGACCTGAACGGCGATAAGATCATTGATGGTCGTGATGTAAAGGAACTCGGAAATTCATTCCCGCGTACCACATTGGGCATTGACCTCAACGTAAGTTACAAAGGCTGGGGATTGTATCTTCAGGGATATTCCGAACTGGGCGTTCACACCTGGGCAACGAATGCTTATTACTGGAATAATGGAGAAGGTAAATACTCCAAACTGGCATTAGACCGTTATCATCCGGCAAACAATCCGACCGGAAGTTATCCGCGCCTGACAACCACTGCCGGTGAGAACAATTTCCGCAATTCTTCTTTCTGGTTGAAGAATACAAGCTTCTTCCGTATGAAGAATGTTGAATTGAGCTACACGTTCAATCAGTTCTCCCCAAGTTCGGTAGTGAAGAAGATGAAGGTTTTCGCTCGTGGTGCAAACTTATTTGTCCTTTCTTCCGTGAAAGATTTAGATCCTGAATTGCTGAATGCCGGTGTGACAAACTACCCGGTGACACGTACTTTTACAGGCGGAGTCTCTTTTGTATTTTAATTTTGAACAATTAATAGATGGCAATATGAAACATATATTAGGAAGTTGCGTTTTAGCAGGTCTGTTTCTCTTTTGTGCTTGTGACGACACATTGGATACAAAGGTGACATGGCAGATCGGAGACTCTGATACCTGGAGAGTGCCGGAACTTGCTCAAGGCGTACTATATAAAGCTTATAATGGCATAGCCAACCGTCCGGATTGTTTTGAAGATAACTTTCTGGATTGTGCTACCGATAATGCAGTGACTAATCTGCGCAGCTCTTCTGTCTATAAATTAAATATGGGTGGGATGACAGCGTTTAACAACCCGATCGGAAATTGGAGCAATGCGTACAACATGCTGAACTATGTAAACTCTTTCCTCGAAAACGGCTTGACCGACCAGGTGCAGTACAACCGTACCGACCCGGAAGTGGACAAGCAAATCAAGCTGCGTCTGGAAGGTGAATCGTATTTCCTGCGTGCATGGTGGCATTTTGAGCTATTGAAGATGTACGGCGGAAAGGCGAAGAATGGAAAAGCGTTGGGTATTCCGTTGGCAGATCATTTTATTTCGCAGGATGAGGCCGCGCAGAATGGTGAATTTCTTCGTCCTACTTATCAGGCAACAGTCGATTTTATCGTTAACGATTTGGATAATGCCATCGAGTTATTACCGAATGTGTATCAGGGAGATGACCTGGAGTTTGGTAATACACAAATCGGTCGTGCCACGAAAGCGGCGGCAGCTGTTCTGAAAAGTCGTGCGCTTTTATATAGCGCAAGCCCTGCCATGCAGGATGATGATGTGACGAAGATCACCGGCATGGGACAATTCGAAATCCTGAACCCTACGGTTTATCAGGCAAAATGGGAAGCGGTAGCCAAAGAGATCAATAAAATTCTGGGCATGGAAGGTTTCGGAACTTATGTTCCTGTTACGGCTTCTTCCATTGCCGATGTTCAGACGGAAAGTTCCGATTATGCTTTCCGCAGATATTTTAATAATAACCTATTGGAAGGTTACCATTTCCCGCCATTCTACTACGGAAGTGCCCGTGCCACTCCTTCTCATAATCTGGTAAAGGCTTTTTATGCGAAGAATGGTTATCCGGCAACCGATGTCCGTTCCGGTGTCGATCTGTCTGATCCTGATTTCGATCTGACGCAGCTTTATGCCGTACTGGATAATCGCTTTGCACTGAATGTCTACTATCATAGTGCTACATTTGGCGATTCCGGTCAGCCGTTGGATATGTCCGAGGGTGGAAAAGATTCTCCTTCGTTTAGTGAGAATGCTACACGTACGGGTTATTATCTGGCTAAATTCGTTTCTAAGAAATCGGCTATGCTGAATCCGATTCAGACCTTAAACTCGGTTCATTACAATCCTTTGTTACGGAAATCGGAAGTTCTTCTTAACTTTGCCGAAGCAGCCAATGAGGCTTGGGGCAACCCGACGGTGAAAGCCGAAGGATGCCTGTATTCTGCATACGAAATATTGAAAACAATCCGTTCGCAAGCCGGGGGTATCAACTTTGATCTTTATCTGGATGAAATGGCTCAAAGTAAAGACTCGTTCAGAAAGCTGATTCAGAACGAACGTCGCTTGGAATTTACTTTCGAGAATCATCGTTATTTTGATATGCGTCGTTGGGTATTACCGTTGAACGAAGAGGTGGAGGGTGTTGCCGTTACCCGCAATGAAGATGGCACATTCAGCTTCAAAGTACAGAAAGTGGAACAACGGAAATATGAAGTGAAAAACTATTTCATGCCATTACCGTATGCAGAGCTGGAAAAGAATAAGAATCTAATGAATAATCAGGGTTGGGAATAACGTGCTGTTGATATAAATACTTATTTACAATGAAAAGACTAAATATATTATGGATAGGGCTGATAAGCGTTCTGATGACTGCTTGTTATGACGATTATGAAAAGGACTACGATAAGAGTTCTGTGTACTTTGCTTCGCAAAAACCTCTGCGGACACTGGTAGCCGATACAGATATGTCGATAAAGGTAGGAGTGGCTATTGGCGGTAAAAGAGAGGTGCATACCGATGATTGGGCTACGTTTGAGATCGATCCGTCTTTACTGGAGGGTACGGGCTTGACACTGATGCCGGAAAACTATTATCAGTTGGCTAATCCGAACAAGATGACGATCAGCAACCCGAACTTGGCAATCGCAGATGTGAAAGTGACTTTCTCCGATGCTTTCTATGAAGACAATGCTGCTTTGAACAAGCACTATGCAATCCCTTTCCGGTTGGTCGATCATAATCAGGATGAAATAAGTACTGATGTGAATGGCAATTTGAAGGATTACAGTATTGTGGTTGTCAAATTTGTCAGCCAGTATCATGGTACCTACTTTGTGAAAGGAAAAGTTACCAATTTGTCCACCCAACAGGTTACTGAATACAGTAACAAGGATTTGAGTCAGAATATGACCCGTGACTTTGTTTCGTTAGGTAGAAACAAAGTACGCAGACCGGGTTTCGGAAACACATTGGAAAACAATGAGTCGGTGAATCTGACAGTCAATCCGGATGGAAGCGTCAATATTGAAGCTGGAGGAAGTGTCGCTATCACGGATGCATCCGCCACATTAGATCCTGCATCCGAATCATTGGAATTTGTAGGGAAACAGCCTAAGTTTACCCTTTCTTATAAGTACACGAAAGGTGGCGTCACTTATCAGGTTGACGAGGAACTGATTCGTCGTCAGAATCCGGAAGCTGATTTACGCTTCCAAGAATGGTAGAATAGGTATTAGTTGATTATAGATTTCTATTGCTCGCCGGTAATTAGCTGCATCAGTGAATGTTGCAGATTAATTACCGGCGATATCTTTTTCTGTTGGGCGTAGTTGATTTACAATATATACCTACTTGCCCTGTTGGCTATTAATAGCTAACTTCCTTTTGATATAGACTAAACTTCCTTTTGCCGGTTGGATAACTTCCTTTTTCTTCATTCCAAACTATAATTGCAAGCTTTGTTTTTATAAATGCAAGTTCCGTTTATAAAAACAAAGCTTGCAATTATATAAACGGAACTTGCGTTTATAGTTTGAAATAGGGCAAAGACAACTTTACTATGAAGGGAAGAGATCTTTGCAAAGGGAGCAAAAGAACTTTTCTATTAATAGTTGACACGTTGTCTAAGGGTAGGTTGAATTTCTGAAGCAGTTACTTTTGCTTTCTATTTCAACTGTTTGAGAAACTCTGTCGGAGTGATATTAAATTCTTTCTTGAAACACTTTGTAAAGTAGTTCGGATCTGATATACCGACGGCAAATGATGCTTCGGAGACATTCATACCATTCAGTAAATGAGTTTTAGCCTCTTTCATCTTGATGGTCCGTATGAATTGAGTGATGGAGCATCCGGTGAGTGATTTCAGCTTCATGTGCAACAGGCTGCGGCTGATGCGGAGATGGGCTGTGATTTCCGTTACTCCGAAGTCTTCCTTGGTGAGGTTCGCCATAATCAGTTCCATCAGTTCTTTCATGAATATTTCATCCCGCGGGTTGTTGGTTATTTGCTTGATGTTCAGTTCTTCTGCCTGTTTGAAGTGTTCAATACTCTGTTTCCGGCTCTTTTGGATATTCTGTACCAGCAGTTCCAGATTCTTGGCGTTGAAAGGTTTGGTGATATATGCATCGGCTCCACGCAGATAACCTTCCGTATGGTCGTTCTCATCAGTCTTTGCAGTCAGGAGGATAACGGGGATATGGCTGGTCGTTACGTCCTGTTTGACACGTTCCGTGAATTCCAGGCCGTCCATCACCGGCATCATTAAATCCGATATAATGAGGTTGGGCAGCTGTTTGGCTATCTTCTTGCAGGCTTCCGCACCGTTATACGCCCGTATAATATCATATTTCTCGCTGAATATGCTGGCAAGATAATCATTCATTTCTTTATTGTCCTCTACAATCATAATAGATTCCCGGGCAGGATCTTTTTCTTTGTTGGTCAGCTTTTCAGGAATGAGTTCGATGGTTTCCTTGATTCGCTGGTTATATTTCTGTATTTCTTCGGTCGTGATGTTCTCGGACGAGCGTTCATCGGGGTTGTAAGCATCCTCGGATACATTCAGGGTAACGATAAAATCCGAACCTTTGTTGATTTCGCTTTCTACCCGGATTTCCCCTTTGTGCATGTGTATGAGCGAACGCGTAAGCGATAATCCCAGTCCGAATCCTTCGCGATGGTCGCGCTTCTCAACTTGGTAGTAACTTTCAAATATTTGTTCTTGAGCTTCTTTAGGAATCCCCCTGCCATTGTCTTTGACGGAGATTTGCACAAATGTTCCTTTCTCTTCTTTTATTAGTTTGGCACTCAACTTGACGTATCCGCCGGGTTGGGTATATTTAAATGCGTTTGAGAGCAAGTTATAAAGAATCCGTTCCAGTTTGGAAGGCGAGAACCAGACTTCCTCTTCGGTGTCTTCCAGATTGACGATGAAGTCAATTTCCCGTTCCCCGGCTACAATGTCGAAGATGTGCGACAGTTCTTCCAGAAAGTGCATGATGTCTCCCTTCCGGACGCTGATACGCATCTGTTTCATCTCGATTTTACTGAACGTCAATAGTTCATTAATCAGATAATTCATCCGGTTGGCGTTTCGGTAGATGACTTCCAGTTTCTCTTTATCGTTGTTGCTGATTTGTGGCTGCTGGATCAATCGTTGCAGAGGCGATAGAATCAGGGTCAGCGGTGTTTTCAGGTCATGGGAGATGTAAGTGAAGAAATTGATCTTCTGTTGATTCATATTCTCTATGTTGACGCGTTGTTCATGCTCCGTTTTCAGTCGCATGAGCAGGATGATACGCGTTTTGGTATATCTGTATGCGGCGTAAATGATTAATAGGAAGAGTAGTGCATAAACTAAATATGCTCCCGGTGAGAGCCACCAAGGAGGAAGGACTCTGATGGCAAGGTCCTTTTGGCCCGTTTCGTCCCAGTGGATACCATCTTTGCTGGCTTTGATCTTTAAGATATATCTTCCTGAAGGCAGATTGGAGAAGCGTACCTGATGCTGGTTGCCTACAAACTGCCAGTCCTTGTCGATACCTTCCATTTTCATCGCATATTGAGTGTTGTCGGTATATTGATAATTCAGGCCGGAATATTCGAGACGCAGGGATTGGGCTTGTTCGTGCGTCAGGGTGATCTCTGTCAGTTCGGAGATAGAGGAAGGGATGAATGCTTTCTCATTGTTGGGTGACATATATTCGCTGTTGCTCCAAATGGCAGTCAGTGCAATGTTGAAACGGGGATTGACGGAGCGTACCTGTTCCGGGTAGAAAGAAATCATACCGTTGATAGTTCCGAAATACAATTCTCCGTCAGGCTTCTTGCAGGCGGAGGAGTAGTTGAACTGGTTGATGGGCAATCCGTCGGCCGTGGTATATCGGTCAATGCTTCCTGTTTGGGAATTGATACAACAAAGTCCGTTTCCGGTACCTACCCAAACATTACTCATCTCATCTTCAATGATACCTTTGATGGCGTTGGATCCCAACTGTTCTTTACTGTAAAAGGCGATAATGCTACCGTTGCGGTCCGATACATAAAGCCCGTTGTTGTCTGTACCTATCCATATCCGTTGATGTGAATCGGGGTAGATATAGGTGATGTAGAGATCGGTATGCGGCAGGATAGGGAGCGAGGTTACTTTCAGTGTATGGGTATTGATCTGAAATATACTGCCTTTTCGGGTTCCTGCCCAAAGTATACTGTCATTAAACTGTACCAGGTTAAAGACACGGAGAGATGAAATCTTTTCCGGGCGGGAGTTTGCTTTCTTCTTGTCGATCAGGAATAAGCCGGAAGGGCCTCCGTACCAGATATGATCGTTCTTGTCTTCGATGATACAGAAGCCGGAAGAAACCTCATCCGACAGTAGATTATAGTCCACCGTGCGGTTTAGATGCGGTATATAGTGAAGAGCTCCTTTCAGGAACAGTCCGAGCCACAGGCTGTTATCTTTGTCGAGCCATAAAGAATGTATGTTCTTGGCGTAAATTTGCATTTGCTTGTGCAGCCGTTCGGCACGGGTGATTTCTTTCTTATTGTTCAGGTAGTTCAATCCGCCATCTTCGGTGGCGATGTACAGACCGTTGTCCGGAGCATTGATAATCTGGCGGACAGCCTTTCCGCTCAAATGATTGAAACTGGCTCCGTATGGATATATCTGGAACTGGTCGGAACCGAATATATAATAGTTGACTCCTCCGAAATAGGTTCCCACCCACATATTATGAGCCTTGTCTTGATAAAGGCTGTAAATGGGAGAATCGTTCAGCGCACTTAAATCCCGTTCCGATTGCTCGTAATGTGCAATCAGTTGATAGAGTTTGTTGAAGACAAAGATACCATACTCTGTGCCTACCCATATATTCCCCGTATGGTCGGTTGCCGCACAGCGGAAGTGTTTTACTTCCAGGTCTTTCGAGAGATTACACAGGGTATTGCTTTGTATATGATAGACGAAAAAATCGTTGTTAGTATTAAATAACAGCTGGTTGGACGAGATCAGGACGGCATTGTTGCATTGCAGTGTAAAAGGCTGGATGAGAGTCGGGAGGGAAACGAACTGTTTCTTTTCCAGACTGTATCGCATCAGTCCTTTGTTGGTATCTATCCATAAGGTTTTGTCTCCGTCCTCCGCAAAGTATCTCACATGAGGTTTTTCTTTATCGAGAAGAAAAGGAACGAACAGACTGTCTTGTTCATTGTAGCGATAGAGTCCGTTGCTACAAGCTGCCAGAAGCACACCATCGCTGGTATTCAGGAAACAAACATCATCCTTAGTGTTCCCTTTAATCTGGTAACGGCTGAAATCTTCTGTCTCGTAGTTATAGCTGCAGATGCCCTGATCGGTAGAGATCCATAGAATGTTACGGAGCGAATCGTTATATAAGCGTGTGATGAAATTGTGGCGGAGTGAGGTGCTGTCGGCTTCATTATGTGCGAACAGGTTGATATTATAACCGTCATATCGGCACAATCCGTTGCGTGTACCAAACCAGATGAACCCATGGTTGTCCTGGGTGATTGCATTGATCGTATTATGCGGGAGTCCTTCAGCTATACTTAGCTGTTTGAAGCGTATGTTATTATATTGAATCTGTCCCGTCGACAAGCTTGTATTTAAGAGCACGAGACTAAATAAGAGTACGAATTTAAGTAAGGTGGTTCTCATGGCTTTTCTGATTGATTTTCACGACCTAAAGATACGTCTTTTTTTGTTTTGAACAGTCGTAGAATTGTTCAAACGGGCAGCACTCATGTTCAGTTTGCCGCTTCGCTACAGATTTTTATACATGATTGCAGGTATTAAGCATTATTTTTCTGTTTTTCTTGGATAGAAAAGACCACATTTGCAATGTGAAACTCTAAAAACAAATGCTATGAATCATTCGACATTCAAATCCTTTACGTTTGGTATCGGTCTGTTTTTCACATTACCTCTGGTATATGGGAATAGTTCCTCTCCGTCTTCCTCCGATGGAACGTTGTATATCAATAAATCGAAAACCCACAAAGTGGCTCCCGTAAAGTATGGTTTCCATTATGAAGAAATAGGAATGATGGGCGAGGGTGCCTTGCATGCCGAACTGATACGTAACCGTTCGTTTGAAGAAGCTACACCTCCTGCCGGATTATCTGTGAAGAACGGTCTTTATGAAAATGTTCCGGCTCCCCGCGTTAAAGAGAAAAAAGTGTTTCAGGCCGATCCGCTGATTGGATGGACGACTTATCCGTTATCATATACTCCTGTATTTATCAGTCGCACGGATGAAAATCCGATGAGCGGGGAAAATAAGTATTCGATGCTGGTTAATGTCACGGAAGATATTGCGAACCATCCGGATGCCCTGATTCTCAACCGTGGATATTATGGAATGAACCTGAAGACGGATACGTCTTACCGCCTTTCCTTGTTTCTGAAGAACAGAAATTATTCCGCTCCGTTACGTGTATTTCTAGTTGACGAATGGGGACAACGGGTGAGCAATGTGATCGAAGTGAATGTAGGGAATCGGGACTGGACAAAATATTCCGGTGAACTGAAACCGGAAAAGAACGTCCGGCGTGGAATGTTTGCCATACAACCGATGTCGAAAGGACAATTTCAGATGGATGTCGTTTCCCTGTTCCCGTCCGATACCTGGAACGATGGAAAATCCGTATTCCGTAAAGACATTGTTCAGAACCTGAAAGAGTTTTCTCCCAGCTTTATCCGTTTTCCGGGCGGATGCATCGTGCACGGAGTCAATGAAGAAACGATGTATCACTGGAAAAAGACGCTCGGACCGATTGAAAATCGTCCGGGACAGTGGAGCAAATGGGCGCCTTATTACCGTACCGACGGAATCGGCTATCATGAGTTTTATGAATTGTGCGAATATGTGGGAGCTGATGCGATGTATGTGATGCCTACGGGTATGATTTGCAGCGGTTGGGTGAAGCAAAGTCCACAGTGGAATTTCAGACACATTGATGTCGATCTGGATGCTTATACCCAGGATGCGTTGGATGCCATCGAGTATGCCATTGGTGATACAACTACGAAATGGGGAGCCGAACGGGCAAAGAACGGTCATCCTGCTCCTTTCCCGCTAAAATATATCGAGATTGGAAATGAAGATTTCGGACCTGTGTATTGGGAACGTTATGAGAAAATCTATCAGGCGTTGTCCGCCAAATATCCTGACTTGATTTATATAGCCAATAGTGTCATCCGTGTAGTCGGAAGAGAGAATGATGACAAACGGAAGGATATTCCTAATTTTGTCAACCCGAAAAATGTAAAAGTGTTCGACGAACATTATTATAACTCAATCGAGTGGGCTTGCGAACAGCATTATCGTTTTGATAACTACAAACGGGGTGTTGCCGATCTATTTATCGGCGAATTGGGTATTAGCGGAAAATATCCTTATAACCTGCTGGCTACCGGAGCCATCCGTATGTCAATAGAACGCAACGGCGATTTGAATCCCTTGTTTGCCGAACGTCCGGTGATGAGGCATTGGGACTTTCTGGAACACCGTATCTTCCTGCCGATGTTGATTAATGGAGTAGACAGTAGCGTAAAGACTTCCTTCTTCTACCTGGCGAAGATGTTCAGGGATAACACGTTTGACGTGTGTCTGGATGCAGCGATCAAGGATATAGAAGGTTTGCAGAACATCTTTGTTACGATGGGATATGATACGGCCAGCAAACAATATATCCTGAAACTGATAAACCTGCAGGATAAAAAAGTCACTCTACAACCGGAAGTTTCCGGCTTCAAACGTCCCATCAAGGCACATAAAACAAGCCTGGTACTGGTTCCGGGAAAAGAAAACACACCGTTTGCTCCGAATGAAGTCCAACCGGTAGAGACGGAAGTCGGGCTGGACCTGAATCAACCGTTCGAACTGGAGGCAGCTTCCATGGTTGTATATCGTTTTTAGTTCACCACAGAGGACACAGAGAGCACAGAGGACACAGCATTTTTTCTCTCTTTCTGCAAGGAACAGAGTGATAGATGCAGTTAGCTGTAAAAAAAGCGTGAGACTCTGTGTTACTCTGTAATGAATAAAATGATTAAGCCTCCGTGTCCTCTGTGTCCTCCGTGGTGAACTCTAAATTGTCAAATAGCAAATAAAAATAAAATGAAAACAATCTTTTGTATCACAGGACTTGCCATACAAGGTTTGGCTATGTCAGTTCAGGCGCAAACCGGCAAACCGAATATTGTGGTTATTATGACCGATCAGCAGCGTGCCGATTTGTGCGGCAGGGAAGGTTTTCCGCTGGAAGTGACTCCCTTTGTCGACCGTTTGGCGCAGGAGAATGTATGGTTCAATAAGGCATACACTGTGATGCCGGCCAGCTCTCCGGCACGTTGTTCCATGTTCACCGGGCGTTTTCCTTCCGCCACTCACGTACGCACGAATCACAATATCCCCGACATCTCCTATCAACAGGACTTAGTGGGCGTATTGAAAGAAAACGGATATAAAACAGCATTGGTTGGCAAGAATCACGCTTACCTGAAACCTGCCGACTTGGATTTCTGGTCTGAATACGGACACTGGGGAAAGCACAAAAAGACGACTCCCGCAGAGAAAGAGACTGCCCGTTTCCTGAATCAGCAAGCCAGGGGGCAATGGCTGGAGCCATCTCCCATCTCGCTGGAAGAACAGCATCCCACCAAAATCGTGAACGAAGCGCTGGCATGGATTAAACAGCAGAAAGAAAATCCTTTCTTCGTATGGGTCTCTTTTCCGGAACCTCACAACCCTTATCAGGTATGTGAACCCTATTACTCCATGTTCTCCCCCGATAAGCTCCCTGTCTTAAAGACCTCCCGCAAAGATTTGGCAAAGAAAGGAGAGAAATACCGTATTTTGGCGCAACTGGAAGACGCGTCCTGCCCGAACCTGGAACAAGACTTGCCTCGAATCCGTGCCAACTATATCGGAATGATCCGGTTGATAGACGATCAGATCAAGAGACTGATCGAATCATTGAAAGCCAGCGGACAATATGAAAACACCCTCTTTGTCGTACTTTCCGACCACGGTGACTACTGGGGGGAATACGGATTGATCCGTAAAGGAGCCGGACTTTCCGAAAGCCTCGCACGTATCCCGATGGTATGGGCAGGATATCATATTAAGAACCAGCCTGCCCCTATGGATAGCCACGTATCGATAGCCGACCTTTTCCCCACCTTCTGCTCTGCCATCGGTGCCGAAATACCGGCAGGAGTTCAGGGTCGTAGCTTGTGGCCGATGCTGACCGGAAAAGCTTACCCTAAAGAAGAGTTCTCCAGCATGGTCGTGCAACAAGGTTTCGGAGGAGCCGATGTCGGACTGGATGCCTCCCTGACTTTTGAACAGGAAGGAGCATTGACTCCCGGCAAAATAGCCCACTTCGACGAACTGAACACCTGGACGCAAAGCGGTACCTCACGCATGATAAGAAAGGATGACTGGAAACTGGTTATGAATCATTATGGCAACGGAGAACTTTATAATTTAAAGAAAGATCCTTCGGAAGTTCATAATCTGTTTGGCGAGAAGAAATACAGCGAAATTCAAACAGAACTTCTGACCCGTTTACTGGCATGGGAGTTGCGTTTGCAGGATCCGCTGCCTCTCCCGCAAAGACGTTACCATTTTAAACAGAATCCATTTAATTATCTTCACCCGGAACACTAAAAAATAAGAAGATTGTACATACCTACGGATATTAAAAACATGATTCCATGAAGTCTGCCCCGCAACGGCCTATTTTTGTATCCGTAAACATAAAACAGAAATATATGAAATTGATTTTGCGATTAGGATTGATCTTGTTTACAGGATTTATTTCCATCTCTACAGCATCAGCACAGTTATATGGAACGGCAGATACAAACGCTCCGGAACTACGTGTTCCGACATCTGTAAAGCCGGCTTTTGATTATTGGATGAGGGACACCTGGGCTATTCTGGGTCCCGACGGTTATTATTATATCACAGGAACGACTTCCACTCCCGATCGTTACTTTCCGGGACAGAGACATTGCTGGGACTGGAACGACGGTTTGTACCTGTGGCGTTCCAAAGATATGAAGTCTTGGGAAGCCAGAGGACAAATATGGTCGATGGAAAAAGACGGCACCTGGCAAAAGAAGCCGAAAGTATATAAAGCGGGAGAGAAATATCAGAAGAAATCTATCAACGGTGATCCGATGGACAACCACTTTCATGCAGTGTGGGCTCCGGAAATGCATTATATCAAAAGTGCGGAGAACTGGTTTATCGTTGCCTGCATGAATGAGTCGGCAGGTGGGAGAGGCTCTTTCATCCTGCGGAGTAAGACCGGAAAGCCGGAAGGCCCATACGAGAATATCGAGGGGAATAAAGACAAAGCCATCTTTCCGAACATCGACGGAAGTCTGTTTGAAGATACGGACGGTACGGTCTATTTTGTCGGGCACAACCATTATATCGCCCGTATGAAACCGGATATGAGCGGATTTGCCGAGGAACTGAAAACATTGAAAGAGAAAAAATATAATCCGGAACCATATATTGAAGGAGCGTTTATCTTCAAATACGATAACAAATATCACCTCGTACAAGCTATATGGTCGCACCGTACGTCGGAGGGAGATACCTATATTGAGAAAAAGGGAGTAACCTCACCGAAGACACGTTATAGTTACGACTGCATCATCTCGACAGCCGATAATGTGTATGGTCCCTATAGCGAACGCTACAATGCCATCACGGGAGGAGGACACAACAACCTTTTCCAGGATAAGGATGGAAACTGGTGGGCTACCATGTTCTTCAATCCGCGTGGGGCACAGGCGGCAGAGTATAAGGTAACGTGTCGTCCCGGATTGATTCCGATGATCTATGAGAATGGTAAATTCAAACCCAACTTTAATTATAATACCAAATGAAAACTTCTTTATTGATAGCAGGCAGTCTGGCTCTGGTCCCGATGACGTATGCGCAGGACAAACCGAATATTATTATCATACTGGCAGACGATTTGGGATTTTCCGATCTCGGCTGCTTCGGTGGTGAGATTCATACACCGGTGTTGGATAAACTGGCAAAGAATGGCGTCCGTATGACGCAGATGTATAACAGTGCACGCAGTTGCCCGTCGCGTGCCAACCTGTTGACGGGACTTTATCCGCATCAGACAGGATTGGGACACATGGACGGCAGTCATCCTGCTTGGCCGAAAGGATATTCCGGTTTCCGTTCCAATTCGGATAACGTCACGATTGCAGAAGTCCTGAAAGATGCCGGATATTTTACGGCTATGTCAGGAAAGTGGCATCTAGGGAATAAGTCAAATCCCATTCTTCGTGGGTTTCAGGAATATTACGGACTGTTGGGCGGATTCAACTCTTTCTGGAATCCGGCGGTATATACCCGTTTGCCGAAAGACCGTACGCCCAGACACTATGAGGAAGGAACTTTCTACGCTACCAATGTGATAACGGATTATGCGATTGACTTTATCGACCAGGCACATCAGGAGAAGAAACCGTTGTTCCTGTATCTGGCCTATAACGCTCCCCATTTCCCTTTGCACGCGCCGAAAGAAGTGACCGATAAATATATGTCTCTCTATATGCAAGGATGGGACAAGATTCGTGACGCCCGCTGGAAACGGATTATTGACCTGAAACTCATGCAAGGCAAACCGGCACTTAGTCCGCGCGGCGTGGTTCCCGAAAGTCTGTTTGAAGATGAAACGCATCCGTTACCGGCATGGGACTCATTGACGAAAGATCAGCAGACTGACCTCGCACGGCATATGTCCATTTTTGCCGCTATGGTAGATGTGATGGACGCAAACATCGGCCGGGTGGTAGATGAATTAAAGAAGAACGGTGAGTTGGACAATACGTTTATCATGTTTATGTCCGATAACGGAGCTTGTGCCGAATGGCACGAATTCGGTTTCGACAAACAGACCGGAGTCGAATACCATACCCATACCGGAGAAGAACTCGACCAAATGGGTTTGCCCGGAACCTATCATCATTACGGTACAGGCTGGGCAAATGTCTGCTGCACGCCGTTCACGCTGTATAAACATTATGCACACGAAGGAGGTATTTCCACGCCATGTATCATTTCCTGGGGTAATCATGTGAAGAACAAAGGCGGACTGAATCATCAGCCTGCACAATTTTCCGATATCATGTCTACCTGTGTGGAACTGGCAGGAGCCACTTATCCGAAAGAATATCAGGGAAGGGCGATTCTGCCTACGGCAGGTCAGTCTATCCTTCCGATTGTGAAAGGAAAGAAGATGCCCGAAAGATATATTTATGCCGAGCATGAAGGCAACCGCATGGTGCGTAAAGGTGACTGGAAGCTGGTTTCCGCCAACTTCAAGGGAGATGAATGGGAATTGTACAACATCAAGGAAGACCGTACCGAACAGCATAACCTGATCGGCAAATATCCTGAAATGGCAAAAGAATTGGAAACAGCCTATTTCGAATGGGCGGACAAGAGTGATGTACTGTATTTCCAGAAAATGTGGAATACCTACAATAAGAATCGACGGAAAGATTTTAAAGAATATAAAACCCGCTAATGCTTATGGATAAGAGAATCTTACTTACTCTGGCTTTAGGAGCCATGTCGCAGGTGTTTACCCATGCATGGGAGCCTAAAGGAGATAAAATTAAAACAGTATGGGCTGAACAGGTGACGCCGGAAAATGTGTGGCAAAGTTATCCCAGACCACAGTTGCAACGGGCAGAATGGATCAATCTGAACGGATTGTGGAAGTATGCCGTAACGGATCAGAACACGTCCCGGAAGAATGTTTCCTTTGAAGGGGAAATCCTGGTCCCGTTTGCGATTGAATCATCTCTGTCCGGAGTGCAGAAAACATTTCTTCCTACGGATAAATTATGGTATCAACGTGAGTTCACTTTAGATCCTTCCTGGAAGAATAAATCTGCTATCCTGCATTTCGGAGCAGTGGATTATGAATGTCAAGTATGGGTGAATAACCAGTTGGTCGGTAAGCATAAAGGAGGAAACAACCCGTTCTCGTTTGATATTACTAAATACCTGAAGAAGAGTGGTCCTCAAAGCATTGAAGTAGCCGTCACCGACCCGACGGACACGGAATCTATTTCCCGAGGGAAACAACAACTTAATCAGGAAGGTATTTGGTACACGCCTGTATCGGGCATTTGGCAAACTGTGTGGCTGGAAGCGGTGAATAAAACCTATATTCGTCAGGTACTTCCTTCCACTGATATTGAGAGAAAATCCGTGAAGCTGGCTTTCGATATAATCGGAGCCAAAGGCAATGAAGAAGTGAAAATAGAAGTGTTGGATGATGGCAAAGTAATCAAGACGGTGGAACAGAAGTTGCGTGATGCGATGGAGATAGACGTTCCGAACGCTGTCTTATGGTCTCCCGAATCTCCGAAACTGTATCATTTGAATATTGTCTTATCCAATGGAGGACGTGTTTTAGACCGGGTAAAGAGTTACTTTGCCTTGAGAAAAGTAGATGCCCGTAAAGATGAATGTGGATACAACCGTATTTGCCTGAATAACCAACCCATCTTCCAATACGGTCCGCTGGATCAAGGCTGGTGGCCCGACGGATTGTTGACTCCTCCTTCCGAGGAAGCGATGTTGTGGGACATGGTGCAGTTGAAGAAGATGGGATTCAATATGATCCGTAAACATATCAAAGTAGAACCGGAGCAATATTATTATTACGCCGATTCTCTGGGATTGATGATGTGGCAAGACATGGTTTCCGGTTTTGCTACGTCAAGGAAGAAGGAGGAACACGTCAATCCGTTGGCTACTACCGATTGGAATGCTCCCGAAGAGCACACCCGCCAATGGCAAAAAGAAATGTTCGAGATGATCGACCGTCTCCGTTTCTATCCCTGTATCACTACCTGGGTGGTTTTCAATGAAGGATGGGGACAGCACAACACGGTGGAAATCGTAAATAAAGTGATAAAATACGACGATACACGCCTGATAAACGGAGTGACCGGCTGGACGGACAGAGGTGTAGGCGATATGTACGACGTACATAATTATCCTGTCACTTCCATGATTCTGCCGGAGAACAACGGCAACCGCATTTCCGTACTGGGAGAATTCGGCGGCTATGGCTGGGCAATCAAAGAGCATATCTGGAATCCGAATATGAGGAACTGGGGGTATAAGAATATAGACGGAGCAATGGCTCTGATTGATAGTTATGGCCGTCTGGTATATGATTTGGAAACGCTGATTGCCCAAGGATTGAGTGCGGCAGTCTATACACAAACCACTGATGTGGAAGGAGAAGTGAACGGCCTGATTACTTACGACCGGAAAGTAACTAAAATACCGGAAGGCTTGTTACACCTGATGCACAACCGTTTGTATGAAATCACCCCTGCGAAAGCTGTTACTTTGATTGCAGACAGTCAGAACGGAAGCAAGAATACCCGCCTTGTCAGTCTGAACGGTCAGGAGCTGAAAATGACTTCTTTGCCTTTCGACTGTCCCCCTCGTTCTACGGTAGTATCAGAAGCTACTTTTAAGGTGGATAAGGATTTCAATCATCTGTCTTTATGGCTGAATGTTGCCGGAGAAGCCAAAGTATGGCTGAATGGAGTGGAAGTCTTTGCGCAGGAGGCAAAGCAGACCAGGCAATATAATCAATACAATATCAGTGATTACAGCCGTTACTTGCGAAAAGGAAGTAATTTGTTGAAAATTGAAGTGAAAGATAGCAAGAAGATGAGATTCGATTATGGGTTGAGGGCTTATTAACAGACTTGTTTTTCTTTTGTCTGTTTCTATTGTAAGGTATGTACCTTTTATTATTTATTACCTTATTTCCAATATATTCCAAATAAATCATTTATCTTTGTCACACGCTTTCCGCCCATCAGCGTGATGGAACTGGTGGAAAGTGGTTTTATTTCTTATTAGAGTAAAAGCGTATTATCTCTCGCTCATGAAAATTAGCAACTTTCGACCAAAGAGAGATGATTCAGCAGATACTCCACGCGAACGGTGTATATCAACATATCCGTCAGGAATGTGTTATATATAAACGATTGGCGTGGGTGTCTGTTGTTATCATTATCCTTTGGAAAGGTCTTGCTAAGCCTCATGAGCGGATAATGGTGCAACAGCATCTACGCCTTTCTTGTATCCGGTCGGTTTATTCATAATACCCCAATATAACCTAACCAATCCCCGCCCACCGGACTGCAGAAAGCGTAGATGCCCGTTGCACTAATATAATAAAAAGAGTATCCCTCTTTCATTGTATCACACATAAAAAAACGAACATTATGTCAGAATGGATTAGCGTAGAAGAAGCGGCTAAGAAATACAATCTTAAAAAAGAATATATCCAACTTTGGGTGGATATGCGGGTAATCATATCATATTTCAAGGATTACAAAACGGTCGTAAGCGATGAGAGCCTCCGTGGATTCCTGAAAACCAGGGAGAAAGGCATCGATCCGGAATATGTGAAAGCATTGGAACAGTTCTGTATCAGTAAATCCGAGACGTGCTTGATATATGCTTTCCTCTTAGGGGCACGTGACAAAGAGCTTGAGATATATAGGGAAGCCAAATCACAGCGGGATGCGTTACGGGGAATGTGGATGGAACAAAACGAACGGGTACGGGATTTAGAAATAGAACTTGAATTAGGACGGGGCGGTTGTTATAAATGCCTGTTAAAAAAGCTGTGTATAAGAATCAAAAGAATAAAACTGAATTGGTCCACAAGGATGCATCAATGAACAATCGTCTTATTTTGTTGAGCTAATACTTAGCAATTTGTACTTTTTTTATTGTCAATCTGTCAGAATAATATTTAAGTAATTGACTATCAATTTTATACTGTATGACAATAGATACTGATAATAGGCTGACAATAAAATATATGCACTTTTATTGTCAGCCTTGATTTCTTGTCAAGCGTCTTGTTTTAAGATTAATCAAGTGGGACTTTATGGGGAGAGTAGCCGGTATACTTACGTTGGGATACTGGTATAGTTACGTTAAGATACCGGTATAATTCCACTAAAGCACCGGTATCTTTAGTTAGTCACGGCCGTGACAAGATCTTCCCACGGCCGTGGTAGGAACTCGTCACGGCTGTGGGAAGAAGTCACCACGGCCGTGGGAAGTTAACAATATCGGCACGTTAATGGAATGATGGTTATGGGATAATAGAAGTATAACGGGTGTATAACGGTTGTTTAATGAGGATTTGTCACGAAAGGAACTGGTAAGCTGACTATGAGAAATAGCCTAAAACGTTATGAGAATAAGCCGGAATTTACGCTAAAATAGGGAGTATCTTATGAGAAACACTTTTTAATACGGCATTTCTCATAAGATAATTTTTTGATTATATGCTGTTTATAAGAATTGATGAGAATATGAGAAATGAAATTAAAAATCTTCTCTAGTAAGCGATTTCTGATTGCTAGAGGTTATAACTTAACTTAGTAATTCTTTTGTAACCAGACTCCCAACAGTTTATCAGCTATTTCATAGTGATTTTGTTCCTGCGAGACTAGATTCTTTTCCAGTAACCCCTTGAGTGCAGCTTGTACGGAACTCGGAGTACTTAGCTTGTATTTTTTTATAAACTTTCCTGAAGTGACTCCGGTTGCTTTTTGTTCTTTTCCGATAGCAATCAGTACTTCTTTCTGTTTTTCCGGAAGGCGGGAGAAAATCTCCTGATATGTGAAGTCCTGCATCTGCAGGATATTGGTCAGGGCAATACTTTGGAGGGAACGATCACACACTTCCCCTTTTCCGGTCAGTATATATAATTCATTAAACATGAGTTGTACATACCAGGTATGTCCTTCAAAGAAATTATATACTTCGTCTATCAGTTCTTCTTCAATACGTTTCTTATTTTCAAGGAAAAGCCTTTCAACAAATGCCCTGTATGCCGTAAGTGGAATGCTCTTTAGTTGCATCATATTGACACTTTGATAAAAAGGTCGGGCCGGGCTGTTGAACATATTCATCATAATGTGTTTCTGGCTTCCGGCAAAGATGAAACGAGCATTTTGGCAATGCTGGACTTTAGTTCTCAATATGGCTTCTACATTCTTCTCTGTGTAATTGCCTATTTGCTGAAATTCGTCGATGGCTACGATACAAGGTTTATCAGCCTGTTCTAAATAAGCGAAGATTTCATCCAGTGTTGTTTCTGCAGTATGAATGTCTCCTAATCCAATATCGAAGGTGGGTTCTCCCGTAACAGAATCCAGTTTAAAACCTGCGCGCAGTGAGGAAATGACGGAGAAGAAACGTTCGATGAACTTCATTCCTTTGGGTTTGAGCTTCTCGAAAATCTCTTTTCCCAAAGCGAATACAAATTCCCTAAGGCTGGCTGTCGCATAAATATCAATGAAGAATGTATAGTAATGCTCTTTAATCTCATCCTGATAAAAGCAATGACGAATCAGACCTGTCTTTCCCATGCGACGCACAGAAATGATAACGACATTTCTTCCATTGGTTATGTTACGTATCAACTGTTCTGTTTCCACTTCGCGGTCACAAAAGTAATGGGGAGATAGGTATCCGCCTACGATAAAAGGGTTATTAACGATTGCCATACTGATTATTATAAATACAATTATTACAAATATAATAATTATGTTTATAATAAATCCGATTTACCTCCTCTTTTTAATAAACATTGTTTTTCTGCCTGCAATAATTTTCTCCTGAAAGCCGGAAGTTTCTGAAAGACTTTTATCTTTGCAACTATAATACATACGGCACTATGAAAAAAGTGATTCTGATTTTTGTGACAATTGTCCTTTCCGGTCTGCTTTATGCAAAAGATAATAAGAGTACCGATGCGTTACTTCATGAGATTGATGGTATCATTAAAAACCGTCAGACCTATGGAGCGGAAAAGGAGGCGCGTATCGCTGACCTGAAGAAATTGTTGGCGGAGGCTACTTCCGATGAACAACGATATGGTTTTTGCGGACGTCTTTTCGATGAATACCGGGCTTATAATCTGGATTCGTCTTTTGTCTATGCTCAACGGAAAGAGGAACTGGCGCATCGCATGGATAAACTGGATTACCTGGATGATGCTGCCATGAATATGGCGGAAGTGATGGGAACTACTGGAATGTATAAAGAAGCGTTGGAACTATTGGGGCAGATTGATAAGAAAACGCTGCCCGATTATCTCTATGGTTATTATTATCATTTGTATCGCACTATTTACGGATTGATGGGAGATTATGCCGTTACGGAGAAAGTCAAGAAAGAGTATTATCGAATGACGGATCTGTATCGTGACTCTCTTCTGCAGGTCAACGCTTCCGACTCTTTGGGGCACGTATTGGTGATGGCGGATAAGTGTATCGTACATGCTCAATACGACGAAGCCATCCGTATGCTGATGGAATATTACAACAAACCTTCTTTGGATGACCATTCAAAAGCAATGCTTACTTATACTCTCTCCGAGGGTTACCGGTTGAAAGGCGACAAGCAGGGGCAAAAACATTACCTGGCCCTTTCGGCTATTGCCGACCTAAAATCGGCAGTAAAGGAATATGTATCTTTGCGCAAACTCGCTTCCCTTGTCTACGATGAAGGGGATATTGACCGTGCCTACAATTACCTGAAATGCTCCTTAGAGGATGCCACTCTTTGTAATGCCCGCCTTCGTACGTTAGAAATCTCGCAAGTCTTTCCTATCATTGACCAGGCTTACCAATTGAAAACCAAACGGCAGCAGCAGGAGATGAAAGTATCATTGATTTGTATCAGTTTGCTTTCCGTATTTTTGTTGGTTGCCATTTTCTTCGTTTACAAGCAGATGAAAAAGGTTGCTGCCGCACGTCGCGAAGTGGTCGATACCAATACGTTGCTGCAAGAACTGAACGAAGAACTTCACGACTCTAATTCGCAACTGAAAGAGATGAACCATACGCTTTCGGAAGCCAACTATATCAAGGAGGAATATATCGGCCGATATATGGACCAATGCTCCACTTATCTCGACAAGATGGATTTATACCGTCGTTCCCTAAATAAAATTGCTGCTGCCGGAAGAGTGGAAGAACTATATAAAGCCATTAAATCTTCTCAATTCCTTGACGAAGAACTGAAAGAGTTTTATGCAAACTTCGACATGACTTTCCTGCAACTCTTCCCCAATTTTGTGGAGGAATTTAATGCGCTGCTCACAGAACCCATGCAACCCAAACCGGGAGAACTGTTGAACACCGAACTCCGTATCTTTGCCCTTATCCGGCTGGGGATTACGGACAGTACCAAGATAGCGCAATTCCTCCGTTATTCCGTGACTACCATTTATAATTACCGGACCCGTGTCCGTAACAAAGCTTTGGGAGAAAGAGATGAATTTGAGACTAAAGTAATGCAAATAGGGAAGGTGGAAGAATAAGAAAATTACTACTTTTTTAGTCTGACTTCTATTTTATAACGTTCTTATATTTAGTGGTTTATGCTGTGAGACACTGTATAAATCACTATATTTTTGCTATCTGCTTTAAGAAGCAGTATGAAATGTGGATACTTTTGTTTCACGGTCATTTCAGCAATGACACAGAAAACGAAAACAAAAGTAACCCTAATATTAACTTTAAATTAATGTACATGAAACAGAGTATGAAGTCGAAAGGCTTTGAACGCCGCCTCTTATTAATAATGTGGGGCTTGTTCCTATCTCTTAGTGCATTCGCACAACAGATTTCAATAAAAGGACATGTAGTAGATGCCACAGGTGAACCGGTGATCGGTGCCAGTGTGGTGGAAGGACGTACAACGAATGGTACGATAACCGATGTAGACGGTAATTTCTCATTAAGCGTTCCGGCTAACAGCACGCTGACTATCTCTTTTGTCGGCTATAAAACGCAGACAGTTCCGGTGAACGGGAAAAACTCGTTGAAAGTAACCTTGCAGGAAGATACGGAAGTATTGGACGAAGTAGTAGTGGTAGGTTACGGAACAATGAAAAAGAGCGATTTGACTGGTGCCGTATCTTCTGTCGGAGTGAAGGACATCAAAGACTCTCCGGTAGCTAATATCGGTCAGGCAATGCAGGGAAAAGTATCCGGCGTGCAGATTATCGATGCCGGTAAGCCGGGTGATAATGTCACCATTAAAATCCGCGGTTTGGGTACGATCAATAACAGTAACCCGCTGATTGTCATTGACGGAATTCCTACCGACTTGGGATTGTCTTCCTTGAATATGGCTGATGTGGAACGGGTAGACGTATTGAAAGATGCTTCGGCAACAGCTATCTATGGTTCCCGTGGTGCCAACGGTGTGGTGATGATTACCAGCAAACGTGGTGCCGAAGGTGCCGGAAAAGTAACGGTAAACGCAAACTGGGCTATTCAGAACGCTACTAAAGTGCCCGATATGCTGAATGCTGCGCAATATGCCGCCTTGAGCAATGATATGCTGTCTAATAATGATGATAATACAAACCCTTATTGGGCAGATCCTTCTTTATTGGGAACAGGAACGAACTGGCTGGATGAGATGCTACGTACGGGAGTGAAACAAAGCTATTCGGTTAGCTATTCCGGTGGTACGGAAAAGGCACATTACTATGTATCCGGCGGTTTCCTCGACCAGTCCGGTATCGTGGAAAGCGTTAATTACCGTCGTTTCAATTTCCAGGCAAATAGTGATGCCCAGGTCAATAAATGGTTGAAGTTCACTACTAACCTGACATTCAGTACGGACGTGAAAGAAGGAGGAAGCTATAGCATCGGAGATGCGATGAAAGCACTCCCCACCCAGCCGGTGAAGAATGAAGACGGTAACTGGAGCGGTCCCGGACAGGAAGCGCAATGGTATGGAAGTGTCCGCAATCCGATCGGTACGTTGTATATGATGACGAACGAGACAAAAGGATATAACTTTCTGGCAAACATCACCGGAGAGATTGCCTTTACCAAATGGTTGAAGTTGAAAAGTACCTTTGGTTATGATGCCAAATTCTGGTTTGTCGACAACTTTACTCCGGCTTACGACTGGAAACCGAATCCGGTAGAAGAATCTTCCCGCTATAAGAGTGACAACAAATCATTTACCTACCTGTGGGATAATTATTTTGTATTCGACCATACTTTCGCCCAAAAACATCGTGTAGGTGTGATGGCAGGTTCTTCCGCCCAGTGGAACAACTATGATTACCTGAATGCTCAAAAGAATATCTTCATGTTTGATAATATCCATGAAATGGACAACGGCGAGAAGATGTATAGTATCGGTGGCAGCCAGAGCGACTGGGCACTGCTTTCTCTGATGGCACGTCTCAACTATTCTTACGAAGATAAATACCTGCTTACAGCCACTGTGCGCCGTGACGGTTCCTCCCGCTTCGGTAAGAACAACCGTTGGGGAACATTCCCTTCCGTTTCTCTGGCATGGCGTATTTCGCAGGAAGAATGGTTTCCGAAAGATAATTCTCCGGTGAATGACCTCAAACTGCGTATCGGATACGGTGTGACCGGTAATCAGGAAATCGGTAACTACGGCTTTGTTGCTTCCTATAATACAGGAGTCTATCCTTTCGGCAACAACAACTCTACCGCTTTGGTATCTACCACCCTTTCCAATCCGAATATTCATTGGGAAGAGGTACGCCAAACCAACTTCGGTGTGGATATGAGCCTGTTCAATTCACGTGTCAACCTTTCGCTGGATGCCTACATCAAAAAGACGGCAGACATGTTGGTGAAAGCTTCCATCCCTATCACCTCCGGTTTTGAAGATACTACTGAAACCTTTACCAATGCCGGCAAAATGCGTAACAAAGGAGTGGAAATGACCCTGCGCACCATCAACCTGAAAGGTCTTTTCTCTTGGGAATCTGCTTTAACGGCTACCTATAACAAGAATGAAATTCTGGACCTGAACAGCGAAACTCCGATGTTTATCAATCAGCTGGGTAACTCATACGTGACTATGCTTAGAGCCGGTTATCCGATCAATGTATTCTACGGATACGTGACCGACGGACTTTTCCAAAACTGGGAGGAAGTAAACCGTCACGCCACCCAACCGGGAGCAGCTCCGGGGGATATCCGTTTCCGGGACTTGAATAACGATGGAGTCATCAACGATGAAGACCGTACCGTTATCGGTAACCCGAATCCGAACTGGTTCTTCTCTTTAAGCAATAATTTCTCTTATAAGGGATGGGAACTCTCCGTTTTCCTGCAAGGCGTATCGGGAAACAAGATTTATAACGCCAACAATGTTGACAACGAAGGAATGGCAGCCGCTTACAACCAGACCACAGCCGTATTGAACCGCTGGACGGGTGAAGGAACCAGCAACTCTATGCCCCGCGCCATTTGGGGAGACCCGAACCAGAACTGCCGTGTATCTGACAGGTTTGTGGAAAACGGTTCCTATCTCCGTCTGAAGAATATCACGCTTTCGTATACACTGCCTAAAAAGTGGATGCAAAAGATTCAACTGGAAAATGCCCGCATCTCTTTCTCTTGCGAGAATGTGGCAACTATCACCGGATATTCCGGCTTCGACCCGGAAGTGGATATTAATGGCATCGACAGCAGCCGTTACCCGATTTCACGTACCTTCAGTATGGGCTTGAACTTTAACTTTTAAATCAGGAGAAAGAATATGAAAAAGATAATAACTTTGGTATTTATGTCTGCCGTGCTGGCATTGACATCGTGCAACGATTTCTTGGATAAATATCCTAAATATGGCGTCGATCCCGAGTCGGAAGTGACGAACGAGATTGCTGTGGCACTGACTACTGCCTGCTACAAGACTCTTCAGTCATCTAATATGTACAACCAGCGTATCTGGAGCCTCGATATTATCGCAGGTAACAGTGAGGTAGGTGCCGGAGGGGGAACCGACGGACTGGAAACTGTGCAGGCTTCCAATTTCATAGCCCAGAGTGATAATGGCTTTGCTTTGTACGTATGGCGTTCTCCGTGGGTAGGTATCGGACGTTGTAACATTGTGCTTTCCAATCTGCCTTCGGCAGCTATCTCCGATGAGGTAAAGACCCGTTGCATGGGTGAGGCTTATTTCCTGCGTGCACATTACTACTATATTCTGGTTCGTCTGTACGGAGGGGTGCCCTTGCGCTTAACGCCGTTTGAACCGGGAGAATCTACGGATATTGCCCGTAATACGGTAGATGAGGTATATGCCCAAATTCTTTCCGATTGCAAGAATGCGGTAAACATGCTTCCTCCGAAAAGCAGTTATGGAGACAGCGATAGAGGACGTGCCTGCAAAGAAGCTGCAATGGCTATGCTGGCGGATATTTATCTGACATTGGCGCCCAATCATCGCGAATACTATAATGAAGTAGTAACTCTGTGTGACAATATTGCTGCGATGGGATACGATTTGACCCAATACAATTATGCCGATAATTTCAATGCCACTATCAATAATGGTGCGGAATCCCTTTTCGAAGTACAATATTCCGGTAGTACGGAATATGATTTCTGGGGCGGTGATAACCAATCATCCTGGCTGTCGACTTTCATGGGACCTCGTAACTCAAGTCTGGTGGCCGGTGCTTATGGATGGAACCTGCCTACAGAAGAATTTTTCAAGCAATATGAGGACGGTGATTTGCGGAAAGACGTAACTATCTTATATCAAGGTTGTCCTGCTTTTGACGGCATGGAATACAGACGTTCCTGGTCGAATACAGGTTATAATGTGCGCAAGTTCCTTGTGTCGAAGACTGTTTCTCCGGAGTATAATACCAATCCCAACAACTTCGTAGTGTATCGCTATGCAGATGTTCTATTGAAGAAAGCGGAAGCATTGAACGAGCAGGGACATCCCGACCAGGCTGCCGAACCATTGAATATTGTCCGCAAACGTGCCGGACTGGCAGATGTGCCGACTACTCTGACGCAGACTGAAATGAGGGAGAAGATTATTCACGAGCGCCGGATGGAACTTGCCTTTGAAGGACACCGCTGGTTTGATATGATCCGTGTGGATAATGGAAATTATGCATTGACATTCCTGAAATCCATCGGTAAGAATAATGTGACCAAGGAACGTCTCCTGTTGCCTATTCCGCAGACAGAGATGGACTCCAATCATCTGATGACTCAAAATCCCGGTTATTAATCCGTTTTATAATCATTCATTTAGATAAATAATATCATGAAGAAATATATATATCAGTTGTTATGCTCTCTTTTCATCGGCGGAACGATGGTTGCCTGTGCCGAAGATTATATGGAGACAGATAAAGGACATGATACCCTCACTCTTTCGGTGAATCAGCAGGACTTGGTGTTGAACGAAAAGAACCATAGTCAGGAAGCACTCGCTCTCTCATGGACTACCGGAACGAATTACGGAAGTGGTAACCGTATCTCTTATACGCTGGAACTGGCGAAAGCCGGAACGGACTTTGCCAATGCTTATTCGGTAGATTTGGGTACGGGAACGTATCAGTGGACTAAGAAAGTGGAAGAACTCAACCAATTCCTGAATGCGCAGTTCGGTATCGGTTATGCTGTGAAAGCGGAGTTGGAGGCACGTATCATAGCCGTTGTTGCCGGAATGGAAGAGCAGAAACAAAGTGCGACGACTGCTTTTACAGTGACTACGTATCAGCCGGTTACTACTACGCTTTACCTGATTGGTGATGCTGCTCCAAATGGATGGGCTGCTGACAATGCGACGGCGATGGAGCGTACGGATAACGGACAGTTTACATGGACAGGAAAACTGAACGCAGGATCATTGAAATTTATAACGACATTGGGACAATTCTTGCCGTCGTACAACCGTGACGCCACTGCCGGGGAAGCACTCAAGCTAACTTACCGTACATCGGGTGACCAACCGGACGACCAGTTTACAATTGATAAAGAAGCAACTTATATCGTGAAAGTAGACTTGCTCGACCTGACGCTGACACTTACCGAAACGGAGGACATTGGTTGGAGATTTGAAGAGTTCTTCATTGTCGGTTCGTTTACCGGAGATGGTGGCTGGGGATTTGAGGCACTGTCTAAAGATGCTGTTCAGATGGATTTATTCCATTATGGAGCTGTGATTCCTTGGAAGGCAGACGGAGAATTTAAGTTTAGCTCTGTGGCGGACTTCGGTCAGTCGGATGCTTTCTTCCATCCTACTGTAGCAGATGCTCCGTACACTTCGACGTCAGTAGTGCTTGGAGGCGAAGATAATAAATGGCAAATGAAAGAGGCTGAATGTGGCAAACCTTATAAAGTATGGTTCTATACAGGCAAAGGAAAAGAAAAGATGCTGATGCGTCCGTTTACTCCTTACGCAGGATTGTATCTGGTGGGTGAGGCAACCCCGAATGGATGGAGCCTGGACAATGCTACACCGATGACTAAGAGTGTCGACAGTCCTTGTATCTTTACATGGAGCGGTACACTGAAAACCGGTGAGATGAAAATTTCCTGCGATAAGCAGACTGACTGGAACGGAGATTGGTTTATGGCGGATAAGGACGGTAAAACTCCAACGGGTGAAGTGGAAACAGCATTGTTCGTCACTAAATCGGATGCAGAGTTGAGCAGTATGTATCCGGATGCAGATTTGGGTGGTCTGGACTATAAGTGGAATATTCAGGAGGCCGGTTCTTATCAGATTACGATTGACCAGTTGAAAGAGACGATCTCGATTGTGAAACAATAAAACAAGAATTCAAGATGAAAAAAATAATATATCTGGTAGCTGCTTTCCTGTGTATGGCTTGCAGTGATGATAATGAGTCGAACCAACAGAATGGAGGAGCTTCGGGCGGTGTCACCGAAGTGACTCCGGTAACATCGGATTTAAGTGTGGAACTGTCTACAGATAAGGCTTTCTATAAACCGGGGGAGAAAGTGGTATTTACAGCAGAAGATGCGTTGCCTGCCGGAACTAAAGTTCGTTATCGTCTTTTAGGGGAGGTTGTCGGAGAAGAGTCGGTAAATGGTAACAGTTGGACATGGCAACCGCCTATTACTGATTTCAAAGGATATATGGCGGAACTGTACCGCCAGGAGAATGGTACAGATGTGATTGTCGGTACGATTGCGGTAGATGTATCCAGTGATCCGGCACGTTTTCCCCGTTATGGTTTTGTCGCTGATTTCAGTCAGGAGAAGACGGCCGGGAAGACACAGGAAGAGATGGCGTATCTGAATCGTCATCACATCAATTGGGTACAGTTTCAGGACTGGCATAATAAACATCACTGGCCGTTGGGCGGTACACGCACGCAGTTGGACGAAGTATATATGGACATCGCTAACCGGGAGGTTTATACAAGTTCTGTGAAGAATTACATTGAAGCGCAGCATCGTTTCGGCATGAAGTCTATGTTTTACAATCTTTGTTTCGGGGCGTTGAAGGATGCAGCTACGGACGGGGTGAAGGAGGAATGGTATTTGTTTAAGGATGCTTCTCACACTACTAAAGACAGTCATGATCTGCCGGGCGGATGGAAAAGTAATATTTATCTGGTAGATCCTTCTAATAAGGAATGGCAGAAATATTTGAACGAAAGGAATGATGATGTATATGCGAACTTTGCCTTCGACGGCTATCAGATAGACCAGTTGGGACGACGCAGCACGTTGTACAATTACAAGGGTATTCCGGTCAATCTGCGTGAAGGATATGCTTCTTTTATTGAAGCGACGAAGCAGGCTCATCCGGACAAAAGTTTGGTGATGAATGCGGTCAGCCGTTACGGTGCCCGTCAGATTGGGGAGACTGGTAAAGTTGATTTCTTCTATAATGAGGTGTGGGCGGATGAGGCTGATTTTACCAATCTGAAAGCCATTCTTTATGAAAATGGAGTATATGGCAATTATCAGTTGAATACGGTTTTTGCAGCTTATATGAATTATAATAAAGCGGATAACCGGGGAGAATTTAATACGCCGGGTATCTTATTGACAGATGCTGTCATGTTTGCTTTGGGTGGTTCGCACCTTGAACTGGGAGGCGATCACATGTTGTGCAAAGAGTACTTCCCGAATGAGAATCTGACAATGAGCGAAGAATTGAAAACAGCGATGGTTCGTTATTATGATTTTCTGACTTCTTATCAGAATCTGCTTCGTGACGGTGGTACGGAGAATCGTGTTTCCATAGATTGTACCAATGGCGAAATGAGATTGAATAGTTGGCCTCCTCAACAGGGATCAGTTACTACTTATGCCAAGCAGGTAGGTGGCAAGCAAGTCATACATCTTCTTAATTTCTCGCAAGCGAACAGTCTTAGCTGGAGAGATGTGGACGGTACGATGCCGGAACCGGCTTTGATTACGAAAGCGGCTTTGCAAATGAATTTGTCGGCAAAGGTGAATAAGTTATGGGTAGCGTCGCCGGATGTACACGGAGGAGCCTTGCAGGAATTGGCCTTTACACAGGAGAACGGAATTGTCTCTTTTACATTGCCTTCCTTGAAATATTGGACAATGATTGTGGCTGAATAAAAGAAATTGCAGCTGAATAAAATGAGTATAGTCCAATAACGCGGCTGTAGCAGAATAACTTAAAATGATAGGTATGATGATTAGATATAGATTATGGGTATGGATGTTGTGCCTGATGTTTCCAACATGGATGTGGGCGGAAAATACGACACGTACATGCTCCTCTTTTACACAGCAGGGACGTCAGGTGACTTTTCACCTGACGGACGGTGCCGCATTGCAATTGCAGCTCTGCAGCCCTTCCGTTGTGAGAATTTGGTTCTCCCCTGATGGACAGTTGCAACGGACGAATGCTTCGTTTGCAGTGATTAATGAAGAGCTGGAAGAGGTAGGAACTATTCATGTGGATGAACAGGCGGCCTGTTACGAGATATTTACTCCGAAGTTGCGTATCCGGGTGAATAAATCTCCGATGAGTCTTCAGATATTCGATAAATATCAGAAACTCCTGTTTAGTGATTATGCCGATAAAGGCCATGTCAGTGAAGGAACGAAGAAGGTGGAATATAAAGTGCTTCGTCGTGACGAGCACTTCTTCGGACTTGGTGAGAAAGCGGGAAAGATGGACCGTCGTGGCGAGTCTTATAAGATGTGGAATAGTGACAAACCTTGTTATAGTGTGGTAGAAGATCCTCTTTACAAGAGTATTCCTTTCTTTATGAGCAATTACCGGTATGGTATTTTCCTTGATAATACCTATAAGACGGAATTCAAATTCGGAACGGAAAGCCGTGATTATTACAGCTTTGAAGCGCCGAACGGGGAAATGGTATATTACTTTATCTTCGGTAAAGACTATAAAGAAATCATCAGCCAATATGTCGGACTGACCGGAAAACCTATCATGCCGCCGAAATGGGCGTTGGGTTTTGCTCAATGCCGCGGTCTGTTGACAAGTGAAAAGTTAAGCCGTGAAATAGCCGAAGGCTACCGGAAACGGGGAATCCCTTGTGATATTATCTATCAGGATATCGGCTGGACAGAATACTTGCAGGATTTCGAATGGCGCAAAGGAAACTATGAAAACCCCAAAAAGATGCTTTCGGATTTGAAGGAGATGGGTTTTAAGGTAGTCGTATCTCAAGACCCGGTAATTGCACAAGCCAATAAAAAACAATGGGAAGAAGCAGACCGCTTAGGCTATTTTGTAAAGGACAATACGAACGGCAAAAGCTACGATATGCCCTGGCCGTGGGGTGGGAACTGCGGAGTGGTGGACTTCACCCTGCCTGCCGTAGCCGACTGGTGGGGGGCTTATCAGCAGAAACCTATTGATGATGGTATCTCCGGCTTCTGGACAGATATGGGCGAACCTGCCTGGAGTAACGAAGAGCAGACGGAACGCCTGGTGATGAAGCACCATTTGGGTATGCACGATGAAATCCATAACGTCTATGGCCTGACCTGGGACAAAGTGGTGAAGGAGCAATTTGAAAAGAGGAATCCAGACCGTCGTGTTTTCCAAATGACTCGTGCTGCTTATGCCGGATTACAACGTTATACGTTCGGTTGGACAGGTGATAGCGGAAACGGAGACGACGTACTGCAAGGGTGGGGACAATTAGCTAATCAGATTCCTGTAATGCTTTCCGCAGGTTTGGGATTAATCCCATTTTCTTCCTGTGATATTACCGGTTACTGTGGAGACATTGAGGATTATCCGGCTATGGCGGAACTCTATACCCGTTGGATTCAATTCGGTGCATTCAATCCTTTGAGCCGTATTCATCATGAGGGAGATAATCCGGTGGAACCATGGCTTTTCGGACCGGAAGCGGAAAAGAACGCGAAAGCAGCTATCGAACTGAAATATCGTTTGTTGCCGTATATCTACACTTACGCCCGCGAAGCGTATGATACAGGATTGCCTATCATGCGGCCTCTGTTTCTCGAATATCCAATGGATATGGAAACTTTCTCTACGGATGCTCAATTCATGTTCGGTCGTGAATTGTTGGTAGCCCCTGTGGTGAAGAAAGGTGCCCGCACAAAGAACGTGTATCTTCCCGAAGGTACATGGATAGACTACAACAACAAGCAGACAGTCTATACCGGAGAGCAGTGGACTACGGTTGATGCTCCCTTGTCTTCTGTTCCTATGTTTGTGAAGCAAGGTTCTATCATCCCCACCATGCCGGTGATGAACTACACCCATGAGAAACCGGTATATCCACTTACTTTTGAAATCTTCCCCGCACAGGAAGGCGCACAGGCAGTCTTTACTCTTTACGAAGATGAAGGAGAAAACTTAGGGTACCAGCGTGATGAATTTGTCAAAACACCGATTGTTTGCAGCACTCTGGCAAATGGATATGAACTGACAGTCTCTGCCCGTGAAGGAAAAGGATACACTGTCCCCGGTCCGAGAAATCTGTTGTTCCGTATTTATTCTGCAAAAGCTCCGAAAGAGGTAACTGCCAAAGGAAAGAAGATAAAGAAGGTAAAACCGGAACGATTGGAAGAAAATTTAGAGAATGATACGGAAACTGTGGCGTGGAGTTGGGATAAAGAAACTGGTGTCTGCAGTGTACGAGTACCTGATAAAGGTGTTAATGAACAGCTGATGATTTCTTTTAAATAAGCAGTAGAGGGTATCTTCTATTTTTCGGTCAACAGCGTATAATAGATTACTAACAGGAAAATGCACAATCCTTCCACTATTATCTGGAAGGAATGTGCATTTTCTGCATCAGGGATTTTATAGGATGGAGATATACATCTCCTAATTCTGTTGGTTGATATACACTCTTCTGTCGTTTCCAACTCCTTTTATAGTTACTTTTTTCCAATGCTTCGGAAGAATGGCTGGTAATTGAACAATCCCTTTATCGGTGATTTGCAAGCCACAAAAACCATTAATTACAGCTTGTAACAAGCCTCCGGCTCCGGTCATAAAATATGGATTATTGCTTGTTGGCGTTTCGGCCAATACGCCGAAAGGAGGACGTTGGTTGGGCTGATAGCTGCGAAGAAACATATCGTAGGCTTTATCAACATCTCCCATTCTGGCATATTGCACACAAAATATGGCGAAAGACATAGCCGGACCGTGTTGAGGATCTATCTTCCCGGCATAATACTCTAAATCTTTTTTTAGTTGCTTTTCGTCGGTAATGATTCTCAAGGGATACCCTAGTAAGTTTACGTCAGCCTGTTTTATCATCTCTCCGTTATATGTAGCATGTTCTTTGGTTACTCCATCGGACATCCGGTGAATTTTCAGTCCGTTTGCTACGATTTCCCATTGTTTATTAGCTTTTGTATTACAAGTTGCAGCTGCCTTTGTCGCATACTGTAGGGCCAGTTTAGCAGAAGCATTAGTGAAAGCATTGTCTGTAGCGCCATGTTTATATTCGTTGGCACCTACTACATTGTTTATGGACCAAGTACCATCATCATTACAAGTAGCACGACTGCTCCAAAAATCAGCTACGGCTTTCAACAACGGATATCCTTTATTTTTTAGCCATTCCTTATCACGAGTAACACAATAATAATTCCAGCAGGCAATACCGATATCGGCTGTGATATGGTGTTCAAAAGGACCGGTCAAGGCTGTAGTAGGAGTAGCCTCTTCGCCGGCGTCATCACTTTCCCATGGATACATGGCACCACGATATCCATAAGACATTGCTTTTTGGCGAGCGGCAGGTAAGCGGTCGATGCGATAATTCATCATTGACTCGGCCAACCCTTGATTAAATAACAAGATGGGTGGAAACATCCAAATTTCAGTATCCCAAAATATATGTCCGTTATAATCTTGCGAAGAAAGCCCCATAGGAGATATACTCAGACCATTTCCTTCACGACACGAAGAATATAGATTGAATAATGCAAAACGTACGGCACGCTGAGCCTCATCATCACCTTCTATTAAAATATCTCCTTGCCATAATTCATTCCACAGACGTGTATGGGCTGCTAGCAGCGAATGAATACCTTCATGATGCGCATAGATAATTTCTCGCTCGGCTTCATTGCAAGGATCAATAAAGTCACGTGAGGAGCAAATACTACCCACCAAAGCGAATGTGATTTCTTCATTCTTTTTTAAACAGGTGTCAAAACACAGTTCTTTGGAACTGTTGTTGAATGTGGGGATTATTTCTTTTCCCTCTTCAAATAAAAAGGCTGACGAAGATGCCACTTGCTGTTTTCGCCAGTGGGTAGAGGCATAAGAATGTAGCATGTACACTTTGATACCATCGGATTCAGTGTCATGAAATTCGCGCGTACCACTCGCATATTCTTCGGGGATATCCATATGCGTGTCAACATCCAAATTTATGTCCTGTAAAGCTTTTACGGTCACACGAATCAGACCGGCATATGGCATATTACGCAATGCGCAGAGAGAGTAGGAAATCTCTGCTTTTCCGTCAGCAATAAATTCAGAGATATGAGAGGCCTCTTTCATATTGATTGTCTGCTTCCATTGCGATATATTGTCCAGGCTAATTGCATTTCCGTCGACTTTAAGAGTCATCAGAAAAGGATTGATACCCTTCAAAACGCGGCTCACGCCCCGTTCTCTATCAGCATCAAATACATGATTGAGAATGACATGCCTCACTGAAAACGGCTCACGCCATGGAAGTATTCCGATTCCTCCGTTGGACATGGGAGTTCCGACGTAAAGAGACTGTACATCTGTGGTTGTAAGTTGCCACAAATTTGGATTTTCTTTTGCTTTGGGAGATTGAAATCCAGAAAGAAGCAATAATAAAAAAAGTATTTTTCGCATACTTAAACGAGTTAATTGTTATTATCCTAAAAACGTTTATTTCAATTTTTTCAGTCCTTTTAGAACGGCTTTATCAGCGACCTCCATGATACTGATTGCATATCCACCTCCCGGTGCTGCTTGCAGCTTCAATACAGCTTTGGCTGAAACGATACCTTTACGGATATTGTAAGCCTGCGGATTGTTCCGATAATGAGCATCTTTGCCATCCTCATAGATTGTTGCGATGTACTCCTTATCCTTATCTAAAAAGTCTAGTTTTAGTGTGGATGTATGCCCTTCCTCACTGCTGGTGCACCCTATAAACCAATTGTTCGTACCTTTTGCTTTGCGAGCCGCCACGATATAACGTCCCGGTTCAGCTTCCAAATATTTACTGTCATCCCAATCGACAGCTACATCTTTTATAAACTGGAAAGCATCTATAAAGCGTTCATAGTGCTGCGGGTAATCGGCTGCCATCTGAAGTGGACTGTACATGGTGACATACAAAGCTAACTGACGGGCTAATGTCGAGTTTACATGCGAGTGGCTGTTGGCATTGAATTTATTGATGTCCATCTCAAAGATACCGGGAGTATAATCCATTGGGCCTCCTTGCAGACGGGTGAAAGGTAATATAGTCGTGTGGAAAGGTTTGCTGCCCACGAACGCTTCGTATTCTGTACCACGAGCCGATTCATTACCAATAAGATTCGGGTAAGTACGGCATAATCCGGTAGGACGTACAGCTTCGTGTGCATTTACCATGATGTGGTGTTTGGCAGCTTCTGTCACTGCGTAAAGATAGTGATTGTTCATCCATTGTCCATAGTGATGTTCGCCACGCGGTATCATGTTGCCCACATAACCGCTCTTTACTGCATTATATCCATATTGGTTCATCAGTTGATAGGCAGCCTCCATGTGACGTTCGTAATTACGAACGGAAGCTGAAGTCTCATGATGCATCATCAGACGCACTCCTTTAGAGTGTGCATATTCATTTAGGTATTTGATGTCGAAATCAGGATAGGGAGTAACGAAATCGAATACAAAGTCCTTTGAGTTACCAAACCAATCTTCCCAACCGGTATTCCATCCTTCTACTAATACTTGATCGAAGCCATGTTCAGCTGCAAAGTCGATGTATCTCTTTACATTAGCTGTATTGGCAGGATGCTGTCCATTCGGATTCACCTTTTTGTAATCGGTTTCACCGAGTTTCACAGAGGGGAGGTCCCAAGTATATGACCATGGTTTTCCACCGGCAATCATTTCCCACCATACTCCAATGTATTTCACGGGTTTAATCCAAGAGGTATCCTTGTATTTGCATGGTTCGTTCAAATTCAGAATTAGGTTCGATGCCAATATTTCACATGCGTCGTCGCTAACCATCACTGTACGCCATGGAGTGCGACAAGGTGATTGTAGATACCCTTTGTTGCCTTGTGCATCTGGTGTCAGCCATGACTCGAAAGTCAGGTTCTTGTCATCCAAATTAAGATGCATACATGAATAATCTACTAAGGCGGCCTCGTGCAGATTGATGTATAATCCCTCTGCAGTCTTGAGTTGAAGAGATGTTTGTACTCCTTTGGGCGAGAAGATTGCTTGTGACAGATTATCATTGATGGCAGCAGCCAGCAAACCGGGAATTTCAGAAAGTTTTGATTCCGTATAATCATATTCCTGCGTATCATAGTCACCGGGAATCCACCAGGCAATATGGTCACCGGTCATAGCAAACTGGCTGTGTTCTTCCTTGATAACAAAATAAGACAGGTTTTTCTGTTGCGGAAATTCATACCGGAAACCAATACCTTCATCATATACGCGAAAGCGAATGTTCATAAAACGGTCGGTAGACGTCTGCTTAAGTTCTACTAATAGTTCGTTATAATGATTGCGTATATCTTTCGTCTCCCCCCACACAGGTTGCCAAGTTTCATCAAAACTGGAGGTGGACGCTTTTACGACTTCAAAACCATCCAGCAGGTTTTCTTTGTTATTCAGTTCGAGTCCCAACTTGCTGGGGTTGATGACCGGGATATCCTTGTATACCATGGCATACGTCGGAATCCCGTTGTCAGCTAAGTTGAAATTCAGAGATACAGTGCCTGACGGAGAGGAAATGCCTTCCGCTTTTGCCACAAAGGCAGAGAGAAGCAAGCCAATACCTAAAAAAAATCTTTTCATACTTGATTAATGTTTTATTTACTTATTATTTGCTCAGTCTTACAATTTTACATTCGTGAGCTCCAACTTCTACTTCCAGCTTATCGGTTTCACCTTCATCCTGGTGTTTCCACAAGTCGCGCACTTTTCTTGCTCCTTCTATACCTATTTCCGAAAACTGTAAGGAACGTTTTTTAGGTTCATTATCCCGGTTGAAGAATCCTACCACATAATCGCCATTGCTCATCTGTCCATACCATATCTGGCTTTTTTCATCACGTACGTTGCGTAATAAAGGTTTGCCGACAAAACGGTCGGTATTCAATGCCAGCATTTCTTCATTCTGATAAAACTTCAGATTGTCTCCGATGGTGTTATGTTGGTCGGCCACGGTAATCGGTCCTCCTGCCATCAGTTGCAGCGAGATGACAGACTCTTTCTCAGCATCTGTGTTGAATGTATTCAGACGGATAAAATCGCCATCAGGAATGACTTTGTTCCGGCCGGTAATCTGCGACCAGTGGATGAAGCCATCAAACATATTCATACAGTTGGGCCATCCATCGAACACGTTGCCACGCTTATCTTCAGAGAAATGTTTCCATCCACCGTCGCCTGTATCGGCCACAATACGTACCATATTGCCATACTTCTTCTCCAATTCGGCTTTATTATTAAGATGAGGCATCACCAGCGAAGTGAAGATGCCATAACGGGTGGCCGATGTACAAATATACTCCAAAGCTTTATCATAACATTCTTTACCATAGCCACGGCCTACGATGCCATTGCCCCAGTACTCGTTCATGCCACGATCAAAGCCATCTTCATACCAACTCAGAAAATCCATACGGATATATTCTATCCCCAGTTCCTTATAGTGTTTGAAGAAACCATCGATATACTCTTTCGCGCCTTTGTGTGTAGCTACTGCATAGGTAAAGAACTTGTCTTCTTCATTTGGATAATTAACCACATCGGTAGTGGCATCATATCTCAGTTGCCCCAACGTGATGTTGTCAGTGTTCTGAATGGGTGTTTCATCTTTTCCATGTAGCCAAAGTGGATTGTCGTAAACACCCAATTTTAATCCTTTTGCTTTGCATTTGGCAACAATGTCCTTTAAATACATACTACCGTATTTGTCCATATACCCATGCTCGTTTTTTTCACAAAGCATGGGGATAAATCCATCCGTACAGAGCATATCGTAACCATACGGTTTTAGGTTGGTAGCCATCCAGTCAATAGCTTTGTCCCATTCGGCCTCATTCATGTCCATCTGATATTCGGGAATACCATTCTGAGCCATTTGCCAGCAAAGCTCATAGACGCTCCAATAGAGCGGAGCCTTGAATGTATGGATATTACTGATATCCACTTTGTCATCCGGTGTCTCTACAATGGGATCATCCGAAATCATATCGGGAGTCCATCCTGTACCTTCTTCTTTACAACCAATAGTGGTAAGGGCATTTGCCATAAATAAGGCAATTAGGGCTAATTTATAATGTTTCATATTATTTTTTTTAGTAGGTGTGAAGCCCAGAAGACCTCACACCTGTAAGTTTATTACTTCTTAATAAATTTAATCTTATTATTCATTACATCCAGCGTTATAAGATATTCACCAGCTTCGCTTGCTTCTACTTTCCATTGATAATCTTTAGTATCATTACGTGACACGTATTGTATGCCGGTCTCTGAAAGGGGGGCATATCCCTCACCATTTGCATTACCTGGCATCAGGTAATCGATGCTTCCGTAACCATCCAGATTCAATGGTAGCTTGAATGTTCCAGCTTTCAAATCTCCATTCCATGTGAAAATACCTTGCTGCGCAGCGTCGTAATCATATCCAAACATTTGTTTGGTGGTTGCGTTCAAATCCCATCCGGCAGCTGTGGCATCTCCCAAAATCCAAATTGTCTTATAAGGTACTTCATTTGGTATTTCCTGTTTGGGCTTTTCAAATTTAATGGTCATGGTATAAGTGTTCAGAGTCATGCGATAGTTACCTGCCTTGGTGATATTCCACTTATAATCGTGTCCTCCTGCCTCAATGTGTTCCATACGGTTGTCTCCATTCTCTGTGGTTCCATTCTCTACAGGCATCAGGAACGCAACATTCCAATCCTCACGCAGCTCTAACGGGAATTTCATCTCTCCCGTATTTAGCCATCCATCATAGTAGAAAGCAACTTGGTTTTGTGGGTCTTTCTCTAGTTTTACCGATTTCATAATATCCCATCCTGCTGAAGTTGCTGCACCTATCATCCAGATGTTTTTATATTCGGTAGTCGGATAAGCAGATTCCAATGTTAATGCTTCAATATTGAGTGTCAGAGAATAAAATCCGTCTTTCTCAATGGTAAAGAGTGTCTCAGTTCCGGTTTCCGTTTCATTAAAGACAACACTGCCCGGTTCTGTTCCCTGTGTGTAAGAAGGCGTCAGGCTGTGATTGTTTAAAATGAACTTATAGGTGCCCTCTTTCATTACTCCATTCCATGTATACTTTTCTTCAGGTATCTCTTCTGTCATCTGAACGGCCTTCACCGGGTCCAAACCTTCAATAGCAGTACCTACTACAAAGATGTCATGCGGTTGTACCTCATATCCTACCACGTTGAAATGCACGGTTGATAGTTCCGGTTTGATGTATTGGCTTGCTCCTTCAATTTTAGCTATAACTTCAGCTTCTAAGGTGACGCTTTCTCCCGGTGTAACTTTCCAGCCACCCAACCACGCATTCAGTTTCTTGTGGGTTAAACTGAGACTGTTACTTCCTGCCGGCACTTCTATTTTATCGATGGAACTCGCAAAATCGTTATCTGCGATATCTATCTTAAAGTAATAAGTCACTTGCGCGTCCTGCTTAATGTTTGACGTCTCATTCCATGTAAAAGTTACAGCTGTTTCCTGTCCGAGTTCCTGCTTCAGTTCGATACTTTCGGCAGATACCTTCAAACACATGGTATCATCGGGACGAGTAATGCTATAGCGTATATCTTCGTCCTGGCAACTTATTACAAAGCAGGAAAGCATAGCTAATAAAAGATATATTCTGTTTTTCATTTTTTTCTTGTTTTAATGTGATTATTTCCAGAGCGGAAGTTGTTTTAGCTTATTATTTTTCTCCATTTCGCTCTGATGTATAGGGAACCAGTAATAGGCTGGTTTATATACACGAGTCTGATAAACTGTGCGCTTATAGAAAGAAGCGGCCTCTTTACCATTATAATTCATTCCATAGAAATCACCATTTAATGTGCCTTCTGCTTCTTGCCAACGGCGCAAGTCATCGTAACGGATTCCTTCTCCACATAGTTCTACCCGGCGTTCAGCGCGAATAACTTTGCGTACGGCTTCTTGAGTGTCATCCACATGTATTTTTTGAGCAACAGCAGGATCTACGGCTTCCAATGTATATGGGCGGATACCGGCACGCTCACGAATCTTGTTTACATAGCTCAACGCTTCCTGCCGACTGGTATAGTCGTTTTTATATTCGTTCAACGCTTCTGCATAGTTCAGATAAGCCTCTCCCAAACGATAGACAATTCCCGGACGATACTGGTAATTCTTTTCTTTTACATTCGTCTTGGGAGATACACGTTTGCGGATGAGGTATCCGTTTTGTGGGGCATCGTGTGTATGCGTATTGTCTGCTGCTCCGTTGAAGAAATCGAACAGGCGTTTTTCAGTAGGAAAATAAGAATTATTGAAAGCTACGCTTACATAAAAACGCGGTTCGCGGTTGCAATACATATTGTAGGTATTTTCATAAGTGATAGCACCACCATTCACTTCTTCATCCCAAATTGTATTGTTGAGTGTTACTTTTTGGGTAGAGAATCCTTCTTCTTTATATCCGGCTGAAGGATTGTCGATAGGCAGCCCGTTTTGCATGAAAAAAGCATCTACTAGTGACTGCGTTACACCCAATCCACCGCTACCACCACTGGCAGTCGGAGTAGCATGCTTTTCGTAGGAACCATAGTCGCTGCTGGGACGGGCAAACAATATTTCGGTGTTTCCTTCATCAAAGCGCTTTAAAAACAGATTCTGATAGGACATGAACGGGTCAATGGTACCATCTCCATTCTTTTCTGTATACAACTTATATCCGGTCTTTTCGGCTTCGTCTATCAACAGTTTACAAGCCTGCACGGCTTTTTCCCAACGTTGGGGATCGGGAGTCGTCTTGAATAGGTTTTCACCTTTGTCGTTTTTGTAGTCTGCATAATCGGGATTGCCATTCACCAATGGGCTAGCTGCAAAAAGGAGCATTCGGGCACGTACGGCTAGACACATAATGCTGGTGGCACGTCCGTATTTGCGTGCTTCCGTATATTTAGCCGGTAAAACATCGGCGGCCTCAAGCAGAGTTTTATCCACCCAGTCTATTACAGTATAATAAGGCGTTTGTCCTTCCATAAGGTCGGCCAATACAAAATCAGTTGGGGCGATGTAGTCCGGTTTAAAAGGAACAGCTCCATACGTATTGGCAAGCAAATAGTAATAGTAAGCTTTCATAAACTTACATTCGGCTTTCATATATTCCACTTCTTTCGCGCTAATACCTTGGGCTGGCAGCGGGTGTATATTCTCTATAAAAATATTAGCTTCGCGGATGCATTGAGGAAGACGTTTCCAAAACTCTCCCTCCCAAGCGCTGTTGGGTGTCCATTCCCCTAATATATAAGGGATCACTTTCCAACCCCATTGGCGCCAGCGCTCAGAAGGTGTCTGGTCGTCGGCTAAGATTTCCCATCCTAATGTATTGGTATATCCCCAATAGGGATCAGGAATGGCTGAATAGACATTGGCAAGCCAACCTTCGATACGGGTTTTGTCTTCGAATACCATCGGAAGTGTCAGCTCGGTATCCGGTTCTTTATCAAGATAGTCAACACAAGACGTCAACGAAGCAACACCGATTAATCCTGTAAGAATATATTTTGCAAATTTCATAGTTCTATTATTCATATTTTATTCAATATTAAAAGTTTACTTCCACTCCCAGCATTAAAGAACGCATGGAAGGATATTTCAGACCGTCGGAAGTAGCTAATTCCGGATCCCATAATTTGAATTTAGAGAAATAAAACAGGTTGTTGCCACTGGCAAAGAAACGAATCTTCTGGGCGCAAATTTTGTCAGTAATGTGCTTAGGCAGGCTGTAACCTATTTCTAAAGTCTTCAGTCGGAGGAAACTCATGTTTTTTTTCCAGAAAGTCGATGCGCGATTGTTGTTCATATTTGTACTTTCGGAAAGACGTGGCCAAAATACATTTTGAGACGGATTTTCTTCAGTCCAACAGTCCGTATAGTTTGTGTAGACATTGCCTAATACTCCTTGTCCACTACCGGGGATGAAATAATCGGATCCGCCAATGATACGATATGCATCTCCTGTTCCCTGGAAGAAGAAGCTGAAGTCCCATCCACGGAAGTTTATATTTCCGCCGAAACCATAGACAATGCGTGGATCAGTGGTATTGCCGATATATCCTTCATCGGCTGCAGTAATGTAACCGTCATTATTCATATCACTGTATTTGATGTCTCCCGGACGTACTTCTGATCCCAGTTGTGGAACAGGAATTCCTTCCTTCAATTTGCCATTTTCGAAATCGTCTTCCGTAAAAAGTCCTTCAGCTTGCAATCCCCACAAAGTGTTGATGGAACGCCCCGTAATAGAGCGATAGGTGCCCTTGATGGATTCCGGCTCGTCACGTTCGATTATTGTATTTTTAGCATAGGTGAAAGTACCTCGGAAACTGATATTCCAGTCTTTATTGAAACGTTTGTTGTAGTTCAATGCAACATCTACACCTTTATTGTCAACTTTACCATAGTTTGCGTAAGGGTTATTGATAAATCCTATTTGAGTAGGGATAGTAGCGCGCTGCATGAAAATGCTGGTTCTCCGTTCCTTGAAAAAATCCAATTGAAGATCGAGCTCGTTCCAAAGACCTATTTCTAAACCGAGGTTCATTTTAAGTGCTTTTTCCCAAGTCAGGTTTTCTACACCGACTTCTCCTTCTTGTACGCCATCACGGTAGGTATCGCCCGTATAACCCCAATTGTATCCGCTGGCTTTAGAGTTGATAGTAGTAATGTAGGCAAAGCGGCGCCCGCCAATGTTGTCATTTCCTACCGAACCGATGGAGGCGCGAAGTTTCAGTTTGCTCATAATATCACGTGCCGGTTCCATAAAATGTTCTTCACTGATGAGCCAGCCTAAGGCTATGGAAGGGAAGAAACCAAAACGCTTGCCTTTGGCGAAATTTTCCGAACCGTTATATCCAAAGTTAAACTCAGAAACATAGCGGCGGTCATATGTATACGAAAGACGTCCTGCAATCCCTTGTGTACGGTTGGGCTGGATATCCCCCCAATCATAGCTGCGTTGATTATATAAGAAAAGAGCATCTACTGCATGTTTGTCGGCAAAGGTCCGATTATAGGTGATGGCAGCTTCCAAATAAACGCTTTGATTTCCATAATTGGCATTACTGGAATGATCCAAAAACTCACTTCCATATCTCAGGATACTGTGTACCAATTCTCCTTCGTCATTTCTATTCTTGGCAACGCTATAATAATCCGGCTCTTTGCCACGTGTCACAAAATTTTCGTTATAGGTATCGAAAGCAAAGGTAACTTTGGCTTTTAGTCCCGGTGTTATCATTTTGAGGTTTTGCTCTACTGCGAATAATGATTCGAGCTTGCTTCTCCCGCTGTGATAATATCCGTTCTGGGTATTGATGGCCCAAGGGTTGGGACGATTGCTACTCGCAACGGGAATGGTGCCATCAGAGTAGACAGCAGGATGTACAAAAGGAGGAGTTTCAAAGGCTGCGCTGAACACCTCATCCGTACCACTGCGGCTTTTACGTAGATTTTGCAGGTAGCCTCCCACATTGAATCGTAACAAGGTTGTTTTTGTCAAGTCCAAGTCGACATTGGCCCGTATATTATAGCGGTTCAGTTTGCTTTGAGTATCATAGGGTAATGTTTTGTCGGAAGCCATAATACCATTTTCATGATAGAGGGAAGCTGTGAGTGAATAGCGAAGTATTTCGGTACCTCCACTTACCGTCAGGTTGGCACGTGTAGAGTTTGCATAATCCTTGGTGATGGCATCAATCCAGTCTACATCGGGATACAAATCCTTGTCATAACCGTAATAGGTTTTCAGAATCTGGTCTTTGGTAAACATTCGCTTGGAAGGGTCGCTCTGCAATGTGTTAAGCAAGTTCATGTATTCGGCGGCTCCAATAAACTGTGGCAATTTGGTTGGAGCTTGAATGGATTGCTCCACGCGCACATTAATAGAAGGAGCTGCTACAGTTCCCCGTTTAGTATTGATGATGATGACACCGTTGGCACCACGCACACCGTACATGGCACTGGCCGACGCGTCTTTCAATACTGAGAAAGATTCAATCTCGGCTGGGTCCAGGTCATTCAGATTGCGTTCTACACCATCCACCAATACCAGCGGCGAGGTATTTCCGCTAAAAGAGGCAATACCGCGAATCCAGAAGTTGGAATTATCATATCCCGGTTCACCCGAAGGCTGTACGGCAATTACACCAGCCAACTGTCCAGCCAGATTATTACTCATAGAGCGTGAAGAACCTACTTGAAGCTTGGTTGGTTCTAAAGTTTGTACTGAGCCAATGACCGACAACTTTTTCTGATTGCCATATCCTACTACTACCACTTCATCCAATGCTTCTACATCTTCGTCCAATGTAATATTAAAGTTGATGTCGTTTCCTACTACTATCTCTTTGGTTTTAAAACCGATGTAAGTCACGATTAATACGCTTTGTTTGTCGGGCACCTCAATATAGAAATGACCGTCCACATCGGTAATAGTACCTACAGTTGATTTTTTTACGGTGATATTAACGCCCGGTAGTGGCGTTTTTTCTTTGTCGAGTACGGTACCGCTGATACGGATTCCTTTTGTCTGTTGGACAATCATACTTTCTGTCATCAGCGTCTCGGCATGTATCGGAAAAAGGCCGATACCTAAGAATAGCGATGCAAGAATAGTAGTTTTTACATTCATAGCTTTTTTAAATTAGATTGTTAATTGAAATTGGATTATTTTTATTGTTACCGTCATTTCTCAAAGGCTGATGCAAAAATCAATATTTCTTTTCCGATATAAAATGTCGTGCTATAAAAATACAAATTGGTATTTTTCTAAGATATTGAATAATAGTGTGTTATGTCGAAGCTAATAAGCTAGAATACAAAGAATATACAAGATTCGACTTGCTTGATAAATCTTTAAAAACGTAAAATCTGAAGTCATTTTCTATTCCTGCCGGTTTTGAAGTTATATGAAAAAACTGATTCCAAATCTTGCAATCAGTCTGTTTTTTGCAAGTAATTGGCTTTTCATATTCGTATGTGAATTAGGGGCATAAAATGGCTTTGGCAGTTGATTGCTGTCAAAACTCAATAGTTAAATGGTAACTTTGTACAGAGTTATGATATACAAACTTTTTTCAGAAGTTGATGTTTGATTGTAAACCTATTAACCGTTTAGGAAAAATGGAAGATCCAATGTGAGTCTGGGAATATAGTGTTCTGTTTCCTTATGTTATGAATTTATAGGTGCATAATTTGCTCTTCAAACTGTTCAGGAGAGAACGATTTTAAACGTACTCGTGAACGATAGGAATAAATGGTAGCTTTGGAGCATCGGAGAAAAGAAGCTATACGTTCATTGTCGGTAATGCCTAAACGAAGCAGAGCGAAGACGCGTAATTCAGTAGACAATCCGCCTTTCTTGGGGGGGGCAATTGCTTCATTTTCGCGAAGCAGACTATTAAATTGTTCTACGAAATCGGGAAACAGATGAAGAAACGTTTCATCAAAAGTGCTATAAAATGACTCCAATTCTTTTTCTATAAATGAAGAAGACTTCAGTTCCTTATATAGTGAGTCTAACTTGCCCGAAGCTGCAAGTTTGTTGAGTTGCCGACGATAAGTGTCTATTTTATCAATATAGGCGGAACATTCGCTCATAAATCGGGTTATGTAGGTCTCTTTGATATTGTTGGCCTCTGTTAATGATTCGTTGGTTGAAGACAGTGTATTGTTGGTTTCGTTGAGTTGGTCGTTAGTCGACAATAATTGTTCGTTTACTGTTTTCAGTTCCACGTTAAGTTGTTGCAACTGTTGGTTGGCTTGATTTAGTTGGCTCCGCGTTTTTGACAGTCTTTTCAATTGTATTCGAATGAAAAATAACATGATTGCCAAAGAAAGGATCAATATGGTGGTAAAAATAAGAGCGTTTTGCTGACGCCGTTGTTCTGTATGGTTTTTTAGCAGATAAGCATTTTGAATGATAGGTAATGTCTGTGTTATTTCAAGAGTGCGTAGGCGGGCATTGCTGAAAGCTGCATCATCCAGAGAACGACTCACATATGTATAGGCGCGTTCAATATCTCCTTCTTGATAGAGAATTGTAGCCAATCTCCATAAGGATATATATTCTTTTATTCCCCATTTTATGTCGGATAGTGCCGAAACGATTAGATATTTTTTCTCTTCTTCTATATTGCCTTGCCGGCGATAAAAATCGGAGATGGCATAAGCCGTATAAGCTATTTCCCGATTTTCAGGATTGACCTTTTCAAACGTATCCAATAGTAATTTCAATCCTTTCTGATAATTTCCGTCCATGATGAGCCGGTCTGCATAGATATAAGGATTGGTATAGTTGCAGTTTATTAAAATAGAATCTTTGTATTCTGTGGCTTTTTGTCTATATCTTTCTGTACTGGAACTATCTAACGAATGTTTCAGCATTGATTCATATAGTATATTATAGGTCTGGAAATAATAATCTTTCAGATAATCAACCATCTGCGGACGGTTGATATTATCTAAAATGTCAAAAGCTTCCTTGTACATTCCCGCTAATATGAGAACTCTGGCAATATTAATGTGCGAATCGTCTATATATTCTTGTTTTCCTATTTTTCGTGCTGAAATAAGTTTCTCTTTAGCATAATGTAACGACGAGTCCACTTTATATGCGGTATATTCGTTAAACAAAAGGTTTTTCAGGCGATAACGTTCCTCCTCTGCTGTAGCTTCTTGAAGTGCTTTTTTATTAACACAAATATTTTCTTCGCGCTTGTTTACATAAATTTGTTGTTCTACTATTGCCTTATCCAAATCGTTTAAAGAAGGGAATTTCTTATTTTGTGCAAGTGTAGGGCAAACGCACAAAGAAAATAGAAAAATGATATAAATCAGGGTGTGTATTTTCATTTTTAGTACAGCATATTCAATTTACAATAGCAAATATAATCTTATTATTTCGTTAAATGAAATATTCTTTGGAGTATATTTGTAATCCAGTTCATTAATTAACACATATCGTAGGTTTATAATTCGAAAAAACGGAATCATTGAATACCGCTGGTAAATTTCTGAATGTGGTCATCCATAACGGTTATATTGCTTCAGTTGATTTAAATCTGCGTGGTTCAGAATACGAAGCTACGGTCAAATAAAAAACAGTAAGTTCACTTTATACTCTACGTGCCTTGACTAAATTCTTTCAATATCATTATCATAAGGTATTGCCATACATAGAATATAATTTTCCCATCCAAATCTAGCATACTTTTTTTGAGGTATAAACTCGCCACATCCTTCATCTAAGTCGCTACTGTTAGGGATACGATAATCTCCCCAATTACATCTTTTTATTTTATTGGTTTTATAGCTGGTGGTCCATGTACCTTCATATTGACAGTTGCTAAATCCATCGGCTACAAACAGATAGAGACCATCTAACTTTTTTGTTGTTAGACAGCCTCTTTTTATTAGGTATAAACAAATGAATGTTTATAATCTGTTATCAGTCTTTGTTCAAGACAGATGTGATATGTGATTATTTATTCCGTAACCAGTTTCAGAGAAACATCATCGAACCAATAAATAACATTGTCTGTTGCCGTAGCATTGTAACCGGTCAGTTGGTTATTGGCACCTGCACATAGTTTGAATACAAACTTGACTAGTACATTGGTAGGAATATCTACAGTTACAGCATACTTTTTCCATTCTTTACCTGCCTGATTGATAACTGTTCCCCAAATATCATTTTCGCCGGACTCGATAGTTTGCGCTCCATTTTGCAATACAATTGCCTTCTGGAACTTAGCTTCTTTGGCAATATCTTCATTGTTTTCGCAAAGAGTGATACTGGTGATGAACGGAGATTCCGTCTGATTGGTTTTAGCATAGAAGCTCAATTCGTATTTACCGGGTTTTACTCCTTGTAGTGGGTATGACAAGTCTACTCCCCAGGTATTATCAACTTTCTCGGCGGTATATTTCAAAGAACGATTGCTACCATTAGCTCCTGTGCTGGTATCTATGGAAAGTGACGGATTGGTGACGTCCGGTTTTGCAAACCACATATCCAGAAAGTTCAGGGTATTATTACCTTGTGTCTGCCAGGCTGCATATATTCCCGGTTGTTTATCTGCAGCGAAGTCTTTCTCAAAACTTCCGTTTTTTACCAATTCGGTGGCAGGCTCTTCGCCTTCTCCCGGTCCGGCTTCATCGGTCGGCTCGAGGGTTACTTTGTCGAACCAGTAAACTACATTGTCCGCTTTCTTGCAGTCGTAACCACTCAAACTGTTATTATCTCCCGCACAAGGCTTGAACACGAATTTCACCAGTTTGTTGTCCGGAATATTCACGATCATGGAGTATTGTTTCCATTCTTTTCCTGCCCGGTTGATTTGTGTGCCCCAAATATCGTTTTCGCCGATCTTTATCTCTTGTTTACCGTTCTGAAGGACGATTGCTTTCTGGTATTTGGCCTCTTTGGCTATATCTTCATCGTTTTCGCATAGTGTGATGCTGGTGACGAAAGGCGTATCATCCTGATTCGTTTTTACGTAGAAACTAAACTTATATTTGCCGGCTTCCACTCCTTGCATAGGATATGACAAGTCTACGTCCCAACTGTTTGCTACACTGGCAGCATATTTAAGAGAACTACTACTGCCATTTGCTCCTGTACTACCGTCTACCACCAAAGCATCTCCGGTTTTTGCAAACCACATATTCAGATAATTCAACGTGTTGGTGCCTTGTGTTTGCCAGGCTGCCCATATACCCGGTTTCTTGTCCGCTGCAAAATCCTGTTCAAAGTCTCCGTTTTCAACCAAGTTTGCAGACGGATCCTCTTCCTCCTCATCATCTCCGTCATCCGGTTTGTTTTCTTCTTCCTGTTGATAATAACGGATATATTCGATTTCCATTTGTCCCGGCAATCCGGAATCATCAATTTCCCCCGGCCATGTGCCTTCACCACCAAGAGCATAGTTTAAAATCAGATAGTAAGGAACATCAAACGGCCATTGCTTCATTTCCGCTTCATTTTCCAGATGCATATTCGGATAACTGAATGTTTCCTCACCGTTAATCAGGAATGTCAGCTCTTCCGGAGTCCATTCGAGAGTATAAAGATTGAATTCGTTTTCCTTATAAGCCCCGCCTCCGGCACGTGGCGGGTTTTTGTCCAGACCCAAATCCAGCGTATAGTGACTATGTACTGTATGCCAGGCTACTTTTTCAAGGCTGACTTGTTCCATAATATCGATTTCTCCTCCATACTCATTTGCTCCCGGAGGATTGGGGTACTGACGTTGTACCGGTAGTAACCAAATAGCCGGCCAACCTCCTTGGAAACTGTTGAACTTGGCGCATATCTCCAGCTTTCCATACTTGAATCCCGCTTTTCCACGTGTGCTTATACCTCCGGTCATGTACTGACCGTCTTTTTTTTCTGCACGTAGAATGAGCCTTCCGTTTTGTACATAAGCCTGTTCTGTACTTCCCGTTAAATATTTGTTCCACGGAGAATTACCTTTCGGCTCAAAAATCCATTTGTCTGCATCAAATTGGGGACCTTCCTGATTAAACTCTTCCGACCAGATCAATTTCCAGCCGTCTATTGCCTTTGATTCGTCTTTGGCATGTAGTGTATAGATATTGATGTCTTCCGACTGGCAGGATAATACTCCAATCCATAACAATAAAATGCTTATTACTTGTTTCATAGCTTTTCCTTTTAAATATTAAAATATAAGGGGGGGAGACAGCGGGAGTAGTCATTACTCCCAGCCGTCGTTTTGTGTTAAGTTGCCATTTTTATAAATCTCCGATTGAGCGATAGGATAAAGGTTCATCTTTTCCTCCCAGACGCGTGTCTGTATCTTCACCGGAGTATAACTGTATTTTGATCCTTTTTTAGTGATTTTTACTCCATAGATATCTTTCACTACATCTCCGATCATCCAGCGGCGGATGTCCCAAAAACGATGATCCTCAAAAGCAAGTTCTATGCGGCGTTCGTTGCGCAGACGAGTGGTGAAGTCATCTCCATTGTCCGTAATATTAGGCATATTGGCCGCACTACGAACCATATTCAGGGCTGTGCGTGCTGACATCGGCAGCTCATCGGCATCGGAGGTGTAGTCCGGTCCGCCAAGTTCGTTCATGGCTTCTGCATAGTTCAGCAATGTCTCTGCATATCTGAACAGGATGAAGTGATGAGGTTTCTTGATCGGATTGGTTGGAGACAGCGAAACTGTTTCATTCATATATTTGCGTAGATAATATCCGGTCAGTGTGGCTCCCGTAATGGGTGATGCATTTCTACCACCTTCAAATGTTTCTATTTTGGTACCCATGAAGGAAGCTTCATTGTAAAGGATAGCTTTGTAGAAACGCGGATCGCGTCCGGAGTATGGTTTGGATGCATGTTTGGTATTTTCCCAGCTGAACGGAGTGCCGTCCGCCATTTCGTAAGCATCGACCAGATTTTGTGTTGGAGTGTTGCCACTGTTTCCGTTCTCGAAACCGATTGGAAGGTTTCTTGATTCGAAAGCATTGTCGTCATTGTTACGGCGTTCAAAAATCAGTTGGGACGAGTTGAGAACTACGTTTCCTCCATTCACGTCATACAAAGGATCCACATCGATATTGGGTAAAGTGTACCATCCCGTTTTAATAATGTCATAAGAAGCTTTGGCCGCTTTCTTCCATTTGTCAGTGTCGTGAGAAGGATTGTGTAGTTTGCTGGCTGCGTACAATAAAGCGCGTGCCTTGACGGACATGGCCATTCCTCGTGTAGCCCGTCCGGTCTCATTATAGAAATCTTTGTAGCTGACAGGCAATTCCGGTGCTGCCTTGTCACATTCATCGACAATGAAATCAATCACTTTGTCAAACGGAGTCTTTTCTACGGAATTAATCTCATCTATTTGATAGGTGCGTGTCAACAGGGGGATATCACCATAACGTTTGGCTAGTTCCAAATAGAAGAAAGCACGGAGGGCGCGTACTTCATGTACGCGCATTTTAGCTTTTTCCACATCAATCTCGTAATCCACATTCCATTTGAAACGTTCCAGTACCTCGAGCGAATAGTTCTCCAGGAATGAATTGGCTTCACGGATAGCGGTGTAGTAGTTGCTCCATACATCATCTACCGTTTTGAGCGGGCTCCAAGTTCCATTATATACATTATATACGCTGCTTTGATTCCAAGTGTATACAGCGTTGTCTGTTGCGGCATCCCTAAGCGCATCTCCTATTGCACCGAAGTCTTGTGGTAATTGAGAGTAAACAAAAGTAGACAGGCTTGTTACGTTGCCGAAATAGGAGTACATTTCTTCTTTTGTCATTCCGGTGGTTTCATCGAAATCCAGATAATCGCATCCGGTGAAGAGAGCTGCTATGCAGGCTGTTGTGATATATTTAGTTAGTTTCATAATGCTTTCGATATTAGAATTTAATACTGGCTCCGAAATAGACAGAGAACATATCCGGGTAGTTGACGCTGAAATCTTCGCAGTTCATGTATTTGACATGATCGAGCGAAAAAACATTGTTCGCACTGGCGAAGATGCGGCATTGTTCCAGCTTGATTTTCGATATCCAGTTTTTCGGCAGGTCGTAATATACATTCAGGTTACGCAGTTTCAGGCATTCACCATTTACCAGCCATTGTGTACTGCTTTGGAAGTTATTGGCATTGTTCAGCGTTGACAAACGGGGTACATTGGCTATATCTTTTGTTTCTTCCGTCCAGCGGATCTTATCGTGCAGATACCAATTGGATATGTTGGTATTATTGCGTAATGGCCAATACACACTACTTGTATTCAGCATTTTGCTGAAACGTGTCGCTCCTTGGAACAAAGCGTCTACTCCGAAACCTTTATACTCAAATCCAAGGCGGATACCACAATAGATCTCGGGAATACTGCTTGAATATCCGATGGCATGCTTGTCATTATCGTCGATAATACCATCGTTGTTCATATCTTTATATTTCACATCCCCCGGGCGTACTTCCGAAAATTGTTGCTTCGGACTGTTTGCGATATCTGCCTCATCGCGGAAATAACCGATTGCTTCCAGACCAAATATTTGTCCGATGGCTAATCCTTTACCGGACAGGTAATTCCAAGGCTTATAACCTTCTCCGTTTTCTACGACTTTGGTTTTGATATATGTCAGATTGGCTCCTACATAATAATGAAAGTCTTTGCGGCTATAATCTTTCCATTCCATACTTACTTCCAGTCCTTTCTTTTCTTCTTTACCGGCATTTTGTTGGGGTACACTGATACCGATGGCAGAAGAAATCAGGTTGTTTGCTCCAATCAGTATATTGCTTCTTTTGTCGAGGAAGGCGTCTAATGTGACACTTAATTTGTTAAAGAGACGCATATCTATTCCTACATTGTATTTGTCGGAAACTTCGAGAGTCAGGTTGTTCATAGCCAGTTTATCTTCTTTGTTACCGCTGGCCACGTTATTGGCATCGCCAAAGTAGTACTGTCCACCCCAGATATAGTATTGTTGAGTAAGTCCGTAGGGAATCTGATCCCATCCGGCACGTCCGTAAGAAGCACGAATCTTCAAAAGGTTTACAGCAGTCATTTTTTTCATGAATGATTCGTTGGATAACACCCAGGCTGCCGATACTGCCGGATAACTGCGGAACTTGTCGCCTTCGGGCAATACGCTAGTACCGTATTGGTTGAACACCACATCCAGCAGGTATGTATTGTTGTAATTATATCCTGCCATGCCTGTGATATACATACGTTTGTACGCATTATTGGCTCCCAATGCCCTTTCCGACTCCTGCCGATACAGAGCGGTGGCGCTTACTCCATGCTTTCCGAACATGCGGTCATACTTGACTTGGGCTTCCAGACTGGCGTTGATATATTGCTCGGTCATTCCCCAACAACTGACAGTCAGTGCACTGTTGTCTCCATATACTTCGGACATAGCTTCTTTTTCCCCGGTGACAACATTGACTACCGGTGTGTTGACTGCATACTGAAAGTTTTTGCTTCCCTGTTCTTTAAATACTGCATTATTATCGTACGCAACAGCTACTTCAGCACTAAGTCCCGGAGTCAGCGATGACAAATCCTGCCGGATTCTCATGTCCGCCTGCAACATTCTGGGATTTTCTTTGAAATAACCGATGTCTGCAATACGGGCAAGCGGATTGTCTTTTAATACAGAGTTGCTGCCCCAAATTCCATTAGAGGTTTTCACCGGGAAAGCACCGGAAGGAGTATTGAACAGTCCTTGGAAGAGATTGCCCTCATAAGTTGCCGGACGTTTTCGTTCCCGCAATGAACCCAGCATGGTCAGTTGTGCAAGTGTGGAAGGAGTGATGTCAATATCAATATTCATTCGCAGGTCCAGTTCGTATTTTCTCATCTGTGCAGAATAACGGTCGGAGTATTTGGCATACTTGTCGTTCAATATTCCGTAGTCGTTCTTATAACTTAGCATCGTGTAGTAACGTAAGTTTTTTCCTCCTCCACGGAAGTTGATGTCGAGCTGGTTGTTGACGGTATGTTTTCTCAATCCTTCGCCAAGCCAGTCAGAGTTAGCATATAAATCCCGGTTGCTGCCGTTTTTGAAAGCGTCCAGTTCGTTGCGGGTATATTGCATTTCCAGTCCGTCATAGTACAAGGCTTCATTCAAGGCTGCTGCATATTCATAGCCATTGGCAAATTCCGGTTGGTTGATGGGGAAGTCCATCCCGTATTTATAGTTGACGTTCACCTGCATTTTGGTGTTATATTGTCCTCGCTTTGTAGTTACGAGAATCACCCCATTAGCTCCGCGGGCTCCCCAAAGAGCAGTAGCCGGTCCGTCTTTGAGTACGGTCACCGATTCTATTTCTACCGTGTTGAGACATTCGATAGGACGTGGAAAACCGTCTACCACAATCAAGGGATTATCGCTGCCGCGTAGCAAAGTCGTGGGGTTCTGGGTCCAGCCGGTACGTTGCATTACTTCCAGTCCGGGAACCAATCCATAGAGAGCGTTAAAAGAATTGGGAGTTGCGTTTTTTTCGAGTTCTTCTGCAGTGACAATAGATATAGCTTGCGTTTGCCGGTCTGCGGTACGGTTTGCCATTCCCATATTGACTATTCTGTCCTGTGGATCTAGTTTTATCTGAATAGATTTTCCGGTAGCCCTGATTCGCTTGCCAATGGCATCGGCATAGGAAACTACCATCCAGTCACCTTCTTCTCCATTCAATACAAATACTCCATTCCGGTCAGTGATGGCAGAGACGTTCGGAGTGTTGACCAGATGTACCTTAGCACCTGCAACAGGTGAGCCTAAGGCATCTGTCACTGTCCCTGTTATCTCCTGTGCCCAGGTAGACACAGCAGATAGTAAAGCCATACTGATTACTATATATTTACGTTTCATACGTTTTCGATTTAAATTTGTCTTTTTATTGTTTATTACCATCCGGGATTCTGTACCAGTCCGTATTTCTTGTTGATTTCCTCCAAAGGAATAGGAATCAAGAAGTAACGGTCGCTCCAGTTCTTTATCCAACCTCTTTCGTTATACACTTTTCTGTCTTTGGTGTAGGTGAAAACTCCCTGACTGTCTTTCGTGATAAAAAGACGTTCGATAGGAGTCTTGAATAAATCATCGCGTTTCCAGCGTGTCAGGTCGAAATAACGTACCTCTTCATAGCCGAATTCGATGGCACGTTCGTGCAGGATAGCTTCACGCAGTTCTCTTCCGGGAGCAGCCTTGGCTGTTGTCAGATCCGGCATATTGACTCGGTTACGGACCATGTTGATATAATCGTATGCATCATTTCCGAATTCATCTTTCGTGGTTGCTTTTCCCAGTTCATTCATTGCTTCGGCAATATTCAGATAGATTTCAGGCAGGCGGATCAATGGGCAGGAATAGAACTTTCCATTCACTTCATCGGCTCTGTCGCGTTGGAACTTGCGCATACCATATCCGTTGTAGGTTAGACGGAACAGTACGGGGGAGATGTCATCGCATCCTTCACTTTCTCCTTTGGCAATACGGAGTTCACGTCCCCGGAACTGATCGCCGTTTACATAGAGAGTTTCGTACATACGAATATCACGTACCGGATTTCCCTGTGCATCAAAGAAAGGATGCGCTTTGTGTGTTGGGTTGTTCCAGTCAAACGGGGTTCCGTCTGCCATTTCAAACATATCGGCATAGTTGGCACTAGCTCCACCCATACCATAAAGCAATTCTCCGAAAGAATTGGTGCCTATGGTGTAGTTGGTCCAACGGTGCGAGGAGATAAGCACTTCGCCGTTATAACGGTCAAAGTAGGCAGAAGCAAAGTCTTCCCTCGGTTTTCCGGTGTTTACCAGTTGGTAGAAATTGTTGTTCTTCTGGTTTTCCCGAAGCATTTCCAGTCCGGCATTTAATGCGTCCTGCCAACGGGATTCCGCATAATTCCCATACCATACATACTGTTTGTCGGCAGCTTCTCCAGCCATAAAAGGCTTTTCATTGTTGAATAAAGGACTGGCGGCAAATAGCAGGACGCGTGATTTCAAAGCTAACGCTCCGGCGGCTGTCATTCTGCCTTCGTCGGCTGCATTTACTTTCCACGGAAGTATTCTTGCTGCTTCATCCAATAATCCGATTATCTTTTGTACGGTTTCCTCCACAGTCATACGCGTGGTTGTCATGTCATCTTCGGGAAGATAGGAGTGGTCAATCCAAGGCATTCCTCCGAAGTGGCGTAACATCTGGGAATAATGGAAAGCTATAATCATCTTTGCTTCCGCTTTTCGAATACTCTTCTCACGTTCTGTCATATCCGGTACCCGGTCTACATTTTCCAGAAAGATATAAGCTTTTCGGATTCCCGTCATAGGAGACATACCGAAAGAAGGACTTGAAGTTCCTTCATAAAGTATATAAGGCATATCGCCGGTTGATGAACTGACATTTCCCGTATAGTAAGAACGTATTCCATTAGGTTTGATCGCATCTCCCAAGTCGGTCATGCCTTCCAGTATACCCCAGCATAATCTTCCGCCGGAGGGCAGGTAGTCGGGTAGCGAACGGTATACTTCGGCTAGTGCCTGCTCGGCATAAACTTTATGTGCATATACCGTATCGATCGTAATGTCTGTGGTGAACGGCTTGTCAAGAAAAGCATTCCCGAATTTGAAGTCCTCGCATGCACCTGTCGACAATAGTAGTACGGCTGCAATGCCTGTATGTAATAGGTTTCTTCTTTTCATGATTTTAGATGGCTTAGAAAGTTAAGTTTATTCCTATATTATAGATTTTAATAATCGGATAAGAGTCAGTCAGCCCCGGTGTACATTCCGGATCCATAATTTTGAAACTGTCGAAAGTCAACAAATTGTATCCGCTAAATTTGATACCTAATTGAGATATTCCCAGTTTCTTGAGTGCTTTCCGTTCTTTGAAGTTATATCCGATTGTAAGTGTTTTCAATTTCAGGAAGTTCCCGTTCTTCACCCATAAAGAAGAGGTGTAACTATTGTAATCCATTGACTTGGTGGCAAAACGCGGTACGGTGGCAGTTTCTGCTGTTGCTGGTGTCCAGCGGTTATCTGCATGGAACTGCATCAGGGCATTGTTGGCATTGTTTCCGAATGGTTTACGGAAGAAATAGTCAAGAACCAGTGAACGTTCCGTGGCAGCCGTCCAGTTCATGGAGAAGAAAAAGCCTTTATAGTCCGCTCCATAGTTCAACCCCCAGGTGTAGGCAGGACGTGTAGGATTACCAATGGCACGCTGGTCGTCATCAGTAATCAGACCGTCGCCGTTCAAATCGGTATACTTCACATCACCCGGAGATACATCCATGGTTGGTTTCGGAAGTCCTTCTTTTAGTTTGCCATTCTCAAAATCGCTGTCATTGTAGAATCCGTCTGCTACGTAGCCGAAAATAGTTCCGACGGGTTGTCCGGTTCTCCATTGGTAGGGTTCGTTGGGTTCCACTTCATCCTGGAAGATAATCTTGTTTCTGTTATAGGAAACATTGGCGTTGATATAGTAGTGAAGTTTGCCTTTAATGACATCTTCCCATTTCAGATCTATTTCATATCCATGGTTTTTGACACGTCCCATATTTACTACCGGCAAGTTGTCGCTTGTCAGATTGGTAGTGATAGGAATAGTCTGTCTTTTAATGAGAATATCTTTCCGGTCTTCGAAGAAAATGTCGGCACTAACCTTCAGACGATTGTTGAGGAAGTTGACATCAATACCATAGTTTTGCTTCAAAGCTGTTTCCCAGCTGACATTTGGATTACCGATACGACTTTCGATCGCTCCTTTTATCATGTTGCCATTATTAAAACCGAAATTGTAGCCATTCTTGTAAGCGTTCCAGTAATCTTTTTCACTGGGTAGCTGGTCTACCAGCCAGGAGTTGGATAGATAAAGGAAACGATTGTCGCTGATATTGTCATTACCTACCAGACCGATGGAAGCGCGCAGTTTCAAGTAATCCACTACTTTCTGTTTTTTCATGAATGCTTCTTCAGAGATTACATAACCGATAGAACCGGAAGGGAAGAAACCAAAACGTTTCTCCGGTGCAAAGTTCTCGGAACCGTTGTATCCGAAATTGAATTCACCTACATAACGGGATTTGTAATCATAAGTCAGGCGTCCCACTAATCCTACGTAAGCGGTGGGTACTTCCGTGAAAGTTTTGGGGTAGTATTTTTTGCTTTGATTATACAGTAAAAGTCCTCCGACATTGTGTCCGCCGAATTTACGGTTATAACGCAAACTTGCTTCAAAGTACCAGTCACGCCCTCTTGTGTTGTTATCTTCACTGTAGCTCAAGCGTTTGTTCTGGCCGGATACACGATAGACAATCGTTTTGTTGTAAGATGGATCATTGATATCAAGTCCCGGACTTTCCAAAGCCGATTGGTAATACGGAGTATAGGTTTCTACCGAGCCATAGCGTTTTTGTTTAAACACGTAATAAGTATTATAAGCCCCTTTCACTTCTACGGATAATCCTTTCGTGATGAAATCAAGCTTTTGGGTTAATTGCAAGTCCATATTCATGGTATTGCTGGTTGCCTGGTCATATCCTTGTCCATAGTAGCGTCCCAGTGCATTGTTGTCCATCAGGACGCCGTCATATTTTCCCGGGTCGGTCAGTACAAGTTTGCCGTCTATGATACCCGGGCTGTTGAATGGCTGTGCCATATTGATGAGAGAGAATAATCCGTAAGGATAATCCTGGTCATTCGGTTCGTGAGTGATACCGACGATACCTCCCAAGCCAACTTTCAGCAACGTAGACTTAGTGATGTCAAGGTCGAGGTTGCCACGGTAGTTATATCGGGTATAGCTATAATTATTATTGTAATCCAGTTCTTTAAATTGTCGGAAAAGTCCGTCCTGCCATAAAAAGCCCATGGAAATGAAGTAACGCACGCGGTCAGTTCCTCCACTTATGTTCAGGTTGTGCTGTGTCTGTATGGACGAGTTTTTCATGATATATTTTCTCCAGTTCATATTCGGATACATGATGGGGTCGTCACCCAGACGGAAGCGTTCCAGTGCATAGTCATCGAAAGTATGTTTGCTTTTTCCGTCGTTATCATTCATTTCATTAAATAAGGTGGCGTAAGTGTAGCTGTCTGCCATCTTTAATATACGGGTAGGTTGTTGGACACCGACGGAAGAAGTGATAGAGATTGTAGCCTTTCCTTCCTGACCACGACGGGTGGTTACCAGGATAACACCATTGGCACCGCGTACTCCGAATACAGCTGTTGCCGATGCGTCCTTCAATACCGTGACACTTTCTATTTCGTTCGGGTCCATCTGGAAGAATGAACGTTCTACTCCGTCTACCAGTATAAGAGGAGAAGAAGCACCTTCTGTCAACGAGCCTACTCCACGGATATAAATAGAAGGATCTTCTTTTCCGGGTTGTCCGCTGGTAGAGACAGAAGATAATCCGGTAACCTGTCCGGCTAGTGAACTTGCAATACTTGCATTGGGAGAACGGAGCAGTCCGTCGGTTTTAACAGAAGAGATAGCACCTGTCAGTGTCTCTTTTTTCTGCGTACCGTATGCCACTACCATGACTTCGTTCAGTGCATTGGCTACTTCTGCCAAGGTTACACTGATTTTAGTCTTGCCTTTAAGGGCAATTTTTTGTGTTTCATAGCCGACATACGAAATTTGTAAAACGGCTGTTTTTGCATTGGGAACATTCAGCTTGAAATTCCCGTCAACATCTGTGATCACTCCGTGCTGGCTACCGATCAGTAATACGGTAGCTCCAATGACTTCATCTCCTCTTTCATCTCGAACATTACCTGTGACGGTAACTTGGGCGAAGACAAAAGATGTAGTTAGCAGCATGATCAATAACGACATGATTCGTTTGCTTTCTGGTACATGCATTTTCATGATTATTAAATTTACGATTAAAATAATACGCAAATCTCGTCACTAATCGTCCGTCCGTCTCTACTTACCGTACAAACGAGTGGCATTTTCCGTACAAATCTGCAATTTCGCCCTAAAATATCTAATTTTATCGGAGAATTATGCAGAAAGAAAACTAATTTTGCATACAGAACCGGGGCGATATAGTGCTTTATAACTAATACTAATTTATACGAATACACCATTATGAGGAATAGGACGATCATAATCCGGCTATTTTTTCTTTTTTGCTTTGCCGTTTTTCCTTCGGCTTACGCACAGGATATGTCTTTCAATTATCTGACTACCGATAACGGACTTTCGCAATTTACCGTATATGCACTTTATAATGATGAATGGGGACAAATTTGGATTGGAACCCGGGATGGTCTGAATGTTTATAATGGTAATCGCATTAAAACCTATAAGGAGGAAAAAGGGAATCCGACCACTTTACTGGGACGTACTGTCAGAAGAATCTGCGGCAACGGAAAGGGGCTGATATATGTGCTTACTACAGAAGGAGTCAGCGAACTCGATATGAAGACCGAAACATTCACTCACATTTCCGACAAACAGAAAGAGTGGATGACCGCTATTACTTATTGTGATGGCAAATTGTTTATGGGTACGTATGGCAGGATCTATGAAAGGGAGGAAACAACCGGAATACAAACGCCCTATTGTAACTTTCCGGGACAGGTATTGCCTAATTGTTTGTTGAAGGATAAGTCCGGACGATTCTGGATTGGCTCCTACAACGATGGCCTCTATGTTATGGATCCGAAGGGTAAAGAGGAACAACATTTTTTTGCGGGTACTTATATTTATAATCTTTATCAGGATTCCAATGAAGATATATGGGTTTGTATGTGGGATAATGGTTTATACCGTATTTCCAGGAATGGGAAGATAACCCATTATCAAAGGGAGGCGGGAAGTGTAAACTGTATTGCTGACAATTCCGTCCGTAATGTTTGTGAAGATGATCAGGGGAATCTTTGGATAGGTACTGAACGGGGACTGGATAAACTGGATAAGAAAACCGGAGTCTTTACTCATTTTACTACTACGGATGCTCCCGGCAGCTTGAGTGATTCTTCCATATTCAGTATTCTCAAAGATCATCAGGGAACCTTTTGGATAGGTACTTATTTCGGAGGAGTCAACTATTTTAATCCCGATTATAAGATATATACTCATTATAAATTGTCTAAGAATGAACGTGAGGGACTTAGTTCTCCCATTGTAGGGACTATTATTGAAGGAGAAGAAGGGCAACTCTGGATTGCTACGGAAGGAGGAGGATTGAATTTGTATGATCGCCGGACAAAAGAATTTAAGTGGTACAGGCATATGGAAGGAATGAACAGCCTTTCACAAAACAAAGTTAAATGTCTGTATTATGATCGTCAACGCAATTCAGTCTGGGTTGGTACCCATCAGGGAGGATTCAATAAATTGGACTTGCGGACCGGGCGTTTCTTACATTATAGCGTGAATAAGGAGGACCATGCATCAGATGTGGTATTGAGTATTATAGGCTATCAGGATCAACTAGCCATTGCTTCTTATGACGGAGTGTATCTTTTCCATCCGGAAACAGCTACCTTTACCTTGTTGACTAATGAGCTGGCGCATTATCTTAAGATTGATTCAAAGGGAAGTCTTTGGATAGCAGTGGAGGGTAAGGGTGTGTATTGTTATAATATGGACACTAAAGAGTCTACGCTTTATTCTTTTGATTTGAATAAAAAGAATAGTATAAGCGATAATATGGTTACCTGTATTGCAGAGGACAGGAACCAGCGGATCTGGCTAAGTACGATGGGAGGAGGGCTGAATCTGTATCGTCCTGAAACAAATGATTTTGAACGCTTTACATCCGGACAGGATGGATTGGGTAGTGACTGCGTATACGCTGTTTGTGAATCTCAAAACGGACGTCTTTTGTTGACTACCAATCAGGGATTTTGTATTTTTGATCCGGTTAACCGGACGTTCAGTAATTACAATCATGCCAATGGCTTTCCTTTCACTACTTTAAATGAAGGCTCTTTGTGCCAGACTAAGGATGGAGAAATTTTTTTGGGAGGAATGAACGGTATGGTTTCTTTCTACGAAAAACAGTTGAACATTATATACAAGCATTACCGGATTATTCCCGATCGGTTGTTGGTGAATGGAAATGAAGTTCATGTAGGCGATAATTCAGGGATTCTTCCGGTTTCTCTTTACGATGCTTCTTCTATTGTATTGAAAAGTAATCACTCGATATTCAGTTTCGAGTTTGCGACATCCAATTATCTTCCGGCAAACAAAGATGAAATCGTTTATCGGTTAGATGGTTTCTCGAAGGATTGGACCAGCACACGCGGACAGAACACAATCACCTATACTAATCTGCCTGCCGGAGACTATACGTTGTTGATTAAATCGATTGGTAAGAATAAAGCGTTTCAGGCAGATTACCGGTTGGATATTCGCATGTTGCCGCCTTTCTATAAAACGACGTGGGCGTACCTTATTTATATAGCAATTGTCGGCGGACTTTTATATTATGTAATCAGGACTTATCAGACGCGTTTCCATCTTCGCGAATCACTGAAATATGAACAGCAGCATATCCGTGATGTGGAGGAGATGAACCAATCCAAACTTCGTTTCTTTACGAATATTTCTCATGAATTCCGCACACCGCTTACGATCATTATAGGGCAGATGGAGACATTGTTGCAGATGCAGGCCTTTGCTCCTTCCATTTATAATAAATTACTGAATGTCTATAAGAACGGTATTCAGCTTCGGGAGTTGATTTCAGAGTTGCTCGATTTTCGCAAACAAGAGCAAGGGCACATGAAGATAAAAGTCCGCAGGCACAATTTGATTGATTTCTTATATGAGAATTATTTGCTCTATGCGGAATATGCGGATACCCGTCAGATTGATTTTAGCTTCGTGAAGGAGGAAGAGGATTTGGAGGTATGGTATGACGCGCGTCAGATACAGAAAATTATTAGTAATCTACTTTCTAATGCTTTTAAATATACGCCTCAATCCGGTACCATTGCGATTCATGTCTACAGAAATGTTGATGAAGCAGTAGTTGAAGTGCGGAACAGTGGGAAAGGGATTGAGCCGGAGGAACTGGAGAAGATTTTCACCCGCTTTTATCAGGTAGAGAAAAGCTCTACTGTATCTGAAGGTACTGGCATCGGTCTTGCCTTGAGCAAAGGGTTGGCGGAACTTCATCATGGCACTTTGACTGCAAACAGTATTCCCGATGAGGAAACGGTATTTACTCTTACTCTGAAATTGGGTAAAGAGCATTTCACTGATGAACAGTTGGACGAAATGACAAAAAATGAAGTGGCGGCAGTAAAAACAGATGCATTTCTTATCACTGGCCAGGAGGAACTGGAAGAAGAGCCGTTAAAAGAACGTATCAAAGGTGCTAAAATGCTGATTGTGGAAGATAATGATTCGTTGCGTGAAATGTTGGCAGGGCTATTCTCACCCTATTACGAAGTCTTGACTGCCGCTGACGGAGAAGAAGGGCTGCAGAAAGGTAGGGAGGAACAGCCGGATATTATCCTTAGTGATGTAGTGATGCCCCGAATGACGGGGACCGAACTATGTAAGGAGATAAAGTCGGATTTTGCCACCTGTCATATCCCCGTGGTGCTTCTTACAGCTCGTACTGCGATTGAGCATACATTGGAGGGGTTGCGTACCGGTGCGGATGATTATATAACGAAACCTTTCCATACCAGTCTGCTTATCTCCCGTTGCAATAATCTGGTAAACAGCCGGCGTATCTTACAAGAGAAATTCAGCAAGCAACCTCAAGCGCCTGCACGGATACTGGCTACTAATCCTATGGACGAGGATTTGTTGGAACGCACCATGGAGATTATCGAACGGAACATGGATAACTCTGAATTTAGTTTGAGTGAACTGATTCGTGAGTTATGTATGTCCCGCACCTACTTTTTTCAGAAAATAAAAGGTATCACAGGACAGACACCTAATGAATTCCTTTCTACCGTTCGCTTGAAACGGGCCGCTTTCTTATTGAGGAGTGATCTGACCCTAAGTATTTCGGAAATCTCCGATAAGACCGGATTCAGCTCACCGCGTTATTTTGGTCGTTGTTTCAAGGAGGCTTATGGAGTAAGTCCTTTAGGATATAGGAATAGGGGGAAAGAAGATGAAGAACAAGTCGAAAAAGACGAAGAGTGATTGTGGATGCAGATAGCAACGCAGGCTGTTGACATTCCGGATTTATGAACGACAAGTTTGTGTTTAATATTTACTATTAATCTCGGCTAAAACCATTTATTCGTTTTCTTGTCTTTATTCTCTATTGAAAATAGTTTACCATTTATGCACAAACTCTTTTTTAGTTTATAATAAAAACCTTCATCGTTTATTATAAACGGGTCTGGAGTTTATTATAAACTCTCATCTGTCGTTTTAGTAGTTTCTACTCAATTTTATGCAACAAAAAAGGCTGAAAACCCCATCAGAGTTTGCAGCCTTAAGCCTTCAGAGAATTATTTATGTTCTAGCTTTTACAAGAATCAGTTAAGTGAATTGTTGTAATATTATACTTTTCCAAAGTGGGGTATAGATGTTTATATAGATTTATATCTTCCATGTTAAGCTTTAAGTAATACGTTATGTCTACAAATATACAACAAAAAAAGGCGTTTGTCAAGTCTTCCGGATAGTTTAGCGTTCATTTAAGAAAAAGGTGAGAAATACGTTGTTTTGTACGCAGAGTTACCCTGTATTGTACGCTTTCGGTCACATGGAAACTTTTATGTGACCTACTTTTGTAACAAATCTAATATAAAAAGAAAGTAGTTATGAATAGAATCTGGTTTATACTTGTTGCAAGTCTGTTACTATTGAGTTGTAACAAGCAAACTCCCGAAAAAGAAGTTCTGCCCCGTACACAAAAAGAGAGAGTCAGGTGGTTTGAAGAAGCGCGGCTCGGCATAATGATTCATTGGTCATTGTGTACTCCGGCAGCCGGTCGTTTTTATGGTGAGAAGGTGAGAAACTCGGAATATGCCGAATGGATACGCTGCCATAATAAAGTGCAGAAGGCCGATTGGGACAAGATGGCAAAACGTATGCCTATCTCCGAAAAAGAGATAGAAGACTGGGTGATTGCTACCAAAGAGGGAGGATTCAAGTATCTTACTTTTGTGACAAAACATCATGATGGAGTCGCTTTTTGGAATTCCAAAGTAAGCGATTATACTTATGGAAACTTATCCGGTACTCATTTTGATGTGTTGAAGTGCTTGAAGGAAAAGTGTGATAAACATGGCATTGTTTTGTGTGCCTACTATTCTCAATGGCTGGATTGGGGAGATATGAACGGACGTAATAATGATTGGGATTATGCAGATGAACAGAAAACCAATTTTGACCGTATAGCGGCCGGACGTGGAGAGATTGATGCACCTTATCGGCAACTGCCTACTGAAGAAGCTTATGATAAATATTGGCGTGAGAAAGCGATGCCGCAAGTAGCCGAATTAATCAAAGAGTATGGTGTTAAATTATTCTGGTTTGACTGTTGGCGTACAGATCCTGTTGCCGAGGGGCAGATGACGGAAAAACAGATGCGTGATATGCTTGCTATGATTCGCCAGTTGGATCCTACAGTGCTGGTGAATACTCGTTTGGGGATTCATGAAGTGGGTGATGATGGAGTAGACTTCCAAACGATGGGAGATAATCAGTTCCCTGACCAACCGTTGGGGCATACTTGGGAAACAGCTGCTACCTTTAATCACACTTGGGGATATAACCGTGATGATCAGAACTGGCGTTCTACTACTTACTTTGTCCGTGAGATTGTGAAAGGGATATATAAAGGAGGAAATGTTATGTTGAATATTGGCCCCCGTGCCGATGGCTCTATTCCTCCGGAAATCAAAACCCGTATACGTGAAATTGGAGAAATGATACATAAGAATAAAGTCGGGTTTCATGGCACTTATCCTTCTCCCTTTGCAGAAGACTCACAAGATTGGGGACTTATAACCCAACGTACTGAAGGAAATAAGACGAAAATTTATTTGCATGTGTTTGAGTGGCCCTCGGATGGGATAATCCGGGTCAATGGATTGAAAAACAAAGTGCTGAAAGCACGTATTCCTTCTTTGGGAGATCAAAGAATCACATTTATCCAGAAAGGATTATTACTCCATGTGCAGGGGACTGTACGTGAGCCGGTAGGCTATGATTCGGTTGTTGAATTGGAGGTTGAAGGAGAGGTACAGGCAGAAAATGGTTTTTGTGGTGAAATTAATTTCGGAGGTATTCAGATGGGACAGGCGAAAGCAGTTCTGACAGGAGGAGTGGAACGGGCTACGGGGACGGATGTCACTGGTGTCGGTTATATTTCTCCGACTAGTATTCGTAAATGGAACTCTATGGATAGCCGTGCCTCCTGGAAAGTATATATCCCGGAAGAGAGTGAAAGGGAGCTGACTATCTGCTATTCTTGTGATTCGCTTTCAGCAGGTCAGCCTTATTGGGTTGAAGTGGAAGGTGCGGGAATGATTGAGGCAAAGACTTTAGCAGGGCCTAAAGGGTTCGAGGAATTCTATACCCGTCATTTGGGCAAGGTTAAATTTCCACATGCCGGAATTTATACCATCCATGTCCGTCCTGCGGTTACTCCTCGGAAAGAACTGTTTGGACTGAACTGGTTGTTCCTTGAGTAAAATTGATCGTATATAATACCAAGAGATAAAACACTATGAATAAGAATTTTTTAGCGAGTCTGTCATTACTGATGCTAGTTGTCTCTTCTGTAGGGGCGCAACAACGGCAGACACAGGATTTGATTTTGCAGTGGGGAAGTACCGATGTGCGTTATCCCCGTAATGGAGTTCCGGCAGGGCAAGGAAACAAGCAATGGGAAACTGATGCATGGAAAGGCGAACGTGTCAATGCACAAGCAGTGTTATGGACAAGGCAACCTTTAAAGAATGTCCGTATAGCTGTTAGCGACTTGAAATGCGGGAAAAATGTAATTCCCGCTTCGGCAACTACTGCTAGTTTTGTCGGTTATGTTTGGACGGACGAATTGAATAAGGATCGCAAAAGCGGTTGCAGTGACCGTCCCAATAAGGCTGACTGGGATTCTTCTCTCGTTGCGGATGTGCTTGAAGTCCGTAAATCACTGGATATTGAGGCGCAGTGTACGCAACCTCTATGGGTAAATATATGGGTGCCGCAAGATATTCCCAGTGGAGTTTATAAGGGAGCCTTGACTGTCTCCGGAGAGAATTTTGCCGATGTGCGTCTTCCGATGAAAATCAATGTGCAAAAAAGAACATTGCCCGACCCTGCTCAATGGGTTTTTCATCTTGACTTATGGCAGAACCCGTATGCTGTGGCACGCTATTATAATGTTCCTTTGTGGAGCCGGCAGCATTTCGATATTATGAAACCCTTGATGCAGCAGTTGGCAAATGCCGGGCAGAAAGTAATCACAGCCTCGGTAATGCATCATCCATGGGCAGGACAGACAGAAGATCCTTTTGACAGTATGGTATTCCGTATGAAGAAAATAGACGGGAGTTGGGTGTATGACTATACCGTGTTCGACCGTTGGGTAGAGTTTATGATGAGTTTGGGGATCGATCGTCAGATTAATTGCTATACATTGGTTCCGTGGGCCTTGAAGTTTGATTATTACGATCAGGCTACCAATCGTATTCGCTTTGTAGAAGCCAAACCCGGTGAGGCCGCTTATGAAGACTACTGGTTCAGTTTTTTAAAAGATTTTGCAGGGCATTTACGTCAGAAGGGGTGGTTCGAGAAAACGACTATTGCCATGGACGAGCGGGAAAAAAGTATGATGCAGAAAGCGTTCGATTTGATATTTCGTGCGGATGCCGGATATAAGGTTTCCGGAGCCGGAGACTATTATCCGGAGATAGAACCGAAAATGTATGATCTTTGTCTGGCATACGGACATACGTTACCGGACTCGGTAAGGGAAGAACGGAGGAGGAGTGGAAAGCTCTCTACTGTGTATACCTGCTGTATTGAAGCCTATCCCAACACTTTTACTTTCTCCGAACCGGCTGAAGCCAGTTGGCTGATGTGGCATGCTGTTGCCGGAGGATATGATGGTTATTTGCGATGGGCATACAACAGTTGGACGAAAGATCCGCTTCACGATTCCCGATTCCGTTCTTGGGCAGCCGGAGACTGTTATCTGGTATATCCCGGGAGCAGTAGTATCCGGATGGAACGTTTGGTGGAAGGTATTCAGGATGCTGAAAAAATCAGAATACTCCGTAAGGAGTTTGCAGAAAATGGCGAGGTGGCTAAACTGAAAAAACTGAATCAGACAGTGTCCGGTTTCATGCCCGAAAAGTTGAATGGACAAAATGCGTCGCAGATGGTTCGTAATGGTAGAAAATTGCTTAGTACTTTTTAAATAGCTTGATTGAAAATGAAGGTGGATGTAAAGTATATACTGTTTGCGGCAACTCTATCGATGGGATTATTTACTTCTTGCACAAGCAGTGAGGAGGAGTGCAAACTGCCTCAATCCTGTCATGGACTGAATATGACGGAGTTGCCTCAACGTTGGGATGAGGCTATTCCTTTGGGCAATGGTCTGACGGGAGGATTGCTCTGGCAGAAAGATGGTAAACTCCGATTGGCTATCGACCGTGCTGATCTTTGGGATTTACGTCCGGTGGAGGCATTTAAATCTCCTGACCATACCTATCGGTTTATCTGCGACCAGGTGATCCATAAAAAAGATATGCGGCCCGTATACGCATTGATTGATGACCGGACAGCCAATGATCCTGCTCCTACTAAAATTCCTGCCGGAGCTCTGGAATTTGATGTTCATAAATTAGGTAAAGTAAAGGAAGTGGCGCTGGATTTGGCAACTGCGGTATGTACTATTCTTTGGGAGAATGGTGTACAAGCTCGTTTTTTTATTCCTGCGGAGGGAAACGGGGGACGTTTCCGTTTTGAAAATCTGCCGGATACTCTTTCTCCTGAATTATTGGCTCCACTTTATCAGGGACGTGTTGCCGAGTCAGATCATCAGCCCGGTGTAAATGACCTGGCGGCATTAGGGTATCAATCGGGTACCATTACTTCTCCTGCTCCCGGAAGATTACTTTATCGGCAACAAGCGTGGGGAGATGTTTCTTATGAAATTGGTTTGCAATGGGAGCGACCACATACCGGAGTGTTGGAAGGTGGATATTATGTGACCTCTAAAGGTACTTGGTACTCGGGAGATACCGGTAGAGCAGATCATTTGAATATTAGTTTTGATGAAGCATTGGCCTCTCATCAGAACTGGTGGGAACAATATTGGAAACAATCCTCTGTCAGCTTGCCGGATACACTCTTGGAGAGACAATGGTACCTGGAAATGTATAAGTTTGCTGCTGCTTCCCGCAAGAATGCACCTCCTATCTGTCTGCAAGCAATATGGACAGCGGATAATGGACAGACTCCACCATGGAGAGGAGATTTCCACAGTGACCTGAACACACAATTAAGTTATTGGGCGGGATATACAGCTAATCATTTGGAAGAGTCTGCCGTATTTACAGATTGGCTGTGGAGAATTAAAGAAAATTCGGAGCAGTTTACCCGTCAGTTTTTTCAGGTAGAAGGATTGAATGTGCCATGTATTGCCACTCTGACAGGTCAGCCTATCGGTGGGTGGAATCCGTACTCTCATTCACCTACTACGGCCGGATGGCTGTCTTATCATTTTTACCAACAATGGAAGTATGGCATGGACTCACAATTCCTGAAAGAACGGGCTTATCCTTGGGTGAAAGAGGTGGCACGTTTCTTTGAAAATGTTTCGGTATACGACAAGCAGGGTAAGCGTAAGTTACCGTTATCTTCCTCTCCCGAAATCAATGATAACCGGATAGATGCCTGGTTTATGAATACTACTAATTATGACTTGGCTAATATCCGCATTACTTATACGGTTGCCAAAGAAATGGCGGAAGCATTGGGATTGATGGATGAAGCGGCTCATTACGCCCGGCAGTTGGATGAATGGCCGGATGAAGCAGTAGATGAGAGCGGATTGCTGATAGCTCCCGGAAAGCCAATGGATGAATCTCATCGTCATTTCTCACATCTGTTGTCGTTTCATCCCTTTGGGCTTATTGATGTCAGTCAGGGAATTAAAGCGACTAATCTTATTTTACGTTCTATCAAAAATGTGGAAGATCTGGGTCCGGATTATTGGACAGGTTATACCTATGCGTGGCTGGCGAATATGAAAGCCCGTGTAGCAGATGGTAATGGGGCTTTGAGAAATTTGCATATTTTTATGAATGCTTTTTGTTCGCCCAATAGTTTCCATTTGAATGGGGATCAGACCGATAATGGGTATTCACAATATACTTATCGTCCGTTTACGCTGGAGGGAAATTTTGCCTGTGCTGCAGCGATACAGGAGATGCTACTTCAAAGTCATACGGGAATCATCAAGGTATTTCCTGCTCTGCCTACTTCCTGGAAAAATGTTTCTTTCCGGAATCTGCGGGCGATGGGAGCTTTTCTGGTTTCGGCTTCGTATGTCAATGGAGAAGTGGCTTCTATTACTGTAACTTCGGAAAAAGGCGGTCGGATGAGACTTGATAATCCTTTTACCAGTGAGATTACGGAGAAAGTGATGAAACCGGGAGAGACAATTATGCTTGGAAATTAAATCAATACAATATGAAAGATAAAAAAAGAAATTGTCTGGTATTTTTGGTGTTATTTATTTGTCTGACTGTATGTGCACAGTCGTCTGACAAAGTAAAGGCTATGCGTAATTTGCGCGATTATTACACGCAGAATATAAATACCTATGATATAAACCAGGATATGGGGAAATGGGATCTCTATCTGAAACAGCTTAGTGAAGAAGGGCAGTTTGCGGATTTGGCTGCTTATGAAAAAAAGATTCATGACAACAACTGGCTATCATCCGTTTCTTTTCAGGACCAACAGGATATAGGTTTTTACTTGGCAGACACGTTTAGACGATTGTGGGTGATAGCTAATCATTACCGGCAAACGAATGTGAATGATATCCCCGAACGTTTCTGGAAATCTATTTTGAGATATGGAGATATTGAAGTCCGTCGTCAACCGAACGACCGTTTTCATGCTTCCTGTTTTGCTATCCCGAAAGCAGCCTGTGGTATTTATTTCTCTTTGGTCGGGCAGATGGATCTGCCGGATGATACAAAACCACTGCGTAAATCGGCCTGCCGGATGTTGAAAGCATTGGCTATGCAATCGTGGACGCAACCATTGCGTAATAATGAAATGGACCGGGATATTGTGAGGGTGGAACGTTTTCGTCATCATGTATGGTGGGTAGGTGGAAATGCATTGGCTTATCGTCCGCTACTGGAAACTGCTGTTTTAATGGATTCTATTCCAATGGTCGATGTAGTAGCTGAAGTGGCAAAACGAAGTTTGAGCAATGTGTCGCAGACTACTTATAATGAGGCATTCTGGAACGAAGGTTTTACTGCCGACGGAGCCGGATGGGGACATGGTATGCAATGTCTGGTTTGGGGATATCCGATTCATGGGGCATCCAGTGCACAAGACCTGCTATGGATACTCCGAGATACTCCTTGGGGGCAAAGCCTGACACGGGAGAATGTGGAAGCATTGCTCAATTTCTATCGAGGCAGTACCTTCTATCATTATAAAGGGTATATTCCTCCCTGTCTGGACCGTTATTCTATGGTGTATTACGAAGGAAAACCGGCTCATATTCCTTATTATGAGATGTTGAAAGCGTCTGTTGAGCGATGGCCTGCTTCATTTACGGATGGTGAACTCCGGGAACTGAAACAACTTATTAAAGAAGCGGAACAAAATAATATCCGTATGGAAGGGTATCCGGCAGGTCGTTATAACGGTACACGCTGGTTTTATAACAATGACGATTTGATAAAACGTACTCCTGATTATTATATGATGGTTAATATGGCACCCAGTCGTTGTGATGGTTTGGAGAGTGCCGGTAATTTTGCGGATGAATTTAATATTTATACCAATGACGGACTCACTCTTTTTCAACGTAAAGGTGATGAGTACCGGAAGATTATCGGAGCGATGGATCTGACTGCTATGCCCGGAGTAACTGCCCGTGAGGGAGAACGGCGACTGAAACCAATAACCAATTGGAGAGGATTTTGCAGCAAGTACAATTTTGCAGGAGCGGCTACTGATGGAGGCGGGAATGCGGTAGCGGGTTATCTTTTCGAGAAGATGGATGCTACTTCTAAAGAAAAGGATGTGAAAATGGAGAATCCGGTGGCTTTCGGTGTAAGGGCTTATAAGTCTTATTTTATGTTGGGTGACTATCTGATTGCCCTTGGTGCGGGTGTTACTAATTTGCAACCGGAACAGGAAGGAAATATACGTACTTCTATCGAACAGACTGCCCATCAGGGGAAAGTAACGCTCTATGATGGGAAAAAGAGATGGCAACCTTCTTCCGGCATCCATTCGTTGATAGAGAAGGGAAAGCCGCTTTGGGTATTACAGGAAGGAGGCTTTGCTTATGCTCCGCTGTCCGAACTTAGTTCGAAAGCCTTTTTCCTTTGTGAGTCCAGGCCTAATGAATGGGTAAAGAGGAATTTAGTGAATAAGGGGAAAAAGAATCTTCCTGTACAGGCAGATTTGCTACGAGTTTGGGTTGATCACGGACGGAATGTTGAGAATGACGTATATGGGTATGTGGTATATGCAGGTGAGGGGCTTCCTCCACAGGAGAATCCATTTGATATTCTTCGGAATGACACATTGGTACAGGCAGTGCAGTCGGCTGACGAGAAAGTGTTGGAAGCGGTGTTTTATAGAGCCGGTGAAACTGTTCAATGGAGTGGTTTATCTGTGAAAACGTCTGTACCTTGTGTTTTGCTTATTGAACGTATTGGAGAAGAATACTCCGTTTCGGTGACAGACCCGACTATGAATGTTCATTTGAAACAGGTAAAAGTAGAGATTGGCGATGTGGCTATTGACATTACTTTGCCATCAGGGAAAGAATGTGGTAAATGTGTGACGCAACGTTTTTCACCTGCGGTGGAAAAACGCCGTGCTTCTGCATTGAACAGTCTGATTCCTGATAAGAAAGAACTGGATAGCCGTATGCAATGGTTCGAGCAGGCGCGTTTCGGTATGTTTATTCATTGGGGAGTTTATTCATCTTTGGGTTGTTCGTGGAATGGAAAGAAGTATGGCGGGTATGGTGAACATATTCAACGAATGGCTCGTATCCCGGTAGAGGTTTATAAAGAAAAGGTAGCAGGTACGTTCAATCCCCAAGAATTTGACGCGGAAGAATGGGTACGTATTGCCAAAGAAACAGGGATGGGATATTTTATCATTACGTCGAAACATCATGACGGTTTCGCAATGTACGATTCGAAAGTGAGTGATTATAATATTGTGAAGGCAACGCCTTTCGGACGTGATCCGATGAAAGACTTGCGGGATGCTTGCCGTAAGGCAGGAATTAAATTTGGTTTCTATTATTCACATGCATTTGATTGGGGTGAGAAAGAGGGTGTAGGTAATGACTGGGATTATGACAATCCCGGAGGTGACAAGTTGCTAGGTGGGCGCGACTGGTGGGAGACGAGAAAAGATTATCTGCCTGTTGCTCGAAAATATGTAGATGAGAAGGCTATTCCGCAAATTCGTGAATTGATTGCAATGTATGATCCTGATATTATGTGGTTTGATACACCTCATAAATTACCACAAGAAGAGTGTATTCGTATAGTAGAAGCGACGCGTGAGGCATCTCCTGATATCATTATTAATGGTCGTGCCATTTCCGGATTCGACAGGTATGATTATTACAACACTGCGGATTGTCCTTACGAGTTCAGCCATTATGGAGATAGTTACTGGGAAGGTATTCCGACTACGAACAATTCTTACGCCTACAATGAAAACGATCAGGAGTACAAACCGGCTTCTTTCTTTGTTCGTTTGATGGCGAAGGCGGCAGCACGCGGAGGAAATATTCTGATGAATATTGGTCCGATGGGAACCGGAAAGTTCAGTGCTCCGGATTTGGATATTCTGAAACAGATAGCTGCTTGGTGGAAAGTGAACGGAGAAGCTTCTATCCGTGGAACGAAGGCTACTCCGTTAGCGGTACAGTCTTGGGGAGAATCTACCTGTAAGGAGAATAAGTTGTTTTTGCATGTCTTCGATTGGCCTCGTGATGGGAAGCTGTGTGTAGGTGGTTTGTTGACGGAGGTAAAGGGTGCTTATTTGCAGAGTAATCCGCAGCGAACATTGAAAGTGTCACGAATGGGAGAAGATGTAATGATTGATGTACCGACCCTTTGTCCTGATACGGTTGATGCAGTGGTCGTTCTTGAATGTGAAGGAGAGTTGAAAGCAGATACTCGTCGTCGTATTTCGTATACACAGCAAGTGGATAAGTTACGTGCATTTGACGCTCGTTTGGAGGGTGGTGCCCGCTATGGTGGTGAGGAAGTGGAGTCTACATGCGTGCAGAATATGAAGAGACGGGAGGATGCGGTTGTTTGGCCAGTTCGTTTGGATAAGCCAACGACTTTTGAAGTGAGTATTACTTATGTAGCTCCTGCACCCAAATATGCGGATGAACTAGTGGAGGGTGATGCCGGAAAGGAGATTCGCAAGGCAAGCAGCGGAGCTGCCGGAGTGTATTCGATTACTTTAGCGGGCAAAAAGTTGGTAAAGAAAGTGAGTAATGGTAATTGCATAACGGAAACGGTAGGTATAGTGACATTACCTGCCGGTGAATTTGATATCAGAATTCAGGGAGAAGAGATTGCTGCAACTGAACTATTTCGTCCCTGTTATATAACCTTAAAGCCAATATAATAGTTCAGTTGCAGGTACATTGATAAAATGTACGGAATATCTGTAGAATTTAGATAATAATAGGAATGATGGATAGATATACGATGAGAAAGAGGATCATAGCAACCTCATTGAATAAAAAGAGATTCTTGTCAGGAGTTTTTCTGACTTTATTGGCAACAGTTGTTAATGCACAGCCGTTTCCTTATCAGCAAGCCGGGTTGCCTGTTTCACAACGGGTGGATGATTTGATGAAGCGTATGACGTTGGAAGAGAAAATCGCACAGATACGTCATTTACATTCGTGGGACATCTTTAATGAACAAACGTTGGACAAAGAAAAGCTAACCGCTGTTGTTGGAGAAACAGGATATGGATTTGTAGAAGGTTTTCCGTTGACGGGTGAGAATTGTCGGAGTAGTATGCGGGAAATACAGGAATATATGCTTACCCGTACCAGGCTCGGTATTCCGGCTTTTACTGTAGCCGAATCTTTGCATGGTTCTGCACATGAAGGTTCTACCATTTTTCCACAAAATATAGCTCTTGGTAGCACGTTTAATCCTGCTCTGGCTTATCGGAGGGCTTGTATGACTGCCGATGATTTGCATGCGCAGGGAATGAGGCAGGTATTAGCTCCGTGCATTGATGTTGTACGTGATTTGCGTTGGGGGAGAGTAGAGGAATCTTATGGAGAGGACCCATATCTCTGTGGCATCTTTGCGCAGTCAGAAGTGAAAGGATATCTTGATAGTGGCATTTCTCCCATGCTGAAACATTATGGTCCACACGGGAATCCGTTGGGAGGGTTAAACTTGGCTTCTGTGGATTGTGGTTTATATGATTTGCATGCTGTTTATCTGAAACCTTTTGAGATGGTGTTACGGCATTTACCTGTTTATGCAGTTATGTCTACTTATAATTCTTGGAACCGGATACCGAATTCCGCTTCCCGGTATTTATTAACTGATATATTAAGAGACCGTTGGGGATTTAAAGGATATGTTTACTCGGATTGGGGTGCTATCGAAATGCTGGAGACTTTTCATCATACGGCAGCTAATAAAGCGGAGGCTGCAACACAAGCACTGACTGCAGGGTTGGATGTAGAGGCTTCCAGTGAGTGTTATCCCGAATTATTCCGGTTAGTAAAAGAAGGAAAATTGGATGAGTCTTATATAAATACAGCTGTTCGCCGGGTATTGACTGCTAAATTCGAATGTGGACTTTTTGAAGATCCATACGGGGATAAGCATGCAGCTTCCGGCGAAATGCATTCTCTCCGGAGTGTAGAACTTTCTCGTCAGATAGCGGAAGAATCTATTGTACTGTTGAAGAATGAAGATAATTTGTTACCTCTGGATATGAATAAATTGACTTCTATTGCTGTTTTAGGTCCCAATGCAGATCAGGTACAGTTTGGTGATTATACATGGAGTCGGGATAATAAGGATGGAATTACTCCATTACAAGGAATTAAGGCGTTAGTGGGAGAGAAAATTAAAATAAGCCATGCTGTTGGTTGTAGTATGATGTCTCGTGATACAACAGGTATCGGGGAAGCAGTGGAGGCAACGCTGAAAAGTGATGTTGCTGTGATTTTCTGCGGGAGCTCCAGTGCTTCATTAGCTCGTGACTATACGCGTACGAATTGCGGAGAAGGATTTGATTTAAGCGATTTAAGTCTGACTGGCGCACAAAGTGATTTGATTCAGGCGGTTTATGCTACTGGCAAACCGGTGATATTGGTCTTGGTGAGTGGCAAGCCTTTTGCCATTTCTTGGGAGAAAGAACATATTCCTGCCATTGTAGCACAGTGGTATGGCGGCGAACAGGAAGGATATGCTATTGCTGATGTCCTTTTCGGAAAAGTGAATCCATCGGGACATCTCACTTATTCTTTTCCCCAAAGTGCAGGGCATTTACCGGTGTATTATAATCATTTGCCTTCTGATAAGGGATTTTATAAACGTCCCGGCAGTTATGAACAATCCGGTCGTGACTATGTCTTCTCATCTCCTGAACCATTGTGGGCTTTTGGGCATGGGTTGAGTTATACGACTTTCTCTTTTGATAAAATGGAATGTGACAAGAATATATATGCTTCCGGAGATACTATAGAGGTAAAAGTACAGGTTCGTAATACAGGACAAAGAACGGGCAAAGAAGTGGTGCAACTGTATGTTCGTGATTTGGTAAGTTCTGTTGTGACTCCAGTGAAACAGTTGAAAGCATTTGCCAAACCGGAACTGAAACCGGGGGAACAAAAAGAAGTAATACTAAAAGTTCCTGTATCTGAATTATATTTGATTGATAAGGAGGGGATCCCTTTCCTCGAACCCGGGGAATTTGAAATTCAGGTTGGAAATGCTTCAGATTGCATTTTGCAGAAGCAAGTGATAGGGGTAGGAGATATCTCTGTTGCTGCAGTGTCTGTGTCGAGCATGAAACAGAATCAGGTTAAGATTGGAACAGGTAAAAAGATAACAGTGCGTGGGGTAGTTAGAGATGTACAAGCTACTCCGGTAGAAGGAGTCCATATCTATTCGATGGGAAATAAGAAAGAATTGGCCGTGACTAACAAGAAAGGAGAATATCTGCTGAAACAAGTTGCATCTGATGATATTTTGATTTTTTCCAAAAAGGGGTATGTCTCGAAAGAAATACTGGTGGAAGGGCGTTCGGTTTTGAATGTTCGGCTATAGATGGACATTGTTTTTAGAAAATATATTCAGGATAATTAATCATACTTTCTTTATAATAATCTCATAATAAATTAAGTATGATATTATCCTGAATATAATCATTATATAGCTCTCTATTTTTTATTAAACTTTAATATCGTATTTACTAGGGATATTCTAATAATAATAGTCTTTAAAGTGTTGATTGACAATTGTCTGTGTTTGTAATAATATCTGACTTTTTAGCAGTTAATAGCTGATATTTCAGCTGTTAATGCTTGGCAATTCAACTATTATTCTAAATTTTTCTTTCGTTTTATATGGATAATGTGTATATTCGCACGAAACTCATATCAAAAATGTGTAATGAATCACATTTCTGATATTAAAAATGTGATTCATTATGTTTGAAAGAGATATTGTCAGGCAATTGTCGGTATGGAAAATGGACATGAACAGGAAGCCGCTCGTCATTCATGGGGCTCGTCAAGTAGGAAAGACATGGGCTTTGAAATATTTCGGGAAGGAATATTTCGAGGATGTCGCCTATTTTAGTTTGGATAAGGATGAAAGCGGGCTTTGCGATATCTTTAAAACGACTAAAGATCCTAGGCGAATTATTCAGCAATTGTCTTTCTTGCATGGAAAGAAAATCAATCCTCAAACGACTTTACTCATATTGGATGAGATTCAGGAGTGTAATGAAGCACTGAACGCACTGAAATATTTTTGTGAGGAAGCTCCCGAATATGCGGTAGCTTGCGCAGGTTCTTTATTAGGTATTTATTTGAATCATATTGGCAATTCCTTTCCGGTGGGAAAGGTGAATCATTTGTCTATGTATCCGCTTACTTTTACGGAATTTCTGAAGACAAAAGACCCAAATATGTATGAGTATCTGTGTTCTATTAAAGAAATAGCTCCTCTTCCTCAAATATTTTTCGATAAGTTGCGTGAATCATTTGTTGCCTATTCCATTTGTGGCGGTATGCCCGAACCTGCTACTCTGATGATTGACTTCAATGATATGGAAAAGGTGGATTCGGTGCTTCGGGATATCTTGAATGACTATGCATTGGATTTTGTAAAACATACTACGCCGGCATTGGCTCCCCGCATTAATTATGTATGGAATTCCCTGCCTTCACAATTGGCGAAGGAGAACCGTAAATTTGTTTATCAGTTGGTACGTCCCGGCGCCCGTGCTCGTGAGTATGAAGATGCTATTCTGTGGCTGGAGCAGGCGGGACTTATCAATAAAGTTGTATTAAGCAAGTCACCCAAATTACCATTGAAAGCGTATGATGATTTGAGTACATTTAAACTTTACGCATTAGATGTAGGACTGTTAAGGCAGTTGTCAGAACTGGATGCAAGTGTTTTGCTTCTGTCTACTCCCGGCTATATGGAATATAAGGGAGCTTTGGCAGAGAATTATGTGTTGCAGAGTCTTACGGCGCAGTTCCAGGCATCTTTTCGATATTGGACTTCCGGCAATAAGGCTGAAGTGGATTTTCTGCTTCAATACGACAATCATATTTATCCGATAGAAGTGAAAGCAGACCAAAACATAACAGGTAAAAGTCTGATTCAGTATGAGAAACTCTTCCAGCCTGCTTGCCGGATACGGTATTCGATGCTGAATTTGAAACAAGATGGTAATTTGATTAATATCCCCCTGTTTTTGGCGGATAAGACAAAAGAGTTATTGAAGGATAAAAGTTGAAAGAGCCTTCTGAAGGAATCAGTAACCTTCTTAAAAAACGATGATTCTTAAAAAAGGAATATTTAATCATTGGAAGAAGGACGTGAATTGCAGTTTGGTAAAGAAAAGCAGGAAAATGTCCTGCATTTGTAATTACACGATTCTCTATTTCTGCTGTTTCGAAAATATGCCAATCAAGCTGCGATAGATTTTTGATTATTTTTGTTATTTGGCGAACAGATGCCCGAATAACTAATCATTTTATTGTTTTTTCCTTTCCGATATATTATGGTAAACTAGAGAAAAAATGTTTCTTAATAGTCCATTTTTATCTTCTTCACCGGGGAGCGATAGCTTCCCCGGTGAGGAACAAGTCGATGCACACCGAGGAACACTTCGTTGGTTTTAAAGCAATGAGCGGTTTCTGAATAGAGAAAGATGCATATCCTGTTTGCTTTTATGCAATATTAGGCATCTTTTTGTATGCTCATGCATTTATTTATGCAGTTTATTTTCCGGTTCGTTATTTTCTAATTGGCCATTTCCTTGTATAATATTAAAAATAGAACATTGAAAGTATATATTATCAAGTCGATAAGCAGTTGTTTATTTAAATAAAATAAATTCCTATTACCCTTTTCAAGAAAGTATAATGATTAAGTAATATAGTATTAAAATATTGATTGACAATTGCCTATGTTTGCAACGTTATTTTAAATGGAAATCTAATACACAATAAAGTTGTTATGAGAAAATCAACAAGGATAATTTATTTAAAGATGGTTGCACTAGCTATGGTCACTACATTTTCCACTCTGAATGGTAACATATCTGCCAATACACTTCAGAAAGAACTCCATTCGGGATGGAGGTTTAAACAAGCTCGTCTTTCTAACTGGTATCCTGCTACAGTCCCGGGAGTAGTACACACTGACTTGATTGATAATAAAATCATTGAAGATCCTTTTTATCGCTTAAATGAAAGAGGTGTACAGTGGGTTGATAAGGAAGACTGGATTTATGAAACAACCTTCGATGTAGCACCCGAATTGATGGATAAAAACAATATACGGCTTTATTTTAAAGGGCTTGATACTTATGCAGATGTCTATTTGAATGGAGAAAAGATATTGGAGGCAGACAATATGTTTCGTGAATGGAAACTTCCCGTAAAAGATAAACTGAAAGCAAAGGATAATAAATTAAGGATATATTTCCATTCTCCTATTAAACGGGATATGTCTAAATGGGATGCGCTGCCTTTTCACTATGAGGCAATCAACGACCAGTCGGAGAATGGAGGAGTATTCAATAGAAAGGTTAGTGTTTTTGCCCGTAAGGCAGGCTATCATTATGGTTGGGACTGGGGACCTCGCCTGGTAACTTCTGGCATCTGGAGACCTGTTTTATTAGAAGCATGGGATGATTTTCGGATAGAAAATGTGTTTATCCGGCAAAAAGAGGTTTCTTATAAACAAGCCGACATTAGTAATATTGTAGAAATACTAGCCGATAAAGATATTGAGAAGGCTGAAGTTACGGTCAGAGACAATAAGACTGGAAAGATTTATGGTGCTACTACTACCTGCCTGACAAAAGGATTGAATAAGATTGCTGTAAACTTCTTTATAAAGAATCCTAATTTGTGGTGGAGCAATGGACTCGGAAAAGCCAATCTATATGAATTCCGGACCGAAGTAAAAACAAACGAGCAAAATAAGGATTGTCTTATAACTTCTACAGGAATACGTTCATTAAAAGTTATACGTAAGGAGGATAAAGAGGGAAGATCATTCTATTTTCAACTTAATGGAATACCTGTATTTTCCAAAGGGGCTAATTATATCCCTTGTGATAATTTTCTGCCTCGTGTGACGAAGGAACTGTATGAGAAAACGATCCTGGATGCTGTCAATGCTAATATGAATACTTTGCGTGTGTGGGGTGGAGGGACTTATGAAGATGATTATTTCTACGAATTATGCGATAAATATGGTATTCTTGTGTGGCAGGATTTTATGTTTGCCTGCAGCGTATATCCCTCCGAAGGTGAATTGCTGGAAAATATTCGTCAGGAAGCAATTGATAATGTTCGCCGTTTGCGCAATCATCCTTCTCTTGCTTTATGGTGTGGTAATAATGAATGTCTGGAAGCTTGGTTTGGTTGGAATTGGAAAGAAAACTATGTGAAGCAGAATCCGGAGTATGCTCGGATTATCTGGCAGCAGTATGAAGATCTGTTTCATAAAATGCTACCGGAAGTGGTGACTGACAACAGCCCTGAAACATTTTATTGGCCTTCATCGCCCTTCAGTCGTTATGACGGAGTTTCCGAGAATAATAAAGGGGATACGCATTATTGGGCTGTATGGCATGCAAAAAAGCCGATCTCCGAATATAATAAGGTGCGTAGTCGTTTCTTTAGTGAATATGGTTTTCAATCTTTTCCCGAATTTGAGTCGGTCAAAATGTATGCTCCGCACCCTGAAGACTGGGAAATAACTTCCGAGGTAATGATGTCTCATCAACGGGGAGGTGAGTTCGCGAACAAACTGATTGAAGACTATTTGCTGAACGAATATCGCAAACCTAAAGATTTCGAATCATTTCTGTATATGAACCTTGTACTGCAAGGGGATGCTATTAAGACGGCTATTGAAGCACATCGCAGGGATATGCCTTACTGTATGGGGACATTATTTTGGCAACATAATGATTGCTGGCCGGTTGCTTCGTGGTCGAGCCGTGATTACTACGGACGTTGGAAAGCGCAACATTATTTTGCCAAGGCAGCTTTTCGGGACGTGCTTGTATCTCCCATAGTTAATAATGACAGGCTTGATGTATATATTGTATCTGATAGATTAAGGAAAACGAGCGCTATACTGGAACTGGAAGTCTGTGACATGGAAGGAAAGCTTGTTAATTCAATCAGAAGATCGGTAACTATTCCTGCTAATGAAAGTAAAGTCGTTATGTCCCACAGATTGAATTCATTTATAAAATCACAACCGGAAAATCAGCTTGTTATCTCCGCAACCCTTACCGATCAACAAGGAACGATTTACACAAATAATTATTTCTTGACGAAGCAAAAGGAGATGTTATATCCGCAAGTGAATATATCATATCAATTAAAGTCACTGCCTGACGGATATGAATTGACTTTAAAAGCAGACCGTTTTGCAAGAGCTGTATACTTGTCTCTTGATGGAATTGATAATTTCTTTGAAGATAATTATTTCGATTTGATGCCGGGAAAAGATAAGATAGTGAAAGTTCGTACCGATATTTCATATACGGACTTTTCCCGACAGCTAAAAATCAAATCGTTGGTCGATGGATATTAAATAAATGCACTTAATATTTAATCAACATCTGTTGCAGGATTGTACGGTATTCGCTAGGTGTGTTTCCTTTCTTCTTTTTGAATATCCGAATAAAGTTCGATAGATTATTAAATCCGCACGAGTAGCAGATTTCTGCTACCGTGTGTGATGTTTCAGTCAGCATTTGGCAAGCACGGGCCACACGGAGGTTGTTGATATAGTCAATAAAGGTGCAATTTGTTTTCTTTCTGAAGAAATGGCTGAAAGCGGATTCTGACATATTTACCAGAGCTGCTACATCTCCCAGTTTGATAGGTTCTTCAAAATTCTTCTCTATATAGTCGCAGACTTTTGCAATGCGTCTACTTTTTGAGGTACGTATCGTGTCTTTTGTGTCATAGAGATTACTGACTAAAATATGTCTGTCGGCAGTGGAGAGATCATACAAGATAGAGAGAAACTCTAAAACGGTGTGGAAGCCTTGCATCCGGGTAAGCTGGAGAATTTTCTCTTTCATTGCCAGCATGGTGTTTTCAGAAAAGCTAATTCCTTTCTGTGAGTCGAGTAACAGTTGTTTAATCGGGCTGAATAGTCGTTTCTCCAATATTGGAAAATTGAGCAATTTGTCCGAGAACTGAATGGTCACCACATGATTGCCTTCTACAATCTCTCCTTTCCAGGCATGCGGAAGATTGGGGCCAGTCATTACCAAATCCAAACTGTCAAACTTTTCGACTGAATCGCCTACAATTCTTTCTCCATACGTATTCATCACAAGATTAATTTCATAGTCGGAGTGATAATGTACCGGATAATCAAATTTTGCATTGGGATGATTTAAAACGATGAATAAATCATCAGAAGAAATGGGAGTAATTTCCTTTTGAATGTCTTTCATAAGAACTGTATTTAACTTGATACAAATGTACGAATAATAATAATACAAAAACAGGCTATTCAAAAAAGTATAATTATTAAGCAATATAATATCAAAAAACTATCATTATATGCCTTACATTTGCAAAGTGAATCATACTTAATAACTAATTGAATGCTATGGAATCATTTTCTATCGGAACTATTGATATTGTAATCGTAGTCGTATATCTGCTATTTATTATATGGTGGGGTGTAAAGAACGGAAAGAGTTCGGATGCCCAATCGTATTTTCTTGCTGGACGTTCCATGCCCTGGTGGGTTGTAGGGTTGTCCCTGTTTGCCGCCAGTATATCCAGTACTACGCTTATTGGGCAATCGGGTGATGCTTATGATACGGGGCTTGCCGTTTTCAATTATAACCTGACCGGTATTGTGGTTATGGTGTTTTTTGCCGTTTTCCTTCTACCTTTATATATAAGGTCGAAGGTCTTTACGATTCCGGAGTTTCTGGAGAAGAGGTTTGATAAACGCTCCCGTTACTACTTTTCCGCTATTTGTATTATCGGAAATATTTTTCTGGATGCTGCCGGTGCGCTTTATGCAGCCGCATTGATTATCAAACTGATATTACCTGAAGCTGATCTTCAGGTGATTATTATAGTCTTTGCTATCATTGCCGCTTCATATACAATTCCGGGAGGACTTTCTTCTGCCATTAACGCGGAACTGATACAGGCGGTAGTTTTGATTTTGGGTTCGGTTTTGCTTACCTATTTCTGTTTTCAGCAGGGAGGAAATTATTTCTATCATTTGTTTGAAAACGATGATATATTGGTGAAGCTGATTCGCCCGTTGTCCGATAATGCCACTCCTTGGTTGGGGCTGATCGTGGGGATGCCCATATTGGGTATTTACTTTTGGGCTAATAACCAGACTCTAGTACAACGTGTTTTGAGTGCCAGGACTATTGATGAAGGGCGGAGAGGTGTTATATTCACCGGTTTTCTCACGATGAGCACATTGTTCATTATTGCTATTCCCGGATTGATTGCCCGTGATTTATTTCCAGGTTTGGATAAACCCGATATGGTATATCCTAATATGGTGATGCAATTAATGCCTGTGGGTTTGCTGGGTATTATGCTGGCTGCTCTGTTGTCTGCATTGACTTCTACGATTAGTGCTATCTTGAATTCTACTTCTACTTTGTTTACGATGGACTTTTATGCGAAGTTTAATAAACATGCTGATACAAAAAAGCTGGTACTGGTTGGTAAAATCGCTTCTTGTGTGATTATTCTGTTAGCTGCATTATGGGCACCTCAAATTGGTAAATTTGGATCTCTTCTAAAATATTATCAGGAAATGCTTTCTTATATTTCTCCTCCTATCGTAGCGGCTTTCCTTCTTGGAATTTTTAATAAGAGAGTGAATGGTGGCGGAGCTTTTATGGGATTGATTCTCGGTCTGGTAGTAGCGGTTCTTTTACTTTTCTTTAAAAATACGGTTTTTGGTGATTTGCACTTTTTGTTGATGGTTCCTTTCTTATTGATATTCAGTATAATAGTGATTTATGTATGCAGTTTCTTTTATGCGGCTCCGGGTAAAGATAAGCTTACTGACACCACCTTTTCTCTTAGCGATCTGAAAGAAGAATATGTAACCTTGAAAACAGTAGTCTGGTATAAGAACTATCAGGTATGGGCAGGGGTGTTACTTGTGTTAAGCGCATTGATTTGGATTATTTTCCAATAAAATAAATAGAATATATGAAATTAAAGAAATTTGAAGGAAACCCGATTCTTTCTCCGTCGGAAAGGAATGATTGGGAATCTTTGGTAACTTGTAATCCTGGCGTGTTTTATGATAACGGCATGTTTTATATGTTGTATCGTGCTGCAGGCAACGATAAAGAACATGTTATCCGCTTAGGATTGGCTACGAGCAGGGATGGGTTTTATTTTGAAAGACACTCGGATCGGCCGGCTTTTTCTCCGAGTGTCGATGGGCCTGATTCCGGATGTGTGGAAGATCCTCGTATTGTGAAGTTTGATGGTGAGTATTATATTACTTATGCCTATCGGCCGGTACCACCCGGGCAGTATTGGAAGTTTGGGCATGATGAAGTTTTACTTCCTGAATGTGGTAAGTATGCTCCTGCAGCTATTGCTAAGAATTTAGGTAATACTGGGCTGGCTGTTACTACAGATTTTTGCCATTTTCGCCGTTTGGGACGTCTGACTTCACCGGTGCTTGATGATCGTGACGTGATTCTTTTTCCCGAGAAGGTAAACGGACAATTTGTTATGTTACATCGCCCCAAGCAGTATATTGGCGAAAAATTTGGTGTAGAATACCCTTCTATCTGGATAAAGTTTTCGGATGATTTGTTAGATTGGGAGGGTAAGGAAAGCCATCTTCTTCTGACAGGACGTGAAAATACTTGGGAGGAAAAGATTGGTGGAAGTACTCCTCCCCTGAAAACGGACAAGGGTTGGTTGATGCTCTATCATGGTGTGGAGCATGGCGGGAAAGGGTATTATAGGGTGGGGGCTTTATTGCTCGACTTGGATAACCCTCTGAAAATACTAGCCAAAACGCATGACTCGATTCTCGAACCGGAAGAGGACTTCGAGATAAACGGGTATTATAACGGTTGTGTATTCCCTACGGGAAATGTGATTGTGGATGATACGCTCTTTGTGTATTATGGTAGTGCGGATAAGTATGTCTGCGTGGCTACCTGCTCTGTAAATGAACTGCTCTCTTACTTGTTGACCGACTGTAAGGTGTAATTAACTGAATCTCCTTTATCTTTTAGTCTTTTAATGTGATGTGTATACACTGTTTATGTGTACATTGGGGAGGTTGCTATGCAAAAAATAGATAATCATAGATTAAATCGTTCAAAAAAGTATAATAATAGAGTAAATAGTGCGAATGAAAATGAAAGGTTATAGTCTATATTTGTATTATCAAATTATCAGTAAAGAATTCAACGCTTAAATTTTATATTATGATGAATAAACAGAAAAAACGGCTTGGTAGCATATCACTCTGCAAAGTTGTGTTGATATGCCTTTTTTTGTCCGTATTTTCTACCGCATGGGCTGCGGTAGAGCAAACATCTTCCAAGATTACTGTGACTGGAGTGGTTAAAGATGTACAAGGTGAGCCTCTGATAGGAGCTACTATTAAAATTAAAGGTTCGGCTGTAGGAACAGTCAGTGATTTTGATGGGAATTACTCTCTGGCCAATGTGCCGGTGAATGGGGTTTTAGAGTTTTCTTATGTAGGTATGAATAGTATAGAAATATCGGTTTCCGGAAAAAAGGTGGTAAATGCGGTACTTAGTGATGCTACTCAATTACTTGATCAGGTGGTGGTCATTGGGTACGGGTCGGTGAAAAAGAGTGATTTGACGGGATCGGTTGCGACGGTAAAGCCGGAGGCATTAAGTGATATACCGGCTAATTCTGTTGAAGGATTGTTGCAGGGGCGTGCGGCTGGTGTACAAGTAATCAATTCGTCACAAGATCCGGGAGCCGGATCAACGGTTCGTATTCGTGGTAATAGTTCGCTGCGCGGATCCAATTCACCTTTGATTGTGGTAGATGGTTTTCCATTGGGAGATGCCGGTGATTTGAAACAGATTAATACCGATGATATTGTTTCAATGGAAGTATTAAAAGATGCTTCTGCTTCTGCAATTTATGGTTCCAGAGGTGCTAATGGAGTTATCATTGTAACCACTCGAAGGGCGAAAGAAGGAACTACGACGGTATCTGTCAAACAGCAGCTCACTTTCTCTGAATTTTCTTCCAAACTGGATTTGTGGAGAGATCCGGTGATGATGGCAATGTTGAACAATGAGGGACGTGTGAATGGTGGATTACAGCCGCTCTATATCGGTGCAAATAATTCTGCCGGTGTTTATTACCCGTCTATTGAGGAACTTCAGACTACTTGGACAACCAATACCCGTTGGGATGAATTAGTGTTTAGAGATGCGCCTGTGTCTAATAATACAACAGTTTCTGTCTCCAGTGCTAACGAGAAGACGAGTTTTAACTTGAGTGCTAATTATTATACGGACCAGGGAATGTATATTGATGATGATTATAGTAAAGGGGGGTATAATCTGAATGTCAGTCATAAGATATATAAGAACTTTACGATTCGTGCATCCAATATTCTATATCTTGGCAACCGTAATAACAATGGCGGAATGGCGTATTGGAGAAATCCGATTTATCCTGTGTATAATGAAGACGGAACTTATTATCAGACTACTGCTCAAGATTATAGTCATCCTATCGCTATTCGCGAGCATAAAAAGGATAAAACCAAAATGCTGGATGTTATCTCATCCGGGGCTTTTGAATGGCAAGTGATACCGCAACTTCGTCTCACAAGCCAGTTGAATTATAAATATGGAAAATCTACCAACGACCAGTATCTGCCACAGAAATACACCCAAGTCGGTACGGAGAATCGTGGTAGGGGAGTCATTGGTAACACAGAGAATCAAAATTTTGTTTCCGAAACATTTGCCAATTACTCTCAAATGTTCGGCAAACATGAAGTGGGCGCCATGGTAGGTCATTCTTACGAGTGGTATCAATATCGTGATTCGTATCTGACTGCTAATGGTTTTGTGAATGAAGCGTTGGGAAATGAGAATATGGGAGCCGGAGAGAAAGCGAACAATATTATTTCCAACGGGTTCTCGAAAAGTAAACTGGTTTCCGGAATGGCCCGTCTGAATTACACTTATGATAATAAGTATCTGCTTACTGCTACTTTCCGTGCTGATGGTTCTTCTAAATTCGGTAAGAATAACAAGTGGGGGTATTTCCCTTCCGGAGCTATCAGCTGGAAAGCTCACGAAGAGAAGTTTATAAAGAAACTAAATACATTTGATGAATTGAAGTTTCGTTTAAGTTACGGTATTTCGGGAAATCAGGGAATCAGTCCTTATCAGACTCTTAGCCGTTATGGAACGACTAAATATTACCATCAGGGACAATGGCTGACTGCTATCGGTCCCGGGTATGAGTCAGGGCAGTCAGGGCAAGACGGAATCTGGAAAATCTGGAGTGGAATTCCTAATCCGGATCTGAAATGGGAGACAACTGCGCAATGGGACTTTGGTATTGATATGGCTTTCTTTAACAGAAGACTTCGCGTCACTTTGGATATTTACAATAAAGAGACGTCTGACCTGTTGAGAGAAAGAAACCTGGCCCTTTCTTCCGGTTATGACCGCATGTGGGTGAATGATGGTAAGATTCGCAACCGGGGATTTGAAGTAACGATTGACGGAGTAATGGTAGATAAAAAAGATTGGAGCTTGAATGGAACCTTTATATTCTCTATGAACCGTAACAAGGTGCTTGATTTGGGAAGTAGCGTCGAATCGGGTTTATTGAAAGATGCCCGTACGGGAATGGAATATGAAGTTGTCGGTAACTTGAGTGAACAGTATCGCTCTTATACTAATATACTTGCTATTGGCCAACCGATCAATGTCTTTTATGGATATAAATGTGATGGAATTATTCAGACTTTGCCGGAAGGACTTAACGCAGGCTTGTCGGGAGAAGATGCTATGCCGGGAGAATTCAAATATGTCAATACGTATGATGGGGACGGGACACAAGGTGTTGTGAATGAAAACGATAAATGTATTATCGGTGATCCTAATCCTGATTTTACGGCAAGTCTGAATCTTTCTTTCCGTTGGAAGAAACTGGATGCGAGTATTTTCCTGAATGGTGTGTTTGGAAATGATGTGTTGAACACCAAGACCTTTGGTGATCCGCATAATGCCGCGCTCCGTTGGACGCCTGATAACCCGACTAACAAATATCCCAGTCTGCGTGACGGACGTCAGACTCGCTTTTCTGACTATTGGATAGAAGACGGCTCTTTTGTGAGAATCCAGAATCTGACAGTAGGGTATACCTTTGATTTGCCTAAACAGAAAGTGTTTGCCTCGAAGATACGCCTTTATATGAATGCTTCCAATTTATATACATTTACCAAGTTCGACGGGTATGATCCGGAAGTCGGGCAAAACGGAATTTATTCCGGTGGGTATCCTCGCTTGAGAAAATGGACAGTAGGTCTTGATATAACATTCTAAATTAAATGATATGAAAAAGAATATATACACTTTCATTTTAATAAGCTGTATCCTGGGCTTTTCCGGTTGCAGTCTTGAGGAAGAGCCTTACGGATTCTATTCCGAAGACAACTTCTATAAAACAGAGGGAGATGCAATGGCAGCTATTCATTACGCTTATGCTACTCTTACCTATATCGAGTATTCACGTGCTCTTTATTTCATCGGTGATATGCCTACTGAAATTATAACTACTAAAGGAGATGCCTCCGTTGATAATCGGGCCTTGAATCTGTGGAGAATTGATAACTTTGATACCAATACCACTTTGGTCAACTTCTTTAAATACTCATTCATCGCTATTAATCGGGCGAATGCTGTCATTAAGAAGATGCCGGGTACGAATATTGATTCCAAGCTAAAAGATCAGTATTTGGGTGAAGCTTATTTTTTACGTGCATACAATTACTTCTGTCTTTCACGTAACTTCGGTTTGGTACCGATGCATTATGGAGTAGTGGAGACGCTGTCGCAAACGGGTACTCCTTTGGCAAATAACATGGATGAGATTTATGATTTGATGATTGACGATTGTAAAAAAGCGGAAGAATTGTTGCCTGTATACGCTGCCCCCATAATGGGACGTATCGATAGAGTCGGTGCACAAGCCTTGTTAGCTAAAATCTATTTATATGCAGCTTCTGCCAAAGCAAATAATGTGCCTTTATACAAGGAAATGGCGAAAGATGTCAATTCTCTCTATCAGGATGCTGTGACTTATGCCGGAAGAGCATTAGGATTGGATCCGGATTATCCGCAGAATACGTATGGTTTTGAAAGTGATTTGCTCAAGATTTATGATGTAGAGAACTTTGCCGGTAAAGAAAATATTTTCTTGATGTCTATGGATAGAACGGGAGAGGCAGAAGGGCAATATTCTAAAATATCCAAAATGTTCCTTCCTTATATTGAGGGTGCTACTATCTGGATCAAGCAAGGGGACAAAAATGAATATATAAAATCACACGACGGTTGGGGAGAATATCATACGGAAGTGAATTTTTATAATGAGTTTGATGAAAACGATTTGCGTAAGAAATATCTCATTGTGGACAAGGTGTATAATGAAGATGGTACGGTAAAAGCGGAATGGAAACCGGATGGCGGTGATTTTGCATACCCTTTCTGCCGGAAATACATCGATCCCAAATTTGATGGGGATAAGACTAGTACACGCCCCTTTCTCATTCGTTTTACTGACATTGCGATGGTGTATGCCGAAGCTGCCGGCCCGACTACCAAGGCTTATGAACTGATAAACTTCATCCGGCATAGGGCAGGATTGGGGGATTTGACTCCAGGATTGCCGATAGATGAATTCCGGGAGAAAGTATATGAAGAACGTAAGTTTGAAATGGCTTTTGAAGGAGATCGTATGTACGATATTCGTCGTTGGGGCAGGATTGGAGAAATCAAAGAAGTGAAGGATGCCGGACTAAATGAAAGTCAATATTCTTTCTATCCGTTGCCGCAAACCGAGATTAATCTTAATCCAAGTTTAAGAGAATAATAAAAAATCGTGAGCTATGAATAAACTATTAAAATACACACTGTTTATCCTTTGTATGGGGGTAATGCAATCTTGTGTGAAAGACATGCAGGATGATTTGAATGATGGAGGATGGAATAACGAGAGGTCTGTAACGAATCTTAAATTCAAGAACCAGGTGGGACAGGCTGAAATTGAACGCATTGATGATACAACCGGGGAAGTTACCGTAACCCTTAATGTGGGGGCTATTCCTGATTTGTCGAAAGTTGAAATAGAATCTATCGAATTGTCGTATCAAGCCACAGCTTCTGCAGGTAAAGGCAGTACATTGGATTTTAGTAATCCGGAGCGAAAATCGGTTTTAACTGTAACTTCCGCAACTGGAAAAACACGTGAATATATGATCTATGTGAATGAATTCCGTGAAAGTCTGGAAGGTACATGGTCGATTAATAATTTGATTATTTATGGTGGTACAGGTCCGGAATGGGGTGGCGGAAGAGTTTATCCGTTTATGGACAAATCATGGTGCTGGTATGATGAATATTCCCCGGAAAAAGAGTATGACAATACACTGACCTTTATTATGGAGAATATCACAGATGATGGAAACACATCCGGGAAATGTATAAATGCTGCCGGGCCTGACGGGAAATATGCAGACTTTATATTTAAAGGTTCTTCTAATCCGGCAGATAAGACGGATATTGATCTGAAGAAGTATTATCGGAAAATCCCAGTAGGAGAGAGCCGTTGGATTCGTAATTACAGTTTAGGTACCATTACTTTTATTGATTCGGACGGAAATGAATCGACTGCCGTACTCGAAAATCCGGGAACTTATACATTATTCCAGGGTGGAGGTTATACCAATACGGTAACTTTGCCGAATAATGCTTTCTCTTTCCAAATCAATGGTGTGGATGAGTGGACCTATATTTATACTGATTATGATGTGTTTGCTAAACAGGCACGTAAGTTCTTTGTACTCGTGACAAAAAATGAGGATTAACTAATGGATGATAAAATATGAAGAAATACTTCTTTATTTTTATAGTTGCCTTTTTTGCATCCTGTTCTCCGGTAGAACAGGATGTAATAATCACCATAGATACGGAAACGGTGCTAAATGATTGCTATATAGGTAATGGGGCGCAATGGGATCCTTATCAACTGGATTATGGCAAAGGTAAACTAACTATTTCGGAAGCCGATTGGGAGAAACTGTATGACAGACTTGATTTTATGCGTCCGCAGTTTATTCGTATCATGATTAATACTTCTTCGTTTGTTGACCAAGGGAGATTGGTGCCGGAACGGGGGATGGAAGTATTATCCAAAATGTTAGACTACTGCCAGGGTCGTAATGTGACTGTCATGTTCGGAGATTGGGGATGGAGTGTCATTCGTGCCCGCGAAGCAGAGATTGACAGTCAAAGTCTTCGTCACGCAGCTGCCTTGGTTGATTATCTGGTTCATAATAAAGGATATTCTTGTATCCGCTATTACAATCTGGTGAATGAGCCGAATGGTTATTGGGCTGCCACTAATAAGAGTTTTCCTCTTTGGGCATCATCTGTCCGGCAGTTTTATCAATATATGAAAGAATTTGACCTGATCGGAGAAGTTGGTATCGTCGGTCCGGATATTGCCATCTGGGATAAAGCGGAGACAGGATGGATAGATAGCTGTGCAGTGCAGTTGAACGAACAAATAGAACTTTACGATATCCATACTTATCCGTCTAAAGTCACCGTTAATTCTGGAGAATATGCAGATATTATTGCTGCCTATAAAGAGAAGATTCCTGAAGGAAAGAAAATCGTGATGGGAGAAATTGGTTTTAAATTTGTGGAAAAGGCTGATTCTTTGTATCAGAAGGAGAATATTCGTAGAGCCAGGAGTAAAGTTAACGCCTCGTTGGAAGATTCGCAGATGTTTGTTTATGATTATATGTATGGAACAGATATGGCAGATGCTCTTATTCAAACTGTCAATGCTGGTTTTTCAGGTTCCATTGCCTGGATGCTGGATGATGCCATGCACTCTAATGAAGCACCTGACAAACTGAAGATTTGGGGATTCTGGAATATATTCGGTGAAGAATGTTTCGGAGCAGAAGAGGAAAACGTCCGTCCGTGGTATTATGCCTGGTCGTTACTGACCAGGTATATGCCTGCCGGAACTGCGGTTTATAGAACAGACACCACCGGAGAGTCTTTCGTAAAGGCTGCCGTATCAGGAAAAGATGGGAAATATATGATTGCTTTGGTGAATGTTTCTGATAGTCCGAAAACGGTAAAACTAAAAAGTAATGTTCTTTCTTCTCTGTCAGGTTGTAAAAAGTTCATCTATTCGGACGGTACGTTGAAACAGAAAGGAGATTGTCTCCTTTTGCCGAATGATGAGAACTTGATTCTTCACCTTGAGAAAGGAGAAACAGTGACTATGCCGGCAGAATCACTGATAGTGTATACTAATTACGATTATTAAAAACAGAATGATGAATTTAAAAACAATAATAGGAACTTTTGTGGTGGGGATGTTGCTTGTTTCATGTACGCACTCTGACAACCGGCTGACAGTGAATGTATCTCAAGAGGTTGTTACTTCCGGTTACATAGGAAATGGTGTGGAGTGGGACCCTTACGATGAAGCCGAGTCATGGGGAGCCTCCGTTTCTGACAAAGACTGGCAGAAACTGTTTAAACGCCTTGACTTTATGCGTATGGGGTATGTGCGTTGTATGATTAACAGTCCTTTTCGTTATTATGATCCGCAGACGGGAAAGTATGATAAAACACGTAATATAGCGTCACTTTCCCGCTTGTTGCAGTATTGTACGGATCATAATATTGTGGTGATGTATGGTGAATATAATCCCCCTACTTGGGCTATGAAGGATGAACAATGTTGGGTGGATATGTCTGTCGATTACCTGAATTATCTGGTCAATGATCTTGGCTTTTCCTGTATCAAATATTTTGTGATCTTTAATGAACCTGATGGGAATTGGGCTTCAACTGACGGTGACTACGACCTGTGGAAATCCATGTTACTCCGTTTTGCGGATAAGATGAAAGAATATCCCGGACTAGACGGCAAAGTGAAGTTTGCCGGCCCTGATGCAGTCGTTGATTATAAGAATCCGTCTTCTCCATTTGACGCGGCAGGATGGGTGAAACAGGCGGCCACCGACTTGGATTCGCACATCGGTATTTACGATATTCATGCCTATCCCGGACAACATGAAGTACGTTCTGGGCAATATGCGGAGATTCTGGCTCGCCATAAGGAATTTATTCCTGCTGGTAAAAAGATTGTGCTGGGAGAGGCCGGTTACAAATACTGGCGTGAAGCAGATTCGTTGTTAATGAAAGAGTATAACCGGCGTGTCGAAGGTCATCCGTTTACTAAAGGTACAGATTCTAATATGTTGGTATACGACTATTTTTATGGTCTTGATATGTCATTGCTCTGTATGGAGGTAATGAATGGAGGATATTCGGGAATAGCTGCCTGGATGTTGGATGACGCAATGCACAGTAGCGGTGATTCTGGTAAGACGGAAGATATTAAGCTGTGGGGAATGTGGAATATTTTAGGAGAAGAAGTCTTCGATGATCCTTCACAGGAAGAAATCCGTCCGTGGTATTACACTTGGTCATTGATGTGCCGTTATTTTCCGACTGGTTCTAATATCCTTAACACAACGTTTGATCGCACGAAAGGTGTTTATGCGGCTGCTGGAGAATATCAAGGAAAATATGTTTTTGCTGCCGTTAATATAGGAGACGAGGATCGCTCTTTGGATATTTCTTTGCCTGCTGCTCTCGAGAATGTTTCTTTATATGTATATGAAGAAAGGAATAGACAAACTAACAATGAAGGACACCCCGTCCCTGTCCAGACAGGATTAACTGTTGATGGAACTTATCAGACTACCCTCAAGGCTCAAAGTTTTATTTTATTAACGAATATAGATTAAAAGACAGATAATTATGAAAAAGCAAATCAATATACTTTTGGTCGGATTAGCATCCGTTTTTATGAGTTGTAGCGATGTGGAAGAGGTATCGGCGCTTTATCCGGAATATGAAGAAGTGAAAGAACTCTCCATTGTAGATAAAAATGCGACTTCCGAGACTAAAGCCTTGTATTCGAATCTTTGGGCTATTCAGTCAAAAGGTTTCATGTTCGGACATCATGATGATCTTTGGTATGGTCGTAAATGGTATAATGAGGAAGGACGCTCCGACACTCATGATGTTTGTGGTGACTATCCGGCGGTTTTCAGTTTTGATGTTGCTGAAATAATGGATGATCGTTATCAGAACCCGGAAAATGAAATCCGTAAAAGAGTCGCTTTAGAGGCTTATGAGCGTGGCGAGGTACTTATTGCATGTGCACATCTGAATAATCCGTTGACCGGAGGTGATTCATGGGATAATTCCAGTAATGAGGTTGTGAAGGAGATTCTTAAAGAGGGAAGTCCTACACATCTTAAATTTAAAACTTGGCTGGATCGTTTGGCGGATTTTGCACTGAATTTGAAAGGTAAGAATGGTGAATTGGTTCCGGTCATTTTCCGCCCTTATCATGAGCATACCCAAACATGGTCGTGGTGGGGGAGTTCATGTACGACCAGTGATGAATTTACTTCCTTTTGGAAGTTTACAGTCAATTATTTGCGGGACACAAAAAATGTGCATAACCTTATTTATGCGATTTCCCCGCAAATAGATTCTGTGCAGGGACGTGAGAACTTCCTATTTAGATGGCCCGGCAATGATTATGTAGATTTTTTAGGAATGGATTCTTATCATGGTTTGAGTCCGGTTGTGCTGACTACCAATATGAATACCTTGTCTCGTCTGTCAAAAGAACTGAAAAAACCGTGTGGGGTTACAGAAACCGGAGTAGAGGGTATTCAACGTGATGGTGTTCCGGAGAAAAACTATTGGACACAGCAAATCCTTACCCCTGCTACGGGACAGTTTGTCAGCATGATTGTGATGTGGAGAAACAAATATGATCCTAGTGAAAGTGAGTCGCATTTTTACTCTGTTTTTAAAGGGCATGCCTCTGAAAAGAGTTTTATAAAGATGTATGAAAATCCGGTTTCGCTTTTCTCTGCCGATTTGCCGGATATGTATACAATGGCTGAAGGAATGAATGTGAAATGATAAACGCTGATGTTATCGCTTTTTATATAAGAATTAGTCTTATGTATACAGAAGACTAGTTTTCTAGCTGAATAACTTTATTCGTCTGACAACTGTATACTTTTTGTCTGACAGTTGTTAGACGAAAGTTCAACAGTCGTCAGACGAATAATTTTTTGCATGAACAGAATTAGCTGTATGTAGAAGGACTATTTCTTATTAGAATTTCGTAATATTGCATTTTATAAGAAACATGGATGCCATTTGGTTGTATGCTGCTTATTGGGAAAGAATACTAAAAAATACTGAAATAAATAAGATCATGAAAAAGATTTGCCTTCTTCTCTTTTTGCTTTGTACTTGCATTGCTCAAGCACAAAATGTTTATCGCACCGATAAAGATATATCTTATGTCTCCGGCTCCGAAACGGATACCTATCGTCTGGAACGTTGTAAACTGGATATTTATTATCCTGAAAACAAGAAGGATTTCTCAACTATCGTCTGGTTTCATGGAGGTGGTATGGAAGGTGGAAATAAATTTATTCCCAAAGAATTGAGAGAACAAGGGTTTGCAGTAGTGGCGGTGAATTACCGTTTGAGTCCGAAAGTAAAGAATCCGGCTTACATCGAAGATGCGGCTGAAGCTGTGGCATGGGTTTTCAAGAATATTGAGAAGTATGGCGGTCGTAAGGATCACATTTTCGTTTCCGGTCATTCTGCGGGAGGTTATCTTTCATTGATTCTGGCAATGGATAAAAAGTACATGGCAGCATACGGAGCAGATGCCGATAGTGTAGCTGCTTATCTTCCGGTGAGTGGTCAGACGGTGACACATTTCACTATTCGCAAGGAACGAGGTTTGCCTGACGGTATTCCGGTGGTTGATGAGTATGCTCCGGTAAATAAGGCCCGCAAGGAAACTGCTCCTCTCGTGTTGATTACGGGGGACAAGCATCTGGAGATGGCGGCAAGATATGAAGAAAATGCGTTGTTGGAAGCTGTCTTGAAAAGTATAGGTAACAAGAAGGTGACTTTGTATGAAATGCAAGGATTCGATCATGGTCAGGTACTCGGCCCGGCATGTTATCTGATTGCAGATTATGTGAAGAGATTCAAATAATGTAGTTATAAATAAGAATAGATTGGAAGATGAAAACACGCAGTGATGCTTTTCAGTTTGAGAAAGAATTGGATTGGGAGAAACCGGCTCCGGGAATCCGCCGCCAGATAATGGGGTATGACGGGCAACTGATGATGGTGAAAGTGGAATTTGAGAAAGGTGCCGTCGGTTCTATGCACCAACATTATCATAGCCAGGCTACTTATGTTGCAAGCGGTAAGTTTGAATTGACCATTGGCGATCGGAAAGAAATTCTTTCTACAGGTGACGGTTATTATGTGGAACCTGACCAGCCTCATGGATGTGTTTGCCTGGAAGCAGGTGTATTGATTGATACATTCAGCCCTATGAGAGCTGATTTCTTAATATAATATCTGGTAGGAAGTCAGATATATGTGGTATGAATTTACCACATATATGGTATTTACCCTGAACAGAATCCGCACTATCTTTGTCATATATTAAAACAAGAGAAATTTAAAACAGATATATATGGAAAAGATAGCAAGAAAATTGACGGATTTGGTAGGTAACACTCCGTTATTGGAACTTAGTAACTATAATACAAGTAACGACCTGAAAGCTCGTCTGATTGTAAAGATTGAATCTTTCAATCCGGCAGGAAGCGTGAAGGACCGCATAGCATTGGCTATGATTGAGGATGCAGAAACGAAAGGAATTTTGCATCCCGGAGCAACTATCATTGAACCGACCAGCGGGAATACTGGTGTGGGATTGGCTTTTGTTTCAGCTGCTAAAGGCTATAAACTGATTCTGACGATGCCCGATACCATGAGTATCGAACGGCGTAATCTTCTGAAAGCTTTAGGGGCGGAATTAGTATTGACTCCTGGTGCGGATGGTATGAAAGGAGCCATTGCCAAAGCTGAAGAACTGAAGGCGGTCACTCCGGGAGCTGTCATTTTACAACAATTTGAGAATCCTGCTAACCCTGCCATGCATTTACGGACTACCGGTCTGGAAATATGGAGAGATACCGAGGGGAAAGTCGATATCTTTGTGGCCGGAGTAGGTACTGGCGGGACAGTTAGCGGTGTAGGTGAAGCGCTGAAGATGCGTGATCCGAGTATAAAGATCGTGGCAGTAGAACCTTCTGATTCTCCGGTACTCTCGGGAGGAAAACCAGGTCCGCATAAGATTCAGGGAATCGGTGCAGGGTTTGTTCCTAAAACGTACAAGGCTTCTATCGTAGATGAGATTATTCAGGTGCAGAATGACGATGCCATTCGTACGAGTCGTGAATTAGCCAAACAGGAAGGTTTGTTGGTAGGCATATCTTCAGGAGCGGCTGTATATGCTGCTACGGAACTGGCGAAGCGACCGGAAAATGCCGGGAAAATGATTGTTGCATTATTACCCGATACAGGCGAACGTTATTTATCTACCATTTTGTATGCTTTTGAGGAATATCCTTTGTAATAATGCCGCTTTCCTCCAGATAAAAACAACCGCTCCTTTGGACTCAAACGATTGTCTTTTTGTTGTAGACATACGGTCGTTTGGATCAAGAGGAGCGGTTGTTTAAGTTTGGTTGAACAGCCGTTTGAGGCTGTTCAGCCGGTTAGATGATAATTTGAGTTCACCACAAAGTAACGCAGTGTCTCATAGAGTTATTGTCGGGAGTGTATGCATTAATAATGCGCATTTATTTATAAATACCTACTTATAAATGCTTACTTATAAGTAATAGTCACTACTTGATTTCCGCATTGCATACGGAAATCTCCTTGTTCCAGTACCCATTGCCCGTCGGAATTGACAAAAGCCAAGTCGCTGCCTTTGATGGATAGAGTGACAGTTTGGGTTTCGCCCGGTTGCAGTTCCACCTTTTTGAAGGCTCGTAACCGGCGGTTTTCGGGAGTAAGCGAAGCCACAAGATCACTGCTGAATAGCATGACAACTTCTTTTCCGGCATATTTACCGGTATTGGTTACGTCTATGGAAAAGTGCAAATCATCTCCTGCGGTAAACGAAGATTTGTCCGTTTGGAAGTTGCTGTATTCGAAAGTGGTGTAGCTCAATCCGTATCCGAAAGGCCATTGAACGGAGACTACCGCATTGTAGTCGTAAGCTCCTTCCATTTTGTCCATCTCTTCACTCACCCGATAATCGTAGGTAGTCAGTGCTGCCTCGTGTCGCGGATATGTGTAAGGCATCTTGGCACTGGGGTTCACGTCTCCTGCCAGAATGTTCGCTAATGCATCACCACCATAGTTTCCGGGTAATAGAATGTCAATAACAGCATCAGCCAATGGCTCCAACTCGTTGATAATGCGGGGACGACCCTCATTGAGTATCAGGATGATCGGTTTTCCCGTAGTGGCAAGTGCCTTTACCAGTTTGCTTTGGTTGGCAGAGATGGCAAGCTCGGAAAGATTACCGGGTGTTTCGCAATATGAATTCTCACCGATGCAGGCGATAATAATATCCACGTTGCGGGCGGCGGCCACAGCTTTCTCAATTTCCGGCTCATTTTCTTCCATGTAAGCACCTTCGGGTTTGTAGGTTACGCCCTGTTCCAGACGGACATGATCGGCTCCGAATTTGTTGCAGATTGCTTCGTAAATGGTGTTATATTTGTCGGCAAATCTGTCGGTTAGATGTCCTTGCCATGAATAGCTCCAACCGCCGTTCAAGCAACGCATAGAGTTGGCGTTCGGACCGGTTACCAGTAGCTTTTTCCCTTGAGGAAGCGGAAGAATATTATCTTTATTTTTTAGCAATACTTCCGATTCTTCAGCTGCATGAAGTGCGATAAGTGCATGCTCCTTGCTGCCGAAGAGAGGATAATCTTTCAATAAAGTGTTCGGATGATCGAACAGACCCAGACGGAATTTAAGTCTAAGCACCCGGCGGACGGCATCGTCAATACGGCTCATGGGTATTTTCTTCTCTTGCACTAACTCTTTTAGTAGTGTACAATAATTGAGATCATACGGTTCCATAGCCATGTCTATACCTGCATTGATTGCCATTTCGATGGCTTCTTTCTTGTTTGCTGCCACATGTTCGCGGGTATAAAGATTGTTGATGTCCGCCCAGTCGGTGATTAACATTCCGTCCCATCCTAAGTCTTCTTTCAGCCATTGTGTAAGGAGTTCGCGGTCGGCGTGCACAGGCTTTCCGTTGATGGAACCACTGTTGACCATTATAGTCAGTGCACCTGCTTCCACACAAGCCTTGAACGGTGCAAAACATTTTTCACGCAGTTCGGAAACAGATATATAAGCCGGTGTGCGGTCCTTGCCGGTACGTGGCATGCTGTATCCCATGTAATGTTTCACGGAGGTGGCGATTCGGTCGGTGGGAATATGGTTAGGATCATCTCCTTGGAAGCCTCGGACAGCAGTGCTGCCCATAATGGCATTGACTAAACAGTCTTCTCCATAATTTTCCCATACACGCGGCCAACGGGGATCACGTGCCATATCGACAGTGGGGGAGTATGTCCAGGGACAATTGCTAGCCCTTGTTTCATAAGCCGTTACACGTGCCGCTTCGTAGGTCAAATCCGGATTGAAGGCAGCACCCATATTGATATTTTGAGGAAAGAGCGTGCCGCCCAATGTATAGGTAGTACCATGATTCTGATCCAGGCCGTAGATACATGGAATACCAATCTCCGCCATCGACAGTTCTTGTATTCGACCGATAATCTCGTTCCACTTTTCAGGGCTTTGTGCTACCGGGCCGGGAGCATTGAGAAACGAACCTACCTTGTATTCAGCAATCGCTTTGTGGAGTTTTGCCTCGTCCAATTGGAATTCTCCATTTATCGTCTCTCCTAATACATCAATAGCAAGCTCGGTCATTTGCCCTATCTTGGCGTCAAGGTCCATCTCTGATAGAAGCTTTTCCACTTGTTGTTCTATTTTAGCGTCTTCAGGAATGGCAGTGGGAACTGCCTGTTTGGAACAGGCAGTCATTGCGATAGATGCGGTCATTAATATAATATTTCTTAGTTTCATTATGATTTGTTTTTAAGTAGCATCGTTTATGTAATCTGTCATTCAGAGGGCTTTAACCCGAAGAATGACAGATACTTATGGTATGAATGATTTTTAAACTTACTTAGGAACATTATTTCACAGTTACCAAATCTACATAATAGCCATGTCCTACACATAAGAATCCGGCTTCAGCTTGAATCTTATTCAACATGTCTTGTGTTAGTATCAGTGTATATTCACCGTTTTCCGTAAATTCCATCTCACCCGCCAAGCCTGTCCAATAGCCTGTGGCAAGCTGCATTTTATGATATTCGGCAGTAGGTTCTATGGAGTAGACTACTTTCAGTGTCGACCCGGCTGTGATACCGGCAAATACATCCATTGGAATCAAACCAAAAGTTTTGTTGGGGTCACCGTCCGGCTTATCCCACGAAACGTAATGGTGTCCTGCCCAAAGCGTTATTTCGGTAGATACGGTCACAGTCTGTTCGGTAGTCGTAATATTATCGTTCAAGAACTGCACAGCCTCTCCGCTACGGGTTTTGCCTGTCAGCGTATAGCTTCCATCAGACAAATCCGGACAAGTCAGCGTAACTTCCGTAGAAGATTGATTGCTGAATTGAGACACCGTCTGTCCGCCGATAGTTAGAGAAGCGATGTTTTCAAGATTGATACCGAAAATGGTCCAGTCCACGTTGGCAGTAGCCCGGTTAGCACCCGAAATGACAAGGGAAGCATTGGTTACTTTCACCATGTCGGCTCCATATTGATTGCCGTCGGCATCTTGCAGAACGATGCGGTAATCGCCTTCGCTTACGCCTGTCGGAATGGTGTATTCCAGATAATTCTCGTCTGCCGATTCAGCATAAGTGGGATCGGTGATCGTGTTTCCTCCCAAGAGGATGGCTGTTACGTTCTGTAAATTACTGCCATATAAACGGGCAGTCTTACCGGGAGATACAATTCTCTCAAAGGCTACTTCTTTAGATTGAGGGTCATCAGCCAACGGATTGACCACCACCAATCCTTCACGGGAAGTCTTCTTCCCTTTCACAGTTTCCACTTCTATTTTCAAATTATACGTACCGGCTTTCAGACTACGGTTGATTTCTTTGTCGGAGTCGGTACCCGATTCTACTTCCTGCCCATCAATGAACCAGGTTACTGTGGTGTAATCTTTCGGAGTCACGGTCAGCGCGATGGATAAGTTCGCATCCCGGCTGATGTTGGCGAATGTAGCCAATTGACCGTTCGTTCTGTCAGGAAATACCGGGGCAAGGATATGCGGATCATCATTTTCTGTCACCGTAGCGAACGGTTCTTCCTCGGTGCATGCAGTAAATGTGGAGCCTACAGCGAGTAGGGCAAATAGTGCAATATATATCTTTTTCATAATGGATGATTGTTTAATAGTTAGTTTTCAGTATCCCACCACAGAAGGCTGTGCCAATTGTCTGTTCCTCCCATGCGCTCGATGGCTTCATTGTAGCTTTTCTTATTATAGGAAGATTCCAATACAGGATAGCAGAGACGTACCGGAATTTCCGTTCCACCGGTGAGGTATTGTCCGAACCCATATTCTGCCGGTGATTTCAACTTCGGATAACCGGAACGACGCACGTTTGCCCAACATTCGGCAGGATTGGTGAAGTGAAGAATCCAGGCCTGTGTATTGATAGCTTCAAGTTTCTGATTGTCCGTATGTCCGAACGCCCCTTTATCTTGAATGAATGCATCAAACTCTGCATCAGTAGTAGCTGTGCAACCGTAATTGTTTGTCAGGAAATCCATAGCCGCACGCACTCCTTGTTTGTAAAGATCTTCTGCCAAAGCACTGCCAACGTTCCATTTTTTCACAGTAGCTTCTGCCATCAGGAACTTCACTTCTGCAGAGGTCATCACTACGCCCGGATTGTCGCTTTTTAGGAAATTATTGGCAAGTTTGGGTTCCACTTCACGAGCCATGGTTGCTGTAACAGAAGGGTTGTTAACGGCTAATTCCGCACAAATATCGCTGTCGTATCCTGTAGGCCATGGCTCCCACGAGTAGGCACCCGGGTCGCGCGGACTGAAATCAATCCCTTTTTCAATCATCTCCTGGGTGATGTCGACACGATTGTCGGGACTGGTGGCACTCATCAGCCCGTCATAATAACAACGGGAAATTTTGAATGTACGAGGGTCACCGGAATTGTATAACTGATTAAAGAAAGTGGAGCAGAGGTAACTTGGATTATTAGCGGGGTCGTTGCCGAACAACAACTGTGACAATGAATTTCCGCGATAATCAGAGTAAGCTTCTTGTCCGAAACTAAATGCGATTGTCATGTATTTGATGAGCGCATCGCTTGAGGCGTCCGTTATCACACCCCCATTGGCAGCCAAAGCGTTTTCAAATTCCGTTTGTGCCTTTGTAGGATTGACATTGGAGATTCGCATGGCAAAACGTAGGCGAAGCGAGTTTGCCAGTTGTTGCCATTTAGTTACATCACCGGCATAGATGAGGTCACCTGTCACTTTATCTTTGGTCGGATCGATTTTATTGACGGCATCTTCCAGCTCCAGAAAGAAAGCGTTGTAAATATCTTCCTGTTTGTCATACTTCGGATTGAACTTTCCTTCGAGGAATCCCAGGCCGGCCTCACTGAAAGGAGCGTCTCCGTAAGTGTCGGTGATGATAGACATAAGATAAACCCGATAAATGCGGAGCACAGAGTTGATGTTCACTTTCTCTGCATCTTCGGCTGTGCGATATTGAGCATCAATGATATTCTTCAGGGATTGAGTGTAGAACGATGTCCAGATGCGGCTCATTTCATTATTGTCTAGCGTATGGCGTCCGCCGTAGTTGGTGGTGTTCCAACATCCCATCAGTTGTTGGGTGAATGCATAATGGTAGTTACGGTAGATTTCCATCATACTAAGGTCTCCGTACGTTTGCAGTTGGGCAGTGGTGAGCTGCGCATTCGGGTCGATGGTAGCGGCCTTGGAAGGGTCAGTATTCATGTTTTCCATGTATTCATCGCTGCAAGAAGCGAAAAACAGGGCACATGCCATCGTGATGATTGTGATGTATTTAGATTGTCTCATGATATATCTTTTTAGAATTTCACATTTACATTAAAACCATAGCTTCTGCGTGAAGGCAACGAACCGTATTCAAGTCCCATACCGGTGGTATTGTTGTAGTTGGAATCCGGGTCGATATTCGGGATATTCTTCCATACGATGAACGGATTGCGGGCAACGAACGAAACGGTCAGTCCGCTTACTACATTCTTCAGCCAGGATTTGGGCACATTGTAACTCAACGTCAGTTCACGGCATTTCACGTATGAGTTGTCGTAAATAAACATAGAAGGTGCATTACGGCAAACGCTCATCCAGTAGTCTTCCGGATTGATGTAGATGTCGTTGGGGCGATACGTTCCATCACCGTTGTCGATGACACCCGGAGCAACGAATCCGCCTGTCGGCTTCCAGTTATCGGCTCCTTTCGCAATGCCGGCTGCCAATCTTTCTTCTTCCGAGCGATACCAGGCGTCGCGTCCTGCCAATGTCTCCGGACTTTTACCCGATTCGTAAGCAGCACGGGCAGACATAGAATAGAGGTCGGCGCCTACTTTCACATCGAATACCGCTACCAGCGAAAGATTCTTGTAGGTAAAGTTGGTGAGTAATCCACCTGTCCAGTCCCAAGAGGCATTACCCAATACGTGGTTGCTCTTGTCATATTGCGGCAGACCGGTTTGCGGGTCAATCAAAATATCTCCCTTTTTGTTCCGTTGGAAGTCCGGGCCTACAATAGAACCAAAGTTCTCGCCTACCTTAGCGGCTACCTGAACGTCGAGCCAACTTGCCTTTTCCAGTTCAAACATATCCGATTCGCCATCCAGTTCTTTTACTTTGTTGCTGTTCTTGGAGAAGTTCAGATTAATGTCCCAGGAAAAATCGCGTGTTTGAATCGGTCGTGTGCTAAGGGCAATCTCAATACCTTTGTTTTCTATCTTGCCGGCATTAATCAAGCGATAGTTGTAACCGGTTGTCCAGGAACTTGCCATTCCCATAATCTGGTTTTTACTGATTTGAGAATAGTAGGTGAAATCCAGTCCGATACGGTTCTTCAGGAATTTCAATTCCAATCCCATTTCCACGGAGTTTGTTTTGGTTGGTTTCAAGTCTTTGTTGGGGATGGTTCCGTTATCGATATATCCGATGGTATATCCGGGATAAGCATATTTGGATTTCGTATAGACGAGTCCCAATTGGTAAGGATCGGTATCGCTACCTACTTGCGCCCATGACATACGCACCTTTCCGTAAGGCAGGAGATCGCCCAGTTTTGTCAGCTCGGAGAATACAAAGCTACCGGAGAAAGAAGGATACATATACATGTTGTTGCCAGTGGGAAGGGTAGACGATTGGTCGCCACGTAACGTAGCATCGAGGTAAAGCATGTGTTTCCATCCCACATTCACTGCTCCGTAAACCGAATTAATCTGCTTGCGGTAACTGCCGGGCACTACACTGATCTCGTTGAAACTCGTCAATGAAGGGACATCGCGTATCTTCATGTCTTGAGCGGTGGTAACGGTGGTCTGGTTGTTCACCTTATATACATTACCGCCTAACGTAGCGTTGAAATCGAAATCACCCCAATGGTTGTTGTAGAGAGCCAACACTTCAAAGTTGTACATGCGGTTGCGGAAAGCACTGTTTTGAAGTCTTCCGGCTTCGAATCCGGGAGTGGTAGGCGCTTTGTAATCATCGAACGTGAACCAGTTGAGTTCGGCACCCAGCGTCGCCTGAAGTTTCAGATGTGGGTCGATGTTCCATACGGCCTTGCCGTTCATGCGGAACAAGTCTTTCTTGGATTTATTGAAGTTCTTATAGATATCCCAGTACGGATTCACGTTGTAGGGATCCATGCCGTTCCAGTTGGAATATTCGCCGTCGGCAGTCTGATAGGTTTGCAACCATTCCTGGTCGTAGGTGGTGGCAAGGGTCATCAGGTTTTTACCGATATTGGACTTGCTGTCGCCCAGTGCCGGACGGTTCTTCACGTCTTCCCGTGTATAGTTGACGCTGAAATCCAGGTCTACCTTTCCTGCAGACGTATTGGCGCGCAGGTTGAAAATGTCACGGCTCATGTGCGTCTGGGGAACAATGTCTTTATTGCGCATATCCGTATAGGTAAAGCGAATTCCGGTTTTTCCGCTGTTCACACCTATGATGGCGGAGTTGGTGGCGGTGATACCCGTGCGGAAGAAGTTGGACGTATTGTCGGGGACAATGAGGAAAGGACGTTCCACGCCGTCGAAATACTTCAGCATGTTTGAACCGTCCGCCTTGGGTCCCCAACTTTTGTTTGTGTTGGATATGGCGTCATAACTATAAGTGCCGTTGCTTCCCATACCATATATTTGTTGCACTTCGTCCCATTTGGCAAGTTGGGTGTCGAAAGTTAGTGTTCCGTTATATTCCACGCTGACTTTATCCTTGTTGGCGCGCTTGGTTGTAATCAAAATAACACCGTGGCTGGCACGGCTACCATAAAGTGCGGACGCTGCAGGACCTTTCAATACCGACATGTTTTCCACGTCATCGGCATTGATGCTCGAAATACCGTCGCCCAAGTCGAAGCCGCCGTTCGTACCGGCACTGCCGAAATTGGTATTGTCCAAAGGTACACCGTCCACTACATAAAGAGGCTGGTTGTTTCCGGTCATTTCGGTACTGCCTCGCAGAATAACACGCGTAGAACCGGAAGGACCACCGGCAGTCTGGCTGACTACCAAGCCCGGCACACGTCCTGCCATGGAGTTGATGAGATTCGTTTCTTTGGCTTTGGTCAAGGCTTCACCTTTCACTTCATCAATGCCGTAGCCCAACGCTTTGCGCTCTCTCTTGATGCCAAGGGCGGTAACTACCACTTCATCCAATGCTTTGGCATCCTCTTTTAAGGTGATGTTCAAAGGACCTCTTCCCGCTTTTACTTCCTCGGATTTATAACCCACGTAGCTGACAACGAGCGTAGCTCCCGCTTTTACATTCAAACTGAAATTTCCATCCAGATCGGTAATCGTTCCGTTGGCAGTTCCTTTCTCCACTACGGAAGCCCCAATGATAGGGCCTGTGGCATCGCTCACTTTTCCGGTTACCTTGTTGCTTTGTTGTTGAATAGCCTGGGAACTTGGTTCCGTTGCTGCATACACTTGCTGGAAACTTCCCGCCATCCAAAGGGCGAGTGTTCCGCAAAACAGTAGATACTTACATTTTTCCATATTCATAGCATGTATATTTAAGATTCCTATAATATTTTCACCCAGTCGATGTACATATTCACTTTCTGACCGTCTTTCAGGCCCGTCAGTTTATGAATGTCGGTAATCCCTGTAAACGCACCTCCCACGGCGAGGTTGAACAGGATGTAGAAGTTGTCATGAAAGTATGTGTTCGAGCTAATGTCGAACGTATGAAACTTGACGTTGTCAATGGATATTGTCAGGTTGTTTTCATCCCAATCCAGGGAGTAGGTGTGATAATTGCCGTCTTGTAGGCTGTTGGCAACATTGGCTTTGTAGTATTGCTGTTCGTGAGCCGCTGCGCTGGGGCCATAGTGAATGGCGGTGTTCACTTGTTTTTCCGAATCGCCCGCAGCCATTCCGCTCTGTTCTCCCATTTCCATAATATCAATCTCCCCGCATGCCGGCCACTGTTTGTCGTTGTCTCCCATCATCCAGAAAGCAGGCCATAGTCCGCCGTTAGTCTTGGGAAGCTTGATGCTTGCTTCTATCTTGCGATACTTGAAACTCTTTTTTCCTTTTGAATTGATCCTGCCTGAATAGATTTTATTCCCTTTGCGTTCGGCGGTAAGAATCAGAACCGATTTATCCCCGTCTTTGCCTACCGATACATGAGCGGCATCGTATGCCTGTAGCTCTTGATTGGTCCAGCCGGGTTCATGAGTTTCTTTCGTCCATACTTTTTCGTCGAAAAAGTTGAAATCGTCTTTAAAAAGAATGTCTTGTGGATTTTCTTCCGGTTCCGTTCCAACCGAATCCGACGAACAGGATTGTTGCGCGAAGCAAACAGATAAAAATAGGAATAGTGCTACTTTTTTCATCGTTTTAGCATTTTAAAGGTTAAACGTAATATGTGCTTTATACTTGTAAAGCTTGGTGCAAAGATGCTAATATCCGGCTGAAATGATGGTCAGATTGCTGACATATTAGGTTTGATTGCTGACAAATCTGCTGATTTTTATCGAACGGACGTTATCTTACCCATTCTTTTTCGGAGATTGTTTCTGTACGGAATGATCCCAAGATACTATTGCTGACAATAACTCGTCAATATGCAGCTTTTATTTCTTTCTCTTGCTTATATTATTTTTTCAATTGCCTAAGGAGTTTTCGTTTGACAGTTGTTGAACGAACGCTTGACATATGTTGAACTATCGCTTGACTATAGTCAAACGAAAACTCCTTAGGCAATGAAATAACTATCAATAGGTAAACGATTGCTTAAAAATAACTAATAAAATCATTAGTGGCAATTGATTCCAAACCATGCGGTTTTTAGTTAGGAATTTAATTCAGACATAAGAACATAAGAACAAAAAATAAAATAGCCGTTCAATAAGCAACAGAAATAATTTTCAAAGCGCAGCATTTATGTTCTTTTGTTCTTATGTCTAAAAACAAATGATCGTTTAGCTCATTTCTATACCTTTAATACTTGTCTATTTACCACTATATTTACTCGGTTGCATCCCGAATTGTTTCTTGAACAATGAACTGAAATACTTCGTGTTGATGAATCCGGTTTCGGCGGCGACATCGGTTACGCTTTTACCTTCTTTCAGCAGCTCGGCAGCTTTTTGTAGCCGGATGATACGGATAAACTCTTGCGGTCCTTTTCCCGTCAGTGATTTAAGGCGACTGTAGAATAGTGTCCGGCTCATTGCCATTTCATGGCACAAGAGATTGATGTTGAAATCGGGTTCATCCAAATGTTCAAGAACAAACCGGGTAGCTTGCATGATAAACCGGCGGTCGCCCTCGGCCATTGTTTCGCTTGCTGTCGTTACGTTTTTGTTGTCGATACTTTCATTGTTTTCATTGCTTTCATTGTCGTCACGTTTGCCGCCCGCCTCTACTTGAGCGATGGCTTGCCGCATGAAAAACTGCCGTTGCCTGTTTCGATTGTCAATCAATCCTTGTACTTTCAATTTCAGTATCTCTGTACTGAATGGTTTGGGGATGTAATCATCCGCGCCTTTCTTCAATCCTTCCACTATTGCTTCGTGGTTAGCCTTTGCCGTCAGCAGAACGACGGGAATACCTGATGTGTCAGGATTTTCCTTGACCATTCTGCAAAGCTCGTCACCCCGTATGCCGGGCATCATGACGTCGGAGAGGATGATATCTGGATATTCATTGGCGAGACAGGCGATAGCTTCGTGTCCGTCGGCAACATCAATCACCCGATAGAGGTGTTCAAAGGTCTGGCGGAGGTAGTGACGGAGAGTTTCGTGGTCTTCTACAATGAGCAATGTATTCCGGTCGTCCGGATCTTTCATTTTATCCGTTTCGGGGCTGTTATTATCCGATGTGCCGGCAAGGTGTTCGAGGGATGATTCGTGCGACACGGGTTCGGCTACGGTGGTGGTTCGCGGCAATGTTACGATGAAAGTAGTTCCCTTGCCCTCCTCGGAACAGAAAGTGATTTTTCCATGCAGCATCTTTACAATGCGTTGCACCTGCAACAGTCCGAATCCAGTTCCTTCTTCCTGTGACTGCCGGGCATTCTCGGCTCTGTAAATATCGGAGAAGATATGCTTCTTCGCTTTCTTCGGTATGCCTATTCCGTTATCTTTCAACGAAAGGATGGCTTTGCGTTTTGTGGCTTTCAAATCCAGACTGATTTCTCCCTGGGGCATGGTGTATTTGCAGGCATTGGAAAGAAGATTGTCGAGTAACATCTCTATCAGGTGTTTGTCGGCTGAAACGAAAATGGATTCGTCGGGTTGGGTCAGATTCAGTGTCAACTGCTTCTTCTCGCAAAAAGACCGGAAGACGGAGACTTCTTTCAGCAAAACTTCATTCAGACAAAGCGGAACCGATGAAGAGGATGGTTTGTGGGCGTCTACCTTTTCAAATTCGAGTAACTGTGTGATGAGCGAATGGAGTTTCCGGGTACTTTCATGGGCCAGATTCAGGTAATAACGGGCTTTGTCCGAGAGATCTTGTTCTCGGTTCAAATCCTCCAGAGGTGCCATGATAAGCGTCACCGGCGTGCGAATGTCGTGTGCCGTGTCGATGAAGAAACGTATTTTGTCTTCGTCGTATTTCTTTTGGAGCTGGTTGCTCTTATAGCGCAGGATGAAATAGAAAACGAAGCCTATTATAAATAGGTAAATAGCCCAAGCCCACCACGAGTTCCACCATGGCTGGTTCACTTTCACTTCTAAGGTGCTTTCGGAGATAGTCTTTCCGTCGCTGCGCCGCAGGCTGCGCACCTTAAAAAGATAAGTGCCCGGCGATACCTTGGTGTAGGATGCCTTGCCCTCGGCAGACGGTTTGCTCCAGTCATTGTCATACCCCTCTAAAATATGCTGATAGACAATATCGCGCTGGAAACGATAGTTGATAGATTCAAAAGAAACGGTAAACGAGTTGTATTTATAGCCGAGCCGTACTGCACGGTCGGCAAGCATATCATGAATGGCAGGTTTTAACGATTCTTCTTCCTGGACGTTTTGATAATCAACCGTCAGCCCTGTGAAACGCAGGAGCGTCCAGTAGTCTACGGTTGAGATGTCGAGTGGCATGATAAAGACAGCGCCATCCGTGCTGCCATACACGAACTCGCCGTTCATCAACCGGGCAAATGAGGATTTGTTATATTCCTTGTCTATATTGCCCGCATAGTTGAGGTTCGACACGCGCAGGCTGTCTATCAAGGCAATTCCTTTTCCGGTGCTGACCCACAAGCGTTTCTTGTCGTCTCGCTGCAAACTATATATATCGTTGGACGGCAATCCCTCTTGAACAGTGAAAGTCTTTACCGTCCGGTTTTTCATATCATATAGATTCAATCCTCCCCCTTCGGTTCCCAGCCACACGGTTCCGTCGTCATTGAACAGCATAGAGATGATATAAGCACTGACATTCTGATTGTGAAATTCCTGGGAATTGGCATAGTGCTGTATATTCCCTGTATGTTTGTCCACCAGGAAAAAACCGTTGACGGTAGCCACCGCTACCCGGTTTCGGTCGATAGGTTCAATGGATTGTACCCAATTCACGTCGAAAGACCGTCTGCTGCCTTTTTCTTTTTCAAACATGATCAGGCATCCGTCCAGACCTCCTATCCATAAGTCTCCCTCCATGTCTTGTCTGACGGAGAAAATATAATTGGTGGTCAATTGCCCTTGTTGCTTGGTGAGATGGCGTAATACGCGTCCGTTGTTATCCAATAGATACACTCCGTCTCCGTACGTTCCTACCCATACGTTCCCATTTCCGGATGTGCAAAGAGAAATGGTTACGATTTCTTTCAGCACGTGTTTCCAGGTGCCTGACAGGGTGTTTCGGATGCTGATTCCATCATCAGTAGCGAACCATTGGTTACCATCCGGGTTTTCTTCGATATCATTTACGTTGTTGCTGATGAGAGAATGGGTATTTCCCTTTTCGTGTGCTAATATCGAAATGGGATGTTTCAGCAGGATAGCCACGGATACACCTCCCGTATAACTACCTATCCAGATGTTGCCCTGGTCGTCTCTGGTTACGGCATATACGCCGTTTCCGCGCAGGTAAGTATCTGTGTCATCTTTGGTATTCATCAGTAAACGGGCTTTCTTAGTGTCCTTGTCTATCGCATACACACCGCCACCGTCCACGCCTATGAGTATGGTATGTACATCATAGTCTGTAATTGCCCGTATCGGATGAAGGAACGTGCTCCCTTGTCCCTCCAGCGCAAGCACTTTGGAAGTGTCGAGGTTCATCACAGACAAACCGCTGCCAAATGTGCCTATCCAGAGTTCTTTTTTCGGTTTGTCGCAGAACAATGTTTGTACATTCCACCCTTCCAGCAGCTGGCGTTTCCTATCCGGCAGGGCGTGTGACAGTTGCCAGACTCCGTTAGAAGTGCCCACAAAAAGCGACTCGCCGGCAAATGCGATGTCGTTGACATATTGTCCTTTCAGCACGGCAACTATACGATGGTCCGCTTCTTGCTTGTATAGTCCTTTATCCGCCCCCATCCACCAGGTTCCGTCACTATCCAAACAGAGTTTGTTCAAGATGACTTCTTCCTGAATCAATTGTCCCAGGTGGAGGACTTGTTCAAAATGATCCAGGATGGTGGAATATCGGTAGATTCGTCCGGTGTGGTCGTAGGCGAACAGTCCTTGTTGTGCGTCGTACAATAAGTAAAGCCTGCGTCCGGCAAGATCACCATAATAGAAACTGCCCGGCAAATCATAGTTCTTTACCGTATGACCGTTGTATCTGTCTATTCCGGTTTTTGTAGCAATCCACATAGCACCGTCTCCATCCTCGACAATCGAAAAAACGCGTTGACTACTAAGGCCTTCTGCATAGCCTACATGCCTGACATCGAACATCCGGTTGGTCAGTTCGGCTTTGACAGCCATATTTATCATTAGTAGTAAGGTGATAACAAGATTAAAACGAACCATATTCTTTTAATTGTTGACATTACAAAGATAAAGTTTCTTTAGAAAATCCCAACAGAATAGGGGTGTGAAATTAGAAGGAATATTCAGTAAATGTTCCTATGTAAAGTCAATCAGGAAATCAACAAGATTTATATTTCCGGGAATGGCAAGTTTCTTTCTTATTCGGTAACGGGCTGTTTCTACTCCACGGATAGTAAGATTGGTGAATTGCGCAATATCTTTGGTTGACATCCTCCCCTTTTACAGTGAACCGACGAATACGCTCTGTATAAATAGGGCTATTGATAAGTTTCATCTTTTTATAGTTATAGTTGATATACAAAACAGATATGGCAGTTTTATTAAGCATAACTTATAAAGATGCCAGTTTTATTTGTGTTATTAAGTATAACTTATAACTCTATCCTAGTTGACGAAAGAGAAATAAAAAGAATGTGAGGTGGCCTAAATAGTAAGAGGCTGCCTCACATTGCTTTTAGTGACTGTCTTGGATTTATTTATTGGACCTCAAAACTCCCCTTCAGCCGTATGTCCTGTGAAGAAGCTCCCACCATAACCGAGAAACTTCCCGGCTCTACTGTAAACTGATTATTCTTGTCCCATAATCCCAAGTCTTGAGGCGTAAGGGTAAAGTTGACCGTTTGTTCTTCTCCCGGTTGTAAGTGAATACGTTCAAAACCACGCAATACTTTATCGTAGGTGGTAACGCTGCTGAAATCATCCCGGATATAAAGCTGGACTACTTCATCCCCTGCTTTCTTTCCTGTATTCTTTACAGTACATGAAAGAGTGATATTTTCCTGCGGACCGATCACAGGTTTAGATATTTTCAAGTCTGAATATCCGAAGGTCGTATAGCTTAAACCATATCCGAAAGGATAAAGTACACCGTCTACACGGACTTTTCCTTTGGAGTCAGAGCCCGGCTTGAATGGGAATGCAAAAGGAATCTGTCCCACTGATTTCGGGAAAGTGACAGCCAGACGTCCTCCCGGATTATAGTCTCCGAAAAGAACTTTAGCGATGGCATCCCCCATAAATTCTCCGGGGAACCAGGCATGGATGATGGCAGGAACGTATTTGTTTGCCCAGTTGATAGTTGCTGCCCTTCCGTCTACCATCACTAGAACGACTGGTTTGCCTGTTGCATAAACCGCTTCCAATAATTGCTGTTGACGTCCGCAGAGGTCAAGATTGGTACGTGAAAATTCTTCCCGAACTGTCTTCTCATTTCCACCCAGTACAAGGATAGCGATATCCGAAGCCTTTGCTAATTCTACCGCTTCATGAATCATCGCCTGCTCTTGTGTATCTAATGGAACATTGTACAGTTCGCTCTCCGGGAAATACTTATCAATAATATCACAGCCTTTAGCATAGCGAACTTCCGAGTTAGGCAGATATTCTTTGATTCCCTGATATACAGTCTTAATAGACGCATTGGCGGGACCATATCTGCAAGTCAGTTCCTTCACTTCTTCCGCATTTGGACCAATCACAGCTATTTTTTTGAAGTTCTTGGATAACGGAAGTATCTGATTCTCATTCTTCAAAAGAACGACAGACTCCAAGGCGGCTTTCATAGATACTGTTTTATGAGCGTCATTGTGTACGACTGTCTCTGGACGACGGTCATCACCGGGATACGGATTATCAAAAAGTCCCATCATAAACTTGACACGGAGAATTTCACCGACACGTTGATCGAGCGTATGCAAAGAAACTTTGCCTTCGTTGATAGCACGACGCAACGGGAGAATGAAATCTTGTGGCGGAGTAAAGTTAGTACGGATATTCAATCCTGCATTGACCACTTGTGCCGCCATCTCTTCTTCAGTCGGGGTGATACGATGTTTGGTGTGCAGAAACTCTACCGCCTCACTATCCGATACTACATATCCCTTGAATCCCCATTGTTGACGCAAAATCTCCGTGAGGAAATGATAACTTCCGGAAATAGGCTCCCCATCATAATCATTATACGAACTCATCACTCCTAGAGCACCCGCTTCCTGAATACCTTTACGGAAAGGTTCCAGATAAAGAGTCTTCATCTCACGTGGAGCCACGTGCGGATCAGTACGCGTACCGCCGTCACGTCCACCAACCGGAATACTGTAAACGGCAAAATGTTTGGGAGTAGCAACGATACCTTCATTTTGCAGACCGAGAATCATCTGTTTTCCCAATTCGCCCACCAGATAAGGATCTTCCCCATAACTTTCCACCACACGTCCCCAGCGAGGATCTTGTGCTATATCCAGAATAGGAGAATAAATATTGGTATATCCCAATGCTTTTGCCTCATCTGCAGTGACTTTCGCAATTTCCCGGATCAGTTTTTTGTTCCACGTGGCACCTTGCCCGCATTGAGCGGGAAACATGGTAGCCCGGTCGTGACATAATCCGCGTATTCCTTCATTGGTAAAGTCCACCGGAATACCCAGTCGTGTCTGTTCCACAAACCAGCGTTGAATGGTGTGTCGGTTCTTTACGCTGTTGGCATACGGATAAGAGATTTCAGAACCGAATTTACCCAGTCCGTTTGCCTGCTCATCAATATTTCCTATACCGTCCTTCCAGATTTCTGCTGACCATCCGGCAGTAGGCCATGCATCTTTCAATACCCGTCCCGAACCGTAGAGAGTAGCCATCTGACAGGTTTTCTCTTCCAGTGTCATTTGCGAAAGCAAATCCGCGATGCGGGCTTCGATAGGAGCGGAGGGATCTTCGTATACATCCTTTATACCGTTTTTATTGAAGTCGATCCAGGTCTTTTTGTATATGTCCTTTGAGTTGTTGCCGGATTTGTTATCAGTAGGTTTGTTGTTTGCCGAGATACTTCCGGAGTAGATACTTCCGGCAGATACTAACAGGGCGAGACATAGCAGTTTCTTCATAATCTATTTTTTTGCAAGAGTACTTATCTATTTTATTTATGTTGCAAGTATACAAAAAGATTTTGATATGAGAGGATAGAATAGTCTTTATAATCACCTTTACCCTCACACCTGTAATGCCGATGGATAAAGAGATACAGACAATGGTGAGGGTGTGAGGGTAAAAGTGATCTAAACTTTTGTTTAGAGAAATTAGTTTGGAAATACTCTACAATGCTTGTTGAATACTCTACTCAAGTATTGTCGAAAGCCGGAAAACCGCTTCATGGCTTTTCGTTGGCTCGCAGACCGAAAACTTTTCCTGTCATCTGATCGATACGTACTTGCCATACTTTGACATTACGTACCGCAGGATCGGAATAGTTGAACTCACTATCCGTGTAATGACGCATGATAATATCCAATGCACGGCGTTTCTCATCTATTTCTTCGATGAATTCTACTTGCCCCCGACACATCGCGCTTTCCGAACGCATACTGTAACTGCAGGCTACCTTTTCGTGTTGGTAGACAAGTTTATGTCCAACGCTGAAAGTGATGCATACATTATTATTATGTTCCAGCATCTCCAACTTGCTGCCTTCAGGACCCGAATGAAGATATATGATGCCATTCTCATAACCGAAGTTCATCGGAACTACATAGGGATTACCTTCCAAATCAGTAATGCCTACAAAACAGGCATCGCAATGGAGAATAATGGATTCGATTCGTTGTTTATCTTCAATAATGACAGTTTTCATAATGGCTGTTTGGCTTACCACAGAGGACACGGAGTACATGAAGTCTTTTTACTTCCTGATTTCTTAGTGTACTCTGTGGTGAATTTACTTTTCTATTAATTCAAAATCCAATTGTTTCTTTTCCAGATTAGCACGAGCTACCCGAACAGTAATAGCGTCTCCCAGACTGTATATTTTGTTTTTGCGGCGTCCGCGAAGACAATAGTTCTTCTCGTCGAATTCGTAGTAGTCATCATCCAGATCACGAACAGGGACCAGACCTTCACATTTGTTTTCGTTCAGTTCTACATAAAGTCCCCACTCGGTTACGCCGGAGATTACACCGTCGTAAATCTGCCCCAGACGTTCGCTCATAAATTCCACCTGTTTATATTTGATGGAAGCACGCTCGGCATTGGCTGCAATTTGTTCCATGTTCGAGCTGTGGTCGCAGAGGTCTTCGTACTTGGCTTCGGATACGCTACGTCCTCCGTCCATATACTTCGTCACCAAACGGTGTACCATCATGTCTGGGAAACGGCGGATGGGAGAAGTAAAGTGAGTGTAATATTCGAAAGCTAGTCCGTAGTGACCGATGTTATGGGTTGAGTAACGTGCTTTCTGCATGGCGCGGATGGATACGGTTTCTATCAGGTTCTCTTCTTTCTTTCCGTGTATGTCGTCCAATAAATGGTTGATGGATTTTGAAATATCAGTCTTCGTTCCGCTTGTACGCACTTTGTAGCCGAAGCGGGCGATGAACTGTGACAAGTTCTCCAACTTCTCCGGATCGGGCAGGTCGTGGATACGGTAAGGAAGCACTTTGGCTTTCTTGTTCTTCGGCACACATCCTATCTTTTCTGCTACGGTCTTGTTAGCGAGCAACATGAATTCTTCCACCAGTTTATTGGCATCTTTTGACTCTTTGAAGTAAACGCTGATTGGTTTTCCTTTTTCGTCAATTTCGAACTTCACTTCGTAGCGGTCGAAGTTGATGGCTCCTGCAGAGAAGCGTTTTTCGCGCAGTGCTTTGGCAATCGTATCTAACGTGAGTACTTCTTCTTTGAAGTCTCCTTCTTTTGTTTCTATGATTTGTTGTGCCTCCTCGTAGGTGAAGCGACGGTCGGAGTTGATAACCGTATGTACGATACGTGAGTCTCTGACTTCTCCTTTTTCCGTAATATCGAAGATAACGGAGAAAGCTAGTTTTTCTTCGTTCGGGCGGAGTGAACAAATGAAGTTACACAGCCGTTCGGGAAGCATCGGGATGGTACGGTCTACCAGATAAACGGAAGTTGCCCGCTTTTCTGCTTCCTTGTCGATGATGCTGCCTTCTTTTACGTAATGTGTTACGTCGGCAATGTGTACGCCTACTTCCCACAATCCGTCTTTCAGCTTGCGGATGGAGAGTGCGTCGTCAAAATCTTTGGCGTCTTTCGGGTCGATGGTGAAAGTTGTTACCTTACGGAAATCTTCGCGTTTGGCAATCTCTTCTGCTGAAATCTCGGCAGGAATCTTGTCCGCTGCTGTCTCTACTGCTTTCGGATATACATACGGCAGACCGAATTCCGCAAGAATTGCGTGCATCTCTGTGGTATTGTCACCGGCCTGACCTAATATATCTATTACTTGTCCGATAGGATTCTTTGCTTTGTCCGGCCATTCGGTTACTTTCACAATGGCTTTATCTCCGGTCTTTCCGCCTTTCAGCTTATCTTTCGGGATGAAGATATCATTGGCTAATGTACGGTTCTCTGTCACCAGAAATGCGTATGACTTAGCTACTTCCAGTGTGCCGACGAAAGTATCGTTTGCACGTTCCAGTATTTCGATGACTTCTCCTTCGGCTTCTCTGTTTTTCCGTTTGGCATAGAAGGTGATCTTTACTTTGTCATTGTTCATGGCATGTGCCGAATTGCGTTCGGCTACAAATATCGGCTCGCCTCCTCCTTCAGGAATAAAGGAATTCTTGCCATTGCTTTTCCGTTGGAAAGTGCCTACCATCTCTGTTCCATGATTGGTGAGACGGAATTTTCCTTTTTCTATTTCAGAAATATAATCGTCAGCTAAAAGGTCATGTAATATATCGACGCATAACATTTTTTGCGGATGGGTAGTGAGACGCAATTCCGAAAATATATATTTCATACTCAAGGTCTCGCTGGATTTGGCATGGAAAAAGTCTATTAATAATGCTGCCAGCTCTTTCTTACTCATTCTTTTGCCGGCCTTTTTCTCTTTCTTTTCTTTCTTTTTTGCCATATTATATGGAATTTATTAGTAGTTCAATCATTGATAGGATACAAAGTAAACAAATTTTTGGTTAGTTTGTTGTCAAGGTCTGTTTATTTTTTGATTTGCTTTTCTGTGAAGTATTAAGTCGATAGAGAAATATTGCTTGATTATTTATAAACAGAAAAAGAGGCATGTCATCCCGACACACCTCTATGTATACTTAAGAGAGATTTATATTATTAAATTAGTCTTTTATACAGCGTATAGGAAAACCACGTTTGGGGGTTATTCCATATTTAGAATAAGTTATTCCATAGCTATTATTACTAAAAGTAATATTTCCTGCTCCTTGGCTTTGCATTTCTGTGGTCCAGAAGTCAGCACCACTTTCTGACCAGCCAAAGCTTCCTGTTTGATAGCATTGCCCGGAAGGAATAATTGTAAGTCCGTAAGTATTACGAGGTCCATTTGCCAAGTCAGGGTTCATGTCGGAGTTTCCGGAAGCACTCCATCCTTCAAGACCTGCTAATGCTGACCAAACATTCTTGCAATTTGGATCAGAGTGTTTGTCTCCAAAATCATCTTCCCATACATCTCCTTCAACAGGGGGTAATTGTTCAGCTACAAAATTTTCTAATATTTTCCACTCTGCTTTACTAGGTAGGTGCCATCCACTTGGACAGATTCCTTGTACTCCACTTGGTACAGCATCTGCGTCCTTCCCTTCTTCATTTTCTTTATTCATTGCAGCATACCAATTATATAGAACTCCATATGTTTTGTATGTTTCAGTATTTTTTGCGGCATTTACATCTTCACCATCGTAGTCATAAACGAAATAAAGAGGTTCTCCTTCGCAAGTAGCGGCAGTAGCAGGTTTATTTACTTTAGGTAAATAAGCTAGATTTTCAGCCATCCATGTCTGCTCACCGATTTCTACGGTTTTGTATACATGGTTGTCACGTGAATCAACCATTTCTCCTTCGCCTGGTTCAGGAGTGGGTTCCGGCTTTGTCAGAGTGATGTTAACTTCGCTTGTAGCCATTGTTCCTTGATCACCTTTGACGGTTAATTCAATTTTTAATGCTCCTTCGGTTTGGTTAGCTTCAAATGTATAATCATAGCTAAAAGGCACTGCGGTAACTTCTGATATAGCTTTGCCTCCTACTTTTAATGTGACGTTTGAGATTTCACCAAAGTCAATCGTAGCTTCTCCTTTGATTGTCATTTTTTCTGCAATGTTTACCGTAGCTCCTTCAGCAGGTGCAGATATGGAGCATGTAACGTGTTGCTCGGGAGTAGGATCGTTGTTGTCGTCACCACAAGCAATTAGTCCTAAGACTGCGAATAAAAAGAATCCAAATTTTTTCATAAATGTATTTATATTTAGTGAGTAATAATATAATCGTTAATCTTTGATGCAACGGACAGGAAGACCTACTCCCGGATTGAATTCTGCATTGGTTACAAATGTGTGGAGGTCTGACCATAAACGTACGGTGATACCGAATTCAGGTCCCATTTGTACTCCAGCTGTCGAACTCCACCAGCCGGCACTGTAGCAGGAATGCATCCAGTCTTCGTCACCTGCACATGCACGGAATCCGATGGGTAGACCGTTGAATAAGGTTGCATTATTCTTTTCCATTTCTACGCCAACCCAAGTTGGTTGAGGTTCTATTTCTGTATATTCCGGCAGCATCCACATTGTTGTTGAAGCTAAAGCTTTTGCTATTGCTGTTTCGTCTACCTGACCATCATTCATGATAGCGGCCATGCCGGAGTCTAAAACATATTTAGATAATGTCTGCCATTCTTTTTGTGAAGGAATATGCCATCCGTCAGGACAAACACCTTTTATATTCCGTGTTTCATCTTCTCCTAATGCTGTTTCACCTTGAAGTGCTGCAGGTAAGTTATAGTAGGCTCCATAAGCTTTTAAATAAGCTTTTCCCAAGTCTGTTTTGATATCACTGTCGAACATAACATAATATTTGGGCGCTGTTGAAGATATATCAAAATTCTGTTCCGGTAAATAACGTAAATTCTCTGCCATCCAGATTTGTTCTGCAAGTTGTACCGTCTTGTATACATTTCCATCACGTGTATCTGTGAGGTCTTCTCCATATTGAGGTGGTGCGGGTCTGTCACCGAGTTCTGTTGTGACAGTAATAGTTGCCAAAGCACTGCCTTCATGATCTCCTTTGACTGCTAATTCAATTTTCAACTCTCCTGGTTCAGCTTCCTTGGGGAAAGTATATTCATAATAGAATGGAACCGAACTTATGTCGGTAATAACTTCTCCTCCTACTTTAAGTTCAGCGGAGATAATTTTACCATAGTTAGTCGTTCCTTCTCCTCTGATAATCAGTTTGTCTGATATTATAACGGTTGCGCCATCAGTTGGCATAAATATCTCACAGCTTACCTGTTGGTCCGGAAGTATTTCTCCTCCTCCGCCTGCGGTGCTGTTGTCATCTTTACAGCTTGCACCAAGTAATCCTAATGCCACGATAAAGCTAGTTAATAGTATCTTTTTCATATGTTATTGGATTATGTCTTCTTTAAATAGAATACAATTAATAAAAATAGACAGATTGTCTATAACTTTCTGTAGTTTTGCATCTTCATATACCCGGAAAACAAAACCGAAAGGATCACTTTCTTTTATTCCGGAAAAAGCGAAAACGAATGTTCCGTCTGTTAACATTACGGGGCCTAATGAGATTGTTACAGAAGGATCTTTTACATAATATAGGTCAGAGCTAAGAATTTCGAATGAGAGATATAAATTGTCCTCGAAGACTCCTAGGTTTTGACCGGCCCCAAAAGCCAGGCAATTATCTATGGCTTTTGCTTTCAGTTTGTAAGGCAATCCGGTTAGAATGTTTGAAAGCAGGTATGTTCCGTCTTCCTGTTTCTCAATGGTGACATCTTTCAAACCGTAATTCATTTGCCCGTCTGAAAACATGCCTTGCCATGTTCCGGTAAGTTCGTCAACATCATATTGTATTACCTGATAAGAAGCCGATCTGTCTTTTGCTGCCACATTGACAATAGCTCCTCTCATTTTTCCGGAGGTATTTTCTTTTACCTTGAAATTTATTCCCTTCGCATTCTGTTCAAATGACAACCATTCTTGAGCTTCTGCGGGTATGTCTATTGTATAATCGAAAGAACTTTGTAGTTTTATTGGCAGAGTAGCTGCTTTATTGTCGGTACGGAGCATCCATTCGTCTTTGCCGAAGATGAAAACAGCTCCGGATTGATTGATGTTGAATGCTTCTGTCTCTACTCCGTTACTGATTGTCAATAAAGCATTTCTACCGGAGTACCCGGTATTTTCTTTTACTTCGAATACCACTTCATTAGGATTTACTTCTTTCAGCACACACCAATCGACGTCAACATCTGCTGTTATATTTCCTGTTGACTGAAGTTGTATGTATCCTTTTCCGCCGGTAGCTTGGAAATTAGTATTTACAGCTTTGATTTCTAACTTGGATTCGCTGCTTTCCGTATCATTGCATCCCGCTATTGCTACGCTGCAAAGTACAAATAAGAATATATTAAAAAGCTTTCTCATAATCGTATTAATTACTTTCGTTTTCTTTTACCATTAAGATTGAGTTATACCAGCTCCAGTAACCCATTAGTCCGGAGGTTGAATATTCATCAGATGAATAAGCCCAGATTATCAATGATGTATTTTCCTGGCTTGCTTTATCCGCAAAGTAAAAAGTGAAAGGGTTGCTGTTTGTCGTCACATTTACCAATCCGTTGCGTAGGCGTGATGGCAGACTTAATTCTGTGTGGGCATAGCCTTCCACACCTGCCGCGCACGCAAAGTAATAAGACGAGGAAGAAGTCGAACTTATACTTTGTGAATCTAAGACCAGTTTTCCGCTGGCTTTGTCATACTGGAGGGTGAAGTTGAATCCGCCAATACTTTTCAGTGTATAACTTTCTCCTCTGACTTTAGGAGAGATGGTTACAGATTGCGAAGTTGGCCCTTCGTCATAATCGTCAATCGTTGCAGTGTAGGTACCGATATAGTCTTCATATTGTAGATAGTTTTCGGGATAATATTCTTTAAGTACGATGTCAGTTGCTCCTGCGTCGGTACAAACAAATAGTCTGGACTTTCTATCCCATTTGAAGTTCTGGACTTCAAATCCGTTGACATTGTACGGGGATTGTAACTTTAATCCTTTTTCTGTATAGATGTAGGGTAAACTTCTTGCACTACTATAATCGGCGCTGTAAGCGGAGAATGTAGCCATTGTGCCATTGTTGCGTATAAAGTAATTCAGTACTTGTCCGCCTTTCTCCATGCGGTATGTATTTAGAAAAGCATCTTTCTCAATGTTAATAATATCTTCAATCTGAATACGCCATGGTATATCTTTGGGCATAGGCGTCATCTCCATTATGTTTTTGTATTTTTTTCCTTGCAGAATTACTTTGTCGGGAGTTGCGCTCATTATAATAAACTCGTAATCCCCTCCTAGGTTCATGTTCAGGCCTAGAGGACCTGAAAACATATGGATCAGTGGGTTGTACGAATCGAAAGTGAGCATTGTGCTTTGTTCCGATTTTACTTGATAAAGGGAGGTTGTTATAGTTCCCGGTTTGTAGCTTTCTGCACCTGTTTCCGAAGCCATTTCTACTTGCTTCCCGTCAAATTTCATTAGTAAAGTGATTGCACCTGCAGAATAGTTGCTTCCTATGTAATATTCCAGTTTCCAGCCGTTCGGCACATCTTTAAGAATCTCCTGGCATTTGATTACATCGGCTGTGGCTCTATTGGCAGATGATTCGTCGAATATTTCTTCTTCGGAGAAAAGACAAGATTGCAAAACAATGCAGGCCAATGCCAGAAGTGTGTATATGGATAGATATTTCTTCATAATTTTCATATTTTATTCAATAATACTTAAGTCTACATAGCCGTTTGCTATGTCATCCTGGCGTCGTAGAACAATCTCGCGTAATTCGTCCAGATTGATTCCCCAGGTTTGTTCCATATAACTATAGACTATTTCGAATTTCTGCTTTATGAGTGCACGGCCGTTTTCACCGGCATTTTGCAGCATGTTATTCCAGTAGTCTTTGGTATTTGTGACATACACTGCGATGTTCTCCACAAAATCTTCACGTGATTCACTCATTGCATAAGGAGTGACAAATCCTTGTTGCCATGCATTGCGGTCGGCTCCCACCATATACCAGTCGCTACCGATGTAGGCATTTTCCGTAATACGGTCAAAGGCCGGATCGTAGTTTTTAGTTTGATGTAGAATATGTGCGAACTCATGGTGCATTGTCTGGAAATAGTAGTCGTTTAACAGGTTAATATCTATTTGGTCGGGATTGATGTCATTTACATTGTATAATGTAATTTTCATGCCGCCTTCAGCTGTTCCTAATACCATAGTTCCATTGTCTTCATAGGCGGGGGAACCGATAAAGTGGATTGTCTTAGGAATATATTGGCGTAAGAAGTTCGGATTGCCTGTTGCTTCATCGTATGCTTCCAGCCACACATGTTTGATAATTTTAGCCAGTACTACAGACTTTTTGTATTCGGCAGGTGCTAATATGTGTGTCATGTCGCTCTCGTTATCTTCCATGCGATATTTTAATGCAATGTTGTATGGATGGGTATAATTGCCTAATATCCACTTGTCGAATGGGCTACGATCTACTTCTTCTGTGGAGAAAATGCTGTTTGCTTTGTCTACGTCTTCGTCATTGTTGCAAGCACCCAGTCCACAGGTCAATGTCATGATTAAACTATATATGATGTATTTCTTCATATTTTTTTCCTCCTAAAGTTATTTAGTCATTTCTTGGATTTGGTTGCATACCTGCTGTAATGACACTGGCCGGTAGCTGAATTGCACGTCTGGGGTCATTTGTGTCCATCTTGTCGGTGATATTCACCAAGGTATAACCTTCATAATAGCGGCGGTAGATTATAATGCCATAGCGTTTTATATCTTGCCATCTAAGCCCTTCTTCTAAGGTTAGCAGACGTCTTGCATGTAGAATACAATGTATTAGATTCTCCTGCATTCCTTTTTCTACTACAAAATCCGGATGCAATTCCTTTTTTACTGTCGGAGCTTCCGGTGTGTAATATTTTAATTGAGCATAAAAATCATTGATTGTCTCTTTGGACAAGGTTTGTGTATTTTTCGTAAAGGCTTTCTGCCAGGCGTCTATATCGGCTGCAGCTTCGTCGTAACGTTTTAGTAATGTGTAAGCTTCAGCCCGGCAAAGTAATGCTTCATCGGTAGTGAAAGCAGGATACAGCATATAACCGACCCAGCTGTTGCCTGATGTGAACTGCTGATAGATGACTAAACGGCGGAATCCGTTCTTGATAGAGCCACCAGGCGCAAATGGGATTTGGTGGTAGCTTGACTGGTCTCCCCATGGACCTTCGGATTTACAACTTTCCGAGGCAGTAATATTATTCATGCAGTATCTTTCACAGTTGGCATAACCCGGATCGGAAACCAATGGCCAATATGAAGCTGCTGATATTACCAGTAGATTTGCCCGATTATCTGCATCTACATAAGCGTTCGGCTGTATGTTCTTGTTGGGAGATAAAGCTCCTAATGCAGCCCAGTCACGTAAATATTGGGAAGCATTCGTGCCGAGTACTATATTGGCATAATTGATAACCTTCTGGCAGTTAGAAAAATCCGGCTGTGTGTAATATAGATAAAAGCGGGCAGCAAATGCATAGGCAGCCTTTTTATTAAAATGATATTTCACTCGTGAGTAAATATTGTCGTCGATTAGAGGCAATCCTTCTTCTAAATCGGCTGCGATATTTTGATAGACTTCAGCAACAGTTCCGCGTGAGTATTGTGGATTTACAGATGTTTCCGGTTCCTTTATGTAAGGTATACCTAGGTCTTTATCTGCATTTGTACCATACGCTTTGCAGAATGTGGTAGCTAGTACGAAATGATTATATGCGCGACATATTAGAGCTTCACCTCTTTGTGCTGACAATGATTGAGGGTTTCCCATTTGCTCGATGGCTGCCAGGGCTTGGTTGGCCGATGCAATCGAGTTATAACAATCATTCCATAAGGCATGAGGTGAGTCTTGATTCTCTTCAGTGGTTTGCTGCCAGCGATACAAGTGCTCGTTTAACCGGAAAAGATAGCTGTATGCTTTACTATTTTCATCAATGTTGTCACTGTAGAATTCGCCTATATGACAGTTGGTGGTCATTGGGTATGCAGATACCAATACTTTGGTAATGCTCTCTTCGGTAGTTAGCTCAGTTCGGTTGTCCGGCATTTCATCCAAAAAATCACTACAGGAGGTTATTCCCAGGCATAAGGTTGAAATGACTGCTGTATATAATACGTTTTTATATTTCATCATTTTTATAATTATCTGAATGGTTAAAATCCTAATCTAAGAGTTAATGTGAACTGACGAGGTACAGGGGAGGCAACTCCACCGGTATTGAAGAATTCCGGGTCCTGTCCGTTTAGCTTTTTATCTGCGTAGATTAGGAATAAATTGGTAGCCTGAAGTTTCAAAGATAAATTGGATATCTTTGCTGATGTAATCCATGATTTTGGAAAATCATAGGACAAGGAAATTTCTTTCATACGAATAAAGTCTCCTTTGGCAATTCGTTCTGTAGAGTAATTATAGGCATTATATGCATACATCAAATCTTTATTATCTTCATATTGACGTTTGGAAATGATGGCAGGGATATTGGTATGCTTCTCATCACCCGGAACTGTCCAGCGATTTTTGAATTCACGGGGCATAGAGGATAAGTCACTGTATTGATAATTGAAGCACGGATTTAAACGTACTACATTACCAAATGAATAGGTGATAAATACATTTAGTTTGAATGCTTTATAGGTGAAGATATTACCAAAGCTACCTGTTATAGTAGGATCAGTGGGACCTTCATATTTTAGATAGTCTATATTGTCACGTGTTTGGAAATCAATATCAGTACTGGTTATTTTTCCATTGATATTATACATTGGGATACCATTTGAACTTAGGCCGACAAATGGGATAGAGAACAAACCACGCACCGGGTAGCCCTGACGCGCAAAACCGTAGCCTGAAACCAGATCCATCACGCTGGAACGGGCGTTAAGCTCGGTCACTTCATTTTTTGCTTTGGAAAAGATGAAATCTGTATTCCATGAGAAGTCTTTCGATTGGATATTCTTGCTTGAGATGGTGAATTCAATACCATGTGACTTCATGGAGGCTATATTGGCATATTTATAAATAGAACCACCTACTCCTTGTGTCGGAGTTATACCAATCAGGTCATAGTTGTTGCGTTTATACCAGTCGATTGAGAAATTGATCCGGTTGTCTAAGAATCCCATATCAGCACCGATGTTTAATTCATGCTTCTTTTCGTAAGTCAATTCGCTATTTTCGGGGTCGGATACATAAAGTCCGGTTTCCTGTCCGCTGGTGAAAGGGCGAAATGGTGAATAGCTGGTGATTATGGCATGTGAATTTGTTACATATTCCGGACCTCTGTCGGCAGTTAAAGAGTAGGATGCTTTGAATGTCAAATGTGACAGCACGGAGCTGAGTGTTTCGAAGAAATTTTCTTCATGTACATTCCATGCTCCTGAAATATTCCATGTAGGTAACCAGCGGGAAGAACGGCTTTTTCCCATGCGGTTGGTGCCTTCATAGCGGAATGTTCCGTTTACTGTATAACGGCCATCATACGAATAGGTTGCATTGGCAAAACCTGCTACACTCCTTGTTGTGGTATGGTTTAATCCATAATAATTTTCACCGGACTCAATACCTTTCTTGAAAAATTCATATACGTACGATGGAATTTCGCCCATTGTATATTGCATTCCCCATCCTTGAAAATAATTCTGCATGCGTTTTAAATCATTCACCTCCATACCAGCGAAAAGATTGGTTATATGCTTTTCTGCAAATAAATGATTCCAGGATGCTGTGGCACGAAAGTCTACTCCCAGCATGCGATAGTCCTTACGCTGGTAAATACCGCCTTCCGGCAGTATGCTGATGGGTAAAGCATAAGGATTGTCGGGGTTGGTGTAGAGTAAATTATTGTTGTCACGAATAGTGGCGTCATCCATTCCTGTGCGATATGCTGTTGCCTGATTCGAGTGGTCTTTAATATTATGTTCTTGCGAAGAAGCTTGATATCTGACTGCTCCTAATGCGCTAAGCTCTAATTCTGGAAGTGCTTTCCATTTTACTTCTCCTTGGAATTTAACGTCAACTACGTTTAAGTCCATATAATTGTTATCCAATTCATGAAGGATATTGAATGGTGCGTAGTTAGCTGTATAGTTGACTGCCGGATCCAATGCGCGTGATGTGTTTAGTGCATACGAATATGGATTGATGTCAAATTGACGGGTGACTTCTCCACTAGCTGCATTCACTTCAGAACTTAGTGTTCCGGGCGCTTTCTGCTTACGGTAGGAAGCACTGGATATTAAATTTATAGATAAATTCTTATATATATTATATGTTGTATTTAAATTAGCTGTATAGCGTTTTACTTCACTTTGCTTGTACCACCCCGGGTCTGACATGGCACTTAATGAAGCATAGAATGAAGATTTTTCTGTTCCGGAAGTGATACTGACAGAATGATTTTGTGTGATATTGTTGGAAAATAAAGTATCAAACCAGTCGGTATTTCTCATTTCCGCTTCACGCAGGTAAGCGTTACGTGCTTCCGGAGTGTTGGCAAGTCCGAATTGTCCTGTAACCGGATTGTATTGATTGATTAACTGATACATACGTCCATACACTCCGCTATCTTTTGCACGGTAAGTATCGCTATTGTTGAGCCATCCTTTTTGTTCCATTTCTTTATAGATTCCCATTTGTTCCTGTGAATTCATGATATTGAATTCTTTATAACTGGGAATCATACGAGTTGTAAATTCACCGGTATAGCTGATTTTGCTGACACCGGCTTTTCCCTTTTTGGTGGTTACTACAATAACCCCTGCCATGGCTCGCGCACCGTAGATAGAGGTTGCTGATCCGTCTTTCAATATTTGAAAGCTTTCAATATCATCTGAATTCAATCCGGCAATAGCTGAACTAATCAATGTTTCGGCATCTCCTGAGGATAAGTCATCCGGACCTACGTCGATAGCATCTTCCATGATGACTCCATCTACCACCCATAGTGGCTTTGAACTACCGAAAATAGATGTAGCACCACGTACCCGGATTTTTGGGGCGGTACCAAATGTGCCGGAAACATTTTGTACAGATACGCCTGCAGCACGTCCTTCAAGTCCCCGGCTGATATCAGGCAAACCATCTAGTTTGACCTCATCTGCGGACAATTGTTTGGTTGCTCCTGTAAACAGACGTTTGTCCATTTTCTGCATACCTGTTACTACTACTTCAGATAATGTTTGTACATCAGGCATTAATGTAACATTCATATTTGGAGCAGGAGTCAGGTCCTGCGGTTTCATTCCTATATAGGAAAATTGTAACAGGGATTTATTGGATACATTTTCTATCGAGAATTTTCCATCTATATCCGTTAATACACCGGACTTACTTCCTTTGATGACAACGGTTGCACCAATGAGCGGCTGTCCGTCATCACCGGAAATAACCACTCCTTTCACATTGAATACTTTCGCCTGTTTGGAAGGACCTTTGATAGTAATTGTGATAAATTGGTCTTCAATATGATATTCCAGTGGCTTATTGGCTAAGATTATATCGAGAGTCTGCTCTATACTCTTATCCTTGACGGAGCCAGAAACGGTGAATTTCTTGACATCGTCATACGTAAACAGGATCTTATATCCGGATAGTTTTTCTAAACGTTTTAGTACGGACGGCAACCGTTCGTTGCTAATTTCAATCGTGATTTTCTTTTGCGATTGCACCTGAGCATTTACTTGGTAGGGTCGGAAACATAATACGCATAGAAAACACACAATAAGTAGGTTCCAATTATTTCTCATACGTTTGTCTTTAATAACACTATTTGAACATGTTTATATAACTAGTGCGTATGAGAAGAAAAAATGGATACCCCTTTTGCGATTTATTTTTTAATAAAAGTGATATTTTGTTGTATTTTGCATAGATTAGTTATACTTATGCAATAAAAATCTAGTCTACAGTAAGCGTATTGCCTTGCAAGGTGACTGTCACTTTTTTCATTCTATTAAGTAATGAGATCGTATGTTCCAGGTCTTTGGTACGATCGGATATAAAGTGCATTTTATACTCCATCGCTTCTTTGTTTCTGAACTCTATGTTTACATTGTACCAACGTCCCAAATTTTGCATAATATCTTTCAATGTGACATTGTCAAAGTAGAAATAGCCGTCTTTCCAATAAACATAGGAGTCTAGATCTACTTCTGCCAGGATAAAGTTGCCATCAGATTGCAGATGTGCATCTTCTCCCGGATATAGTCTGGTATATGATCCTCCTTTGGTATTGCTGACTTCTACTTTTCCATTAATAAGCACTACATGAGTATCTTCAGGAGTATAGCTGCGTATATTAAATTCAGTACCGAGAACGCGGGTTTGTACAGTTTTGGTTTTTACGATAAAAGGTCGCTCCGGATCTTTGGCCACTTTAAAATAAGCCTCACCTTCTAAAGTGACGATACGTTCGTCGCCAATAAAGGCCGTTGGATAGACAAAGTTACTATTGGCATTGAGCCAGACCTCCGTGCCGTCACATAACACTACCTTGAAACTTTCACCGCGTGGAACAGTGAGTACATGTGTTTGAGTGGTCGTTGAAATGACTTGCCTGTAATCCAATTCTTTCTTTTCGGACTTTGAGATCATTTTCTGTGGTAAGGTTTGATTGTTTGATTGCGGTTCGTCTAATACAATCTTTTCTCCGTTATCTTTTTGCAGAGTGATATGTTGAGGGGCAGCATCAGCAGTAAATACTGTGATTGGTTCCAGGGCAGGGGTCGTCAGGGTATTGATAAGATAGTAAGTTCCAAATAGAACGGCAATCATGGCGGCTATTCCCATACTTACTTTCCAGAAGTTGGAACGCATTCTTGCCGTGTATTGTTTTTTCTTGAATCGTTCTAGCTCCATCTCTATATTGGGTAGTTCCATTCCACTTTTTTGTTGTAGGAAGAGGCTGCTATCCATGATGTCGCGACAAGCCTGCAGGGTTTCTTCATCTTTAAGCATTTCCTGCAGTTGTTCGACGTTTATTTCTGAAGAGCTCTCCATAATGTCGAGTGCCTTCTCTACAGATTTATCTGTACTATCTATATTGTCAATATCTTTATTCATCACTGTTCGACTGTATCATACTTATTTATATTACGTTTAATCATAAAATAAAGACACCTGCTTTATGATTTTTTTGCACATTCTTCACGTATCACCTGTAATGCTTTCACAATATGCTTCCTGACTGCACTGACACTAATATTTAATTCCTCTGCCACTTCCTGATATTTTTTGCGTTGAATATAACATTCTTCTAAAATATGCCTGGTATGTGGAGTCAGTTTTTCCATCGCCTTACTGATATGCATCATTCTTTCATCCTGCTCCTGATACTCCGTCTCAACATAACTTTTGGTCAGTTCGGAATAGATTTGTACGTATTGTTCGTGTGTATTCTGATGCCGCAGGAAATCAATGCTTTTGTTGCGAACGTAGACATATAGATAAGATTTAGCTGTGGCTTTATCTATTTTAGCATAATTGGCCCAAATAAATTCGAAGGCGTCGCTGACAATATCCTTACTAGCCTCCATATTATTAATCAAATGAAATGCGTAATAATAAAGTTGAGGATAGTACTCTTTAAAAAGAAAATCAAAATCGGCCTTATCTTCCACGTGCTTTAAAAGTGTTGAATAGTAAATAAATCGCATTGCAAATAAACAAATAATAATTGAGAAAAGCAAAATGGCTTTTATTTTATATTTATCGTATCTTTGTGGCATCATATTTTTTGAATCAATATTCATGTAGAACCAGGGAAGTAATAATGGAGAGTGTTTTAATTACAGGTGCAAGTGGTTTTATAGGAAGTTTCATCGTGGAGGAAGCGTTGAAACGAAAGTTTGGTGTGTGGGCCGGAATTCGCCCCACGAGTAGCAAGCGGTATTTAAAGAACCGGAAAATTCACTTTCTGGAACTGGACTTTGCACATCCCAATGAGCTTCGCGCCCAACTCTCCGGGCATAAAGGTACTTACAGCAAATTTGATTATATCATCCATTGCGCCGGTGTGACAAAGTGTTCTGATAAAAAGACCTTTGATTATGTGAATTATCTTCAGACTAAATATTTTATAGACACGCTGAAGGAATTGAATATGGTTCCGAAGCAGTTTATATATATTAGCACGTTGAGTGTATTCGGACCTGTACGTGAGAAGGATTATACTCCGATAAGCGGAGAAGATACTCCGATGCCTAATACGGCTTATGGATTGAGTAAATTGAAAGCGGAATTATATATTCAGAGTATTCCCGGTTTTCCTTATGTCATTTATCGTCCTACGGGAGTCTATGGTCCCCGTGAGTCAGACTATTTCCTGATGGCCAAGTCCATTCAGAAGCATGTAGACTTTTCGGTCGGTTTTCGACGCCAGGACTTGACTTTTGTTTATGTGAAGGACATTGTGCAGGCGATTTTTCAGGGAATGGAGAAAAAAGTGGTTCAAAAGGCGTATTTCCTGACAGATGGGAAAATCTATAAAAGTCGTGCCTTTTCGGATCTGATACAAAAAGAATTGGGCAATCCGTTTGTTCTTCACTTGAAATGTCCATTAATTGTGCTAAAAGTTATATCTTTGTTCGCTGAATTCATTGCTACACGTTCCGGGAGGAGCAGTACCCTGAATTCGGATAAATATAAGATAATGAAACAACGCAACTGGCAATGCGACATATCCCCGGTAATGAAAGAACTTGGGTATGTACCCGAATATGATTTGGAAAAGGGAGTTCGTGAAACCATTGCCTGGTATAAAAATGAAGGATGGCTTTAGACTTATTTAAGCGCATAGAAACCCGGAAAGGGTTGTTTGCTGTGGAAAAGATTACACTGATTTATAATCTGTTGACTTCCATATTGATTCTATTCCTGTTTCAGCGAATGGATCATCCATGGCACATGTTGCTGGATAGGGCTATGATCGCGGCGATGACCTTTTTGTTGATGTATCTTTATCGTCTTGCCCCCTGTAAGTTTTCAGCGTTTGTGCGCATTGTTATCCAGATGAGTCTATTGTCTTACTGGTATCCGGATACTTTCGAGTTCAATCGTTTCTTTCCGAATTTAGACCATGTATTTGCAACTGCCGAGGAGTTTATTTTCAATGGTCAGCCTGCTATCTGGTTTTGCCATACGTTTCCGTACCTTATCGTCAGTGAAGCATTTAATATGGGATATTTCTTTTATTATCCGATGATGCTGATTGTGGCATTGTTTTATTTCATTTATAAGTTTGAGTGGTTCGAAAAGATGTCTTTTGTTCTCGTCACTTCCTTCTTTATCTATTATCTGATTTATATATTCGTTCCTGTCGCGGGGCCTCAATTCTATTTCCCTGCCATCGGGATTGATAATGTATCTAAAGGTATTTTCCCTGCTATCGGTGACTATTTCAATCATAATCAGGAATTACTTCCCGGACCGGGTTATCAGCATGGATTCTTTTATAGCTTAGTGGAAGGCTCACAGCAGGTAGGCGAACGTCCTACGGCAGCATTCCCCAGTTCACACGTCGGTATTTCTACTATTCTGATGATTATGGCTTGGCGTGGCAGCAAGAAGTTGTTTGCCTGTCTTATACCTTTCTATATGTTGCTTTGCGGGGCTACCGTATATATTCAGGCACATTATGTGATTGATGCCATTGTAGGTTTTTTCTCTGCATTTCTATTGTATGTGGTTGTGACCTGGATGTTTAAGAAGTGGTTTGCACAACCGATGTTTAAGTAGAAAATTGGAATATACTTCTGTATTTTGAAACAAATAATCTCCATCCGCAGGAGTCAGAGTTTGCGGATGAAGATTATGATCTATGGTGGATTAAATTTCCGGATTCTCTTTACGTTGGGAAGTGATTTCTTCAAATATGCGGAAAAGCTCTTCCTTTGTTTCTGCCCGTAACATGGAAATACGCGTATTACGGAAATTAGGGATTCCTTTGAATAATGGGCTGGCAGCCAAATGACGGCGTACATGCAGAATACCTCTGCGCTCATCAAGTAGATTTACACTGTCAACCACTTCTTGGCGAAGCACCTCCATGCACCAGTCGAAACTTAGCGGTGGTAATTCTTCCCCAGTCTCCAGATAGTGTTTCACTTCTTTGAATATCCATGGACGACCAAAGCTGGCACGACCAATCATGACAGCATCTACTCCGTAATGGTCAAAACATTCTTTGCAGCGTTGAGGCGTCGTCACGTCACCATTACCGATAATAGGAATATGCATCCGTGGATTATTCTTCACTTCGCCTATTAATGTCCAGTCTGCTTCTCCGGTATACATTTGTGCACGGGTGCGGCCATGTATAGTCAGTGCAGCAATACCACAATCCTGTAGCTGTTCTGCTAGCTCTACAATTACTTTGTTGTTAGCATCCCATCCCAGGCGGGTCTTGACCGTTACGGGGATTTTCACCGCATCTACTACCGCACGGGTGATCTCCAGCATCTTGGGGATATTCTGTAACATACCTGCTCCTGCTCCTTTTCCGGCTACTCTTTTTACCGGGCATCCGAAATTGATATCCAGAATATCAGGTTGTGCCTGTTCCACAATCTTGGCAGCTTCCACCATCGTTTCCGTATCTTTCCCGTATATCTGGATGGCAACGGGACGTTCGGCATCACTGATACTTAGTTTCTGCGCAGTCTTGCTGACAGCGCGAATCAGCGCATCGCTCGACACAAATTCGGTGTATACCATATCTGCTCCGAACCTCTTGCACATCAGGCGGAAAGCCGGATCAGTCACATCCTCCATCGGAGCAAGTAAGATGGGATATTTACCCAAATCTATTTGGCCTATCTTCATATATGAATCTGATATTTACTGTTTATGATTGAAGTAACTTCTTGTTTTCGCTGCAAAAATACGGAAAAAAGCCTACCTTTGTACGCATTCATTTGCTTAACTGATACAAATAAGTATATATTCTATGAGTCTTAGTTTGAAAGATTTTGAAATAATGGCTCCTGTCGGTTCGCGCGAATCTCTTGCTGCGGCTATTCAGGCAGGTGCTGATTCTATCTATTTCGGTATAGAAAACCTGAACATGCGTGCCCGTTCGGCCAATACGTTTACGATTGATGATTTGCGGGAGATCGCCCGTACGTGTGATGAACACGGGATGAAAAGTTACTTGACGGTCAACACGATTATCTATGATAAAGATATTCCATTGATGCATACCATTGTCGATGCAGCCAAGGAAGCCGGAATCTCTGCGGTGATTGCAGCCGATGTGGCGGTGATGAACTATGCCCGTCAGATAGGGCAGGAGGTACACCTTTCCACTCAACTGAACATCTCCAATGCAGAGGCTTTAAAATTCTACGCACAATTTGCAGATGTGGTAGTATTGGCCCGTGAGTTGAATCTGGAGCAGGTAGCCGAAATCTATCGCCAGATTCAGGAAGAACATATTTGTGGTCCGAGCGGTGAACAGATTCGCATTGAGATGTTCTGTCACGGTGCGCTTTGTATGGCTGTATCGGGTAAATGTTACCTCTCTTTGCATGAGATGAACCATTCTGCCAATCGCGGCGCTTGTATGCAGGTGTGTCGCCGTTCCTATACAGTCCGTGACAAAGAGACGGATGTGGAACTGGATATTGATAACGAATATATCATGTCACCGAAAGATTTGAAGACCATCCACTTTATGAATAAGATGTTGGATGCCGGTGTGCGTGTATTCAAAATTGAAGGCCGTGCCCGTGGACCTGAATATGTACGTACAGTGGTAGAATGTTACAAAGAGGCTATCAAAGCTTATCTGGAAGGAACATTTACCGATGAAAAGATTGCAGCTTGGGACGAACGTCTGAAAACAGTATTCAACCGCGGCTTTTGGGATGGCTATTATTTGGGACAACGTTTAGGCGAATGGACCAGAAACTATGGCTCGGCAGCTACGGAACGTAAGATATATGTAGGTAAAGGTATCAAATACTTCTCTAACATTGGAGTTTCCGAATTTCTGGTAGAGGCTGCGGAAGTTAGCGTAGGCGATAAACTTCTCATTACCGGACCGACCACAGGTGCTCTATTCATGACTTTGGAAGAAGCCCGTGTTGACTTGGAATCCGTGCAGACTGTGAAGAAAGGCCAGCACTTCTCCATGAAATCAGATAAGATACGCCCCAGTGACAAGCTGTATAAACTGGTATCAACCGAAGAACTGAAGAAGTTCAAAGGACTCGATATTGAGCAAAAAAGAGGCTAACTGCTATTTCTCAACTTTTAATTTTTAATCTTCAATTTTTAATTGATGAACTATATCTATGAATTGGAAATGAAGGTGCGTGATTACGAGTGCGACCTTCAAGGGATTGTTAATAATGCGAACTATCAGCATTATTTGGAACATACCCGCCATGAGTTTCTGACGTCGGTAGGCATCAGTTTTGCTGCACTCCACGAACAGGGAGTCGATCCGGTAGTGGCACGCATTAATATGGCATTCAAAACGCCGTTGAAAAGCGGAGACGAGTTTGTCTCTAAACTCTATATGAAGAAGGAAGGTATCAAATATGTATTCTATCAGGATATTTTCCGTAAGAGTGATAATAAAGTAGTAGTGAAATCCACTGTTGAAACGGTATGTGTGGTAAACGGACGTTTGAGTGACAGCGAATTATTCGATAGCGTCTTTGCCCCTTACCTGAAATGAGCAGTTCCGAGGAAGAACAGATTTATAGTATCGCCCTGACAATGGTGCCCGGTATCGGGCACATAGGGGCGAAACATCTGATAGACGGAATGAATAATGCTGTTGATGTCTTCCGTCTGCGTAAAGAAATACCGGAACGTATTCCTGAAGTGAGTCAACGGGTGGTAGATGCGTTGGATTGTCCACAAGCTGTGATCCGTGCCGAACAGGAATATGAATTTATCCGGAAGAACCGGATCTCCTGCCTGACTTTCCATGACGAGGCTTATCCTTCTCGTTTGCGGGAATGTGAAGATGCTCCTATTGTCCTTTTCTTTAAAGGAAATACCGATTTGAATTCCCTTCATATCCTGAATATGGTAGGAACCCGTAATGCCACTGATTATGGTACCCGGATTTGCGCCTCTTTCTTACGCGATCTGAAAACACTTTGTCCTGATGTGTTGGTGGTCAGTGGACTTGCTTACGGAATCGATATTCATGCGCATCGTGAAGCGCTGGTCAATGATCTGCCTACGGTAGGTGTCCTTGCCCACGGTCTGGATCGTATTTATCCTTATGTCCATCGGAAAACAGCCATTGATATGCTCGAAAAAGGAGGACTATTGACCGAATTTCTGTCCGGTACGAATCCCGACAAACATAATTTCGTCAGTCGTAACCGCATTGTCGCAGGTATGTGTGATGCTACGGTTGTCATTGAATCGGCAGAAAAAGGAGGCTCATTAATCACTGCTGAACTTGCTGAAGGCTATCATCGCGATTGTTTTGCTTTTCCCGGCCGGATAAATGATGAATATTCAAAGGGGTGTAATCGGTTGATTAGAGATAATAAGGCTTCCTTACTATTATCGGCTGAAGATCTTGTACAGGCAATGGGATGGAATATACCAACAACTTCTTCCGAAAAAGTAAATGTGCAACGTAGTCTTTTTCTCGACTTGTCCGAAGAAGAACAGAAGATTGTCTCTATTCTGGAGAAACAGGGGAATTTACAGATTAATTCTCTGGTAGTAGAAGCAGATATTCCCGTACATAAGATAAATGCTATTCTTTTTGAACTGGAAATGAAAGGAGTAGTTCGTGTATTGGCAGGAGGAATGTATCAGTTATTGAATTAACTCGTATAGACTAACCTCATATATGGATATAAAAAAAGGAGCAACGCCTTGCTCCAACCTTTGTTAACCTTAAATCTAATACTATGAAAAAAATCACATGACAAATGTAAGCGTTCAACTTATTCTTTCCAAATAATTCTGTTGTATTTGTTTCTCTTTTAAATTCTTTCACTGATTTTCACTGTTATCGGACACGACGCACTTCTAATGGATAAAGTTTGGCACTTTCATGGTAAGTAATGGAAAGAAATGCAAGCTTTCTTGAATATGTTTTCATGGTCATTCGAAGGGTTCGTGAAATAAGGCTTAAAATAAGTGCTTTGTTGGTTTAAAAGGAACGCCCCGTTGGTTTAAAACCAAGGCATCGTTCCTTTAAAACCAACGAGGTGTTCCTTTTAAAGGAAAATGTGTACTTGTATGTTGCTGTGTAATATATAGAATTATCTTTTCATAATAGCCATGGTGGATTTTTTTGCTGTCAAATTCAATGACTACCAATGAATGCTTTTATGAGAATGCTATAACACTAATGCTTGTCACTACGGAGCATAAATTTTATATAATAAAGAAAAGTGTTACGAGGACTATTGGGGAAAATCAACAAAAAGTTCTCATAAATGTATAGAAGGAGATTATGTGATTCATTCGAAGAATTTGGTGTTGAAGGATGATATAACCTATCTGCTGATATGGGATGTTTTGTTTGTAGTAGTACAAAAAAGGCGAGGCAAATGCCCCACCTTGAATGTTTTCACAACGGAATAATCCTTATTGTGATTTGCTTTTAATTAGTGTGACAAAGATAGTAATTTATTTTGTTTTAATGTCTAATTTGTGGAAAAATATTAATATATTTGATGAGTTATAATAAGATAGGGCAAATATGAAAAGAATATTAGGACTGGATTTGGGAACCAACAGTATTGGTTGGGCATTGGTTGACAGCGAAGAGCAGAGAATTTTAGGAATGGGTAGTCGGATTATTCCTATGGATCAGGGTGTGTTGGATACTTTCAGTGGGGGGAATCCGGTAGAGACTCAAACAGCTGCGCGAACGGTCTATCGTGGCACACGCCGATTGCGCGAAAGAGCATTATTACGTCGTGAGCGTCTGATTCGTGTTTTGAATATGATGAAGTTTTTACCCGAACATTATGCTTCTCAAATAGATTTTGAGAAGCGATTAGGACAATTTTTTGATGAAAAGGAGCCCAAACTAGCTTGGAAACAAAATGATGAAGGGAGGTTCGAGTTTATTTTTCAACAGTCTTTTAATGAAATGATAGAAGAATTTAAGAATAAGGGGGTGGTTAGAGAAGATAAAAAAATCCCATATGATTGGACTATCTATTATTTGCGTAAGAAAGCTCTTTCTCAAGAGATAGAGAAGGAAGAACTAGCTTGGATTTTATTAAATTTCAATCAGAAACGGGGATATTATCAATTAAGAGGGGAAGAAGAGGAAGAGAACCCTAATAAATTAGTAGAATATTATTCATTGAAAATAGTGGATGTCATAGCCGATGAAAAACCGAATAGTAAAGGTGATATATGGTATTCTTTACATTTAGAAAACGGCTGGATTTATCGTCGCTCCAGTAAGATTCCGTTATTTGGATGGAAAGATAAAACACGTGATTTTATTGTTACTACAGATTTGAACGACGACGGGACGGTTAAAAAAGATAAGGAAGGAATAGAAAAGCGGTCTTTTCGTGCGCCAAGCGAAAATGATTGGGTATTGTTGAAAAAGAAGACGGAGAGTGATATAGAAAAGTCTCATAAAACAGTTGGTGCGTATGTCTATGAGACATTACTGCAAAATCCTATGCAAAAAGTTCGTGGAAAGCTTGTACGGACAATCGAACGTAAGTTCTACAAGGATGAACTGAAACAAATTCTTGAGAAACAAAGAGAGTTTCATCCCGAATTGAGAGATGAAGATTTATACAACGACTGTGTAAGAGAGTTATATCGGAGTAATGAGACGTACCAATTTATTTTAAGTAAAAGAGATTTTGTTCATTTATTCTTGGACGATATTTTATTTTATCAGAGACCATTACGGAGTCAGAAGTCTGCGATAGGTGATTGCATACTTGAATTTAAAACATACAAAGATAAAGATGGAAATAATATTAAAGAGTATCTGAAGGTCATTTCAAAATCCAATCCTCTTTATCAGGAATTCCGTATATGGCAATGGCTGTACAATTTGAAGATATATCGGAAGGAAGATGACGAAGATGTTACTTTGCAATTTATTGCAAACATTGAAGATAAAGAACAGCTATTTGATTTCTTAAGTAATAGGAAAAGTATAGAACAGAAACCTTTGCTTGAATATTTGATAAAGGCAAAAGGTCTGAAAAAACAGGTAAAGACAGAGGCATATCGATGGAATTATGTTGAAGATAAGATATATCCTTGCAGTGAAACAAAAACGATGATTTCTACACGTTTGGCTAAAGTAGAAAATATTCCAGATAATTTCTTTACAAAAGAAATAGAACAAAAACTTTGGCATATCATTTATTCTGTTACAGATAAAAATGAGTTTGAGAAAGCGTTGAGAACTTTTGCAAAAAAGTATGATTTAGATATTGCTTCTTTTGTAGATAATTTCAAGAAAATTCCTCCTTTTAAAAATGAATATGGATCATTCTCCGAAAAAGCAATAAAGAAACTGTTACCTTTGATGCGTTTGGGGAAATACTGGAAATGGAATGATATTGATAATAATACCCAAAATAGAATATCCAAAATAATCACAGGCGAGTATGATGAGGAAATTAAGGATATAGTTCGTGAAAAGTCTATTGCTTTAACTAATGAAAACGATTTTCAAGGTTTACAGTTATGGTTGGCTCAATATCTTGTTTATGGGCGACATTCAGAAGCAGATATTGCAGGAAAATGGCATTCGGTTGCTGATTTAGAAAAGTATTTGAATGAGTTTAAACAGCATTCCTTACGTAATCCGATTGTAGAACAAATAATTACGGAAACTTTACGGGTAGTGAGAGATATTTGGCGAAAATACGGACAAGGAGCAGAAAACTTTTTTAGTGAAATCCATGTTGAGCTTGGACGTGATATGAAGAACACTGCTGACGAAAGGAAAAAAATAGTTAATGTTGTAACAGAAAATGAGAATACCAATTTGCGAATCAAAGCATTATTAATGGAATTAAAGAATAATTCTGATGGCAAATTGGAGGTTGAAAATGTCCGTCCTTATTCACCCACGCAACAGGATATTCTGAAAATATATGAAGAGTATGCAATTAGCACTGGGCTTGATAACGAAAAGGATGAAAAGGTAAAGGAAGATATAAAGAAAATAAGCAGGGTTGCACAACCCACAACGACAGAACTACAACGCTACAAACTATGGTTGGAGCAAAAATATTGTTCTCCATATACGGGTAAGGTCATCCCGTTAGGGAAGCTCTTTACCGAAGAATATCAGATTGAGCATATCATTCCAAAATCTCGTTACTATGATGATAGTTTCAGTAATAAAGTAATTTGTGAGGCCGCTGTAAATAAATTGAAGGATAAATGTTTAGGGTTGGAGTTTATAAAAAACTACCATGGGCAGATTGTGGAAACAGGCTTTGGACAAAAAGTAACTATCTTTGATGAGGAGGCGTATCAGAATTTTGTAAAGCAGCATTATGCTTATAATCATTCCAAGAGGACAAAGCTTCTATTGGAAGAAATACCTGAAAAGATGATAGAACGCCAAATGAATGATACACGTTACATCAGCAAATTTGTTCTCCCTCTTTTGTCAAATCTTGTACGTGCAAAAGAAAATGACAATGGAGTAAACTCAAAAAATGTACTTCCTGTAAATGGCAAGATTACAACTATGTTGAAACAAGATTGGGGGTTGAATGATGTTTGGAATGATTTGATTCTTCCTCGTTTTGTGCGGATGAATGAGTTGGCAAAGACTATCGCATTCACCAGTTGGAATGAACAACATCAAAAATATTTGCCTACTGTTCCATTAGAACTATCAAAAGGGTTTCAAAAGAAGCGTATTGATCATCGGCATCATGCAATGGATGCTTTGGTAATAGCCTGTGCAACTCGTGACCATGTCAATCTGTTAAACAATAAACATGCAAATACAGATACAATTCGATATGATTTACAACGAAAATTACGATTGTTTGAGCGAGTGACATATATTGACCCGCAAACAAAGAACAATGTAACAAAAGATATTCCGAAAGAATTTAAAAAGCCATGGGATAATTTCACTGTTGATGCCCGTAATGAATTGGAAAAAATTATTGTTAGCTTTAAACAAAACCTGCGTATAATTAATAAGGCAACCAATATATATACGAAATATGAAAACGGTAAAAAGATAAAGGTAGGCCAGAAAGGTCTTAATTGGGCAATTCGTAAACCTCTACACAAAGAAACTGTATTTGCAAAAGTATCACTTCGTAAAAGAAAAACCGTGCGTTTGAGTGAGGCTTTAAAAGATTGGAAAAAGATAGTCGATAAAAAGCTAAAACAAGAAATAAAACGGCTTACCTGTCAATATGGTAAATTTGATGTGGATACAATCTTGCGATATTTTAAAGATCGGAAGTACCAGTTTGGAGAAGTAGATGTATCAAAAGTAAAAATGTATTATTTTGATGAAGAAAATGCGGCGGTGCGAAAAAATGTAGATACATCTTTTACAGAAAAGTTTATTCAAGGATCTGTAACAGACACTGGCATACAAAAAATCTTGCTTAATCATTTAGAGGCAAAAGGGAATAAGGTTGAAATTGCGTTCTCTCCTGAAGGTATTGAGGAGATGAACAAGAATATCATTCAGCTTAATGAAGGGAAGTTGCATCTTCCAATATTTAAAGTTCGTGTTTATGAAACAATTGGTAATAAATTCTCTGTTGGAGTAAAAGGAAACAAGAAAGACAAATATGTGGAAGCGGCAAAGGGAACCAATTTGTTCTTTGCTATATATGTAGATGAAAATGGTATTCGTTCTTATGAAACTATACCTTTAAATATCGTAATAGAACGTTTAAAACAAGGATTAAGTGTGGTTCCGGAAAAAAATAGAAAGGAACATAGTCTATTATTTTATTTATCTCCTAATGATTTGGTATATGTGCCTATAGAGGATGAACGAGAAAACATTCACGCTGTTAATTTGGACCAACTTAATAATGAACAACGGAAGAGAATTTATAAAATGGTAAGTTGTACAGGTTCAGAGTGCCATTTTGTTCCTTATTATGTAGCAAGTCCTATAGTAAACAAAGTTGAATATTCGTCATTGAATAAGATTGGAAGGAGTCTGACTGGCGAGATGATTAAAGACGTTTGTATAAAACTAAAAGTTGATCGATTAGGAAATATTAAAGGAATATCTGGCTTATGAATAAAAACAATAACACCCCAATTCCCTCTGATTTCTTTCTTTACAAAGACAGTAATGGAGAAGTGAAAGTCGAAATCTATATTTTTAATGAAACAGTTTGGCTGACACAGGATAAGATTGCGCAATTGTTTGGAGTAGATAGAAGCGTAGTGACAAAACATTTGAAGAATATCTTTCAAACGGCTGAATTGCAGGAGGATTCAGTTAGTGCAAAAATTGCACTAACTGCTGCTGATGGTAAAAAGTATCAAACGAAGCTATACAATCTTGATGCTATCTTATCCGTAGGCTACCGTGTCAACAGCATTCAGGCCACACATTTTAGAATCTGGGCAAACAGCGTACTGAAAGAATATTTGATTAAGGGTTTTGCCATGAACGACGAGCGATTAAAAAATCCACAAATGCTATTCGGCAAAGATTATTTCGAGGAGCAATTGGCTCGTATTCGTGATATTCGTAGCAGTGAACGTCGTTTTTATCAGAAGATAACTGATATTTATTCGCAATGTAGTGCTGATTACGAAGCTGGTAGCGAGGTGACAAAGACGTTTTTTGCAACTGTTCAGAATAAGTTGCATTGGGCAATTTCCGGACAGACGGCAGCGGAGATAATTGTTGCCCGTGTGGATGCAGAGAAACCTAATATGGGATTGACTACTTGGAAAAATGCGCCTAACGGGATGATTCGTAAACCGGATGTATCCATCGCAAAGAACTATCTCAATGAAACTGAAATGGATGATTTGAATCGTATTGTTTCGATGTATTTGGATTATGCAGAACGTCAAGCGAAAAAAGGACAGGTGATGTATATGAAAGATTGGGTGAAGAAGCTAGATGCATTCTTGCAATTTAACGAAGAAGCGGTATTGCAACATAGTGGGCAGGTGAGCCATGAGGTCGCCAAAGCATTGGCGGAACAAGAATATGACAAGTTTCATACTAGGCAACTTCGGAATTACGAATCGGACTTTGATAAACTTTTGAAAGGAATGAATCATGATTAAGAAAACACTTTATTTCGGAAATCCGGTTTATCTGTCGTTGCGCAATGCGCAGTTAGTTATTAAATTGCCTGATGTGGAAAAAGCAACGGCCTTACCGGAAGTATTGAAAAAGCAGGCGGAAGTGACAAAACCTATAGAAGACATTGGCATTGTAGTTTTGGATAACAAGCAAATCACCATCACTTCCGGTGTGTTGGAGGCTTTGCTTGAAAACACTTGCTCTGTAATCACTTGCGATAGTAAGAGTATGCCAGTTGGACTGATGCTTCCTCTTTATGGAAATACAACGCAGAATGAGCGTTTTCGTGAACAATTAGACGCTTCGTTGCCGTTGAAGAAACAACTTTGGCAACAAACTATTCAGGCGAAGATTAACAACCAAGCATCTGTGCTCAAAGATTGTATGAATGAAGAGGTAAAGTGTATGCGCGTGTGGGCAGCTGATGTACGTAGTGGCGACCCTGATAATTTGGAAGCACGTGCTGCTGCATATTATTGGAAATCTTTATTTGCAGATGTTGACGGTTTTACGCGAGATCGTGAAGGTATTCCTCCAAATAACCTATTAAACTACGGATATGCAATTCTTCGTGCAGTGGTAGCACGTGGGTTGGTAATAAGTGGATTACTTCCTACTTTGGGTATCCATCATCATAATCGATACAATGCTTATTGCTTGGCGGATGATATTATGGAACCTTATCGTCCTTATGTGGATGAATTAGTATTTAGCTTGATACAGGAGTATGGAATGGGTGTGGAGCTAACGAAAGAGGTGAAAACGCGATTGCTTATTATTCCGACATTGGAAGTAATAATTGGAGGTAAACGCAGTCCGTTGATGATTGCTGTGGGGCAAACTACTGCCTCACTTTATAAATGTTTCAATGGAGAGCTTCGCCGAGTTGCCTATCCCGAACGGTAATGGATCGTCTTAGTGAATATCGTATAATGTGGGTGCTCGTTCTTTTTGATTTGCCAACTGAAACGAAGAAGGAAAAGAAGGCTTATGCGGATTTCAGAAAGAATCTGCAAAAAGATGGTTTTACGATGTTTCAGTTTTCCATTTATGTACGTCACTGTGCTAGTAGCGAGAATGCAGCAGTACATATAAAAAGAGTTAAATCTTTCCTTCCGGAACTAGGGCATGTCGGAGTCATGTGTATTACGGATAAACAATTTGGGGACATAGAACTTTTCTATGGAAAGAAGGCGCAGAGTGTCAATACACCAGGGCAGCAATTGGAATTGTTTTAGAACACAAAATCTCGCATTAATGCGAGATTTTGTGTTGGGAACAGTCTTCTTTTTTCTTTTCTAATCTTCTTTGTAACTAATTGAATTACATCTTATTATATGAAATGTATTGTTCCCAATGGTTCAAAGATACTAATTTGAAAGCAAATCACAACGCGCCGCTGCCTCGTACATAACCACGTCTGATTGTTCCCAATGGTTCAAAGATACTAATTTGAAAGCAAATCACAACTTTAGAGGTTGAGTTGAAAAAATCTTCTGAATTGTTCCCAATGGTTCAAAGATACTAATTTGAAAGCAAATCACAACTAAAAGCGTTATACATATTACTTGATATAATTGTTCCCAATGGTTCAAAGATACTAATTTGAAAGCAAATCACAACGATTATCTTTCTGTTCATCCTGAAGCGGATATTGTTCCCAATGGTTCAAAGATACTAATTTGAAAGCAAATCACAACAAGGAGAGGCAGATGTAGCACGTGCTCAAGATTGTTCCCAATGGTTCAAAGATACTAATTTGAAAGCAAATCACAACACGGTGCTTCAGTTGGTTGTTATGGATACAATTGTTCCCAATGGTTCAAAGATACTAATTTGAAAGCAAATCACAACAAGGAGAGGCAGATGTAGCACGTGCTCAAGATTGTTCCCAATGGTTCAAAGATACTAATTTGAAAGCAAATCACAACATGTATCGATTATGAAAGAAGAATTTTATTATTGTTCCCAATGGTTCAAAGATACTAATTTGAAAGCAAATCACAACTATTGTCACAAAGATATATTATTTAATGGATTGTTCCCAATGGTTCAAAGATACTAATTTGAAAGCAAATCACAACACATTTATTATTGGTGTGATTGCTGTTCTATTGTTCCCAATGGTTCAAAGATACTAATTTGAAAGCAAATCACAACACTCCCCACTCGATAGATATTCTAATAGTATTGTTCCCAATGGTTCAAAGATACTAATTTGAAAGCAAATCACAACGCATTGGGATTGTTAATGTTGGTACCAGCGATTGTTCCCAATGGTTCAAAGATACTAATTTGAAAGCAAATCACAACGACGGCTCTTGTATTTTTTGATTCTTCTCAATTGTTCCCAATGGTTCAAAGATACTAATTTGAAAGCAAATCACAACTAGAACTAATAGGTAAAATAGGACAAGTAGATTGTTCCCAATGGTTCAAAGATACTAATTTGAAAGCAAATCACAACCTGCGCGCTAAACGCGATAGACGGTGTAGGATTGTTCCCAATGGTTCAAAGATACTAATTTGAAAGCAAATCACAACCCATGCCCTCTGGAGTATATCATGACTCTGATTGTTCCCAATGGTTCAAAGATACTAATTTGAAAGCAAATCACAACCAAACTGTGGAAGATTGCGATTAACAACCAATTGTTCCCAATGGTTCAAAGATACTAATTTGAAAGCAAATCACAACGGGCGATCCTGTTTGTATTATTCATCTTAATTGTTCCCAATGGTTCAAAGATACTAATTTGAAAGCAAATCACAACTTAACTGGATTAGGAAATACTGACACGGAAATTGTTCCCAATGGTTCAAAGATACTAATTTGAAAGCAAATCACAACGGAGTGCTGCAAGTTCTTCCGGTGTAGCTATTGTTCCCAATGGTTCAAAGATACTAATTTGAAAGCAAATCACAACTATTTCCTTGTTTGTCGATTTCTATATTTGATTGTTCCCAATGGTTCAAAGATACTAATTTGAAAGCAAATCACAACAATTTCGTAAGATTAAAAGGGAAAAGTATATTGTTCCCAATGGTTCAAAGATACTAATTTGAAAGCAAATCACAACAGTTTCGTACAGGTCGTTCTGTTGTTGGTATTGTTCCCAATGGTTCAAAGATACTAATTTGAAAGCAAATCACAACATGCACATGGGTTGGTACAATGGGTGACGTATTGTTCCCAATGGTTCAAAGATACTAATTTGAAAGCAAATCACAACTTAACTCTCGTTGTTTAGTATAAGCTCTATATTGTTCCCAATGGTTCAAAGATACTAATTTGAAAGCAAATCACAACCAAGTTCCATTATTTGACCAAAGAGGTGAATTGTTCCCAATGGTTCAAAGATACTAATTTGAAAGCAAATCACAACTGCGTTCCGTTCTGCTGTTGGTTAATTGGTATTGTTCCCAATGGTTCAAAGATACTAATTTGAAAGCAAATCACAACTCTGCTGGCTGACTTTTTTTTAATTTCTATTGTTTCCAATGGTTCAAAGTTACTAATTTAAAAGTAAATCACAATCCATTCATGTATCTCTTTTTAATATAAACATGTTATTTCTTGTGATTTAAAGATTGTCATTTTCGTATAAGTATTTTTAAGTTTCTTTTTGTGAGCATTAGACTTAATTCTAGCGTTAAATATTGAGAATGCTCAATCTGTTTCAATTGCTTAGTAATTGGGTTAATAAAGGTGGGTATTCCTTTATATTAACGATAAAATCCCAAATGACTTGACAAACGCTTTTTGATGTTGTATATTTGTAGAACGAAAGAAACAATGAAACGACAAATTAAAACTTTAAAAACGAAATGAGACGAATCTTATCTTTTGCTGTATTAGCTGCATTGTACTTCCCCGGATGTACGACCAGTAAAAATGCAGTGCGTTGTCTGAGCCGATGGATTAAAGACTGTAACCCGTTGACCAAAGAGCTTGTACCGACTGGTTATATGCCGTATAATCATCGTTATTTGACGATGAAACAGTATAAGATTATAACAAAACATCTAGGAGATCCTTATGAATATTAGGGTATAGACGACCCGATTAAAAGCTTGAGGCTGCAACCTTTTATAGGGTTTGTAGCCTTTTTTGTTGCATAAATTCAACGTAAATCCTTCTGAAAGCTACATTCGGGTTTTTAATAAACTTGTTGAGAGTTTATTAGAAACTCAAAAGTCGTTTATGCAGAAAAGATAAACTTTTTTCGGTGTGTTGAAATGAGAAATATACGAAATCTTTGTGTGTCTGGTTAATAATCACTACATTATTAAAGACAGTCTCATTTCATCTTTATTTGTGTAATCTTGAATGGGTAGATGTTTTTTCTTGTAATTCTTTATTTTAATTGAAACTTATCATACAATCATATATGATTGTGAGTATATGAATGTGAATATGTTACTTTGGAGAATAATTTATACCTGGCAAGTCAAGGGTCTTAAATGAGAGAGATCAGTCATAAAATATTTAGCAGAGTAATAACAATAAAAAAATGATGAAATGGATACTCTTAAATTGCATTCACACTTTGAAAATTTACTGTATGTGGGAAGAAGCGTGCTCACTAATACAAGTAGCCGCATTCAAAGATTATTTTTTAAAAAAGAGATGTGTATATATGAATACTTGTTTAAGGAGGAAGCAAGTAAAGGCATTGAAATTGTAGTGGACAATGCTGTCTTAGTTTGTGTTTTAGAAAATGATATCTGTAATAAATCTATTCTTTATCTTAATGACTCCACTAATGTAACATCTTATATTAATTATTGCAATAGTACTTTTGAATATGATAAACTTCGTGATAGATGGATTATGCCTGATGGTTATCTTACCCTTTTTATACCGAATGATGACTTTGAAAAGCGATTTGCATTCGTGCAAACCTTAGTATGAATAAACTTCGTGAAGCCTTTGGATTCTTAAGGGGATATATCTGAACATTAGACAATTTGATTTGTTATTTATTATAGTTGGAAGAATATAGACGTTGTTCGCTTTCATTATGATGTAAAACATCTCTATTTACCCATTTTTTAAAGGTTGTTTTTGACTATATGTCAAAACAAACCTTTATATTTGTATATGTGAAGTTAACCGAAAAAATCACTTATTATTGGCTATGATGAAAAAGGAAATCAAATTCAGTCTTGTTTATCGGGATATGTGGCAATCTTCCGGTAAGTATCAACCTCGGGTTGACCAGCTTGTACGTATAGCTCCATTGATTGTTGAGATGGGCTGTTTTACAAGAGTTGAAACGAATGGAGGTGCTTTTGAGCAAGTGAATCTATTGTACGGCGAAAATCCTAATAAAGCTGTCCGTGCTTTTACTGCACCTTTTAGAGAAGCGGGCATTCAAACACATATGCTCGATCGTGGTTTGAATGCATTACGTATGTATCCGGTTCCGGCGGATGTGCGTAAATTAATGTATAAAGTCAAGCATGCACAAGGGGTGGATATCACCCGTATCTTCTGTGGACTGAATGAGACGAGAAACATAATTCCCTCCATTAAATATGCTCTGGAAGCAGGTGTGATTCCGCAGGCAACTCTTTGTATCACGTATTCTCCGGTGCATACCGTTGAGTATTATGCCCGAATTGCCGATCAGCTGATTGAGGCCGGTGCACCTGAAATTTGTTTGAAAGACATGGCAGGTATCGGTCGCCCGGGTATGTTGGGGCAATTGGTCAGGACTATCAAGGAGAAACATCCGGATGTATTGATTCAATATCATGGTCATAGTGGGCCGGGATTGTCTATGGCTTCTATCCTTGAGGTTTGCGAAAATGGTGCGGACATCATTGATGTGGCTATGGAGCCCATGTCTTGGGGTAAAGTGCATCCTGACGTGATCTCGGTACAGGCAATGTTGAAAGATTTAGGTTTTCAGGTTCCGGATATTAATATGAAAGCATATATGAAGGCTCGTGCGATGACGCAGGAATTCATTGATGACTTTCTGGGTTACTTCATGGATCCTACCAACAAATATATGTCTTCGCTTCTACTGAAATGTGGTTTGCCGGGTGGCATGATGGGTTCCATGATGGCAGACCTGAAAGGAGTGCATTCCGGCATCAATATGATATTAAGGAGTAAGAATGAGCCGGAACTTAGTCTGGATGATCTGCTTGTGATGCTTTTTGATGAAGTGGAATATGTATGGCCCAAGCTGGGTTATCCTCCTTTGGTGACTCCTTTCAGCCAGTATGTGAAAAATGTTGCATTAATGAATCTTATGCAGCAGGTAAAAGGGGAAGAACGTTGGACAATGATAGATAACCATACTTGGGATATGATTCTGGGTAAAAGTGGACGTCTTCCTGGTACGCTTGCACCGGAGATTATAGAGTTGGCGAAATCTAAAGGATATGAATTTGTCGATACCGACCCGCAGTTGAATTATCCGGATGCTTTGGATGAATATCGAAAGGAAATGGATGAAAATGGCTGGGAATATGGAGAGGATGACGAAGAACTTTTTGAACTGGCTATGCACGATCGCCAGTATCGTGATTATAAGTCCGGGGTTGCCAAAAAGCGTTTTGAGGAAGAGTTGCAACATGCTAAGGATGCGGCAATGGCAAAGAACGGGTATTCGGAAGAGGAAATTAAGAAGTTGAAACGTGCCAAGGCAGATCCGGTTATTGCCCCTGATAACGGACAGGTACTTTGGGAAGTTTCCGTAGAGGGACCATCCATTGCTCCATTCATCGGGCGTAAATATCAGCATGACGAAGTCTTTTGTTATCTTTCCACTCCGTGGGGGGAATATGAAAAGATTCTAACCGGATTTACCGGACGTGTGGTGGAGATATGTGCACAGCAAGGTGCGACTGTACATAAGGGAGATGTAATCGGTTATATTCTACGAAGCGATATTTTTGCGTAGACTCTTATAAGAGTTAGGGTATAGGTAACTCAATAAAGAATTTTAGGGGAGTGTCTAACAAGTCCCTTTTTAGACAGCCCCTTTCTTTTGCGTATAAATTCAATGTAAAGACGATCATGAAAATTCTTATGTGTTGTAATTGAATGGATATTTATCGGTAGTAGAATGGAATGTTTAATATGGAATGAGCGTATTTTGTAAAAAATGCGATGGTCAGAGCAAAAAAAGCGGACTTATTTTGTTCTTTCTATAATTAAGTACAACTGCTTGAATTTCACGATTGGACGTCCAAGGTAGCTGGAGGTGCTGTAACCGTTCGCTTTTGCCCAATCTACGACTTTGTTACGCAGCTTTTCCGGATAGTAGATTGTAAGTAGTTTTTTCTCTATCTGGTCTCTCCATGACTCTGGTAAACTTATGTTGCTAAGGTGGCTAATTGGGGCAATGCCAAGAGCGAGAGCAACGACACTATGGGTGAAGTCTCCACTTTCAGGTGTGGGCTCTATCTGTAAATTCTGTTTCACTCCATCCACGAGGCTCTTGATAGCAAGAATATCTTGGGTGAGGTTGAGCTCTGAGATGAAATCAACCTCTACTTTTGCTAATTGATGAAATAGATCTCCTTTCTCTGCGCCAAGTAGTTTTAAACCCCAATCAATTTGGAAACGCAGAGATTCTACAGCTCTCTTTATACTGAGAGCATCTTTTTTCTTTGGATTTTTTTTGTATGCCATGACGAATAGAATGTTAAAATGAGTGTGCAAAAATAATGGTGAAGTATGCAGAAACGTTGCACACATAAAAAAAATTGCTATAAATTAATATATTTAGGTGGTATGCAGTATTTTTGCATACAAAAAAGTTAACTTTGTACTAAATAAGATTATGAATTCTACCCTATAAAACATGCTATCAAGATATCTAAAGTAGGAAAAACAATTAGATGAGATATACAAAAAGGGTTTAAGCAATTGAATAATAGAAAATAGTAATAATATTTTGAAAATCACGGAAGTTTAGAAAATGATAAGTAAAACCTTTAACCGCTATATCTGGTTGCTCAACACGCTGCTTCAGCATCGCAGATTAACTTTTGAGGAGATAAGCTGTCGATGGAAAGATAGTTGTCTCGGTGATGGTAGACCGCTTGCATTACGTACATTCCACATGCATAGAGAAGCTATTGCAGAACTTTTTGGTGTAGAGGTCGAATGTGATACATCCAGCTATGAGTATTATATTTCTTCTTCCAGTCAACTGAAAAATGACAAGACTCGTCAGTGGTTGCTTAACTCCTTCACTGTGTCTAATATGATAGAAGCAGGGCGCAACATGAAAGATCGAATTTTGTTTGAGGAAATTCCTGAAGGAACTGAATATCTCCAAACAGTCATAGATGCAATGCAACGAAAAAAGGAACTGAAGATTGATTATAAACCTTTCAATGGTCATCAGTCAATATTTCACTTGCAGCCATACGCTATGAAGGTTTACCATCAGCGTTGGTATGTAGTCGGTATCTCAAAGAGCAGGAGGGAATAAGGAATATTGCCCTTGATCGTATTTTGGAAATGGAATTGACAGATGACTCATTTATACTCCCCAATGATTTTGATGCAGAAGAATATTATGCTCATACAGTTGGCATATTTGTCAATGACAAATTGAAGCCACAGAAAGTAGTTGTTCGGGTATTCGGTGTTCATGTAGAGTATATGCGTTCTCTGCCACTGCATTTCTCTCAACAAGAGATAAAAACAGAACACAAAGAGTACAGCGACTTTGAATACCAACTTTGCTTAACTCCAGAGCTAACAAGTCAGTTACTTGCTATGGGTGAAAAGATCGAAGTTATGGAGCCAATAGGGCTGCGTGAAGAAATTAGAAAAAGACTTTTTGCTGCCATAAATAGATATAAATAGGAAAATAATGGCGTGCAGAGTCTTAGCAGAGATCAATATACACAGTTATAAACTCTAAATGAAGAAATTGGAAATGGTTAATAATTACACAATAAAAACAACCTATTACGATAGGAAAATGGATGAAAAGTTGCTAACCCAAATAAACGAGCGGTTTCCTTGGATCATCAGTTATGTTAAATCACATAATTGTTTAGATTTCCAGACTGGGAATGATCCTAAAACTAATCGTTCTTGGTTTTCTATATATAGAGGTACTGGACGTATACTAACCTTTCGTAGTCATTCGGGTAAAGTTAATGAAATATGTGATGTAGCCGAGGCTTACAAAGAATTAATGCAACCAGATTTTTTTAGAAATCCAACACCGGATCAGTTTGACACATATTTAGCAAAAATCGCTTCCACGGAAAAATTCAAAAGATACTATGAAGATACAAAAGGAGTTCGCAATGAAGGATTTTATCAGACATTAATAGGACGTCGTTATACGTTCGAAGTTAAAGATACCGATGATTTTATTCTTTTTGACAAGGAGCTAGTTATCGGTTTTAAAACAAAAGGCATAAAAGATGAATGGAATAAGGAAATCGTAGACCAACAAACATTGAAAATTGAACAATTAAGAAAGACGTACAATGGAACACTCCCTGAAAAAATAAAACCTGAGTATGGTGAATTTGACTTCCTTGGTCTAAATACTAATGGAGATATATTGATAATGGAACTTAAACAAAATGATCCTGCTAAGACTGCATTGTCTCCTATTCAAACTTCATATTACTATCTACAGTTTCAAAAATTAGCTAGAGAAGATGATAAGTTGTATCAACGAATAAAAGCAATGATCGAGCAAAAAATAGATTATGGACTTATCGGTTCCAGTTACAAAAATAAAATACCATTAAAGCTTTCCGGAAGAATAATACCGTGCGTAATTGTAGGAAAAGACGGTGGACTATCTGAAACAATCCGCGAAAGATATAGATTTATTCGTGATTTATTTTTACCGGAAATGAAAGCATACACATGCACATCCGAGGTTGAGGGTACTCTCGTTACATCAGAAAACTTATAAACAGAATGAATCTTATTATTCATCGTGGGGCTGACCAGATAGGTGGTTGTATTACAGAAATATCGACTGAGAATTGTAAAATTCTTATAGACTTCGGTAACAATCTTCCTGGTTGCAAAAAAGAAGAACTGACAGAAGAACAAGTAAAATCAATCATAGGAAATGCTGATGCCGTATTCTATACACATTATCATAGTGATCATGTTGGTTTGCACCATCTGATACCAACAAATGTCCTTCAATATATAGGAGTAGGAGCAAAAGAAGTTATGCTCTGCAAATATGACGCTTTGAGGGTTCACGGAGATTACTCCAAACAGATTGAAGCAATAGAGCGTATGGAAACCTATTGTGCGGCAAAACGTATTGATGTCAGTAAGAAAGGGAGGATTTTCGTTACTCCCTATTTTGTTAGTCATTCTGCTTTTGATGCATATATGTTCTTAATAGAATGTGAGGGAAAGAAGATATTGCACACAGGAGATTTTCGCAGACATGGCTATATTGGCAAAGGTCTTTTTCCTACTTTGAAGAAGAATGTGGGAGAAGTTGACATACTTATAACAGAAGGAACAATGTTAGGAAGAAGTCAAGAATGTGTGATTTCAGAGAGCGAAATACAGAAGAATATTATAAAGGCATTGCGTGAACACAAGTATGTCTTTGCCTTGTGTTCGTCAACTGACCTTGACCGGCTTGCAACATTCCATGCGGCGTGTAAAAAGACTGGACGTATATTCTTAGTTGATGAGTATCAAAATAGGGTCCTTAATGTATTCACGAAATATGCAGGATGCAAATCTGATTTATTCCAGTTTAATGCTTTCAAGCTAATCAATTATAGAACTGTCAATGTTAGAAACAAGCTACAGAAGGAAGGGTTCTTAATGCCAATTCGAATGAGTAGTGGCTATTTGCTTAAGGGAATGCTCGATATATATAATGATGAAAAACCGTGGTTGATATATTCTATGTGGGGTGGCTATGCAAAAGAGGGTAAAGACTACACAAACAGCGATGTTATAAATATCCGTAATCTGTTTGGCGATAGAATATTAGATGGAACAATGGATGGTGTTCACACAAGTGGACACGCTGATGTTGAAACATTAAAAGAAGTCTGTCAAACTGTTCATCCTCGTATTGGAGTCATACCTATACATAAAGATGAGAACTCACGATATGATAGCATTAGTGGAATTTCTTCATACTTTATATTCGACGAAGGTGATGTTGACATACATGACATTCATATTTCTGTAAAATGAAAATACTTCAAATTTCTGATACACATAATCAGCATCGGCAGTTGACCGATCTTCCAGCTGCTGATGTCATTGTACACTGTGGCGATTTTACGGACAATGGCACAGAGGGAGAAGTGCTTAACTTTCTCAACTGGTTCATCGAATTATCCTATCCTCACAAAATCTTCATAACTGGTAATCATGACCTTTGCCTTTGGGAGGCTGAAGGCATTGAAGATTTGCCTAACAATGTATACTTCCTTCAAGATTGTGAATGTGAGATTGATGGTATTAAGTTCTTTGGTTTGGCATATAACCATTCTGAGACTTTGATACCAAATGATGTTGACGTGCTCATTACTCATGAACCTCCTATCATGATACTTGATGAATCAGCAGGAATTCACTGGGGAAATGCATTACTTCGAAACAAGATTTACGAGGTAAAGCCACATTATCATTTGTTCGGTCATGCTCATGAAGGATATGGTACATTCAAGGATGAGCACATCATTTTCTCAAATGGGGCAATACTTGATGACAACTACAACTCTTGCCATAAACCTAAACTGATCATTTATAAATAGTCAAATTATAGTTCTCCTGATGGTTATAAACAACAAAAAGTGTATATGCTAAGATTAACTGAAAAGATGAAGTCGGATTATATTTGATCGTATTGGCATTGACATATATTCTATTTGTATTTTATTGATAGTTAACTATATCTATTCCTGTTCCGGTGTCATTCCTAAAATGATATGCCTTTCCTCTCCTGATTCTGGAAGACGGAAGGATAGGCGATACATCGTCTTAGAGATTTCTCTAGGCGTATAATCACTATAAGAGCACTTTATTTTCTAAAAGCTCTATACGTTTATATAACATGTCAAGGAGCCGACTGTTTGCTTTTATTAGCTCACGAAGATCATCTGCCGCTTCGATATGCACGCTACTACAGTCTTTAGCGACTCCAATATTAGTTCCGATAGTACCGGAATTATTGACATACACATTCCCGTCTATTTTATTAAATAGTTCTAATGCAGACATATTTAGTACCTCTGCTATTTTATTCAGCCTGGTTAACGTGAGGTCAGTTTCACCATATTCAATCTTACAATAGGCACTTGTTGATAAGTTCAACTTTTCTCCCATTTGTTCTTGTGTAAGATTCTTTTCCATACGAAGCATTTGCAGCCGATGTCCTACTATCTTCTTTAAATCTGTTTCCATGTATCTTGTTATTGGGAAGCAATTTATTATTGGACAAATGTAACAATTTTAGTGGATATAACAAATGCTATTTTATACTTATTCGAGAGAACTGTGGAAAATGCGATGGTGCAAATAGCTTGGAGATGGGAAAACGACCTCGTTTTATTGAACATACCACTCTTTTCCCTTTTCTCATTGATATTTGGAGATAACTATTCGTTTAACGGATGGTTGTAGTAAATATTGTGTATACAATACACCTTAATGTGTGCTTAACTTTGCAGTCAGAGAAAACACAATCATTCATAACAGTAAATCATTATTAAAAAAAGAACATTCTATATTGTATTAAAAGAGCGAAATATTGCACTAAAAAACAAACATAGCATTAATAATAAATAATAAACAGACATGAAGAAGATTTTACTATTGTTCTCTATTTGCCTAATTCCAATGTTAGGCTATGCACAAACCGATGAAAACGGTAAAGAAAGAGTCTATATTGATTATTTCTCTCGTCCCGGTACTATCAGTAATATTTTGGCGGAAGCATTGCGTAATAAAGTAATAGAAGGTATCCAGAAGATGGATCGTGTAGAACTTATTGATGTTGATTCTAATGAAGCATTGAAGACTGAAGCGAAAAGACGCCAAGAGGCTTCTGCTATGGGAGATGCCGTTTGCAGAAGCGAGGTCATGACGACGTTAGGCGCCCAATATCTTATTCAGGGAAATATTACCAGTATGCAGGGAGTTAAAAAAACAGATAGTAAAGGGAAGACCTATTATCAGGGGAGTGTTTCTTACACGTTGAAAATAGTAGACCCTTCTAACGGTACACTCAAAGGAACCCAGACATTCACTCACGAGGGGTTGACCGGGAATATTGGCGATACTCCTGATGAAGCTATCATTAAGACTTTGGATTATGTAGTAATAAGCATGGACGATTTTGTTGACGAGTATTTCAAAATGAAAGGAACGATTGTACAGATTGAGAGTACCAAAAAAGATAAAGCACAAACTGTATATATCGATCTTGGAACCAAGAGAGGGGTACAAAAAGGCCAGAAATTTATCGTTTACATAGAGATGGATATTGCTGGAGAACTGTCATTGAAAGAAGTCGGACGTTTGAATGTGAAAGAAGTATTGAGCGGAACGCGTTCTTTATGTACCGTGAGCAAAGGCGGTGAGGAGATAATGAAAGCATCGAAAGAAGAAAAGAAATTGATTATTCTTTCTCGAAAAAATACCTTTTTAGGCGGACTTGGACTATGATGAAGTTACGAATACTGCTTTTGAACCTGCTAGTTGTATACACTATTCATTTCATGGCACAGGAGTCATACTCCAATGACGTAACTTGTATGAAGGCAGATGATAACATAGCCGTTATCACCGCTTCCGGAACAGCCGAAAAAAAGAAAGATGTATATAATATGGCATTGAAGTCGATCTTTAATGCTATATTTCTCAACGGCATTGACGGAGTGGAAAACGGACAGCCGCTCGTCGGGAAAGAAGATTCTTACTATATGAATCAGTTTTTCAGTTCACGTTATATGCTCTTTGTGAAGAACTATGAAACGGTAGGAGATCCGGTACGACAATCTTCCAAGCTATACAATGGTACAGTAACGGCTCAAATCTTATTAGGTGCGCTTAAAAAAGACTTGATACGGAACAAATTGATGACGAGACCCCAGGAAGAAATGTCGATGGAGGAAACCCGGCAACAAATTGCTTTGCCGACAATCATGGTAGTCCCCTATAAAAGCAATGACCGAAGCTCATACGCTGATATTCTGAAGAATGATTTTGATCTTCGTATAGCCGTAAGTACGGTAAAGGAGGGATTTGTTAAGCTTGGCGTGAAGACAGTGGCTGCCGAGGGAAAACAGTCAGGAACTTTGCGTGCTTCCGAATGGGAAAGTAAGAATGCTGATTCCAATGATAAGCAGTTGTTGATGAATTCGGGAGCGGACGTCTATGTGATTGTTGATTTACAAAAAGACATATCTGCAGCTTCGGGAAGTAGAGTCTCATTGATTATGACTGCTCGTGAAACGGCTACCGGAGTAGATTTGGCTAGCCGGAAAAGCTGGACGAACCGCTTTAGGACGACGGACGTGGATAAGTTATGCGCATATGCGGCACAAGATGTTCTGGATGGTTTTCTGAAAGATATCTCGAAAGAGTTTGCCCGGAAAGTTCAACAGGGGAATACGGTTGTTCTTCGGGTTAGTCTCGCAGATAATGCTATCAATACGATGAATAGTCGGATAAACGGTAGTACTACTCTTTCGGCGCATATACGCAATTGGGTACGAAAAAATGCCCAGGGAGGACGCTACCATATTCAAGGTGCTGTGGACGATAGTCTGATATTTGATTCGATACAGATTCCTGCAAAGGACAGCGACGGCTTGCCGATGGATTGCATCACGTTTGCGGATAATCTGGTTAATTATCTGAATGATTCCGGAATAGATAGTGAACATAGAGTGGATGGAAGTACCATCTATTTGACTATTCAATAAATCAAGGACGTATGAAACATTGGCTTTTATTTATTCTTGTGATTTCATGGTTTTGCTTTCCGCTTTCCGGTCAACAAACGAACCGTCCTGACTGGGTGAAACAGCATCCTGTTAGTGGTTTAAGTTACATCGGAATAGGAATGGCTGAAATATCGGAAGGAGATTATCAGCAAAAGGCAAAGCAAAACGCTTTGTCTGATCTTGTATCTGAAATTCAAGTGGTGATTGCCGCCAATTCTTTGTTGAATACGTTGGAGGACGATGGTAATGTGAAACAAACCTTCGCAGAAAGTATTCGTACAGAAGCCCGGGCGGAAATAGAGAACTTTCGTCTGGTGGATTCCTGGCGAAGTGACAATGAGTATTGGGTTTATTATGAACTGAATAAGGATGATTATGCGGCCTTGGTGGAAGCACGTCGTCAGAAGGCAATCCGTAACGGCTTCGATTTTTGGTATAAGGGACACATTACTTTACAACAGGGAGATTTAATGACTGCCATTCAATTATTCTCAAATGGAATGGAGGCTATACGCTCGGTGCTTAATCAGGAGTTGTTCTGCTCTTACGAAGGAAAGACGATTAATCTGGCGACTGAACTATATGCGGCTTTGGCCGGAGTATTTGATGGAATAACGATTGTTCTGAATCCGGCAACCGTTTCAGCCACGCCGTTTCAAGGTATAAGGGAGCCTATTGCTATAGGTGTTTACCGTAATGGAAATCCGTTAAGGAATATCCGGTTGAAAGCCGAGTTTGTTTCCGGGTCGGGAGATTTGTCTTCCATGTCTCCCACCGACGAATCGGGAGTTGCCGCTCTTTATGTGCGCAATATTACTTCTAAACAGGCACAGCAGGAAATTGGAATTTCATTAATTGATGATGTGTTCAGCTTGTTCCGGAAGGGAAGTTATGCAGCTTTATTCAAACAAATGCTTTCTTCTCTTCCCGGAGCAACGTTGACTGTCAACACGGCGCAGACACAGACTTCTGCTTATGTTAGAAGTGCGCAGAGCGATATAGAGACGGTGGAACGAACTGTGAAGAGTTTGCTGAACAATCATTTCTTTAACGTAGTTGCATCTCCTTCTGAAGCCGACATTATCGTTACATTGGATAATAAGTGTCGTAAAGGCAATACCGTTCCGGGTGAACTGTACAACTTCATCGAATTCTTTTCTACGTTGGGGATTAAAATAGAAAATAACCGGACGGGGCAAATCCTATTGAATTATTCTATTAATGATGAACGGACATTAGTACCAGAAAATAAGTCCGCTTCTCAAGGCAAGAATATGGCGGCGCGTGAATTGATAAAACGGTTGAATCGGGAGTTTGCGCGTGAATTGAAGAAAATAACATTCGACAGAACCGGAAAGATTCCGGAAAGACAGAAGATGTTGCCGGATGTTCCTGTTCCGGTAGTCGGTGCTTCCGTACCGGAAAAAGAAGCTGATCCGGTTATATCTGTCCCTGTTGTGGTGCCGGAAGTTATTCCTGCTCCTTTGGTTCCGGTTAAGTCCGCCAAACCAGAGAATCAAAAGGCAATTCGGGTTGAATGGTTGGATGGTGTCTTTGTTGAATTTGACAAACTTGCAACTTTAGGAGACAAATCGAGGATACATCTTAAGATTGTGAATACAAATGCTGACGATTGCGAAGTGGACTTATATAGTGGAAATCTGACGGTTATAAACGAAAAAGGTGAAGAATCTCCGATTGTCAGTGTCAAACTGGGTTCTAAGTTCAATGACCGCAGAGTCACTGCGCTCATTGTGCCTGATCTGTCTACGGAGATGGTTATTGAGGTAAGTAAGTTGCAATCTGTGGCACTGCTGCAATTGAAGGATTTCAAAAATAATATAGTGAAGTTGAGAGGCTTGAAATGAATCATATATTAACATTAAAAAAGACTTGAAATGAAAAGAATTAATTTATTGGGAACAGCATTGCTAACCATTGCTGTTATGACAAGTTGCGGTAGTTCAAAACCTGTAACACAAACAGTGCAGCAACCGACAGTGCAACAGGACGTAGAAATTAATGTTCCTTGTTCGGGACCGGAATTTCAAACGAACAAAGAGTATTTTAGAGCTAGTTCGATGGGACTTTCTACGGATATGTCTATTGCAAAGAAAAAAGCGATGACGGAGGCCCGGGCTGAAATTGCTACTGCTATCAATGCAAAAGTGAAATCGGTAACCGATAGTTATGTTTCCTCTTATCAGCAAGGTGAAAATGATGAAAGCAAAAGTCGTTATCAATCATTGACCCGTACGGTAGTGGAACAGGAATTGAGCGGTACGCGTGTAATTTGTGAAAAAACCATGAAGACTCCTGATGGTAAATACAAAGTATATGTCTCTCTTGAACTGGCAGGAGAGGAAATCATGAATGCTATGGCAAATCGTATTAAGAATGATGACAAATTGCGCATTGACTTTGAATATGAAAAGTTCAAAAAGGTATTTGAAGAAGAAATGAGTAAAAACGCCCAATAATCAGCTTGTTTAGAACACAGAGGATAGTAATGATCTCTTTAATAACTACCCAACTATTTGAAGATTGAATGATGAAACTTAATTTGTCGGATATAAGATATAATTGGGTAGTTATTTTTATTATCCAGTTGCTTTTGTCTCCCGGTATTGATGTGTTTTCACAGGCAATGTCTGTTGATACAGTTTATAACCAATCTTATGACTGGAGATCGGGACAGCGGGAGACTTTGCCGGAATGGGTGTTTGCTTCTCAACGGAAAGGCCGGGTAATTGGTATATCTGATCCTTGTATGAAATCCGAAGCTGCAAGGATGCTTGCTTTGCAAAGAGCGGCTTATCTGTATTCATTGCAGCAAGGGGTACAATTGAGACTTCTCTCGGACGTTTTTTCCACCATGGAGACTGCCAGTAATACATACGAAGACCAAAGAAACAAAATGCTTGTATTGGGAGTGATCGAACATCCCGTTCAACATGTTTCCTACCGGATTGAGCATGAATATACTTCTATATTTGGAGAGAAATTTCTGGAGGTATCTTTTACTCCATCGAATGATAGTTGCGATTTTTCTTATCATTCCATTAGTGAGTTGATGCTTTTGTTTACGAAAGAAAGGGTTGAGGAAGAAGAGGTGAAATTCAATTTATTGTTGGAATCGGATAGTTGTAGGGAGCAATCAGACCAGTCATGGTTTCAGCTTAAGGGAACACAGTCGTCTCCTCAAATAATTTCATATATGAACGGAGTTGAAATTTGTTCTTTACAAGAAGACTGTTGGTATGAAGATGCTGGTTTCGGAGGTCAGGGCGGACTGGAGAAGATGGATATGAGGAATGCCTTTTGGAATGCCTATATGTCTTCTTTAGTGAAGGCGTTGTTGTTATATCCGTTTTCTGATGTAAATGTCAAGCAGGTAGACGATCGTTTCAATGGCGGCACTGATTCCGGTTGTGGTTTGTATCGGGAGAAGGTTGTCGCTGTCTTGTCTATTTCCCCCTTTATCAAAGATATACGGAATAATAAGCTGTGTGTGGATTGGCAGATAACAGAACAACAAAATATAATAAGGAAATGAGGAAAAATAGGATACGAATACTATCTATGGTAGTTTTTTCATTGTGTTTGCCGTTTAGTCTTTTTGCGCAAATAGATAAAGACATGAAGGAGTTTGACGATTTTGTGAAGCAGCAGCACAAAGAGTTTGATGATTTTGTGAGCGAACAGAATAAGGAATTTGCCGAATTTCTGAAAGAAACCTGGAAAGAGTATGACTTGCAGAAGCCGGTGGTACGTCCTCAAAGACCAGAGCCTGTAAAACCGGTTAGCTTTGACCGTAAGAAGCCGGCAACAAAACCGCAAGAGGTTAAAGTAGGGGAGGTGACCCGACTCCCCATTCCGACAGTGACTCCAAGTGCGACATTTTCTCCTTCAAAAGGGAAAACACCGGTTCCGGTTATACCGGGAGGTAAAGATGTGGCTGTAGAACCGGAAAAGGATTCTGCGGTGCTCCCTGAAATAAAACCGGAAGTGAAGCCTGAAGAAACTGTTCCGGCCAAACGCTCGCTTTCCGGTGTAGAGTTTTCGTTCTACAGTAAAGATTGTGTTGTCAATGCTTCATTGAAGAACCGGCTCACTTTAAAAGGGATTGCAGAGAAAGATATTTCTGCCGGATGGGAGACGTTATCGCGTAGCAACTATCAGCCTTTGATAGACGACTGTCTGGCTTTTAAAAAGGATAATGCCCTGAATGACTATGGTTATCTGCTGTTGACGAGGAAAGTGGCTACTGAACTATGTGGAAGTACTCATTCCGATGAAATAGCTCTTATGCAAATGTTTCTCCTTTCTCAATCGGGATATAGGGTTAAGGTGGCGCGTATGGATAACCGCCTTACTTTATTCTATGCTTCGGGTAACATGATTTATGCTACCTGTTTTATTACTTTGAATGGAGTAAACTATTACAGGTTTGATACTACCCCGAATAAAACTAATTCTATTTACACTTACAACCGTGATTTCGCCAATGCGAAGAACCCGGTAAATATGAATATCACTACTCCTCAACCCTTTTCAGGAACTTACGTGGAGAAAACGTTGCAAGCGAAAGCTTATCCATCCGTCAAAGTCTGCTCGAAAGTAAATTCGGGACTTATTTCTTTCTATAAGGATTATCCGCAATGTGACTTTTCTGTCTATGTGGGAGCTCCTGTCAGTCAGGAAGTACAACAGACGGTGCTTCCATCATTGCAAGCTGCCATACAAGGGAAAAAACAATCGGAAGCTGCTAATATACTGATTAATTTCGTGCAGACAGCTTTTGATTATAAGACAGATGGTGACCAGTTTGGTTATGAAAAGCCTTTCTTTGTGGATGAGCTGTTCTACTATCCTTATTCCGATTGCGAAGACCGTGCTGTGTTATACTCTTATTTGGTACGTACTCTTATGGGGCTTGATGTTGTATTGTTGGAATATCCCAATCACATGGCAACAGCGGTCTGTTTTGATGAAAACATTGACGGAGATTATATAACTGTAAGCGGAAAGAAGTACATTATTTGTGATCCTACTTATATCGGAGCTTCTATCGGGCTTGCCATGTCGCAATTTAAGAACGTGGCAGCCAAGGTGTTGAAATATTAATTTTATTATATTATGAAGAATATTAAAAAGTATTTGTGTGCCATTGTAATGATGGTTATTTCGATGACTGCATTTGCGCAGGAAGATGTTTTTAGCGGTGACTGGCTAGGAGCAAATAAAGAAGGCGATTTAAAGGTTGCGTTCACATTGAATTGTGATGGTAATTGGCAATTGAATCCTTATAATGAGAATGCCAGATGCAATGGATTTATGGAAGTGAATATGCTGGAACCCGGTGGAAGGGAATCTTTGATGGCAACTTATGAGTTTTACGTCGAGAGTATGAACGGGAATGAACTGACTCTTTCTTTTGTAGGCGGACGTCCGGAGGTTGATGCCGGGATTTCCGGTCAATGCAAAGTCGTTTATAAGGATGATAAGTTGTCGTTTACCGGACTTGATAAAGGCGGAAAAGATGCTGCCTTTAATGGATTGACACTTGTAAAAAGCGGTAGTGGAGCTGATGCAATAGCTGATGCTGCGGCGGATGACGGAGTTCCTTTGGGAGTAAAGATATTGGCTGTTGTCCAACTGGTTTTGTCTATTGCCGTTGTTTTATTTATTGTGGGGCATATGTTTTTTGTATGGTATAAGGGCGCACGTTATAAAGAGGTTTTTACGGTAGAAGGAATGTTGAATAAACGCCTTGCAGCCGGAATGCCGGAGAAAATGACGGATGACGAGATAACGGAGGCATGGAAGCTGATGGATGAGGCATTCGCTACTTGGACGGTGATTGAAAAAACAGATGATGATGAATTCAGAAAGCCGACAAAGATGAAGCAAATTAAGAAATCTGTTCTTTTGATTGATCAGGTTATCGGTATGTGTCCTACTGATGCTGATGTCATAGAACGCTTAAACTCATTGACTGATGTGATTAATAGTGGTGAAGAACGTCATTTTGATGGTTCCAAGAAATTAATCTGGTTAGGTGTCATTGTGGGTATCTTGATGTATTGGATGATGGGAGTCGGTATGATGTTTTCTACTTTAATAGCTACCGGTTTGTATGTGGTAGCGAGCAGGACGCCTCAATTCTTAATTGATAAGCGGGCACTTCGTGGCGGTGGAAACATTCATAATGGTATTTTTGCCGGAGTGTTCGGGTTATTGGCAGGAGCGCAGACAGTGCGGACAATATACAAGTTTAATGATGGTCATAAAGAATATTCTGATGATCATTCACAACATTGGATTGCTTTGGCGATCGGTCTTGTCGTTTTGTTTGTATTGGCAATGATGATGGCATTCTGGGCACTTCTGAACTATTTACGTAATTATGTTCTGTACTTTTGATGGATAAAACTAACATGGTTGTTAATAATGGATTCGGCAGCATAATTAGGCTATTTATGTTTTGAAGTAGAATTTAGAGTAGTAGGTGTACAGGGGATCGATGAAAATTCGATGACCTGTGCATCTTTTTTTAATTAGTGATACTACAAAATATGATTAAGAACTTGCTAATTCCAATATAAATTTTAATATTTGCATTATAACAATAGTGTCAATTGAAAACAAAAGATGAAATAATCGCTATTCTCCGGAATTTTAAGGAAGAATTTGGGGAGAGATATGGAATTGAAAAGTTGGGACTTTTTGGTTCTGTGGCTCGTGGTGAGCAGAAAGAGGATAGTGATATTGATATTTGTGTAAAGCTTCAAGATCCGGATTATTTTACTCGAATGGAAATAAAAGAGTCATTAGAAGAGCGTTTTAATGCAAAAGTGGATGTCGTGTCTTTAACCGCAATTATGCGTAGTTTATTTCGCAATCATATAGAGAAAGATGCAATCTAGATCTAATTTTTATTATGCAAAACGGTAGTCTTTAGGTACCACTCCCATCCGCTTTGTAAACTCCTTATAGAAATGTGATCTATTCATAAACCTACTTTGATACATGATTTCTTTAATGAAATTTTTGGGTGGGGATAAAATATCTCGTAGAAAATTCCTGGCGACTCCCGATCATAGTTATTTTCCGATTTGTATAGAGGCGATGAAGCTTGGTATCCATGTGTATGTGGAAAAGCCGCTTGTCAGAACTTCCTATGAATGTGAACTGTTTGCAGGCGGAACAGAAGTACGGTGTTATCACGCAGATGAGTTACCAAGGACATTTTTTCTGTTTATTATTGACCTTAAACTCTCAAAACTTGCAAAATCGTTTCAATCGTTTCACAGAATCTTTCATGTCTTGATTTTTGTTCTAAAAGTATGATTCGGTTTGTTTTCTAACTTCTATATTTGTCATCAGAAACGAACGACAATGAAACATGGTATCTATATATTGACTATTCTTATGGCTTTATTAAGCCTTCCAGAAAGTGGGTATGCTTCGATTCCATTTTTCGCTGTTGCGAATGATACAATCCGGCGGGTAGTGATATATTTTGATGCGAATGATGCGGGAGTGAATCCTTGTTATAAAGGTAATAATCAAGTGATTGCAGCTTTGGATTCTTTGTTTCCCGGGAATTTGAATACGAAATATATAACTGCGCTAAATGTGGAAACTTTTGTTTCTCCTGATGGCAACGAGTCTGATAATAAAAGTTTGGTTGCCCGGAGAAATGATTCGATAAAGGAATTCTTGCAACGGTATAATTCGGATGTTAGTGTTGATAAGATTCATTTTTTTTCAGAGGGAGAGGATTGGTCGGAGTTTCGTAAGTTGGTGGCATCCGACTCCAACTTGCCGGATCGGGAAGAAGTGCTGATATTAATTGATTATCATAAGAATGATGTCAATAAACGGAAGCAACTGTTGCGGAAATTGAATCGGGGAATTGCTTACCGATACATTGTTCACAATATCTTTCCGGAGCTGCGGCGATCGGTTATTACGATTGTTGGAGAAACTCCGAAATTAAGTAAAGAGGCTTTTGAACCGGTATCTTCTGTCTCCGGGTTGTTTGTTTCAAATCAGGAAGAGGCGCTTCCGAAAGATCAACCTGATAAGTCTGTGGGAGAAAGTGAAGAAAAACAGGCCTGTGAGGTCGATATATCGGAGGCAGAAGGGCCGGTGAAAAGCCAAACTGTACTTGCAGTGAAGAATAATCTGTTATATGATTTGGCATTGGCGCCAAATATAGAAGTGGAAATTCCGATAGGCAAGAGGTGGTCTTTGAATACTGAATATAAATGTCCGTGGTGGCTGAATAGCAAACATGATTTCTGCTATCAGCTTCTTTCGGGAGGGATGGAAGGACGTTGTTGGCTGGGAAACCGTCAGAGACGTGACCGATTGACCGGACAGTTTATCGGACTTTATGCTGAAGGCGGGATATATGATTTTCAGTTACGTGGCGACGGCTATCAAGGTAAGTATTACGGAGCTGCGGGAGTGACTTATGGATATGTACGGCAGTTGGCACGGCATTTTTCCCTTGAATTCAGTCTTGGCATAGGGTATTTGACAACAGAATATAAAAAATATACTCCTTATGAGGGAGATATTATATGGATAAATAGTGGGCGTTATAACTTTATTGGTCCTACCAAGGCGAAAGTTTCTTTGGTATGGCTGATAACAACAAAGAGATAGGAGGGCGCAATGCGGAATACAAGATACAGGTTTCTTGTGCTTTTGTCCTCGCTACTGATGCTAACTGGATGTAGCCGTCGCGATATATTGGATGATTATCCCGTAAGTGGGGTAGATATAAAGCTGGATTGGGATGGAGTGACAGATCAACTGCCGGAGGGAGTTCGGGTGATTTTTTATCCGAAGAACGGAGATGGCAGGAAAGTAGATAAATACCTTTCGGTGCGAGGCGGAGAAATGAAAGTTCCTCCGGGACGGTATTCAGTAGTAACTATGGGTTATAACTTTAACTCGGATCGTATACGAATTAGAGGAGAAGAGTCCTATGAATCTATAGAAGCTTATACAGAATATTGCAATGATTTGGGGATTGCAGGAATGGAAAAGATGGTTTGGTCACCCGATTCGTTGTATGTATTGAATATAGATGAGCTGAAAATAGAGAAGAGTGAAGAAGTGCTTCATTTAGACTGGAAGATGGAATCTGTGGTGAAGAAATATTCTTTTGCAGTAGAGGCTAAAGGTTTGGAGTATGTTGCAACAGTGGTAGGGAGCATTGATGGATTATCCGATTGTTACTGTATAGGCAAAGGTCGTGGAGTGTGTAGCTCACAACCTATCTACTTTGAGGTAAAGAAGGGAGACAATAAGGTAACGGCATCTTTCACCGCTTTCAAACAAGTAAAGGAAATGACAATGCCGACGCGAATGTCAATATCAGAGAGGGAAACTTCTAGTGAGAAAGATGCTATAATATTAATATTGAAATTTATCAAAACAGATAATACAGTTCAGGAAGCAACAATTGATGTTACTGAAATAATAGGTACACTTGAAAATGCTGGAACAGGGGAAGATGGAAAACCAACTCCACCACCGGAAATTGAGTTACCGCCTGATGATAAGATTGAAGTTGATAAGCCGGAAACACCACCGAATCCTGATGGAGGTGGAGGAATGGGGGGCAATGTTGATGGATGGGGACCCGAAGATAATGTTGAGTTACCCGTGAAATGAAATAGATGCTATAAACAAAATATAACAATATTATAAACTTAAAAAAATACAGTTATGAAGAAGATTTTATTGGCAGTAACAGCTGCTTTGGCAATTACGGGTTGCTCACAGAATGAAGAGTTTGAAGCCCCTTCACAGAAGGCCGAAATTAATTTTAATACGGCGGTAACTAGAGCTACTGAACTGGATACAGACGGTTTAGAGAATTCTGGCTTTCAGGTTTATGCGTATAATACGAAGGCAGAGGAGATGAGTGCTACGGTGACTCTTTCGACACCATGGATAAATGGTTCTGCTACTTGTTCGGATTCTAAATGGACGGTATCTGGAGGTCCATATTATTGGCCTCTTGCAGAAAATCTGCAATTCTTTGCATACTCTCCAAAAGACGGAGTTACATATACAGCTCCGAATGGTACTACTGATAAAGGATATCCTAAGTTTACTTATACAGTGGGAAATACAGCTGCCCTTCAAAAGGACTTAGTGATTGCATCTGTGGCAAATGCTCAAAAGAAGAAAAATGAAGCAGCAACAGATGTTTCTTTAACTTTTAAACATGCATTGACTCAAGTAAATATCGAGGTGACAAAAGAGGCTGGTTATACCTATACTATATCTAAAGTGGAATTGACTGGAATTAAGGGAAGTGGAACATTTACATATACAGGTGTTAACGCAGGGACTTGGACTGCAGGTACAGAGACAAGTGTCTCTTATGCATATGAACTTGGGGCTTTTTCAGATGATAAGACAACTGTAAAAGCAGGTAATGCGTTGATGTTAATACCGCAAGCTCTTACTGATGCAAAAATATCTATAGAATATACCGTAGAGAAAGATGGAAGTAAGATTGCTGAAAATAGTAAGGAAGTATCTTTGACAAGTACTGCTGCATGGGCGTTTGGAAAGAAAATACTATATAAACTAACATTGCCTATTGGTGCTCAAGAAGTTGGTATCACTGCAACTGTTACTAGTTGGGATGCTGAAGATCCTGTAACTCCAACTGTTGACTAACACAAGATTAAATCTATGGAACCGATGTAATTTGTATGTTACATCGGTTCTTCTTGTGTTTTGGAATTATGATAGAAAATATAGCCTAGTTTCTCCAGAAAAAGACTGGGAATTTTAATTCTATATGTTACTTACATTTTTGTAGTGGATACCTTTTTTCTCTTACCTAACCTCTTTTTCACTTTTCTCTCTTTTTTTATGGCAATATGAAAACTTTCATATACTTTTGTTGCTAACGTAAAATAAGTGCAAACACAGCAAACGTATGTCATCTATTTGTCAAGGAACTTGGGATTGTCAAATATGTCCAAAAGCGGTGAGTAATGCCATTACTCATGTGATTTATCAGCGTGGTTTTCATAAACCGGCTCAAAAGTGTGAAGAAAATCTTATCCTTTTTTTGATGAAGGGAGAAATACTGGTCAATAGTAAGGAATATGCGGGGACAATGCTTAAGGAAGGTGAATTTATCCTTCAGGCTATTGGTTCTATGTTTGAGATGCTTGCTATGACTGAATGTGAGTGTATTTATTATCGTTTTATCCAGCCCGAACTGTTTTGTGATTTCCGTTTCAATCATATCATGAAGGAGGTATCTCCTCCACTTATTTATACTCCACTTAAAATAATACCTGAACTGCAATATTTCCTCAATGGGTCTATTACTTATTTGAAAGGAGATAAAGTCTGTCGGGATTTGCTATCTCTGAAACGAAAAGAATTGGCGTTTGTATTGGGATACTATTATTCCGATTATGATCTTTCGAGCTTGGTGCATCCACTCTCTAAATATGTAAACAGTTTCCAATACTTCGTTATTCAAAACTATAAGAAAGTAAAGACAGTGGAAGAACTGGCACAATTGGGTGGATATACTCTTAGTACATTCCGTCGTATCTTCAATAACGTCTTTCATGAACCTGTTTATGAATGGATGCTGGCGAGACGTAAAGAGGGCATTCTGGACGACTTGAACAACTCTGAATATAGCATCTCGGAGATATGCTATAAATATGGTTTTGAATCTTTACCCCATTTTTCTAATTTCTGCAAGAAATCTTTTGGTGCCTCTCCACGTAATTTACGTAGGCAAGACATTTCATAAATGCAACTATGTAAGATAATTGCGATTCACCGGTTTCACCCAATTCTCTAAATGCCGATGAATAAGGTAACAGCGGGTGAAAGCAAGGGAGAAATTCAGGCAAAACTGAACCTTCCCGGTTTCACCTATTGAGTTTATTCATACCGACTGTTGGACATATAGCTCCAAGGTGTTGGATATATAGCTCCAAGATGCTGGATATATAGATGCAACAACTCAAGTATTAACACATGAGAACTAAGGTGTTAAGACCTGGCGGCCAAAGTACTACATCCGCACAGTTCACTCATTAATACCTGAAAGCGGATTTGCTATAAGCATATCCGGATTAGCTATAATGATAATTGTTTTAGCTCAAGGGATATTTTAATAAGACAGGTGAAAGCGGTAACGAATGATTTTACCTTATTTCAATCCTCGCTTTCACCCGTAATTCTCTCATTCATAACAGTTCTGGCTATAAGGTGAAATCGGTGAAACTTATGAATTAAAAGTTCATGTTACTGATCCGTATTAATAATAATTGTGATCTACTCATACATAAAGAAATCCCCTGTCGGACTAGCCGGCAGGGGATTCTGTCATTAATCAAATTAAGCTCTCGCTATTGAAATCTAGCAATTTCTAGTCTTTTAATTTTGCGATGATGAAGTCGCGGTTCAAGCGAGCGATGTTGCTGATAGAAATATTCTTCGGACATTCAGCTTCACAAGCACGAGTGTTTGTACAGTTACCGAATCCCAGTTCATCCATCTTTGACAACATAGCTTTTGCACGGCGCAAAGCTTCCGGTTTACCTTGCGGCAACAAGTTCAACTGGCTAACTTTTGCAGAAACGAACAACATAGCAGAACCATTCTTACATGCAGCTACACAAGCACCGCAACCGATACAAGAAGCAGCATCCATAGCTTCGTCAGCGATAGGTTTTGCAATCAGGATAGCGTTAGCATCCTGCGGAGCACCTGTGCGTACGCTTACATAACCACCAGCTTGCATAATCTTGTCGTATGCAGTACGGTCTACCATCAAGTCTTTGATGACAGGGAAACCAGCCGAACGCCAAGGTTCAACAGTGATGGTATCACCGTCGTTGAAACGACGCATATAGATTTGGCAAGTAGTAGCACCTGTTGCAGGACCGTGCGGGTGTCCGTTGATGTAAAGAGAACACATACCGCAGATACCTTCGCGGCAGTCATGATCGAATACTACCGGTTCTTTTCTTTCGCTGATGAGCTGTTCGTTCAGAATATCCAGCATTTCGAGGAAGGAAGTATCACCGGGGATATCTTTCATTTGGTAGGTTTCAAAAGCACCTTTAGCTTTCGGACCAGCTTGGCGCCATACCTTCAGTGTAAATGATATATTTTTATCCATTTTCTTCTAATTCTTTTAAATGTTTAACTTCACCGATTAGCTCTTGTAGTTACGAGTCTGAACCTTGATAGCTTCGTATACCAGCGGTTCTTTGTACAACACCGGAGCCTTTTCATCATCACCTTGATATTCCCAGCATGCTACATAGAAGAAGTTCTCGTCATCACGTTTTGCTTCTCCTTCTTCAGTCTGGTATTCTTCACGGAAGTGACCACCACAACTTTCGTTACGGTTCAATGCATCGTAAGCAACAAGCTCACCCATAGTGATGAAGTCGTACAGACGGATTGCTTTGTCAAGCTCTACGTTCATACCTTCCTTAGAACCGGGGATAAACAAGTTCGTTTCGAATTCCTTGCGGATTTCTTTCAGTTCGGCGATACCTTTCTTCAGGCCTTCTGCCGTACGTCCCATACCTACATATTCCCACATGACATGACCCAGTTTCTTGTGGATAGAATCAACAGATTCTTTACCTTGGATGCTCATGAACTTGTCGATCTTAGCTTGAACAGCTTTTTCAGCTTCAGCGAATTCAGGAAGATCGGTAGAGAAACGAGGAACAGTGATCTGGTCTGCCAGATAGTTCTGGATAGTGTAAGGCAATACGAAGTAACCGTCAGCCAAACCTTGCATCAATGCAGAAGCACCGAGGCGGTTTGCACCATGGTCGGAGAAGTTACATTCACCGATAGCGAACAGACCCTTGATAGTGGTTTGCAGTTCGTAGTCTACCCAGATACCACCCATTGTATAGTGGATAGCCGGATAAATCATCATCGGGTTATAATATTTCACACCACTGATTTCTTTAGCCAGTTCGCCCGGATTAACGTCAGTGATTTCTTCGTACATATCGAAGAGGTTACCATAACGTTGAAGAACAACGTCGATACCCAAACGGTTGATAGCTTCAGAGAAGTCGAGGAATACGGCCAAACCTGTGTTGTTTACACCGAAACCAGCGTCGCAACGTTCTTTAGCGGCACGGCTGGCAACGTCACGCGGAACCAGGTTACCGAATGCCGGATAGCGGCGTTCCAAGTAATAGTCGCGGTCTTCTTCAGGAATATCACTTCCTTTGATTTCGCCTTTCTGAAGTTTCACAGCATCTTCTTTTTTCTTCGGAACCCAGATGCGACCGTCGTTACGGAGAGATTCAGACATCAAAGTCAGTTTAGACTGCTTGTCACCATGTACCGGAATACAAGTCGGGTGAATCTGAACGTAAGCAGGGTTAGCGAATACAGCACCCTTGCGGTAGCAAGAGATAGCAGCTGTACAGTTACAACCCATAGCGTTAGTAGACAGGAAGTAAGCGTTACCATAGCCACCAGTAGCGATTACTACAGCGTGAGCAGCGAAACGTTCCAATTCGCCTGTTACAAGATTTTTTGCGATGATACCGCGGGCACGTCCGTCAACGATGACAACATCCTGCATTTCATAGCGGGTATACAGTTTAACAGTACCTACGTTTACCTGACGGCTCAATGCAGAGTAAGCACCCAGCAGCAACTGCTGACCAGTCTGGCCTTTAGCGTAGAAAGTACGGGATACCTGTGCGCCACCGAAAGAACGGTTATCCAGTGTACCGCCATATTCGCGAGCGAAAGGAACACCTTGCGCTACACATTGGTCGATGATAGCGTTAGACACTTCAGCCAAACGATATACGTTTGCTTCACGGGCACGATAGTCGCCACCTTTTACAGTATCGTAGAACAGACGGTAAACCGAGTCACCATCATTTTGATAATTCTTTGCAGCATTGATACCACCCTGTGCAGCGATAGAGTGTGCACGACGGGGAGAATCCTGAATACAGAAATTGAATACTCTGAAACCCATTTCACCAAGTGAAGCAGCGGCAGAAGCACCTGCCAGACCCGTACCCACAACGATGATGTCCAAACGACGTTTATTAGCGGGGTTCACCAATTTCTGGTGAGCTTTATAGTTGGTCCATTTCTCAGCCACCGGGCCTTCTGGAATTTTTGAATCTATCTTGATCATAATATTATTTACAATTTAATCATTTACAATTTACTATTTAGCAAGCACCGCCACAAATCAGTGTTTTCACGAAGAATACCACTACTACCAGTGCGAAACCGAGTACAACAATCGTAGAATAGATGTTAGAAATACATTTCCAACGATTGATCCATACTTTGTTGTTCCATCCCAGTGATTGCATAGAGCTCCAGAAACCGTGAGTCAGGTGGAACCACAAAGCAAACAGCCAAACGAGGTAAAGAACTACGTAAACCGGGCTAGAGAAAGTCTGCTGGATGTGATAAGCACCGTTAGCGGCATAAGCCAGCGTCAGTGTATCAGCGTGCATGCCCATGTTGTGCATCAGTTCCGGCAACTGCATTTTTGCCCAGAAGTTGAAGAGGTGCAAACCAAGACCTACGATAACGATCAGACCCAGCACCAACATGTTTTGAGATGCCCATTCTACAGTTTTTGGTTTGTCAACCACTGCATAGCGTTCGCTACCACGCGCTTTGCGATTCTGCATTGTCAGCCAGAATGCGTAGATGATGTGAATCACAAAAAGAGCGGCTAGTCCTGCGGTAGCCACTAACGCATACCAGTTTGCTCCCAGGAACTCACAA